>Ga0308157_10000043_pt1 | contig 565136 bp, 485 predicted proteins | sample PhyBR1_FD_201035 | JGI IMG/M metagenome (GOLD analysis project Ga0308157, IMG submission 201035) | Phyllosphere microbial communities from UC Gill Tract Community Farm, Albany, California, United States - DLSLB.R1 | ecosystem: Host-associated > Plants > Phyllosphere > Unclassified | place... | reverse complement strand
GTTTTAGTTTGTTGCTGTTCCATATAAGGGATCTAAAAACTTAAATTTTGAAAGGTACGAACTTATGAAAAAAAATATAAAATTCAATCTAAAAATGTTGTTAAATCGTTTTACTAGCTACAATAGTAAATATTTTTTTTGAAATATTTTGAAATAACAAAATTTGTTTTTTTCTTTGTCTAGGTTCTCAAGATTTAATCCACTTCGGGTTTAAACGAAATCATTAAGTTCTTCATTCACTTAAACAAGGAAACAAGCTTAAGTGTAAATCAGAATAAAGCTCAAAAGAAAATCCAAAAATCATACACAACACATTAATGGATATTAACGAATTAAACGCTAAACTCGTATCAGAATTGCGCGAGATTGCTAAGTTGATCGGTATCGCAGATGCTGATAAATTGCGTAAGCAAGAATTAATAGAAAGAATTAGCAATACCGGTGGGGAAGAAGAAGCAGCTCCGGCTTCTGCAGAAAAAGTTGCTAAAGTGGAGGAAGACAATCAAGAACAGGGTGAACGTACGCGTAAGCGCGTTAGAACAGTGAAGAGCGCTGAGCCTGTAACTGTAAGAAAACGTGAGGCTGTCGAAAGTGAGGAAAGCAGCCCCGCTATAGATACCACTCCTGCAACAGATAAAGGTACCCAACCTGAAAAAACACCTCAAACTCCTAAAGCTGAAAATACTTCATCTAGTACAGATTTCGACAATGTTATTGTTAATGAAGGGGTCTTAGAAATTATGCCAGATGGCTATGGTTTCCTACGTTCTTCGGATTATAACTACCTGACATCACCGGATGATATTTACGTATCACAGTCGCAGATCAAATTATTTGGTTTGAAAACAGGTGACACTGTTCGTGGTTGTATCCGTCCGCCAAAAGAAGGTGAGAAATATTTCCCATTGGTTCGGGTAGAAGCGATCAACGGACAGAATCCTGCAGAGGTACGCGATCGTGTTCCATTTGACTATTTGACACCCTTGTTTCCTGATGAGCGTTTAAATTTGGATATGGGCATGGGTAACTACTCTACGCGTATCATGGATCTATTTACGCCAATCGGAAAAGGTCAACGTGGACTGATTGTTGCGCAACCAAAAACAGGTAAAACAAATTTATTGAAGGAAGTTGCTAATGCGATCGCCAAGAATCATCCTGAGGTATACCTTATTATCTTATTGATCGATGAGCGTCCTGAAGAGGTAACCGATATGGCTAGAAGCGTACGTGCAGAGGTTGTTTCATCTACTTTTGATGAACCAGCTGATCGCCATGTAAAAATTGCTAATATCGTACTGGAGAAAGCGAAGCGTATGGTTGAGTGCGGTCATGATGTGGTTATCCTATTGGATTCAATCACTCGTCTGGCGCGTGCTTATAACACTGTTGCTCCTGCTTCAGGTAAGATCTTATCTGGTGGTGTGGATGCAAATGCATTACACAAACCAAAACGTTTCTTTGGAGCAGCTAGAAATATCGAAAATGGGGGATCATTGACAATCCTTGCGACAGCTTTGACAGATACTGGTTCTAAAATGGATGAGGTTATCTTTGAAGAATTTAAGGGAACTGGTAACATGGAATTGCAATTGGATCGTAAATTGGCGAACAAACGTATTTTCCCAGCGATTGATATTACAGCGTCTAGCACGCGTCGTGATGACCTGTTGACAGACAAAGAAACATTACAACGTATCTGGGTGCTTCGCAATCACTTGTCAGACATGAATTCGACAGAAGCAATGGAATTCTTGCAAGGGCAAATGCGTGGTACTAAATCAAATGAAGAATTTTTGATCAGTATGAATGGGTAATCCCATCAAATTTTGATATTTTAGCCATCATTTTTAATAGAATGATGGCTTTTTTTATAAGAAAACAAATCATATAGATGAAAAAACATATTCCAAATCTGCTGACCTGCCTGAATCTTTTTAGTGGTTGTATCGCTGTATTGATGGCCTTGGATGGGAACATACAAGCAGTTACTATATGCGTGCTCGCTTCTGGAATATTTGATTTTTTTGATGGTATGGTTGCAAGGCTCCTTCATGTAAAGTCACCTATTGGTAAGGAGCTGGATTCACTGGCAGATATGGTCAGTTTTGGGTTTTTACCGGGTACGATCATGTTTACATTACTGCAAAAAGCGTTTCCCGATGGTTCCTTACTACCGTATCTGGGATTTATTGTGACCGTGTTTTCGGCTTTGCGTTTGGCTAAGTTTAATTTGGATGAACGACAAACTTCCGATTTTATTGGACTCAATACACCAATGAATACCTTTTATGTGCTTTCATTACCTTATATTGCTGTTGAGTATCCAGAACTCATTATAAATCCAATATTTTTGATTTGTAGTGCGCTACTGACCAGTTATCTGTTGATTAGTGAGATTCGGTTGTTTTCGATGAAATTCAGTTCGATGGATTGGAAAACGAATAAATTTCGCTTTATCTTTCTGTTTTTAACTTTAGTCTTATTTATAATCGGGCAATTTATGGCTTTGCCAGTTATTCTACTTTTGTATTTTATACTGTCGGCATTGCACTTTAATAAAAAAAACGATCTGGCTTAGATCGTTTTTTCGTATTGTTCAAGTTCAAATAACAGTTCTTTCATTTCAATATCCAGCACTTCAAAAGTTGCCCGGAGTCCCTCTAATGAATCTATATTTTTGGCACTTAATTCCAATTCTTCAAATTTGGCTTTTAAATGAAACGCTCCAATATAATCCATCGTAGGTTTGATATGGTGGGCAGCATCGGTAATTTTCTGATGATCGCCTTCAGCTAGTGCATTTCGCAACTTGTCTAAATCTACCGGAGTCTGGATAAGATACATTGATACAAACTGTTTGATCAAATCTGAGTTGTCAAACATGTTTTGGTTGATCAGGTCAATGTCGATATGGTTCATCGTTGCTAATTTTCTTTACGGGTAATTCGTCCTTGCAATTATTCAATAAAGATACGTTATTTTTTTTGTAAACAGGGTGAATGTAGTCTGGAGCTATTTCTGCTAAGGGTTCTAAGGTAAAACGCCGTTCTGAAATAAAAGGGTGTGGTATAATTAAGGTTGGATAGTGAATAATCTCATTGTTGAAATAGAGTAAATCAATGTCAATAGCTCTTTCACCCCATTTCTTTAGACGGATTCTTCCCAGATCCAATTCAATCTGCTGTGTGCAGTTTAAACATTCCAAGGCTGATAAATCCGAACTTATTAAGATAACCTGATTTAGGAAGGAAGGTTGGTCTTCAACCCCCCAGGCCGCAGTTTCATAAATGGTGGATTCTTTTTGAATTTTTCCGACCCGTTCTTCCAGATATTTCCTTACCAATGCGAGTTGCTGCATGCGATCTCCCAAGTTGGTCCCTAATAATATAAAAATCTTATTCATCCTACTAAATTAAGGCTTTATGGAATAAAATAATGGGGGAATAAAAAATATTGCACTACCTTTAGTGTAAAATAAATCATTCCATTTGCAAGATTGTAAAAATCGGAATTAATTATAAAATATGAGATCATTTTTTAAGTATGTATTGGCTACAATTACAGGGATTGTGATATCTTTTGTGATTTTGTTTATTGTTTTTATGGGTATTATTGGGGCGCTTATCAGCTCAGCGTCTTCGGAGCAGGAGGTCGTTGTCAAAAGCAATTCGGTGTTATTTCTATCCTTTGACTATGACATCAATGAGCGGAACGACAATAATCCTTTTGGAAGTTTAAATCTTCCGGGGTATTCTACAAAGAGTATTGGTTTGGATGATATCCTGGGTAGAATCAAATATGCAGCAACGGACGGGAGTATTAAGGGAATTTATATCGATGCGGGGAGTATCGGAACTGGTTTTGCGAGTTTGAAAGAGGTGCGGGATGAGTTGTTAGCATTTAAGAAAACAGGCAAATTTATAGTTGCCTACAATGCTGGATACAATCAAAAAGCATATTATGTAGCAAGTATAGCCGATAAAGTGTATGTCAATCCGCAAGGGACCATCGATTTTAGGGGGCTTGCCAGTTCGACGATGTTTTATAAAGATTTATTGGAAAAAGTTGGGGTGGAAATGCAGATTGTGAAAGTAGGTACATTTAAAAGTGCTGTGGAACCCTTTTTCTTAAATAAAATGAGTGATCCAAATCGTCTACAGGTAACATCATATCTGGGAAGTATATACGATACTTTTATAAATGAAATTTCGATAAGCCGAAATATTCCGGCGGACTCGTTACGCGGTATAGCGAACAATTACCTTGTTAGAAGTGCAGATGATGCGGTGCGCTATAAGCTCGCGGACGCTAAGATTTATAAAGATGAATTATTGGCTGATTTGAGAAAACGACTGAAGGTAGGGGATAAGGAAGAAATATCGTTTGTTTCGTTATTGGACTATAATAAGAAGCTGAAGGATGATGGTAGTGGATCTGAGGTGGCTGTTCTTTATGCGGTTGGAGAGATTGTGGATGGCGAAGGAACTCGTCCGGGTGAAATTGGTGGTGATAAATTTTCAAGGGAATTACGTAAGTTGAGAGAAGATGATGCTGTAAAAGCTGTTGTATTGCGCGTAAATTCACCAGGGGGCTCGGCTCTAGCATCGGACATCATCTGGCGTGAGGTTATTTTGACAAAAAAAATTAAACCAGTAATCGTATCGATGGGGGATGTTGCGGCATCTGGCGGTTATTACATATCGGCTGCCGCTGATTCAATATTTGCTGAGCCAACGACCATTACAGGATCAATCGGCGTATTTGGCGTGATACCGAATTTTCAGAATTTAATGAACAATAAAATTGGTGTGCATTATGATGGTGTGAAAACTGGAAAATTTGCGGATTTGAATACTACTTTTGATCGTCCTTTGACAGCCGAAGAAAGGGATATCATCCAGCGTGAGGTTGATAAAGTATATACTACCTTTACAAAAGTTGTGGCCGAAGGAAGAAAGATCTCCCTGCCCAATGTTGATAGCATTGGTCAAGGCCGGGTTTGGACAGGTGCTCAGGGATTGGGTAATAAATTGGTTGATCGTTTGGGTAATCTTGATGCTGCTATTCAGGCAGCAGCCAAAAAGGCTAATCTAAACAAGTATAAAGTAACACAATATCCTGAGAAGGAAGATCCGTTCACTTCGATATTAAACAATTCGAAGGAAAAAGTTCAGGCTTGGGTCGCGAAAGAACAAATGGGCGAATACTATCGTTATTTCGATGTGATGCGGCAGGCAACTACACAAAGCGGTATTCAGGCAAGGTTACCTTACACTGTAGAAATTCATTAATGATAATTTAATCCGATAAAAAGGCATTTATTTGATGAAAATAAATGCCTTTTTTCTATATTTAGCTGTTCGTTTGGCAAACGACAGATCCTAAAACATTAAAGTTATATGATGAAAACAGTAGACGATTTAAATTTTGCAGGTAAAAAAGCCTTGGTTCGCGTAGATTTCAACGTTCCTTTGGATGAGAATTTCAATATTACGGATGATAATCGTATTCAGGGGGCTGCTCCGACAATAAAGAAAATTTTGAATGACGGCGGAAGTGTGATATTGATGTCCCATTTAGGAAGACCGAAAGATGGTCCTACTGATAAGTATTCATTAAAACATATTGTTGCCCATCTTTCTAAGGTGTTAGGTACAGATGTTCAATTTGCCAATGATTGCATTGGAAAAGAAGCTGTGGAAAAAGCTGCTGCATTGCAAGCTGGCCAAGTTTTATTACTTGAGAACTTACGTTTTTATAAAGAAGAGGAAAAAGGTGATGTGGAATTTGCTGAAAAACTTTCAAAATTGGGTGATGTATATGTAAATGATGCATTTGGTACAGCACATAGAGCACATGCTTCGACAGCGATTGTTGCACAGTTTTTCCCATCCGCGAAATATAGCGGATATCTGATGGCGGCTGAGGTGGGTAATGCAGAGAAAGTTTTGAATAATCCTGTTCGACCTTTTACAGCGATCATGGGGGGAGCAAAGGTTTCAGATAAAATCCAGTTGATTGAAGCTTTATTGGATAAAGTCGATAATTTGCTGATCGGTGGAGGTATGGCTTATACTTTTATCAAAGCAAGAGGTGGAGAGATCGGCCGGTCATTAGTTGAGATCGATAAACTTGATCTGGCGAATGAATTGGTAAAGAAAGCGAAAGAAAAAGGAGTAAACCTGGTTATTCCTACGGATGCACAGATTGCTGATGCATTTTCTAATGATGCAAATGTATATGATGGTCCAAATGATCAGATTCCTGCAGACCTTCAGGGCTTAGACATTGGTCAGGAGTCTGCTGTAAATTTTGCGTCTATTATCAAGGAATCAAAAACCGTTCTTTGGAATGGTCCTATGGGAGTTTTTGAATTTGATACTTTTGCAAAAGGTACAAAAGCTGTTGCTGACGCTGTTGTGGAAGCAACGCAAAGTGGCGCATTCTCATTAATCGGTGGTGGTGATTCTGCTGCTGCGGTAAGTAAATTTGGTATGACCGAGGATGTGAGTTATGTTAGCACAGGCGGTGGGGCATTGCTAGAATATATGGAAGGAAAGGCTCTTCCAGGTGTAAAAGCGCTTGAAAATTAATACCTTTTAAAAGTTATAGAAAAACGCTGTATTATAACTAAAATTCGTGGGGGCAAATCAGAATTAATAGCATACAGTCTTCCTATGGCTAAAAATGTACAAAAGGATCAAAATCGTAAGAATTTGATCCTTTTTCGTTGAGAATGATTTAATGACAAAGTTTTATTTGGAATTAAATTAACGAAATGGGCTTTTAATTCAGCTGCTTTTTGTCGAAGTGCCAAGCATCAGGAAGAGCCTTTCCTGTGCCTCTATTTGCAACTGGTTATATTTCCCACTAATGTCACTTTTTAATCAATTATCTGTTAAATATCTGTTCATCACTAGTGAGTGTTTGTTGTATTTATTAAATTTATCACGGTACGATTTTAATAGGTAGTTATTGATGGATGCTAATCACAAAAAAGATAAAGATAGTTCGGGCTTTTTTTCAGTATTAACATATAATGTGGCGGGATTACCGGGGTTTATTTCCTCTGCGATTACTGGAAGGAGCAGGAGTATTGCTGAAATAGGCAAGAAGATCAATCCTTTCGACATTGTGAATGTGCAAGAAGATTTCAATTATAACAATAGTCTTTATTGGGGTGGAAATCAACACCCTTATCGTACCAAACCAAAAGGACGGGTGCCTTTTGGGGATGGACTGAATACCCTGTCCCGTTTTCCAATGTCTGACGTCGTGCGTGTACCTTGGAAAAAGCGCACTGGAGCTGATTTTCTAACACCGAAGGGTTTTACCATAGTCAAGGTAGAAATCGTTGCTGGTGTGTGGATTGACGTCTATAATGTACATGCAAATGCACAGAATAGTAGGCGGGCTTCTCGTGCGAGAAGAGACAATCTTAATCAGCTACGCGATTATATAGGTGAAAATTCGAGCGAAAATGCACTAATTGTCATGGGGGATTTTAATGCACACTACAGTTTTGGTGATGATAACCTACATGATTTTATGGAGTCAACCACATTGGTGGACAGTTGGGTAGAACTCCAGAACGGGGGGCTTGTGCCTGAAGCGAAACATGCATTTAAACCACCCCATATGTTGTCAATTGGCAACCAGAGTGAGTCAATAGACAAGATTCTCTACCGTAGCAACAGCCATCTAAGTTTGGCTGCACGTGATTATAATATAGAAAATAACCTATTTACGAACATCAAGGGCTTACCGTTGTCAGATCACTATGCATTAGCCGCTAATTTCAATTGGGCCACTCATCCTTAGTACGTGTAATTTAAACTTACTGTTGGAACTACACGCTGCGTTGTCGTTTGATCATTGATGTAAGTTCCTTTCACAACAAACTCAAAATCGGGTAGCGGATATCTAAAGGCATTGAAATCAAAGGACAAGTATCCTCCAAAGCTCTTTGGTGCTGCTTCTTTATGTTTGTGAATATTCTGATAGTCTGCAAATACACCACCTTTTATACGTTTTATATAGGCTAGTGAACCTAACCCAAAATCAGGGTAGGCGATAGGAAAGCGATAGTTGATCAGTAATGTATTTTTTACTTTCTCATATTTATAATAACTAAATCCGCTGACGAGTGGAATATCGTTGATGTATTCATAAATACCTGTTCCAGCCTGTGCGCTTAAGCGGATCTGAAAGCCATGATTAGTCACGAATCCGGGGAGATAAAACACAGACCGTGCAGAAAGAATTTCCCCTTTAGCTTTGTTTTCAAAAGGGGTATGTCTATAGGTTATGCTGAAATTCTGTCCCCATCTCGGATATTGGTCCATTGTTGACATACGGGCATTTCGGTTGAAATAAAGCTGGTAAGTCAAGGGAAATGCAGTTTCATAATTAAAGTTTTTGAGGTCATTACGGCTTAAGTTGTATCGTTTCAAATAGGCTGTTGCAAAATTGAATCCCGTTGAATAATTGTAATCAAGCCTATAAAAAGACAATGGAATGGAAATCTGCGAAGAAACGTAATGTTCTCTCCAGTCGAACCTGATGCTGCTGTCTGGTTTGTTGGGGATAGTTGCCGCTGCGATCTGGCCCCTGTTTTCATAACGTAGGGAGAATTTTGGAAAATATTTATTATACGTGAGCTCGGCTGAATAAATACCCTTTCTGATATCGGTATCGTATTCATAACCAAGTGCAATTTGGGTTGTATTTAAAATGTTGTTTGAAAGCCAAAAAATACCGGGTTTGAAATTGTCGAAACTTTCAAAGTTACTGCTGCTTAGAGAAAGACTATGGAAGTTAAAAGTTCGGCCGAACCCTTTGTAAGGTGTAATGGTATATTTTTGGCTTGAATCCGGTGCTGTGGTGGCACTGTTGAATATACTGTCTTTGTGTAAAGCAGCAGCGTAATAATGAGAAAAATAATCGGTCTCCGGTTTGATTTCAAAGACAGTGTCTATGCCTGTCTGACTAATTTTATAACCGTTATACTGATAATTGTTAAAAAGCAGCTGCTTGGTGATCTTATCATAAAATGGATTAAAAGCGCCAAACGGAGCTTTCGTCAAGAGTTGTTTTGCACCTGACTGACGGTCTATCTTGTAGATGTTATCAATACCATTGAAGTTTGCTTTGATAAGGATATCCATACCTGGGAGGTATTGAGGTCGTTCATATTGTTGGTTACCCCAAGCGGTAAGGTTCGTGATGTTGTCATTTCTGAGGTCAATTTCACAAATTGCTGTCCCAATTTCGGATAGCCGGATTGCAATTATTTTGTCTCCTGTGGTATTAAATGCAGGATGCTGAAGTTGCTCATCATCTCCTGTTTTTATGCGCTTGATTACAGAGCCGTTTTTAAGGCTTATGAGCGTGAGATAGCTTGTGTTGGATAAATCTACTTCGACACATGCAATAGATTCGTTTACGGGGCTAAATACAGGTGAATAATACCTGGACTGCTTGGTAAGTGTTTTGATTTTTCCTGTTTTCAGGTTCATTAAGTTAATCACACTATATGTTCTCTTATTATAGCGCGGATCTTTTCGGAGCTCGTCCCATACAATGAATTCGCTGTTGATATCGAAATGTGGAGTCAACTGGATTCCTGTTTTTACAAGTTGTGATTCCGATTTCTGATTGCTGTCATACGTATAAATTGCATTTGTTTTTTCTGGATTTTGTTTAATAAAATAAATTAAATTTCCGCTTGATTTTGGTAATAGATTGCTGTTGTAATAACGGTCGTTTTGTTTGTTAATTTCAGTATAATTTTGGGCTGAATAATCCGCTGTTTTCTCTTTCCATATAGCGTCCAATTTCGCTATTGTTTTATTAAATAAATAACTGCTATTTCCACCTATTTTTTTCTTCAATACACGGTTGATATTATAAGGATACAGCGGTCGTTTGTTGAGCTCTGAAAACAAATCCGCTTCGTAATTTGGTGGCAATTCAGACTTCATTGTTGAGGTCATAAGGTAGCCGATCGTGTAGTAGCTAGGGACAATATCTTTAAAGGATCCGAGTAAGTACTTATTGAAACTGTAATTCTGCTGAGATAAGAAATTGGCTTTGATCGGCATTTCAAAAGATGGCAATCGACCCCTTCCACCATTGGAGTAAATGGTTTCGGTTAGTGTAGCGTCGCCCTCAAAGAACCAGGAAGGGACAGTTAGTCCATAGTAAGCAAGTGCTAGTTGTTCAAAAAACGGAGCCTTTAATTTTCCTGTCAATTTGTCAAATTGGCTCACATGTCTAGACTCATGCAGGATCAAGTTGGGCAACCAAGTTTGGTTGTCTGGCTCAGCTCCGGCGGTACTATACAGTTCAGATTTTCGGGGTGATAACTGAACAAAACCATTTGTCTGCAGATTAGTGTTGTGTATGATGAAAGGGATTTTTCGCGGTGTAATTTTGTAATTCCTACTTGTTATACGCAGCGAGTTGTTGACATGATTAGCTAGGGTAGGGGCTTGGCCTTTCATCTCTCTAGGGAAAATAAGTTTAAAATTTGGGGTTTCAATTTTGAACCATTTTTGACTGAGCGGTGCTTGGCTGTCTTCAAAAAACTGTGCAAAAGTTTTTTCTGAAGATATAATTAATATTAAAGCTATTAAAGTATTGATAATTATATTTTTATATTTCATTTATAAGGTTAATTTGTGGTTTGCTATTTTTTTTAGCTAATATCTTTGGTTTTATATGAAGTTTACATTTTTATTTTAGTATATAAAATATTGATATTTATATTATTATATTTTTAATTTTTTTATTTGTTTTGTTGTTTATTTACGATTATAAATCAACTTTCGCGTTCTGTTTTCTTTAATGCAATACGATCTTCAGATGGAAAGAAGTATGTGACGAATATACTTAAATATTCATCCATAAGATAATGGGTGCGGCGAAAAATTTAGATATTTTTATAACGGTAAATTTTATGGATGGGCTCGGATGTTAGCGCTGGGATGGGCGCATCCTACTTTTATATTCTTCTTGTCTTGTGTTCGCTTTTATAAAAATGGATATCAAGGCGAGGACATTTTTGAGCGGAAGGTTTTGATGTTTTTTCTTGTCAAATCTTGGGTTGTGTGATGAAATGTTTATTAATGACAAAATGTCTTGTTTTTGAATAAGCTGTATTGTTCGCTGTATTGTCGAAGGTAAAATGTCCTTGCTATTTTGATGCCTTTTTATTATTTATTTTTTTATTCAGAATTTACTTTAAAAAAGCGATTTTTGTAACATATAATTTGTACCGATGTAGGATTTTAAAATCGAAAGGAAGATATGGAAGAACTGGAAATGCAGGTAAGTCAAATAGAACAATTGATAGCGAATGGTGATTTTGCTGGGTTGGAGGAATTTCTAAATGAATTGAATATTTCTGAGGTTGAGGAGCTGATTGATGAACTGCCAGAACACGGTCCACTCTTTATTGAATCCTTAAATTTAAATCGTGCCGTAAACGTTTTTCGGATCCTAGATTTTCCTACACAAAATCGAATTTTTAAACGACTTTCCAAAGCTAAAATAAGTGCGTTAATAAACGAACTTCCACCCGACGATCGGACTTCTTTTTTCTCGGAAATGAAGGATGATATTAAGCATTTAATTTTGCTCTTGCCACCCAAAGATCGGGTAGAAGCTTTAGCTTTGTTGGGCTATCCCGAAGACAGTGTTGGTCGCCTAATGACGCCGGATTATATTACGGTAAAAGCACACTGGAGTATTGAAAGAATATTGGGGCATATTCGTCGATATGGAAAGGATTCTGAGACTATTGATGTGCTTTATGTTATCGATTCAAATGGTAAACTGATCGATGATATCCGGATCAAAGATGTGCTGATGGCTGAGCCGGAAACAATTGTAGGGGACCTGATTGATTACCGTTTGATTTCTTTGAATGCTTATGATCCGCAGGAGGAAGCAATTAATATCTTCCGTATGAACAATAGGGTTGCTCTTCCGGTTGTGGATGGGCAGGGAGTAATGATAGGGATCGTTACAGTTGATGATATCTTGTGGGTAGCCAACGAGGAGTATACCGAGGACATGCAACGTATTGGTGGTACTGAGGCTTTGGATGAGCCTTATCTGGATGTCTCTATCAGAAACCTTGTGAAAAAGAGAGCCGGCTGGCTAATTGTTCTGTTTCTAGGGCAATTGTTGACTGCCACCGTCATCGAGCATTTTGAGGAAGAGATGGCGAGTGCAATCATGTTATTCGCATTGATGCCAGTGATCATCTCCAGTGGGGGAAATAGTGGTTCGCAAGCTTCGACATTAATTATACAAGCGATGGCATTGGGGGAGGTGACTCTTTCGGATTGGTGGCGTGTAATGCGACGGGAGATAGTGTCGGGTCTTTTGCTTGGACTTATTTTGGGAGGTTTAGGCTTTTTAAGAATTATGGCTTGGCAATCCTTTGCACATACATATGGCGAATACTGGGTGCTGGTTGCTCTAGTGATTTCGCTGTCTTTGATCGGGGTTGTCCTTTGGGGGTCATTAATGGGCTCCATGCTTCCTTTTGTAATGAAAAGATTAGGGGCCGACCCTGCTAGCTCATCGGCACCATTCGTCTCTACACTTGTCGATGTAACAGGGCTTTTAATTTATTTTACGGTGGCAACGCTTATTCTCAAAGGTGTATTGCTTTAGCACTTGTTTGATCGATGTCGTTGAGTTAAATGTGCCTCTCGGTGCAGTAGTAATACAAACATTATGCTGTTTGAGGTGCTTGAAGCAGGTTTTTGGTTAGGATCGGGAAAATGAAAAATAAATTATTCTTGTTGTATTTTAGGAAGTTGTAAAAAATGTGTTGAAAAAATTTGTAGTATTCTAATAATCTTCCGATACTTGCATCACGGAAACGCGATAGAGTCTCCAGAAAAATTGAAAAAATACTCCTGAATAGCTCAGCAGGTTAGAGCATCTGACTGTTAATCAGAGGGTCGCTGGTTCGAGCCCAGCTTCAGGAGCAATTTAATAACTTACATAACCGGAGTTTTTAAAATATTCAATTTTTCATTCCTGAATAGCTCAGCCGGTTAGAGCATCTGACTGTTAATCAGAGGGTCGCTGGTTCGAGCCCAGCTTCAGGAGCATTGAGCAAATAACAAAATTATTTGCGAATACTATAAAAATGTACTATTTTTGTGCATTCAATGAGAAAGGATTTTCTCGCAAAATTAAAATTCCTGAATAGCTCAGCAGGTTAGAGCATCTGACTGTTAATCAGAGGGTCGCTGGTTCGAGCCCAGCTTCAGGAGCAATATTGAAACCGGCTTTATGCCGGTTTTTTTGTTTATCATGCTTATCAAAAAACTATGAGTTTAGTAATTATTGGCACGGTGGCTTTTGATACGATTGAAACACCGTTCGGTAAAACTGACAAAATTCTAGGCGGTGCCGGTACTTTTGCGAGTTTAGCGGCATCCTATTTATGTGACCAGATCAAATTAGTCAGCGTTATTGGGGAAGACTTTGGAAGTCGTAATCTTGCTGTTATAAAAGATCGCGGCATTGATGTATCAGGTGTTCAGATTGTGCCGGGCGGACAAACGTTCTGGTGGTCTGGAAGATACCATAATGACATGAATAGCCGAGATACGCTAGCCACAGATTTAAATGTGCTAGCAAATTTTGATCCCATTATTCCTGATAGTTATCAGGATTGCGAATATCTTCTCCTTGGAAATCTAACTCCGCAGGTGCAATTAACGACCTTAGGCCGTTTGAGACGAAAACCGAAACTAGTCGTGTTGGATACGATGAACTATTGGATGAATGTTGCTTTAGATGATTTAAAGAAAGTGCTCAAGGAAGTCGATGTCTTGACAATCAATGATGCCGAAGCAAGGCAACTATCCGGTGAATATTCCCTGGTCAAAGCCGCAAAGGTTATTTTGGCAATGGGCCCAAAATACCTGATCATAAAAAAGGGAGAGCATGGTGCATTGCTTTTTGGTGAAAATCAGATTTTTTCTGCTCCAGCGCTACCTTTAGCCGATGTGTTTGATCCCACAGGAGCAGGAGATTCGTTTGCAGGTGGTTTTATCGGCTATCTTGCCAAGGTGAAAAGCATAAATTTCAACAATATGAAAAATGCCTTGATCTTTGGATCTGTATTGGCTTCCTTTTGTGTGGAGAAGTTTGGAACAGATCGTCTCGTTGATCTCACCGATGGAGACATACAGAAGCGACTAAATGCTTTTGTCGCGCTGTCGCAGTTTAGTCTATAAGTTTTATTTAATTGCTCTTCAAGATTCCGATAACCTCGAATTTTGAAAATACGGTATCTGAATGAGGAGCATCTATGAGCTCCTCAGTTAGATCTTGGCCTGCCCAATGTTCATAGTGCATGCCATTCTTCCAAAGTCTGCTATCACTCACATCATAGATGTAATTTTTATAAGCCACCCAAATCTGAGGCTTATCTTGTCCATTCCGCAATGCGAGCTGACTCTTACTATATTCAGGTAAACCTTCTTTTATCATTATATTCTGTAAGAAGGTGAAGATAGCAAAAACTAAGCTACTTTATAGGCTGATAGTGATCGTTTCATTAATTTGCGAGCCACATGTATCCTGGTTTTTACAGTTCCGATAGGAATGTTCAAATGTTCTGATATTTCATGATATTTGAAGCCTTCGAAATAGAGCGAAAAGGGGATGTAATATTCTTCGGAAAGATTGGATAGGGCTTCGTGGATATCCTCCATAACAAATTTGCTTTCTCCTTGGTTACTTGAAGCGGATATTAACAAGTTTGAATTGGAGATGTCTTCATCTTTCGTAATGAAAGAGTTGGTTTTTACAATCCGTCTATAATTATTTATAAACGTATTTTTCATGATGGTGTAAAGCCACCCTTTTAGGTTAGTCCCTTCTTTGAAATTTTTGAAATAGGTTACAGCTTTTAGAATGGTGTCCTGCACAAGATCGTTCGCATCTTCATAATCGCTGGTGAAATTTCTGGCGTAGAGTTTTAATGAGTCAGATTGCTCAATAACCATGGTGTCAAATTCATTCTTTGTCATAGCTTAATGAATTACAACTGTTCTTTTTAGAAAACAGTAAGTTTATAAATTGCGGTTCGTTAAGTATGAGGCAAATAATGCGCCAAAATTGATAAGAATGAATTTCTTAATATAATTTTAAGATTATTTTAAGACCTAAAATCATTTATGGATATTAACCGTAAGTAAAATAAGTTTGGTCTATACGAGATCTAAACCATATGGAGGCTGTAATATTGCTATTTTGATTGCTGAAAAGACACTGCTATTTTTTTGATCCTTTACAATAAATTAACTTCGCGCTCGAGTACAATCCCAAATTTATTTTTCACATCTTCAATAATTTGGACAGAAAGTTCATAAATTTCTTGTCCACTAGCGTTTTGTCTATTTATTAGTACAAGTGCCTGATTTTTCCAGACACCAGCTTGTCCGTATTCTTTACCTTTCCAGCCACACTGTTCTATTAACCATCCAGCTGCAAGTTTTATTTGTTGGTCTTGCATCGGGTAATGTGGGATCGCTGGATACAATGTCAATAATCGTTCAAAGTCATTCGTAGAGATCACGGGATTTTTAAAGAAACTCCCTGCATTGCCAACGGTACTTGGATCCGGCAATTTTTCTACGCGAATTTTTGATACGATGGTTGCTATATCGGCGATAGAAGGTTGGGTTATATTTTCTTTAATGAGCTGCGTTGCAATTGCGCCATAACTTGTATTGATTTTGGGTGTAAGGCTAAGTTTATAGGTCACCTCAGTAATTATAAAACGGCCCTTGTGTGCTGTCTTAAAAATACTGTCCCGATAGGAGAAATTACAATCTTCCTTTTTGAATGTTTTAAATGTACCCGATAGGGTGTCAAAGGCCTCACAAGCATAGAAGACATCCATTAATTCAGTGCCATAAGCACCTATATTCTGTACAGGGGAAGCGCCAACAGTGCCGGGAATAAGAGCCATATTTTCTATCCCAGCGTAATTGTGTTCGATACAATACCAAACAAAATCGTTCCATACCTCACCAGCTTTGGCGCTGACATAGACCTCCTCCGATTCAATTTTTACCGTAATTCCTTTACTTGTTATTCGGATTATATATCCATTAAATGGTTTTGTAAACAGTACATTGCTGCCTGCTCCGAGAATGAAGAAATTTTCTTTAAAAAGTCCTTTTTTAAAAATTTTGGTCAGTGTTTCATTATCATTCACTTCGATTAAGAAATTTGTCTTTTCTTCTATTCCAAATGTATTGAAAGGTTTCAACGAAATATTCGATTGAATGTTTAACTCCATATTGACTTTAGTTTTCAGAAATTCAAAAAAATCAGCTATCTTTAGCCTGATATTCGGTAAAGATAGTATAAACCGTTTATTTAACGATAAAAAATATAAGTTTAATGGGTAATGCAGATGTAAAAAGGATCAAAATTCTAGAAGCTGCAACAAGGCGTTTTGCACACTTTGGTATGGCTAAAACCACGATGTCGGAGATAGCTAAAGATCTTAATTTTTCAAAAGCGCTGCTTTATTATTATTTCCCCGATAAAAACAGTTTGTATTCTGCCGTATTCGAGTATGTGATTGACAAAATGATTGAGGAAATTGAAGCGGTCATCGACAAAGGTGGCAACTTTGAGGAGATTATGATGTATTCCATCGATATGCGTGTCAAAGCAATCAATCAATACTATAATTTGTTTGAGTATACCATGAAGATGGTCAAGGAACTTCCAGATGAGTTGGAGCAGGTATTCAAAGAATCATATCTGCGTGAGGTTGAAATCATTGAAAAAATTCTTCAGATTGGTATAAATGCTCAGGAAATCCGGGTGGACGATCTGAATGAGACAGCGCGCATTTTATTGTATTCGCTGTTTGGTATGCGTATGGGCATATTGAAAGATATGAAAAATATGCTGTTTCCTACCAAAGAGGAATTTGATCATATCCTTAGTTTACAAAAGAAAATGATGAAAATTTTCTTAAATGGCCTTCGCTATCAATATCGTTAATTCGGTGTGGACTCTATATGTTCAATAATTTGCTTGGCGTGAATTCTTGAATTTTCGATAAACCAAAGATGGGTATTTAATCCACCACATACCACTCCTGCTAAATATAAGCCTTTTATATTTGTTTCCATTGTCTGTTCGTTATGAGAAGGGATGCAAGGAGCCTGGTTTGGGATTTCAATTCCTATCTTTCTCAGAAAATCAAAATTCGGCCGATATCCGGTTAGCGCGAGTACAAAATCATTTTCGAGTTCGAGAGTACCTGTTGGCGTTTGAACAGTCGCAGTTGTTTCAGTAACAGCTGTTAGTTGACTGTTATAAAGCACATCGATTTCTCCCGCTGAAATTCTATTTTCAATATCCGGTTTGACCCAATACTTAACTCTAGGGCTGATTTCATTGCTCCGTATGATCAATGTAACTTTAGCACCTTTTCGAAAGGTTTCTAATGCAGCATCTATGGATGAATTGCTTGCTCCCACGACAATAACCTTTTGACCACTGTAATAATGAGGATCATCGTAATAATGTCTTACCTTGCTAAGTTCTTCGCCGGGGATATGAAGTAGCATGGGGATATCGTAAAAACCGGTAGCGATAATCACTTTTTTAGTTAGGTAGCTTCGTTTGCTGGTTTTGACGTTAAAATATGCAGATTCATTTTTCTCGATACCCAATACTTCTTCGAAGAGGTGGGTATCCAATTCAAATTTTTGTTGGATACGTCTGTAATATTCTAGGGCTTCCGTTCTTCGAGGTTTTGGATTGGTTGTCACAAAAGGGATACCCCCGATTTCCAGCCGCTCAGAAGAGGAAAAAAAAGTCATATTTTGTGGATAGTTATACAGCGAATTTACCAAACATCCTTTCTCGATAATAAGATAACTGAGATTGGCCTGTTTTGCTTCAAGGGCACAGGCGAGGCCGATGGGGCCGCCTCCCACGATGATAATGTCATAAGAGGTTGTCATGTTTTTACTCATACATGTAAATTTCGTGAATTTTTGGGATATTAGCTTATTATTCTCGATAATTCTGCGGCCTGCTCTGCGGCACTTTTATCGTGGAGATCCTGAACGATCTTGTTTAAGTCCTGAGCAATTTTATACAAGAATTCCAATTGTTCCTCCAGTAGCTTTCCATCCGCAGAATTAATATCACTGTTGTCAAATCGGTGATTTGATATTTCGATTTCCATGGGCAAAAAGGCCGCGCTGGAATCCGGAGAATAAAGTAGTTGAATAGATTGATCCAGACTGTTTAATATTTTTCTAATGGCACGCACATGGTCTTTGTTGAGGTAATTGTTATCCATTTCGTCCAAATGATTCATTAATGTGACGGAAAATGAAGCGAGAATATGGTTAAATATCACAAATTTATTGACCTCCTTGCTGTATTTCTGTCTTTTTTTTGGTTCAGTCAGCATGCGTTGAAAGGTGGATCCCATATTTGCGGTTTCGACATACACGGCTTTCCTGGCTAATTTATAGTCTGTTATCGATGGGGCTTGGCCCGCAATTTCTTTTAATGCCTGAAAGATATAATTATAATTGGCGATCAAAAGCTTGCGCATAGATTCCTTCACTTGCATGCTTTCCCAATTCGGGAAAATAATATAGCTAGAGAGGAAAGCAATCATTCCCCCAATAAATGTGTCCAAGATGCGTTCTTTGGTTACTTCTAGGGTATTGGAACTGATGAAACTGAACATGATCAATACATACGGCGTCATGAAAAGAACAGCAACGACATAATTGACCCTGAATAAACTGTAGGCTGTTAGGAAGAAAAAAACTAGCAATACGAACAGTATCGTCGGATCGTGTATAGTCAGCAGAATAAAGGCGCCGATTAATCCGCCGATGGTAGTCCCGATAAGACGTTGTATATTTCGCTCCTTTGTAAGACCAAATCCTGGTTTCAAGATCACCATGATCGTCAATAGTATCCAATAGACGTTGTTGGTGATATTGGTGGTCTCGAAGATATAATATGTGACTGACATAACGATTGCCATACGGCAGGCGTGTCTAAAGATCGTTGATTTTAAGGTTAGGTTTTCGCGGAACTTTTTTAGGTCAATTGCAGAGCTTTGGACGAAACGTTTGGCATCATCAATTTCTTTCCTTTTAACATCGTCAGGCTGCAGGTGCGAGTAGCCATAAATGTTTTTTATGCGACGGACTAAATCACGTAAATTGATCAACACTTTGCGTAGCGCAAAGGTACTATATTGATTATCCTTGTCAAGCTGGTCAATTTTTGCATGAAGACCCGTGAGGTCATCATCAAAATTATACAGCGGTTTGGGTTGAATATTGGTATTGAGCTGATAGGCTAAATTGTCTAACTCGTTTGTATACTTTAAAATAACATTTTTAAAATCATCCAGGATACCTGTTGGGCCAAAGCGTTCGCTGATTGTGTTGTAGTCATAATGCGCAGCCATACTTTGTTCAAATAGATCGACAATATCATTAAAAATCAGGGTGAGGTATCGGCCTACTTTAGTCGTATCTTTAATGGATCTCTTACTTTGGAATAATAGGTCCCTTACATTTTCCTGATGTTGGTTCACTTCAACTTGTTTGTCAATCAATTTCAGGTAATTTTTGTCATTATCAATTTTCGCATCGTAAAAATTAGCTTTCAATCGAATATAATCGGCAACATAACGAATGGTTTCTGCAAGTTCCTGTTCGGCTAATCGATAGGGGCGTGCCTGTGTAATAGAAAGACTGATCGCAATATACCAGAGTCCACCAAGGGTGTAAAAGCCTAGATAACTGATGGCTTGATCCAGGGGATAGTGTGTCTGCACGTGGATTAGCATCATCAATATGCACATTAAGCCAACATTGGCTGCCCGGCTATTGAATACTGCAAACATGGCAAAGATAAAACAGGCTATTCCAATAAAAATAGCTAGGAGATATACATTTTGATTGACAATATTGGTCAGAATAAATGTCAGCGTAGTCAGTATTGCTCCTGCAAACATCCCTGTGCGTCTGTGACTTGGAGCTCCGGGAGTATCAGATAGTCCAACTAAAAGGGCACCTAAGGAAACGATTGTACCATTGGTAAATTGACCAATGGTGGCAAAGATGAGGACAGGTACGATACATCCAATGGTAATTCGGAGCCCATCTGCAAAATATTGACTGTAGAAAAAACTTTTTATTTCTTGTGTCTGTTTCATATTGTATAGCACAAATATACATAGATAAGGCTATATTAGCCCGTGGTTTCCCGAGTTGCGGTAATAATATGTTAAAAACAAAAAAATACGAAATTTCATTAATATCTTTATAATATTTTGATGTTTTTTTTGATTAATTTATATATTTTTATTTGTTTAAATATAATATTGTTATATTTGGTGCATAGGGTAATTTCAGATATATTACAAAAATTCAAGAGTCACCTAAACTCTCTTGACCATTTTCAAAGATTTAAATATGAAGCAAAGTAAAAATGAAGCCGTCTTTCAGGACGAGGTATTGACACGCTTTGAGCTTTTCAAAAGTTTGTTTTTAACATTGCCATTTCAACGTGTTAAAGATACAGGAACTTTATTGCCATTTTTTGCAAAGCAATGCGAGAAGGGTGTTGACCAACATTTGACTCCAGATGAGATCATAAAGAGCTTTTTTGATCAGCATGAAGAGTTTTCTTCAGAAGAACAACGTATTGATTTATTGTTTCGTTTTGTCCAATATATAGAGCGTCAAGTCGTATTGTTTGATGCAATAGAGGATTCGTCATTTCAGATGGTTGGTCGGGGCGACGATGAAAATGTATTGGGTGCATTGATCAAAAATGCCGAAGGCAACGGTGATATGCGACGGAAAATCGTGTCTAAATTAAAGGATTTTTCAGTTCGTTTGGTACTTACGGCACACCCTACTCAATTTTATCCAGGGCCAGTATTGGGGATTATCAATGATTTGATTGATGCGATAAAGACTAATGACCTTCACAGTATACATTTATTATTGCAACAGCTTGGCAAAACGCCATTCATCAATAAAAATAAACCCACTCCAGTAGATGAAGCGGCTAGTTTAGCCTGGTTTTTGGAAAATGTATTTTATAAGGTAGCTTCGGAAATACAGTCTTTTATTGACGACGAATTGGATGTCGATACGGAGGAGGTAAAACAGCTGATCGAGTTGGGCTTTTGGCCAGGTGGGGATCGTGATGGAAACCCGAATGTCAGTGTTGAAAGTACCAAGAAAGTCGCGGCTTTATTGCGTACTATTTTGTTTAGATGTTATTACCGAGATTTTCGTATTGTTAGACGCCGTATTACGTTCAGAGGGGTTGAGGAATATATGGATAACTTGCAGACCTTATTTTATGAAAATAGCTTTAATCCTATTGAAAACCCCGAGGATGAAACAGATAATATCATTACAAACTTAAAGGCAATCAAAAATGTGCTGGAAGAATATCACAATGGTCTCTTTGTTGAGATTGTGGATGATTTGCTTCGTAAAGTAATGACATTTGGTTGTTTCTTCACGACATTGGATATCAGGCAGGATAGCCGTATCCTCCGGGAAGCAACGAATTACCTGATTCAACGGAATCAGGAGGCTACTGGCTTGCCATTGAATTATTTGGAACTGAGTGAAGTCGATAAGCAGAAGGCGTTGAAGTTTAAGGAATTGGATCTCACGGTAGGCGAGGATGCAGATCCGTTGACGAAAGATACTTCGGGTGTAATCAAATTGCTTAAACAAATCCAACGTTCAGGTTCTGAACGTGCAGCACAGCGTTTTATTATTAGTAATTGTCAACAAGCAAGCGATATCCTGGGTTTACGCCAGTTATTTTTGTGGTCCGGTTGGAAGAAAGATGCGTTGACGATCGATTTTGTTCCATTATTTGAAACAGTGGATGATTTGACCAGAGCGGCAGATGTGATGAAGACCTTGTACAGCAATAAAGAATATAAGGCACATTTAAAACGTAGAGGAAATAAACAGACCATTATGTTGGGCTATTCGGATAGTACAAAAGATGGTGGTTATTTGATGGCCAATTGGTCAATTTATAGAGCGAAAATAGAGTTGACGGCGATTTCCCGAGAATACGATGTTGATCTTGTCTTTTTTGATGGTAGAGGTGGGCCTCCAGCGCGTGGTGGTGGTAAAACGCAGCGTTTTTATGCTTCCATGGGTAAAGAAATTGCAAATGATCATATCCAATTGACGATCCAGGGACAAACAATCAGTAGTCAATATGGCTCGTTGGATACAGCCCGTTTTAATATAGAACAGCTTCTGCATGCGGGGATTATTTCCGATTTAAAACAACGTGTAGGCGATACATTGACGAAGCATCAACAAGAGATTATCGATAAATTGGCCGAATTAAGTCATCAAAAATTTATGGGTCTTCGTACCAATAAGTTGTTTTTACCCTATTTGGAAACGATGTCACCATTGAAAGCACTTTCATCCATCAATATTTCAAGTCGGCCTGTAAAACGGAATTCTGGACGGGAGTTACGACTGGAAGATTTACGCGCGATAAGTTTCGTCACTTCGTGGAGTCAGTTGAAGCAGAATATTCCTGGATTTTATGGGGTAGGGACTGCCTTGCAATGGGCCGAGAAAAATAATCTATGGAAGGATGTGCAACAATTGTATATTTCCTCGGGATTCTTCCAGACTTTGATCGACAACTGTATGATGTCCATGACCAAATCTAATTTTGATATTACAGCCTATATGAAGGAAGATAAAGTGTATGGTGAATTTTGGAAAAACCTCTATGCTGAATACCAGATTACCAAAGAGTATCTATTAAAGCTTAGTGGCACATCTAAATTGATGGAAAATTATCCTGTAGACCGTGCTTCCATTTTGGCGCGAGAAAGCATCGTATTGCCTTTGCTGGTGATCCAACATTATGCGATTCGTGCACTCAATTCGGATAAATTAGATGAGGCACAGCGTGAGGATTATTCAAAACTGATTGCCCGAACAATATTCGGTGTGATTAATGCAGGAAGAAATGTTGCTTAATTTTCGTTTCTTTTCACGGATTAGGTTTCGAAGAATGTATATTTTATCTACTTTTGTATAATTAACAAAATTGATATGAAGATTAATAAGTTATTTATTGTAGCTGCTTGTGCGAGTACTTTATTTGCGTCTTGCGGTGAAACAGCTGCAAATAGACAGCGTCAATATGCCAATGCATCCTTAGCAGATGGCGATGCCTTTGCCATGATTAAATTCGTTGGAGAGAATGGCAACTATTTAGTAAATCTTGCTGATGTGGCTGCAAAGCAATCCGCATCAACAGAGGTGAAGAATGTAGCAGCTAAAATTAAAGAAGCTTATGCTACTGTATTGCCTGAGTTAGATGGTTTGGCAAAAGAATTACATGTAGGCGAGGCACAACGTGGGGTACCAGCGCTTCAAGTTCCGGTTTCAATTGCAGGATCAGATAGTACTGCGGTATTCAATGATAAAGCATTCTTGGCATTGGTCGTAGAAAAACAAGGTGAGATCAACAGCAGATTATCTCATGAAGAGCATAATACGAACAAAGCGGTAATTCATATTTCAGAGGAATCTTTGAAGAAGGTTGAAGAAATCTATAAATTGGCTGGTGGGAAAGTTGAAGAACATGGCCATCACTAAGTAAAACTAATATACTGGAAAAGGAATATTTACTTAGTAAATATTCCTTTTTTTATGCTTTCGTTTTCCTAATTATCATCGTGAATGGCAGTCGCTCCAAAGTTTATCCTTTAGCTGTATGCTTAAATTGACATTTATTTTGAGAAGAGAAAGATGCTTTGTGAAATACAAGAATTGAAAAGAAAGATTTGTCGAGTTGTTAAATTAATAATAACTTAACATTCGTATAATACAGTTATTAATTACTGTGTTTATTTTAGCATGATTTAATCAACTAATAGAAAGAAACAAAAACGTGAGATACGCTGCTATAGATATAGGGTCCAATGCGGTCCGCCTTTTGATTGCTGATATCATTGGGCACAAAGAGCAATATAATTTTAAAAAGAATACACTTTTGCGGGTTCCATTACGTTTGGGCGATGATGCATTTATACATCAGGAAATTTCCCCTAGAAAGGCAGAGAGTTTGATAAAAACCATGAAAGCATTTCGTGAATTGATGGATGTATATCAGGTGGAAGATTATATGGCCTGTGCGACGTCGGCGATGCGCGACGCTAAAAACGGAGCTGATATTGTTGCGGAAGTTCGGAAGAATGGAATCAATATAGATATCATCGAGGGCGCTAAGGAGGCGGAAATTATCTACAATAGCCATTGGGATAATAAGATTGAAAAGGACAAGGTATACCTTTATATTGATGTAGGCGGCGGAAGTACAGAATTGTCTTTATTTGCCAATGGTGTCTTGGTGAATTCCAGATCCTTTAATCTAGGTACAATACGCATTTTGGACAATCAGGATAATCCCGAAACCTGGGATGAACTCAAGGAGTGGGTTCGGAGCAATACCCACATGTATAAACAGGTTATTGGCATCGGGACTGGAGGAAATATCAATAAACTAGCACGACTATCTGATGAAAAAGTTGATAAGCCGTTGTCATATGCTAAATTAAAAGCTGTTTATGAGCATTTGGCTTCATTCTCTTTAAAAGAACGTATTATTTTGTTGGGGCTCAATGAAGACAGGGCTGATGTCATTATTCCGGCAAGTGAGATTTTTTTGACAATTATGAAGCATGGCAGACTAAAACAGATCATTGTACCCCGGGTTGGTTTGGTTGATGGTGTAATTAGAACCTTGATCAATAGGAATTTAGTGAAATAAAGCATTAAAAAGTATTTTTCGCCTTGCAAAAGAAGTAAAAATCTTTATTTTTGTGGTACCAAAGGCGAATATGCGCCCAGGTGGCGAAATTGGTAGACGCACCATCTTGAGGGGGTGGCGCTCGTATGGGCGTGGCAGTTCGAATCTGCTCCTGGGCACTTTAAAAATAAAAAGGCTAAATCTCAGTTGGAGATTTAGCCTTTTTTTCATTTTTAGCATTATATCCGCTCTTGTGTAATAAATGGGTGCTGCCAATAATTATTTTTCACTGATTTCTTTCAGAATTTGTAAAGCTTTTGGCCAGGCTTCGTCAAAATACTCCAAATATTCCTCATTGGTATCGACATCGACCTTTAATAATGTTTTACTGCCAAGATCCTCAAAGGTGTAATTTTCAAATGAACCAGCCCATCCTTCAACTGCCGGGCCTTCCGTAACTTCTTTGCCCTTGTCTAATATGCCGTAGTGACGAATAGATAGGTATTTATTGGGAATATTTTCGGCTATCTCCGCGACCATACCTTCTTTTTCACCATCTTGGTTGATGCCCGTAAAATAAATCTTCGCTCCTTTGTCCCAACTGCCCTCGAAATCGGAAGTTGGATTAAAAGCGGTTGTCCATTGTTTGTATGTTTCTTTTCCAAGCATGGTTTTAAATACCTGATCAACGGGAGCGTCGATGGTGATCTGATAATTCATTTTTTTCATCTTCTTATTGTTTTGGAAAGTTAGGATCTGCTTTTACCTCTGCAATCTGTTTGGTGTGTCGGGCACAATGTGCGGCAATAAACATCAAGCCTTGGTAACCATCTACGACGCCTGTTGGATAATCGTTGATATGGTTGCGTAGATCTTTAGCATCCGATTTCTTAATGTAATCAATGACTGGTTGTCGCGCAGCATGAAAATCAGCTAAAGCAGTTTTTGTGTCTTTATACACGCCACTGGGCTGAAGTTCTTTAGGGGCCTGAAATTTGTGACTTCGATCCGTAAGTGTCGTTTTTAAATTGTCATCCGTCATTTTTACTTCACTTTTTCTCTCGGGCTGAGGTGCCTTTGTCAAGGCTGTCTTTGCCATATCAAATATCATGCGTTCAGACAATATGATATGTTCCAGGCATTGACTGATAGACCATTTGTCTGGAGCAGGTTTGAATTGTAACTGAGCCTCACTAAGTCCTGCGATTTGTTTTTCGAGTTCTTTGGTCGTTTGATCGAAGTACTGCAATAGAGAATCTGTACCTTGGCCAGCTGTGAACGAAGTACGCTCAATTGCTTCAATAGGATTGTTTCGAAGTCCAGTTTGTTGTTTTGCTGGGGCTGTCGATAGGAGTGCGGCACTGATGCCAGCAATCGCTATCATATTTATAATCCGGTGCATAGTTATATTTTTTTAATTGTTTAATGTCACTTTACTTTTACAATTATAACGCATTTTTGTTTTTTTATTCTTTGCATAAGACAAGAAAAATCATATATCAGGAGCCATTCAATCGGTGAGGATTTAAGTCCCATATTCTTTATACTTGTACATGAATAAAATTAAAAGTATTGTAGTTTTTTGTGCTTCTAGTTTAGGTCGCTCTGGTTTATATGAGAAACAGGCGAAACATGTTGGGCACATTTTCGTACAGCGGGGGGGTCGTCTCGTGTACGGTGGCGGCCGGGTCGGATTGATGGGCGCTTTAGCAAATGCTGTATTGGATAGTGGCGGGAAAGTGGTTGGTGTAATTCCACATTTTTTAAATTCGAAGGAACGGGAACATACCGGCATAACTGAATTGATAACAGTAGACAACATGCATGACCGTAAGAGAATCATGAACGATTATGCAGATGGAGCGATAGCTCTCCCGGGCGGATTTGGAACACTTGAGGAGCTTTTTGAAATGATTACTTGGGCGCAATTGGGGTTACATAAGAAGCCCGTAGGAATATTGAATATGGATGGTTTCTATGACCATCTGCTTGATTTTATAGAACATATGGTCCAAGAAGGTCTTCTAAAACAAGTAAACAAGGATATGCTATTGGTTGGGAATACAATAGAGGAACTCTTAGATAAAATGGAGCTTTATAAAGCACCGCAAACAACCAAGTGGATCGGCAAAGATGATATCTGAGTATTAATTCCTTAGAATCAGCGAATCCATTATGGAGTGTGTATAAGGAATCAGCATGTATTGAGATGGTTGCAGCGTAGGACGTATGTCGAGAAATAGCGTATGAACAGCAAGTTGACGTAAATTTTGAAAAAGTGATGATTTGAACAATGTTTTATATGAAATGAACAATTGATTTGTAAAATATGAGTCCTACCTTTGAAATGGTTGGTGATGGTTAATGCATGGATGATAGTGGATATCGTCCGTCGCTAGCCGTACATAGCACCCATATTTTAACCGGCAGGGTAGCTATGGCGGCTAGCTTTTTACCAATGTTAAAGGAGTCTTCTTTTAGCAAAAAAAAGGCTTGATCTACGGATCAAGCCTTTCTTTCGTTATATAGTAACTTCCGAACTAAAATTTTAAAGTTTATTTGCGCGGGCTGTTATTTCAGCGATATCGAGCACCTCTATTTCGGACTCTTTGTCTTTTATTTTCACACCGTCCTTCAACATCGTCATACAGAAAGGACACGCTGCTGCTACAACTTGAGGCTGTACCGAAATTACCTCTTCAATACGTTCAATATTAATATCTTTCTTACCAGGTTCGGGCTCTTTAAACATTTGGCCGCCTCCAGCGCCACAACACAATCCATTGCTTTTACAACGTTTCAATTCAACCAGTTGTGCATCTAAACTTTCAAGCACTTTGCGAGGTGCTTCATAAACTTCGTTTGCACGACCTAAATAGCATGGATCATGATAGGTGATCTTTTTACCCTTGAATACGTTGTTATCAGCTGGTTTTAATTTGCCCTCGTCGATGAGACTCTGGATCAACTGTGTGTGATGGATGACCTCATAATTGCCTCCCAAAGCAGGGTATTCATTTTTAAGCGTGTTAAAACAGTGCGGACAAGCGGTGACAATCTTTTTGATTTCATAGCCATTCAATACCTCGATATTCATCATGGCTTGCATTTGAAATAAAAATTCATTCCCGCTTCGTTTGGCAGGATCGCCCGTGCAACTTTCTTCAGTTCCAAGGATTGCATAGTTGATCCCAACATGTTGGAGAATTCGACAAATGTCACGTGTTATTTTTTTGGCACGCTCGTCAAAACTACCAGCACAACCCACCCAAAATAAGATATCAGGAGTTTCTCCTTTAGCTAACAGTTCGGCGACTGTTGGAACTTTTAATTCATTTTCCATCATTAAACTATTGTTGTTGCGTCCAATTTGCACGATCCATTTGAGCATACTTCCACGGAGCGCCATTATTCTCAATATTTCCAAACATATTATTAATACTTGTTGGCGCCTGAGATTCCTCCATTACTGCAAAGCGGCGAAGTTCTATGATAATATCTAATGGATTAATATTGACTGGACATTGTTCTACACAGGCATTACAGCTTGTGCACGCCCATAATTCTTCTCTACTGATATAGGTGTCAATAAGCGATTTGCCATCGGCTACAAAGGCGCCATTTACCTTAATATTGTTACCCACTTCTGTTACTCTATCCCTTGTATCCATCATTATTTTTCGAGGAGACAATAGTTTTCCCGTGATATTGGCTGGGCACGAGGAAGTACATCGGCCACATTCGGTACATGTGTAGGCATCCAACAGGTTTTTCCATGTTAAATCTTGAACATCTTTAGCGCCAAAGCGAGCTGTTGCATCTGAGTTTGGTGGAGTAAAAGCTGGATCAAGCATGGCTTTAACTTCGTTGGTTACAGCGGCCATATTTGATAATTTTCCCTTGGCATCCAAACTTGAAAAATATGTGTTTGGGAAAGCAAGAATAATATGCAGGTGTTTCGAATAGGGGAGGTAATTTAAAAATGCCAATACACCTAAAATATGGAACCACCAACAACACCTTTCAATGGTATATAATGTAGCTGTGGCGGTCGGGAGATAAGGTAACAAATAATGACTCACTGGAAACGAACCAACCGATTTAAAATGTTCAAAACCATAAAGCTGCAATTTTAGATCAGTTGCATTCATTAAAAGGAAAGCTGACATGAGCAGGATTTCAGTAACTAGAATAATGTTAGCGTCTGTTTTAGGCCAATTATTAAGTTCTTTACTCTTTAAACGATTTATCTTAATGACATTTCTTCGAATAAGGAATACCATACAGGATAATAATACCCCGAGGGCGAGCCACTCAAATGAACCAATCAAAAAATTATAAAAACTTCCCAAAAACGAAAAGATCCGATGGGTTCCGAATAAGCCATCGATAATAATTTCCAACATTTCAATATTGATAATTACGAAGCCTAAATAGACAAAGAGATGTAGAATGGCGGGGGTAACTCTTTTGAACATCTTTTTTTGTCCAAAAGCAACTAAAATCATCGTCTTCCAACGTTCTGCTGGCCTGTCTGAACGATCTACATCTCTACCCAATTTGATATTATTATAGATCTGGCGTGCATTCTTAGCGAAGAAGAATAGTGCACCAAAAAAACAAATTGCAAATATTAGTTGACCTATCATATGCTAGACTATTGGTTATATAACAAATATACCATATTATTTTTGTTATGCTAACATAATAAAAATAAATCAAAAAATGAGATTTATTGCGTCATTTCTGTCGGAATTTATTGACCGAGATGGGAAATGCTGTGTAGGAAACTTCCAAGAATTGTCGTGGTTCTTGGAAGCTGAGATCATATGTATAACTATTCTACGTTCGCAAATGTTTGCTTGAGAATCTTTTCAACTGCTTTTTCAATACGGGCTTTTCCTTCTTCTGTATTGATATCGATACCGCAGAACGTGCTGCCTGTCGATTTAGCTTGCAAACTTAAATAATAGATCCCACTAACCAATAAGGCTAGTGTAGCCCTTAAATCAGTTTCAGAATTTTCAAATTTTGGATCAATGTGCTTGAACAATTCTTCGCCAAGAACTTCTCGGCGATCAGCTATATTTTTGAGTGCTTTTGTTTTCTCACCCAGTCCCCAATGGATGATTTTCTGTTTGGTTTTATCTTTTAAAAATGTGTTCAACTGTGATTTAAGTAGTTCGTTGATCAAAGCAACATCAATATCTTCTGGATTTGATATCATTTGCTCCAACACGCCTTTGTCTCCAATTTGCCAAAAGTCTTTTTGTGTTAGGTACGCTTCCACCAATTGATCAAGACCTCCAAAATAATTCCAGATTAGCGCTTTATTCAAGCCACATTCCAGGGCAATATTGGGGCCGTTTAATGCATGGTAGCCTTTCTTTTGGATGACTTTTCCTACTGCAGCGATCATCCGTGCCTTGGTACGTTCTTTGTCCCGGATAGGGCCAGATGTCACTTTTCTTTGTTTCTTTGGATGATCCTCAATTACTTTCTTTTTCATTAGAATAATTTGTTTATTCATTACCAATTTGTTATCAAAGGCATTATGCCGCCTTCGGCGGTTTTAATACCACTGAAGTTACCATAGATTAAATTATATAAGCCTTTGAGGCGATTTAACTCCACGATAATTTCATGCAATTAAACATTTTTAGCAACGAAGCTTCATTAGATGTCATATTCGTTCGTTAGTAAACAAATTTACGCCCATGAAGTTTTCATTAGGTAGATATGTATTTTCTTGTACAATATCTTAATTTTAGCTGGTAAAAGCAAGTAAATCGTGTTGTAGATTTTTATTCGTGTTGACATACTATTAAAGTATGTCTTCGGGAGCCGGTCGGAAGCTTTCTTAGCTGTTTACGTTAGGTCTGAATTATGGTAAAAGATATAAAAAAAGGGATTATTCATTCGAATAATCCCTTTTTTTATATCTTTTATAATGTTATTATTTTTTCGCTGGTGCTGTAGGCGCTGCCGTAGCAGAAATACCTAATTTTGTTTTCACAGCGGCAGTTAGATCTTCACCGCCTTGGAAATAAGGAATGTTTGTGCTTGAGATATCAAATACATAAGCCATACCCTTCTCTTTAGATACTACGCTTACTGCTTCAGCTACTTTTCTCTGAATAGGGGTAATTAATTCATCTTCTTTTTTGCCCAATTCTTCTTGTGCCGCTTGTTGTGCAGTTTGAATACGTGATTGAATATCTTGCAATTCTTGACCTAGTTTGTTGATTTCAGGATCAACAGTTTCTTTATTCGCTTCACTTCTGTTACGCAATTTATCATTAGCCTCTTTTTGTTTCGTTTGATAAATGGTAACCATATCTTGAATTTCTTTTGTTTTACCGTCGCTCAACGTTTTCAACTGACCCTCAGCTGTTTTATAATCTGAAGTGGATTGAATGATTTCAGCAAAATTGATGTGACCAAGCTTTTGCTGCGCATTTGCGAATTGAGTTGAGAAAAATACTGCCACTATAGCAACCGCACCTTTTAATAAATTTTTCATGCTTTTCATTTTAATCTAATAAGCCATCTCTATGGCAATTTTTTTAGTTTTCTAATTAATTACTATTTGTATTACTTGTGTCCACAATGATAACAAACTCTAGCTTAGTTTGCAAGACTAGGATTGGGTTTGTAGCCTAATTTTGTAATGACTTCATTACTTTTATTCAATTTTGGGTTCGCATATAAGAAAGTTGACTCATTTCCTTTATCCATAATGAAATCTAGATTTTGCGCGGAAGCAACATCCTGTATTGCTTTAGCAACACGGTCTTGAATAGGTTTTACCAATTGCACGCGTCTTTTGAAAAGTTCACCTTCAAATCCGAATTTTTGTTTTTGATAATCTTTTACCTCTTTTTCTCTAGTAACGATTTCGTCTTCCCGGCGACGACGCATATCTTCATTTAATAGAACCTGATCTTTTTGATAAGCCTGATATAACTTTTCTATTTCAGCATATTTTTGATCTACCTCCGCCTGCCATTGTTTAGAAAGATCATCTAACTGTTTTTGTGCAGTGGTATATTCTGGGACATGTTTTAGGATATATTCTGAATCTACATATGCAAGCTGCTGCGCAAATGTCGCTGTAGCACTTACGACTACAAAAGCTATAACTAACAATATTTTTTTCATATTTCCTGTAAGTTTTATAGACTATAATTTATTATTTAACATTAATTTACTTTATGACAATGGATAAGCTCAAAAGTTTAATCTGGCAAACCGTCCTACATAAATTTACGGCTCAAAAATAACAAAAAAGATGCAATCTAACAGATATTTCTCGGGTTTAACACTATTTAACTTGTTGGCCGATTCTGGTCATGTATTTCTAAAGGGAGCGGTATAGCTAACTTTTGCTACTTAGAATAAGCTATCTTCAATATAAGAAGATTTATAATACATCCATCTTAATCCTGAAAATTAATTTGACAAATTTAGTAAACAAAAAAGCTATCGCAGAAATTGCAGATAGCTTTTAAATCGTTTAAGACTATATTCGTGATGGGATCAACCTAGGTTAAAATCCCCCCATATTTTGCATAATACTAAATGTGAAGTTTTGTTTCCAAGTACTGCTCGGTAATCCAGGGATAGGGTCAAATGCGTGTCCATAATCTATTCCCAACATACCAAAGATCGGTAAGAAGATACGGGCACCTACACCGGCTGAACGGCGTACCTTAAATGGATTGTATTCAGTGAATTTGTTCCAAGTGTTACCTGCTTCGGCAAATGCCAATACGTATACGGTTGCTTGATCATTTAACATGACAGGGTGACGTAATTCCATTTGATACTTCGTGTAGATTGGGCTACCGGAGTTTCGTGCTACGTTTACATTTTGAGTACCCTCTGGAATAATTACACCATTTGCATAACCGCGCATAGCGATAATCTCTGAACCTTGAAGGTAATCAAATCCCTGCATACCATCACCTCCCAGTTTGAAACGTTCAAACGTTGAAATTTCAGTTTTGTTGGAATATTTACCCAAGAAACCAAACTGCGCCTGTGCTTTGAAAACTAATTTTCCTACAATTTTTGCATACCATTGCGAATCGAATTTCCATTTGTGGTATTCAGTCCAGCGGTAACGATCTTGCGGTGTACCGTTTTTATAGTCAACGTTATTGAACAATGAATAAGGCGGTGTCAATTGTACCGAGAACTTGATGTTCGAACCTGATGTAGGGTAGATTGGAGCATCGATCGAGTTACGGCTAAATTCTTGTGTCAAGTTGATATTATATGCAGTACCGTTGTCGAACAAGAAGTAATTGCCATAATTTTGAAGCTTATACCGTTGGAAAGACAATGAAGTATTGGCTTGGAACCAGTTGTCTGGCCATTGCAAGCGCTTACCTAAAGTCGCGGTTATACCCGTCATCCAAATCCGGTTAAGCTCCGAATCTTTTACAATTTGCTCACCTGTATAATAGTTAAATCCTCCATAAGATGAACTTGAGGTATAGGCACTCAAACCAAAATAGATCGGTTTTTTTCCACCTAACCAGGGTTCAGAGAATGAGAAGCTATACGATTGGTAACGTTTACCAGAAGTCTGACCACGTACACTTAATTTTTGACCATCACCACGAGGTAGAGGCTTCCATGAACTTTTATCAAAGAAGTTACTTGTAGAGAAGTTATTGAAAGTTAATCCAAGCGTACCGATGATCTGTCCAGCTCCATAACCTCCCGAAAGCTCCACTTGATCAGAGGGTTTCTCTGTCACATTGTAAACAATATCTACCGTTCCTTCTGCATAATTTAAGTTGGTCGGAACAGGGTTTGTTTTTTGTTCGTCAAAATTTCCTAATTGAGCAATTTCGCGAACACTTCGCATAATTTGTTCTTTTGAGAATTTTTGTCCTGGTTTGGTATAAATGGAACGTAACACAACCCGATCATTAGTAACATCGTTACCTTTCACAATAACGTTGTTAATTGTATATTGTGCACCTTCGTATACACGTAAATTTAAATCAATGGTATCATTATATACACGTGTCTGCTCAGGATCTACAGAGAATGTTAGGTAACCATCGTTCATATAGATAGATGAAATATCATCTGCATTGCGACCTCCACCCAATAATTTAGTATTTAGTTTCTCTTCCGAGAACACATCCCCACGTTTGATTCCTAAAATCTTATTTAATAAGGTGTCCGAATACTTTGCATTTCCTGTCCATACAATATTACCAACGTAATATTTAGGGCCTTCATAAATATCAAAATTTACCAACACATTTTTCTCACCATCTCGGATGATAGTATCTTTTAAGATTTCCGCATCGCGATAACCTTTGGCCGCTAGTTTTTTGATTAGGTTCTCTTTACCTTCTTTATATTTCTCTTCCTTGAATTTACCTGGACCAAAGATGCGGTACCACATTTTTTGTTTGATTGGTTTGGCCATTTTCCGCAGCTCTTTTTGTGAAAAATGCTCGTTGCCCGTAAAGGTCATCTTTTTTACCCTTACCTTATGTTTTTTATCCACATCAGCAATCAGGATTTCGTTGTTGGCCTGTGCCGAATCCTTGACTGTTTTAAGTTTAATCTCCGGATATAAATATGCTTTTTCTTTCAAAAAGCGTTGGATTGTTGCTCGTGTGGTGTTCATCAAATTCTCATTGACGATTTTACCGGTATTGCTATTTAAACGTTTACGGACTTCTTCAGTTTGGCTCTTGCTTAGTCCATTAATATCAATACGGGTCAAACGAGGACGTTCTACTACGCGGATGGTCAAAAAGATGTTTTCGCCTTCAATTTTGTCTGCCCATAATTCGACATCATCGAAGAGGCCTTGAGCCATCATATCTTTTACTACTTTTGCAGTCGCTTCACTTGGCACTTCCAAATATTGACCTACCGACAATTTAGATATGGTAATTAATACGTTTTTATCCAAAAATTGTGTTCCGGTTACATCAACAGCACTAATTACATAGTTTTTAGGGTTGAGATAACTGATTTTTTCGGGGTCATTTAAGTTGAACGCACCTTTTTCTTGTCCGTAGACAAGTTGCATTGATGAGAGACCAAAAAATAGTATTACGGGTAGTATACGCTTCATTTATCTTGAATTATTGGCGCTAAAGTACACCAATCAGTTGTTAATTTTTGTTAATTAAGAAAATTTAACCAGCTTGCTTTTTATTCAAATCAGTTGACAAATTTAATAAAATCATTTATAACTGCTCACTTGTTTTTCCAAACCTTCTTTCTCTTTGTTGATATTCTACAATTGATTTAAATAAATCTTCCTTCGTAAACTCTGGCCACATCTTATCTAAGAAGCATAGTTCGGAATAAGCGATTTGCCAAAGAAGAAAATTGCTTATTCGAAGTTCTCCGCTGGTTCGGATCAATAAATCCGGATCTGGTAGATCTCGGGTATAGAGATTAGCGGAAAAGACATCATCGTTGATATCTTCAATAGCTATTTCACCTGCATTTACTTTTTTAACCAAATTTCGGGTGGCCTCCACAATTTCCTGACGTGAACTATAGCTCAGGGCAAGGGTTAATGTACAATGTGTATTGTCTTTGGTGGCGTCAATAGTTTCCTGAAGTTTTTTTTGTGCATTTGTTGGGAGTTTGCTGATATCTCCGATTGCATTTAATCTAACACCATTTTCCTGAAATGTCTTGATTTCTTTTTTTAAGGAGGAGACCAAAAGTTCCATCAATGCGATTACTTCTAGTTTTGGCCGATTCCAGTTTTCCGCCGAGAATGCGTAGAGTGTTAGAAATTTGATGTTGGCCTGAACACAGCCCTCTAATGCCTCTCTCACTGCTTTCACACCATTTTGGTGTCCGAATACACGGAGTTTACCTTTTTGTTTTGCCCAACGGCCATTACCATCCATGATAATGGCAATATGCTGGGGTAATTTAATTTTATCAATTTGATCTAAAAAGCTCATTGTTGCTATTTTCAATAAATTAACACTTTTAGCCTAGTTACAGCCTATTTGAGTGTTAAAAACCAGATTACTGATTTCTATATATTATCTTCAAGCGAATGTTTGACCTTGAAAGGTTGATTCGTTTGATTATTTTGAAACTTCCTCATGGATACCTTTTGTATCGTTACTGTCTCTATTTGTTCCAAATATCGATTTTTAATTGGAAATTCAGAAGTACAATATGATAAAGATTAATAGTTTCTGACGTCAATACCCCAAAGCAGCTTCTCTCTGAGGGTACTGAAAAAACTTTCTTGCGGAAGACGAATTAGGTTGATCGCAAACGGTGCTTGCTTGATTGTCAATTTAACGGACGTATCTATAGACGTGTTTTTTGAGTCACAGCTAAGTATATATTGATCACTTCGGCTTTCAATTTCAAGTTCAAGAGTGAACTGATTTGAGATAACTATGGGCCTCACATTCAAGTTGTGGGGCGAAATTGGTGTAATGACAAAATTTCCGCTTTCGGGCATAATGATTGGTCCTCCGCAGCTCAATGAGTAAGCCGTAGATCCAGTAGGGGTGGCAATAATCAATCCATCAGCCCAATAGGAATTGAGAAGCTCACCATTGATTTGCGCATTGACGGTAATCATGGCCGAGCTATCATATCTAAATACCGTAATATCATTAAGGGCATAATGGTTCCCTTCGAATAAATTGATCTGTTCGGACTCCACTGATAGTAGAACACGCTTTTGGATATCGTAACGGTGATTTAGTATGTCTTCTATTGCATATTCAAAATCATTTTTGTTGATAGAGGCCAAAAAGCCCAATCGCCCAAAATTAATACCCGCAATGGGAATGCCGGAGTCTTTGATGAGCGAAACCGCAGAAAGCATTGTTCCATCTCCGCCCAAGCTGAGCATGACATCAATATTGTCTTTAATTTCCTCATACGTATGATAGGTGAGGAAATTAAATCCACATTCAAACTGCGTTGTCAAGAACTTATAAAAAGGGTCATAAACCCAAATGTCGACTTTTTTGCCAACGAGATATTTAAATAAGTGCTTCACATGTGCTATAACGGAGGGTTGAAACTCTCGTCCATATATCGCAATTCTCATATTTTTTTGAATTTATGGGGCAAAGATGAGAAAAAAACTATTCTTAATTCATTAAATATTGATGTAATTCATAAGCTGCTGATAGCGTTCGGCTGTGTCATCAAATGCGGCAACGGTATTATGTGTTTCCATGACGATATAATTATGCCTTAGGAATGAATTGAGCAATGAATTAATATTGGTTTTATCTACTTTTAAAGTGACTTCAATCGAGTCGCTTTCAAGATTTATTTTCGTTGCACAATTAAGAATTCTACAATTGTCACTCTCGACTAAATGTGCGATTTGGGAGAGCGAAAAGTCATGTAGTCCAATGGACAATACAATAATGGCTCCAGATTCGTTTTGAGATTGAATTAAAGCGATGGCTTTTAATATATCCAATAGTGTAGAAACGCCAATATATTTGTTATCTTGATCCAAGATAGGAACCAATGAACTATTGTATACGGTAGTCATTACCAGCGCATCATAAGGGTGTTGGTTAAATTTAAGCTGTATCGGAGCTGTATTAATCTTAATGGTGGAAATAGGAGCTTGTTCATCGTCGGCATCCAATAAATTGGATTCATTGACGAATCCAATATATTCATCGCCATTTAAAACCACCAATTCTTTGCAAAGCATGTCTTGTAGTTTTTCCAATGCCAGCTGTATTGAATCAGTCTTTTGAATGCTGAAATCTGCGTTTGAAAGAAATTGTCCTATTAACATACTCAAACTTAATAAAAAAAATGATGTAAAAGGGAAATTTTTGTAGATGAGCTGTCTAAAATGGGGAAAGACTTTTTTAGTTTGACAGATAAAATAAAAGTAAGTAATCACATTATTGCAAATAAGTACAATTTTAATGTTTAAAATTGTACTTTTATTAGTATTCTGTTAGTATTTTTGTCAGCAATTTGATATATGCTTACAAAGGGTAGGTAGGGATTTTTTAGTCAGAAAAATAAGATTGATGATTACGAGTGAGAATAAAAAATTTATTGATATACGCGAAGTTATCTACAAAAAAAATGCGACGCTAGCGAAATGGATTCCATCCTTCCTGCTAAATTATTTGAAGAGAATTATTCACGAGGATGAAATCAATGATATTATGACACGCTTTGCTGATTTGCAAGGATTGGATTTTGTGGATGCACTCATCAATGATTTGGGGGTAAAGGTCAACCTATATGGTGCGGAAAATATTCCGGTGTCTGATCCTGTAATTTTTGCTTCCAACCATCCTTTGGGGGGATTGGACGGCATTGCGTTTATGCATGCCATTGGTAAGCACCGTCGAGATGTGAAATTTTTGGTTAATGATATCTTGTTAAATATCGGTAATTTAAGACCTTTATTTGTGGGGGTGAATAAATTGGGAAGTCAGGGGAAACAGGCTATTTCTGCAATTGAGGAAGCGTATGGGGCAGATGATGCACTGCTTGTATTTCCGGCAGGATTGGTTTCAAGAAAGCAAAATAATGGACGTATCGAAGATCTAGAATGGAAAAAAAGTTTTATTAGCAAAGCGAAAAAATATAAAAAAGATATCATTCCGGTACTGATTGACGGCAAAAACTCTAAGTTTTTTTATAATTTTGCAAGGCTTAGACAAAAAATAGGTCTCAAGGTAAACATTGAAATGTTATATTTACCCGATGAAATGTTTGCCCAACGCGGGCACACCGTTAACATTATAGTAGGAAAGAGAATCCCTTATACAGCGTTTGATCAATCAAAAAACGAAAAGACTTGGGCTGAAGAAGTGAAAAGAAGGGTTTATGGATTAGCTCAAGAAAAATAGAATTTATGCAAGAAATTATACCTCCAGTTGATAGAGAACTATTGAAAGCCGAATTGAATAAAGAAGTTTTCTTACGCTATACCAACAATGGAAATAACGAGATATACTTAATCAATTATCATAACTCGCCAAATGTTATGCGTGAAATTGGTCGGTTACGAGAGTTGACATTCCGTAGCGCAGGAGGAGGTACAGGACTTTCAATTGATATTGACGAGAATGATACATGTGAGGATTGTTATGATCAATTGATCGCGTGGAATCCCGAAGATGAAGAAGTTGTTGCGGGCTATCGGGTCATTAAATGTGCTAATGCTGGGGAATCAAAGGGTATTCCTAATTTATCTACAGCTCATTATTTCCAATTTTCTGACCAGTTTGCTAAAGATTATTTACCCTTTACAATTGAGCTGGGGCGATCGTTCGTTCAGCCTCGATATCAGCCGGCAATTGATAATAGAAAAGGTATTTTTTCACTCGATAATTTATGGGATGGTTTGGGAGCTTTGGTCATGCTTAACCCCGAAATTAAATACCTTTTTGGAAAAGTAACGATGTATCCACATTACAATAAGGATGCACGAGATATGTTGCTTTACTTCATGGACTACTACTTCCCTGATCACGATAACTTGGTTGTTCCGCTTCCTGATCTCGAAATTAAAAATGATTACGACCGTTTTGTGGGCATTTTTGATGGATTGGATTATAAGGAAGGATATAAAATATTAAATAGTCATGTCAGAGCGTTAGGGGAAAATATTCCACCTTTGATCAATACTTACATGAACTTGTCTCCGACGATGAAGTCTTTTGGTACTGCGCGAAATGATGAGTTTGGTACAGTTGAAGAAAAAGGTATTTTGATTGTTATTGACGATGTTTATCCTGTAAAAAAAGAACGTCACATGAATACTTTTGAACGGGATCGCGAATATGGTCATCGAAAACCAAAGCGGGCGTAAAATAATAAAGGGATTCAACTTTTGAATCCCTTTATTATTTTATTAGGGTGTAGAGAATGAATGCTAAGATTGCTCCTGTAATGGGGCCAATAATCGGTACCCAAGCGTATGACCAATCCGAACTTCCTTTCCCTTTAATTGGCCAGAGTGCATGGAGTAGGCGTGGACCCAAATCCCGGGCAGGATTAATTGCGTAACCTGTAGTGCCTCCTAATGATAATCCAATAGCCCAAACTAAAAAAGCGACTGGTATAGCACCCAAGGAGCCCATTCCAATAGGTTCAGTCTTTCCGTCGATGGTCACATCTTGTCCTGTAATAAAAAAGATTACAAAAATTAGGACGAAAGTTCCAATGATTTCACTAGCCAGATTTGTAAACCTATTACGAATATTTGGGATGGTAGCGAAAACGCCCAGTTTTGTGGTAGGATCAGCTGTGGCATCGAAGTGATTTTTATGGATGATATAGGTCAACAATGCGCCGCAGAATCCCCCTGCGATTTGAGCGAGAATATAACCGGGGACTTCTATCCAGGGTAGTGTATTATTGAGTGCCATGGCTATTGTCACTGCTGGATTTAAGTGAGCGCCTGTATAAGGTCCGGCAAATACGACGCCAATATATACGGCTAAGGCCCATCCTGTGGTAATGACAATCCAGCCGCTATTTTCCCCTTTTGTTCCTTTTAAGATTACATTTGCAACGACACCATTTCCAAGAAGTAGGAGGAGTGTTGTTCCTATAAATTCTGCTAAATAATGGTTCATAAGTATTGGTTAGTTTTCTGTCCAGAATTGCAATGCTTTAACGCCTTTCGCCCATTGCTTAATAATTTGTTGGGTTTGTTCTTCCTGTTCTTTTTCTGGTTCAAAAAGACGGTCTTGTGCCCAAAATTTTGAAAGTTCTTCTTCATCTTTCCAAAAACCAACGGCCAATCCTGCGAGGTAAGCTGCTCCTAAAGCTGTTGTTTCAGTGATTTTGGGTCTAATGACATTGCTATTCAGTACATTGGCCTGGATCTGCATGAGAAGGTTATTGGCCGTTGCTCCACCATCTACACGAAGCTCCTTGATTGGTATGCCGCTGTCAGCCTCCATGGCCTTTAGTACATCCCTAGTTTGGAGCGAAATGGCTTCGAGCGAAGCCCTAGCGATGTGTCCGTTGTTTGTTGCTCGTGTCAGGCCAAAGATAGTGCCTTGAGCTCTAGCGTTCCAATAGGGGGCACCTAGACCCGCAAAAGTTGGAATAAAGGTTATCCCACCGTTATCTTTTTCGGAAAGTGCCAATTGTTCGATATCTGCTGATTTATAGATAATATTTAGATTATCCCTTAACCATTGAACCAATGCACCGCCAATAAATATACTTCCTTCCAATGCATACTCTGTTTTTCCATTGATTTTCCAGGCTACGGTAGTCAATAGATTGTTTTTGGACATAATTGGTTTACTACCTATATTCATTAACATAAAACATCCTGTGCCATAGGTATTCTTTACCATGCCTTTCTCTATGCATTGCTGACCAAAAAGGGCGGCTTGCTGATCTCCCGCAATTCCGGCTATCTTGACTTTATGCGCAAAGATAGTTGTTCTCGATTCACCATATATTTCGCTGCTTTCTTTCACTTGAGGTAGCATTGCTGCAGGGATGTCAAATAATTCAAGAAGTTCTGTATCCCAATCCATGGTATGGATATTGAATAGAAGTGTGCGTGAAGCATTGGTAACATCCGTTATGTGAACATCGCCGCGTGTAAGATTCCATATGAGCCAGGTGTCAATTGTACCACAGATTAGCTCACCATTTTGAGCTTTTTCTCTCGCTCCATCTACATGGTCAAGAATCCATTTTAATTTTGTAGCCGAAAAATAAGGATCGAGGATGAGGCCGGTTTTTTTCTGGATCATTTCATGTTTGCCAGATTGGCGAAGTTGATCACAATAATCAGCTGTGCGTTTATCTTGCCATACGATGGCATTATAAATCGGTCTGCCGCTTTCTTTTTCCCATACAACAATAGTTTCCCGCTGATTGGTAATTCCGATGGCGGCGATATTTTTTCCGTTTAATCCAGCTTTTGTTGTCGCTTCTGCTGTAACACCTGCTTGAGTAGACCAAATTTCATGTGGGTCATGTTCTACCCATCCTGGTTTTGGGAATATTTGCGTGAATTCTTTTTGCGCAATTGAAACAATATTTCTGTCCTTATCAAAAATAATAGCTCTGGAGCTCGTTGTGCCCTGATCCATTGCTAAGATGTATTGTTGTTCCATAATTGATTACTGCTGGTTATTTTGTATTAGTTTAAGATATAATTTTTTGCAACTTTTTCGAAATTTTCGATCTGATTTTTTTGCCAATTCTCGTCTTTGCCTAATTCAAGCGCGAGTATCCTCGCGACTTCAGGAGCAGCTAAAATTGCGGCCCTGGCGTCGAGGAATAGGATGCGTACACGACGCGAAAGTACGTCTTCTATCGTTTGCGCTAATTCGTTGCGCACGGCCCAAACCACCTCGGCCTTCTTAAATTCTAAGTGCTCCACTAGTTTTTCATTCCAAATAGGATTTTCTTGTGCAAGAGCGTGTATGGCTTCTTGGTCGGAACCGTAGATGTACATATGATTACTCCGGTCGCTTGTAGGAATGGCGCTATAAATTTTTTGTGTCGCTGAATTGCTTTCCTTTTTAGGTAAACAGCCAATTTTAATTGCTTTATCCACTGTGTCCTGACCCATTCTACGAAAGGTTGTCCATTTTCCTCCGGTTAACGTCAGTAAGTTTGAATCGCTGACAATAACTTTGTGACTTCGGGAAATTTCTTTGGTCTTGTTGGAATTTCCAGTTGGAGCTGCCAAGGGGCGAAGACCGGCAAATACCGCAAGTGCATCTTGACGGGTAGGCTGCTTGGTAAGATAGCGTCCTGCAGTTTTTAAAATGAATTCGATTTCTTGTTCAAGTGCTACTGGCTCAAGGCTATGTTCGTCGATCGGAGTATCTGTAGTTCCTGCTATAACACGATTGTGCCACGGGACAAGAAAAAGAACCCGGCCATCATCTGTTTTCGGTATCATGATTGCGTCATCGCCCGGAAGAAAGGACTTGTCAAAAACAAGATGTACGCCTTGACTTGGTCTCACCATTTGTTTCGCTTCGGGCTTATCCATTTTTAGGATATCATCAACAAAGATTCCGGTTGCATTGATAACCACCTTTCCTTGGATCGTAAATACTTCCCCGGTATCAGTGTCTTGTGCGATAACGCCATTAACTTTGCCATTGCTACTTTTGGTGAGATTAGTTACTCGTATATAGTTAAGTGCTACGCCCCCCATTTGGATACAGGTTTGTGCAACATTTACAGCTAGTCTGGAGTCATCAAATTGGCCATCTTGATAAACAACGCCGCCATAGAGTCCCTTTGTTCTTACAGTACTAATCCGCCGTTGTGTTTCCTCCTTATTAATATGCATAGATTTCCCTAAACTCAATTTTCCAGCTAAGAAATCGTATATTTTCATGCCGATGGTATAAAAAGGCCCATCAAACCAACTGTAATTTGGGATTATGAAAGATTGATTTTTTACCAGATGTGGAGCGTTTTGCTGCAATAAGCCTCTTTCATGCAATGCTTCCCTGACGAGGGAAATGTCTCCCTGTGCAAGATAGCGTACTCCTCCATGGACAAGTTTCGTCGCTTTACTTGAGGTACCTTTTGCAAAATCAACTTGTTCCAATAGGATGGTTTTGAATCCTCTGCTCAATGCATCGAGTGCAACCCCTAAGCCACTAGCTCCGCCTCCTATGACAATAACATCCCATTCGCCTGTGTCTTTTATTCTTTCTATTAATTTTGACCGTTTGAATTCTCCTTGTTTCATTTTGTTTCGTTTTTGGTCTTAAAGTAAGATTTTTTTTGTATGAGTGCTTGTAGCAGATCAATACTAAGTTATAGTATATTTGTGATATTTTAAAGGATTTTTGTTAAAAATATTTCAAAAATTTAAGTTTTCTTTTATTTCTTTTTGTTTTGTTATTTATGTTTTTAATGTTTTCAAATGCTTCCTGTTACTGGCTTTAGTGAAAAAATAAAAGTAATATAATGGCCGTATTATCATCGCCCTCTTATTACGTCGTGTTTTTTAAGGACGATATAATGTTTAACCATTATGATAGGCTTATGTTTTGGTTTAGAGGAATGATTTTGTAATTTTAGATCATTAATAATTTGTTGAATAATGAAAAGGATTAAAATATTGTTTTTGGGAATAGGTATATGTTTGGGTAGTCAATTCGTCTATTCAACTGCTTTTGCTCAAGAAGCTTCGAAAATTCAGGGGCAACTTTCTAAACCTTACCGTCCAGAAGCTGATGCACAAAGAGATATTGATAGCTTACTACAGCTGGCCAAGAAGGAAAAAAAGAATATCATTGTTCAAGCTGGAGGGAATTGGTGCGTATGGTGCTTACGATTTAATGACTACATTCATAAGAATGCCCGTATTGATGATTTGCTAAAGCGGCGTTTTCTGTATTACCATTTAAATTATTCGAAAGAAAACAAGAATGAGGCGGTTTTTCAAAAATATGCGCCGGAGGGAAATAAATTAGGTTACCCATTTTTTATTGTATTGGATAAAAATGGAAAGACGCTTGATGTACAGGAGAGTGGTAGCTTGGAAAAAGAGAAAGGCTACGATGAGGAAAAGGTTCTGAAGTTTTTCAATGCTTGGGTAGCGAAATAAAAAAATCCTGTCAACTGACAGGATTTTTTTATAATTTTTTAGTTATTGGTAGCCCAATAACTTCATTACCTGTTTGGAGTTTTGTTCCTCTCCAAATACTTCATAATTAAATGTTTCATCTCTGTTTCGACGTACCAATACATGTTTTGGTGAAGGGAGTAGGCAATGATGAATTCCTCCGTAGCCGCTCAGAACGTCTTGATAAGCTCCAGTGTGGAAGAATCCTAAATATTGCACTTTACGTGTTTTTGGCATAAAAACAGAGTTCATGTGTGCTTCCTGATTGTAGTAATCCTGACCATCACAGGTGATTCCACCTAAGTTTACCCGTTCATATTCCGAATCCCAATTGTTGATTGGTAATAAAATGTATTTTTGGTTTAAAGCCCAAACATCTGGTAAATTGGTGATGAAAGACCCGTCAATCATAAACCAACGTTCGCGATCATTTTGTTGCTTACGTCCCAAAACTTTATAAAGGATTCCCGATGCTTCAGCGACTGTATATTTACCAAATTCAGTAATGATATCTGGTTCCATGACTTCATGGTGCGCACAGATCTGTTTGATCCTGTTGACAATTTCATTGACCATATACTCATAATCAAAATCATGTACCAATGAATCTTTAAAAGGCATGCCGCCACCGATATCCAAAGTATCTAAATCAGGATTTATTTTTTTGAATTTACAATAGAGCGTGACGTATTTCTCCAACTCATTCCAGTAATACGGTGTGTCTGATATACCTGAATTAATGAAAAAATGAAGTAGCTTAACCTTAAAATTTGGGTTGTCAACAATCTTATTATTGTAAAAGTCGATGACGTCTTCTTGGCGAATGCCCAATCTGGAGGTGTAAAATTGAGAATCTGGTTGCTCTTCTGAAGCGACCCGGATCCCTAAGGCACATGGTTCATCTAATTCAATCTCATCATCATAGAGGTTGAATTCCTCCTTATTATCCAAGACAGGAATAATGTTTGTATAACCATCGTGGATCATATCAACAATATACTGCTTATACTGATAGGTTTTGAATCCATTACAGATGACTGTAATGTCTTTTGTTACGGTGCCTTGTCTTTCCAGTGAATCGATCATCGGCATGTCAAAGGCAGATGAAGTTTCAAGGTGGATATCATTTTTCAAGGCTTCTTCTACGATATGCTTGAAATGGGAAGATTTGGTACAATAACAGTATTTGTAAGATCCGCGATAGTTGTGTTTCAGAATAGCGGTCTGAAAAAGGATTTTCGCTTGTTGAATTTTTTTGCTGACGATAGGCAAATAGGTAAAACGTAACGGCGTACCGTACGTTTCTATCATTTCCATTAAATTCAAATCGTGGAAATACAATTCGTCGTCGATGATTTCGAATCCGTCTTGCGGAAAACCAACACTTAAGTCAAGAAATTCCTGATAGCTCTGCATTTTTTATTATTTTTGCAAAGATATACTTTAATGGTGAATACCTAAATAAGGAATGTGATTTATTTCCAGTTCACTATCAGGAAGTTGTAAAATTTACAAAATCATTAAATGGGAAATTCTATTCAAAAGCGACTTGTTGAAGTCACCGTGCAGGCTGTTAAAACGCTTTACAATGCAGATATTTTAGAACATCAAATAGCTTTACAAGCAACCCGAAAGGAGTTTGAAGGGCAGATTACAATCGTGACTTTTCCGGTAACCCGCTTTTCGAAATTATCTCCTGAACAGACGGGGACAGCGATCGGTGCCTATCTACAGCAGCATATTGCTGAAATCTCTGACTTCAATGTGATAAAGGGTTTTTTGAATATTGTACTTTCCGATGACTATTGGGTTGCTTTATTGAATGATACGATTGTTGCCAAAGATTTTGGTATCTTTCCAGCTAATGGAAAGAAGTTGATGGTTGAATATTCTTCGCCAAATACGAATAAACCTTTACATTTGGGGCATATCCGGAATAATCTATTAGGGTATTCTGTTGCTGAAATTCTCAAAGCCTATGGTTATGAAGTGATCAAAGCCAATTTGGTGAACGATCGTGGTATCCATATTTGTAAGTCCATGTTGGCCTGGCAGAAATTTGGTGCGGGAGAGACGCCTGAATCCACAAGCATGAAAGGTGATCACCTTGTCGGTAAGTATTATGTCGTTTTTGACAAGGAGTATAAAAAAGAAATAGAGGTCTTGAAAGCTGAGGGGCAATCTGAAGATGAGGCAAAAAAGAATGCACCGCTGATGAAAGAAGCTCAGTCTATGCTTCAAAAGTGGGAGGCAGGCGACGAAGAGGTAATCTCACTTTGGAAAACCATGAATAGCTGGGTATATGCCGGCTTTGAAAAGACATATAAACAGCTGGGAGTAGATTTCGATAAGTATTATTACGAATCGAATACCTATCTGTTAGGCAAAGATATTATTCAGGAGGGACTGGAAAAAGGCGTGTTTTTTAAAAAAGACGATAACTCGGTTTGGATTGATTTGACGGATGAGGGATTAGACCAAAAGCTAGTTCTCCGTGGTGATGGCACTTCTGTATATATTACACAAGATTTAGGTACTGCACAGCTGAAATATGATGAGTTCAAAATGAGTGAATCTATTTATGTTGTTGGCAACGAACAAGATTACCATTTCAAAGTATTGTTTTTAATCTTAAAAAAACTGGGTAAGTCTTGGGCTGATGGTTTATTTCACTTGTCTTATGGTATGGTTGACCTACCTTCTGGCAAAATGAAATCACGGGAAGGAACGGTCGTGGATGCTGATGATTTAATGGCCGAAATGCTTAAAACAGCACAAGAGCGTACGGAAGAGCTCGGAAAGACCGAAGGTTTGGAAGAAAATGCCAAAGCAGCACTGTATAATACCATAGGGATGGGTGCTTTGAAATACTTTTTATTAAAGGTAGATCCGAAGAAACGTTTGTTGTTTGATCCCAATGAATCGGTAGATTTTCAGGGGCATACAGGACCTTTCATCCAATATACACATGCGCGTATTAAATCGGTTTTGAGTAAGGCAGAATTTGATGCGAATAGCCCGGTATCAGTACTTCCATCAATTTCATCTTATGAGCGTGATTTGATTCAGCAGTTGGGTGCTTTTCCCGAAACTATTGAAGCATCTGCACAGGAATTTAGCCCAGCTCAATTGGCAAATTACATTTATGAAGTTGCTAAATTGTATAATAAATTTTATCACGAGGAGACTATATTGAAAGCCGAAGCCAATGATGTAAAGAATTTCAGATTACATCTGTCCGCTGCAGCAGCGAAAGTTATCGCCAAAGGAATGGGGTTGTTGGGTATATGTGTGCCGGAAAGAATGTAACGATATGAGTAAGATTCGTGTTGGCCTTATAGGCTTTGGTATTTCAGGACAGGTTTTTCATGCTCCTGTTATGCGTTCGATCGCGGCACTGGAACTTGTTAAAGTTACTGCGCGCAAGGCTGAGCAACAGATGCTATTGAAAGAGCGCTTTCCGCAAGCGGAAATTGCACTGTCTGCTGATGAAATTTTTGCCGATAAAACCATCGAGCTGGTCGTGATTGCTACTTCAAATGATATGCATTATCCAATGGCAAAACGTGCTTTGGAGGCTGGAAAGCATGTCGTTGTCGAAAAACCGTTTACAAATACGATAGAACAGGCAGATGAGTTAATTGCGCTCGCCAAAGAAAAGAATTTGGTACTTGCGCCCTATCATAATCTGAGATTTACTTCGGATTATCGAACGGTAGAGAAAATTATAAAAGGTGGACGATTAGGACGGATCGTAAATCTGGAATCAAGATTTGACCGTTTTCGGAATTATTTGAGACCCAATGCATGGCGTGAAGAGAATTTGCCCGGATCAGGTATATTTTACGATTTAGGGCCGCATCTTATCGACCAGGCTTTGCAATTATTTGGAAAACCAAATGCTGTATTTGCAGATCTTGCGATACAACGGGATCACGCAAAGACCATTGATAATTTTGACTGTATTTTGTACTACGATAATTTGAGAGTTTCACTCAAAGGATCAATGCTTGCGAAAGAACCGACTCCACGATATCGCCTCTTTGGTATGAACGGAAATTTTGTAAAAAATGGTGTTGATCCCCAAGAAGCATTATTGCGGGATGGTAAGTTCCCTGATGAATACCCCAATTGGGGAGAAGAGGAGTCAAGTATTTATGGTAAACTGAATATTATTGAAAATGGTAAGGATGTGGAGGAAATTATTGTGTCAGAAAAAGGCTCTTATCCCGAGTTTTATCAAAATGTTGCCGATACTATTTTAGGGAAGACTACCTTAATAGCTTCACCGGAGCAGGCTCGAGATGTAATTCGGATTATCGAACTTGGTTACCAGAGTCAATCGGAACGACGGGTCATTTCAACGGAAGATCAATTAATTGCTTATTAATATAAGACTGTGAATACATACGATGCAATTATCATTGGTGGTGGTGCCTGTGGTTTAATGTGTGCAGCACAAGCTGGACTGCTGGGAAAGAAAACATTACTATTGGAGCGCAATGAAAAGGTTGGCGCCAAGATCTTGATTTCAGGTGGCGGAAGATGCAACTACACAAATACAGGAACAACGACCGCTAATTTTATCTCTGAGAACCCGGATTTTTTGCACGGCATATTTAAGCAGTGGACCGTCGAAGATACCATTGATTTTTTTGAAGCATATGGTATCCAAGGGCAGGAAAAAACCTTGGGACAATTGTTTCCAGAGACCAATAAAGCTAAGGATATTGTAGCCATATTTTCAAAAATTCTTTATGAAACTGAACAGGATATAGCGCTCAACACGCTCGTGAAATCGGTGGAAAAAAATGCTGACGGATTTACAGTTCATGTAGAAAATCCGAGAGGAGAGTATCAGTATAACGCTAAAAAGCTGGTGATTGCTTCAGGGGGGCTTCCAGTTCAGAAATTGGGGGCATCTGATTTTGGATTACGTATTGCAAAACAGTTTGGTCTGGAAGTTGTAGGCACTGCCCCTGCTTTGGTGCCTTTGACAATTACAGGAAAAGATGCAGATTGGTATAGTTCTTTGTCCGGAAATTCGGTGTTTTCCAAGGTATCTGTTGCTGGAATATCTTTTGAAGAGAACATGCTGTTTACGCATTGGGGATTAAGTGGCCCAGCAATTCTTCAGATATCAAGTTATTGGCGGGCGGGGCATGAGATTAGCATTGATCTGTTGCCTAATTTTGATTTGGATAATCTTATTAAACAGGAGCGCCAAAGCGGAGGGAAAAGACTTGTTTCACAGTTGCTAAACGATTATTTTAGCAGAAAATTGGTTGATGCACTTGGGAAATACTTGGTATTGGATACCAAAATTGCGTCTCTAAGTAAAGCTGATGCTAAATTGATCGTTGACACTATTCATCGCTTTAAGGTAAAGCCTGCAGGTGATAAAGGTTATGATAAGGCGGAGGTCATGCGTGGTGGGGTGTCGACGGCGGAGCTTCATAACAAGACTTTAATGTCAAAAAAAATTGAAGGTCTTTATTTTGGTGGAGAGACCGTCGATATTACGGGATGGCTTGGTGGCTATAATTTCCAATGGGCTTGGGCAAGTGGTTATGCAATTGCCCAAGATATCTAGTTAATTTATTGAGAATTTACACAGGCAGCCCATACTGGATCATTCACAGATGCAACGACGATACTGCCTCGGTACCATTTAATGGGGCAGCGGTTTCGTCCTGAGATTTTTCAGTATATAATTGTGAGGCAGCGACCAAGCGCTGTTTTATTCTGCTCTGTAGATTTCTGGGTGATAGTACTTTAATGGATTCACCGAAACCCAAGATTTCCCTTTCCAACTCAAAATTAAGCACAACATCAATACGGATTAAGATTGAGCCATCTTCTTTTTTATCTAAAATTTGTTGGGAAGAGTGTATTGGTTTAGTTTCTACATAAGGTGCGTTTTTTGCGTTTATCGCTAGAATAACGCGTTGACCACGATCTTTTTGTGATTTTGTGACGCCGATTGTATCTGAAAAATAACGTTCAAAATCTATTCCTGTATATTCTTTGTATGAATTTTTGCCCATTTCTTCAATCGTATCAATTCGATCCAATGCCAATGTCATCAAACCTTCGCTTTTTTTATGGTGTCCAATAAGAAACCATCGATTACGATATTCTTTTAAGAGATAAGGTGAGAAGACCAGATCCTGTTTTTGTATTGCCTTAAAAGATTGGTAGCTGATGAGAAGTGGTGTTTTTTCCCGAATAGCTTGGTGGAGGAGGCCAATAAATGATAAGCCCTTCAAAAGGTTGTTACTCTCCATTTGGATAATGGAAGGCTGATTATCCTTTTTAGCGTGGATACTATCCTCAAGGCGTGCGATAATATCACTCATTTCGTCGAAGCTTGAAAAGCCAGTAACATGTTTTAAAACTTCAACAGCTTCCTTCATTTTTTGCATATCTCTGACAGATATAGGAGAGTTGTTTATACTATAGTCTGGGTCTTGGTAGGTATAAAATTTACGATGGGTGACAATAATAGGCGCATTATACCCTAGCTTGTTGCTTCGCATCAATTGTATGTCACCTTGAATAGTCCGTTTGCTTATACCGTTTTTGATTCCTTCAAATTCATAAAGTGCATCAGAAACCTTTTCCATTAGGTCTTCTAAAGTCCATTTACGGTGTCTTAGACGCAGACAGTTGTCTATTGTTTTGTAACGGATAAGCGCGAGTTTATTTAATGCCATATTTTTGCCGATGGAAGTTTAGATGAAAATACAAACTTTATGTTATCTACGCAAAGGGACTGCGTAATTTTTAACTGTCTTCAACGCATGAAAGGAGCATCATTGAATTTTTAAGGAAATTCGCTGTTTATCCAAGTAAAATAGCTACTTTTGCGCAGAAGCAAACTGGTTCTATCGCTGCTCTTTCGGGAGGAGAGGAAAGTCCGGGCAACATAGAGCGACACGCTTCCTAACGGGAAGGATGCTATGAAAATAGCAGACAGAAAGTGCCACAGAAAATATACCGCTTTTCGGAGTAAGGGTGAAAACGTAAGGTAAGAGCTTACGGTCTTGTATGGTAACATATATTACGGTAAACCTCGTGTGTTGAAAGACCAAATAGGTTACGAAATCTGAAGGCTGCTCGTCTTCTTTCAATTTATTGGAATTCGTAATGGGTAGGTTGATTGAGTTTGTCAGTGATGGCAAATCTAGATAAATGATAGAAATTCCACTTCGGTGGTCTACAGAACCCGGCTTACAAGGTTTGCTTCTTTTTCGCTAATTGCTAAAAAAACCTTATATTGATTTCCGTAATTGAAAATAGCATAATGCTGAATTTATGAGTACAATTTTAATCATTGACGATGAACGCGCCATTAGAAGTTCGCTTCGTGATATCTTAGAATATGAAGATTATACGATTTTGGATGTTGACAATGGTCGTGATGGATTAGATATTCTAAAAAAAGAAAAGATCAACTTGGTTCTATGTGATATCAAGATGAATAATATGGATGGGATGGAAGTGCTCTCCGAAGCGCATCAGGCTAGTCCAGACATTCCCTTTATTATGATCTCTGGTCATGGCACGATTGAGACAGCAGTTGAGGCGGCAAAAAAAGGAGCTTTCGATTTTTTAGAAAAACCATTGGATCTAAACCGATTGCTTATTACGGTTCGAAATGCATTGGATAAAAGTTCGCTTGTAACTGAGACGAAAGTATTAAAACGTAAAGTCAGTAGTTCAAAGACAAAAGATATATTGGGTGAGTCAGGAGCAATTAAGCGGATCAAAGAGACCATAGATCGTGTTGCTCCAACGGAAGCCAGAGTATTGATTACAGGAGCAAATGGTTCGGGTAAGGAGCTTGTAGCTCGTTGGTTGCATGAAAAATCCAATCGTTCACAGGGACCATTGGTTGAGGTAAACTGTGCTGCGATTCCTTCGGAATTAATTGAATCAGAGTTGTTTGGGCATGAAAAAGGGTCCTTTACTTCGGCAATTAAACAACGTATAGGTAAATTTGAGCAGGCCAACGGCGGAACGTTGTTTTTGGACGAGATAGGCGATATGAGCCTTTCTGCCCAAGCCAAAGTATTGCGTGCGTTACAAGAACATAAAATCACCAGAGTGGGAGGAGATAAGGAAATTGATGTTAACGTACGTGTCGTGGCCGCAACTAACAAAGATTTGTTAAAAGAAATAGAAGATGGGAATTTTAGAATGGACTTGTATCATCGTCTTTCGGTGATTTTAATCCATGTGCCGGCGCTAATAGATCGCGTTGATGATATACCATTGCTTTCGACAAATTTTTGTGAAGAAATATGCATGGAATATGGTATTCCTGTTAAGGAAATCACCACTGCCGCAATGAAAGAGTTAAGTCATCTTCCTTGGACAGGAAATATCCGTGAATTGCGTAATATGATTGAGCGTTTAATTATTTTGAGTGATAAATCTATTACTGATAAAGATGTTGTTGCATTCGCCAATCCTTCACGTGAACCTGTGGGTGGAGTTGCCTATGAGAGAGGGACTGCAAATTATGGGTTAGATATGGATTCATTCGACTCGTTCCAAGATTATAAAGATCATGCAGAAAAAGAATTTATAAAATATAAATTGGAAAAGAATAATTGGAATGTTTCCAAGACTGCTGATGACCTCGATATACAGCGTAGTCATCTCTATAGTAAAATTGAGAAATTTGGTCTCAAAAGAGATTAACATAAATATAATAAGGGCTTCCAAAGGAAGCCCTTATTATATTTATGTATCCTTTACAGATAAAATAAATGCCTAATTTATAAACCCTAATCAGGGAAGCTAGCTTACTGAATGATCTAGCTGTCGAACAGGTAATAGATTGTTGTAAAGATTCTTCTATTGCACGATTGCTTTCACATTTGCTACAGAAATTTCAGTATAATTTCTGATATAAGCATCACTGACAGGAAGCTCTTCTTTTTTATGTGTTGATAAGACAGCGACAACTTTCATTCCTGCATTCTTTGCCGCTGTAATACCTGAAAAAGAATCTTCAAATACAATGCATTGTTCAATCGGTATACCCAGATTTTCCGCTGATTTCAAATAAACTTCGGGATGTGGTTTATGTAATTTTACATCTTCGCTGCTTAATGTTGATGAGAAAAGATCTCGTATCTTTAACTCATCCAAAATCAGATCCATATTTTCCTTGGGTGCTGATGTAGCTACCGCAAGTTTAAAGCCTTTGTCATTTAAGTCTTTCAAAAATTCTATTAAGCCTTTAATAGGGGCGACATGTTCTTTGTAGATCACCCTAAAAAGCTGCTCTTTTTCAAATTCAAGCGTACGTAATTCTTCAGGAGATATTGGACGTTTAAAAAAATGTTGCATGATATAGCTATTGTGTTTGCCATACATATGCTGTTCAAATTCTTCTTCAGTAGCCTGCTGTACGTTATGGTTTTTAAAAAAAGCCCTGAAAGCTTCTGCATGAAAGGGATTTGTGTGGCTTATAACCCCATCCATGTCAAAAATTGCCGCGTATTCTGTCATGTGGCTAATATACAATAATTGCTTTATTTTGATTGTTGGGCAAATTCATATTCTGGTAAATATTTTAGGATAGGATTACAATATGCCTAGATTATAGCGTCCTTTATCGGAACTACTTACCTCTTTATGAAAGAGGAAGAAGTCTTCGTAGTTACTTGCGGGATAATTTCCTTCGAATAATTCTAATTTTCGATAAGTAACTAATTTGTTTTCTTTTATCTCCGATTTAAATTCATATTTACCAAATGGTTTTTCGATAATCTTTCGTTCAGGCGTTATATTTTTTACGATGTTATCTGGTAGCGCAATGCTAATGCTGTCAATATCTATAAAGCCACGTTCTATAAAGATATCTTCCGTACGATTTTTATTCTCCGAAATACTGGATTGTGTATTGAAAATATTAGGTTGAATCAACATTTTATTGCCGTTTTTCACTGCGTAGTTTTTAATAAAAATTGTTAGATCCTCTTCGACGAATGGTTTCGTTTCTTTGTGTTCAGTGTATTTTACCTGGTCGAAATTGATGTTATCGATATTATAATATTCGGCCAATAGTTTAGTTTTCTCATTGTTGTTTGCTAAAAGTACCTCCATATGGTTTTCATATTGCGTGCCATAGAACTTTGTGTTTAAAACGCCTTTTATACTGCCGTCTTCAGCGAGTGTCAGATCGGCGTTGCGAAGTTGGAGATTGGTTGAATTGCTATATTTTGGTGTATGCATAATCACCCCTCCATTTTCTGTACAGGCAATGACATCCCTATCATCCGTAAAATTACTAAGGAATCCAAAAGGAAGGTTCTGACTGGTGCATTCCAGCCAAGTAGTGTCGTTTTTGAAGGGCACGCATAAGATTGCATGATTGCCATCCTGTACATTTGCAAATGTTTTGTGGAAGTTCTGCTTGCGCTTACCGGCCTCAACCATACAATAGTAAGAAGGTATATCTACAGCGGATAACATACTTCTCATATAATTCACCAGGGCCTTACAATCACCATAACCTAAACGGTCAACCTCAGACGCTGGAAAAGGTTCAAGTCCACCTATTCCGATCTGAATACTGATGTATCTTGTATTTTTTTGAAGGTAATCGTATAAGATTTTTGCTTTTTCCTGATCTGACGAAGCGTTCTTTGTAAGTGATATAAATTTCTGTTTTGAGGCTATGGTAAGATCTTGCTTTTTGTCTAGTAATTTAGTTGTAAACCAGTCTCCATATTCTTTCCAGTCACTGAAGTTGCCTTCCTTTCCATAATAAAGAAAGTTTTTGGGGACAATTAATACACTTGTTCGCTTCAGATTGGAGTTTGGACTATAAGATTCCTCTTTTTTAGCAGGAATATGTTCTACATTCCAGATTTTACTTACAGATTTATCAGTTTTCTCCTCCTTAATATTGCCTTTATAATTTCTTGACTCCATCCGGAACTCAACATCAATCGGCCTTATAAATTGGTAGCTGCTTTTTTCAATGGATACATTGTTTGAAACTTCAGGGGTCCAAGAAGGGATGATTAAGTTCTGTTTATGTTTTACTTCGTATTGATATTCGATCGTATAGGGGTAGCTGTGATAATCTGGAACATAGAGTTTCATCCTCGAGTCAGCAAACATGGTGCTGTTGTCGACTGCACTAAGATCTTTAAAATCTTTACTCGCTATCTTTTTTTGTAATATTCCCAATTCATTATAAATAGCACCTTTAATGCTCTTGATTTCATTCGATTTATTATAATGTATTGGCAGTGCTGCATAGTAATCGCCATTTTTGTTATAGACGGTAATCACCCGAGTGACAATCTCCATAACTTGTTCAGGAGATTTTACTTCTACCACAGTCTTATCATTCCTGATCGTGGCTACGGCCCGGCTTTTTAACGCACTTGGAATATTGGCAATATCGTAGTTTTCTTGTCCGATTGCCACTATTGGAAAGAGGAAATAGATTAAATTGGCAATTAATGTTTTCATTTTTTTGTGGTTAATCTAATATCTAATTTTTGTTGTTGTATAATACGTGAATAAAGCTCCTTTAAGGAGAAATACTCATCTACAGTAAATATAGCTTTGTTAAAGCTTAGGCTTCCCAGCACTTCTAATTTATTGCCATTCATCTGTGTCAGATATTTATATCTCGCAGCGGACTCAGGTAGGGTTAGTGATACATTTTGTGGTTTATCATTTACTTCGTATTGTTCTGGGATTTCCAATTGGATATTGTATTGAATCTTTGATTTAAATCCCATATCTACTGGATAAGTGCGGTCTTGAATTTTGAACGGGTTGTAAGATATGCGATCGATAATATTTGGAGCGAGTGACAATATACTGTTTCCGTTCTGTTTATTAACTTCTAATATAACATCAAATTCTTCGTTCAATACCTGATCGAGTTGTTCAAGATGTTCAATTTTGGCGTTAGTAAAGCTAATATTAGGCATTTCTTCATCCAGTTTTTCCCAATATTCTTCGAGCGAGTTAAATTTGGCAATATGCTGCCTTTTTAGTAGCCCTTTATTCCCCTGACTTCTGATGGTTAGTGTCCCTTCAATTTGGCCTTGATCATTCAACGCTCCAGTTAATGTATAATATTGTTCGGATATCTCCTCGGAAGTTAACGGAAACCAATCTGAACTTTTTTTGGAATATATAATTCTGCCGCGTTCATTGAGGCATTGTAGTGGCAATGAGCCAAATGGAAGATAGATATTCGATGCATCCAATTTGTATTTTATACCTTCGATGTCCACGCAGGCGATTACATAATCAAAATCGGACAATACGGGGAATAAAGAATTAGGATTGCCGTTTCGTCTTGTGGATAAGATAATTGGATAAGCATCTAAATCTGCAGCTTGTAAAGCAGTGACCAGAGATAAGTTAATATCACCGATATTGCCCGTTCTTTTTTCCAAAGCTTTTTCGACCCCACTTTCTGCATATTTTCCCAGATAGTTATTCCATTTTATCTGCTTCTTGATATAGTCATAGATTTTATTTGCCTTTACCAATTTAGTATCATTTGGACTTAGAAGTGTCGAAAGAGTGGTTTTGAAGAGTTCGGTCTTTTTTAACTGTCCGCCAAAGGTCTTTTCATTCATTAATTCTGTGTCGACATCTTTCCATGTTTTACTAAATGTTTTTTTGACTCCGGTACTAGGATAGAATATAGATTCGAGCTCGTAATATATTGCGGACTTGAAATTTTTTGGGGAAGTCATAAAGTCCTCCTCCACAAAAGCCGGAATATTGGCCATAGCATAGGTGATCTTTGAACAATCCATTCTCATTCCGTCCAGAAAGATATATTCTTTTAAAACTTCCCCTTTCTGGTCGGCGAGCTTATAGGGACCCCGTAATACAACATTGTATGTAAAAGAAGCTGGTATGATGGCAATATATTGACTTTGTAACTTGGGAATATCGTCCTGAAATTCCCAGGTCTTAAAATTAAATAGATCCTGTTCGAGTGTTCGATAGGAAACTTCTATGATGGAGCCTTCCTTAATATTAGGTAGAGTAAATTTATTAAGCTCCAGATAAGCTGAGTGATTTTCTGTATATACTTTCTTTTTCTCAAGTGCCGTTTGTTTCACCTCTCCGTTTTCCAAATTGTAGGTAACGGCTTTCAGTTCGTCTAGGTGATCACGGATATAGCTCCCTCTTTTATATGATGGGACTTCGAAATTAGCTTTTTTAAATCCCTCTTTATTATTTACACGAATAAGCACATGGTATTCATGCATTAGTTTTATCCGATGGTCGTAATCATCGACGAAAACTGAGCTCTGCCCAAATTCTTTGAGGACAATAGCATTTGCATTACTATCCAATGGGGTGGTCGAGAAATCTGAAATAGAAATTCTGCCAAATTCGAAATTTTGTCCAAAAATATTCGAACAAGAACAAAATATTAAAAATAGTGTTAAAAAATGGCGCATAACTTAGGCGTAATTTGTTTACGAATATAAGTTTTTGGCCAAAATTAAACGATACCTCTAAAAATATTATTTATCTATTTGTAGTAGATTATTAATGACTTCAGTAATATTATCGATATCTTCACCATCTTCCAACATCGAAAATGCAAGATATGTTGCATAAATCTCTGGGCTAAATTTAACGTGTTTGTCAGAAATAAACTTATCAATCTGCTGCTCATTACATTCAAAATTGATGCTTTGCAACTCATTGAATAAGTTAGTTGAGATTGTTTGATGGTTTTCTCCACAGGCAAATCCTGCTATAACATGAAATAGAAATTTATCGGTAATTTCGTCGTCCTCCTTTTTGAACATCGCACGAATATGCTTATAATCGAATTTAGTTTTTGCACTATTGACTATAGTGTCCCAAATCTGATACTCTGCTTTTGTCTCCATAGCTCACTTTTAAATTTATATTGGTATAAGCAATATACTAAAAATAATTTTATTTTGGGCAAGGATGAGCGCAAGATTTCTTTGAAAGCGGTACAAAATCTAATTTATTTTTGCTACATTTTGAGGTAAATTAAGACACTAAAAGGTTGAAAACCATTTCTCCCAATAAACATCCCAATAAAACACCAAAAAGAATGGATAGACTTATTTTAAGCCATACAGGGCTCGTTGTTAATGCTAATTTCATGGCGCAAAAATGGGTTAAAAATATCCTTTAAGAAAGAATTTTAGTTTCGAAAAAACCTATTGTAGTCATATAACGACATATGTGTTAGGCTTTGTGGTATGATAATTGAAAATTAATATTTGGATTCGATTTTTTTAGTAATTTAAGTCGGAAAATGATTTTTTTGAAATAGCCTGATTTATAATTATGATGACACGAATAGTATTGACAGTATTTCTATTTACAATAGCAAAGATAGGATTGGGACAGCAGCTGAATATTGATAAGATAAGAAAAGATTATGCTGAGGCAGTAAAGGACGAGGATCTTTGTGAACGTAATTTTGATATACTTGATGAAGGGGCAAAATCTACCACAGAAAAGGTTTATCGTGCGGCTTATGAGATATTAATGGCTAAACACATGGGCAATCCATTTAAGAAAATTAGCCAGTTTAAAGAAGGTAAAAAGCATTTGGAGGAAATGATCAAAAATAATCCCAATCATATTGAAGCAAGGTTTATTCGATGGAGCGTACAGGTTCACGCACCATCTTTTTTGGGTTATAAAGAAAATATCATAGAAGACAAAAATTTCCTTGTCAAAAATCTCCATAAATTGCCCAATGAAGAAGCGAAATCGATTATTTACAATTATCTGAAAGGGGCAAATCCTTATTTGAAAGGGGGACAAGTTTTCACGATAGCTGAATTAAAGGAACTCGCGCAATAGACGTTAAAGGATGTTAATTCGATAAGATGTTTTTTTTTTGGCTGAAATATTGCTTTACGATAGTTTAAAGAATTAATTCAACATCTACAAAATTTAGAATGCTATGAAGAATATAGTTTTTCCGATGTCCATACTGACCGCGAGTTTACTTTTTACGGGATGTGGTGTCAGCAAAAAAAAATATGTTGGTTTGCAGACGGATTATAAAAATTTGCAAACACAATATCAGGATAGTCAACTTCAATTGACTGAAAGTCGGTCAAGGATTAAGAGTTTGGAAGACCAATTAGCTTCAGAACGACAAAATAATGCTGATCTTAAAGCGGCTTATGCTGCCTTACAAGGTTCCCTAGATAAGAGTATCAATCAAAATTCACAAGGAAATGTCAATATTTCCAAATTGGTTGATGAAATCAACGCTTCAAATAAATACATTAAACATCTTGTTGAGACAAAGAACAAATCAGACTCGTTAAATTTGGTATTAACAAACAATTTGACAAGATCACTTAGTCGTGAAGAATTGCAAGAGGTTGATGTTCAAGTGTTAAAAGGTGTTGTGTATATTTCCCTTGCAGATAATATGTTGTATAAGTCGGGTAGTTATGAAATCAGTGATCGAGCCGATATGACCTTAAGTAAAATAGCGAAGATCATTCAAGACTATAGAGATTATGAAGTGTTAATAGAGGGGAATACAGATACAGATCCAATTTCAAAACCAAATATTCGGAACAATTGGGATTTAAGTACATTGAGAGCATCTTCGGTTGTCCAGGCTTTGCAGACAAAATATGGAGTGGATCCTAAGCGATTGACAGCAGGTGGTAGAGGAGAATATAACCCTATTGCTGATAATACAACTGCTCTTGGAAAACAACGCAACCGTAGAACACAGATTATTATTACACCGAAGTTGGATCAGTTTATGGAATTGATCGATAAAGCCCCAGAGCCAACTGAGGTAATGCAAGAACAATAATTAAATTAATACAGCTATTTGTGGAGAAATCCAGTGTATTGTTCAATAAAAAATCCTTTCCAAAAGCCTTGGAAAGGATTTTTTTTATTATCCAAAAAACTTACTTGGATCAAAACCATGCTCTTTCAGTACATCGTCTGGAACACCGTTCCAGACACCGGGTTTATTACCCGCATATCCGATGTCTTTGATGCCAATCTCGCTCGTATAAAATCCCGAAGAAGTAAGGTTGCGCATTAATGAAAAAAACGCGGCCCCTTGTTGCATTTCTGGTTTCGCCAATTCAGGATAAGCAATTTCATCCACTAATGCAAGTTGATCTTTTACATCGCATTTTATAAATACATTACCGTATCGTCTTTTAGACTGAAGGTCCAGCCACCGTAGTCCACCACGCATGGGGATTTTATTGTCAGGCAGATCTTTGACAATAAATTCTATAAAATCGGGAACTCCTGCTTCCGAGGCGCTACCAGATTTACTGTCTTTTGGAATAATGATATCGGCTAAAACAGTAATTGTTGCCATTTCATGTTCGTCAAAAAACTTTTCTGCATTTAATTGCGCTGTCCGTTCATATTCAAAATCCTGGACACCAGGTAGTCTTTCGCCATTAGCTGTCGCTGTTGTATTTTGGGCGTCTTTGGAATTACAAGCTGCGGTTAAAAGACCTGATCCAGCAGCAATAAAGCCTAATGCTTTTAAAGATTCTCTTCTATTCATGCTTTAACCATTTAATTTTTTCTTTTCTTGTAGTATATATTCTGCTGTACGCATTGACAAAGCTAGAATTGTCCATGTAAGGTTTTTGTCACCTTGTTGTACAAATGGTCCGGCATCTACCACATAGAGATTTTTACAGTCATGGGCTTGTCCCCACTTGTTCAATACCGAAGTTTTCGGATCGTTCCCCATTCTGGTCGTACCACCTTCGTGAATAATTTTTCCTGGAGCTTCTAAGCCATATAAGGTATCAGCACCTGGGATTTTAGATGTGATGACAGCTCCCATTTCGTGCATAATGGATTGAAATGTTTCTTGCATGTGCTTGGCTTGAGCTATTTCTTCATTAGCCCATTTATAATTGAAGCGCAGTGTTGGAATTCCAAATTTATCAACCTGACTAGGGTCAATTTCACAGTAATTGTCCTTTCTTGCCAATGCTGTACCACGACCGGCCATGCCAACATTTGCCCCATAGTAGCTACGGAAATCTTCTTTAAGTGTTGCACCATAACCACCTTTTGCTTTGATTTTTCCATCGGCATTTTTTCCGGCATCATTTACTTTTGGTACCCAGTTTAGGAAACCGTAGGACGGCATATGTAAACCGCCGCCGTATTCAATATGGTAACCTCGTGGGAAAGCCAGTTTTGAGTTATCTTCCCACCATGGTGAATAGATATGGACACTTCCGACGCCGTCTTCGTTATATCTTTTGCGATCGAGTAATTGTGGTAAATAGCCTGACAGGCTGGCACCAGTTGAGTCATGTAGGTATCTTCCTACTAGGCCGCTACTATTACCAACACCACCTGGATGTGCTTTAGATTTTGAGTTCAGCATAATTCGGGCACTTTCGCAGGCGCTGGCGCCAAGAATAATAGTCTTGCCCTTCACGGTATATTCTTGTAAATCTTTCGTGTCAACATAGGAAACACCAGTCGCCAATCCTTCATCGTTGGTCAACACTTCCCGTACCATTGCATTGTCGATCACCTTTAAATTACCCGTTTTCATTGCCGGGATTACCAGGCAAGACGACGATGAGAAATCCCCGTATACTTTACATGCACGGCCACATTGCCCACAATAGAAACAAGTACCTCTGTCTTTGATATCTTTGGAGACCTCAGTCAGCACAGCACCACGTCCGGGAATAACAGGTACGCCAGCTTTCTTCGCGCCTTTTGCGATGTATAATTCGTTAAGACGGGGTTTGGGCGGTTTCATAAAAATACCATCGGGTTCGTTATGTATACCCTCCGCTGTGCCATAGATGCCTATCATACGGTCTACCCGGTCATAAAACGGTTTCACTTCATCATAAGTGATCGGCCATTCATCCGTGACCCCATCTTTAGGTTTGAAGTCATCAGGTCCCATGCGCAAAGATATGCGCCCCCAGTGATTTGTTCTACCACCCAGCATTCTCGCTCTAAACCATTCGAATTCGGTGCCATTGACTTTACTGTAAGGCTCGCCCTCAAGTTGCCAGCCACCAAAGGCGGCATCGAAATCGCCAAAAGGTCGTGTGGTACCTGCTCCTCTTCGGGGGGACTCCCATGGCCAACGTAACTGTAACGAATCTTTTGCCGGATCATAAAATGGACCAGCCTCTAGCATTAATACCTTGAGACCTGCATGCGCCAGGATATATCCGGCCATACCTCCACCAGCACCAGAGCCAACTACGATCGCGTCAAACAATTCGGGGTTCTCTTTAATTTGATAATTTGACATAATTAAATTGAGTAACTAATTGAATAGCCTGTGAGATACAATTTCCTCGGAAACTTTTATATCTATGGGATGGTTCAATTAATTGATGGTTATTGTTTCATGTTTAAAATCATCGTGAATATATTGATAAAATTTTATTTTTTTTCAATTTAATTTATCGTTTTAGCATGTTTCTAAATAAAGAATATGAGATTGTTACAAAACACTGTACTATCAATTTAAATATAGCGAGGTTGATAAAGGTACACGCGGGGCGAATGTGCCGATATTGCTGCTGTATGAAATATCGGCTGTTGTTTTATTTTACTCAATTTTTTAAGCTTATTGCGCTATCTATTCCGATCTCCTGCTGAAATATTTCATCGTGTGAAATGACAATTAGTGTGCCTTTGTAGTCCCGGATGGTACGGCTAAGGATGCGAATATTCTGTATATCTAAATTATTGGTAGGTTCATCTAATACAATCAAATCCGGAGCTTGTTGCTTAATCGTTAGACAACAAAGAATCAGGCGCATTTTCTCGCCACCACTCAGGAGCTTACAAGATTTGTCCCAGTCATTTTTCCCAAATAGAAAACGGTTAAGTCTGATTTTTACGTCATGTTCCGCTAACGATGCACTATTATAATTTTGAGCCTGTTCGTAAATGCTCAACTTCTGGTCGATAAGTGAATACTCTTGGTCAAGATAGATGAAGCTAAAGTTATGTCTTTCAATTTGACCTTGTGTAGGAGTTAGCTTGCCTAAGAGCAATTTGATTAATGTGGTTTTGCCAGAGCCATTGTTGCCCTTTAAAATAATTCGGTTTCCACTGATTATCTGTAAGTCTATATTTTCCTTCCAGAGTTCAATTGAATTGTATTTAAAATTGATGTTGGTGGCTTTGATGAGGCTTTTTCCAAGCGGGAAAATACTGTTTCCTAAATCAATTTTGATTTCATCCAATGCTGCTTTCGTATTTCTGAGTTCTTGGAGACTGGACTGAATATCTCCAATTTTTTCTTGGTGCACACTCTTGATTTTTGCGGTGCTTTTTTCCGCATTGTTCCGTAGCGTGTTCATCATGATGCGGGCGACACCCGCTTTCTCCTGTTTTTTTTGACCGCGATTGTTTAATCTATTTTGCCTTTCAATGGTTTCTCTCTCTTTTTCTTTCGCGATTTTGGCTGCTTTTTCTTGCTGGTGTATGTCTTGTTCTAACGCATTGCGTTCTATTTCTTTTTGCGATTCGTAAAAGGCATAGTTTCCTCCGTATCGCTTTATACCATTTGCGGTCATTTCTAAAGTATCTTCAAGGAGATTGAGTAGCATCCGATCATGGCTGACGACCACAATGGTTTGCTTTGAAGATTGTATCCAACGATAAAGCAATTTTTTGCTAGCCATGTCTAAATGATTGCTGGGTTCGTCCAAGAGTATATATTCAGATGCGTGAATTTGAATCCCGGCGAGCAGCACTTTAGTCTTTTGTCCGCCGCTGAGATCAGACATTTTCTGGGTTAAATGAATTTGTGGTAAATTCCAGTAGCCAAAAGCCTCTTGACAGCGCTCCTCCAGCGTCCAGTCATCTTGAAGATTATTGAAATTTTCTTCTGAAGCGTCGCTTTCTAAAATCGCATATAATGCTTCTAGTTTATTGTCAATGCCCAAAGCTTGAGCGACGGTAAACTCATCATACTGTCCTGTAACTTGCGGGACGTATAAAGGGCGGGTGTCGCTGTGCAAGCTGCCTGTAGTAGGGAATAGATCACCGGCGATCATGCGCAATAATGTAGATTTGCCAACACCATTGTTGCCAATTAATGCTATTTTCTCGTGGACATTGATTGTAAGACTTATATTTTCAAATAATAAATCTTTATTCGGATGTATATAAGATATCTGTTGTAATGAAATCATGGTAAATTCTTTAAATGTTAAAACAGACCGGCTCGGCAAGTTATTTACCGACGGTATTGATTACGTTATAAAGAATTTTAATCTTACATACAGTTTATTTGTGTTGTGGTAGGACAAATATACGCGTTTATTTTTGATCTCAAAAAACTTTTTGAACTATAGCAATTTCCTTATACTGGATACCAAGATGTACGGCCTTGCACTAATTTTTGAGGATATTATTGCTATTTGCATTGAACAAATCGTAATTTTGAAAAAAAAATAGTGAATAAAATACTTCTTATAGATGACGAAGAGAAACTTCGTAAATTACTTGCTAAGATCATCACTTTGGAGGGATTCGAGGTAATCGAGGCCTCCGATATCAAATCTGGCTTGAAAAAGCTCGACATTTTCGACATCGATGTTGTATTATGTGATGTTAAGCTGCCTGATGGTAATGGTGTGGAAACGGCAAAACTAATCAAGGAACGTTTTCCTATCGCTGAAATTATCTTATTGACTGCCTATGGGAATATCCCAGATGGAGTTCAGGCGATTAAAAATGGCGCATTTGAATATATTACCAAAGGTGATGATAACAACAGAATAATTCCTTTGCTCTATAAGGCCTGTGAGAAAGTTGCGTTGGCACGACGCGTAAAACAGTTGGAAAAACAGTTAGGTAATAGGCTCTCATTTGATAAGATTATAGGTAGCTCTGTTTCAATTAAATCTGCAATCGCTCTTGCCCAAAAAGTATCCATAACCAATACGACTGTACTTTTAACGGGGGAAACTGGGACCGGGAAAGAGGTTTTTGCACAAGCGATCCATCAAGCTAGTCCGCGGAAGGAGCGGAGTTTTGTTGCAATTAATTGTGCGGCTTTCACAAAAGATCTGCTGGAAAATGAATTGTTTGGACATAAAGCAGGAGCATTTACAGGAGCAACAAAAGATCAACGTGGTCTATTCGAAGAAGCGCATTTGGGAACTATTTTTTTGGATGAGATCGGAGAGATGGCGATTGAACTTCAGGCTAAAATTTTACGTGTATTGGAAACAGGTGAATTCTTAAAGGTCGGTGATTCCAAACCGACGAAAGTGGATGTCCGTATTATTGCTGCTACCAATAGAAATCTTGAAGCTGAAATTGACTCCGAACATTTTAGAAGCGATTTATTTTATAGACTATCCGTCTTTACGATACAATTACCACCTTTGCGCGATCGGGTTCAAGATATTCGATTGTTGGCCCAATATTACGCCGATATTTTTGCAGTAAAATTGAATCTCAAACCCTTGCAAATGACAGCTGAATTTATTGCTGCCCTCGAACGAAATGCTTGGCGTGGAAACATCCGTGAATTAAAAAATGTGATTGAACGCAGTGTCATATTAAGCGAAAATGGAAAGCTTGAGGTTGAAAGTCTTCCTTTTGCAACGAATAGCTCGAAAGCGGACGATATGTTATCCTCCAGTTTTTCCATGGCCAATATAGAACGTCAACACATTCAGCGCGTGCTGCAGCATACGAATGGGAATAAAGCAGAAGCAGCGCGGTTATTGGAGATCGGTGTAGCCACATTGTATCGAAAAATTGAGGAGTATAAAATGCAATGATACGTAACGTAAAACATGTGGACTTACTTAAAGAGTATACCAAAAATACGATAGGGGAAATATTACAGCAAAAAGCGCATAGAAGCAGGAGGATAAGTAAAAACATGGTTTATAATAAATCCTGCGGCATGTTAGCCAGCGGCCACAGGATAGACAAACCGCTAAAGTTTTATTTCATTGTCATCGATAAGTTTGGCATCCCGTGTATTTTTCTGAACGGCTATTGCAGCGAATATACTTAATGAAAAAGACATAGCGTAGAATCCTTTTTCGCTAAGCAGCAATTCTGCATTCCATAGTCCCACAACAAGTAAGACTACGGCAGCAATTGTCGCAAACCAACTTAAACCATAGTATAGTTCGGTTACAGCAAGTCCTTCGGCTTTATCTCTGACACTTTTTTGAACAGAAATAACAGCAAATAAGGCAAACAATAGAATTGTAAAGTAGTATCCCTTTTCATTTAGTGCCATGGTTGCATTCCATAATCCAATGCAATAACCAATAGTTCCTACCAGGAGAGCTGTCCAGGATGCACCAATGAATGCTCCAGTAGGTTTGAAAGGATTTCTTGTGTTTGAATCCTTTTTCGAAATTTTTTCTTCAATCATGTTTTTTAGCGGTTCCATAATTTTAATTTTTTATTGTTGTTTTTGTTATTTGTTGATTCAAATATCTATAGGATTCTACATTATATAAAACCAATTTATTGGAAATACTGATGATATATTTTTATTTGTTAGATTTGATTTTCTGTTAAATTTCGATGATATGGATGCAATTGTAGAACTCATTGGTGTATTGAATAATGAAGATATAAAGGACTTTAAAACGTTTTTGAAAAAGAAAAATAAACGGAACGATGTCAAAAATATCAGGTTGCTTGAAATTTTGGAAACTGATGATATAAATAGATTAAAAAAACTCTATCAATCTTCGGGAAATAACGATGCTTATCATGCTTTAAGAAAAAGATTACATGATAGTCTCCTATTTTATATTTCAAACAGGACCTTTGAGCGAGACAATAGTGAGGCACATGAAGCCTTGAGGTTGCTTGTAGTGGGGCGTTTTTTGTTAGAAAATCATCTGATAAAACTTGGGTTTAAATGTCTTCAGCGGGCCGAAAATAAGGCGCTGTTTCTTGAACAATTTAGTTTGCTCAATGAAATCCTCCAAGTCAGGTTGCAATATGCATATTTAGAACCTAGCTTTAATTTGGAATTACTGATCGATCGTTTTAGGGGGAATCAGTATAAGATGCAGCAGGAAGCAAAGTTTCAAATAGCTTATGCGCTTTTGAGGGCAGAATTGCAAGACATCCATTTGAAAGGAAAGATTGTTGATCTGAATAAATTAGTGCTTGATACAATCGGTAAGTATGAAATTTCGTTAGGGGAGTTATTGTCCTTTAAGTCACTTTATCAGATATTATTTATTGCAAATGAATATGCTTCCTTACATCAGAATTATACGTTGGTGCGATCATTCCTGAAAACGAGTGACGAATTTATAACAAAACAAAAGGTAAATTCGGTTCATCACTTGTTTTACTACTTACATATTCTCTATTATCTCGCTAACTTCAATTTGCGGAATCGGTTATTTCACGAAAGTTTAAGGTATCTGGAGCTATTAATTCAAAGCTGTTCTTCAACAAATGTTCTTTATGCTCAGTTTCACTTACGTTGTTATTTGCTAAAGGCATTAAACTACCACTATATGGGCGAGGGAGTGGAAGCCCTTGCTATTTTAAGGTTTGGGATCCAACAGTCAACATCGAAGTCTAATGAAAGTGATCTTGCAGATTTACAATTATGTCTGGTTATGTTTTTGACACAAGTTCAAGATAAGCTTGCATTGACAGAATTGAGGAAAATGATCCGAACGGATGCTTGGTATGAGAAAAAAATGGGCATGCTATGGACAATTCGTAAAGGTTTGTTGGAAATATTGATCTATATTCAGTTTGGGGATATTGAGCTAGCAGTTTCGCGTGTGAAAAGCTTTAAGCGCAGATATAAAAAATATCTGGAAACAGTGCGTGAAGGTCGTGTTGTTAATTTTTTGGCACTGGTCGAAAAGTATTTGCAGAATCCAGTTATTGTTAAGAATAATGCTTTTGTAGCAGATATAGACGCAATGGCTGACAACTCCGAAAATCAGGATTTATTTGTTTTGGGATTCATTGCCTGGTTAAAATCTCTAATCACATCGGAAAGCCCTTACCTAGCGCTATTGCGTTTAGTGAGAAAATTGGAGTCGCTGTAAAGATTCAATGAATGTTATTATTCCACTGTCCTGTTGAACCGCTCAAAAGACTTCCAATATTTATCTTTATAGACCGTATAGTCTATCTGGAGGTTATTCTGATACAGCATTATTAATTGATCTATCGTTTGGGATGATTTTCGAAATTCGGTGCATGCAAGATACACTTCCCTTAAGTTGTCCGCGGTTTCTCTGCCAATATTGAGAAAACTACTATCACACGGAAGACTTGCCATTAGTTCATCTTCGAATTTATCCATCAGGTCATATGTTGTCTGATCAGGCATGCCATTTGTCGCATTTCCATCATAATTGATCCGTAATATTACGATCCAAGGATGTGATGCCTTTCCATCCCAGTCCAATAGTGTCGTATTTATTATGGCTAAAATAGGTAAATCATTTTCAAGCATGCCCTCAAAAGCCGTATAGGAATCATTTTCAGTTTCGTGACTGATATCCGTGTATTTTTCGACAAATTCTTTTTCCCGCCATATCAAATAGTCTTTTAATTTGATCAGTGGAATGAGTTCTCCCGTTGCTTGCTTGCTGGAAGTAACATTTAAATTGTCTATGGTGATGATTGAGTTTAGCTCACCAATATAATTATCTAAGAATATTTCAACCCCGTGAGCGATGTTAGCTTTGTTTTCCTCTGTGTATTCGGGATGAGTGATAACAATGTCGACATCATCTGGGCGATAGATGTGTTCGATAGGGTAGAAATGCATCTCGTTAATATCAAAGGAGAATCCATACATCGATATTTTGAATTTCTCCATATCTTCGATTGCTGGTTTTAAAGCAGTAAATTTCCAGTTTGGAAGGGAAGGGGCTGCATCTATTAATGCTTCGACAAATGCGATATTTTTCACAACCCCATCAGGAGTAATAACAAGCTCAGCAATATCATCGCTATACATTCCAGTTAAAAAATAGAGTTCTTTTCGAAGTGCGTCGATTTTTGGGGAGAGCTTGCTGAAAAAATTCTGATCGATATGATCGCTATTTTTTACAATTTGAAAAAAGGTCCGTTCGTGTTTTACAAACCAATTCCAGAAATCCTGTATATTATCTATTTTATTTTCTTTCTTTCCAAAAATATTGTTCAAAAACCCCATAATGAATATTTATCGATTGAATCCTTATGTAGCCCCTATGCCATTCACACCCGCTGCTTTTAAAATTAATGATATAATTATGATCCAACAAGTGATTTAAGGTTTAAAAATTATCTGACAAACAATTGGCTTGTCTGTTTGTTAAGGATATTGTTGGAAATTATAAATTAATATAGGGCTGATGAATATGCAGGATTGAAAATGCAACATTCAAGAATAGAATTTGGATATTCCATTTGGCCTTTAAAAAAACAAATTATTTATATATGAAATTTTGCAAACTAACATTTTGTCTTTTGGCAACATCCGCAGCACTCTCTTTTTCTGCATGTAAATCAGGTTTATCAGATGATAAATTGGAGGAGAAGATTGAAAATGCACTGACAGGACGTAAAACCGTAGATGTTGAGGTCGAGAAGGGAAAAGTAATCCTCAGCGGCACAGTAGCATCAGAGGAAGAAAAACAACAAATCGAATCGATCGCGAAGACCGCGGGGGATAAGGATGTGAAGTCCATTCAAAATAACATTATTGTGAGTGCTCCAGTAGCGACCACTCCAGCACCAATTGAAACATCGAATAACGATGCTGTACTCGGTGCGGCTGTAAACACTTTCATGAAAGATTTTCCGTCGGTGCAAGCCAGTGTCAAAGATGGCGTTATTTCGGTGACAGGTACGTTAGAGCAAGCAAAGATTGTAACACTGAAACAAGGTTTGGATAATCTGAATCCCAAAAAAGTGGATTTAAGTGGTATTGTTGTTAAAAAATAAATAGCAAAAATTATGTCATTACAAGAAAAATATAAAGTTCTTTTGGATACCGCGCAATCTTCAGGAGTCAACGATCTGAATTACGCTGAGATGGACGGTGTGCTTCAAATTAGAGGTACCGCACCTACTGCCGATGTGAAAAATAAACTGTGGGAAATTTATGGCAATATTGATCCAAACTTTCAGACCGGCGATGTCGTTTTAAATGTTGACGTAGCGACTGAAGTGCCTGGAAGTCAAGTGAAAGTAATCACAGAAAATAGTAATTTAAATATTAGAAAGGGTCCTGGAACAGATCAGCCTATCGTTGGTAAAGCCGCAAAAGGTGAAATTATCACCTTGATTAGCAAAGCAAACGATCAATGGTGGTTAGTGAGAACCAAAAACAACGAGGAAGGTTATTGTTACGCGCAATACCTGGAGTCCATCTGATAGGACAGCTTCTTGATGAACAGTATAAGGGAGATTTATCTATACGATATTTCTCCCTTTTTATTGGCATTTTGTGTTGGTTTGCAGCTTTTTTAATGGATTTTTTGCGTAAGGTATCGGTGCTGAGATTTTTGGTGTAATAATTGTATTAATCTATTTGCAACAATATTATTACAATATGGTAAAAGGATGTTTTTTCTTATTTATAACAGTGGTTTGGTCAATGCAAACGGTTATTGCGCAGGAGTATGTTCGTTTGGATAAGGATATTTTTCAATTACATTTATCGGAGTCTCCAAAGGATACTATTCGTGTAATTGAAAAAGGAAGCACAATTAAGTTGAAGCCTGGAAAATATATTCTGCAGCAAAATCAATTTATGGGCCCTTCAAGTGCTTTTATTACGATTGACCAAGAAGGTTTGGTGGGTGGCAACTTTAAGATCGAAAAGGACGGCAAACGCGCTCTGGTTCAGGTTAGGCATGGTGTCATGCAGCAAATGGATGTAAAAGCAGAGGCAGTATTGGATTTCCAGTATACGATTTCAGATACTTTAAGTGTAGAGCGTAATTTTCGGAAAGGTAAAATTAGTCAAGAGAAGACTGTAGTCTATCAAGCTAATTCTGGTAAGAAGAAAGTGGTGAAAACTTTTTTTGATACCTATTATACCATTGAAAATGAATTTGACCATAGTAAGGCGGACTACAGTTTGGATAATAGGTTACTTTATAAAGCAAAATTGGATTGTGTCGGTCGGGTTGTAGAATCAAAATCATTCAATAAAGAGGGTCAACTTCTTAAACACACCTATATAAAAGAGAAGATTAACTATACCGACTTGTATCAACATAACAATCTCGTGGAGCGTGTTTATCTATTAAACCAATCAAACTGCCGGGAATATTTTAATAATCAATTATTGGTAAAGAAAATCGTTGATAGAAAGAAGCGAAATGGGCATATTGAAAGGTATGTATATAATGCAGAAGGTAAACTATTGGAAAAAAGTGGAGTCGAAGAAGTGAAAGGTAGAGATGGCGATAATGTGTAGCTGTGATCTGTTCGTCGTAAAGTTATTGTACGCTATGACTTTTTGGATTTTAGAAATATTGCGTTAACTTTGTCTTGTCAATGAAGAAAATGAACAACATATTACGTCTTCCATTTTTCTTTAATTATTATCTCCCGATAGTAGTTCGGGAACCTATGCGTATTAAAATTTAAAAAATTCAATTATTTATATAGCTAAGCCCGAACATAACGTTCGGGCTTTTTTGTTTTTATTTCATTATGTTAACAAATTTAGAAGAAAACATTGAAATTACGTTGCCGAAAGGAGGATTGAAATCCAAATTGCAACAGTCGAAAGAAGCGGGGCGTCCGTTGATTATTAAGTTAGGCTTTGATCCTACCGCTCCTGACCTTCATCTGGGACATGCTGTGGTACTAAAAAAGTTAAAGCAATTTCAGGAACTGGGACATCAGGTTGTGGTATTGGTAGGTAGTTTTACTGCGCGGATCGGTGATCCGACGGGAAAAAATAAAGCGCGCAAACCGCTGAACCAGGAAGAGATAGGCAATAATGCGGCCACCTACCTTACTCAATTGTCCAAAATTCTTGATATGTCAAAGACAAAAGTAGTATTTAATGGCGACTGGCTGGACAAATTAAATTTTACGGAGGTGATTCAGCTTGTTTCAAAAGTGACGGTAGCACAGCTCATGCAGCGACATGATTTTCACAAACGCTTTACCGAAAACCAGCCCATCGGCCTGCATGAGCTCATCTATCCGATATTGCAAGGCTTTGATTCGGTGCATATCAAGAGCGATATAGAAATGGGCGGGACTGACCAACTATTCAATTGCACAATGGGGCGCCAGCTGCAGGAATCTTTCCATCTTGATCCACAAGTTGTTTTATGTATGCCACTACTCAAAGGTTTGGATGGTAAGGAAAAGATGAGTAAATCATTACACAATACAATTGGACTTTTGGACGAGCCTAACGATATGTTCGGTAAAGTGATGTCCATACCGGACAGCTTAATTACGGAATACATTGATCTTACTACAGACTTTAGCCAAGTGGAAAAAGCCTTATTAAAATCACGCCTAGAAATGGGCGAAAACCCCATGGAAATCAAAAAGCTTATTGCACATAATCTCGTCTATCAATATCATCAACCACAAGCTGCTATGGCAGCAAAAGAGTTTTTCGCTAGGCAATTTCAACGAAAAACATTAGATGATAAAAGTTTTGAAGAAGTTCCACTAAAGCTTATACAGGAGCGATTGGGCAGTGCTGTAAAACTTGTTGATCTCTGTCATTTTTTAGAAAAGAATAGGAGTAAATCCGCTATCCGCCGATTAATTGCTGAGGGTGCTGTTCAAATCGATTTAGACAAATGTACAGATCCTGATAAGTTTGTTGGTCTGGATGTTGGTTTTAGAATTAAATTAGGAAAAAGAGGTTTTTTTAAAGTTGTTTAGTAAGGTTGTTGTCTTTATATGTTTTATTTATTTTGTAAATAAGCATAAAAATATAGATCTGTTCTTTCGGAACTCATAAATAATTTTTATCTTCATACAAAGTCTCCGACTTTACTTTGATGCCGATTATAAATGGAAACATACAATAATATTGTTTTGGAGCAGCTGCCCAAACATTTAAAGCGCTATGTAGTCGCACAACGATACGAGCGTTACACGGCTTTGGATCAAGCCTTATGGCGCTATGTCATGCGTCAGAATTATTCTTTCTTAAAAGACGTAGCTTACTATCCATATATACCGGGGTTAAAGAAAGCGGGTTTGTCAATCGAACATATCCCGGATCTACAACAGATGAACGATAGCTTGAAGCAGATCGGTTGGGGCGCAGTGACGGTGGACGGGTTTATACCACCCGCCGCTTTCATGGAATTTCAGGCACATCGGGTATTGGTTATAGCGGCGGATATACGGCAGCTCGAACATATTGAGTATACACCAGCACCGGATATTATTCACGAATCTTCGGGGCATGCGCCTATCATAGGCGAACCGGATTATGCTGTTTACTTGCAATACTTTGGTGAAATTGGTACAAAAGCACTGTCATCCCGTAAGGATTTTGAATTATATGAGGCGATTCGCCACTTATCCATTTTAAAAGAACATGCGGGTACTAGCGAGGCCGAACTGGCGGATGCGGAAAATCATCTAAAGACCGTTCAGGATAATATGGGTGAACCTTCTGAAATGGCTTTATTAAGCAGGCTACACTGGTGGACGGTAGAGTATGGGCTGATTGGAACGCTGGATGATCCGAAGATCTATGGAGCTGGACTACTGTCTTCTATAGGTGAGAGTGCGAGCTGTATGCAAAAATCGGTACCCAAGCTGCCTTATGACTTAAGCGCGGTATTGTACTCCTATGATATTACCAAGCCGCAACCCCAACTGTTTGTTACCCCCGATTTTGAGCATTTAATGGATGTGCTAAACCAGTTTGCAGCTACCATGGCCTTCCGGCTTGGTGGCAAGAAAAGTTTAGAAAAAGCGATTGACTGTGGGGCAGTGTGTACGGCTGTCTATCGTTCCGGATTGCAGGTGTCTGGTGTTTTTAAAACCGCCAATGCAGATCAAGTTGTTTCCTATATACAAACAGAAGGACCCACAGCGCTGGCTTTTTCAGGGAAACAATTGGAAGGACAGGGGATAGACTATCATCGGGAAGGATTTGGATCTCCGGTTGGTTACCTGACAGACAGCAACAAAGATCTGGCCAACTTCTCAGACGAAGAATTGAGCGCTTATGGCATTAGTCAAGGAAAGCGATGTTCTTTGCGTTATTCTTCAGGGATCGTGGTTGAGGGCGTTGTTTTGAAGGTTGTGCATCAGGGGGGTAAGATTGTATTGATTTCATTTGAAGACTGCGAAGTTTATCGCAATAATCGCGAGGAAATTTATTTTAAACCTCAATGGGGGACCTATGATATGGCGGTGGGGGCAGAGATCATTTCAGTCTTTGCAGGTGCAGCTGATAAAGATGCTTATGAGTCCATTGTCGAAGAGATCGCGGAGCCATCGGCTTTATTGTATACACAAAATGAATACTCAAAATTACTGTCCTTGCATGCGCTGATCCGAGCACAGCGGTCGGGATCATTTGATACGGAGCTTTGGACGGATATCTTTGATCAGTTGTCTGCTGAAATAACAGATAACTGGCTCGCTCTGGTAGAACTTTATGAGATCGCCTGGGCAAATCATGCCTACGATTTAGCTGAAAGTGCCCAAGGTAAGCTTAAAGCTATTATTACGATTCGACCCAGCTTGAAAAAACTTATTGCTGATGGTATACGTGTTGCAAAAGAGGAAGTCTTAAATAATTATTGAGTGAAATGATTGATTCCAAATATGGAAAAATAGGGTATGCACGGGCTAAAGCAGCAGTCTGCCTATACTTCCCTATTTTACTACCATGTGCTGTAATATTGAGTACTTTTTATAAACTTAATAGTACTTGCCATGCTTTGTTCAATTGCTCTGAATCCAACAATTGTGCAGCATAAGTATGTACTTTTTGTGTCAATTGCGGTGAACCTTGTTGAAAATTCAGCCGGAGGTAGTTTAAATATTTATCCTCTTGGGTGGCTTGCTCTAGAACTGGTAAGGATTCGACATTAGCCAATAATCCGAGATGGTTTCCGGTAAGTACTTTGGAAAGGCGAATACTTTCGGGCAGCTGATCTACGCCAATACCCAGACTGCGGAGTGGTTTAGGAACAATAAAGAGGTTTTCATTGGTTACACGGCAGTACCAGTCGCCGCCGAGACGAGCGACCAGATCTAGTTCCTCTTGTTTTATCGTATTGTTTTTGTGCAAGAGTTCTTTGTGCACATGCATATAGAGTACTTCTGCAATAACGAGATTTCCTGCGCCGGGTTCGTCGCTCAGGGCGATCACTTCTCTTACACGACATTCCAGTTGAACCGGAGATTCCGAGACCCGCGGTGGGCGAACATGTAATGATGGGATTGGTGTAAACCCAGATTTGTCAAATTCATTTACCTCCTTGCTGTACTCTGTACTGGCCAGTGACTGTTGCTGTACCATCGCATAGTTTACGATGTTGATGACGACCTCATTGACTTCCTGAATATTGTCCAGTGTATGCTTGGTACTGCCATCACGCATGCGACGCAAGGGTGAGAATACACATATTGGTGGTTGGTGTGACATCAGGTTGAAGTAGCTGAAAGGACTCAGGTTGACATTGCCCGCCGCATCGATGGTACTCGCAAAACAGATGGGACGAGGTGCAACGGCATATTTGATTAAATTATCAATGATCGCTTTATCAGCCGAGGACTCAAAAGTGACTGTATCGAAAGAAGAATTCATTTTTTGAATAGATTTATTGTTGGTATAATACTACGGAATTGGAAAGTTTGCCCAAGCCAGTTATTTCTAGCTCGACCTGATCGCCTACCTGTAGCCATTGATCCTGATGAGCGGGATTCTCCATGCGCCCAGTGCCGTTGAGTTCTAAAAAACATCCCGTTCCAACTGTTCCCGATCCGATCACATCACCCGGAAAGAGACGTACACCATAGGAAACGCGCTCGATAATTTCGGCAAATGTCCAGTGCATCGTAGCAAAATTACCGGAAGAAACCTGTTGACCGTTCACGCGGCATGACATATCGAGATTATATCGGTCACCAATATGATCCGCTGAAGATTTAATTTTATAGGGTTCCAATTCGTCCTTGGTGACTAACCATGGACCAATTGCCGTAGCAAAATCCTTTCCTTTGGCGGGCCCCAAGCTTAATTTCATCTCGTCCATCTGGAGTTTTCGTGCGCTAAAATCATTCATGATCATGTATCCGGCAATATATTTATCAGCCTCTGAGGCAGGGATATTTATACCTGTTTTATTGATTACGATGGCCACTTCAAGTTCAAAATCCAGTTGCTCAAGATGCAGTGGCATACATTGTATCGGGCCGGGACCTTGTATGGCCTGATGATTGGAGAAGTAAAAAACGGGAAATTCATCGAATTCCGGAATCATATCCAGTCCGCGGTTTCTTCTTGACGTCGCTACGTGCTGCCGAAAAGCATAGGCATCACGCACTGATGTCGGATGAGGTATCGGTGCAACAAGTTGACTATCTTGCAATAACTGGTAAGGTCTGGACATACGTCCCTCCAGCAATGCACTGTGATAATACACTAAATCGTTTATGGCTTCATCTCCACGGATCAAAAAATCAGCCATATCGGTCGGAAGGGAAAGGGCTATCTCCGAGCAGGTGTATACCCGGTCATTGATTATAATGCCTAATTCATGTTGGCCATTTTTCGTGCACGTAACAATTCTCATATCGGAATATTCTATTGGTTATTCAATCTTTGAATGCGACACAAATATATCGTATAAGTTTTGAAAAAAATATTTCTTCGCTTGAAAACAGAAAAATATTCTTACCTTTATTATAACATTATAAACTAGTAAAAATGATCAATCGTGGAATACATCGCTTTGCGTCATCCATGCCCTATATTGCTTTTAATAGAGCAATTATAGCTGATATCATTTTTGCCCAATACTAATCCCCTCGAATTTTTTGCCAATCGATGCTATTGGCAACGTTGATATTCATTTATTTTTTATAACCGTTTTAAATCGTAGAATTATGCCATTTTATGTTAAACAAGGGCAAATTCCAACACAGCGACATACTGTCTTTAGAAAGCCCGATCATACGCTCTATGCTGAAGAATTGGTTTCTACCCATGGCTTTTCCAGTCTTTATTCGCTCGTGTATCATTGCCACCCGCCTACGTTGGTCAAACAGATCCGTGAACCCTATGATGTTACTCCAAAGATTGCCCGTGAAAAACATCTTAAACATACCAGTTTAAAAGGATTTCAGGTTAAGGCCAAAGATGATTATCTGGAAAGCCGCACACCTGTTCTGGTCAACCAGGATCTACACATTTCGCTGGCTGCCCCCAGATTATCCATGAACGATTATTTTTATAAAAATAGTCAGGCCGATGAGATTATTTTCGTGCACCATGGAACAGGGAAACTCAAGACAGGATACGGAAATATTTCTTTTCAGTATGGTGATTATCTGGTTGTCCCAAGGGGTACAATTTACCAGATGGAATTTGATCAGACTGACAACCGATTATTTATTGTTGAATCGTTTTCCCCGGTACGTACGCCAAAGCGGTATCGGAATGAATTTGGTCAGCTGATGGAGCATGCTCCCTTTTTTGAACGGGATATCCGTGTACCACAGGATCTGGAAACTTTTGACCAGCTTGGTGATTTTGAGGTGAAAATCAAGAAACAGGGATTGATTTATCCTTACATCTATGGAAGCCACCCTTTTGATTTTATTGGTTGGGACGGTTATCATTTTCCCTGGGCATTTTCGATTCATGATTTTATGCCGATTACCGGGAAATTACATCAGCCGCCACCGGTCCATCAGACATTTGAGACGGATAGTTTTGTGCTGTGTAGCTTTTGCCCGCGTCTTTATGATTATCATTCAAAAGCTATACCGGCACCTTACAACCATAGCAATGTAGACTCAGATGAAGTATTGTATTACGTCGATGGTGATTTTATGAGCCGGAAATCGGTTGAAAAAGGACAGATTACATTACACCCGGGCGGTATTCCGCATGGACCACACCCCGGTACGGTCGAAAAAAGTATTGGACAAGTTAAAACCGAGGAACTAGCGGTCATGATCGATCCTTTCCGTCCCCTGATGCTTACCGAAGAAGCGTTAAAAATTGAAGATCCCGATTACTTTAAATCCTGGATGAGTTAAATTAAATACGAATAACCTTTATATACATTATGGCAAATACATTTGCAGAGAAGATTGCCCAAGCGCAAGATTTTCTACCTATTAATGGAACCGATTACATTGAATTTTATGTGGGGAATGCGAAGCAGGCCGCACATTATTACAAAACTGCCTTTGGTTTTCAGTCGGAGGCTTATGCAGGGCCAGAGACCGGTATTAGAGACCGTGCATCTTATGTCTTAAAGCAAGATAAAATACGGCTGGTGCTGACCACAGCCCTTAAATCAGACCATCCTATTGCTGAGCATGTTAAAAAACACGGCGACGGTGTTAAAATATTGGCTTTATGGGTTGATGATGCCCGCAAATCATTTGAGGAGACGACCAAAAGGGGAGCAAAGGTTTATCAAGAACCGCAACTTCTCAAAGATGAACAAGGGGAGGTCTGGACTGCAGGGATATACACTTATGGTGAGACCGTACACTTATTTGTCGAACGGAAAAATTATGCTGGCGTATTTATGCCCGGATATGAAAAATGGGAAAGCGACTATAACCCCGCAGAGACCGGTTTGCTCTATATCGATCATTGTGTAGGCAATGTGGGTTGGAATAAAATGAATGAAACCGTCCAATGGTATCAGAATGTCATGGGCTTTGTAAACATTCTGTCCTTTGATGATAAACAGATCAATACGGAATATTCCGCCTTGATGAGCAAAGTAATGAGCAATGGCAATGGCTATGTGAAGTTTCCGATCAATGAGCCCGCTGAAGGCAAAAAGAAATCTCAAATTGAGGAATATCTTGAATTCTATGAGGGCGAAGGTGTACAGCATGCGGCATTGGCAACAAAGGATATTGTAAGTACGGTGCGGGAACTTAAATCCAGAGGGGTTGAATTTCTAGGAGCTCCTCCCGAAGCATATTATGATATGCTACCAGAAAGGGTTGGAGCAATAGATGAGGAAATCCGGATTATCCAAGAACTGGGTATTTTGGTGGATCGTGACGAAGAGGGTTATCTTCTACAGATTTTTACCAAACCTGTAGAAGATAGACCTACCTTATTCTATGAGATTATTCAGCGAAAAGGTGCACAGAGTTTTGGCGCCGGCAATTTTAAGGCGCTTTTTGAAGCAATCGAACGTGAACAAGAACGGAGAGGTAATCTATAAGGACATGCTGGGTATGAAAGAATTATTGCGGGCATTTGAGCATAGAAGTCCAGAAATTATATTTGAATGGAAGGATAGCGAAACTGAAGCACGGGGATGGGTCGTCATTAACTCTTTACGAGGCGGTGCAGCTGGTGGTGGTACACGTATGCGTGCAGGCCTGGATCGGCATGAGGTAGAATCCCTGGCCAAAACAATGGAGGTGAAGTTCACTGTTTCAGGACCAGCGATTGGTGGGGCCAAATCCGGAATTGATTTTGATCCGGACGATCCGCGAAAAAATGAAGTTTTGGACCGCTGGTTTAAAGTGGTGACGCCATTACTAAAAAACTACTATGGCACAGGCGGGGACCTCAATATCGATGAGATCCATGATGTCATTCCGCTGACAGAAGAATATGGACTATGGCATCCACAGGAAGGTATATTGAACGGGCACTTTAAAGTAAATGAGAGTAATCGTATCCACCAAATAGGACAGTTGCGTTATGGTGTTTCTAAAGTTTTGGAGGACAATACTTATAGTCCGGATTTAAAGCGTAAATACAAGGTTGCGGATATGATCACTGGCTATGGAGTCTCTGAATCCATTCGTCATTATTATCAGCTTTTCGGGCGCGACTGTATTGGAAAACGTGCAGTCATCCAGGGGTGGGGAAATGTTGCTGCAGCGGCGGCATTCTATTTATCCAAATTGGGAGTAAAAATTGTCGGAATTATTGATCGTGCCGGTGGTTTGATCAATCGGGATGGTTTTAGCGAGGCAGATATTACCCAATTATTCCTGACGCGAAAAGGTAATGAGCTCCGTGCTCCGGATTTGATTTCTTTTGAACAGATGCAGCAGGAAATATGGGGATTGAAGAGCGAAATCTTTGTGCCTGCAGCTGCTTCACGTTTGGTTTCCAAAGATCAAATACAGCAACTTTTGGATAACGGGCTTGAAGTCATTGCTTGTGGTGCAAATGTACCTTTTGCTGATCAGGAAATATTTTATGGACCTGTTATGGAATTTGCGGATCGACGTGTCGCGGTGATCCCTGATTTTATAGCCAATTGTGGTATGGCCAGGGTATTTGCTTATTTAATGCAGCGAAATATTGAGATGAGTGATGATGCCATCTTTTCAGACGTCTCAAATGTGATTTTCGAAGCGCTGAAAAAAATAAGGGATTCTTCTCCCGACTGCACGCAATTATCATCCCGAGCTTATGAGATTGCACTCAAACAATTGGTGTGATAATAGTAAAACTTCATAAACGAAAAACACTTGAAGAGGGGAACTTCAAGTGTTTTAACTAACCAATTATTAACCTAAATTTATGAATATTTAAAACAGTACAACACCTGTGCCAAAACTTATTTATCTAAGATGAATAAAATGTCATTTTTTTGTTAACTTATAATTTCTCGTACGTTTGGAGTTGTTTATTTATATAAATGGCCGCCTACCAATTATTTAAAACTAAGTTTCATTGAATCGTAGATAGGCTAAAGCATTATTATGTACTTCAATTATTCGCATCGCCTATTTGTTAATGTGTTGATAAACAGAAACTCCTGAAGCGGGGAGCAACAGGAGTTTTCCTAACCAATTATTAACCTAAATTTATGAAAAGTATAAGTATAACGTGATGTTAAGATAAAATGTTTCAACTATTTTTACTTTTTTAGATTTTTAACATTTTTTAGCATTTTCTATATTGAATTTCAGTAATATTCTCAGTATGTATATTCTTTTCGAATTAGAAAAATAAAAAACCTGTAGGCGGGAACCGACAGGTTTTTTATAAACTAACTAATTATTAACCTAAATTTATGAAACTAGTAAGTAACTTTCAAGAAGAATGCCAATATATCGATTAGCCTTTTGGTTTAACGAATTTTAACGCTTTATAGTGTAAATACAATGGAACGTCATTGTCCTGATGCCATAGTATTTTATTTTTCAAACCTTTTCCTGCTATTAAGCGTTACATTATCGTAAGCAATAATCAGTAAACTGTTTAATATAACGTACATGCCCATATCATATCTTTATCAATTTGAAAATTACAGAAGTCCTTTTTGGGCTTTCGCCATCCACGATGGTCATCATGTAGACGCAGATTTAGAGCCGTATTTGAATATTTCTTCCGATGATAGGTTAAGGGAAGAAGATCCATACACTGCAATTTTAGCAGAACTGCCCTTTAATCGTTTCGTTTGTGGCACATCAAGATTCCAATTGGATTTAAATCGAAATAAGGATGGGGCAATTTATTTGACCCCTGAACGGTCTTGGGGAATAAAAGTATGGAAAACAGATTTACCACAGCAGTTTAAGGATCAGTTGTACGAATCTTATGATAGGGTATATCAAAAAATAGTACAGCAGATTCAAAATACGATTGATCGTTATGGTTATTTTGTTATTTATGATATTCATAGCTACAATGCGCTCCGTGCTGGCCCAAAGACTATTGTTGACGAAATAAACAATCCGCAGATTAATATCGGTACGTCGCACAATAACAGTAAATGGAGAGAATTGACAACTTTGCTTTTAGATGTGTTTAGCAATAGTAAGGATGGACAGACTTATGATGTGCGTGAAAATATCAAATTTAAGGGCGGCTTTTTGTCATCTTATTTAAATGAGCAATTTGGCGATAAGGGTTGCGTTTTCTCTATCGAGTTTCGCAAGGATTTTATGAATGAATGGACGGGAGAAGTCTTCCCTCAAAAGCTACAGGAGTATAAGCAGCTTTTAATGCAAAGTATTGAAACCCTTGAATCCTATTTTGCCTATGAAAGATAATGCAAAGCAGCTAATAGGCATTCTAAAAAAGATCAAGAATAAGGAGGTTTTCCACGTTCAGATACCGCCAAAAAATAAAATGGTATTTAATCAGGTTGTTCCTTACTTATTTCTTTATAGACAGTTTTTTAGTCAAGATCCGATGTTAGCGGAATTGGTGAAATCTGAACCAGCCTATTTTAGAGTGAAGGATCCAGAGATGAATGTATCCGATTGGATCGCTCCAATACTCAATCAGCTCGTTGAAGAATTTGGGGCCTGCCTCATTATAGAGGCATGGACTGCAGGACCTGGCCAAGAAGAAGACATTCAAATCCATATTGCCCGTAAGAATGTACAGTCCATTGCTCAATATTTGGGGAAACAATTGGAAACAGAGGAATCTATTGCTAAAGTTGAGATTGTGACAGAATCGAAAACCAATGCGACACAAAGTCTTTCACCGGCGAGCATTCAACTGGATAAGTTAAATAGCAATATCTTGTATATGGGTTTGGAAATCAAACCGAAGTATCTCTTGGGAGTGAACCAGCAAATACTACCTATTGATCTACGTCATTTTCGTGAGGCGATATCCCGAAGCCTGTCCAAAACATTTTTTGAATTCATTCGTATACACACACTGTCAAAACCGACTTCTTTTAAAATAAGTCATCCCAAAAAGATGCTTCCATTGGCCTGGGAAATCGATCAAAAATTGGCACGTGAAAGCCAGAGGTTTGATTTTCTATTGTTGATAACACCGACGAATTCCTATGATGCATGGCTACAGTTTAGAAAAGGGAGTTATCGTAAGGTGCCTGTTTTCCGTTATAGGCCTATGCCCATTGATCCCGATATTATTAAGCGCAACCTGTATAATTTGCATATTGAAGACCTTTACGACCCATCGATTGCTTATCTATTTCGAGATAAACGCAAGGAGCTCGATCAGATGATGAGTATGTTAAGCGAAAGAGGAAAAGAAGGTTTTTTGCTCGGCAGTATGCAGGTCTTTGGTACAGTCAATGAAAAACTGCTTGAGAAGGCACAGGCGATCTTGACAATTACTGTGACGGATAGGGAAAATAGAACGAAGGAAGAAGATATTGTTTATGCAGAAGAGTTTGCGCAGCTAGCGCAAGAAGAACTTGATTATTTAAAAAGCCAGGATACAAATTTTGCGACCACTGTACGGCTTCGGGATGATATCTACGGAGTTATGGTGAATCAGGGAGTACTAAATATCAGCAAACAGTATAGCTTGCCAAGAAATAGGGTACAGGCATTGATCCAACATGAAGTTGGGACGCATATTGTTACCTATTATAATGGTAAACAGCAGCCCTTCAGTCTTTTTAGATTGGGTGTTCCTGGATATGAAAAGCTTCAGGAGGGACTTGCGGTACTGGCCGAGTATCTCGTAGGCGGATTGACAAATAATAGGTTGCGCATACTAGCTGGGCGGGTCGTAGCAGTATATCACATGCAGCAGGGAAACACTTTTTTAGATACGTTTACACTGCTGGTGGACAAATATCAGTTTTTACCTGAAACTGCGTTTCAAATGACCATGCGTGTTTTTAGAAGCGGTGGGCTAACAAAAGATGCTTTATACCTCAGTGGTCTGATCGAATTGATAAATTATATAAAAAGTGGCCGGGATCTCAGCCTATTGACCATGGGGAAGATCAGAGAAGATTATATACCGATAGTCGAAGAATTAATGCTCAAAGGCATACTGAATGCACCGGTTTTGACGCCTAAATACTTAACGTCCCCTTATATCGATGCATTAACCAACCTCAAGAAGAGTAAGGGGATATTTCAAATGATACAATAATAAGCGACAATATATGAAGATAGCATTTGTTATTAATCAAACTCATAAAGAAACTGAACGTTTCACAACAACGCTGCTAGCATTGAAAGCACACCAGATGGGGCATGAGATTTATTACATTGGATTGGCCGATTTTTATTATGAATCTGCCCATATTGCTGCCCATGTAAGGGAGGTACTGCCTGTACAACAGATTGCATCGACCAAGGTATTAATGGAGATACTAAGGGCGACGGCAAAGACAAAAATGGATATGACAAAGATGGATGTCGTTTGGCTCAGATTTGACCCCGTGTTGGATATGGTGAATCGGCCTTGGGCAGCGGCATCAGCACTGCAATTTGCCTCCCTATTAAAAGAAAAAGGTGTACAGGTCATTAATGATCCGGATAGTTTGGGTAGGGCAAGTAACAAATTGTATCTCGAAGGTTTTGACGAATCTATCCGTCCTAAGACAATTGTAACTAGAAATTATACGGATGTAGTTGATTTTTTTGAACAGCAAAATAAACTGATTATTTTGAAACCCCTAAAAGGATCAGGTGGAAAAAACGTATTTTTGATCAATAAAGATAATCAACAAAATCTGAAGCAGACGGTAGAAGCAATCGCGCGGGATGGTTACGTGATTGGTCAGGAATATCTCCCTGAAGCAGCTGGTGGGGATATTCGCTTTTTTTTACTGAATGGTGAACCTGTTTCAATCAATGGAAAATATGCAGCTGTTCACCGTGTACAGCAAGGAGGTGAAATCCGGAGCAACGTGCATCAGGGAGCAAAAACCCAAGCAGCTGCCATTTCGGCTGAGCTGCTGCAAATGGTTGATAAAATCAAAGACAAATTGATACAGGATGGAATGTATTTTGTTGGTTTGGATATCGTGGGCGATCGTATTATGGAAATTAATGTTTTTAGTCCGGGCGCTTTATGCCAAACAGAAGAGATTGTAAAAGAAGACTTTTCCGCATTGATTATCAAAAATCTTGAAGAAAAAATAGGATCTGCTAGAAATTCATCGGGTGTTTAGTAAGGCGATTATATGTAATTGGTTTTATAATAAGGGAGCAAAGATCAATAATTGACTGGGCTGTCTAAAAGCATTCCTAATCCTGAAAACTATATTGTTTTTAGCGTCATTTGAAATCTCTTGGCGGTAATTAGGATTGTTGTAATAGGAAACTGACAAAACGCGGGATTGATGAAAATTATGAGTTTGAGATGAATCAAGGCATTTAAATTCTTGTTAATTTTAAGAAAATATAAAAATACGATGTTTATTATTGATTCGCCTTCACATGATGCCTATTTCAATATTGCTTCTGAGGAATACCTGCTCACGAAATATCCTAAAGAACCCATTTTCTTATTGTACATGAATGATCCGTCAATTATTATAGGTAAATTTCAGAATACTTTGGCTGAAATTAACCTTGATTATGTAAATGATAATAAGATTAAGGTCGTTAGGAGAATGTCTGGCGGTGGTGCCGTATATCATGATTTAGGGAATCTCAATTTCTCCTTCCACACCCTATTGGGAGATCTCGATTTTATGGATTTTTCGACTTTCACGCAACCCATTGTTTCTGTTTTAAATAAATTGAATATTCCGGCAAAACTGGAGGGAAGAAATGACCTGTTGGTGGATGGAAAAAAGTTTAGTGGAAATGCTAAGCTCGCAAAAAATGGTAAAATGGTTCAGCATGGTACTATTTTAATTGATTCACAGATGCAGATTTTGAGTGATGCATTGAAGGTAAATCCGCTTAAATTTGTCGATAAAGCTGTCAAGTCCAACCGTGCCAGGGTAACAAATCTGATCGGTTATCTACCTCAGGGTTTTACAACGGTAAAATTTAAGGAACTATTGATCGCAGAGATGCAGCGTGAAAATCCTGATGCGGAGGTCATTCATTTCTCTGCAATTGATATCCAGAATATCGAACATCTGGTGAAGGAAAAATATGAAACCTGGGACTGGAATTTCGGTTTCTCTCCGAATTATAATTTTAAAAAGGCAATCAAGATACCCGCCGGTTTTATAGAATTACATTTAGATGTACATAAAGGTTATATTGAGCATGCCAAGATTTTTGGGGATTTTTTTGCTTCTGAATCTATTCATGAACTGGAGCAACTATTGGTTGGGAAAAAACATCAATTGGAAGAAATCAGGCTGCTGTTGGAAGCTATAGATCTAACTTCGTATTTTGGAAAAGTTGATGTTGCTGAAATTTTGGAGCTATTTAAATAACAGCTGTTGTATTGTCCCATTGGGATTTAAATAAAAAATATTATGCCTTGGAATCCAGATATCTATAATCAGTTTAAAGACATCCGCTTTAAACCCTTTTTTGATTTATCCGAACTAATAGCTTCGGAAGCAATGATGAAAGCAGTGGATCTCGGATGTGGAACCGGCGAGCAAACAGCTATTTTAAGCGATAAATTTCCTCAAGCTACATTCCTTGGAATAGATGCATCTCCGGAAATGTTATCGATGAGCCGTAAACTTGAACATGAACACCTAAAATTTGAAAATAGTAGTGTTGAAAAATTCCTGGAGACAGTGGGTTCCTGGGATTTGATATTCAGTAATGCGGCATTGCAATGGCTGGATGATCACCAAAAGCTTTTTCCGCATCTCATTTCCAAATTGAGTAGCGGTGGGCAGTTGGCCGTTCAGATGCCTTACCAGCCGGAAAATATCTTGAATAAACTGCTATCTGAGCTGGCTGGTGAAGAACCTTACCGAAGCTATCTGGATGGTTGGAATAGGGCTTCATCGGTGCTAAGTATAGATGACTATGCACAGATTTTCTTTCATTCGGGCTTGGAGGAATTGAACCTATCGCTTCGTATATACCCAATTATTGCTGCCGAAGCGGAGGTCCTTTATGACTTTATTTCCGGATCGGCATTGATCCCTTATATTGAACGGCTGGACGAAGATAAACGACCTGTTTTTATTGAGGCTTTTAAGACATGTATTAAACAGCATTTTTCAAGATTCCCCGCGATATATCCGTTTAAACGTATTTTGTTGTATGGTCGAAAGAGCTGACATCGCGGACGATGGTCATGTTAAATACTGATCAAATCGAACCAGATCGCTTTGGTCATCGTTGCTAAATCGTTGGGATTTAATATCATTTGAAGGCCTCGTTTTCCTGCGCTCACAGAAATTTCTTTTTCCAATTGAGCTGCTTCCTCGATAAATGTTGGAAATAGTTTTTTCATGCCAATAGGTGAGCAGCCACCGCGGATATAGCCCGTTACAGCTAGGAGATCCTTCATAGGGAGCATTTCACAATTTTTATTACCTGATGCTTTAGCGATCTTTTTTAAGTCAAGTTGGGCATTTCCGGGAATTACAGCAACAATGTAAGGGTCTATATTTCCTTTCAATACTAAAGTCTTATAAAGTGTTTCAGGTAATAGACCCAATGACAAGGCAACATGTTCGGCACTGACATCATGATCATCCACCTCGTATTCTCTTAGTTCATAGTTTACTTTTGCCGTATCCAACAAGCGGACTGCATTGGTTTTATGCGACATAATAAGCTTTATTAAGATCTACGATTGGAAAAATAGTTTGTAATATCTGTCAAGGAGTATGTATTCAGACAATTTTTTGCTTCCAGGCCACCTTTCTGTGCAACAAAAATACCATACTGCATGTCCAGTAGGCCCTCAGTGCGATGCGCATCGGGGTTAATGGATAACAATACACCTTTTTCCACAGCATAGCGATGCCATCTCCAATCTAAATCTAGCCTTAAAGGATTTGCATTAATTTCAATGACGACCTTATTCGCGGCGCAGGCATCAATTATTTTTTTAAAGTCGAGTGGATAGCCCGATCTACTTAATAAAAGACGGCCTGTTGGATGTCCCAAAATTGTTGTATATGGGTTTTCAATTGCTTTAATCAATCTGGCGGTTGCTTTTTCCTCATCCATCTTTAAGTTGGAGTGAACAGAGGCGACAACAAAGTCAAATTGTGCTAGTACCTCATCGGGGTAGTCCAGTGATCCGTCGCTTAGAATATCGGATTCTATCCCTTTAAAGATTTTAAAAGGTGCTAGTTTTTCATTTAAGCTGGCAATTTCTTTCCATTGCTCTTCCAATCTTTCGATGGAAAGACCATTTGCATAAACAGCCGTTTTGGAGTGATCACATATTCCGAGATATTCGAGACCTAATGCATCTTTACAATAAAGAGCCATTTGCTCCAAGGTATGTACACCATCACTATAAGTTGAGTGATTGTGCAGCGTTCCCTTAAGGTCTTTAAATTGTATTAATTGTGGTAGTGTATGATTTTGAGCACGTTCAATTTCGTCCAGTCCTTCACGTAATTCCGGTTCAATATAATCAAGTCTTAAGTTACGGTAAATGGCTTCCTCGCTGGAGAGAGAAGGAAGATCAGATAGGATATTGAATAAAAGATCCAAATGGGCCGTCGAACCAGTGCTGAGAATGAGGTCGCGATAAAAATCGTTAATATTCGTACTGAACACCTTGAATGTAAAACCTAATTCATCGGTAATTTCCAGTGAATTCTCTGTTTTCTCCACCAATGTATAATCACCTAGGAATTTCTCCACCGCTTCTATACTTTCGGAAATGAGTAGATCCACTGTGCTTAACACCTCGCATTTTCTTCTAAAATCTCCGGTAAAGGATAGGAGAGACGAGGGGAAATGTGTTTTTAAAATAGCGTAGAATGTATCAGCTTGGGACAATACTTTGGCGTATAGGAACCACCCCTGATTGGATATCGAAAATTCGATGGACTTCTTTATTTCTTCCTGCGTTTTTAATCCAAATCCCTTGGCTTCAACTAGACGGTTTTCATTGCAGGCATACAGTAGTTCGCCTACACTTTCAATCCCAAGGTCTTGCCAGATAATCTGAACCTTTTTTGGACCAAGACCCTTTATGGTTAACATTTCAACAACTCCTGATGGAGTATTCGCCAATAGGACCTGGAGTTCCTTAAACGTTCCGGTTTGTGCGACCTCTTTCGCTTTTTCGGCGGTACTTTTTCCTATGCCAGGCTGTGCGCTCAATTCTTCAAGCGAGGCGTCATCAATACGAAATGGCAATTTGTCCAATTTAAAAGATGCACTAGCCATAGCCTTTGTTCGGAATGGATTTTCGTTGTGAAGTTCCATTAATTGGCTACACAATTTAAAAATTTTAGAGATCGCTTTATTGTCCATCATTGTCGGTGAGCTGTTAGGCTACAAATATCCTAAATTTTGAGCCAAAATACCAACCAAGTCGATAATATAATGCCGTTAAATAATGTGAAAAAGATGATTTTTGTCGAAATCATTCACTGTTTTTTAAAATTAACAACAAAGTGACAAATGACAGCCCGCGTAACCGGGTATTTTGGCTAAGTTTGCCGTTTTTGGGTGTTGAAATCGATAAGGTTTATCGTGTTTTCTGAAAATATACGACAACAATAGGAATGTTATGATAGCAGATATAAATGACAAAGAAGTAAGTGGTCTCTACAAGACAGGTATTATTCAACAGACAGCCTATTGGTCTGCTGTGAAAAAGATGCAGGGGATAGAATCGAAGGCTTTTAATTTCAAATCGAAGCACTCTGATCTTTATATCGGAGTGGAAGACGATACCTATTTTGTAGGGGATCTATTGATTATTATTCAGGCAGTGGATCATGAGCATAGCATCGCGTATGTACCATATGGTCCTGAAATAGAACCATCAGAAGAAAATCAAGGGTCGTTTTTAGAGCAGCTTTCGGAGAGTTTACGTTCTTACTTGCCGCCCAATTGTATTATGATACGATATGATCTGTCCTGGGAATCCCATTGGGCAAAAGATGATGACTGTTATGACCTCTACGGCAATTGGTTAGGCGTTCCTGAAAAACGTATTCAGGAAATGCGCTTTAATTTTAATACTGAAAATTGGAATTTTCATAAAGCGAATACAGATATTCTTCCCTCTAATACCATTTTTATGAACCTTAGAAAAGAAGAAGATCTTCTGTTGGCCAATATGAAATCAAAGACGCGTTACAATATTCATTTGGCTGAAAGGAAAGGCGTAAAGGTTCGTTCTCTTGGTTTAGAGAGCCTGGAGATCTGGTATGAGTTATATCGGCAGACTGCGCTTCGTAATAATTTTTTCTTGCATGATATCAACTATTTCAAGATTGTACTATCTGCCAAGGCAAATGATACTTTGTCTCCAGCAGATGTTTATTTACTGGTTGCCGAGGTGGACAATCAACCTTTGGCTGCAATGTTTCTAGTAATTGCTGCAAATCGGGGAACCTATCTTTATGGTGCCTCCGCTTCCGAGAATCGCAATTATATGGCTACTTATGCCTTGCAATGGCGTGCCATGCAGATAGCAAAGGAGAAAGGCTGTGCGGAATATGATTTCTTTGGCGTATCACCTCAGGCAGATCCTTCACATCCATTATACGGACTTTATAGATTTAAAACTGGTTTTGGTGGTGAGATCTATCATCGAATGGGCTGTTGGGATTATCCATTAGATAATGAGAAGTATCGGTATTATGCCTCCATGGAGTTTAAAAATCAAAGTTATCATTTGAGTTAAGTGTTAAAATACTTCACCCAGGGTCAATCTTACCCCACGGTGATTGGTGCTGACACCATAATCTATGCCGATGTTGGTGCCCGAATTCTTGTTAAATTTAATTCTGGCGCCAGCACCAGTACCGATGTTCCAGTCTGCAAACATGCTATTTTTTGGTCCGTTGACGGTTGTGAAATTTATAAAAGCCACAAAACCGAATAAACCATCGCTGCTGATGTCACGGCGGTACTCTGTTTCCAGATAATACAACGATTTGCCACGGAACCGACTTACGGGAAACCCTCTTCCGGAACTATTGTAAGGATCCCAACCCAAATTAGGTAAATCGAGGTAAGGTGCTTTGCTATTGAATACAGTCCAGAAAAAGCTACGCACAGCAATCATATTCTGCTTATTCGGATCCTGGGTCAAGCGATGGTATCTCCTGATTTCAAGGAATAAGGACTTCCAATTTTGATCGCTTCCCATGAAAACAGGGTTAAGGCGGAATTGTAGATTGGCATAGTTGCCAGACCAGGTATTAATAGAATTCGCACGTGTATCATAAATGAGATTGAGACTCAAGCCTGAAGAAACAGTATGATCTTTTAAATCCGTGCCATAAGGGTAGGAGGTATACTCGTCAAGTGGGATCGCACTCGTGGATTTGATATTCATGCGGTAATCCAGATCATAGCCAATGCCCATAAACAGTCCGCCGTGGATTCTTTTTAGCGCATGTTGATATAGTCTAAAATAAGTATAATCCAAATTGATCTGTTGGTCGCCGTGATGCTCTTTGCCTATTCCCCAAGTCTCATGTGGGTATTTTAATAGCCTGATATCACCATCGATAACCCAAGTATTATCTTTTAACCAGACATAGGAGCGGATGGGGAGGCCGAATCGCTTTCCAAAATTGGTGTATGGAGTGAAAGTAACTTTAGACATATAGGTACTTTTACGCTCACCAAGATAAAACCCTGCTGTGGTACTCGTAATTAAAGCGTGTCCTCCTCCTGGTACATTTGTCGAAAATGGCAGAAATGAAAAGTAAAACTTTTTTCCGGTACTATCGACAGATTGTGGTGGCTGTATGTTAAGGATTGCTTTGCCAATATCGATCAGGTCGCGCTGTTTACTGGTATCAGCAATATGCTTGGTAATTTCTATTTCATTAACAGGTCGTTGTGCATATAATGTAGATTGGAATATTACCAACGAAACCGTCAAAAGGGTATAAATATAACAAAAAGTATGTCGTCTGTCGTCGTGTGCCATGAAAGTATGCAATCTAAGAGGAATTGGACAGAATTGCAATATTCTGTTCAACAAATTATTCTTTCTGTGGAGTTTTATCGATACATCGGTGAAGCCGAATTTTATTCACCTACAAAAAAGCAGCATTTACCGATTTTAATGTAATGTTAATCTAAATGTAATGGAATCAACACATGAGTTGTCTTAACTTTGAATTAGAAAATAAATAAAAAAGAGCGCAACAAATCTAGATTGCCTGCGACAATAGAATAAGAAAATATACTAATACCTTATAAAATAGAAAAGATATGAAAACTTTAGTAAAAACATTTGTAGCAACAGCGATGATCGCAATCTCTACATGCGCTATGGCTTCGGTTAAACCGGAAGAACGTAATTTAATCACCGCCGATCTCGCTATTGACGAATACGTAGGTGCAATGACAGAAGGTCAAGTCGCAAATTTAAACAAATTATTTACCGCTGATTTTAATCAAAAAATATGCGGTAAACAGGATTTGAATCATAGTCGTTCTGATATGATTGCGTTCCTGAAAAAACAAAAAGGAATAAAAATGAATTGTCAAACCACAACACAAATCGTTGAGGAATTACCTGATTATGCCATTGCTAAGGTGACTATGCAATTTGACGGCTTCTCTAAGACCGATTTGATTACGCTTGTCAAAGAAAATGGTGCCTGGAAAATTTCTAAATCAGTTAATTCTTACAAATAGGAATTACTGCCGCAAATTGAAATGATGCTTCGGGAAACTGAACAATGTATAAAAACAACAAAAGAGGCTACTTGCAAAAAGTAGCCTCTTTTGTTTGTGGAGCATATCAGGATCGAACTGATCACCTCTTCACTGCCAGCGAAGCGCTCTAGCCAGATGAGCTAATGCCCCTCCTGTTTTTTTCTGTCGCTAAGATAATACCTTTTTTGTAAATAAAAAATTGATTTTTTATTTTTTTAAGTATTATTATTTATTGCTTCTCGGTAAGTAATTCTTCAGTACGTTGTATCTGCTGATTATCCTTCCATCCATCATGTCCAGGAATAACCATCTTTATCTGGGGATACTTCGCTAATAATCTGGCTAATGCAGGCTTCCATGCTGTGACGTCACCATCAACAATATTACCTAAATTTTTTGCCTCCGAACTTTTGATAAAGCATCCGCCATCTAGAATTTGATAAGCTGGAAACCAGACAACAACATTATCCAACGAATGCCCGGCTCCAAAAAAGTTTAAAACAAAGGATTGACCACCTACATTATATGTCTTATTGGTTTTGACGAGATGTGTCGCTTGCGCTTTTTGATTTGCTTTTAGCAGGTCATTGGTCATTTTCGTCGCATAGGTGGGGATTCCTAATCGATTATAATAGGCAAAACCTCCAGCACGGTCTTCATGCCAATGGGTAGCATAAACGGCAATGACAGGTAAGTCATGTTTTTGTTTTATACTATCCAAAAGAGGTTGATATTGAGTGGAGTCCCAAGGAGTGTCAAATAGAATAACTCCCTTTTTGGTAATTAAGTAGACCGCATTAGCAGCATATTTGGTCCCTTCAAAAGTATTGTAAGTCGTATAAAGATAAAGTTGTGAGTTGATCTTTTCAATGGATAAAGGTTTTTCCTGGGCTTGCAAAGATGAAAATCCGCAAAAAGAAAGACTGAGGAGTAGCGTAAATACTCTTGCTGAGAAGAAAGAAATTATATTTTTAAACATAAGTAAATAAACGATGGTTTGGGATGGATATTGTTTTGTTAGCTATGTTAAATTTTCTCTTTTTACTTGCTACAATGTGCTAATGAAGTCTTCTCGATGTGGTGTGAAAGAATCTATTAATTCGCCTTCTTCGAGGCACTCACAGCCATGGATTAAATCAGGGTAAATGATACAAGAATCACCTACAGTTAAAATCTTGTCTGTGCCATTAATGTGGTATCTAAACTTTCCAGCGCTTACATAAGATGTCTGTGTATGAGGGTGTCTGTGTAGCGCGCCAATCGCACCTTTTTCAAAATGGACTTTCATCAACATTAATTCATTGTTAAATACCAGAATTTTACGTTTAACACCATTACCTAAATCCGTCCAGCTTTGTTCATTATCATGTAAGAATATCGCACTCATTTTAATCACTTAAATTTTGAAAAATTGATCAACAAATCTCTATACTCAATGATAGGAAATAAATATGACTTTTGCAGACCAGTTTGAAAAGTTCTTGATCAGCGTTTATTGTTAGCGAGAAAATACCTCGATTTGCTCGAAAATCTAGGACAACATTTATGACCTGACCATCAAAGTATTTAAAAAAACTGTTATTTTGTATCGGATCAAAGCGAATGTACTGATATGAATTATTTTGATGAACTTATTTCCTTATTAAATGAAGAGCAGCAATATGATAAGATGCAGCATGAAGCATTATTGCTGAAAAATGGCCTAAATGAGAGAAGGATACAGGGAGTGACTTGGTTTCCTATTCAGATAACAGACAGTGAGCTTGGACGAGGTGATTATTTATCAGTTAGCTTAAATAAAACAAATCACTTCGATATTGAACATAGGTTTCGTTTTGGTATGGCTGTTTCACTATTTTCAAACCACGACCCAAAAGCGGACAGGATAGATGGTGTTATATCGTCAATCAATAAAGATAGTATGCAGATTTCATTTCGTATAGATGAATTACCAGATTGGAGTAGGAAGGGAAAACTTGGTGTGGACTTACTGTTTGACGAGCATTCATATCGAGAAATGGCCAGCGCATTGCGCCAGGCAAAGGAACTTGCAACAGACCAGGGGAAAGGTAAATTGATCAGAAAGCTTATTGGTAGTGAACAATTATATGCTACTGGAAAAAAGGAGCTATTTTTTGAGCACCCAGATCTCAATTTAAGCCAGAATAGCGCTGTTCAGCGCGTATTAGATACAACAGATATCGCACTTTTGCATGGTCCTCCGGGTACGGGGAAAACGACTACGCTGATTAAGTCCATAAAAGCGTTGTTGAAGAGTAATAACAAGCAAGTATTAGTTGTGGCGCCGAGTAACACAGCAGTTGATCTATTGACAGAGCGTTTGGACGCTATAGGAATATTGGTCACCCGAATTGGTAATCCGGTTAAAGTTTCCGAACATCTTCAAGCGTTAACTCTTGACAATAAAATAGATCGACATAACGCAAATAAAGATATAAAATCTTTACAAAAACAGATTCGAACCTATCGAGAGATGGCCCAAAAATATAAACGTAATTTTGGTAAGGCTGAGCGTGAGCAAAGGAAAGCGCTGTTTAATGAAGCTTATAGAATCAGAAAAGATGTCGATAGGATTCAGGATTTTATAGTGACGGATATTCTCGACCGGTCTCAGGTAATAACGGCGACACTGGTGGGTGCTAATCAGGATGTCATCCGCAACCGAAGATATGAAACGGTTGTTATCGATGAGGCAGGTCAGGCATTAGAGCCTGCCTGTTGGATTCCCATATTAAAGGCCGACAAATTGGTGTTGGCTGGGGATCATTGTCAACTACCACCAACGGTGAAATCGAATAGGAGCATTGATCATCAACTTAGTACTACACTTTTTGAAAAGTTGATCAGGCAATTCCCCCAAGCAGTTTCCTTGCTCGATACGCAATATCGAATGAATGAACAGATTATGAATTACCCCTCTTTGGCTTTATACGAAGGACGTTTGAAAGCAGACCGTTCAGTTGCACACTGGACGATAACGAATGATAGCGAACCGATCGTATATATTGATACCGCAGGAGCGGGCTTTGAAGAGGAAGAAAGCGATGGCGCAATCTGCAATGTTGGTGAAGCAAGTTTTTTAAAATCTCATCTAAAAACATCTATTGGAAGTTGGGTAGAATCTTGTCCAATCGAAAAATGCCCTAGTATTGGAATTATAGCACCTTATCGAAAGCAAGTATCTTTATTAAAAGAAATGTTGGAGCAAGACCAGGAATTACAGCCATATGCTGCTAGCATTAAGGTGCAGACCATCGATAGTTTCCAGGGACAGGAGAAAGATATTATTTATATCAGTTTGACAAGAAGCAATAACGAACAGCAAATTGGTTTTTTATCAGACGTGCGACGGATGAATGTTGCTATGACACGAGCTAAAAAAAAACTGGTTGTCATCGGCGACAGTGCAACGATCAGTATTCACCCCTTTTATCAGAAATTTATTGCTTACGCAGAGGCCATCGGACATTACCACAGTGTTTGGGAGTGGGATATTGAAAAGATATAATAAAAGCATGTATTTGCATATATTATCATTTCAGATATTCAACTTGTTATTTCTGTGCTTATTCTTTGGTTGTTCTTTGCTATTCCCTTGGAGCTGTTAGGGAGCTGGCTTACTTCTGCTTTGCTGTTTCGTCGCTTATCCGTTAGTGTTATGGCAGTAAAATGGCAAAGAAACAGTATAAGAAGTGTTACGTTCTCCAAAGCCTTGTAGTAAGAAAAGCCAATTAAATATAGTCCCTTGCCGGACACTGAACCTTTGAGACAAAGAAAAACGTTTAAAAGATAGAAGGGGCGGTCTTTTTGGCCGTCCCTTCTATCTTTGTTATACGGAAGTGAAATTCATCCAGTCAGCCTTTTCGTCATAATTCATGAGCGGTTCGGCATTATTGTTATTGGAAAGTTGACCTACTAACATATACAGATCCATACTGACATGCTGGCGTGCGATTTCAGTCATTTTTTCATTAAATCCTGCGTTACTAATTTGCAATACATATTGGAAGCAAACCACACGGGCAATGATCTTCCCAAGGGTGACCATTTCACGTTGTTTGGGTTGAAGCGGGAAGTCGAAATTTAAAATAGAGGAGAAGAAAGGAGCCGCTAGTTCTGTTGCGGGATTTCTTTTCAGAAATGAAAGCAAATTATTTTCCTTATTTTTTCGCATAAGTTTGGCAATAGCCTCAGCGACTTGAGAATAGAGCATCTCATTTGAACCCTCAAAAATCTGAAAAGGTCTGCTATCTACTAAGCCACGACCAGCGACATGATCCAGTCTATAGCCATTTGCTCCAGACAATTGTACACAGATCTGAGCGGATTCATGCATGAGATCTGTCACCAATGCCTTGACACTATTGGCGTCTACACTGTGGCCAGAGAGATCATTATGAATTGAACTAATCGAACTGCTGTAAGCACACATAGCTGAACATATTGTAAAAGCTGCCTGTAAACGCGATAATTGAAACTTGACTGAATCCAATTCATTTAAAGGAATTCCGCTGACGCGTCTTTCGGTGCAATGTTTCATGGCTTCATCTAACATACGTTTTATGAAACCCATACCCATACCTGGAAACTGAAGTCTGCTTCGGTGTAAGGTGTCCAACATGAGTTTTATACCTGTGCTTTCCGGGGTTAATCGGTAATCTATCGGTACCTCGATGTCTATTTTATTGATGCCATAAGGAATAGCATATAGACCGAGACTATTGTATTTTTTTAATACCTCGATTTTTTGCTCGGCAATGGAATTATCGGTGACAAAGAAATCTATATCACGTATAAGTTCCCCATTTTCATTTTTTTTTCGTGCAGTGACCAGCCAAAAATCCGCAGCACCCGTTAAGCCCTGCCAATGTTTCTCGCCCTTAATATGATATTTATCCCCATCTTGCTGATAAAATGTACGCATATTGAGCGCATCACTTCCGTAAGCTTGTTCTGTGATCATTAGTCCGCCCATGGCTTTATTGTCTAAAAAGCGGCGAAATATTTTCTCCTGTAGTAAGGGATTGCCATATTTGGCAAATGGTTCTAAAAATAGCGCGATATTAATTCCAAAGATCAGAGAAAGGGATAGTGATTCATAAGAAGCAGCAGCTAGCACGCCTAGACACTCTTTTACATGTAGCCCGCGGCCACCAAGATGCTCTGGAATAGCGACCGACAATGGTTTCATTTCCATGATTTCACTTAAAAACTGAGGTGGTAAACCACGTGTTAAGCTAAGGTTATTATAGTCATACTCCGTATGGAATAAATTTGACAATCTTTCTTTGAAGTTTTCGATATATAAATCGAAATCCTGCATCTTGTTTGTGTGTGCTAAAACGTTAGACATCGCTAGTTATTGATTAAATGATAAAACATTTGCAATAGTAGATGTATACGATATATCCTTAAGATAGCTGTGATTTACTCCTACATCCCGATCGCTAAACAAAAATAACCCATATCATTGTGATTAGCCTGTCCACTTCCGTATAAAAGATAGGACAAATCGTGCATGTCTAAAAAATTAGGTTGCCTTGTTTCGATAAGAAGTTGGTGAAGTTCCTACGATTTTTTTAAATAGTCGAGAGAAATAAGAAGGATCCGAAAAATCGAGTTCATAACAGATGTCAGCAATGCTTTTATTCGATTCAAACAGAAGAAATTGACTATGCATAATGAGGACCTCTAAAATTAGCTCTTTGGATGATTTTTTGAATACCGAAAATACACAACGATTTAGGTAATTGGTCGATACAGCGAGCTTATCAGCATAAAAACCAATATGTTTTTGTTTTTTGAAGTTTTTGTGCACAAGCTGTTTAAACATCATTGCAATTTCCTGTCTGCGGTTGAGCGCTTGATTGGAAGAAGATAGCTTAATTATCTTTAGTAAAAGAGATTTTAGTAAACTTTCAAACAATTCTTTATAGGGTGACTCAGAAAGTAATTCATTGTAAAGTAACTTGAAGAGCTCGTTGAGATCTGCGCTATCCTGTTTTGCTAGATTAAGTAATGGGGAAATATTAAAAATATTCAGAATCTCCTGCTCCCTAAATATGGAAGTCATTGCATTGTCATTGATTAATACGCAATGTCCCTTTGCTGATTTGTCAACAGATTTAATAGTGGAGATGTTGCCATAATTGCTCGTGAGAATCGCAGGTGCTTTTACCACATATTCTTTCGCTCCGATTTTGTGCTTAAAATGACCCTCTGTTATATGTACCAAGAGGTTATATCCCAAGAAAATAGGGGGAGTAGGAAATTTAATATAGGGCGCAATTTCACTGAGCTGAAATATCTTAACTGGAGACTGTTGGTATCTAAGGTGTTTCAGACTACCCGTCATAAATCTATCTACAAACTCACCTGCATTTACCTGCTTTTCCATAGTCCATTTACGTTTGCTGTAAAATCAATAAGCTTTTCATTTTTTTTCTGCTATTAATGTCCTAAACGGATACTTGCTAATATCAGGATAATATTCCAAAATTAAATGGGATAAAATAGTTTTGTCATATAAAATATCTATACGTTTCTGAATTGAAAAATAATGTTTTCACACTGCTTATTTCCTAAATATTATAATCAACAATTTGAGCACGATAATTTTCGTTTGGATGTTTTTTCATTGTTAAGCTCATGAAGACATGATTAATATTGATGCGTTAAGAGAGCAAAAGTATAGGTTATTTGTATTTTATTGTAGCGACTAATCGTTTAAGATAGGATTCTTATGTAGATTCTAATTGGGAGGCAATGATAGAATCATTTAAGATATTAAAGCTGGAGTCCTAGCAATGTTTTAGGAAATAATTTTTAGGATTAATTGATAAAGATGAGACAATAATTTTTAAATTATAGTCCTATCTTTATAAGATACAAATTTATCGTATAATGAGTTTGAGATACGAACGTAATATCATTCATATAAAAGAGGAGGAGCAAAAGTGTATTAAGAATTTTCCGGTGCTGATTGGAGGCTGCGGTATAGGTAGTTATATTGCCGAGTGTTTATTGCGGATGGGCTTTGAAAATTTGACAATAATTGATGGTGATACTGTAGAACTAACAAATCTCAATCGACAGAATTATGTCACGGACGATATTGGTGTCAATAAGGCTATTGCTTTAAAACAGCGATTGATATCCATTAATCCTGAAGCGAATATTAAGGCCTATAGCGAATTTATAGACCGGAACAATTTATATAGTCTTGATTTAAGCTGTAAAGTTGCCATCAATGCCCTGGATTTTTCTTCGGATATTCCTTTTTTATTTGATGAATATATGGCACAAAAAAGTGTACCTGTTGTTCATCCTTATAATTTGGGCTGGGCTGGATTTTTAACTGTAATTACACCGGAAAGCCGTAATTTGAGATCACTTCATAAAGAACATCATGCATTTGAGATAAATGTTGGACAATATATTGTTGATCGGTTACAAAAAAAAAATATTGATACAAAATGGCTAGAAGATTTTCTTTCAGAATATGGTAAAATAGCAATGGATTCTCCTCCGCCACAGTTGTCATTGGGACTATATGTGCTGTCAGGAATGGTCTGTCAGCTTGTGTTTAATATCGCTACAGAAAAAGAGATAAAAGTGTTTCCTGAATCTTATTATTTGTCTCTAAAATAATTATAGCGTTAAATATATTATTTTTCTTTTTCTACATAACACATTGTGGCGTTAAAAATTTAGAATAAAAGTCTTTATTTTTATAGTTCTTGGTTGCTATCTACATGAATTGGACGTCTGAAAATTATTACTTTACTAAACTTGAGAAGAAAGAACTTTCAGAGTTCATTCATTTTTATTTAGGAACGACAAGAGAATTCTTTCATCTGGATAATGCTCCCGATGAAGAGTACTCACGCCAATATGAGAATCTGATTCGAGAAGACCTGCTTTTTTTTGATAAATCAATTTATTACGTTATACGTGATACAAAAAAACATGCCATACAAGCCTCTATTCGTATTACTTATTGGGATAGGGAAACTACATTGCCAATTCAACAGTTGTTTTCAATAAAAAAGGAAAATCTCCTGATCGCTGAGATTGATCATTTTTGGCATATAGGGCGTTTCATTATTTCACAAAAAATCATGGGGCAGCGCATCAGTATTCTCAAAAAGATGCTTTTTGATGCATTTTTTCCTCCATTTTATTTAGGGAATGGGTTAGTTATTGCAGAATGTGATAAAAAATTGGTTCGTACATTGTTTAATTTAGGAATACCTTCTTATCAATTAGGCATTCCAATTATTTATTTATATTCGGAAACGTTGCCTATATATATAAAAACAACATGGCTAGATTCTTTTATAGAAAAGAATAAATTGGCACAGTATTGTTTTGGCAATACAATAGACGCTCATAAAATCTTTGATATAGCAAAAAAAATACCTCCCTATAAGCATGATAAGGATCGTGATGCTAATTAAAATAAAGACTGCTCAATTGCTAAAGCGGTGGCCTCTGTGATACTTTTTACTTTTAGCTTGGAGAATATCTGCTTTTTGTGAAATTTTATTGTGTCGATCGAAACGTAAAGCCTATCTGCTATCTGATCCATAGTCAATCCTTGGGCAGAAAATAAAAGAATGTCTTTTTCTCGAGGTTTAAGTTTGACATGCGGAGCTTCGACCCAACGATCTGTTTCCAAATTATATTCAAATTGTTTTCCATTTTCATCAGACTTAAATTTAATATTTCCTGCATTCGCGTGCGAAGAAATGGAAACAACACAAAGCGCTATCCAGGGGTTCGAAGATTTATCTAAAAGTATCGGCTTAAGTTTGTGATTTATTAACAAAGGTTTCCCATTCGATTGTTTCAAATGGAAATCATAGGATATGGAATGTGTTAATCTTTCCTCCTTCGAAAGGTTTTCAAAAAAATCAAATCCAACATCGTTTATTTTTTTTAATAACTGTATATCCTGTTCTGGTACGTTGTCAAAATAATGTTGATAACCTTTCTTTAAAACTTCAGCCGGAGAGTTTCCACATAAGAAGATGGGGTTGTCAGACACAAATAGAAAGCTCTTTTTAGAATAGTCAATTAGGTATATACTTTGATAGGTTAATCTGCTCAAAGACTGTGCAAAATTTATAAAAGCATCTATAATTTCATAATCATCTTTGCTAAAGGTATCTTTAACGTGTACCGGCTTAAAAAAATCTTCAATCTCAATCTTCATAGTATTAATGGCAAAAATGATATATTATTGTGTTTTAGAAATTGCTGTGTTATGCAAAAACAAATACATAATCACGATTTCTATGTACACTATTGTTTTTTACAATCAAGCCTTTGTATAATTTCCATAACAGCATTTAAGCGTTAAATGTCTATCTTATTATCTTAAAGGTATCTACACAAATGTGTAGAATGTGATTTAGATAATAGGATTACTGTTTTTACTCATTACCTTTGCACCGTCTTAGCAATTAATTATATAAATATAACCTATCGGACTGAAAAAACCAATATTATTTATTGCATGATAAGAGATTTTCGGAAAGTTTCGGGTAATTCCGGTAGCTGACGCTAAGAAGGTATCATGAGTAAATACATTATGTTTAGTTTTTCTTATTTATAATTTCTTGAAATATAGATTTTTAAGAATAATATCCAGCCAAATTTACCCTATAGTCTATTTAATGTTTCCTGGAGTAGGTGATCGTTAATGGCAACTACTGAATGTTGTTTATCATTAGTTTTTTATTACAAACATGAAAGGTTCAAAACTGCAATGAAGGTTTTGAAGTTTTGTTTTGGAAGATTAAAAAAGAAGTTTCTGATCAAAGACGATTTTAAAATAGATCTATATTTCAATTTCATTTTTTAAACCTACTTTAAAATCACAAAGATGAGGCAAACACTGTTTCTATGAGGTGTCCGATTGTAGAGATAAAATACGTGAATCAACAGCTTTTTAACATCTTATTTTATGTATGTACATTTAAATTGTTTTTGTTTGGTGTTTATTCTTTTTTATAGTAATATTGTATACATAATTATTTTTTTTGGCTTATTAATTAGTTTTAGACTACTTTTTTGTTATTTTTCATGTATATACAATATTGTTTTTATTGGTAATTTAGTTTGGTTCGAGATGATTTTTTGCTATTCATTTTAATTCTCATAAGGACAGTATATAAAGTAACGAGCGAATAAAAGCAAAGGATTAAATATATTTTATTCTAAAATTCATACATTATGAAAATACATTTCCCTACTTTCATTCTCACAGGCTTGTTGCTAATCTTGGAGCAAGTTGTTGTGGGGCAGGAGAATACCATTTGGCAACTGGGTAATCCCGATGGCTCCAGTCATGAATTCGCATTAGCTCCGCACGATTATAAGAAGTTTCTTGAACATGATTTCGGCTATGAAGATAATTATTTTATTGTAGGACAGTCTTCCTTATCACGGGATCTTCCCTACGTGTTGCCGGGGCCTGCCAATGAATGGGGCGGGACAGGCGGAACTTCTGGTTTGCGGACTCACTTTTTAAATTTATATAGTGTAGTGAGCGGTAAAGTAGAAGGTGGTAAATGGGCGCTGGAAGTTAAGTTAGCAAATAGCGATCCCAAAAATAAGCCGACCTTACAGATCTCTGTCAACGGCAAATCCTATAATTACGATCTGAATAATGGGGAGGGACAAAGTGATCCGATTGGTACGAATGTGAAGTCAGCGACTTCAACAATACGGATTCCATTACCTGAAAACCTTATTTCTAAAGGATTTAATCAAGTGACCTTTACAGTAATAAAGGGGGGATGGGTTGAGTTTGATTCTTTTAAATTATTGGGCCCTGTACAGGTAAAATTGTTAACTGATTACACTTCAATAGTAAAAAGCGTACGACAATCGGAATTTGAGCTGTCAAACGGAAATGAACGCATCCAGCATATGCTCATCGATCTATTGAAATTGAAAGACGATGAACGAGTAAAAATATTGTTGGATGGAAAGAAGATCTATGAGAAAACCCATGAGAAAGGGTTCTCTCGGCTTGAAATCCCAATGCCTTATACTTCGAAAGAGGTTCAAAGCAAATATGCAATATATGTCAACGATAAATTAATCCGTTCGTCTTCGATAAAACGTTCTCCCAAAAGATTAGGTGGTGTTTCAGATTATGTCAATACCATGATGGGAGCAGCACATTCCAGATGGATGCTGGCTCCAGGGCCATGGATGCCATTTGGGATGGTAAAGATTAGCCCGGATAATCAGAATATTGGTTGGCAAGCAGGTTACGAGCCTTCAATAGAATCCATTGGAACCTTTAGCCATATACACGAATGGACGATGGCTGGACTGGGGACATTTCCGACAGCTGGTCAATTGAAAACGGATGTAGGGGATCAATATAGCGTACATTCAGGTTACCGTTCAGCAATAGATAAAAAGAGTGAGCAGGCTCCATTAGGGTATTATTCCGTCCATCTACTTGACCAGGATATTGATGCAAAATTAACTGCGGGGACGCGATCCAGTTTCCAGAAATATACTTATCATAAATCGGATACCGGCCGTGTGATGATTGATCTTAAAGTGAACGGAGAATATGATTATAAGATCAAAGATCTTTCCCTAAAAAAGGTCTCTGATAATAAGGTTATTGGCTACAGTAGCCAGTTGTCAGAAAATGTATGGTCTACAGATGCAAAGCAAGATTATGTTGTCTATTTCGTCATGGAATTTGATAAACCAATTATCAATTTTGGAACTTGGCATGACGGTAAAATAACAGATCAGTCTGATCTGGTTGCTGACAGCGCTCAATTTGCCGGTATGTATGTTGAATTTGATGTCCGCAAAGACAGAGAGGTCCAATTGCGGACCGGAATCTCTTATGTCAGTGTGGCGAACGCAGCAGAAAATCTGAAAACCGAACTTTCAGATCCGTTTGGCTGGTCTTTTGACCGTGTAGTCGCTAACCAACATCGGGTGTGGAATGAATTATTGGAACGATTGGAGATAAAGAGTGATGATTATTTGGAAAAAGAGAAATTTTATACAAATATGTATCGTACATTGGCTAGCCGCAATATATTTAGTGATGTCAATGGACAATGGCGATCTTCTGATGAAGTAATCAGAACAATGAAACGTCCGGGTGATCTAGCCTTAGGCTGTGATGCTTTTTGGAATACGTTTTGGAACTTAAATCAGTTTTGGAATCTAGTTGCCCCGGAATGGTCGAATAAATGGGTGCGGTCACAGTTGGCTATGTATGATGTCAATGGTTGGCTGGCAAAAGGACCTGCCGGGATGGAATATATTCCAGTAATGGTTGCTGAACATGAGGTTCCTTTGATCGTAGGGGCATATCAGATGGGAATACGGGATTATGATATCTCAAAGGCATTTGAAGCGGTCAAGAAAATGCAGACAACAAGTCCGCTAAAATTCGAAGGTGGCTTCGCTGGTAATCGGGACTTAGATGTTTACTTGAAGTATAAGTATGTTCCGTATGACCTGGGCCGTTTCTCTAATTCAATGGAATATAGTTTTGACGATTGGACGGTAGGCCAATTCGCGAGATCATTGGGAAAAGAAAAGGAATATAGCTATTTTAACGATAGAGGAAGCTGGTGGAAGAATGCGATAGATATTAAAAGCGGCTATGCAAGGATGAAAGATGCGAAGGGGGAATGGTATCCTGACTTTGATCCATTTAAATCAGGGGCCAATCATCATTATGTGGAAGGTAATGCCTGGCAGCTGACATTCTTTGTACCTCAGGATATTCCAGCATTAGCAAAAATGATTGGTGAGGATGTCTTTTTAAAACGTTTGGAATGGGGTTTTGGAGAAAGTGAAAAATGGCGCTACAATGGGCCAAATGATCAATATTGGGATTATCCTGTTGTTCAGGGAAATCAGCAGTCCATGCATTTCGCTTATATCTTTAATTGGTTGAAAAAGCCCTGGCTTACACAAAAATGGAGCCGGTCTATCGGTGAGCGCTATTACGGACAAGGGATTTCTAACGCCTATCTCGGAGATGAGGATCAAGGACAGATGAGTGCCTGGTATATTATGAATGCAATAGGATTATTCCAGCTAGATGGTGGTACAAGAGTAAAACCGATTTATGAAATAGGAAGTCCCGCTTTTGAAGAAATTAAGATTAAGCTGGGACGCCAATATGGTCGGGGTGAACAATTTACAATTAAAGCTAAAAATGCGAGCAGAAAGAATATATATATTCAGCGGGCCGTTTTAAACGGAAAGCCCCTTAACACGTTTTATTTCGACGCGGGAGAGCTGTTAAAGGGTGGTGAATTAGTTTTAGAAATGGGAAATAAGCCTAATATGCAATGGGGCTTGTCACATTAGTACCGCACTACTGTTATCCGCTTTTGTTGGAAAGCTGTGCTAGCCTTATCATTTTCCTCAACAAACAGGACTGTTTGTTAAAGTTTGGTTAAACACGAGGGAAGAGGATAACAAAGTTCGATGGGTGGCGTTATGTGTGTAGTTTTCATAATTTAGGTTAATAATTGGTTAGTTAGTAAAAATCCTGAAGCTCCCCACTTCAGGATTTTTTTGTTGCGGAAATTTTCGCTATTGAAAATAATATCAGTATCATTATTGCAATGTGATGATTTGAGCTTGGAAATTTGTTTCTTAATGATTCAATACTATTTTTAATGTTGCTAAATCCTATTAACATTGTAAAATGATAGATATATGTACTACGGATATTTGTAAATCTTTGGTATTATCTGTAGTATTGTGACCACACTTAAAATTTATAATCTACTTAACAAAAACAGGCTGTTTGCCTTTATCAAGATATGATCAAGTTTATCCGTTATTTCCTTTTGGGATTATTTGTTTGGGAGAATGCGTCCGCGCAGAAACTACCGACAGATTATGTTAATCCATTTATAGGGACCAGTAATTATGGAACCACCAATCCTGGCGCTCAGGTACCTCATGGTTTAATGAATGTGTCTCCTTTTAATGTTATGGGATCCTCACTTAATGCTTTTGATAAAGATGCACGTTGGTGGTCTACCCCCTATGAACATAGCAACAGCTATTTTACAGGTTTTTCACATGTTAATCTGAGCGGTGTAGGTTGTCCTGATATGGGGAGCTTATTACTGATGCCGACTGCTGGAAAGCTCGAAATTGATTATCATCTATACGGAAGCACTTATACACAAGAGGAGGCTCAGCCAGGTTATTACAGTAATGTGTTAAAAAAATATGGAATCAAAACGGAAGCAACATCAACAGCGCGTGTAGGGGCGTCTAAGTTTACCTTTCCAAAGGGACAAGCTAATATTTTGCTCAATCTAGGCGAGGGACTAACGAATGAGACTGGTGCCACTGTTCGTTATGTCAGTGATACCGAACTTGAGGGATCGAAATTATTGGGTTCATTCTGTTATACTAACAATCAGGCAGTATACCCCATTTTCTTTGTGATGCGAGTGAATAAAAAACCTACAAAGAAAGGGTATTGGAAATTTCAGCGTGCTGGTGAAAAATGGGAGAATGATTGGAATAAAGATGCTGGTAAATATAAGATTTTTACTGATTATTCGGATCAATTGTCTGGGGACGATCTTGGTGCATTTCTAAGCTTTGATGTTCAAGAAAATGAAAGCCTGGAGGTTCAATTGGCTGTATCCTTTGTAAGTGTCGCGAATGCCCGAAAAAACCTGGAGGCCGAGCAGCCAAGTTTTGGATTTGAACGAACCAGAAAGCAAGCTTCATCCTTATGGAATGACCAACTATCGAAGATTCAAGTTGAAGGGGGGACCGAAGATCAAAAGACGGTATTTTATACGGCTATGTATCATGCCATGATCCATCCGAATATTCTACAAGATGTCAATGGTGAATACCCGGCTATGGAAAATAGAAAGACCCTTGTTGCGAATCACAATCGTTATACCGTGTTCTCCCTATGGGATACCTATAGAAATGTACAGCCACTGATGTCTCTGGTCTACCCGGATAAACAGGTAGCTATGATTCGTTCGATGATTGATATTTATAAAGAAAATGGATGGATGCCTAAATGGGAACTTTATAGCCGTGAAAGCTATACGATGGATGGAGATCCAGCGGTGCCTGTCATCGTGGATGCCTGGATGAAAGGTATTCGGGATTATGATATCAATACAGCTTATGAGGCTTTTTTGAAGTCAGCGACCACAACTGATTCGACGAATCGAATTCGTCCAGACAATGCAGATTATGTTAAATATGGTTATGTTCCATTTCGTGATTCTTTCGATAACTCCGTATCCCACGCGATTGAGTATTATGTGGCTGACTGGAATTTAGCACAGCTGGCTAACTCATTGGGGAAAACTAAAGATGCGCAAACTTTTGGCAAAAGAGCGCAGGGATACAAACACTATTTTTCGCCAGAATATGGTACATTCCGACCTATTCTTCCAAATGGGTCATTTTTGACACCTTTCAATCCGTTGATGGGTGCCAATTTTGAACCTAATCATGGATTCCATGAAGGAAATGCCTGGAATTATAGCTTCGCAATACCATTTGATATTCCCGGTTTAGTTCAATTGATGGGAGGTAAGAATAAGTTTGTGGATAGGTTACAAGCAACCTTTGATAAGGGCTATTTCGATGTTACCAATGAACCAGATATGCTCTATCCACATGTTTTTTCAGAAATAAAAGGTGAAGAGTGGCGCACACAGAAGCTTGTGAAGCAAATTCTGGATAAACATTTTACGAATAGTCCCGGTGGGATTCCAGGTAATGATGATACAGGAACAATGTCGACTTGGGCATTAATGAATATGATGGGGATTTATCCTTTCTGTCCTGGTAGGCCAGATTATACAATTGTGACTCCTGTATTTGACAAAGTAACTATTCAGCTCGATAAAAAGTACTACTCTAAGTCCGATAAAATAATTATCAGACGCCAAAAAAAAGGCAAAGGAGAATACATCAGAAAAATTATAGTCGATGGAAAGCCATTAGCAGGCTTTAAGATCAGTCATCAGGTTTTGGTCAATAGCAAAGATATCTTAATTGTAACCGGAGACAGATAAATCACATATAGATTAAAGGAGCTATCTACACGATGAAATATATAAATTATCTTGCATGGGCGGGTTTATTGGGTATCCTGAGCTGTGCATCACAGAAGGACTTCACAGCGGATTCATATGCGAAATCTGTCAACCCATTTATTGGAACAGATTTTACAGGAAATACCTATCCTGGGGCACAATCACCCTTTGGCATGGTGCAATTGAGTCCGGACAATGGGCTGCCAGGTTGGGACCGTATTTCGGGTTATTTTTACCCGGATAGTACCATTTCAGGGTTTAGCCATACACATTTAAGTGGGACGGGGGCTGGTGATTTGTACGATATATCGTTTATGCCTGTTACGATGCCGTATCATGAGGCGGGGGCCCCTCTAGGGATCCATTCAAAGTTTTCACATAAAAATGAATCGGCGTATGCCGGATATTATCAGGTCAAGCTGACAGATTACAATATCGATGTGGAACTCACAGCAACGCCACGCTGTGGTATTCAACGTTATACATTTCCTAAGGGACAATCTGCGGTGTTTTTGGATCTAAAAAAAGCCATGAACTGGGATGCGACGACAGATTCTCATATCGAGATAGTTGATTCGGTTACCATACGTGGGTACCGATTTTCTGAAGGCTGGGCCAGAGGACAACGTGTTTATTTCGAAACCAGATTTTCAAAACCCTTTCGTGAGGTTCATATAGATAGCTCGGCAATAGTCTCTAGTGCTGACAGTCGAACAAAAGCCACCAAACGTATTGGTACAGCGTTTAAGGTACGTTTTGACTTTAAAACATCTGCTGGTGAACAGATAACGCTCAGTACTTCTCTTTCGGGAGTAAGTATGGAAGGAGCTTCCAAAAATTTAAAAACCGAGGTGCCAAAGGATGACTTTGATTACTATCTAAAACAAGCTGAAAACAATTGGAATGAGGAACTAGGGAAAATTACCATCCACACGAGCGATAAAGATACAAAAGCAAAATTTTATACAGCTTTGTACCATTCGATGTTGGCTCCTACGATATTTGGAGATGTAGACGGTGCTTATTTCGGCGCTGACCGAAAAATACATCAAGCGGAAGGCTGGACCAACTACAGTACATTTTCGCTTTGGGATACCTACCGTGCGTCCCATCCCTTGTTTACCTATCTTGATCCGAACCGGGTAAATGATATGGTTAAATCATTTATTGCATTTTATGAACAGCACGGCCGCTTGCCGGTATGGAATATTTATGGTAGTGAAACCGATATGATGATTGGTAATCATGCTATCCCAGTTATTGTAGATGCATATTTGAAAGGTATAGGTAATTTTGACGTCGAAAAAGCATTGGCGGCTTGCGTAGCTACAGCTAATATCGATAACTATAGAGGCATCGGGCTGTATAAAAAGCTGGGGTATGTTCCTTATGACGTTGTGGATAAGTATAATACTGACAACTGGTCTTTGTCACGTACACTCGAATATGCCTTTGATGATCATTGTATTGCTGTTATGGCACGCAAGATGGGAAATAAAGAGGTTGCAGATACATTCTCAAAAAGGGCGGAAAACTATAAAAATGTCTATAATCCAACAACATCATTTATGCAGCCCCGTGATAGTCAGGGGACTTTTGTCTCCCCATTTGATCCTGAAGAATACAGCGCACACATTTGTGAAAGCAATGCATGGCAATACTTTTGGTCTGTACAGCATGATATTCCTGGATTGATCAAGCTTGTTGGCGGAAAAGAACGTTTTGCGCAGAAATTGGATAGTATGTTTACTTTTCACCCCTCAGATACCAGTAAATTACCTATCTTCAGTACCGGTATGATCGGACAATATGCGCATGGAAATGAACCAAGTCATCATGCCATATATTTATTTAATGCCATTGGACAACCATGGAAAACACAAAAATATGCTGCCGAAGTGATGGATAAGCTCTATCTAAATAATCCGTCAGGACTCAGCGGAAATGATGACTGTGGACAAATGTCTTCTTGGTTTGTATTCAGCGCACTCGGTTTTTATCCTGTTGATCCCGTGAGTGGAAAATATGAAATCGGTACCCCGATGTTTGAACACAGTGAAGTTAAACTTGCAAATGGGAAAAAGTTTACTGTGAAAGCAAACCATGTAAATAAAACCAATATTTATATCCAGTCGGTTACCTTGGGTGGAAAGCCCCTCGATACAAGTTATATCACACATGAGCAGATCATGTCCGGAGCCACCCTTGTTTTTGAAATGGGAGGCAAACCTGGTCCAGCATGGTACAAAAAATAGCTGATAGCATTCGTTGTTTTTGTCTACAGAATCTCCAAAAAGTTAACGCTTATTGGAGATTTTTTTTGAACAGGAACGCTATTCAAGGTGTTTATAAAAATAGGTTGTACTGCAGGGGCTACCGTCGGGAAAAAGTGCATAATTTGGAATATTTCCTACGACATTCCACCCACATTTAAGATATAAGGCGTGAGCAGGGCTATTTGTTACGGTATCCAATACCAACAGCGATTTTTTTATCTTGCGGGCGATTAGTTCAAGATGTTGTAACAGGTTTTCCGCTATGCCAAGGCGCCGAAATGAGGAATGTACCAACATTTTTGCAACATCAGCCCGGTGAGGCTGATTTTGGGGAAGGTCTATTTGTAATTGTACAGTAGCAATGATTTTGCCCGATAAGACCTCTTTTGCAACAAGTAGTACTATTTTTCCTTGTTCTACCTTTGTAAAGACATTGTTCCAAAACTCACGAGCTTCTTCTTTACTTATACCTTGCATAAAACCGACTGAGGCTCCGCCCTGGACAATATCCTGTGTTAACTCTATAAAATCGGAAATTAGAGGATGATTTATTTCTTTTAATTCTTCGATGTGGATATTCCTCTTTTCAGAAATATGCATATTTTATAGTTTTTATTTAGCGTGAAATAACTGTTTTTTATTGAGAAATAGCACTACCGCTTCATTATGCTATTGATTAAAGCATTGATATCGATGAAAAAAATATTTAATGTCTCCAAATTGACCCGGACACAATTTTGTATCATGCTCGTGGTCTCTCGTTTTGTCTGACTGGATTTTTTTTAGGCTTCCACAGCATTGTGTAGCACCGTTAGTGCTGTTACGAAAATGAGGGGTAAAATATTAATTATTGCTTCTTGTAAACGCAAAATAAATAACATACAACCAGCCCAATATACCATGGATAAGCGCCCAAAGAATAGATTTGTTGCGGTCCCACGAGGTTACCACCGCGATAACAGAGCCAAGCCCAATTCCGGATTGTGTAATTGTCTGGGTCGTTGAACGACTAATTTCCTGTCCGAAAACCATGCTCGACATTCCGATAAGCATGATCAATAAAGCTGATCGTTTCATATTATTTTATTAATCCTTCTCAATTTGATTCGTTCTATATTTTCTTAATTCCGTGAAAACAACAGCCTCCTATTTGATCTGTATTCTTTTTCTAAGTTCCGTAATTCTTTCGTAAGAAACAAGCTGTTTGCACTTAACTTATGCCCATAGATTTACTAATTTAAGATTATCTATTGTTTAGGGGGAAATTATCTCAAATAACTTTACGGTAAAAAAATAAGACAATTTTACTGTTTATTCTTGCTGTTTCAATAAGTAATAATTTTATGTGTTTTAAAGAGAGAATTTATTGCACAAATTTTGTTGGTAGAAAAATTCCAACAAAAGAAGTTGGTCTTCCCGAATAAAAACACATACCTTTTAATGGAAGTGGAGCACACAAGAAAACTGAGTTTATTTGATTTGAAAGGAAAGAGCACAAAAATTGACACGAATCTTAAAAGGTCGGCAACGAATATTAATTGCCTTAAATAAACATTATTAAAAATACGTTATTTGGTGAAAAATCAACAAATGAGAATTATAATTTTAATCATAATCATTAGTACATCCGTATGGACATCCTGTGGCGATAATTTGGAATTCGGATATAACGAAAAAATAACAGATCTTTTTTATGGATGTAAAGAGAAGTTAGATGAGAGTTATAACAAACTGTTGGAAGGTGGCTATGACGTAGGGAAAGCGGATGAATTATCGTACGAAATGAAACTAAAAGAGGCACAGGCTTTGAGCAGCTATGTCAAAGGTATAAAGAGTGAAATTAACGAATTAAAGCCTAGCGAAGCAGCAAAGAGCTTTCATTCAACAACAGTTGCTTATATGACAAGAATAGTGGATGGTTACGGAACTTTGTTGATTCGATATGTAGATGAACAGAAAACAGGGGCAAGACATGTTTTATTAAGGGATATCACGGATGAAAAGAATAAAATCACAGCGTTGGCGGATACGTGCTTAGAGAAACAGGTGAAATTTTTAAATAAGGTGGGTATTAAGGTTACGGCAGTGCAGTAGTACAATTAATTTCTAACAAATGAGAGCATGTTTAATCAATAACAGATTTTATTTAATGATGGTTTTACTCTTACTTGTTGTATGCTGTAAAAGTAAAGCCATAAAGCAAATCGTCAATGCTCCCGGTCAACAGAAAACTGTACGGTCGGAGTGGTTGGCTCAAAGGTATTCACAAGTGATAATGATCGAGGATCGTCAAGTAGCTTTATTAAAGGGGAATTACCTGGTGGATGTACCTTTACGGTTTAATTCAGATTCAACATATGTATTTTATTTGAGCGCAAAAATTCCAGTACAACTTTTTAAGGAATCATTGGAATTTTACCCTGAATTGCAGCGATTTATCCTTATTGTCCCTGATTGGAAGTTTTACAGTGAAGTTAGTAAAATGGCTTCGAAAAAAGGAATGTGCATAGAACCGGAAACGACTAATTTTTACTACTATATAAAACGGGAAGGAGATCATGTAAATGTTGATAGTACTCGGTTGGGGGGAGGCGAGAATCCGATACTTGATTTTGACAAACCTAGGATACCTGACAATATGCTAACCGTATACAGGAAGGAAAGCTATGGTTCTGTGTGCTGCCCTCGTGATCCAATGTGGGGTATAGCTGATCGGGATAGTTCGTTTATCCGTGGCTTTGAAAAGCGAAATAGATTCAAAGTAACTATAGGGCGATACACGCAACGGGAAGGGAAGGAAGGTGAACGTAGTATATATTATACATTGCCTGGATTAACGACAATGCAGCGATTGCAATTTTTGTTGGAGAAACATGCGCAATGGAGACTGAATGGGGAAACTCGGAAAATACCACTTTCGCCAAAATTGTTTACACCACAATTGCTACAGATGATAACAACAGGTTTTAACAAGCTGGAAGAAATGCCTTAATCGAATAGTTGTATTTCAAATATTTTGTCCCAATTTTTTCCAGTTACAAAAAAGGTGTCCGAATTTTTATTGTAGGCAATTCCATTTAATACATCTAGATCGATATGTTGTGTCACATTTTCTCGTAGCTTAGAAAGGTCAACTAATCCTTCTATGACCCCTGTTTTTGGATCGATAATACCCATCACATCTTCCATAAAGAAATTAGCATAAATTTTCCCCTTTACCCATTCCATTTCGTTGATCTGATTGACGATTTTCTCATTTGTGGCAATAGAGAGGTAATCAACTTTAGAAAAATCATTGGGATTGAGTATATAGATGTTTTCTGAACCGTCAGACATGTACAAATTTTTACCATCTGAGGTTAGTCCCCATCCTTCCATATTTTGAAAGTATGGCAATGTTTTAATTATTTTTAGTGTTGCAATATCATAGACATAGGCAAGGTTGTTTTTGTAAGTTAATTGATATAATTTTCGATTTAGTATGGTTGCACCTTCACCAAATATTGAATCGGCTAATTCCACCTTTTTAATTGGTTGCCCTGTTTTAGGATCTATAATTCGGATACTTGATTTACCTTTACTTCCACTGACCCCAACACCATTTCCTGTACTTTCCATCAGATTATCTCCGAAAAACTCTAGGCCCTGTGTAAATGCCTTGATGTCATGTGGGTAGGTGTTTACAACTCGATACGTTAAAATTCTTGGTGGGATTGCAGGTAAAAGATCTATGTTTACTGTGTTTTCTTCAGATTTTCCGTCGCTAAATACTACAGCTTTAATAATTTGTTTGCCAAATTTTTCTTGCGATAATGGATATGTTATCGTTTTGTTTTCTAAGACTTTAATAATTGGTTTGCCATTCAAGTAATAGGAGATAGAATCAATTTTTAGACTGGGTAAAGTTGTAATTTTAAACGATAATTCTTCATTTGCTGTGTACTTTTGTTTGATCCCTTCGAAGCTAAAATTAGGATCGTTGCTTTGCAAGCTGTCTGGAAAAAGAGGTTTATTTTTTTTACTACTTTCTCTACATCCTATTAAAAGAGATGCCACCGTTAGGAAAAATAGTGAGGAAGTCGTTTTCATTTTTATAAAGCGTTAGAATGGTGAGATTTGTTTAATACCTGAGGTAAGATAAATATAATTTCAAAAGAAACCTTGACATTCTAAAAACAATATTTTTGGGATTTGTTTGATTTAATTCAGCATTTTCTATAAGGTTGTTGAATATGTCAGCTATATATCACATCTTCACTGAAATAAATAACCTCCTGATCAAAGTTGTTTTGGAACTTTAGCGAATAATTAATTCTCATAGTATAAATTTATGGTTATAATATATTGATTATGAGGTGTTTGTTTGTTTATTTAATACTCTACTTTCAGCAGCCAAACATTATTATGATGAGGTCTGTTCATTGAGAAACTCCGTGAAGTGTTTCAACATATCTATGAGTTATATGAGAATGAAATACTGTAGCATAGTTTAACTATTTGTCCTATTTCAATTGTTATAGCATTATGGAAGTTTTATATTTTTCAGGCACAAGTGGCATACTATTGCCCTACAAGAACAAAAGCTATTATCCCAATGATTTAAAGGATAAGAGCAGGCTTGCAGTATATAGCCTATTATTCAATTCTTTGGAGGTAAACAGCACGTTTTACAAGATGCCACGTAGGGAAACTGTCGGCCGATGGGCTCAGGAAACGAGCAATAACTTTCGTTTTACTTTTAAGCTTTGGAAAGGAATTACTCATCAAAAGGATTTAATTTTTGAACCTAACGATGTTGTTAAATTTTTGGATATCATTAACGCTGTGGATAAGAAGAAGGGGTGTTTGTTGATACAATTACCTCCATCAACCACATTTTCCTCGCTGATCAATTTAGATAAGCTTTTACGGTGTATTGTAAAGGATAAGCGAAGATTAGGCTGGCATGTATGTGTTGAGTTTCGTCATCAGTCCTGGTATTGTCAGGAAACAACGACACTATTAAGCTCTTATGGTATGAATTTGGTGTTACATGATAAAGATAGCGGCGGAATAAATGTACAATATGCTGGTAATGATATAGTCTATGTTCGTTTTCACGGGCCAGAGGGTGATTATAAGGGAAGTTATGAGGATGCCGTATTGCATGAATATAGTGGTTATATCAAGGAATGGTTAGCTGAAGGAAAAGAAGTGTATGTTTATTTTAACAATACGATTGGAGCTGCTATCGCCAACCTCAGAATTTTAGAAGAATATATTAAAATCTTATGATATGCTAATTGTTTAAAATATACTTCCACGAATATATTCTTTATCCATATAACCATCCCAACTTTCGTGGTCACGCATAATATGATGATAGACTGTGGTTAAAGCCTGTTCTTTTGTGAATAAAGGAATGCCTATTCGAACACAGTCATAATCAGCATAAACTCCATTGCAATCATTCCATTGAAGCCACTGGAGCAATTCCTGTCGTTTCATGAGTGAAAGCGTGTCGAAAAGTGTTTTATCTTTTAAATCTAATAGCCGATAACGCCAATCCTTTCGCTGTGACTCCATTGCTGCAATTTTTGGCAATTGATAGCCGATAATCTGTTTGATGAAAGATTCCATAACCTCAGCATTAGTTGTTAAACATAAGTTGTAGTGGACCATTCGAAAAACTGTTATATTGCTTTTTTGCATGATTTCGCAATATCTCTTTATAGGTATATTCGATAGCCTTTGATTTGCAAAGTGGTTTTATACCATTCTCCATGCATTTTCGATCCGTATAATTTCCCTTTGGGTTGTACCATTGTAACCAGTCAACAAGGACCTCCCGCTCCATCGTTTCAAGTCGTTGAAGTAAACCATTTATTTCACTGTCTTTAAGTTGTTCCCGCCAATCGGACCATGTTGATCGTGCTATGAATTCTCGGTTTGCTTTGAATTTATTTTCCATTGTACTACTTATAACTCATTTTTTGTTTAATCCTATTTAAACTATCAGCTTGCTTATAATTGCATTCCCCAATTTACTTTTCATAAATAATGCAATTTGTTGCAGTAATTCGGGGCTGACTTCAGGGACTCTTTCCAGATCCCGAATAAACCATTTTTGAATTACTGGGTAATGTTTAAGGGCTGAATCAAATTTTACTACCTCGGCTCTGGATGATTTCCCTTCGGGATCGTAGTATGACCAAAGCACAATAAAGATTGTATCAGGATCCTCATCGGGATAAGGGGTGTGGAAGCGAACAATATCGCCAACATGCAATTCCTTATTGTCGTGTCCTTTTGCCTGTTCCATAAAGATGTTGTCTAAAATTGATAGTCAAATATACTAAAAATGTTAGTTTTTAAAAATTTTATATTTTTTTTGTGAGGTGTATCGATGGTTGCAGGGGCTATTGTCGTTTTTTTTAAAGGGAATTTGCCTATATATGAATATGTTTTTAGTTATCTATTTGGGTGAAAGGTTTTAATTTGATGTAACGAATAAACAAAGTAAAATATACTGAAATCGAGCTAAGGTCATCTCGCAAAAGTTCTTCGGTTAGTCTGTTGATGTTTCGCAGGGAGAGCATGCTATTTGATAAGATTTGTCTATAAGAAAAATCTTAATAGGGATATCCTAGTTATTCGGCAATAACACCAAAGGAGGTCTTTAGTAGATGCAATAAAATGAAGCAAACGACTAAAATCAGTCTTTCAAAAAGGAAACAAGGGGTCGTATAAATCGATCGAAAGCTTCAATATGAGGTAAATGTCCGACGTTGTCGAGTTCAACGAGTTTTGATCCTTTTATCTTTTGCTGTGTTTCCTTTCCCAAATGCTGATACAGTCCCATTTTTGCAGCGACATTTGGATCTTTTACATTAGCTTTACCAATAGCAGTTCGATCCCTTGTACCAATGATGAGTAAGGTAGGTGTTTTGATATATTGGAATTCGTAAACAACAGGTTGGGTGAAAATCATATCGGACGTTTTGGCGTTGACCAGTGCAATTTTGTGATAATCTTTAGCCTTTGTCCAACCGGTAAGAAGGTATACCCATTCATCATAATCTGGTTTCCATTTGTTGTCATAGTAAAATCTACTTTGATATTCTTTTGTCGTTGTATAATCTGCTTTTAATTCCATTTGAAAATTTTGGTTAATGGAAGCGTAGGGAGCAACAAGTTTCCAGTCTTCGAGTCCAATTGGATTTTCTAAAATAAGTTTTTCAACTGTTTCAGGATACATTAACGCAAATCGAGAGGCAAGCATTCCCCCCATAGAGTGCCCTAGTAACCTCACTTTATCAATACCTAATTTGTCTAGAAGTGATTTTGTGTTTTCGGCGAGTTGCTGAAAACTAAACTGATAATCTACAGGCTTCGAGGATTTGCCAAATCCAATCTGATCAGGTACGACAACTCGATATCCAGCTGTATTTAAGGCTTGGATAGTTGTTTTCCAGTACGCTCCGTTGAAATTTTTGCCATGAAGCAGCAACACCGTATGACCATTTGGATTTTGCGGGGTGACATCCATATAGGCCATTTTTATCTCTTCTCCCTGACTCTTCAGGTTGAAATAATTAACATCATAAGGATACTGATAGTTGTTAAGCATAATATCCAGTACAGGACGATCCGTTTGCGCTTTGGACAGCGAATGAACAAGGATGAGTAGAAAAAAGGAGAGTTGTTTGATCAATAATTTCATGTTTGCATATTTAATATTCGAATAATCATTTCGGCAACTTTATTTTATAAACACGATAGGGTAGTTCGACCCGGTCTATGCCCTTGTTCCATTGTGGATCTCTAGCTAATTGTGCGCATGAAAAGTAAAGATAACCGTTACCGTCTATACCCAAAGAATCTGGCCACAACAATCTCGGATCCTGCGTCAATAGATGAACTTGTCCATCTGGGCTCAAGTATTTGATACTGTAATCCATTGAGGTGGTAAGATAAATATTGCCGCTTCGATCTGCAAGCAGGCCGTGTGTAACGCCTACATTTCCCATATCTTCTACTTTGCTCTGTAGCTCTTGTTGGGAGAGTGTCATATCCGCAAGATACTTTGTCGCGACACGGTATAGGTGATTTTTATTGATCGGTTTAAAGTAGAAGTAATTAAAATCGTGACTTAACGCTATCCCGTTCACGTGGGAGAGGAATGGGTTCCCATCCTTATTGCGCATGTCTATACCCGAATAGGAAATAACAACTTGGGGATCTGCTAATGTGAAGGAGGTTTTTTCCAATGCTTTTCGGCTATTTCCCGTTTGAAGGTCAAGGACAATGATTGCTGCTTGTCCAGGGTCTGAAAGATAGGCAAGATTTTTTTGTACATCAATGCGGACATCGTTCAAACCTGATTTCGTTTTGTCCAGGTCATCAAATGTGTAGATACGCACGATCTGATTGTTTTTTGTGTCGATTTTTAGAAGTTTGAATTGGCCGGTAGGAGCCGTACCACCTGGACCGAAAATAGCCCCAGACGTTGATGGTTTGGAGTCTAATACCCATAAGTAATCGGCTGCGTCTACAAATATATCCTGAACATTTACAAAATGGGAATCTTCATCCCCTTGTTTGTTCCATGTTTCGTTCGGGTAAGGTATGCGCTTGCCATCAATGATTTCTGTGAGTGCATATTGATAGTCTTTGTTCTGTTTAGGAAATGATACGAATAGTCGGTTTGTTGAAGTTGCGCTGACTCCTATGGGACGATAAGGTCCAAAAGATGCTGCAACTTCCAGTTTTGGATCGATAGCGAGTTTGTTTTGTGCTTGCATTTTGAAGCTAAAAAGGTGAACAAATAGAATAAAAAATATAAGTCTTTTGAACATATCTTGTATTTATCTATAATCTGGTAATTGTGTCGCATAGTGATAATCGGTTTCTAAAACGAATCCTTCTTTTATAACTTTGTTTTCTGTATTATTGTTTTAACAGATCTATTTTATGAAGGCTCTGTTAGCTATTTTGTAAGTTAAGAGCAGTTTTATTAAAAGAAATACTCGATTTCTTTGATAATGGGAGATAACGCAGTAAAAATTCAAATCAGTACAAACGACGCAATAAGCTATTGTTTTTTAACGCGCCCGCTATCGAAAATAGCGAGGCATTTTTCTTTCTATTATTTAGGAAATTTGACGCCGAATCTGGATTTAAATTTTTTCTCCATCGGGTTCATCGCCATTTTCATGTAAGCCTATATGAGTTGATCTAAAGTATGTCAACAGATTCGGTGGTTTTAAAAGGTTGACATGCTTAAATGATATGAAAAATGATTTTAGCGCTGTTGAATAGTATATATACAAGGACTGGGTTGGTGTTGCTTCCTATCAATTCGTTACTACTTTGTCGAGCTAGAGAGGCACTTTAATCGAAGAAGGAGTTTTATAAAATGCTAGAGGAATCTGGTGCAAAGAGGATGTGTTTTTATTGCCAGTAGAGGAAGGATCATATAGTCTACATTGACTGTATTTGCGGTGTTGGTAAACTGTTGATTGAATGGCGATAACTATTTCACAAAGGACGTGAATACTTTCGGACCGGAATTATTTATTTCGATCGTTGACACAATCCATTGTGGGGTATATGCCTACGTATCGATGGCTGGTTTACTTTAATGCAGTGCCAAAAACTTCTTTTCGAACTTTTACGTAGATACTGGAACGACGAATATAACTATTTTCGGTTGTGAAGCGTCAGGAATGAATCAAGATAAGCACTCTTGGCCGACCGAAAGGAACATAGTAAGGGGGGGAGATCTAATGGATAGTCGATGCATATACCTGTATGAACGAAAGGATTCCATTAAAACGGTTGCGGATTGTCTGGTGTTGCGAAATAGTGCTTGTCTGTGTTCGAGACAAGCGGGGCTGTGCGGAAGTGATTGCCCAGCGGTAAATTTTCGTTATTTCTCTTTGGAAACTGTAATTCGAGCTTAGGGCCTTGGTAAAATTTCCTGATGGTACATTCACCAATTTCATTAGGATAATTGATGGATATCGAGCTAATATAACTACGGATGGCATTGATTCTCATTTATTATCCTAATTATGATCGTTTCAATTTCTTTTGCATGAGTGACAGTCATGAAATGACCAGCTCCTTGAATAATAAACGTAGGAGCTACATTTGTTATTGGGATAATGCGATCTCTACTGCCGTGTATATGGATTATATTATTGGGGATAGTTCTGTTTTTCCAATTTAAAATTTGTTGAATCGCCCAAGCCAGAAATTTAGAATCCGTGTCTTGCAATATTTGCTTGAGCATCATTTTATGTTCTTTTAGGGTGATACCAAAGAAATAATAGGATAAAATATGATGTGACTTTAGAACCGAACTCGGGATAAACTTGTGTATATTGAGCACACTTATAAGCTTGTAAAGTTTAGGGAGTTCATTATTACCTTTTGCGGACGAAAGTAAAATAATTTGTTTTATGTCAATTATTTTAGCTATTTCCATGGCAATCATTCCTCCAAAAGATAATCCAATAAGAATTGGACGTTCGGTGGTAATTTTAGCGGATAATCGCAACGCATAGCATGAAATTGATTCTGTTGGAAACGGGGCGATCCAATCAAGGTATGTCACATTTAGGCCCTTAAAATTCATTTTTTTAAATACCCTTCGGTCGACTCCTAATCCACTAAGTATATAAATATGGGCATCGGACATGATGATAGGTTTAAATACATTTTGCCTGCAAATTATTAATAATGCACCGATATCCAAAACCAGAAAAATTTTAGGCTAAAGTATATCATGTGATTTCTTACAAAAAACAAGATATCCAAACACTAGCGGATATCTTGTTTTTATCCATAAAAGCGAATACTCGTCTTTTATGGATTTTTAAATTTTTAGAACGTTTAGATTATTAACTTCGTTAAGACAAAGTTGTTAAGCTTTTGGCCTCGAAGATAGATAAATCTTCGAATTGTTCTGCTTGTACCTTTTTAACCCAGTTTGGATCTTGCAAAATTGCCCGCCCCACTGCAACCAAATCGAAGTCCCCTCTTTCATAGCGACGCACTAATTCATCCAGTGAGGCTGGAGAGGATTTAAATTCTGAATTTGTAAATACTTCACCAAAATCTTTGTCAAGTCCTACCGAGCCTACCGTGATGGTTGGTTGACCAGATACCTTTTTCAGCCACCCTGCAAAATTTAAATCACTGCCTTCAAATTCTGCCTCCCAATACCGACGTTGGCTTCCATGGAAAATATCCACGCCTGCATCAACTAATGGTAAGATCCAATCTTCCATTGCTGTTGGGGTAGGGGCTAATCTCACCGTATAATCTTGCTGTTTCCATTGTGATAGCCTAATGATAATTACAAAATCAGGTCCAACGGCTTTTCGCATTGCTCTCACCACTTCGATAGCAAATCTGGAGCGCTCCTTTATTGTTTTACCACCGAATTCATCTGTTCTGTGGTTCATTCCTTCCCAAAAGAATTGATCAATCAAATAACCGTGTGCAGCATGTATTTCGAAAGCATCGAAACCTAGCTCTTTTGCAGATCTTGCTGCAGCTGCATAAGCTTGGATAGTATTTTCTATATCGGCTAAAGTCATTGTATCAGGGCTTTCGAAAGCCGCTGGGGGAGTCCATTGCATTGGTGTATATCCGACATGCCATAGTTGAGGTGCTATTTTACCACCTTTTGCATGAACAGCATCGACAATGTTTTTCCAACCGTTTAGTGCTTGCTCCCCATAGAAATTAGGAATGTCCTTTAAGTTTTTTGACGCTGGTCTCTCGATCACGGTTCCCTCGGTCAAAATCAAACCAACGTTTCCGGCAGCACGCCGTTCATAATAACCTGTAACGCTGTTTCCAGGAATCCCGTCAACAGAAAATGCTCGCGTCATGGGTGCCATAACGAAGCGATTTTTCAATACAAGATTTTTATATTGAAAAGGACTGAAAAGTGTTTGTATGCTCATATCTTATATTATTTACGAATTTCCCTACAAAGATATTTTAAATAGTATATTTTTGTAACTATTGATAGTGTAAAGTAGTTACCTTTGTGTAACTATCAAATTATTTGACAATGAAAAGAACTGATTTTAAGAGCTGTTCGTGTGCGATGCAACGTTCCATGGGAATTCTGGGGACTAGATGGAAGCCGATTATTATATACACGCTACGAGATCGAAAAGCCCGATTTGGACAACTTGATGCGTTGATTGAAAATATTTCAAGAAAAGTACTAACGTCCTCATTAAAAGAATTAGAGGAAGATGGCATTATTTTAAGAGAAGTATTTAAAGAATTACCTCCTCGTGTAGAATATACTCTGACCGAGAAAGGGAAGGCACTTATTCCGATTATGTGTCAGCTTGCGAAATGGAATGAGGAATATTATGCGGAAGAAATTGCCCTTTGATAAGCAGATTCATTTGAAATTATCTGTATCTAACTTCTTTTTGCCATCAGTTGTTGCTAGGCAAAATAAGGTGATTGATTGCCATTTTCCAGGACTTCTATTCCCAGTTTTCCGATTACTTTCACAGTTGGGCGACCATATAGTTTAAATCTCATTTTTGGGAGATAGGATGCAATAATATTGGCCCGTGTAGCGCAAAGAATCTACCGTAGGAAAAAGACCAGTATTTTTTGTTTGTGCACTAACAAAAAAAAGCCTATAGATATAGAAAGGAAATGATCTTATAAAACAATCTGAACATGTAATAGAAATATCGTTATGCGAGTTGTTTTTTGAAGTTGTCTATTTTTTCGTTAAGAACAGTTAGTAGCTCCGGATCAATGACACCATTGTTCAAATCAAAATTTTCATAGAATTTTGGTAATGAAAAGGTTTCCTTAATGATAGCGCCAAATTGAGGAAAGAATTTTTGCGCCTCGGCCATCACGTTTCCACCGCCATAGCCGCCGGGGGAGGTAGTCATTAATAACATCGGTTTGTCCTGAAATACCTTAATATTTATTCGGGACGCCCAGTCAAAAACGTTTTTAAAGGCAACGCTGTAAGAACGGTTATTCTCGGCTAATGAACAAATAATAATATCGCTTTCGGCAATATTATCGAGAAAATGATGAGCTGCGTTTGGAAAACCATTTTTTTCCAAATCGACAGAAAAAATAGGCATATTGTAATCGGTTAGATCAATCAAGTTGATTTCATGATCATCAAAACTTTTTAGAACAAACTTGACTAATTGTTTATTGATCGAGGTGGAAGAATTGCTTCCGGCAAATGCAAATATTTTCATATTGTCTATTCTGTGGTATCTACATCTAAATTTACCTAATTTTTCGACAAATAATCCACCATTTCATTATTCGTTTGTAGTGCAATATTCGTCTATACAGTTATTGTAGATATCCATAAAAAAAATGAACAGCGCTTCAATCAGTATTTTATCTTTTGAAATAACTTATTATTTGACGGTAACAAAAATAAACTGAATATCGGCGATATTTTTAAAATTACTCTGTTTTTCTGTGATTAAATATTATCTATCATCTTTAAAAATAGAATACATTGGGATATCATAATATTTGCCATCTTTCTTTAGGTGCTGTTTTAGTATAGCCTCTTTTTGCATCCCTATTTTGCTCAGAACTTTTCCAGAAGCTGGGTTATGGGGAAAATAGGTTGCAAATATCTTGTTGAAACTGAGTTCCCTGAATCCATAATTAATAACAGCTTTCGCGGCTTCAGTGACATAGCCATTATTCCAATATGGAATGCCTATCCAATAACCTAATTCGGCTTTATCGGAGCCTTCGTCGTGAAGTCCGATGGCACCGAGCAATTTCCCGTTTTTTTCTCGAATTGCAAAGGTGAACCCCTTGCGGTTTTTAAAGCTTTCGGTTGATAGTTTTAGCCAAATCTCAGCATCCTCCTTCCGATAAGGGTACGGAATATTCGATGTATAATCAGAAAATACTTTATCTTGAAGATACAATACAATTTGTGGAATATCTTCCACTGTTATTTTGTCGAGAATAAGTCTTTCGGTTTCTAATCTTGGAAAGTCATTCATGCCAATTGTGCTATAAAAAGGTTGCAAAAATAGGATAAGGAAATTTTGTATTTAGAGCAAAATTAAATATTATTTTCTGGTTATTTAAACAAAGTGAGCTAAAATAATAATTAAGATAATACCGTCTTATTTCAGTCGTGTTGATAGTTCTCTATTAATTCGATATGTCCATCAATCATCAACAGATAGAAGTTCTCGAAACAGTCCTGATATATCTTATACTCAAGATGTTTAATTTCTTCGGTAATTCGCTCCTTGGAAACCCCATTATAGCATAATTCCGGATTTGTTTTTCTGGCTTCATCATGGCAGGAAAAATCATGGAGTTGTTTATACAATTCGTTTAGATCGGCAATGTCTTCACTACGGTGGTAGGAGGGATGAAACCAGACCCAAAACTCTAACTGATTTTTATAGGGGTGTGGTAGTAATTGAACGGAGGTATCCCTAAATAAATCTCCGGGATGCTTTTTATAGCGAAAATGCGTTACAGTGGCCTTTATACTATTCATACGGGTTAATTCGAGGGAAATCTACAAAAATATTCGAGAATAAACAGTGTTAATTAAATATCGTTAAATTTATTTAATAATAAAAATTAATATTTACATTAATCTGTTTTCTTCCCTTTCCGAGTCGCTTACTTTGTATTTATTTTAAGCCTTATTATTTGTTAGCAGCTTTTGATAACCTATAGCAGTGTTTGAGTGTGATTTGCTAAAATTAACAGATCTAGATGGTTAGATTATTTTGAAAATTACACGAATAGGTTTCCATAGTAACCGGCAATCAGTCAAATTATTATGTTTTAAGGTAATAACGTCCATTGGAGAAAACTATCCATGACTTCTTTCCAATGCGGTTTGGTATGATCAATTTCATTCTGATCATTTAGTTCAAAAAAATTATGTTCAAGATTAAAGTACCTTTTATAGGTGAGGTTGTTCTTTCTTTGCCTAATAAAGTATAATGGTATCAGGTCACAAAAATCGCTTGCTATGTCGTTTGTGCCATAGGCGAGATAGATGGGTTTGTTAAACATCAACCAGTCTTCTATCATCGGGTCTGAAAAGGTACTCCAAGCCAGCAGGCTTGGGTCCTTTGCCATTTTTTCGGGATCGATTGCTGTCTTAAAGTATTCATACTGTTTTTCCATCTGTTTATCTGCTAATTCCCAAGATATTCTCCCTTGTTCTGCTTCTTTTCTAAGTTTCCTTATACTTTGGTCTATTCGACCAAGCGGGTTTGAAGCAAAAAGACCTAGTTTAGTTACATTTTTATAATTCGCAGCGATACCGGTAGCTATTTTGGAGCCTTGGGAGTGACCAGCTACTACAAGCTTCGAATTATCTACCCAATTTTGCTGTTTCAAAAATTTAAGAACTTTGATTGCCCTTGTTATATAATTCCGGTAATAATTCGCCATCTGAAAAGTAATACTGGGAATATTTTTATTAGGTGAGTCTCCATAATACCATTTTTCGTCATTCAGCATGGAGTCATTGACAATCAAAGGGGTTTTGGGCATAGATATTACGACAAGATGGTAATGTTTTCTAATTTTCTCATAATCGAAGTTTGCGATTCCCCCTCCATGCAACCATAGTCCATAATTTTCAAAATTGATATAGAGAGGAACTGGCAAGGAGCCCTGACACCACAGAAATATCGGTTTCTTTTCGTTCACGACTTTGTCGACAATAATAAAATCAATGGTATCCTTTTTTGTTTGTAGGCTATAGGTTGTTACTTCATCATTGATGACTTTCTTTTGTTGAGCGGGACATAAATAATGGACAAATAAGAATAATGTTAAAACTCTAAAATTCATTTTTTTGCGTAAATAAAGTAGGAGAACTGTCACGTTTCTAGTTTTTAAATATAGATATTTTTCAGGAAGGGATCTATATATAATATACGGGGTTTATCGGATCTGAGCCTTAAATAAAAGCCTGGGTATAATACTATGATTTAAATTAACTAACTTAGCTATTATCCTTGGCTGCGAGGTTCGGAACATTCCCTAGCGAACTAGAAAAATGAACCGGCTTTGAGCCACTCGCCCCCGACTTTCGGGGGCTTGTTTTTAATTTTAACGCATTGAGATATGTAAATTGGAAAACAAGGAGATCAACCAATACTTTCAATATTACATAAGAAAAACTGGCGATAAAAAACAATAATGATAAAATTCTTAAAAATAAAAGGGACTTTTTTCTTAATCCTAGGAATATTAGGATTTATTGGCGTAGTGACCACTGTTGCAATATTAGGCACTGGACATTCTGCGCCGGATAAATTGATGGCTATATACATCGGGATTTTTGGACTGATTCCAATTCTGTTATTGCTTATTATCGATCGGATCTGCGTATGGAAATTTGGGACGGCTAAGGTAAATAAAATAGAAGTATATATTCTTGGTACTTTTATACTGCTTTTTGTCTTAAACTGGATCCGTCTGCAATGGCAGATCTAGTAAGATGCGGCTTGGTTGCTCTATTTATTAGAAACTTTGTTGTTACCCCTGTTTGGTTGCCAGGTCAAGTATATTGGCTATAAATTGGTCAAACGCTAGTTGTGAATCGACCAAGTATGCATTTTGATAATAATCGATACGGTATTTGATATGGGAGCGTATTTCTTGCTCACTATAAGTAGAGATGATAACCACATATTTGTTGCTGAGGTCGATCCGTTCCAGAATTCCATTGACTGAATAATTTCCGCCACTGCTAAACAGGAGAATATCTGCTTTTGCTGCTGCGCTATACAGGTGATTGTCATTAAGCAGATTGAGTTGTTCGTTGTTTTGGATCAATGTTGTGTATGTATCTTTGAGCCAAAAGTAAGGTTGCCAAAGGCAAACTGTATAGATCGTTTTTAAGGATAGAGGCACTCGCTCATTTAAATTGTCACATCCTTTATTGTAGATGGGACATGCTGGTTGATCTATTATAATTTGTCTACTTGAAAACCGTGCAAGACTTTGGGCGATATTGGTGCGATGCATATGATATTGTTTATTCCTATTAAACTGTTGATCTAAGTGACCAGAGGTATATAATTTCTTTGGCGATATAAATAGCATATTAAATCGCTTGATAATTATCTTGTACAATCTATTCATATTGTCAAAAGTTGGTGGCCCGGAAAATTCTTGATGCAATATCCCGTTTATTTTCTATCCGAAGGATTGGACGTAAACGGGATATTGATGTTAAAGGCACTTGCTAGATTAGTCCACTTTGGACGATAGTATTGTTCGGTAAATTATATGCTTACTTTATAGCGAATATTGATTGCCAGTTGTCCCACAAAAGCTGATTTTCTACTATTGCTGCTATCCATGTCAGCCATCGTTTCGGCACCATTGATTATAATATCCTTCAAATCGGGCTGATCGTCCTTAGAAGTTGTTTCTTTGAAAAACTGAACGGGCTGTCCAAGTTCATAACTATTTGCGATAGCTTGACTCAATGTTTCCTGCAGATCGTCAGGCATGGTCATCAATTGAAATTTTTGCCTAGTGGTAAGTGCGAAATTTTTCTCCATCCAGGATAGAAAATTTTTGCGAATAGCAGTTGTTTCGATCGCCAATAAATTCTCCGGCAAGGCCAAGATGCGAAATTGTACTTTGGCTACGCCATGGTTGTTGAATTGTTGTTTCATTATTTAAATTTATTATATTACAATATCTCAATATTTGATTATAAACTATCTATTTTTTGCTAAAAAATATGATAACACGGCAGTGAGATGTAGGTTATTGCCTTTTATACTCCCCTAAGATGCCAAGAGATGATCTGAAATAACAAATATCCACTGCTTCTCTTAAATTTCAGCTCTGAATAATGTTATGTTTTTGTTAATTATTTTGTAAATCTTATCGTTTATTGGGTTGGTGTTTTATAATTTCGATATTATTTATTATATTGGTATAGTTTTGTAAGTAATTGCATTAAAGTTATTGTCCTAATCAGGTATTATTTCAGAGAAATGTCATGAAATCTATTGTTTATTTTTTGAGCTCGCTGATGCTGTCTATTGTTTTTAATTTGAAGACAATATCGTTTCAAGGTTTTTTGGAACGGTCAGATCAGTATAAATATTGGATTTTGGTTGTCATTATGGTCTGTGTTTTTTGGATTGGGGCAACAATGGTGTCGCTGGTGCTTAATCTGCCCACATATTGGAGTGTTCCATATATGCGTGAGCGATTGGGTGAGCAAGCAAAATATATACCTGGTCTAGATATTTTCTTGCATTTTATCGCTTTTTTTTCGCTCTTATTGGTGTCCGTTTTTCCATTTCTATTATTGTACGTTGCTGTTATTTTTATGTATAGTCAGTCTTCGGCAGAACGATCGATGCTTTTCGAACTTCATATGCAAATTTATGGAATACGTTATGCAACAATTTTTGTATCATACAGTCTCATGGTCTATATGCGTGAAAACTGGTCACTACTTTACTATTCTATCGGACGGCGGCAAAACCTTGCAGTAATTTATAACAGACCGCTCATGCGGGTAGTGCATAATATAAGTTTAGAGAAAGAATTACCAATACTAGAATCAATGGTAAAAAGGCGTAAACCTTTGATAAAAAAAATACCTATCGTTGAACAAACCGAACAGAGATCGCAGACTTCGCTAAACGAATCCTGGAGTTTAAAAGAAAGCAGCGAAAAAAGGAAAGAGCAATTCTTTGGAATAGATATCCATAACATCGATATCTATCTGTTGGCTGATTTGTTAGTTAAACGAGGAGAATTTGTCCAATATATTAATCTGCAGCAGCTTCGATTTATTGATATTGTTGCAGTATATACAACAGCCGAAACCAAATGCATTATCTTACGTAACGGAACAACATTGGATTGTCCGACAATCTTCGATCAACTAAAGAGGGGTGGCATGGATAACTGGCTTGTCAAAATATCAAAGAATTATGCAATCAATATGTTCTTTGTACAATATCCTATCAAACGTGTGGCAGATGACTTGAAACTACAACCCTTTGTTGCGGAAATGTTGCTACAAAACATGGATCAGGAGCAGCTTAATGAAATTTTACGAACTGGAAAAGGGCTTAGGGGGCATCATGTCAAACACTTCTTAAACAATCAGGAGAATTATCCCCGTACGGGTTGGGATGCATCTATTAAAATCTAAACGGCATAGACTCCTTTTGGTAAAAGAACTTCCATTTTGTGAGACCTAACTATTTATCGTACTTTGCACTAAGTAGCAAAATTCCAGTTATACAAAATAAAAAGCAAGACCTTGGAAAGATTTAGAGCACATTTAGAGAAATTTATCCAAATTGATGATGTTATATTTGAAAGAATAACAAGGTACTTTAACGTAACCTCAATAGTTAAAAAGGAGAATTTGTTGGAAGAAGGGCAAGTCTGTCGGTATCATTATTTTGTGTTGAAGGGAATATTGCGTAAGTTTTTTGTGAGTGAGAAAGGTGTAGAACAAACAACAGAATTTGCTATAGAAAATTGGTGGCTTACAGATAATATGGCCTATGAACATAAACTTGTAAGCTCCTTTTATATCCAGGCTGTTGAAAAATCTGAGGTATTGTATATAAGTCAAGAAAGCCAAGACAAGCTGATAGTAGAATTTCCGATAATGGAACGCTATTTTCGTTTTGTATATCAGAGAGCTTATGCCTCAGCACAACTACGTATTAAATATCTTTTTTCGTTATCTAAAGAAGAGTTTTATCGTGATATGTTAGGTAAGTATCCTGAATTTGTGCAGCGTGTACCGCAATATCTTATTGCATCTTATTTGGGTTTTACTCCTGAATATTTGAGTGAAATTCGAAAAAAAATAGGCTCTTAAAATATGCTATATGCTCCAAAGAATAATTAAAAACTAATAACATTGATCGGAATCTGTTATTCTATAAGGCATAGTTTGAAAATCTAGATTGTGTTCTTTCGTATAATTGCTGACCAAATTATTAAATTTCTCAATCGCTTTTTCTTCAGATTTAGCAAAGCAATGTAGGGCGATCTCCAGGGGTTTTTCTGGAGTAGCTTCATCTATACGTAGTTTTCCGACCTCGGAAAGAACTACGGCAAATGAGGTTTTGCAAATTTCTACTTCCAATTTATTGTCTATCAACTGAGAAGAAATACTATAATAAGCGTCATTATTCTGGATTTCATCTTGGAAAGGATCCAAAAAAGTAATTACTATAGAACGATGGCCATATTTTGCGTTGCCAAAAAAATGGTCAATATATTCCTGCGCTTTTTCATAAGTAGAAAAAACACCTTCTAGATTCGTGAATACATCTGGATCTTCCTTAATTTCCTTTGAAACTACTGTATATACCTTTATGGCGTTGGTTGTCATATTGCTACTGCCTATATGTTAAGTAAAGTTTTTCTGCAAAAAAACTAATTTAAAATTTTATCGATACGATGGAAAAAGATAAAAACGTCTTTTTAAAATAAAAAAATTTCCTTTGTCTACTGTGTAGCTGATTTGGAATATATGATTGTGCTTTAAAGTTGTGTATAATTTTCGTGTTCTCCAAATTTTTTACTGATTGTTTTTTATTTTATGTTTTGTAATGAGATATGTTCTTGTATTGCTGCGCTTTTTTCGCTAAATATCGAAAAATAAAAATCTTAAAAAATTTCATAACAGGAAAAAGGGGGTAATTAATCTCAATATGATATCTGTATAAAGATTGCAGTTTTGTACGCTACTATTTTACATATCAACTTTGTGGTGTTTCAAACGTTTTCGTAAATAAATCGTGAAATTATATTCATTTGAGCTATATTAATTTATATATTGTTTTACTAAGCAAATTGGATAAATAACCATTAGGGGACTATACAGGAAGATAATATCCTGATGGCCTAAATCGGAAGGAATTGATCTGTTTACATACTTTTAACATCTTGGAAAAGGTAGTACAAATCATACGAGTAATAAACCAATATTCAAACAAATAAACCGGGCATATGAGCTCAAGAAATAACTATCACAATGAAAAGAAACACATTATTTAGATCTGTTTTGATGGCAGCGATGATTGGAAATACATTATTATCGCATGCGCAGATAAATAAGAGTACAGAAATAGGTTGGATAAACCTTTTTGATGGGAAAACGCTGAATGGCTGGAAATCTGTAGGTGGAAAGGCTCCCTATTCTATTGAGGGAGATGCAATCGTGGGCCGAATGACCAAAGGGACACCTAATTCATTTTTGATTACAGAAAAAGAATATAGCGATTTCATATTGGAATTAGATGTTAAGCTCGAAGGTAGTCAAACAAATTCAGGAATTCAGACCCGAAGTCATCTTGACCCCAATGCCAATGATGGTCGTGGCAGGGTTTATGGAAGGCAAGTCGAAATAGACCCTTCTTCCCGAGCCTGGACAGGGGGTATTTATGATGAAGCACGTCGTGGCTGGATTTATCCCTTGGATCTTAATGAAAATGCAAAAAAAGCGTATAAAACTGAAGAATATAATCACGTTAGAATTGAGGCAATTGGGGATGAGTTGCGTACCTGGATCAACGATGTACCTGTTTCTTATGTAGTGGACACGATTGATCGGACTGGATTTATCGGACTACAAGTACATAGCATCCCTTCAGAACTAGATGGAAAGAAGGTATATTTCAAAAATGTTAAAATAAAGACTACAGATCTAAAGTCGAAAGGTTTTCCGAAAGATGTCTATATCGTCAACTTAAAACCAAATGAATTAATTGATGCAGAAAGGAAGAATGGTGTTAAGCTATTATTTGATGGTAAAACAAATAACGGATGGCGCAGCATTCATGGAGATAAATTTCCTGATCGCGGCTGGGAAGTTAAGGATGGTCAATTGACCGTTTTGAAATCCGACGGGGGAGAGTCAACCAACGGTGGTGATATTGTAACAAAGAATAAATATTCAGTATTTGATCTTTCTTTTGAATTTAAACTTAGTCCTGGGGCTAATAGTGGTGTCAAGTATTTTGTAACATTAAAAGAAAAGTCTAAAGGATCAGCTATTGGTCTTGAATACCAGGTGCTTGATGATGTCTTACATCCTGATGCAAAATTGGGTCGGGCTGGAAATCGTACTTTAGCTTCTCTTTATGATCTCATTACATCGAATAACGATAAACGAGCTCGGAGACCGATCGGTGAATGGAATAGAGGAAGAGTTGTGGTGACAGCTGATAATAGGGTTGAACACTATCTGAATGGGGTTAAGATGCTGAGTTACGAAAGAGGATCAAAAGAGTTTAAGGAACTGGTCGCTATCAGTAAGTATAAGGACTGGGATAATTTTGGTGAAGCAAAAGAGGGGTTTATTCTATTACAGGATCATGGGGATAGGGTTTCATTTCGCAGTATAAAGATTAATACATCAAACTAAGCTTAGAATATATGAATCATTATTTATCACGCCGAAGCTTTGTTAAACAATCTGTTATTGCAGCGGGTGCTGTGATGCTATCGAATAGCACCTTTGGTAAAATCAACTTGGCAGCGGCAAATGAGCGGGTTAATTTGGCCTGTGTAGGTTTAGGGAACAGGGCTGCGGAGATTATAAAGGAACTTTATAAAACAGGGCTTTGTAATATTGTTGCGTTATGCGATGTCGATCTAGGCGCAAAGCACACGCATGAAATTTTAGCGATGTTTCCTGATGCACCTAAGTTTAAAGATTTTAGAGTTATGTTTGATAAGATGGGGAGTCAGATTGATGCGGTTAGTATCGGGACACCTGATTTTTCCCATTTTGCCATTACGATGTTGGCATTAGATCTTGGCAAACATGTTTATGTGGAAAAACCAATGGCAAGGACATTTCTCGAAGTTGAATTAATGACCAATAAGGCTAGGAAGAATACAAAACTTGTGACACAAATGGGAAACCAAGGACATTCCGAAGCAAATTATTTTCAATTTAAAGCTTGGAAGGAAGCTGGGATAATTAAAGATATTACTCGTATTGACGCACATATGAATATGCCACGTAGATGGCATGGATGGGATGTGAATATGAAAGGATTTCCTACTGCCGAAATAACGCCAGAAACTTTGGACTGGGAACTGTGGCAAATGCAGACCCTAGGTCATAATTATAATAAGGATTTTGTGAATGGGCAATGGCGTTGTTGGTATGATTTTGGGATGGGAGCTCTTGGTGATTGGGGCGCTCACATATTAGACACAGCACATGAATTTTTGGATCTTGGACTACCAACAGAGGTCAGCGCTGTCAAGCTTGAGGGACATAATTCTTATTTTTTTCCTATGTCTTCAACATTGAAATTCCATTTTCCAAAGCGAAAAAAAATGCCTGCAGTTGACATTAATTGGTATGATGGGCTAAATAATTTGCCGCCTATCCCAGAGGGGTACGGAGTTTCGGGATTAGATCCGAATATCCCGGCTCCTAGTACAGGCAAATTGGAACCAGCAAAATTAAACCCCGGCAAGATTATTTATGGAAAGGAACTGACTTTTAAAGGAGGTTCCCATGCAAGTGTTTTGCAGATCATTCCCGAAGCTAAAGCAAAGGAAATGGAATCACGCCTTCCAGAGATACCAAAATCGCCATCTAATCATTTTGCTAACTTTCTGAGAGCATGTAAAGGGGAGGAAAAAACAAGATCAGCTTTTGAGATCGCAGGACCTTTAAGTCAAGTATTTTGTTTGGGGGTCATTGCGCAGCGGTTGAACACAAAAGTAATCTTTAATCCTGAAAAAAAGGAAATCACCAATGATAAATTTGCCAATGCGCTTTTGGCAGGACCTCCTCCTTTAAGGGGATGGGAACAATATTATAAAATGTAAACAGACGTTATTGGTCTTTATAAAATAAAAGCGGGGGTAATTAGACTTATTCCTCGCTTTTTATTTATCAGACTTTTTTCGAAGTAAACACTTATGTGCTCAAGGAATTAAGATAGCTGTTCAGATAAAACAAAAAAAGGTTTTCAAACGGGGAGAATGAAAACTTTCAATAACCATTATAAGCCTAAATTATGATACTGGAAATATAAGTGTGTTCTTGGCACTATGAAAATTTATTTTAAAATAGCTTTTAATTTTGTTCCCCATTTTCCAAGCTCGTGAATGATAGGAGACAATTCACGGCCAATAACTGTCAATCCATAAGTTACACGTAGTGGTACTTCTGCATATACGGTACGCTTCACAATACCACTTTCCTCTAATTTTCGCAATTGTAATGTCAACATGCGTTCGGTAATATTAGGAAGACACTTTTTGATTTCATTATATCGAAGGCTTCCATTGATTAAGTAGCAACAAATAGCTAGAGACCATTGGCCGCCAATAATATGAGCTGCAAACACTTCAGGACACTCATCAATCAACATTTTTTTATTGTTAAAATTGCTTGAACTTTCTTTGATTTTTGTCATCACGTACATTTTTTATAGTAGCGAACATTGGGATATCACCGTACCAAAATAAGGAATTTCTAGCTATTTTTAACCCATAATGAATGCGTTAATAAAATTATTACAGCTGTCTACATGTGTGACAAATAGTATTCAAATTCTTTAATAAATAGCTATAATGAAAACATTAGTAATCGTAATACATCCAAATTTAGACAAATCAATCATTAATAAAAGGTGGATTGCGGAATTGAAAAAATACCCAGATGACTATGAAATCCATCAATTGCATGAAAGATATCCCAATGAAAAAATAGACGTTGAGCTAGAACAACAATTGATTGAAAAATATGATAAAATCGTATTTCAATTTCCATTTTATTGGTTTAACTGCCCTCCATTTTTTAAAAAGTGGCTCGATCAGGTGCTAACTTACGGATGGGCATATGGAAAATCAAGCGGTTATAAGTTAGCAGGAAAGAAAATTGCATTAGCATTGTCCGTGGGGATTGAAGAAATAGAGTATAATGCCACAGGTAAATATAAATATAAGTTAGATCAATTAACTAGCCCGTTCGAAATTACTTTCAACTATGTTCAGGCTAGTTATCAGCCACTTTTTGCATATTATGGCATCGAACAGAATGCTTCCCAAGAATGGGTCGAACGGAGTGTACCGCTTTATCTGAATTTTTTAAAAAGACTGTAATTAATTATTTCGGATAAATGACAATTCGGTAATTTAAAGTACTGGATTTAAATTATTTGTTTCTATCCATATTGAAGGAAGTATATGTCGATAGCTAATCGCTCGGATTCATGCTCTATCCATAAATTCTGTATATAATGGAGGAGATACCCACTAATTGAATTAATTTGAGCAGAGTTTCTTTTTCAAGCACTATTATCATTCTATAAATTAATATCTGCGAGAGGTTGAAATAAAAAAAGGTTTTCAAACGGGGAGAATGAAAACCTTTAATAACCAATTATAAACCTAAATTATGATAGTACAAAGATAGTGTCTTTTATACACACTGGCAATTTTTTTTTAAAAATATTTTGAATTTATCAGATACTTATTGCGATTAGCATGGAATAAGCTTTGTTATTATGGTTTGATATACCGATATTAATTATAATATCTGTTTTCTAAGCATTTTTACTAAAGGCATTCCATAAAAGGTGAATATTAGGTCAGTGTTGATTAATTCATAAGAAGATTGGACTTTGTATTCCAAATAGATTTGTGATAAAGAAATATTAAAATATTAAGCTATGGCACAATTTAAGTGGGAGGGGATTTATCCTGCAATGTTATCTCCATTTGACGAAAATGGGAATTTGGATTTTGATATGTTTGGTAAAAACATCAACGCGCAATTGGCGGGAGGTGTTCACGGCCTGATTATCGCTGGTTCTCTAGGTGAGGCAAGCGTCTTGACTACGGAAGAAAAGTATGAGCTATTGAAATATGCTTTGAAAGTTGTTGAGGGACGTGTTCCTATATTACTCAATATTGCAGAAAATACAACTGCAGATGCGATTAGAATAGCTCAAACCAGTGAGGAATTAGGTGCTGATGGTTTGATGTTGTTGCCTCCAATGCGTTATAGAGCTGATGATAGAGAGGCTGTTACTTATTTTCGTTCTATTGCACAAAGCACCAAGTTACCCATTCTGATTTACAATAATCCAGTTGATTATAGCACTTATGTCTCGCTTGATATGTTTGAAGAATTATTGTTGGAACAAAATATCCAAGCGGTGAAAGAATCGACCCGTGATTTAACCAATATTACCCGATTGAAAAATCGTTTCGGTGATCGACTAAAGATTTTAGCTGGAGTAGATACATTGGGTCTAGAATCACTGATGTTGGGTGCAGATGGCCTAGTCGCTGGATTGGTGGATGCATTTCCAAGAGAGACGGTCGCGATGTACGATCTTGTGAAAGCGGGGGAATACAAGAAAGCGGTAGAAATATACCGTTGGTTTATGCCATTATTGGAGTTGGATATTCATCCTAAACTGGTTCAATATATTAAATTGGCTGCAACAGCAGAAGGGATTTCAACACCGTATACACGTGCTCCTAGATTACCGTTGATCGGCGAGGAAGAGCAACGTGTTAAAAAAATTATTGCAGACTCAATTGCAACTAGACCACAATTATAAGGAGTTTCCTGAGTTTTATTCAGATGAAGACTCAGGAATCCTTTTTTTATAAACTTTTATATATGCGAAAGGACCTTTTTTAGTAATCAATCCCGGATGGTGTAAAGATCTATTGAAGGTTCTTTGGTTTTGAAGAGATATACTAACTTTAAAAACAAAAGGAATGGATAGCAACAAAAATGAGATTGATCACGTGTTGAAACAGGCAGAAGTTGGATTTCAATTTCTTCAACAAAGTGATGTAATTGAACGGGCAGAATTAATGTATGCCATTGCCACAGAAATCGAAGCATTGGATGAAATATTGATTGAAACAGCTCATTTAGAGACAGCACTTCCTTTGGCACGACTTCATGGAGAAAAAGCGAGAACGGTCAATCAATGGCGACGTTATGCGGATGCGGTAAAGACCGGTTTATATAGTGAAGCGCGGATAGACCGTGACCCAAACGGACAATTTGATTTACGTAAATATAATAAAGGGCTTGGTCCTGTTGTGGTCTTTGGAGCAAGTAATTTTCCCTTTGCTTTCTCAACGGCAGGTGGTGATACAGCAAGTGCCATTGGTGCAGGATGTTCGGTTATCGTTAAAGCTCATCCCGCCCACCTTAAAACCTCCCAATTGATGGCTGACGCTATCCGACGAGCTGTTTCTAAATACGGTGCTCCTAACGGTGTTTTTAATCATGTTTTAGCGGATTCCTTCACTGTTGGACAGCAATTGGTTAGTCATAAATTGGTAAAGGCGGTGGCGTTTACTGGATCTTTTCGCGGCGGAAAGGCATTGTTTGATCTCGGGCAGTCGAGACCTGACCCTATTCCGGTATTTGCTGAAATGGGAAGTGTAAATCCGATATTTCTATTGTCCGATTATTTAGCGAATAACCTCGAAACTTTCGCCAAGCAATACATTGGCTCCTTGCTCTTGGGGGTTGGCCAGTTTTGTACTAACCCCGGTGTATTGGTAGGCTTCTCGGGCGAGCAGCTAGAGAGGCTCAAACTAGCGTTAAAGAACGAACTAAAATCTGCTTCTACAGGTAAAATGCTACATACTGGTATACTGGAAAGCTATAATCGCTTAAAAAGCGAAATGGTTCAATATGAAGGCGTAGGTATATTAGAAGAGGGACAGGAGAATACTCCGGGCGAGTTTGCTCAGGCGGTGCTTGTGGAAGCTGAGGCAACTCAGGTTTTGGCAAATCCTAAGCTCTTGGAAGAGGTATTTGGGCCTTTCGGACTGGTTATTTCCTGTACGGATCAAGCTGAAATGAAGGCTTTACTGCAACAGCTTGATGGACAGATTACGATAACTTTTGCGGCATCGGAGAAAGATATTCGTGAATGTACTGAGCTCTTTGCGATTGCACAGGACAAATGTGGAAGACTTCTTTTCCAAGGTATGCCGACAGGAGTAGAAGTGCAGTATGCGATGCAGCATGGCGGACCATTTCCGGCGACGACAGATCCACGTTTCACATCTGTCGGCCCAGATGCAGTAAAAAGGTTCATCCGGCCGATTAGCTTCCAAAATTGGCCAAACGAATTTTTGCCGAAAGAACTTCAAGACGGGAATCCGTTACAGATCGATCGTTTGATCAATCAACAATGGACGAAGGCTAATATAGATAAGTAACCAAAAATGAAGAAGACTTTTTTTTGTATAGATTCACATACCTGCGGCTGTCCTGTGAGATTGGTGGCTGGTGGAGCTCCATTGTTGCGAGGAAATTCAATGATGGAACGCAGGTTGCATTTTATGGATGAATTTGACTGGATTCGTAAGGGATTGATGTTCGAACCTAGAGGCCATGATATGATGAGCGGAAGTATGCTTTATCCGCCTTTTGATTCTGAAAACGATATTGGAGTTCTTTATATTGAAACCAGTGGTTGTCTGCCAATGTGTGGACATGGAACAATCGGTACGGTGACGATCGCAATAGAAGAAGGGTTGGTGCGACCGAAAACTCCGGGAAAACTGAGATTGGAGACTCCAGCTGGGCTTGTACATATCGATTATATTCAAGAAGGACCAAAAGTCAAAAGTGTAAAGCTTACGAATGTAAAATCTTTTTTATATGCGGAGGGGTTGACAGTAGACTGTCCGGACTTAGGACGCATTACAGTTGATGTTGCTTATGGTGGAAATTTTTACGGAATTATTGATCCGCAAGATAATTTTGAAGACATCAGCTCTTACTCCGCAAGTCAACTGATTCATTATGGCAAAATAATTCGTCAGTTACTTAACGATAACTATTCTTTTGTTCATCCTGAAGACATAAATATTCATGGATTGACCCATATACAATGGACCGGAAAGCCTACCCATCCGAATTCTTCCGCACGAAATGCAGTGCTAGTTGGCGACAATGCTTTGGACCGTTCTCCATGTGGAACTGGTACTTCGGCGCGCATGGCGCAATGGTATGCAAAAGGAAAACTAAAAAAAGGGATGGAATTTGTGCATGAAAGTTACATTGGGTCACAATTCACAGGTAAAATCGAGGCCGAAACAACGATTGATGGTAAACCGGCTATTATCCCATCGGTAGAAGGTTGGGCAAGAATAACGGGATATAATACTATCTTTTTGGATGATGAAGACCCTTATTTTGGTGGTTTTCAGGTGATATAAAAGATTATTAAGACAATAAATAGAAACGTGAAAGAAAACAATAGAGGTACAGTTGTGGTGATAGGTGCAGGAATTGCGGGGCTCGCTTCTGCCTATTACCTTGTCAAAGACGGTTGGAAAGTGAAAATTCTGGAGAAAAATACATTAGACAATAATTGTTCCTATGGTAATGCAGGGATGATTGTACCAAGCCATTTTACCCCTTTGGCTGCGCCTGGTATTGTTGCTCAAGGAATAAAATGGATGTTCAATAGTAAAAGTCCATTTTATGTACGGCCTTCATTAAATCCGCGATTGATCAATTGGGGACTGAAATTTCTAAGTCATGCCAATCGAGCACATGTCGATCAACATGCGACCGCCATACGTGACCTAAATCTCTATAGTAGCAGGCTCTATGATGAGCTTGCATCGCAAGATGGTTTTGACTTTGAGTTGAGACAAAATGGCATTCTGATGATGTACAGATCGAGAGAAATGCAGCATGAAGAAATTGAACTTGCCCATCGTGCGCAGGACCTAGGATTGGATGTAGATATCTTAGAGGGAAATGCTGTTCAGGAATTAGAACCAAATCTTAAGCTGGATGTTTTGGGAGCGATACTATATCGATGTGATGGAAAGTTATATCCGCCAAAGTTAATGCAACAATTGATTCAATACTTGAAAACAGCGGGAGTAATTTTTTTCGAGGAAACCGAAGTCAATAAATTTGTTACTTTCGGAAATAGGATTAAAGAAGTGATAAGCAATAAAGGAAGTTTTCAGGCGGATGCTTTTGTGTTGACAGGTGGAGCGTATTTGCCCCAGTTGACATCAAAGTTGAACTGCAATACGCCGCTTATGCCGGGAAAAGGTTATTCGTTTATGTATGAACCGAAAGAGGGAAATACATTAAACCATGCCGCATTATTGCTTGAGGCGCGAGTTGCTGTGACGCCTATGAATGGTCAGATCCGATTTAGTGGTACAATGGAATTGGGGCCAGCAAATGATAAGATTTATGAAAATCGTGTACAAGGCATTGTGGAATCCATCCCCAAATATTATCCCGAACTAAAGGTCGATTATCCTCAAGATAAAATATGGTATGGCTATAGACCATGTTCACCAGATGGACTGCCTTATTTGGGAAGATTAAAAAAATATGATAATGCTATTGTGGCTGGGGGGGGAGGAATGATGGGGTTAAGTTTAGGCCCCGCCTATGGTAAAATTGTTTGCGACCTATTGGCCGAGAGGGAAATAGCGTCGAATATTCAGGGATTTAAACCTGATCGTTTTGATCATTAACAACCTATTTATAAAGGGCTGTATCCAAAAAATAGCTTTTTTTGGGTACAGCCTTAAATTTTCATTCTTGGGTTATTTTATTAGGTTGTCTAATTCTTATAAGAAAAGTTATTCTGATAAAACACCTACATAATAATTGAATGTGTCTACATCAATATTTTCTTTATTTAAACCATTTATTTTAATCGGCCGAAAATGCTGATCTAGTTCAATAAGATCTCTTTTTTGACCTTTTATACCAATATGTATTGGCATATGGAACCCCTTGACTTCGCTGATCCAACGTCCCATTATTCTGCCTGAAGGATCTTGTCTAATCTCCAGTATAGGAATGGAAGTGTGTTGAACATATTGTTCAAATACTTTTAAAAGATCTAAACCAGATTGCTGACTTACATAATTGACAATATCTTTATAATCTACCTGCTGATGGTAAAATTTGCTGTTCAAGCCTCGAAGAATGCTACGCCATTTATCATCATTGTTGATCATGGTACGTATCATATTGAGCATAACGCCGCCTTTTGGATACATGTCTCCAGATCCTTCTTTGTTTACATGATAGGGGCCTTGGATAGGACCGTCATTTTGGATCCCGCTTCGAATGCCATGGGCATAGGCCTGGCTGGCCTCTTTGCCATAGAAATAGTCAATAAATAAACCTTCGGAATAATTGGTAAAGCTCTCATGAATCCACATATCCGCCAAATCAGCTGAAGTTATATTGTTGCCAAACCATTCATGACCAGATTCATGGACGATAATGAAATCCCATTTCTGTCCCCAACCTGTTTCCGATGCATCCCTGCCACGATACCCATTTTGATAATGATTACCATAAGCAATGGCACTTTGGTGTTCCATTCCAGTATGGTAAGTTTCAACGAGCTTATAACCATCTTCATAGAAAGGATATGGTCCAAACCAATGTTCGAAAGCTTCCAATGTCTGTTTGGCATTTTTTTGTATATGGGCCTTCTTTTCGGCTTTATCATTCTCTCGTAAAATATAATAGTCTACATCTAAAGGTCCCTTTTCACCTTTGTATTTTTCTTTAAAATGAATGTAATCTCCAATATTGATGGCGACATTATAATTGTTGATCGGATTGACAACTTTCCAATGGAATTTGGTATAACCATCTTTCATTTTTTCTGTTTTGATTAAGCGTCCATTGGAGACATTCATGACATCGTTTGGAACAGCAACTGAAATCAACATGCTATCTACTTCATCATATTGGTGATCTTTGTTTGGCCACCATACGCTAGCGCCCATGCCCTGGCACGCTGTAGCTACCCATGGCTTTCCATTACTGTCCTTTTTCCAGTCGAATCCACCGTCCCAAGGAGCTTTTAAAGCTTCAGTAGGATGACCTTCGTAATATACTGTAAATTCATCCAGCGTTCCTCGAGAGATGCTAACAGGAAAGTCGATAAAGACAGCGTTATATTCTCTTGTAAATGGAACTTCCTTCCCTTTGTAAATTATTTTATTGACCTTAAGATTTGCAAAAAGATCGAATTGCAAACGCTTAAAATCAGTGGTCGCTTTAAAGCGAAAGAGGTTAGAGCCGGATATAAACTTATTGTCTATATCGACCTTTACGTCCAAATGATAATATTGGATGTCATAACAAGTTCGTAATGGTGTAAGAAATCCACGAAGCGAATCCGCTCTCGTGAATTCATTTTTTGCTTTCATTAGCTGGGCTGTGGATTGCTGGATACCTGCTGCCAAAATACTGTAGGTGCCTAATGCATATAATAGTGTCCTTTTCATCTGTAAAATAATTATCAATTCAATCTATTTCCCGCCTGGAGGGCAATGAAGTTTTAAATAGTTTGTAAATAAAGTTCTTAAATGTTCGTGTGTACCTTGGCCTTCACTGATAGAGTGGCTGCGGTTAGGGTAGGACATCAGTTGGAACTGTACATTATTTTTGATAAGCTCATTTATTAGAACTTCGGCATTTTGATAATGAACATTGTCATCTCCAGTTCCATGGATATATAGTAGATTTCCTTTAATATTTTTTGCATATTTCAGTGGGGAGCCGTTTTCAAAGTCTGCAAGATTTTCTTGTGGAAGGCCCATGTAGCGTTCTTGATATACATTGTCGTATAGCAACTGATTTGCTACAGCTGCAATGGCGATACCCGTTTTATAGATTTGCGGATATTGCCCCAGTAGGTTAAGCGTGCTTGATCCCCCTCCGCTCCATCCCCAAACGGCCACACGTGAATTGTCGACAAACGGCCATTTCAGTATTTCTTGTGCTCCCAGTGCTTGGTCGCGAATATTGAGCTGACCGATATTGCGATAGATACTTTTTCGCCATAAGCTACCTTTAGGAGCTGGCGTTCCACGATTATCCAGCGAGATATAAATGTAACCGTCCTGTGCCATATTTCCCTTATATAGCGGGTTGTAACCGGCACTAAAATCATCTAAGACGGTTTGTGATGCTGGTTCGCCATACACCATAAAGACGACAGGATACTTTTTGTTTGGATCAAAATCAATCGGTTTTATCATCCAGCCGTCTAATTCAACTCCTTCGGCGGTTTTAACGTTAAAAAACTCTTTAATACCATCACTGACTTTTCTCTCGCGTTTGAATTCAAAATCTACCTGTACTTTGTGAGTTGGTAATTCAATGACCGCATTGCGTTGTAATGTGGAACGGTTGCTAAAACTGAAGATGGCTAGCTTTCCGTCTTTTGAAATATCATAATCGCAGGTCCCTTCGTATGAGGCCGGCGTTAGTCTTTTGGGAACTCCGCCTTTCGTAGAGACACTATATAGATACTTTTGTGTTGCATTGCTTGGAGAGGCTGTAAAATAAATAGTTTCATTTTTTGGATCAAAATAATCAAGATTGATCATATCATAATCCGCTTTCATGATCAGTTTTTCATTACCCGCTAGATCAATCTGGTAAATTTTGCGCCAACCGTCCTTCTCGGATACCCAGATGAAGGCCTTTCCATCTTGAACCCAGTCCCATCCGGAAGGATCGTTGTTGTTCCATCGCGCTTTGATATCAATCCAGGAATCGCTTTGCTCTTGATGTATGTTTTTCGCCCTATTATCGGAGAGGGCAACAGTATAGATCTTGCTCTCATTTTGTTTCCTGTTGAGCTGCTCTAGAATGACCTGCTTACTATCAAGACACCATTCCATGCGGGGAATATAATGCTGGTAAGGATCTCCGGGGATATTCAGCATAGTAGTCTTGGCATTTGCAATTTCATAGATCCATATCGAACAGGCACTGGGCGATTGACCAACTTTAGGATATTCTACTGGAATAGTGTAGGAATAGAGGCTATCGGTATTGTTGATCATCAGAAAATTCCGGATATTGCGGGCATCAAGTTTCCAGTAGGCAATAGCCGAGCCGTCGGGGGACCAACGGAAGCCATCTTTACAACCAAACTCTTCTTCGTAGACCCAGTCGAAAGTGCCATTAATCATATGATCTGTACCATCTTTGGTAACAGCATCGATGTTGCCGTTGATCAGATCTTCTACGTAAATATTGTGGTCGGCTTTATTGACGTAGGCTACTTTATCTGCTTGCGGGTTAAACTTCGCAAACATCAGTTGTGACGCCGGAAATTTTTTGCCTAGCTGTTGTAACTGACTGGACTTCTTATTATAGACCCAATAATCACCTCTTGTATTCTCGCGCCAAACTCTTTTGCTATTGGTATAGATCAAAATAAGTTCCCTGTTTTGGGAAATGGAAAAATTCTCAACCTTTAACGCGGTCGTTTGGTCTTGAGGGATAAGCGATTGTTGAGAAAGGAAGATTGATCGATTCCCATTTTTCGGATTGACCATTTCTATTCCTTTGTCAGAAAATTCATAATATTGATCACCATGGTCTGTCCAAAGTCGCTGCGCAAAAATGGAACCTGGAACCTGAAAAATCAGTATTAGAATAATAAAGATCGACTGTTTAATGCTGTTCATTTGTTTATCTGTTTGAGTTGACCCTAAAAGGAGTTAAGTTCACTTTTCGGGTTTATCATTATGTTAGTTGTTCGTTATTTAATCAATTGGATTGTCTTTGAGTTGATAGATTTCCTGGATTTCACGTTCAAGATATTTTCCTAAACGACGGTATCTATCTGTTTCGATCACATAATTATCTTCAATACGAATTCCTCCGAAATCGAGATGTTTTTTTAAGAAATCATAATTGATAAAGTCCTTGTGTAAATTTTGTTGCTCCCAAAGCTGCGTTAATTCAGGAATGATATAGATTCCGGGTTCAACGGTTAGCACATTGCCCGGCGCTAATTTTTTGCCGAGTCGAAGGGATTTGATGCCAAAGGTCTTGGTGTCCTTTGGTTCTGTTTCTGTATACCCAACATATTGTTCACCCAAATCCTCCATATCATGTACATCGAGACCTAACATATGGCCTAGTCCACATTGGAAGAAAAGTGCATGTGCATGATTCATAACAGCATCCTGGGCGTTACCTTTCATAAACCCTGTCTGTATGAGTCCATCGACAAGGGCTTCGCATGCTTTTAAATGAATTTCTTTAAAGTGGGTCCCAGAGGTTAACAACCTTTCAGCTGATTTGAATGCGTGTAATACAATTTGGTAAATCTCCTCTTGTAAAGAAGTGAAACGTTTTCCTACAGGAAAAGTCCGTGTAAGGTCTGATGCGTATCCCATCGAGGTTTCGACTCCTGAATCATTGAGAAGAAGGTCTCCGTCGTGAAGTTGATGAAATTGCATATGATTGTGTAGAATTTCCCCTCGCTTAGTCACAATAGGAGGATAGGAAAAGAACATTTCTTGATCTTGTGCAAAATGTTGCATGGCATTGCTAATTTGATATTCATAACAATCGGGTTTTGTTATTTGAATGGCAAGACGATGCATATCAACAGCAACATCAACAGCCTTTTCCAACTCAATAATTTCTTCTTCCGATTTGATGCTTCGTTGCGCAACAACCGCCTGAATCAAAGTTACAGAAGGCTGAAGTAGATCAACCGGACGGCCGGTCAATTTTGCAAGCAGCAATTTGTTATGCGATTGATAAGGAGGAAGATAACGGATTATATCTTGTGGTTTCTTATTTAGATAGTCGAAGAGTTCTTTAAAAGGAAGTAACTTGCTGATACCGCAAAGAGCAGCTTTCTCTGATAAAGTTTGTTGTTGCCCCATCCAAACAATATCATCGATGGTCATTTCGTCGCCAAACAATATAGTTTCGCCACTGTCGATATCTAATATAGCGGCCAATCGGGGACTTTTTATGCCTACATAATATAAAAAACTACTGTCTTGGCGAAAAGGATATGTGTTGTGCTCAAAATTGATCGGATTTTCGATGTTCCCTAACAAAAGAATTTTACCCGAATTGAAGCTCGATAACAAATAGTTTCGACGATTAATATATGTCTCTTTTTTGAACATAAGTTTTGAAAATAAGAAAGTAATGTGTTTATCCGCCGATAAAATATCAAAATTATCTTTCATTCTGAAGTGTGCCAAAGATAATTTGTGATATTAATATTTATAATATGCCAGCTAATATCGCAAAATTTAATCTTTTGATCCATAAAGAGACGACTTCAAGAAATTATTTATCAGGTCTATGTTTTTTATGTTGTTACAATAGCCTGCTGTTGATAATTTATATATAAAAACAAATAACATTGGTAAAAAATAAAGTTCTGTGTTTCTATTGGATATTAATTATCAGAATTTATCAAAGTCTAATTGTATTTTAACCTTGGTTTTGTGAGATATCGGGTTTTATAACGTGAATTAATCGAACATTGATTGAATTTTTCATGAATTACTAAATATTATCACATTATATACATATTTTGTTTTTGTTTTTCTATCTTCTGTAATCGATATATTTACTTGTTTCGTAGTTGTTATATTTATGTTAACTAAACAGTAGTACTACGAACATAAACTTATGAAATCCTATGAAAACGCTCCAATTTAATGTGCCAACTATGCAAGGCCAAAGCCTAACTGTACAAGAAGATATTTTAGAAACTTTTTATCCACATCTTCACAGACATCAAGAAGCACAACTCATGTGGATAGTAAAGGGCAGAGGAATATTAATTGTCGAAGACACTTTACATCCTTTTAAGGAAAATGATATTTTCTTTTTGGGGGCAAACCAACCGCATGTATTTAAGTCAGCCTCTGAAGATGGTTTTTCAAATGAATCTCGTTCTATCTCAATTTTTTTTGATCCGAATGGTAAACTCAAGCTATTGTTTTCCTTAGAGGAGTTTGAATCATTAAATCAGTTTATTTACAATAATTCGTATGGTTTTAAAATTCCAGATGAATATTTTAACCAAATTTCAGAAAGAATTTTACAATTAAAGTCCTCAGATCAGATGGATAAATTGATGCATTTTTTCTACCTATTAAGGTCTTTGGCAAATATATCAAGGGAGACGGAACCGCTTTGTGCAGAGCGAGGTGAGATGGTATTCGATACAATTCACACTTCAAACCGTATCAATTTAATTTGTAATTATATTAAAGAAAATTATAAACATGATATTAGTCTTGAGGATGTTGCTAACTATGCAAACCTCACGCCACAGGCATTTTGCCGGTATTTTAAAAAACATTGCGGTGTTACCTTTGTAGCATATTTAAATCGAATACGCGTTAAGGAGGTTTGTAATCAGCTTAACGAGGATCATTTGGATAGCGTTTCCTTCATTGCATACAATTGTGGTTTTAACAGTATCACTAATTTTAATCGAGTTTTTAAGCAGATTGTTGGCTGTAATCCAAAAGAGTATGTACAACAGTATAAGCAAACCTTATATTCTGTCATTTAGAATTTTGATTTAATAGTTGGACGATTTAGATTACCAAAGTAACTTCCTGCATTATTAATCAATTTATGTTTTTTTACTTCGAGCTTTGTTCAAAGTCCGATATACCGAATAAAAGTAAATTATAACATTAATGATTGTGGTTGTTGTAGGATAGTTTTTCTAACCTGGATCTAAGAGAATACTTTGTTCCTGAAGCAAAGTGGATTCCTTTACGAGATTGTGAAATCCCTTAGTTATGGTGATGTTTTTTTGTTAAAAAGCGGTATTTATAAAGCTAATATCAATGATTTTGTTTTATACGTTATACCGTTAAAAAATTCATAAAAAGGGGCTTGCCTCATTCGTATTATTTAACATTTCAGGTTAAGAATTGGGCAATAGTAGTGAAGATTCGGTTAACAATAGAAGCGAGATACTTATAACTTAGTTATTGTAAAAAAGCACTATAAACTAACACATCTGAAACTAAACTTATGAACAGAAAAAGCATTGCTATGCTAGCCGCTACAATCTTAGTAAGCTCGGCAGTATATGCGCAAACAGTTTTGAAGGGGAAGGTGGTCGACCAAGATGGGAAACCTATCCCCGGAGTTACAATCACTCTTAGAGATGGAACCGGCACACAGACGGGGCAAAATGGGGAATTTACGATAAACTATAAGCAAGCAGGTACTTTAAGTGTATCTGCTATTGGTTATGGTCGTAAAGAAGTTAACTTAACAAACCAGACTTCAATTCAAGTTACTTTACAATCTGATGAACGGAGTTTGGATGAGGTAATTGTTACTGCGATGGGAATTACCAGAGATAAAAAATCACTGGGATACGCAATTCAAGAGGTAAAAGCCAAAGACTTAACAGATGCTGGACAATTGAATGTAACGAGCTCCCTTTCTGGGAAGGTTGCTGGGGTTCAAGTCAATCAATTTGGCGGTGCAGTTGGCTCATCAGCGAGGATTTCACTAAGAGGAAACTCTTCTCTACAGGCAGATCAACAGCCGTTGATTGTTGTAGATGGAGTTCCAATTACCAATAATACACAACGTTCAGGAGATAACACTTACGGTGGTGTCGATTATGGATCCGGTTTAAATGATATCAATCCGGAGGATATTGAAGATATTCGGATTCTGAAGGGGGGATCCGCGGCGCTATATGGTATGCGTGCAGGAAGAGGAGTTATTGAAATCACCACAAAATCTGGAAAGAAGGCAAAAAACGGAGTGAGCTTGGCTTATGACGGGAACTTTAGCGTCGATCAGGTTGCAACCTTGCCAAAATTCCAAAACTTATATGGACAGGGATCACGAGGAGACGAGTATCATTACAATCTGAATGGGAAGGGGTTGACTTATCAGCAATATGCAGAACAAAACTCTTTTAATTATGTCGATGGTACGGGTGAATCAGATGATGGTGTAAATGATGGCTTTGATGAATCGTGGGGACCTCGTTTGGATATTGGCTTGAACTTACGGCAATTTGATAGTCCTGTTGTAAATGGGGTGAGACAAGCGACACCTTGGGTTTCGCATAAAAACAACGTGCGAGATTTTTTTCAATTAGGACACTCACAGAATCATAATCTTTCATTATTGTCTAAAGGAGAAAAGTCTTCTACTAGAGCGGCTTTATCTTATAGAAATCAAATTGGAACTGTACCTAATACAGATCAGACTAGATACTCCATGCAACTCAATAATTTTTATCAATTATCAGATAAAATATCTTATGATGTTATGGCGAACTATTCGAGAACACAGAGCGATAACTTGATTATGCAAGGGTATGATGGGGCCAATCCGATTAATGGTTTTATTTGGTTTGGTCGGCAGGTAAATATGCAAAGTTTAAAAGATAATTGGGACCAAAGAGATCCAGAAACTGGAAACTACACCTATTACAACTGGAACTCATCTTATCATGTGAATCCGTATTTCACAATGAACAAGACAACAAATTCATTGAATAGAAATCGTGTTTTTGGAAAGTCTTCATTGTATTATAAGCCCTATGAATTTTTAAAATTTGAGGGACGCGTAGGATTAGATTATTATAATGCGAAGATGTTCCAATCAAACTATTTCAACTATGATAATCCGAATGGTAGTTTCCGAGATCTTAAAACCAATAATACAGAGTTGAATTTAGATTTTATTGCTACGTTCAATAAACAATTTGGTGATTTTAATTTACTTGCAAGCGCTGGAGCAAATTATAGGGATGCACAGAATGAAAACAGTACAGTTGGCGCAGATGCCTTAACAGTACCAGGAGTTTATACGATTTCTAATCGAGTAGGGGATGCTGTCAACTTAATGGACCATAGTCATATTCGTTCGAATTCTATTTATGGTTTGGCTTCAATAGGCTGGAAAGATCAGATATATGTAGATGTAACGGCAAGAAATGACTGGTCGTCTACAATAACAAAGTCGTTTTTCTATCCATCTTTCAACTTAAGCTGGCTACCTACAACGACTTTTGAAGCTCTGAAGGGCGATGTACTTTCCTTTTGGAAGTTGCGCTTCAACTTAGCTGAAATTGGTAATGCAACCTCTGCATACAGAAATAAACGATATTACTATGCGCAGAATAGTTCGTTTAATGGGGTTGCTCAAATCTATAAAAGTATGACTTATCCAAATCCTAATTTGGAACCAGAAAGTATACGGACATGGGAAGTTGGTACCGAGATAGGTTTATTTAAGGATCGATTACATGCTGATTTTACATATTATCACAAAAATGCTAAAAAACAGATTCTACCGGTTACAACCTCAAATGTTGTCGGGTTTAGTAGTATGGTCTTGAATGCAGGGAATATTGAAAGTAAAGGAGTTGAAATCCAGTTACGTGGTGATATCTTAAAAAGTGAGACTGGTGTAAACTGGACTGCATCGTTCAATTTTGCAAAAGATAAGAATAAGATTTTGGAACTGTATCCTCAATTAAATTTGGATACTTACCAAATTGGTTGGACATGGGGGATTGCTAATATGGCCAAGGTGGGTGAATCTTGGGGAGCATTAGTTGGTCCCGGATATAACCGTGTAGAGGATGGACCAATGAAAGGAGCTATTAAAGTGACTGACGAGGGATTTGTTGATAATACAAAATCTACTCAGGTTATTGGCCATGTTACGCCTAACTATATGATGAGTCTTCGAAATGAATTTAAATATAAAGATTTTACAGTAGGCTTCATGTTAGACTTTAGAAAAGGTGGTGATGTCTGGTCACAAACAATGAGTCATGCTTATGGTGCTGGTATTGCTGCTATTACAGCAGAAAATGGCGTGCGTGAACGTGCTATTGTTGCAGGAAAAGATGTTATGAAAAATGAGCGATTTGCAATGCCAGATGGGAAAGGAGGCTGGGTAGAAAATACTATTGCCGTAAATACTCAAGATTGGTATGAATCAGGAGGAATAGCGGAGATGTATGTATTTGATGGATCTTTCTTGAAATTGCGGGAAGGATATATTACTTATACAATTCCTCAACATGTCTATGGTAAAATTAAGGGAGTCAAACGTGCAAATGTATCATTAATAGGATCCAATCTAGCATTATTATGGGTTGATAAATCAAATACAATGCGTATAGACCCGGAAACTAGTGGCGTGTCGAGTGATAGTAGAGGTGTTGGTTTTGAGCAAGCATCAGTTCCAAGTTCTCGCAGTATCGGATTGAAACTAGGTATTACTTTTTAATTAGATTTTAGGAATTTTATGTTCTTAACAAATACAATGAGTATGAATAAGATTATTAAGAAAACAGGGTTAGCAGCTTCGGCGTTATCACTCCTGTTATTATCGGGATGTACTAAGAATTTCGAAGATATAAATACAAACCCAGATGCATTGCCTTATAGCCCACCAACAAATACACTGGTTAATGTACTCCGTAATACGGGAGAGCAGTTTGGTGGGGATGTTGATGGTTATGGTACATTTGCAGGCTATATTGTTAAAATTCAATACATGGATTTTATGTCTGGATTGGTGCCGACAAATAATACTTATGGCAATCGTTGGTATGCGTGTTATTATAACAATACGCAACTAAAAGACATGTTGGAATATACTGAAAGTACTGCAAAAGGCTATAAAAATGTGCGCTTTATCGCACGAATTTGGCAAAACTATATGTGGTCCTATTTAACGGACGGGTGGAGAAACGTGCCTTTTACGGAGACATTTCAGGGTACCGAAGAGCAAGGAGGTGTTTTAAGAGCAAAGTATGATAAACAAGAAGATATTTACCCTGCTATATTGAAAAGTTTAAAAGAGATTGCTGACGAGATGGCAGTAGGATATGGAGACGATGCGTTGGGGAAAGCCGATGCAATCTATTATATGGGTGACGATCAAGAATCTTTAACAGCAGAGATGCTGAAGTGGCGGAAGTTCTGTAATTCCTTAAGACTCCGTTTGGCATTACGCATTTCTGGAGTTGCATCGGATTTAGCAAAATCGACCATAGAAGAAATTGCAGGAAATAAAGGGAAATATCCAGTATTGGAAGAGAATAGTGAAAATTGCGCCTTGACTTATCCTGGAGCTCCACCATATTATGAACCGTGGTATAATTCTGGAATGATAGGGAATAGAAGAAATAACTGGGCGCTGTCTGATATTTTTATCGATCATTTAATTGATACTAAGGATCCTCGTATTGCTGCGGTGGCTTTAAAAGCAAATGACGGTGAGTATCGAGGTTATCCTAACGGAGCAAAACAAGGCCCTTCGAGCCTAACTTCTGTTTCTTGGATAGGTGATCGTTATATAGCCAATGCAGCAGGTGCAACACCATTTTTTAAATCTTGTGAAACTTACTATATTTTGGCTGAGGCGGCAATGCTAGGGTATAACGTGGGTATATCTGCCAAGACTGCTTATGAAAAAGCAGTAAATTTATCTATGGCTGACAATGGTATATCTTCAGAGGCTACAAATGCGTATTTAGAGGGGGCAGGAAAATGGAATAATACAAAAGAGCGTATTTGGTGGGACATGTGGGTGGCTTTATTCAAAGAAAATTTTGAAGCTTGGAGCTTATACAGGAGAACTGGAGTTCCAACAACAAATTATCCTTCTTTGAATTCCATATTTGGTAAAAAGCACAATGATCAACCTTGGCGATTGCCTTATCCAAATAATGAGTATTTATATAATAAAGCTAATACGAATGAGGCTGCCACCAAAGTGGTTGACAATGTTTGGGGCGAACAGATGTGGTGGGATAAGCGTACAGGAAAATTTTAGTTTCATATGTTTATTTTTATGCAGCGAGGTGATTTCGGTTCCCTCGCTGTTTTTTTTGGTGAACCTTCCTTTTCATCGTTGAATTGGTGCTTTTGGAGTTATTCAAATCTAAAAAGCTAGTATGAAATCTATTGATGGACCTCCTTGAGAAACCTGATAGGCGGATCTGCTTCTAAAGAGATAGTACCGGATGGAAGACTGAGTAATATGAATTTGTGAAACGATATATTAGGCGAAATAAACGAGTATAAAAAAAGGTTTTCAAACGGGGAGAATGAAAACCTTAAATAACCAATTATAAACCTAAATTATGATACAACAAAGATAGTGTCTTTTTTACACTTTGTCAAGATTTTTTTTAAAAAATCTTAAATCTTTTTGAAGAGAATACTTGAATTGTGTCCACCAAAACCGAAAGTATTGCTCATTGCTGTTTGAATTGTCTTTTCCAAAGGTTGGTTGACAACAATTTTGATTCCTTCAGGAATTGCAGGATCGATATTTTCGATGTTTATTGTCGCTGGAATTACATTATTGTTTATGGACTTTATCGCAATAATTGCTTCAATTGCTCCTGCCGCACCGAGCAGGTGTCCGGTCATTGATTTGGTAGAACTAACCCAAAGGTTGCTGGACTTACCAAATGCAAGTTGCATTGCTTTCAGTTCAGCAATATCGCCAACGGGAGTAGAAGTCGCATGGAGATTTAAGTAATCCAATTGATCACTGTTGATTTGGGCTTCCTCTAGCGCTAGTGACATAGCTTTGGCCGCGCCTATGCCTTCTGGATGAGGCGAAGTCATGTGATAGGCATCAGCAGTCATAGAAGCGCCGACAAGTTCAGCATATATTTTTGCGCCTCTTTTCTTGGCATGCTCGTATTCTTCCAATATCAGAGCTCCGGCACCTTCCCCCATAACAAATCCATCCCGATCCCGATCGAATGGTCTGCTTGCAGTTTTGGGATCATCATGCCTACTCGACATTGCTTTCATCGCAGAGAAACCTCCTACTGAAGCAGGGGTAATGGGTGCTTCTGAACCGCCGCTGATAAAAACTTTTGCCTTTCCCAATCGAATGTAATTGAATGCATCCATGAAAGCGGTATTGGACGTGGCGCAGGCAGATACCGTTGTATAATTGATTCCCTTTAATCCGAATTTCATCGATATCATTCCCGAAGCCATATTGACAATAAGCCTAGGAACGAAAAATGGGCTGAATCGAGGAATATAATTGCCCGTTACATAGTTTTCAACTTCATTTTCGAATGTTTCCATTCCGCCTTGTCCAACTCCCCAAATAACACCAATATCAAATGGATCCATAGTATTTGGATCCAAACCAGAATCTTCTAGCGCTTGCGATGCACTGTACAGGGCGTATTGAGTAAATAAATCACTTCTTTTGATCTCATTTCTATCGAGGTATTTTTCCGGTTGAAAGTTTTTGATTTCGCTCGCGATCTGTGTCCGAAACAAAGATGCGTCAAAGCGACTGATGATAGCTGTGCGATTTTCGCCTCGTAAAATATTATCCCAGAATATATCAATGTTCTCTCCTAGCGGGTTGATTGTCCCCATGCCAGTAATTACAACTCTTTTCATTTTTATTATGTTAAAATTAATGTAATAATATACCGATTGGTATTTTTAGTTTTAAAAAATTATATTTTGATCTCGCGATTCACCATTTCTTTCATATTATCCAAGAGAATGGCGAAATCTTTAGCACGTCCCGAAATTTTTGAAAGTAAAATGCCGCCTTCAATCATAGCCATGAAGATGACCGCAAAATGTTCAGCAGAAATATCCTGTTTAAACTCTCCATTGTTAATCCCTTCTTCTAATATCGAAATCAATTGTTGCTTCCAAAGTGCAAATGATCGTTTGACTTTCGGTGTTAAAAAAGGTAAGGAGTCATCAGCTTCGATAGCAGCATTCATTAGCGGGCAGCCGCCTGAAGCAGTAATATTTTTAAAATTTTCTTTGTAGAAATCAAAAAAAGCGAAAAGTTTCTTTAGGGCTGTCTTTTGCAGTGTAATCTGCTGATTAACGGCTTCTGCAATCTTTTCACTTTGATAGGTATAGACATGTATAGCTAGATCATCTTTGTCCTTAAAATTTCCGTAGATACTGCCTTTTGTTAAACCCGTAGCTGTAGTGATGTCTGATAAGGAAGTAGCGAAATATCCTTTTTTGTTAAAAATAGGGGCCGTTTTTTCAATGATAAATTGCCGGGTTTGTTCTGCCTTTGACATAATCGCGCTGTTCTTTGATTGCAAAGATAAAAAATACTTTTTGGTATATAATTAATTTATTTAGGAGTAACTAAAAAAGTTACATTATTTTTTTTGTGATGCGATAAGTACAGCGAGCATCGTTTTCGAGAATATATGCTATTCTGCTGATTGTATAAGACGGACCGATAAGTTGCTGAAAATTGTGAAGTTCAGAACGGCAAAAACCTTGACATTCTGTTGCCGCGGCACAAATAGGGCAATGATTCTCAATAAAGAGAAAAGATTCGGCTTCTTTTTTCCATTCAGCCATATATCCCTCTTCTGTTCGCTTCGCTGCGATAATATCAAGTTTATTTTCGAGCGTTTCAGTACCGGATAGTGCATTTGTATATTTTTGATATATTTTTGACTCCCGATCAGCAATCAATAAATCCAGCGCATTCTCACCAAGCAGTTGTTTAATGGATTGGAGCAGTTGGACGGTAACATCAGCGTGACTATCAGGAAACTTTGAAAGCCCTTGTACGGAGAGGCAATAATAGGTTGACGGCCGGCCGATACCCTCACTCCTTGCATAAGATTCAATAAGTCCTTGGTTGGCAAGATTGAGTAGATGTTTGCGTGCACCCTCCTTCGTGATGCCCAACTCCAAGGCAATATGGGCTGCAGTAACTTCGCCTCGCATTTTTAATAACATTAATATCCTATCCGCCGGTGTTTTTTGCATTTGACAATAAATAAGTTGTTTTAATATTCTAGGCAAAGATACTATTTTTTCTAAACGTTATTGTAATGGGTTTTTCTGAGCTTATTTGCAATAAGCAATTTATTTTATGATTTTAATAAAACAACTAAATTGTTGTTTTATTAAAATCTATTATTTAGCTTTGACTTATCATAATAAAATAACAAAACTAAATAGCATGAACAGATTTCAATTACCAGATTTATCATATTCTTATGGAGCACTGGAACCTTATTTTGATCAGGAAACGATGCATATCCATCATCAGAGACATCATCAAACCTATGTTGATAATTTAAATAAAGCACTAGTGGATACAAGGATCGAAAGTATTGAATTGGACGATATCTTGGGGCAGGTGAGTCAATATGGTTCTGCTGTCCGGAACAATGCTGGTGGCCATTACAATCATTCCCTATTTTGGGAAATTTTATCTCCGACACCGAAAACGATACCTACTGGGAGGCTAGCAAATGAAATAGATGCAGTTTTTGGTTCTTTAGACGAGTTGAAAATGAGAATAAAAAATGCAGGGCTTGGACAATTTGGCTCTGGATGGTCGTGGCTTTATGTTAAGTATAATGGTACTTTGGACGTGGTGGCTACATCTAATCAGGATAATCCGTTAATGAATACTCAGTTGGCGAGCCGAGGAGTACCAGTTTTAGGTGTCGATGTATGGGAGCATGCCTATTATTTGAAATATCAGAATAAAAGAGCAGACTATTTGGACGCATTTTGGTCTGTCTTGGATTGGTCCGTAGTCGAAAAGAAGTACGACCGGATAATCGATAAATTGATTTAACCGTTTGAATTTCCATCAGGTAAGGATAATAATAACATTAAAATATGTTTGTAAATAAAGTTGAAAATTCGGGTATATTGGCGCTTGATCTTATTGATTTCAAAAATGTAGTTGAAATTATCGAATTCGACATCAAAATACTCTTTTACCAAGAAATGATTGTCCGGGAAAAGGAATTTAGGGCGGCTTTGGTTACATTGGATTTGAGTTCCTTTCTGAGTAAAGCTGTTGCTTTTACCTGTTCCGTTGATGCAATTATTCCACCTTGGGTATATATGGCTTTGGCAGAGAAATTCCATGCTAAAGTAGCGTATTACGATTTTAAAAGCGTGGAAACAATGGAACTGGAATTATGGACACAGAATTTGATTCATGCAGATCTTTCAGGCTATCAAGATCAGAAAGTTGTTGTAAGGGCACGTCCAAATATACCTGAATCACTTTATATGTTGGCTACTTCGCGCTTAATTCCGATTGTCAAAACATTGATGTACGGAGAAGTCGGAATGCCAAAGGTTATTTTTAAAAGAACATAATAAACAATGAAAGCACTAATATTTAATGGGGCCTTGGAGCGTAGACAGGAGTCTACTTCGGGTATATTGTCTAATTATTTTGCTGAACAATTGAGTCAGCTGGGGATAGCGAACAGCGTTTTTAATCTCGCTGATAGTGGTATTCCGCTTTTTGATAATAGTCTTACCCGAATTCCAAATAGTGTAAAGATTATGAATAATCTTTTTTTAGAGGCAGATGTACATTTTTGGCTGTCTCCTTTATATCATGGAAGTATCCCCGGTGTAATGAAAAACTGTTTGGACTGGCTTGAGATAAGTGCAAAAAATAGGCCGGCTTATCTTACGGATAAAACGATCGGGCTGGTTTGTTGGGCAGATGGAGTACAGGCCTTGCAAGGGATCAACGCAATGGATACGATAGCAAAATCATTACGGGCATGGACTTTACCATTTAGTGTACCTATTATTAAAAGTGGATTATTTGAAAACAACGTTTCGGGAAAGCTGTCTTCAACGTATACATGTAAATTAGATCTGTTGATCAATATAGCGACAACTAGAACCACAGTGGTTGAAACACCGTTAGGACGTTCGTAAAAATTGTATTTTAATAAAAGCAGACTTCATATATTGCCGCGTCGACGATATAAAGCACCTTGATGACGATTGAGGTGCTTTATATGTTTTTAAAATTGCTTAGTTTTGAAAGATCATCTGTCGAAGAGTTAGTATCCGCAGAGTTTCCAGAATAACACAAAGAGACGCATCTCAATAAAAATGCAACAAATTTTATTTCATATTATAATAAGGTATCTGATTAATGAAGTTACAACGCCGCGTTTTGCTAAAGTTCATTGCTGTATGGATCATGTATTTTACTGTACAAATGACGAGCGCGCAAAGTTTTTTGCCCCTAAATGAAGATAAATATCGAGCTGATGCCGAGATGCTATTGAAATCGGCTTCAAGCGATAGTGTACAAGCATTGCAGTACTTCTATTTGGCGGATTACTACAGGTTTCGTGATACACTGAAATTTTGGGAGAATATACGACAAGGGGAGCGGAAGGGTAAGGCTTTTAAAAGTCTTCAGGCAATGGGAGCGCTTTACAAAAGCTTCTATTATGGCCAATTTTTAGATAGTCGACGTGCAGAGATTGAAGCCCAGAAATGCGTAGATATTTTGGGTAATGCCAAGGAGCACTTCCAACAGGAGCTTTTGGCCAAAGCTTGGTATAATCTGGGTTTAATTCGATTTCCGAAAAAAGGGTTCGCTGATTTTCTGGATATACTCAATGGTAAGTGTATGCCATATGCCAAAGCGCACGATCCGCTCATGGAAGGCGCTATAAATACAATGATTGGCTTGACTTTTATGTCATCCAATCAGTTGGTGAAGGCGGATGAATACCATCAGCTTGCGATCAAACAGCTCGAACAGCAGCCTAAGAGTACAGCCTTGTTAGTAGCCTATTTGAATGCCGTCAGTACATATTGTTATCAAGTCAAATCAAAAGAGGCTCGGCTATTATTGGATAAAGCTAAACTGCTTTTAGGTGAGAATCCAAACTCCTCCCAACTTCCCAGTTACTTTTACAACGAAGCCCTTTATTTTACAACAAAACAACAAACAGATGAAGCGTTGCGTATGCTAGATGTAGGGTTGGATTGGTCTAAGAAAATGAACAACTGGAAATTCTATCAGATGATGTTGTTTAGAAAGTTTAATGTTTATTTGATGCAGAAAAAATATGCTGAAGCGAAATTACCATTGCAACAGATTATAAAAAATGGTTTGTTGACACGTGACCTCTATAACAGCAAAATTGTCTATAGCCAATTGGCAAGCGTGAATGAATTGATGGGAGATTACAAAGAAGCGCTTAAAATGTCCAATACGGCAAATAAACTCTCGGATAGCATACAGAAGGTACAGCTTTTGGAAAAAATGAATGAAATGGAAGCCAAATATAAGGCTGTAGAAAAAGAAAAATTGATTTTAAATTTACGTGCAGAAAAAGGCAGCAGTCAATTAAAGATCTTCCTTGTTTTAAGTATCGCTATTTTACTTTTTATAATTGTTTTGTTTGTCACCTTTTCCTATCGCAAGCAGCGCAAATTGAATGGACAGATTCAAATTAATCATGAGGTTGCTTTGGAGAAACTGGCCAAGGAAAAACAGTTGCAAATTTCGGAATCGATGCTCAAAGGTGAAGAGCAGGAACGGCAGCGCATTGCGCAAGATTTGCATGATAGCATCGGTGGGATGCTGACAGGATTGAAATTTAAGATCGCTGGTGATCATTCTAAAAAAAATGATTTGACAAACGAACTGCCACAAAAGTTGAACGATATCTTAGGCGAGGTGCGACGAATATCACATAATTTGATGCCCGAGTCGTTGCGGCAATTTGGTTTAATAGCAGCGTTGGAACAATTGTGCCTTTCAATGCGAAATAGTAAAGTTACAATCCAATTTGAAAATTATGAGAAAGAAGTCCTTCTGGATTTCCAAAAAGGACTGGCAATCTATCGTATTGTACAAGAAGCAATCTCGAATGCGCTGAAATATGCCGATCCTGATTTAATTATTGTCCAGGTAAGCAAATCGGAGGAAACTTTACTCGTTTTGATTGAAGATAACGGAAAGGGGTTCGATCCTTCCGTTGCCAATTATGGAATGGGCTTAAATAATATGATAAACCGAATTAAGTGGATCGGTGGATCTATTGATATTCACAGTAAACTTGGCTCTGGTACTCAAATTGAAATAGGATTAAGTGTTTAGTTAAAAAAGAGCGAGTATATGAAAATTATAGCTGTATTGGATGACCATCCTTTATTATTGGAAGGTGTAAGTTCTTTTCTCATTAGTCAAAGGGAGTATAATGTTTATTCATTTATAGAAGAGGTAGCATTGATCGAATTCTTGGATAGGACGAACGTTGACTTGTTGCTTATGGATATGCAACTTTTGAATACAAGCGGATTGGAGGTATGTTTACAAGTAAAGAAACTGTTCCCCAAGATTCCAGTCGTTGCACTGAGTAATCTAGCTGATCGTAATCTTATTTTTCAATTTATGCGAAACGGGGGAAATGGTTATATATTAAAGGATGTTTCCAATGACGAGTTTCTTCGTTGTGTACAACTTGCATTAAATAGAGAGGAAGCACTTTGCGATAGTGCAAAAGAGCTTTATGCTGGGGCGATGTCTACTATGGGCTCTCTTCCACGTTTAACACAAAGGGAAAAGGAGATCTTAATGATGATATCCAATGGACATACCAGCAATCAGATCGCAGAGAAATTATTTTTAAGCCCAGTTACCATAGAAACACACCGACGCAACCTATTGACCAAATTTAAGGTGAAAAATATGGTAGAATTGGTACAACTTGCCCTAAAAAATAAATTGTTAGGGCTTTAAGACAATGCATGCTTTTCTAATGTTCGCCATAGCCTACATCATCCAGCTTGCCTTTAAAAACCCGGAACTGGATGATAAAATAAGCGATGACCAGAACTGCTGCAAAAATAAACCATCCTAAACCTACTGTAAGTCCATATTCATGCGCAGCAGCATTCTTTATAGTAAGTGATGGGTTTATTGCATTGGTTGAGGGAAGTAAGGTTGGAAACATCGAGGCTACTGTCGTCGCAAAACTTCCAAGTATAAACAGCGATGAGAAGAGAAAACCGGTGCCATCTCTTTTGAATGTTCTAATCCAAAACTGTCCAAGTAAGCCAATGGTTGCAATTAATGGAAATATCCAGAGCCAATAATAATTTTGGAAGTTATTTAGGGAGATTGGTTTTACATAATGCCAGACATAAGCAGATAAGAGAACCAATACAAGCAATATGAAGTTCAATTTAAATATGATATTTTTAAGGCGTTGATTTAAAGTACTGGATGTTTTTAAAATGACCCATCCAGCACCATGAATAGTTAGCGTGATGACTGCAACTAGACCTAATATTAATGTAAACCAGTCAATAATACCCTGATGTTCGGCCAAAGGATCAAACGTTGGATTCCAAAGTGCTAGAAAGAAATAATGCGGTTCCTGGGTAGATATCCCATTTTCGACCATACCGAGGTTAACTCCGCGGACCACATTGCCTAAAGCGGCTCCAAAAAAAAGCGCAAGAAGCAGGCTCGCTAAGCCAAAAGCTTTATCCCATAATGCTTCCCAAAGCCTATGATGCACTTGTCCTCTCAGTTCAAGGCTTATTGCCCTAAAGATCAATAACCATAGTACAAGCATTAACGGAAGATAGAAACCACTAAAAGAGGAAGCATAAAGTGTCGGGAAAGCAAAAAACAAAACACCGCCGGCTGCAATAAGCCAAACTTCATTCGCATCCCAAAATGGACCGATTGCATTTGTCACAGCCCTTTTCTCCTGTTCAGTTTTTGCAAAGAATAAGTGTACAATTCCCGCTCCAAAATCATAACCATCAAGGACAACGTATATGCCCAACATGCAGGTTAATACAATAAACCAGAATATTTCCATAACAAATTAGCTTAAAGTAATATGAGGCTCTGGGCCTTTTCTAATAATTTTCAGTACAAGCATAAGGAATAGTAAACCCAAAAGGATATATAGCCCGACAAATCCTAGTAAGGTGAATAACGTATTACCAGAGGACACTGTAGGCGATACGCCGTCAACCATACGCATCAAGTTATAGACTAGCCAAGGCTGTCTTCCCAGTTCGGAAGTATACCAGCCTGCAGTATTGGCGATATAAGGAAAAGGGATCATAAACATAATAATCCACAGTAGCCATTTGGCTTGATATAATTTGTTTCGCCAAAGCAAAAAAGTACCCAATACCATTATTCCGATGAATATTGTACCTAGTCCTACCATAATGTGATAGCTATAATAAAGTCCGGGAACATTAGTTGGATGTAACGAGTCATCAAACTCATTGAGCCCCTTTATTTCAGCATCCCAACGTTGATAGGTAAGGAAACTTAATACATTAGGGACTGCAATTTTATTGTCCAGTTTTTTGTTCTCCATATCAGGTTGGCCGATCAGAACAATTTCGGATCCACCTCTCTCTGTTTTAAAGATACCTTCCATGGCTGCAAATGCGGCAGGTTGATATTTTACCACATTTTTGGCTGCGAGATCGCCCGTAGGGAATGCGAGCATAACTGATGAGACGACGCCAAAGATAACACCACTTTTAACGAATATCTTTCCAAATTTGCTATGTCTATCACTCAGGAGGTAGAAAGCTCCAATGGAGGCAACAAAAAAAGAACTTGTCACCAGTGATGCTGCTTGATTGTGAAGATAAGATGGCCATAACCATGGGTTACTGAATAAAGAACTAAAATTGGTAAGCACAAATTTTCCATTTTCGAGGATTTCATAGCCCACAGGGTGCTGCATCCAAGAATGCGTGGCAATAATCAGGAATCCACTTGCCCAAGAGCCTATAAATACCATCAAACCCGAAAGAAAGTGAAGTTTGTGGCCGAGTAATTTTTCTCCAAAGAGAAACATTCCCAGAAAAGAGGACTCTAGGAAAAATGAGAACATTCCTTCCATTGCTAAGGTTTGCCCAATAATCCCCCCAGTAAGTTCAGAGAATTTTGCCCAATTTGTGCCAAATTGAAATTCCATAGGAATACCTGTTACAACGCCCATAGTAAAATTAAGTGCAAATATTTTCATCCAGAATTTTGAGGCATTGTTGTAATCTTCATTTTGTGTCTGTAGAAATTTCCATTTGAAATAAACGATCATCAATGATAATCCCATGGTCAATTGGGGAAATAGATAGTGGAATGTGATAGTAAAGGCAAATTGAAGCCGATTGTAAAGAATCATGTCCTCCATGGATCCGAAGTTTTGGTTAATGACATTTAAATATAACGTTTTTTTACCGTAACTACTTTTCTATGGGTTTTATTTTTTAATGGAACGCTAGACGATTATTCATCATTGTAATCCATCGCTAGTTTAATAGCAAGGCAGATGATCACCCAACCTGATAAAGTGCCGCCGTTAAGAGTCTTTTTTATCTTATTACTAGAACATAATGGAGTAATTTTTTATTTTAATAAAATCTATAGAATTAGTAGATTATATTAAAATATCTTTTATATTTGTGAAGGCGTCAAAAGGTACTAAGAATAAAAATAGGATCTTCTTACCATAAAATTTAATACAATTATGAAATATATCAACTTTGTAAAAATCGCATTCCTTACTAATAGTACTATTAAATCTTTAATAACTATACCCCCAGGTAAGAAAATGCGAATGTGTAATATAGGATAATTTCCCTTATCTTTTCTCAAACTGACAGCAGGGGAGGCGCTCGCCTCCCTAAATGTCTTCAATATAGAAACGAGTTTTCGATTGGCGTTGGCACTTGTTCGTATTCACCATTAATTCTTTAGCTATGAAAAATTATAGGGTACTAAGGTATTCTACACGGTCTTTATCTTTAGGATTTTCCTGTTATGGATAACATAACTCTGTGCAGATCGAACCGAAGTCCATTATTAATGCCTCTGTATCCGTATATCATGATGATAGCCAAAAAAGTCCTACTCAAAGATGTAACAGTTCCACTTGGCTTATTCAGAAAACCGTGTTTCTGACTCTAAAAAGCATTATCTCTGGTCAATTCCACAAAGAGAAATTAATCTCAATACGAATTTGAAACAGAATCCAAATTGTTAAAAATTGTTATATTGTGGCACGTTCCAATTAACTCATACAAATATGAAGCGATACGCTAGACTCTTTCTCTTAACGACATTATTTTTAATGGTGGCTTTTGCCTACGGCCAACAGAAAAAGCCGAATATCATCTTGATCCTGACCGATGATCTCGGATATAGTGACATTGGTTGTTATGGAAGCCCCAATATCTCAACTCCTTTTTTGGATTCGATAGCCAGTATAGGAGTACGAGCAACAAATTTTATGGTCTACGCCTTCCTGCACCCCTTCGAGGGCGTCTTTACTCACAGGAAGATATGCCTCACGTTATAATCTTCCAGCACCAATAGGTCCTGGCTCAAATTTGGGATTGCCTAATGATGAGGAAACGATTGCTGAATTATTAAAAAAAGTAGGATATAGAACTGCGCTGATCGGGAAGTGGCATTTAGGAGACAAACAATCTTATCATCATCCAAATCAGCAAGGTTTTGATTCTTTTTATGGTATGCTTTACAGTCATGATTATCGTGATCCCTATGTTAAGACGGATTCTGTTATTAAGATCTTTAGAAATCGCAAACCAGAAGTTATCACTCCGGAAGATTCGGATCTAAGCACACTCTACCACAAAGAAACAGTGAAATTTATAGAAGAGCAGGACAAAGAGCATCCATTTTTTTTATATTACGCACACAATTTTCCACACCTCCCTTTAGCGTTCGCCAATAAAAAGAACCGATTTGCAGATCAGCAAAATGCAGGTCCGCTCGGTGCAATTATGCAAGAACTGGATCATAATTTTGCCGAGCTTTGGAAGACTGTCGAACGAAAAGGCTTAGCTGATAATACCATTTTGATTTTTTCAAGTGATAATGGGCCGTGGATAGCCTATCCGTCACGAATGTCTGACGATGCCGCTACCAAAAATTGGCACGTGGGTACTGCAGGTGTATTCAAAGGTTCTAAAGCTGAAACGACGGAAGGTGGTGTTCGTGTGCCTTTCATTGTCTATGGAAAAGGATATGCACAAGAGGGCAAAGTCCTTCGACAGGCAATCAGTAATTTGGACGTACTGCCAACATTAGTTAAATGGACGGGAGCTCCATTGCCGAAGAAAGCTATTGATGGACAGGCTATTGATTCCTTGTTGAATGGTAAATCGGAAGATTTAAAAACTCCACATAGACCAATATATTTGGTTAATTATGGTCACGTTGAGGCCGTCAGGTCGGGCGATTGGAAATATCGCAGGCTTGCAGCAGGAGTAAATCAAATCTCAGGTAAACCGTATGATGCTATTGAGGAATTGCATAATATCGCTTGGGACCCAAGTGAGAGAACAAACGTACTAAAGGACTATCCGGAAAAAGCGGCAGAACTCCGATTACTGTTCGAAAGTTTTGATGGCAATATGAAATAGTTCATAAAAAATGATCTTTTATCATAAATAAAGCGGCACTTATCTTTTAAATGCCGCTTTATTTATATATATGCCATAGCGGTTTTTCTAAAGCAATTTAAAATTCTTTTCTTTGACGTCCCGACTATTGGGGCCAATGTAGACTTTGAAGTCTCCAGGTTCGGCAACATAATTCAAGTTGTTGTCAAAGAACTTGAGATCTTCTATTTTGATCTCAAATTTTACTGTTTTTTGCTCTCCTTTTTTCAAGAATATTTTTTGAAAATCTTTTAGTTCTTTTATAGGACGAGTGACAGAACCAACTAAATCTTGGATATAGAGCTGCACTGTTTCCTCCGCATCATAATTCCCAGTATTGCTGATATCGATACTCGCTTGAAGAGACCCTTTTTCATCAAGTGTATTTCGGTCAAGACGAATATCACCATAAGCAAAAGTCGTGTAGCTTAACCCATAACCAAAAGGGTAAAGGGGAGAGTTGCTTATATCCAGGTAGTTGGATTTAAATTTTTCGAAATCACCAGAGTTTCCATAGGGTCTTCCGGTATTTTTATGCGCATAATAAATCGGAATTTGCCCCACATTTCTTGGAAAAGTCGCTGTAATTTTACCTGAAGGAACAACATCACCAAATAGTACGTCGGCAACTGCTTTTCCTGTTTCCGATCCACCAAACCAAACATTTAATATTGCCGGTACATGAGTATCTTCCCAAGTAAGCGTAAGCGGTCTACCGGTAAATAAGACAAGTACGACTGGCTTTCCGGTCGCCAATAATGCTTTTAAAAGGTTTTGTTGATTTTTAGGTATGTCCAATTCTGAGCGGCTTGAGCTTTCCCCGGACATTTCTGAAGATTCACCAAGTGCGGCAACCACAACATCTGATTGTTGAGCAACTTTTACGGCATCTGCAATAATCTCATCTTCTTTTCGAGGGTCTCGTGCAATTGTTCGACCAAACATTGTTGCGTGCTTTTGGTAATTCGGATCTTCCAATAGGTTGCTTCCTAAGTGTGTAAGAATGTTTACTTTGTTGCCTAATACGGCTTTCATTCCTTCTACTAATGATGCTGTTTTTTCCAATTCTGCACTCACGCTCCAGGTACCCGGCATATTAGCTCCTGAATTGGCTAAAGGGCCAATAACAGCAACTGTGCCCGTTTTTTTTAATGGAAGAATCTGATTTTCATTTTTCAATAAAACGAATGATTTAGCGGCAATTTCTCTTGCCTTTGCATGATTGGCAGCTGAACCTATCACGTTTTTCGCTCGCTGCTCATTACAGTAACGATATGGATCTTCGAACAGCCCCAATTTATATTTTGCTTCCAACACAAAACGGCAAGCTCTGTCAATGTCAAGGAGTTTAACTTTGCCTTCATCAAGCGATTTTTTCAGTGTTGTGAGAAAACCTTCACCTACCATATCCATATCAACGCCAGCATGTAAACTTAGCGCAGATACGTGTTGGAGATCCCCAAGTCCGTGAGCCGTTAGTTCATTAACAGCCGTATAATCTGTTACAACTAAGCCCTTAAAACCCCATTGTTTGCGCAGGACATCGGTCATTAACCATCTATTAGCCGATGCAGGTACGCCATTAATATCATTAAAGGAGGTCATTATACTTCCAGCCCCAGCATCTATAGCTGCTTTGTAGGGCGGTAGATATTCATTGTACATGCGATGAACGCTCATATCTGTGCTATTATAGTCCCGCCCGCCTTCTGCTGCACCATATAGTGCAAAATGTTTGACACAGGCCATCATGGTATTGTGAGCTGCTAAGTTATCCCCCTGGAAGCCATGGACAATAGCCTCAGCAACTTTGGAACTCAAGTAAGTGTCTTCACCTGCGCCTTCGGAAATACGCCCCCATCTCGGATCTCTGGAAATATCTACCATCGGCGAAAATGCCCAGTTGATGCCATCTGCCGTCGCTTCTTCTGCTGCTATGCGGGCAGATTGTTGAATTAAACCCATATCCCATGTCGCCGCAAGGCCCAAAGGAATAGGGAAAACAGTGCGATAGCCGTGTATGACATCCATTCCAAAGATAATCGGAATATTGAGCCTAGACTGCTTGATCGCAATTTCTTGGGTCTTGCGAATTTTGGATGGTGTGCTCATACTAAAGATACCTCCAATTTGGCCATTTCGGATTTTAGCTTCTACATCCGTGGAGACCGTTGTTCCAGTTGTCGCTTCGCCGCCGGTAACCAGGTTTAGCTGCCCGATCTTTTCTTCGATAGTCATTTTGGCCATAAGCTGGTTAATGAACTCATCCATTTTTTGATTTGACTGCGCTGGACTCACATGCCAAGCTAAAAATGCAAGAAGGAATGTTCCTACTACTTTTTTCATTGTATTATTTTTTTGTACGTTATGAACTAAATGTTTTAATTGAGCGCATAACACCCGATTTAGTTGGTGCTTGTAATCTTAATGAACTGTTATTCCATTGATTATTTATCAATGTTACTTACAGCTCGATTTCATCGATATTTATTTATAAGCTTGGGTCGACTAAGAGCTTCTTGTTGGCAATTTTATATTTTCGTGGATGGAACCATTTTCAACGTGTGACAGATTAAAAATGATTCCTAATTTAACCACTACTTTAAATAGGGACTCGTAAAACCAAGTTTTTTCAATCCCTGCTGAATCTCTGGTGCTTGCATGAATAAGTCCCAGATTTTTCCTGTTCTATAATTTTCGATCATGACGATAATGGGACCTTGATCGATGGCAAGATAACGTTGAGGGTACCAGTCTGCAGTTTCGCTATAAGCGTCATAATATCCATATTTTCCCCAGACTTTATTACCCAATTGTTTGTTCAAGTATTGGGCAAACTGAATGCTTTCATGAGATGTATAAGGCATGGATGACAAGGCTGCTGTTGGTGAGATTACACCAGGATCGTTGTCCGGGTGGTGTGCATCGTAGCCTTTAATGGAATAACTAGCAGTCCAGCCCCAGCCTTTTTCAGCACCATATCCTTTATAACCTTTTGGGTTTAGGTTGGCATAGGCTAAATTTATCTTAGCATGGTTGTTTGTTACTTCCCAATAATCTGCATACTGATCTTTTAATCCTTTGGGGCTTAGTCCTAAGTAAGAATAATGCTCCCAAAAAAGCGGACCAACTTCACCTTCTTTGGCATTATGTTTAAGTACTAGCGGAATATCATACTTTTTGGCTGTGCTTTTGATCGCTCCAGATCTTGCCCAACCCTCATGATATACTTTTGGTGAGATGGGATGAGAAGGGGAGGAGCTTGCTAAAATATATGTAATAAGACACTCATCATATCCTCTAACGGGGTGGTTTTGCTGAAAATTGAATTTTGGACTCCAATGCCAATAAATGACGTTTTGTCCATTTGTATAGTGATTCCAATCAATTTCTTGCCACAGTTTGTCGGCTTTTTGGGCAACCAATTGAGCTGACTCACCTTTGTCCTTTAGATATTCACGTATAGTAACTAGACCTTGAGCCAAGAAAGCGGTTTCCACAATATCGCCTCCGTTATCTTTTTCACTGAAAGGTTTGGCCGTCCCGAGTTCTCCATCATACCAATGTGCCCATGCACCTTTGAACCGTTCGATCTTGCCCAAATAATCCATAATATGATCCAACTTTTGGATACCCTGTTCTTGACTGATAAATCCACGTTCCATAGCGACAATCATGCTCATAAGCCCGAATCCACTACCACCTATGGTAATTACATTACGGTCATTTTCTGGATAGACACCGTCCATATGAATACGTTCTCGAGCAAGGCCAGAAGTAGGTTCGGCGCCTTCCCAGAAATATTGAAAGGTATGTTGTTGAATATTGGTCAACAGCGAATCTTCGTTGAAATGATGACCACTGATTGAATCAGTTTTTGATGGGCTGTCTGTATGACTATTGGGGGCGTTTTGGCACGAACTGCTGAGAATAAGCGCCAAAGCGATACCGGTAAGGGCAGGGTATGCTATTCGTTTTCTCATGAGGGATATTGTTTAAGTCTTAAAAATGTTCAAACGGCCTAAGGCCGTTTGAACCAAGTTATCGATGGATTGTATTACCAACCTATATTTTGAGGCATTTCTGGAGTTTGGATACGTTGCTTTTCTGGGATAGGGAAAAGCAACATTTTATCCTGGAAAGTCTTTCCATTTGCAGCCATAGCCGTTTTTGCTTGTTTTGTACGCACTAAATCAAACCAGCGGTCATGTTCGAATGCTAACTCAAGTCTTCTTTCTTTCCAGATCAATTGACGCAGCTGGGCTTGGTCAGTTGTCGTTACACTAGGTAATTTTACCCGTGTTCTGACCGTATTCAAAGCATTAAGAGCCTCACTGCTATTACCAGTCTCATTTGCAGCTTCAGCTAGAATAAGGTAGATTTCACCTAAACGAAGATAACGCACGTTTTTATCGCCATCTGCAGCACCTCCATTTGCCGAAGAGTAGGCTTTTTCATTATACATTGGATTTTCTACGCCATTGTCAATTAGTCGACCGTCGTAGAGCGTCTCACCTCTAAAGATAATGGTTGCATCGCGACGAATATTGTCTTTTTCGGCATTGAATGCATCCAGTAAGTTTTGACTTGGGATATTAAAACCCCAGCCTAAATTTACGGCTCCCCCACGAGGAGCCTGTACCTGACTATATTGTTGAATACCGTGTGCGATAGAGGTACCCCTTGCTTGCCATTCAAATAGAGATTCCGGACCATTCTCTCCGGCTAGTCGCCAAATCGTTGCATAATCAGGTTCAAGACTGTAGCCACCAGAAGTGATCACAACTTTTGCTATGTCTGCCGCCTGTTGCCATTTACTTTGATATAAATATACTTTCGATAGTAACCCCTGAGCAGCACCTTTGGTCGCCCTGCCCAAATCCTTTGCAGCATATGCTGATTTGATAGGTAAGTTGTCAATAGCAAACTGTAAGTCAGCTTCAATATAAGCGTAGACCTCCGATGCAGGTTCCCTTTTTATATAATCTCGTTCTTGGATAGGGACGTCACCCCACCCACGCACTAAATAAAAATAATTGAGAGCACGTAAAAAACGAGCTTCAGCAATCAGTCTATTTTTATATGTTTCATCAGTTAATCCGTAATTTTCGGTATATTCTATGGCTCTCGTTGCACGGCCAATTGACTTATACCATCGTGTCCACATTGATTCAAAAGAACCGGTAGTAGAAGTATATGTTAAATTGTCTAGGCTCAGTTTATCGCCACCAGCATCTGTTTCAGAGCTACCTTTGTCGGCATTATCGGACAGCATATCCGTAATACCAATATAAGAGAAGGAATAGTCCCAGTCGGTAAACATACCGTAAATTCCATTGACATATCGCTCTGGTGTGAAGATTTCTTCACTGTCCTCAGCTTCAACCAGTTCCTTCGATGGTACATCTAGGAATTTATTGTCTTTGCAGCTCTGCATTGCAATTCCTGCGGTGAATAAGAGCGCTATATAGAGTTTGTTAATTTTCATTGTTTTCAAAACTAAAGTGATTAAAATTGCATGTTAAGCCCGAAGAGGAAATTACGCGTAGTAGGGTAAGCTGAAAGCTCAATACCAGAGGTAAGATTTGGACTGCCATCACCTGCAAGTTCAGGAGAGAAACCGCTGTAATTTGTAAACATAAAAGGGTTTTGTGCGGTTACATATAATCTTAGCTTAGACTTTGAGCTATAGAGATTATTGAAAGTGTATCCAAGAGTTATGTTATTGATCCGGAAGTAGGCTCCTGATTCAAGAAAATAACTAGAAGCCCAATAAGCTCTTTCTGCACCAGGATGTTCATTTGTTGAACCTGCTCCAGTCCAGCGATTCTCAAAAGTGGAAAGCGCGATATTTTCCCCCGCATTGGAGCGTACACTATTTAAACCATTATATACTTTGTTTCCTGCAACGCCGTAGCCAGAAAGATTGAAATCGATCATTTTATAATTGAGCCCTATATTAATTCCATAGGTAGAGCTAGGGAGAAATGAACCGAAGAATTTTTTATCTCTCGTATCAATTACGCCATCTCCATTTTGGTCTTTGTATTTTAGGTAACCAGGTTTAGCTGTTCCAAATGCCGGTGTATTTGCAACATCTAGGTCATCTTGATATACGCCATTGGCTTCAAACATCCACCAACCATAGATAGGTTGTCCGACGCGTAGTTGTTTAGTGATTTCGCCATTATTTAAACTTCCGCCAGTGGCGCCGTCGAATGTATTGACAACTTCGGTTACTTTGTTTTTATTGTATGCGTAATTCACTCCTACATTATAGCTAAAATCGGAACTTATATTTTTATTCCAGTTTAAAGCAATTTCGACACCTTGGTTCAATATTTTGGCTCCATGAGCATAATAATTTTTCTCGTCTGGTGAAGAATAGATGGGTGTTACATCCAAAATCGTATTTGTGTTTAGCTTATGATAATAGTCAATGGATCCTGAAAGCTGATTGTTCAGAAATGCAAAGTCTAAGCCAGCACCAGTCTCTTTAGTTACTTCCCAAGTCAAATCTACTGCTGGTGTGCCCTTTGCACTTCCATAAACCATATTCTGTTCAGGGCCAAGTACATAGTTGTAGTTTGAGCTTTCAGGGCTCGTCAAGATCGTCGAAACATTTAATGGAATATCTTGGTTTCCTAACTTACCCCAGTTTCCGCGGACTTTTAATAAATTGATCCAACTGGCATCTTTCATGAAGCTTTCATTGGTCACTGTCCAGCCTAAGCCCACAGATGGGAATGTGCCCCAGTATTTTCCAGTATTGCGAAATACACTAGATCCATCTCTTCGTAAGGTTGCTGTTAAATAATACCTACTGTCATAATTGTATTGTAGTCTTCCAAAATAGGATGCTAATGCCCTGGGCGTGTAATAGGTTTGTAGAGACACAATACCATAATCATTTGTTCCTTTGGCTAAATTAATATTCCAATACTGTTCTTGTTCAGGTACGTTATAGCCAGTTTGGCTGTTCATGCTGTTAATGTCGTATTTTTCACGAGACATACCTACGACAGCTTCGACATGATGTTTGTCAAAACTTTTATTAAATGTCAAGAAATTCTCAAATGACCAACGAAATTGTTCGAGATTTTCATATTTTAAACTGTTGTCGACATAATCAATAGCTTTAGGATTTGCTTGCTTTAATGCGATAAATCTAGATTCATCCAGTAAAGTGTTTGCATTTAACCATTGATCCTTCACATTATTGAAAATTCTTTGTTTCGAATAGAATTTATTCCCACCGATACGCGAATTGATTTTTAAATAATCGGTTATTTTAAATTCTCCTTCAAAACTTCCTTGTAAACGAAGGGTGTTTGTCCGTTCATTTTGGCGTAGAACTTCATATACAGGATTACCTATAGAGTTGAGGTTTCCAATGGCTTGTCCTGGAGCTGCTTCAATTCCCGCCACACCTGTTGTCGTATTTACGCGACCAAGACCATAACGGCCATTATCAAACATGAGCGGAGCAAGTGGTGATTGACGGTAAGCTGTGGTGAAGGCACTATAAGGCTTCGGCGTTGCATTGGTTAATGTAAGATTTAAATTTTGGCTGAATTTCAGACGATTATTTAAAAACTTGTAAACGTTGTTATTACGGACGGTATTTCTTACATATTTAGATCCATCTAAAATGCCGTTTTCAGTGTAATTATTTGCAGATACAAAATAATCTATCTTATCTGTTCCACCAGAAATATTTACAGCATTATTAAATACTGATCCCGTATGCAACAATTCGTCATACCAATCCGTATTATATCTTTGATTTTCTGACAATCGATAAGATCCTTTAGTAGAAGTTAAGTATTCGTTGGCAAATATTCTGAATTGATCAGCGTTAGCCATTTTTACGCGGTGGAGAATCTTCTTCATCCCGGCGTAACTTTCATAATTGATATTTGTAGTTCCAGCCTTACCTTTCTTCGTCGTGACGATAATAACACCATTCGCCGCCCGAAGACCGTAAATTGAGGCCGAAGATGCATCTTTCAAAACATCCATGGATTCAATGTCAGATGGATTGATATTATTGATGTCTGTTTGCGCAATGCCATCTACAATGTATAATGGATTCCTTCCTGACAATGCTGTTCCTAAACCCCGAATAATGACATTTGGTGAAGAGCCCGGGGCTTCATTGGCAACAATATTTAGACCTGCAGCTTTACCTTGTATGGATTGCATCGCTGACATTGCCGGTTGCTTCGTAATATCGGATGACTTCAAGGAGCTAATTGATCCTGTCAAGTCAGCCTTTTTTTGCGTACCGTAACCGATGACAACAACTTCTTCCAAGGCTTGATTTTCATTCTCTAAAAATACACTTAGTTGCGTTTGGTTTCCAATGTATACCGTTTGTTTACGATACCCTAAAAAGTTAAAGACTAGAGAATCGGTAGGAGAGGCGTTGATCTGAAATTTCCCCGTTGCGTCGGTTTTTGTAGATACTGTTTTCCCTTTAATACTAATGGTGACCCCAGGCATGGATACCATGCTTGAGCCATCTTTGACTACCCCTTGTATAGAAGTTTGTCCATAGGCTACCGAGACGACCATGGATGTCAAAAATAATGCGGATAGATTCCTCATATCGTAAATTTTTGGTGTTTGTTTAAAATACAGTTGGTTATTTCCCTGGAGCAAATATGTTGATGTAGTACAACTTTGCCAAAATTTAACATTTTCACATCACTACTACAGTTAATTTTTACTTTCTCACGGAAAATATGTTTTTACGTTAAATAGCTGATATTAAGAATCTAAAGAAGTGATTTTGTACAAAAAAAAGTATGCATTAGTGTGAGGCTGACACTAACGCATGTGTGTGGTAATGATGTAGTGTTTGTAGCGAAATTTTAACGTTCCAATAGGAATTCAGAGAGGTTTTTATCTGTTGGAATACCCAATTTCTTGCGTAAACGATAACGTCTGATTTCGACTCCCCGCGTACTAATGTTGAGTAGCGAAGCAATTTCTTTACTCGACATGTTGAGCCGCAGGTAAGCACATAATTTTAGATCATTGGGGACAAGGTCTGGAAATTCATGCTTTAATTTTTTAAAGAAATTCTCATGCGATTCGTTAAAACTCTTCTCAAAAATGTGCCAGTCACGATCATCGTTATGGGCGTCTTCGATCAGTTTATTTATTTTTTTCAGTTCATCAGAACTGAGCTTGTTGCCTTCTGCATCTTTAAGCTGTTTGAGTTCATCGTGCAGATTGTTCAACATTTCGTTTTTATAAACAATATTGAGTGCAGCATTGGCTAGTTCCTTGTTTTTAAGATTAAGTTGATCTTCTAATTGTTGGTTCTTCAATTTAATCCATTCCTTTTCCTGCTGCTCGGCTTCTCTTTCCAATGCAATTTTCTTCTCTTCCAGCCATTTTCGCTTCGCCTGAAACTGTCTCTTTCTTTCTCGTTGAAGATTGAAATTATAAAGGAGATAAACCATTCCGCCGGACATCAAAAGATAAATGCTTTTTGCCCACCAGGAGAGGTACCAGGGATATTTAATGGTGAGAGCAACCGTCTGTACCTCCGAAGTCAAGCCAGTGTTGGTTCTGGCCCGAACTTTAATTTCGAAATGCCCATAGGGCAAGTTTGTAAAATCTTGAAAGGCTGTTTCACTCCACTCAGACCATTTATCCGAATACCCTTCAAGATAATATTGGTATTGTAGTGGTGAAGAGGAATAATAAGGGCTTGAGAAGCTCACCCGGAGATTGTTTTCGGATGAGGCCAATTTAAGGTCAGCCCCCGGTAGGATAGTTTCTCCGGTTGTGAGATTGGTCAATTGAGCAATCTGCGGTGGTGGCAATATAAATTTAGCGGGCTCATCAGAATTCCGGTAAATGGCAAAACCGTCATCCAACCCAATGAGATAGTAGTGATTTTCTATGGGTAGGATGTTTTCATAATTATTCATCATACGATCTTGCAAAGGGCTGAGGAGGTTGGAGTCTATCTTCAGTTTTCCTTTGCTATCAAAATCCACTTTGGCAATTTTTGTTTTCTGAATAAACCAATAACTATTGGTGTTGATGGGAATTATCTTATTTGAATTTTTGTAACTTCCTAATGCATTGTTCAATTCATCGGAATAGCTAAAGCGTTTGACAATGTTATCAAACTGCATGAAGCCACTGTCTGTCGCGAAAACGAGATTATTTTCTAAGGTATAAATTCCATTAAATCTTCGTTTAGCAGCGAGACTGTCTTGCATCGATGTAAATTGGATATGTGCTTTTTGGAAGCTCGGATCAAAATCAATTAACTGTACCTGTCCCCAATCCCCAATCCAAAATGAATGGTTATCTTTTTGGGCAAGGAATCGAACAGGTTCTTTGATTGAAGAAAATTGCTGTACAAATTGAATTTGTGTACCATCAAAAACGAATTTTGATAATCCGGTATAATTCCCCTGGAGAATATTTTTTGTCCCAAAGATAGGTTTGAATATCCAGCCCCCAGTAATTTTGGAAATCTTTACAAGTTGACCACTGACCAGTTTGAAGGTTCCATCATTATGACCGCAGATGAGGTCATCGCCGAAAATGGCCAATGTCCAGACTTGACCGTTCGAATTAGGGACTTGCACGAAATCTAATGAATTATAATTGTTTAGTCCTCTCCATTCACTGACAAATAATCCTTTATTTGTACCTAAGTAAATTTTCCCTTGATAGATAATTGAAGTGTATACAGTCCCAATTTTACCCACAAAGTCGGTGTAGAAAGATAACGATGAGTTGATTTCGATGCGGTCGATTCCGTTATCCAATCCTACCCAAATATTTTGTTGTTTATCTTTTACGATGCTGAGCACCGTATTGTTCTGTAAACCATTGTTTTTGTTGATATGTTGGATAACTTCACCATTTTTATTGATAATAATTACCCCATTTTGAATGGTTCCAAATGCGTATTGCCCATTGTATAAATAAATTCCATTGTTTATTTGAGATTGACTAAGGATAGAATTGGCCGGAATTGACCAGGGCCTAATATTTCCATTGGATTCCATTAGATAGAGTCCATGGCGAGCGGTCGCTATCATCGAATTGCTTTTATCAAAGGGCAATATTGCTAAGACATTTTTGTCCTTAAGAACGTCCTTACCCCGTATGGGGACTAATTTGCCTGATTTGAATTCATGTAGACCACTCGGAAGTTGCTCAAAAAATAGTTGATTGTTGAGCTGATGAGGAAATAGAAATGGTTCACCTTTAGCAGTGAGTTGTTTGATTGTATTGTTTTCCCAGATATAGGACTTGGAAAAAGTATGGAAAAATACACGATGATCCTCCACTATAATTTTCCAGATCTCTTCGTTCGGAAAATAAATCTTATCTGCGACTAATTTGGATAGGCTATGATAGGTCATATCTCCAAATGATTTTGATGTCCAGTAACCAAATTCACCTCGTCCACCTGTGTATACTTTCCCCGCTTTGTCAACAGCAACACTGCGAACTGTTGAGTGGTTGGGAAGTGGGTATATCCGCCAGTACTGTCCGTCAAATCGCAGTAGTCCCTCTGTATTGGCGCTGTAGATTCGCCCTTCTTGATCAATAGCTAGAGACCAATTCTGATTGCCTGCTTTGTATTGGCTTTTTTTGTACTGCTTTACAAATGGTGTGCCTGTGGGTATGATTGTCTGGCAATGGCCAACCTTCATATTAAGAATAAAAAAAGCGCAAAACCAAAAGATATAGGTAATGCTATATTTTTTTGATATCATCGAATCCCTCACTTTAAACTGATTTGAAAAGCAATATATAGATTTTATTGCAAATGTGAGAATACGGGCGCAGATGAATATCGTTATAGACATTCTAGGCTGTCTTTTTGGATTAAATATTCGAAATCGTTTTCGCATTTTTAATCGTCCAATTCATTGAAGCCTACTCGTTTTTTAATTACCTTGGAAACAAATAACCAGACAAAACACGACTATGACTTAAACAAACCTTTAAAAATTGGATTTGGATTTAAACGAATTGCTCAAGGAGTGAATCCATCAATCAAAATATAAACCACAAAAACACTAAATATTTAAAATTATGAAATCAAAGCTTTTCAGAAGAGGGCCATGTGCGCTTATTCCCTATGCTTCCATGGCAATATTTTTGTCACCGGGATTATCGCTGGGGATCACTAAGGGCGAAAATAGAGATATCTATCATCAAATTATTCAGGAAGAAACAGAAATCAGAGGTAAGGTTGTCAACAAAGAAAATTCTGCATTGCAGGGTGTTTCCATAAGTGTAAAAGGAGTCGCTGGTCGGAGTACCCAAACGAATGATAAAGGAGAATTTATACTTAAGGCACCCTCCCGTGCAACATTAATTTTTTCGTCCATAGGTTACGCTGGACAAGAAATTAAACTTGGGGCGAATCAAAAGACGGTACAGCTCACCTTACAGTCGAACGAGTCACTTATGGATGAGGTTGTCGTCGTGGGCTATGGAACACAACGAAAAAGTGATTTAACAGGTTCTGTCTCTTCCATTAATGCAAATCAAATTAATGCGTTTCCATTAGCCGGTACTGCTCAAGCCTTACAGGGACGAGCTCCAGGGGTTTCGGTAACGAGTACGAATGGTGAGCCCGGTAAAGCCCCGAGGGTGCGTATTCGAGGCGGTAGTTCTATAAATGCCAGTAGTGATCCATTATATGTTGTGGATGGATTCCCCGGCAGCTCTGCTCCAGCACCAGAAGATGTTGAATCTATTGAAGTGTTGAAAGATGCTTCTGCGACAGCTATTTATGGCTCACGGGGAGCCAACGGTGTGATTATGATAACGACAAAAAAAGGACGCTCAGGTAAACCAGTGATTGAGCTAAATAATTCTTTTGCCTCCCAAAAGGTAGGTAAGCGTCTTTCATTATTGAATGCTTCGGAATTTGCTTCTTATATTAATGAGGCTTACACTAATGCCGGAAATACAAATGTGCCCTTTCGCGATCCTCAATCCCTAGGCGAAGGAACAGACTGGCAGGACCTTATCTTTAGAAATGGCGGCCAGTTAAATAATCAATTATCTGTATCTGGAGGTAGTGATAATGTCAAATACTATACTTCTGTAAGTCATTTTGGACAAAAAGGAACGGTAATCAATTCCGATTTTAGAAGACTTTCGGGGACCTCAAATTTAGAAATGAAAGTTTCTGACCGAATTAAAATCGGAACCAGATTATTATTTAATAGAAATAAATTAAATGGTGTAAGAACCCAGGAGGGGAGCAGTGGAGCTACTGGAGCGGGAGTCATCTCTGCAGCTTTACGTTTCGAACCTACACAAGGGGTTTACGATGAGGAGGGAAAATATACGTTGAAGCAGTTCGGTGATCCGCATGATAATCCAGTGGCGGCTGCGATGGAAAGAAAAAATGAGGTGATTACCGACTTGTTCCAGGGAAATGGCTTTGTCGAGTTGGGGATTCTGAAAAATCTAACCTTTCGCAGTACCTTTGGCATACAGGTCAGTAATCAGCGCACAGGTAATTATGTTTCAAAAGAATTGGTTGAGGGGAGAAATTTTGGTGGAGTTGGCTCAATCTCAGCGCATAAAAATACCAATTTAATCAATGAAAACTTCTTCAATTATACGCAGACCTTTCACGCAGACCACAATTTAAATGCGATGGCCGGTTATTCTTACCAAAGTTCTAGAAATGAAACCTGGCAGGCCAATAACCGAAATTTCATTTCTGACAATTTTAGCTATTGGAACCTGGGCGCTGGTTCCAATTATCAGAATGCATCTTCCAATCTCGAAGACTGGGTAATGTCCTCATTTTATGGGCGTGTAAATTACAATTACAAAAATCGTTACTTTATTACAGCGACTGGAAGGTACGACGGTTCTTCAAAGTTTGGTGATAACAATAAATGGGCTTTCTTTCCTTCCGGAGCGCTTGCGTGGAATGTAAGTCAGGAACGTTTTATGGAATCTGTTGACTGGTTAAGCAATTTAAAAGTACGGACCAGCTATGGCGAAACCGGAAACTCAGAAATTGGTTCCTACCAATCTCTGGCTAGATTTTCACCTACCTTGACAACAATGGGGGGGAGTCCTGTAAATGCCGTGCGTCCGACAAATGTTGCCAACCCAAACTTGACTTGGGAGACAACAAAGCAAACGGATGCTGGATTGGACATTGGCATTCTAAAGAGTAGAATTAACTTGTCTATAGATTACTATTACAAAAAAACAATCAATTTATTGTATCAGGTACCCTTGCCACTTTATTCAGGTTTTACGACAGCACTTCAAAATATTGGCAGCGTGCAGAATAAGGGCTGGGAATTCGGGTTGCAGACAACAAATCTGAACGGTACTTTTGGATGGAAAACAGATTTTAATATCAGTTTCAATAAAAACAGGATCTTGCAGCTTCCGGGAGGTGAGATTCGATATAATACAATTCCTGGTCATATGCTTTCAACGGATTCGCAGTTGTTACGTGAAGGTGAAGTGTTGGGGGCATTTTTTGGATGGGTAACAGATGGAATTTATCAAGAAGGGGATGATTTTAGCGCACAGCCGAATAAGAAACCCGGTGATATTCGTTACAAGGATTTATTTGGCCGGGATAAAAATAATCAATTGACCGTCGGAGCTAACGGTGTTGTGAATGCCGATGACCGGACGATTATAGGTGATCCAAATCCTGATTTTACCTTTGGTTTTAATAATGACTTCAAGTATAAAAATTTTGACCTGAATATTTTTATGCAAGGGAGCTATGGTAATGACATGTTGAATATCACAAGGATGGAGCTGGACTGGATGGCTGGAAAAGGGAACGCCACTAAAGATGCGCTGCACCGCTGGACACCAACCAACACGAATACCGACGTGCCAAGGGCAAGCTCAACAAATAGTCCTGAGGTTTCCTCGCGATGGGTAGAAGATGGTTCATACCTCCGGTTAAAAAACCTCGCCCTGGGTTATAATTTCTCAGAAAAGTCACTCGAAAAGATCCATTTAAAATATTTAAGGATATATGTTAGCGCGCAAAATATATGGACATGGACCAATTATACTGGTTTTGATCCCGAAGTAAGCTATCAGGATTCAAATCGAAATATTGGATTAGATTACATGGGTTATCCTAATATTAAATCCTATACTCTTGGTCTGAACCTGCGGTTTTAAACGCACTGAGTACAATAGGCACCGTCATCGGTGAATGAAAAATGACAAATAAATAAGCTGAGTGTATCATTTTATTAATCTGTTGAAATATACACTCGTTAACAATTCATGCTAATGAAAAAGATAAATATATATCATACTATACTTACAATACTGTGTTTTACCAGCTTGTTCTCCTGTACTAAATTGAATGAAGAACCGGTAAGTATTTTGGACCCTAAACAATATTTTAAGACCGAAGCAGATGCAGAAGCGTCAGTGATGGGGATTTATGGGCTTTTGGCCAACGCAGATTTTTATGGACGAAGATTAACCATGGTATTGCAATTGCTGGGCGACGACTGCGATATTGCGGATATTGGTACACAGTCCAGCCGGATCCAGTTGAACAGTTTTACACATGATGCAAGCAACCAGGATTTACTTGCCGTTTGGAAAACAGCTTATTTGGGTATCGGAGCTGCAAATGCAGCGATCGATGGCATTCCAGGGGTAAAAATGAATGAAGCTAAAAAATCTGCACTTATTGCCGAAGCTAGATTGCTACGCGCTTTATATTATTACCACTTGGTTCAACTATTTGGTGATATTCCCTATATCGGTGAATTCGTCAGTGATCCAAGCAAGGTAGTAGCTATTAGCAAAACTCCGGCAGCAACAGTCTATGACAATATCATCGCTGACTGTGAATACGCGATAACAAATTTACCCGATAACTATGTCAACAACAATAAAGCACGCCCATCTAAAGGAGCTGCGCAAACCTTATTAGCCTCCGTCTATATGGTCCTAAAAAAATGGGATGACGCTGCAAAAATGGCCGAAGCCGTGATCAATGATGCAAGCAAATATCAATATGCATTGGTAAAAGATTATCGTAGTCTGTGGGATGCCGATCTTGGATTTCAAACTGAACATGTTTGGGTAGTAGATTTCTTAGGAGGGATTACGGGGGAAAATTCATCCAATCAGGATTATACAGCGGCAATGACTGGCGTTCGGGATGCAGATATGCAGGGATGGAGTGTTATTGTGCCATCAAATGGTGTGTATGCTAGCTTTGCTGATCAAGATTACCGGAAAAAAATTAGCTTTTTGACCGAAACGCCAGTGAAAGGAGTGATGACTTCCTATCAGAAATGGAAGTGGCCTCGCATACATACTGCAAAATGGTGTCTACATCCGGGAACGAATGCTGGAGCCGATGGTTCGGACTCGGATATAAAACATGTTATCTTTCGCTATGCGGAAGTTCTTCTAATGGCTGCAGAAGCCATAAATGAGAGTAAGGGTGGACCTACAGAGCAGGCTTATGGCTACATAAATGCAGTTCGGACTAGGGCGAGATATACGCCTCAGGGAATGCAGAACTATCCTACCGATTTGAAGACGGGGATGACACAGACTGAGTTTCGAAAAACTGTACAGGAGGAACGTCGTGTGGAGCTGGCTTTTGAATGGAAAAGATGGTACGATATCAAACGCTGGGGACAGGTCGTAGAAGTATTTACCAAGCCAGGAGCTTATGAAAGCCAACCGAAAGTAAAAGATTTTCATGCGCTGATGCCTATTCCGCAGGATGAAATCGCACGTAATACAAATTTACTACCTCAAAATCCAGGGTATTAAACCAGAAGTATTAAAGTATTTGTAGGATGGAGGTGTTCAGAAAAATTGGACATCCCCATCCTTCATTAATTTGTTTAGAAAATTGTGATTTTACAATTTTTACCGTTTCGTTCTCAACTGATTCGTTTTTACGATTTATCATTTTTTTTTGTAAAAAGTTATTATTTAACGCTCAATCAGAATAAAACAGCGATAAAAACCTTTTTTTCTTAAAAATCCGTTTCAAGGGCTTGAAAATTGGGAAAGAAACCAAATTTTCCACCTATTTGATCGAAAAATACCCCTCATAGCTGGGGGCTATTCTTGATCTTTGGTTTCATTTATTGAGTTAAATAACCAAATAAACCAAGAGAACTATGATAACACCGATAACCAAAACGGTAGGGAAAGGGGTGCTTTTGTTTTCGCTGATGAGTATGGCTGCACCACAAGTGTTTGCTCAGTCACAGCTGAAAATATCCGGAAAAGTAACCTCCCCAGCGGGCGAACCACTCGCAGGGGTGACAGTACAGATTAAAGGCATGAAGGATGGAACCGTTACAGATGCATCCGGCAATTATCAGATTCTTGCCAAGGACATTGATGTGTTGATCTTCTCTTTAGTGGGAAGAGAAAAAACAGAAATCGCTGTTGATAAAAAAGATCACATCAATCTCGTATTACAGGAGTCAAATAGCTTAATGGACGAAGTCGTCGTTGTAGGGTACGGAACACAGAAAAAGAGCAATTTGACGGGAGCAGTTGCTGCAGTAGACGGAAAAACCTTGAATAAACGAATTGCGACTAATCCTACCCAATTACTTCAAGGGCGTATGCCAGGACTTCGTGTGACACAAGGATCCGGAGAGGCGGGTAATGAAAATGTGAATTTACAAGTTAGGGGATTAGGATCTTATGGTGCTTCTTCCGCACCATTGGTCATTGTGGATGGGATTCCCGGTAGTCTGGAAAACCTGAATCCACAGGCAATTGAAAATATTACGGTATTAAAAGATGCCGCCTCAGCAGCAATCTATGGAGCAAGAGCCGCAAATGGTGTGATCCTTGTGACAACCAAACAGGGTAAATCCGGAAAAGCACAGCTGAGTTACGATTACAATGTTGGAATCACAAAGGCTTCAGCATTACCCGATTTGGTCTATAATTCGGTAGATTATATGACCTTATATAATCAAGCTGCTAAAAATTCAGGGATCACCAATGCGAATTCGCTGTTCAGTCAAGAAATGATTGATGCTTATAAAAATGCGACAGATAAAACACTTTATCCTGACTTTAATTGGTTGGATGCCGTGTTTAAAACTGTACCGGTGCAAACACATAACTTAAGTTTAAGCGGTGGTGCCAATGGAACCAATTATAACGTTATCCTCGGTTACGTTGATCAGCCCGATATTATGATCGGGACTTCCTTTAAGAAATATAATCTCCAATTGAATCTGAACTCAAAAATCAATGATAGAATAAGTTTTGGTTCAAGCATTACGCTGAATTACGGTGATCGGAAATATCCCAGAAATGGAGCCGAAGATCAGTTCCTTTCAACAATAAGTCAATCTCCATTATATGGTCCTGTACTTCCGGATGGCAGTGGGCGATATACCTCAAGAGCATGTCCTTTTCAGTCACCCAATAAAAATCCTGTAGCCGTTGCTGAAAATGCATTTACAAGACTAAACAATTACTTTATGCAGGGCAATATTTTTGTCAATGTAAAACTGTTGGAGGGTTTAGAATGGAAAACCAGTGGTGGTCTGACCTATGGATTTACCAAAAACTATACCAACAAGCCTGTGATCAATCAATACATGTGGCAGGCAACAGCAGATGCACTGCCAGCACGTCAATTGGATGTCGGAGGACAAGGATTGGAGGTGACTGATGATAACAATGTATATCCTGTGGGGTATACCCAACTGACTTACGACAAGTCATTTGGAGACCATAATTTGAAAGTACTAGCCGGCACACAAGCAGAATATAACAAAACGCAAAAATTATTTGGTAGTAGATTACAATTCCCTAATAAAGATCTGCTTGAATTGGATGGTGGTGGTGCGGGACAACAGTCCAATAGTGGTATCACGAATGAATGGTCTCTAAGATCCTATTATGGACGTTTGAATTATGACTACAAAGGCAAGTACCTGTTGGAAGGAAATGCCCGTTATGATGCTTCTTCACGTTTTCCCGAAAATCGTAAATGGGCCTTTTTCCCATCTGTATCAGCAGGATGGAAGATCTCAGATGAAGCTTTTTTTGGAGAACGACTTAAAGAGACAGTTAATGAAGTTAAACTTAGGGCTTCCATCGGAGCCCTCGGGAATCAGAATATCGGAAATTATCCCTATCAGACTGTTTATAGTTCTGCTTTTGCTTATCCTTTCGAAGAAACGCTACAGCAGGGAGCACGTCAGGTTGCTATGGCAAATGAACGCATCAAATGGGAAAGTACAAAGGTCTTGGACTTTGGTATCGACCTTGGATTTTGGAATAATAAGTTGACGGCCTCTTTTGACTGGTACAATAAAGTGACCTCTGATATTCTATCCTCATCCACTGCGTTTCCATCCTACATCGGTCTGACTGCACCGACAGTAAACTATGGAACATTGCGCAACAGGGGAATTGAACTCGGACTTCAATATCGCGAAAAAATTGGTGCAGTTTCCCTGACATTAAATGGAAATATTCAAGCAAATAAAAACAAGGTGATAAAATATGGTGCCGAACGAATTTCCGGTAATACAATTATTCGGGAAGGTTTACCATATGGCAGTTTCTACTTGCTGGAAAGTGTAGGCATATTTCGCTCGAAGGAAGAGATCGCAAGTTCGCCAAAACAACAAGTCCCAGCGCAACCTGGCTATTTGAAATTTGCGGATGTTGATGGTGATAACAAGGTGGACAATAATGACCGCGTTGTAGTACCTGGGGCATTTCCAGATTTTGATTATTCATTTAATGCAACCGCAGTATGGAAAAACTTTGATTTTACAGCATTTTTCTTTGGATCTCAAGGCCAAAAAATATTTGTTAGCGAATGGGGTATCGTGCCTTTCAGACAAGGAGGAACTTTTACGCGTGACTGGATGGCTGCCTGGACGCCAGAAAATCCGAATGCATCCTTACCAATTGTAGGCTTGGATAATTCGCCTGCAGCAAATAACGTCAGAACTGCTTCTACATTTTTCCTGAAAGACGGATCTTTCTTACGGTTGAAAAATATTCAAATAGGTTACAGTATCCCACAGAATACATTATCAAAGGCAGGTATTTCGGGACTACGTGTTTATTTTGCCGTGGATAATCTGGTTACTTTTTCGAAGTTCCCAGGTTTAGATCCAGAACGCGGCGTATCGTCCAGTGGTGGGGCGACCTCAGGACGTTATGTAACCCATCCTCAAAATAAAGTTTTTGCATTTGGTGCGAATATCACCTTCTAACTGATGAGATCATGAAAATTAAACTGAAAAAGACGTATCTATATTTTTGTTTGGCGGCAACAACAGCGCTGAGCAGCTGTGCAAAAGATTTCTTAGAAAAAAATCCAACCGATAAAATACCTGAATCGACGTTTTGGAAAACTCAGGCGGACGCAGACCTCGCTTTATCTGGCGTGTATGAATTCCTATGCCGCGGATACAACTCTACTTCTTCTACCAATGCCCGAGGAGGCTGGGGGGGAGCAAGTATGTTCTGGGATGGACTGTCTGATGATGCTTTCATATCCAGTTCATCCAATAATTTTAATACCATTTCCAGAGGTGGATTGACCTCAACGACGGGTGGTATGCAGTCGGAAGGTTACGAAATTTCTTATCAGGCAATTGCGGCCTGTAATACATTGGTTGCTAACATCGATCGAATTACAAGCATGAGCCAACAGGACCGCGATCGTTATAGAGCCGAAGCACGTTTCATTCGTGCGCACTATTATTTTTTGCTAACGAATCTCTACGGGGATGTGCCATTGACACTTGAGCCTTTAGGAATGGATGATGCCAGTGCAAGACTGGGAAGGACTGAAAAGAGCAAAGTTTTAGAAGCTGTTTTAGCAGATCTTGATTATGCCATTGAAAAGTTGCCAAATACCGCGTATAAAGGACATGCTGTCAGAGGTGCTGCACTCGGTTATAAAGCAAAAGTATTATTGACAAATAAAAAATGGGCTGAAGCTGCTGAAGTAGCAAAGATGGTGATGGATGAAAACAAATTTTCAATTTATCAAGGTGGCTATCGGGATTTATTTAGAAAACCTGGCCAAAATAGTAATCCTGAAATTATGTTTTCAGCGCGTTTTTTACCACCTAATATGTATAGCCCCGCAGATATGATGTACTCCTATTTAATGACGGTACAACCGCTGGGGTATCTGGTTGATTCTTATTATTGTATTGATGGCAAAGATATTAGTACTTCTGCCAAATATGACGCGAAAAATCCTTATGAAAATCGTGATCCCCGATTGAAGGCAACTATTATCTATCAGGGGGTATGGCGTGGAACGACAGCTTCTTCTGCCTTTGATCCTGTAGCGGCGGATGTTAAGGGAGGCTTCTTGCCCAGGAAATATATCAATGAAGCCAAATGGCCAACCAGCTACGCTACACAAAGTGATCAAGATTGGGTATTTCTTCGTTACGCGGATATTCTGCTGATGTATGCAGAAGCAAAAAACGAAAGTGCTGGACCTGAGCAAACAGCCGTAGATGCATTGAATCAGGTACGATCCCGTGCAGATGTGAAAATGCCTTTGCTGCAATTTAGTTCCGGGTTGACAAAAGAAGAATTTCGCGCTATTATCCGTCACGAGCGACGTGTTGAATTAGCGCTGGAAGGACAGCGTTACTTTGATCTAAAGCGTTGGGGACTTATAAAACAAGTCATGGACAAAACCAAAGATCCCGATGGTGCAATGCGCTTATTTGCTGAGCGGGATACCTTATGGCCTGTACCACAGTCCGAAGTAGATATTGCTAAAAGTTTGGGAAATGATAAATTTACGCAGACAAAAGGTTTCTAAAATATAACCATTATAGGCATGAAAACTAAACTCAAGATGTATAAAATATTATTCCTGATACTCCTGATCTCAGGAATATCCAGTGGCGCTTCAATAGCGCAGGAAAATAAACTACCTGATAGTCTCCGGATGAAATGGTGGGAGGAAGCCAGATTTGGGATGTTTATCCATTGGGGCGTATATGCACAATTTGGCGGTGTCTATCGTGGTCATGAACAGGCTCGGGGTGGAGCGGAATGGATTATGAACCGTTCAAAAATCCCTGTTGACGAATATCAGGCTATGGCAGGTCAGTTTAATCCCCTACAATATAATCCCGACGAATGGGTGCGGATGGCGAAAGATGCTGGCATGAAATACCTCATTATTACGGCCAAACATCACGACGGTTTCGCATTGTTCGAAACCAAAACCAGCAAATGGAATATGGTTGATGCGACTCCTTATGGTAAAGATCTGTTAAAGCCTTTGGCTGCAGCGTGTAAAAAGTACGGCGTCAAATTAGGTTTCTATTATTCGCAAGCACAAGATTGGAATAACCCTGGAGGTTCAGCTGCTCGAAAGGTAATGCGGGAAGGCTGGCCCAATCCTGACTCAGCCAAAATAGATGCCTATACCTTAGCACATAAAGGCCATTGGGACCCAAAGCAAGAAACTGCGAGTTTTGACGACTATATCAAAAATGTATCTGTACCACAGGTGAAAGAACTTTTGAGTAATTATGGTGATATTTCCGTCTTGTGGTGGGATACACCAACAAATATGACGGATGAAGCGGCAAGCATGTTACAGGAACAACTGCGCCTGCAACCCAATATTATTACCAATGATCGCTTGAAAAGACCAAATTTTCCGGGTGATACAAAGACGCCAGAACAGAAAATCCCAGATTGGAGCGAGTTGGAAGGAAAGCATTGGGAAACCTGTATGACCATGAATGGAACCTGGGGGTTTCGTACGTCTGATCAGAAATGGAAGTCGGCAGAAACATTGATCCGTAATTTGGTTGATATCGCATCAAAAGGCGGGAATTATTTGCTCAATGTCGGCCCGAAACCAGATGGAAGCTTTCCGCAGGAAAGCATAGATAGGTTGGCGACGATAGGCAAGTGGATGAAAATAAACAGTGAAGCAATTTACGCAACCAAAAGCAGTCCGCTGCAACCCTTTGAGTGGGGAAGATGTACAATGAAGGAACAGGGCGACAAGACCCTGCTTTACCTAACCATATTTGATTGGCCTCAAGATGGAACGATCGTTCTTCCAATAAAAAATAAAGTTTTAAAAGCCAGTTTTTTAGCGAATGGTAAAACGCTTAAAGTGAAATCGCAGTCTGATGCGATCAAAATTGGAGTTCCCAAACAGGCAATTGATCCTGTCGCAACTGTGATCAAAATTGAGTTGGCTGGAAAACTAGAAAGCGATAAGAAAGCTACAGCTAAGAAAATGAAAACAGGAGCCTTGGACGAATAACCTACTGTTAAGAAAAAGAAAAACACGTTAATGATAACAGAAAATAAATTTTATAAAATACTTACACTATTATTGGGATTTGGCGCTTTACAGCTCCAAGCTCAGGAATCAAAGCGAATTGACCGGGAATGGGACTTTCTGAAGAGCGATCTTGGGGGGATTTGGGAAGCTGTACGGCCGGTCGGGGCGGGCAACCCAGAATCAGTTCCACTATGGCAAACAGTTAGTTTGCCGCATTGTTACAATGCCTTAGATGCTGTTGATCCAGCTGTCAATTATTATCAGGGCCCAGGTTGGTATAGAAAGACATTAACCATTGAAAATCCGTATCCAAATGGTCGTACATTGCTTCATTTTGAAGGTGCAGGACAAAAGTCTACGGTTTATATCCATACGCAAAAGGTTGGGGAACATGTCGGCGGTTATGACGAATGGACAGTGGATATTACTGAGGCTGTCGAACAGTTTAAAAAAACGGAAGCCTATAAAACACAGTTTAAAGGGAAGATACCGGTTTCAATTCGGGTAGACAACTCACGTGACCTCGAAATGATTCCCTCAGACCTATCCGATTTTAACCTATATGGTGGTATCTATCGCCATCTGAATTTAAAATATGTACCACAGACGGCCTTAGAAAAAGTCTTTGTTAGCCCTACAGTGGATGCAGATGGAAAACAGGGGGTATTGCAAATCCGTGGTCGCCTATTAACACCATCCAACAGCTCAAATTTTGATGTCGAAACACAGCTTTATGATCCTTCAGGTAAATTGCTACTGAGTCAGACACCGGTTGTTCGTTTGGTGGAAGGATCTCTTGACTTTGGAAAGCTAACGGTTAAGAAACCCCAACTGTGGAGCCCGGACCACCCGGCATTGTACCGTCTAGTGACTACTGTCAAGAGCAATGGACAGACATTCAAAGAAGAAAGTGTCTTCGGTTTCCGCTATGTAGAATTTAAAGAGAATGGTCCCTTCTTATTAAATGGGAAAAGACTTTTGCTTCGGGGAACGCATCGGCATGAAGATCATGCTGGTGTCGGAGCAGCGATGACTGATGCCCAGATCTTGCAAGAAATGACGATGATGAAAGAGATGGGCGTCAATTTCATTCGGTTGGGTCATTATCAACAAAGCCGCAGGGTGCTAGAAGCCTGCGACAGCCTCGGTATTTTGGTCTGGGAGGAAATCCCTTGGTGTAGAGGTGGCTTAGGCGGAGAAATTTATCAGCAACAAGGGAAGCGGATGTTGACAAATATGATTGAGCAGCACTATAATCACCCTTCGATCATTATTTGGGGGCTCGGTAATGAAAATGATTGGCCCGGCGATTTCCCCGAATTCGACAAAGAGAAAATCAGGACATTTATGCGGGAATTACATTTACTTTCCCACCAATTGGATCCCAGTCGAAAAACAGCCATACGACGTTGTGACTTTTGTAAAGATATTGTTGATGTGTATTCACCCTCTATCTGGGCTGGTTGGTATCGTGGAGTGTATACAGACTATAAAACGGCCTCGGCAGAGGAAATGAAAAAGGTCAAACATTTTCTTCATGTGGAATGGGGCGGAGATAGCCATGCTCGCCGCCATGCAGAGGATCCGGATCGGGCACTAGCCAAAATAGAAGGTGATGGTGCCACCGATGAACGGGCTGGCGATGCATCCCTCGTGGGGGGTGCTGCAAGAGTTTCCAAGGATGGAGACTGGAGTGAAAGCTATATCTGTAATTTGATCGATTGGCACCTCAAGGAGCAGGAAACCATGCCTTGGCTTACGGGTACCGCATATTGGCCCTTCAAAGATTTTTCGACACCTGTTCGGCCAGATAATCCGGTTCCCTATGTCAACCAGAAAGGTGTTGTCGAACGCGATTTTACGAAGAAGGAGTCCTATTATGTATTTCAATCGTATTGGACTTCAAAACCCATGTTGCATATCTACGGACACTCTTGGCCTGTTCGTTGGGGAGAGCCGGATGAAGCAAAGATGATCAAAGTATATTCCAATGCAAAGGCGGTCGAACTATTTGTTAATGGCGAAAGTCAGGGGATAAAGAAAAGAAATAGCCAAGATTTCCCCGCTGCCGGATTACGTTGGATGGTCAAGTTACAGGAGGGGAAAAATGTGATCAAAGCAGTTGTTAAAAATGGAAAGACGCTATTGACGGACCAAATCGAACAGGTGTATCAAACACAGCATTGGGACAAACCCGCAAAATTGCTGGTTGAAGAGATTGGACGGGAAGGCGATGTGATAACTGTGCAGGCAAAGGTGTTGGATAAAGACGGTGTTCTCTGCCTCGATGCTAAAAACTGGATCTATTTTGATGCAACGGGAGATGGTGAATTGATCGTTAACCAGGGAACCTCGATAGGAGCTAAAAAAGTGCAGGCATATAATGGAAGAGCTTTGATAAGGCTTCGCCTGTCCGAAGGGAAAGCCGTCGTGTCCGGACGTATGGACAAATTGAAAACTACACTGTTGACAATTGAAAAATAGGGAGATGATAAAATTAAGCACTAATTTGAGCTTTTTTCTTTTGCTCGGGATAATGACCACTGCTACCTGTGGTCATGCACAACATAAACAAAAGAAGCGCCAACTATGGTACGATAAACCTGCTGCATATTGGGAGGAGGCACTACCATTGGGTAACGGTACGACAGGAGCAATGGTTTTTGGCGGGGTGAACAGGGATCGTTTTCAGATTAATGATAATACCCTGTGGTCGGGCGAACCTGAGGCTGGAAACAACCCCAATGGTCCGCAAATTTTACCATCAGTACGTGAAGCTATTTTAGCTGGGAAATATGAAGAGGCTGCTGTTCTCTGGAAGAAAATGCAAGGCCCTTATTCAGCACGTTATTTACCCATGGGTGACCTGTGGCTGGATTTTCATCAAGACGAGAAGGAGGTAAAAGCTTATCGGCGGGATTTGGATTTAGAAGGGGCGGTGAGTACCGTAAGTTATACGTATAAAGGAGTTCAATATCAAAGAGAAAGCTTTGTCAGCTACCCCGACAAAGCTTTGGTCATTCGCTTAAAAGCAAATAAAGCTAAATCGATCACTTTGGATCTGTCCATGACCAGTAAACTGAAAAGTACGGTTTCGGCATTCGGCAACGATGTACTGAGTCTTGTCGGTAAAGCGCCCAGTTTTGTGGCCAATCGGGATTATGAACCTAAACAAGTGGTTTACGATAGCATTGAAGGAAAAGGAATGACCTTCGAAATGCGTGTTAAAGTACAGGCAAGAGGAGGGAAGGTAAAGCAAGAAAAGGATAAACTTCGTATCATTGGTGCTGATGAGGTGCTATTATTACTCACAGAAGCGACTAGTTTTAATGGTTTTGACAAATCGCCGAGCCGGGCCGGAAAGGATGTAAAGACAACAGTTAACAGCTTGTTGAAACAGGTCGCTGCGAAAAACTTTGCAACACTGCTTGCTGATCATCAGAAGGATTATAGGTCTCTGTTTGACAGGGTTGATTTTGAACTGGCGGGAATTTCAACACATGTAAATTTACCGACCGACCAGCGGATTATGCAATTTTCAAAAGGCCCAGCTGATCTCGATTTACTGACTTTGTATTATCATTTTGGACGTTACTTGCTGATCGCAAGTTCGAGACAAGGTGGGAGACCAGCCAATTTGCAAGGAATCTGGAATGATCATGTACAGCCGCCTTGGGGAAGCAATTACACCACAAATATCAACACCGAAATGAATTATTGGCTGGCGGAAAATACCAACTTGTCCGAATGCCATCAACCCCTATTTGATTTTATGGAGGAATTGGCTGTCAATGGAGCCAAAACTGCAGCTGTAAATTACAACATAAAGGCGGGGTGGGTAGTTCATCATAATTCGGATCTCTGGGCCAAGACCTCTCCTCCGGGGGGCTATGACTGGGATCCTAAAGGTATGCCACGATGGTCCGCATGGCCAATGGCTGCTGCTTGGTTCAGCACGCATCTGTGGGAGCATTATCGCTTTACAGGAGATAAATATTTTCTCCAAAATAAGGCATATCCACTTATGAAGGGGGCTGCTCAGTTTATGTTACATTGGCTGATCGCTGATCCTGATAATAAATACCTGATAACAAATCCTTCTACATCGCCAGAAAATACGATTAAAATAGCAGGAAAGGAATATCAATTGACTAGGGCGTCCACGATGGATATGGCTATTATCCGCGAGTTATTTACTGCGGTTATTCGCTCTTGCGACGTATTACAGATTGACCCTGAGTTTAAATCGACATTGGAACAAGCGAACGCAAAGTTATATCCTTATCAGGTGGGACAGTATGGTCAATTGCAAGAATGGTTTAAAGATTGGGATGACCCCAAAGATCAACATCGGCATATTTCGCATCTTTTTGGACTCTATCCGGGTAATCAGATTAGTGTTACAGCAAATAGTGAATTGGCCGCTGCGGCAAAAAAATCACTGCTTTTGCGCGGTGATGCGAGCACAGGTTGGTCCATGGCATGGAAAACAAATTGGTGGGCAAGATTACAGGATGGAAACCACGCTTATAAAATTCTTAAGGATGCGCTGAACTTTATTGATCCCAAACTGGATCGCGCTCAGATGAGCGGAGGTGGTGCTTATCCGAACTTATTTGATGCACATCCCCCTTTTCAGATCGACGGCAATTTTGGCGCAACAGCTGGAATGACTGAAATGCTTTTGCAAAGTCACGATGGTGCTATTCATCTATTGCCCGCGCTGCCCGATGAGTGGTCGACAGGGCATATCAAGGGAATTAAGGCAAGGGGAAACTTTACAGTAGACATCGATTGGAAGGATAATAAATTGCAACAGACACGCATCGTTTCCAATATAGGTGGAATATGCAAGTTGCGCACCTCTATGCCAGTGAAGGTAATTGGAACGAGTGGGAATAAAGTCAATGGGGCTGAAAATGAATTGCTATACAAACCAGGTTCATTGAAATATCATATCCTTGACCGCGAAAAATTATCGCCTTTATCAACCAAAGAAACTTTTGAAATTGAATTTCAAACAGTCAAGGGCAAGGAGTACCGAATTATCCCGATATAGCATATAAAAATCTAAGGAAATGAATTTAAAATCAATCTTCAGACTAGCTTGCACATTTATTGGGATTGTGCTGCTCCCCCTATTCGTTGAGGCGAATGAACCCAATGGATCTTTCAAGAGTAAAATCATGACGGTTTTACGTCCTATTATAAAAAAGCAATCAAAATGGGCCATGAAGCAAAAGCCCTTGACCGTGACGGCTTACCCTGCAGTTCGAAGTAGCGGTGGTATCCATGACTTTTACTCGGAAGGCGACTATTGGTGGCCCGATCCAATGGATGCGGGCGCCCCCTATGTCCAACGGGATGGTATGAGCAATCCAGCCAACTTTGTTGAACATCGAAAAGCCATGATCCGTTTTAGCCGAATTATTGGTGCCCTAGCTTCGGCCTATCGTTTGAATCCCGATAAAAAATATGTACAGCAGGCATTGGCTCATTTAAAGGCCTGGTTTGTCGATTCCGAGACGATGATGAACCCCAACCTGCTGTATGCCCAAGCTATACATGGACGATTTACAGGTCGCGGTATCGGTATTATTGATACCATTCATTTAATGGAAGTGGCGCAGGGTGTAAAAGTGCTCGAAAATGATCCAAATTTTCCACAGTCGACCAAAGATGTCATACATCATTGGTTTGCGACATATCTACGTTGGCTGACGGAGCACCAATATGGTAAAGACGAAATGAATGCAGCAAATAATCATGGAACTTGTTGGGTGATGCAGGTCGCATCCTTTGCCAGTCTAGTGCAGGATACGACTTTGCTCAGCATGTGCGCTGAACGTTACCGGCAAATTTTATTACCCAATCAAATGGAACAAGATGGCAGTTTTCCGAGAGAGCTTCAACGGACCAAGCCTTTTGGATATTCGCTCTTTAATCTAGATGCCATGACCATGATTTGCCATATCCTGTCTACAGCAAATGTACCGCTATGGCAATATACTTTGCCCGATGGACGCATGATCAAAAAAGGAGTGGATTTTATGATGCCTTATATCAGTGATAAGAACAAATGGCCTTATCAAAAAGATGTGATGTACTGGGATCAATGGCCTGTCGCTCAACCTGCTCTTGTCTTTGCCGCAAATGCTTACCAAGACAACACCTATTTGCAACTTTGGGCTAAGCTCGATCATAACCCCAAGGAGGAAGAGGTCATTCGCAACTTGCCTATCCGTAATCCCTTAATATGGTTGTAATACAGGGATAATAATTGTATTCCGGTTATAAATCTTACCGATTAACCTTTTACTTAAACAAACCTAAATGTAATATGATTTTCAATATGAATACGCTGTTATCAAAATATGTAGATATTTCGAATTGTTTTATCCGAAAAAGGCGATTTATCATTTCTATCCTGGGCTTGACAACTATCCTTTGTGCTGTTCAGGAAACAAAAGCGCAGAGCGCAAACCAATTGAAAAAAGCCTGGGATCTTGCTGATCGACAGTCGCAATTGCTCTATAAAGAGCTACAGGTGCTAAAAAAAGCTGATTCTACATTAGCATCTCCACGTACACTCTCCGAAAATAACGAGTTGGTGGCCGTTAAACGAGGCGATTGGACAAGTGGTTTTTACCCCGGGGTTTTATGGTATTTATATGAAAAATCTGGAAAACAAAAATGGAAAGAACTGGCTGGCAAATTGACAGCAACAATAGAAGATGAGCAATATAATGGGAAGACTCATGATATGGGTTTTAAGATCTTCTGTAGTGTTGGCAATGGTTATCGGCTTACCGCTAATCCGCATTATCGGGATGTCATCATCCAGTCTGCAAAAACCTTGGCAACACGCTTTAATCCAAAGGTCGGATGTATTCGTTCTTGGGATCACAATAGCCATCGTTGGGATTTTCCAGTCATTATTGATAATATGCTCAATTTGGAATTGCTATTTGAAGCAACCAAATTGACCGGAGACTCTAGCTACTATCAGATCGCTGTGAGTCATGCAAATACAACGATGAAAAATCATTTTAGATCGGATTATAGTACCTATCATGTTGTAGATTATAATCTGAAAACTGGTGCGGTACAACATAAAAATACCCATCAGGGATTTAGTGATGAGTCTACTTGGGCCCGTGGCGAAGCATGGGCACTTTATGGGTATACCATGTGTTATCGCGAAACAGGTAACCCGAAATATCTAGAGCAAGCAGAGCAGGTCGCACATTGGCTTTTTGCACATCCGCGTATGCCGAAAGATCTGATCCCCTACTGGGATTTTGATGCACCTCATATTCCGAATGAGCCCAGGGATGTTTCAGCTGCCTCCGTGATCGCGTCGGGACTCTTGGAGTTGAGTACATTCAGCGATCAAGGAAAAGACTATTTGACCAAAGCACAGACAATAATGTCTAATCTGATTGATCATTATATGTCTCCTCCAAATAAAAATAAAGGTTTTATACTGTTACACAGCACGGGATCAAAACCCTCCAATTCCGAAGTGGATAAACCCTTAAGTTATGCAGATTACTATTTTTTAGAAGCCTTGCTTCGGGAGGAAAACCTGCGCTCAGGACTGACTCAATCAAGTTTGGTTAGAAAAGACCCTGAAGGAAAACTCATCTATTTTCCAGATGATAAGGGAAATGTCATCCCTGATTTCAGTAAGGTTGGCTATCATCAAGGAAATCGACCGCTCCCTGCCGTAGTCAGTGCTATTTCACTGAGTCCCACAGCGGACGGAACTGACCAGCAGATGATACAACGCGCTATTGATGAAATTTCAACAAGACCCATCGATAAGAATGGGTACCGCGGAGCAATTGTATTAAAAAAGGGAACCTACAATATACCCGGCAGCTTATACATCAAATCGAGTGGAATTGTGCTGAGAGGGGAAGGGGATGCTGAGGGTGAAACATTATTACGTGCTACTGGGCAGCAACAACGTAGCTTATTGATCATTTCTGGTGACGGTAATTATGTTGAAGATTTTGTTAAAACACAGTCGGTTGAAACAAAATATATCCCTGTTGGAAGCAAGTATGTGCTTGTCGGTAATAGTCGAGATCTTAAGGAAGGAGAGCAGGTGCTCCTATCTTACGAACTGAATGCGACTTGGATTGCTGCAATTAAAATGGACCAAATTGTTGCACGTGAAGGAACAAAGCAATGGACAACCAAAGAATATAATCTGAAATTTGAACGTGTTATTTCCGCTATTCGCGGAGATACGCTTTTTTTTGATAATCCGGTTGTTATGGCCATAAATCCGCACTTTGGGAAAGTGTCTGTCACACCCTTTAAATTCGTTGGACGTATCCGGGAAGTGGGAGTTGAAAAGATACGGTTTGAATCTGAATTTGCCAGCGAAACGGACGAAAAACATGGCTGGATAGCCATTGAGATGGATAAAATTGAAAATGCATGGGTACGTAATATTACAGCGCGCTACTTTGGTTATGCTGCAGTGAGCTTAGGACCGTTGGCGAAACAAACGACAGTCATCCAGTCTAAATGTCTTGATGCCAAATCTCAAATAACAGGGGGGCGTAGGTATTCATTCAATAACAATGGGCAACTCAATTTATTTAGCCAATTATATACGACGGAGGGAAGACATGATTATGTCACGGGGGCAAGAACTTTGGGACCGAATGTATTTAGTATGTCTACCGCGAAGACTACGCATGCGGATATTGGTCCGCATCATCGTTGGGCTGTAGGTACCTTGTACGATCAAATCACGACAGATGGCGAAATTAATGTGCAAGATCGGGGTAACTGGGGAAGTGGGCACGGCTGGGCGGGAGTAACTCAAGTCTTATGGAATTGTAAGGTCAGGAGTGCTGCTGTACAACAGCCCTGGGCGTCAGGTCAAAATTTTGCGATAGGAGTTGATGGTGAAAAAATCCCCGGAAGGTTTAAAGACAGGCCTGCAGGTTTTTGGGAAAATCAAAATAAAAAAATGCGAATAGAGTCACTTTATGGGCAACAATTGAACGATAGATTAAATAAATAACTATTGGTGTTTATAGAATGGAATGATTATTTTTATCGTATCCAATTTCAATTATATTCCTCATGATGCTATTGCGTATTTGTATACTCTGGTTTTTCAGTACACTAACTGCCTTTTCGATTTCTCGTGCACAGGAAAAGAACTATCGTTTTTTACATCTTGATGTAAATGAAGGTTTATCGCAAGGCAGTGTTTTTGCAATTGAACAGGATCACCTGGGATTTATGTGGATTGGCACCCGCGATGGACTGAACAAATACGATGGGCGAAAATTTATCATTTACAGAAGCAATCCCCAAGATAGCTTTTCGTTGGAACATAATTTTATACAAGCTATTACCGAAGATAAGAAAAAAAGGCTTTGGGTGGGCACAACAGGCGGTCTCAACCTATACAATCGTGATGCAGATAATTTTATGCGGATCTCCTTACCCGTGGTAGAGAGTAGCAGCGGGAAGATAGAAGTAAATGTTCACCAGATTTTTCAAGATTCTAGAAATGTAATTTGGATTGCAACTAATGTCGGATTATATCGCATCAAGGAAGGTGCTCATTTGGAGGCGGAGCTTGTTTTCAATGAAATAACGGTAGAAGGTAGTAATGACAGATCGCATTTTAGAAATTTTAGAACTATCTACGAGGATGGGAAAAAGAGATTATGGTTTTGCACAGATGATGCAATTGTCCTGATGCAGTCAGCATTAAGGGACGGCAATAGGCTCAAGGTTTTGCGTACGTATTTCAATCAGAAAGGATTGATTAATAAAGTAAATCAGCGCTTTCAGTCGATACTGGAATTTTCTCCCGGAATTTTTTGGGTGGGAACAAAGTATAACGGAATAAAAATAATCAATGAAAATACAGGCGAAGTATCTTCGTTGAGCGGTGACCATAACCATACAGCAAATTTGGAAAATCAGGATGTCCGTTCGCTTAAGAAGGCTGATGATGGAAGCATCTGGATTGGAACATTCAATGGTCTCTATTTATACAGAAATGGGAAATTATTATTTATACACGCTGATGATAACAATCCCAATAGTTTAAGTAACAATTCGATTCGGCCAATTTTTCAGGATAAAAGAGGATCTATCTGGATCGGTACTTATTTTGGAGGAATTAATATCTACGATAAGGATATACCAAATTTTCAGAATTTTACGCATCAGTCCCGACGAAATAGCTTGAGTTACAATGTCGTGAGCGCTTTTCTAGAGGACCCAAACAGAGAGCTAATTATTGGAACAGAGGGTGGGGGACTGAATTATTTTAACCGTTATAAGAGTGAATTTTTTAATGAAAAACATGATAAAAGTAGTGTTGGAAGCTTAAGCCATAATAATGTGAAGTCTATCTGTCGCGATCGTGAAGGAAATTTATGGGTTGGAACGTATGATGGTGGATTAAATTTAAAACGTAAAGGACAGCAGGCATACGAAAATTTTCGTTTTGACCCAAATCTAACAAATGGGCTAGCTAACAATAACGTGTATGCCCTGTTGGAAGATCGCCGAGGTGATATTTGGATCGGAACATTCGGTGGCGGCTTGCAGGTGCTCAGGAAGAATCAAAAGCCTGTCTATTTTCAGACGTTTAATGTAGCTGGCAAACAGTTGAGCTCGAACATGGTTAGAGCACTGTTGGAGGACTCCAATGGCAACTTATGGATTGGGACTTCCAATGGGTTAAATGTTAAAATCGCCGGTACCGATAAATTTTTCTCTTTTTTTAACCACAAAAATGACTCCCTTTCGATTAGTGGTAATGATATAATAAGTATTCATGAAGATAGAAAAGGACAGATCTGGATCGGAACCTACATGGGTGGTTTGAACCGATATCTACCTGATAAAAAAAGCTTCAAACGCTACAATGAACAAAATGGCTTACCGGTGAATAATGTCTTTGGCATCCTGAGTGACCGGAAGAACAAATTATGGTTGAGTACCAACACAGGGATTACTTGTTTCGATCCACAGGAAGGCAGCGTTAGAAGTTATACAAAAGTGGATGGTTTACCCGGTAACGAATATATCCAAAATGCAGCAACCATACTGCGTGACGGAAAATTTGCATTCGGTAGCTTCTCTGGCTTTACCCTGTTCAACCCTGACAGCTTAAGTGTAAATAATTATGTCCCGCCGATACAGTTTACCGATCTCAAACTGTTTAATCGTACGGTCAGACCCGGTGTCGATGGAGTGATTCCAAAGGATATTTCCATGATGGATGAATTGGTGTTAGATCATAATCAGAATGTATTTAGCCTTGAATTCAGTGTGTTGAATTATGTCCATCCTGAAAAAAATCAATATGCTTATTATTTAAAAGGATTTGAACAGGACTGGAACTACGTCACAAACCCAGTAGCTACCTATACGAATTTAGATCCCGGTAATTATGAACTTTGGATAAAAGGATCCAATAACGACGGTATTTGGAATGAAAATGCCCGGGTTTTGAAAATAAGGATTCTCCCGGCACCTTGGAAAACATGGTGGGCCTATACCGGTTATTTTTTGATTTTAGGCTTTGTTGTATTTTTGATTATTCGATTTTTTCATGGTAGAAATAAATTAAAACGTGACCTTTTGATTCGAAAACTCGCCTCCGAACAACAAGAAGAATTGCACGAAGCTAAACTGAATTTCTTTACAAATATCTCACACGAGTTCCGTACACCTTTGTCGTTAATTATAGGTCCATTGAATCAATTGAAAACGGATAATTCTCTGTCCGAGTACGCAAAGGAACATTTGGGCTACGCCACACGAAATGCTGACCGTTTAATGAATTTGGTCAATCAGTTGCTTGATTTTCGAAAACAAGAAGGTGGAAAAATGAAACTGAACTATCAGAAAGTTCTTGTATCCGAATATTTTAAAAACGTTTTATTAAACTTCCATTTTATAGCAGAGAAGAATAATATCCAATTTTTTCTTGAAAATAATATTTCCACCGATTACCAGGCATATTTTGACCCTGAGCAGTTTGAGAAAGTGCTTGTCAACCTCATTTACAATGCCTTTAAATTTACCGATAAGGGGGGACGGATAAAAGTACAAGTTGAACTCGAGGGCAATGGCGATGCAGCTAAATTACTTGTTTCCGTCTCGGATTCCGGTAGAGGTATCCCCACAAAAGATATACCCTTTGTATTTGAACAATTCTATCAGGCAAACACCGAGGGTTTTGTCGCCACAAGTAGCGGTATAGGACTTGCATTATCAAGGTCCATTATCCATTTACATGGAGGCTTGTTAACTGTTGAAAGTAATATGGCTACAAAACCTTCAGCTTATAATACGGTCTTCCGGATCAGTCTGCCGCAGCAGAATTTGCATATAGATGCTTCATCTACAACCGATATTTTAAGCGGAATTACAGAAATGAATGTCTCTGAACAGTCTGAATTGGTAGATGATCGGGGGCTTGTGGAAGTTGAAAATGACCGGACGGCTGATGAGAAACCGGTTATTCTTGTTGCCGAAGATAATGTGGAACTGAGATGTTTTCTTTACGAAAATTTACGCAAGAAATATGTGGTTTTAGAAGCTAATGATGGAAATGAGGCGTTGGCATTGGTTCATACCAGACAACCTGATATTATTATTTCAGATGTAACAATGCCAAATTGTGATGGTATAACATTGTTGCAACAAATAAAAAATGACAATAGCACAAATCACATCCCTGTTATTTTATTAACTGCCCGCACCGCAGACCCTTATATTACTGAAGCCTTTGAAGTTGGTACCGATGACTATATTACCAAACCATTCAGTATGCCACATCTCATGCAGAAGATAGCAAACATTATACAGACGAGAAAACGACTGGAGGAGAAGTTTGTTCAGAACTATCTCATGGGAGGCCAGGGAACAACAGAGACGTCCGAACGCACCCGATTCTTGGATCAGGTATTGGTTACTGTAGAAGATAATCTGGGCTGTGAAAACTTTGGCGTACTGGAATTGACAAAAGCAATAGGGGTGAGCCGATCTGTTTTATATCGTAAAATAAAGCAGCAGACTGGCTTGAATCTGGTCGAATTTATCAATATGGTCCGTTTGAAAAAAGCCGCACAAATATTAGTACACGACAGCGAATTGAGTATCAGTGAGGTTGCCTATCAAGTAGGTTTCAATGATCCAAAATATTTTAGTAAGACCTTTAAGAAATTCTATAAAGAAAGCCCACGTACCTATATCGAGAAATTTAGTGTGAAAGAAAATTAAGGGGACTTGTGTCGCAAAAAAAAGGTTTTCAAACGGGGAGAATGAAAACCTTCAATAACCAATTATAAACCTAAATTATGATGATACAAAAATAGCTGTTTTAAACTTATTCCAAAAATAAAATAGCACTCTTATTGAAATGTGTAGCTTAAAATCTACAATGTTGTTTTATCTGTTTATTTTACAGCCTATTCGTTTTAGCTAGTTTGCTGATGAAAAGAAGAGCGAGCAAGCCCAGTATCGCGAATAAGGCATATCCCAAGCCGATTTCAAGTTGAGAGGAAGGGTTGACTAAGCTGACGGTTCCATAGCTCAGCGAGGAAGTCACCAAGTAGGTAATTCCACCGACTAATCCGCCTGCAATCCCCGCGGACAAGGGGAATCTGCCCAGACAGTAACTGAAATAATTGTTAAATATAAATCCGGCCGTGCAATGGATGGCAAACGCGAAGAATGTCAACGTATATAAATTTGCTAAATAAGGAGAGACCATAATCATGACTAACACCAAGATGATCTGAATAAAATTCGCAATTCGCAATTTGGGGAGGAGGGCTCTCTTGATCAATGCTTTTCCAATAAAGCCCCCACACATCCAGGCCAATCCCATGATAAGTGATGTGTAGCCTGTGGTAATTGCCCCGTAACCCAATTGGTGCTCGATGAAAAATGGGCCACTAAGGTTATAAAACATCACTAGTCCATAGGATATTCCGCACATCAATATCCCAAAAGTAAAGTCGTTTGTTTTTAACATCATTTTAAATTCGCCGATAAGATAGCTGATGTGTAAAGGTTTTCTTTGTTTGATGGTCTCTCCGGAGAAGATCAATTCCAGTACAAAAAGCACGGCACTATATACGGCAAGAACCATAAAGTTAGAACGCCATCCAAACAGGGTTTGCAGGTAGCCGCCAATAAAAGGCGCAATAATAGGTCCAATAGACCAGACGATGGTCATGATACTGAGGTAATGTTTGCGCTGCTCACCTTCATACACATCCACAAAGTAGGCCCGTTTGGAAATCACAACGAACGCAGACAGAATTCCCTGGAGAATACGCATGCCATAAATAACCCAGATATCATGTGTGGTTGCCGTTATCCAAAAACTAAGGATAAAGAGAAACAGTGAAATTAAGTTAATCCGATACCTCCCCCACGCGTCTACCAGTGCGCCCGTGAAAAATTGAGCGACACCATAGCTGATCAGAAACAAGGAAAGTGTTAACTGGATGCTACTTTCGTTGAGACCAAGCTCCGAAGCCATTTGTGGCATCGAAGGAAGATAGATATCTGTAGCAAGTCCTGTAATGGGAACAAGTGCAAAAGCCAGTACCGTCGGAATAAAAGATTGGCGGGGTTTAGAGTTTTTTTCCATTGTGATAATTTGCCGGCAAAAATAATTACATTGATGCATACAAAATATATAGAATTCAAACAAATTATTGTGAAAATCAAACAGCCCATCCCAGGGACATCAATAACAGCAATGTTGACCCAAAAATGACTCAACATTGCTGTAGAAATATGGCCGGACCAAGATCCTGAAAATATTTTCAGACCGCGCTATCGGTATTATCTGGAATTTAGGAAGTGCTGTACAAAAGCATCATCGTTTAGTTCTGGATAATCGCTGTACACACGGTCAATTTCTTCTTTTTGCCCCGGCGATAGTTGCTCGTTTGGATTGATACACCAAATACCCTTCATCAAGCCTTGGCGTGTGAGGACTTCATGGAGGCCCGGTATACAGCCATGAAATGCATTTGCTGGATCAAAAAATGCAGCATTACTGTCGGTTATAGCAATGGCTTTGCTTAAGAGGTGATTTGCTGTCTGATTATCAGGATGGCGCTTGTAATTCTTAATTTCATCCAGAAGTGTTACCGCTTTTTGCGTCCACACCGCCCAATGCCCTAGTAAGCCCCCTTTAAAATCTAGAGCAACTGTCTTCCCGTTCACTGGAAATTGATAGGTAGTCATTAGATCATTGACGATATTGTCATCATTGCCTGTATACATGGCGATTTGATCGCTACGATTTGAATTTGCGAGCGCACGCATGACATCCAGGGTTTGGTAACGATTGAAAGAAGCACATTTGATGGCAACAACATTTTCTATCGCAACAAACTCCTGCCAGAAGGAATAGGAAAAAATACGACCACCTACCGAAGGTTGGAGATAAAACCCAAATACTGGAATGATGGCAGCGACTGTACGAACGCGATCAAGTATAGCCTTTTCTGTCCAGTCGTTGAGTCCTCCCATACTCAATAAACCGATATCATAACCATATTTTAGCGCCGTCTTTGCTTCCTGTACGGCTTGTTCGGTAGGCCCACAGATACCTGCAATTTTAAGGAAGGGACGTTGAATCTCTGCCTTGTCCACCTCTTCGCTGGCCCATTTTAAAACAGTTTCGAACAGGTTGATTTTCGGATCACGAATTTCGAACTGGGTAGAATGTACAGCGACGGCAATCCCTCCGGCGCCACTTGCGATATAATATTTTGTCAGAAGACGTTGAGACTCTTCATCTATACTACGGTCCTCGTGAAGAGCCAGGGGATGGGCGGGGATGACGGTTCCAGCCCAGAGATGTTGTTGTAAATTAGCGTCTAATTTTTTCATTAGAATAATTGTTTTTCCTTAAAATTTTCCCTTTCTTTCTTGAAAATGGGTGTCTTTGTTCCAAAGCTCACCGCCGTTCATTAACCAGTGCGCGGTGATATCAATGGCTTCCCTGATGGTCGTTTTTGGATAGCCAAATAGGCGGTGACATTCGGAGGCATTGTTGAGCAAAGCGGTTCCTGCAGCTTGGTTTACAAATACCGGTGTGGTATCAAAATGTTCCGCAAAGCGTTCGGCGATCCAACGGATAGATAGGATCTCAGGACCAGTCACATTCAATATTTTGGCTGGTGTCTGGCAATGTAGTAGAGATCTTAATGCAATTTCATTGGCATCTCCTTGCCAGATTACATTGACATTTTCGGTTGTTAGGTCTATGGGTAATTGCTCCTTGACAGCTTTTGCTATTTCAACCAATACACCATAGCGAAAATCGACAGCATAGTTTAGACGATAGATGAGCGTTGGAGTATGATTTTTCTTGGCGAAATATTCGAAAATACGTTCTCGCCCCAAACAAGACTGTGCGTATTCACCCACAGGTTCTGGTGTGGTTTCTTCGGATACACCCGCTCGATTGATGGGGACAAAAGGAAGTACATTTCCTGACGAAAAGGCCACAATATTGGATTTTTCAAAATGTGAGGCAACCATTCCAGGGAGGTAGGTATTCATCGCCCAGGTGAAGTCTTCATTTCCCGTTGTGCCAAATTTATGGCCAGCCAGATAGATGACATTGGGAACCTGTGGAAGCTGTTTGAGCTGATTGGGATCCAATAGGTCACAGGCAATAGTCGAGATACCGATGTCTTCCAATTCCTGCTGTAGCTCTTTTGTCGAAAAGCGTGAGACGCCAATGACCTTTTTTTCAATTCCAGCAGCCTCAATCGCCCGAATAGCCAATTTAGCCATACTTGGCCCCATTTTTCCGCCAATTCCTAAGAATAGGATATCTCCCTCGATTTTTTTTATGTCTTCAATGAGCTCCGCCGATGGTGCGAGTATCTGTTGCTCTAATGCTGTTAAAGTGTTGTTATCCATAGCTGGTTTATTTGATTAAATTGTAAAAATTACTGATAGCGAGGGCGACGAGCAATACAAGTCCCAGGATGGCCCACAATTTCGTCAATGGTTTGTTTCGGAGATCGCTCATGATTTCCTTATCGTTGGCGATAAGAAATAGGATAATGCCAATAAAAGGGACGAGGAAAATGGTGATGCTTTGCGCAAAAACAATAAGTTCCAAGGGTAGGTTTCCGAAGATAAGCGCAATGACAGAACCAAAAATCATAACCAGGGAAATGAACAGCTTGACTTTCGGATGGTTCAGGTTGTTGCCATAACCAAAGGTATCACCGAGTAATGATCCGCCGAGGACGGCGTTTCCAATTAAGGACGAAAAAGAGGCGCCAAACAATCCGACGAAAAAGAGGTGCGAAGCGTAAGTTCCTAAAAGCGGCTCCAGCGCACGACCCATTTCAGCAGCCGAACTCAGTTTGATACCCTGAGGATGGAGGGTATTCGCGGCACATACCATTACGGCGGCACTCATAATGCCAAGGATAATGATACCGATCCGGCTTCCCATGAGCTGCCTTTGGGTTGTCTGCTGATCGCCGGATAATTTGCGCCGGGATTGTACGAGATAGCTCTGGTAGAAAGCGCCCACAATCGAAAAACAGGAAGCCGTAAAAGCAATGATCAGTCCGACTGAGCTGGGTGGGATACTCGGTACAAATCCTTTGAGAAAGTCGCCTACAGGTGTTTCAATCATAATCGCTGTTGAAAGAAAGGCAAAGAGCATAAGAATAATCAATGCCAGCATTAATTTTTCCAGCAGTACGTAGAATGATTTAAAGAAGAGTAACAGAATACCGATCACATTGAACACAATAATCCAAATTTGCGGATTTGTTCCTGTTGCCTCCGAAATGGAAATAGATACCCCGGTTGCGTTGCCCGATTGGAAGCAGGTGGCGACGAGAAAAATACCGATGCCAATAACAATGGATATCGTCTTCCCGAATTTATTTCGGATTAAAGTAAGGAGGGATTCGTCACGGGCGATGCCGATGCGTGCCGCCATATTGGTGAAAACTGTCATAAAACAGATGGCGATAACGACGACCCAAAGGAGTGAAAAACCATAATCGGCGCCCATTTTTGAGGTAATGGTCATTTTACTTGGGCCGAAAACCAGCGCCGCAGTAATGATACCCGGTCCCAGGATGGATAACCAGTTCTTGAATAAGGAGCGCTTGGGGCTCTGTTGTTGTTCCATAAATTTAGCGTAAAGAGGTTAAGTTCTGTTGGTTGATTTTAGAAGCATTATTCCCAAAATGAGTTCGAATATAATTTGCAACCGCGATGACCTCTTCGTCTTTGAGAAACGAAAATGCAGGCATTGCGCCCTCATAGTTAACCCCATTGATCGACTTACCGCTCAGTCCATGTAAAAGCAGCTTTAATAGTGTTTTGGGCTCACCAATGACCGTGGTTGACTGTGTTAATGGCGGAAATGTATTTGCCAGTCCCTTACCATCAGATTTGTGACAGGAAGCGCAGTAAGAATCGTATAATGTTTGTCCGTTTTTTACGGTCGGCGCGATACTGTTGGCCGTTTGTGGCTTAAGGATGGGAGCGGCCGCGTTGTCTGAAAGCCGAAGCCGATAAATAACATCGTCATCTGGCTTCGGAAATCCTTTTTGCGGATTCCAGTCACGGTTGCTCGAACAGAAATAGATATCGCCGTTGGGTAAAACCAATACCGAGCGCAAGCGGCCAAGCTGATCTTTAAATAAAACTTTTTCATCGGTTATCTTTTTGCCATCGGCTGATAATTTCAGAATCCGTAAGGACTGGTTTTTTAGCGTTGCTAAAATCAAGCTGTTCTGCCATTCAGGGATGGTTGCGGCACCATAATAAGCCATTCCGGAGGGGGCAACCACTGGTGTCCACGATTTTATCGGTTCAGTTCGAGGGCTTAGCTTGGCTATAGCTTTTTCCTTTTCGGTATCAATCATACCTTCAATTTGCGGCCAGCCATAATTTTTAAGGGGCTGGATAAGATTAATCTCATCTTCAATGGCATCCCCATGTTCGGAGGTGTAGATTGTTCCTTTGCCGTTATGGGTAAGCCCCTGCATATTACGGAAACCCCAGGCATAAACATAACTGTTTGCTATCGGATTATCCGAAGGAATCGTACCATCCAAGTTTAACCGTAAGATCTTTCCATTTAACGAACTGCTATCCTGGGCAAAGGTATCACTTGCCGCATCGCCTGTCGCCCAATACACTTTCTTGTCAGAAGATACAATGACGCGCGAACCATTGTGTCCGGTATTGCCGGGTATCTGCAACAGGAGCTTTGGGTTGGACAGTCTGCCATCGGCACTATAATCGTAGCGGTATAAATTTGAAAAAATAAGGCTGTCTCTTTTACTGGTATACGACAGATAGAGGTAGGCCTGCTCGTGTTCAGGCTGATACAGGGACATACCTAACAAGCCGAGCGTACGCTGATGGTAGACGTCTTTTAGGCTGTCGACTAAACTGACCTTTTTTGTTTGTATATCCAGCCTTCGGATACTTCCGCCAATTTCCGAAAATAAAATAGCCCGGTTTACATGATCGTATTGTAAGTCCCATGGAACTTGTAGGCCAGTGGCCTCTTTGGATAAAGAAAGTATGCTGTTCTCCAATTGGATGCTATTGATTATCACTGTCTCCTTTTCGTCCCTTGTAGAGCAGGAAGACAAGAAGAACATCAATGGCAATAACCAAACATAGTTTATTTGTTGTTTCATTGTCGGTCAATGGTTACTTTTTTAATTTATCTGGTTATGTCAAAATTAGTTTATTAAAAATAAATATACAAAAAATAATGTAATTTGTATACAAATTTATTAAATACGCATTGCTAAATTCGATTTAGTGTTCTCATCAATTAATTCTGTAGATGGTTTTATTAGGTTGATCTGTATTTATTACGGATGCAGTTTTGTAAAAAAGTAAAAAAAATATTGAATTGTATACAAAAAATATATATTATTGTATTCACTATGATAAAGTATAGGAGCGAAGTCATTGTAAATTATAAAACGAAATGCCGCTTCTTTAAAATACCAATAAACTGAAGAGCTTATAAATCATTTATTTAACCACTTTAACCTGAGTATTCATGATACTAAAACAGATTAAAATACGGGATGTGATAAACAGGAACTGTCTTTTGGTTGGACTGCCTTTTATTTCAATGGGTGCGTTTGCCTCTGTTCCCTCTTTTCCCTATCTGGAAAAGATTCCTATTCAACGCGTTCTTAATTCGGCAGGGAGCGCAGCAAATTTTCAACAGCAGATCGTTGGGCAGGTGCTCGATGCGAAAGGTCAGCCACTGGCTGGAGTGGAGGTGTGCAATCTTAAAAATTCATCCGTCACGGTGACAGATCAGGAGGGGCGGTTCAAATTGAATGGGTCTTCTTCGGATCAGATTCAGTTTCGCCTGATCGGTTTTAGTCCAAAGGTGGCTTCGGCAAGGGATGTGCAGGCTTTGGTGCTTGAAACGAATGAAAGTACGCTTGATGAAGTCGTTGTAGTTGGTTATGGTAAGCAGAAGAAAGAGACACTGACGGGTTCTATTTCCAGTGTTAGGTTTGATGAGTCAACGGTGAGCCGACCAAACATGAATTTGGCATCCGCTTTGGTCGGTAAGGCATCTGGACTTAATATTGCGCAGACCTCCGGTAGTCCCGGTGCAGAAGGATTTGATCTGTTGATTCGTGGTAAGGGGACAATGAATGATGCTTCCCCTTTGGTTGTCATTGACGGGGTGCCCGGTGCATTGAATGATGTTAATCCCAATGATGTGGAAAGCATATCCGTGTTGAAGGACGCATCATCGGCTGCAATATATGGTTCCCGGGCTGCGAATGGCGTTATATTGGTAACTACCAAGCGCGGGAAGGGAGAAGATTTTACTGTAACCTATAATGGGTACTTCGGGCGTCAGCAAGTGGCTAAAAATATCGATTTTATAACTGATATGGCAACCCATATGGAGCTTGTTAACGAGTCGGAAGGGCGGGAAAAATATGGTGCTGAATTAATTGATACCTGGAGAAAGGAGTCGGCGGCCGGTAATCCGCTGTATCCAAATACAGATTGGTACAAGGAAATGCTGAATACCGCGCCGTTAACCGAACATACGCTGTCTGTTCGTGGCGGCGGAAAAAAAGGAAATTTTGCCATGTCCTTGGGTTTTCTGGATAACAAGGGGGTGGTGGATAATTCCGGTTTCAAAAAATATGATTTTCGGATCAATGCCGATACAAAGATCAAGAATATCTTGACCTTGGGCGGAAATGTTTTTGGTACCTGGTCAAACCGGCAGCCTCTGGATGTGAATAGCTTTTTTGGAGCGATCCGTAATACGACACCGGGGGTCGTGCCACAGTATGAGGACGGCCGTTATGGAGGGGAGATGTTTCCGGGGCTGCCTCAGGGGTCTAATCCAAGAGCTTATGTAGATAATATTCGGGGTGACTACGAAAGGCAAAAGCTTGGGCTTAAGTTTTTTAGTATAGTGAATTTCATGGAAAATCTGGAGTGGGAGAGTAGTTTTGGTTTTAATTACAATAATAACCGGAATTGGGAATATGTGCGGCCTTACTCCTTGTGGAACTTACAGACCGGATTGGAATATCAAAAAAAGCCAAGCGTAAGTAGTTTGTTCAATGGTAGCATCCGTAATTATACAACGGTGCTGAATACCCTGTTGCGGTACCGTGAAACAATTGCGGAGAATCATCATTTGGCGGTATTGCTGGGTTTTGATCAGCAGTATAACCGTATGGACAAATTTGATGCAAAAAAGAATGATATATTGGGGGATGATGCGATCTATATTCTGGATGCGGGGGCAAACCTTGAAGCGATCAATGGTTCCGGAACAGACGATGCCCTTCAGTCTTATTTTGGCCGTTTGAATTATGATTTTAAAGGAAAATATCTATTTGAAGCAAATGCACGCTATGACGGTTCTTCCCGGTTTGCAAAGGAGAATAGATGGGGGTTCTTCCCATCCTTTTCAGCGGGCTGGCGTGTAACGGAAGAGGAGTTTGCGCAACCTTTGAAAGCTGTATTTGATGAAATTAAAATTCGTGGTTCATGGGGTAAGCTGGGGAATAATAGAATCGGCGATTATACTTATCAAGTCGTGTACGGTTCCTATTTGTATCCATTTGGTGGTCAGCTGAAGCAAGGGGTGGCGCCAAAGGAAATTGCGAACAGTAAAATTAAGTGGGAAACGACAACGATCGCTAATGTCGGTTTGGATCTTGCTTTGTTAAATAATAGGTTGACTTTTAGCGCGGAATATTTTGATCGTAACACCTCGGATATCCTGACAAAGATCCCTATTCCGATGGTTATGGGTAATTTCTCGCCACCCTGGCAGAATATTGCCGAGATGCGTAACAGAGGGGTTGATCTTCAGCTTGGATATTTTGGGAAAATAGGTGCAGATTGGTCCTACGGTCTGAATGGTAACCTGTCCTTCCTGAATAATAAAGTGATTAAGTTCAACGGCAATAGATCAATCAATGAAAGTTATATTACGATGGAAGGAAAGCCTTTCAATAGTTTTTATATGCTTGAATTTGATCGAATTATACAGGACCAAAGTGAAATTGATCAATTGAAGACTGATGGTTATACTTTTGGGACATATGTGGGCGGAGAACCTAAACCGGGGGATATGTTGTACAAAGACGTGAACGGCGACAAGGTGTTCAATGAGGAGGATAGGGTTGTCAAGAATTATTCGGGATTGCCTAAAGTTACCTACGGATTGAGTCTGAATGCAGGTTTTAAGGGGTTTGATCTGAACGTCGTGGCACAAGGTGTTAGTGGTGTGAAGCAATATTGGGGTAACGATGGTTTTAATACCTTCAACATCAATGAAGGTTTCTTGCAGAATGCGGAAATATTAAACCGCTGGACAGCTGAAAACCATTCTACCGAATATCCGCGACTGCGTACTTCGGGCAGTGCTTTAAATACCGTATACAGTGACTACTGGCTGCATAATACCTCGTTTTTGAGAATAAAATCGCTACAGCTGGGCTATGCTTTGCCAAAAGAGGCTTCGGCAAAATTTAAAGTGGATAGGTTACGTGTATTCGCTAATCTGGAGAATTACTTTACATTCACAAAGTTCAAAGGTTATAATCCGGAGAACGCCAGTGTCTCTTATCCCTTAATGAAACAATGGGTAGTTGGTTTAAATGTAACATTTTAAGACGAAAAGCCATGATTAAGAAATTTAACAAAATAATAATTGCATCATTTGCATTGGCGCTACTAAGTTCTTGTAGTGATTTTTTGGACCGAAACTCACTGGTCGGTCTTTCGGAGGAGAGTTTTTGGAAGTCTGAGCAAGATGCTGTCATGGAGGTGAATACCCTTTACCATGCCAATAGGGAATTTACTAATAGTATCGTGATTTATGGGATGATGGATGATTTTACCGATATATCCTATCAGTCTTTCGCAACAGGATTGACAACGGGTGTTTTTCCTGCCAACGCAGGTTTTTACCTCACCTCCTGGGGAATATTTTTTAAAGGAGTGTATCGTGCAAATACGGCCCTGAAGAATATTCCTGCTATCGCAATGAGTGACGCTATAAAAAAACGGAGTATTGGCGAAGCTAAGTTTTTCCGGGGGTATTTTTATTTTAAATTATGGGATTATTTCGGTGGAGTTCCTTTGTATGAAACTCCTATTAATGTGGATGAATCTTATGAGCCCCGGAATACAGAGAAAGAGGTGTACGAGTTTATTGTTAAAGACATGACCGAGGCTTATGAGACATTGCCGGATACTTATGATGCTTCAAATAAGGGGCGTGTGACCAAATGGGCTGCCCTCGCCATGCGGGGCAAAGCACATCTTTGGGCGAAGGAATATGCAAAAGCTGCTGCTGATTTTAAGGAGCTGATGGATAAAAGTGACCGCAAGTTGCTTGCTGATTTCCATACTTTGTTTCGGGTTGCCGGCAATAACAATAGTGAAGTGATCTTTGATGTGCAATATATTGCTGAGCAGGGGCATGGTATAGCGACCGACCGTAATTACGGTAATGCCCGAGGTGCGACGACAGGGTCCCAAAGGACAAGACCCACACCTCAGCTTGTCAATGCTTTTGATATGGAAGATGGAACGGCTTTTAATTTTGCGAATTATACCAATGCAAAAGGGCAGCCTTTTAACCCCAATAGTGCGGAGGATTGGAAAGACGAGGCTTCAGTGCGTAAGCTATTTGAAAAACGCGATCCGCGCTTGCAGCAGTCCATTGTTGTGCCATGGTCAACTTTTGTGGGGAGAGGTGGCGTGACTTATCTCTACAAGTTTCCAGTAGCGAGCACCGACCCGAATGCCTATGTGCCCGTGTGGACAAATGGTAGCTATGCATGGCGCAAATTTGTGGAGACAGGTTCTGTTTATACGCTTCAGGATAATATGCCGCAAAACTTTCCGTTGATTCGCCTGGCGGATGTGCTTTTGATGTATGCTGAAGCAAAGAATGAAACCCTGGGTGCGCCTGATCAAACGGTCTATGATGCAGTGAATGGGGTTCGTAAAAGAGTTAAAATGCCTGATCTGCCTTCTGGCTTGAGTAAGGAACTGATGCGTGAGAAGATACGTCACGAACGTATGGTAGAGCTGGCCGGTGAAGGGCAGCGGTATTCGGATATTCGACGATGGAAAATCGCAAAAGATGTCGTGGATAAAGTTTGGATGACAGATTTTAACGGGGCGCAGATCAGACAGCGGGGGTTCCCGGACCATTATTATCTGTGGCCTATTCCGCAGGCAGAAAGGGATGTGAATCCAAATTTGACACAAAATCCAGGTTGGGAGTAAAAATACTTCCACCTGTTGGCTAAATAGTTATATTGTATCATTGGTAATGAGTTGGATGAAAATATATTTTTCGTTGTTTTTGGTGTTGGTGTCAACGTCGGCCTCCCATGCGCAGCAAAAAGAGATTCTAGTTGATTTGAGTCGGGGTGACTTAAATAAAAAGACCGTCGTTTATGAAAAACCAAAAGGAAAAGGTGAGCGGGGGCTGGTGTTGAAAACCGTTCCCGTTTCAGGTTACCCTGATCGTTTGGCAGATATTGAAGTTGCGGTTAAGGTGCCGCAGGCAGGGTGGTATGTGCTGGAGTCAGATGCCCGGCCCCGGGATCTGGAGCGGTTAAAACAGGAGGATGAAACGGGCTTACTGACAAAAGTCGCCTATTTTCAGTTGGGTAGACAGCGGGTGACAAAACGTATCGTGTATGATAAACTGAAAGGTGGGCATCAGGAGCTTGGAAAATTTGAGCTCCTGAATACAACGGAAAAATTAAAAATCTGGCTGCCTGCAAATTTAATGTTGCAGGGCTTACGCATCAGGCCCTATGTTCCGCCTGTGGCACCTTTAGAGGCTGTACATTATCAGCCTAAAATTACGCCGCCGCAAGAAAGGCCAAGGTTGTGGGTGAATAAAGAAAGCTTGCCTGTTGTCAGGGCGCGGCTTTTATCTGAAGAGAATGGTCCGGCATGGAATAAAGTGAAAGTCTCGGCTTTGGCTCCCTATACCTTTCCGACCAATGAACATCAGGAAATATTTTACAATGAAGGGCTAGAGCACATCATTGAGCAGAAAGCTTTTTACTACCTTATGACGCAGGATGAACGAGTTGGCAGGGAAGCTGTGGATCTGGTCTCGCGTTATTTGTCAGTTCTGGAATTTGGGAATGTAACACACGGTGATATTACCCGCGAATTGGGGCGTGCGATCTATACAGGGGCACTGGTCTATGATTGGTGTTATCCACTGATGGATGCCGGTGTTAAAAGTCAGATGCGGAAGGATTTTAAGCGATTGGTCATGGATATGGAGGTGGGCTGGCCGCCATTTTACGGACTGGAAAGTATTATTAACGGCCATGGTAACGAAGCGCAGATCTGCCGGGATATGCTGTCCTGGAGTTTGGCCGTATATGATGAAGATCCTGAGCCCTATAAATATGTTGCTTATAGTGTTCTGGAGCAGCTTGTGCCGATGCGTAAGTTCGAATATCAGTCCCCACGGCACAACCAGGGGGTTGATTATGGTGGTTATCGCTTTGGCTGGGAAATGCATGCTGCCTGGTTGTATTACCGTATGTTGGGTTATCCCGTATTTGATGATAACATCAAGAATATGCCCTATTATTGGTTGTACATGCGTACGCCCGACGGGAAAATGCTGCGTGATGGCGATATGTTTAATGTGAAGTATAATTCCAGTGATGATTTTTATTGGAAGAACCCCCAAACAATGTTGCTCTGTTATGCCTATTCGGGAAATGCAATGATCAAGGCTGAATTTTTGAAACAGGGTGGTTTGCCTGACAATCCGGTGCTGTTTCTGTTGTTAAATGATCCGAAGCTTAAAGCGGATTTCGATCGCTCAAAGCTGCCATTGACCAAAGATTTTGGGGCTGTTTTGGGGTCTATGGTCGCCCGGACGGGATGGAGCGAAGAGAAAACAAGTAAGGAGGTCGTTGCGGAGATAAAAGGTGGTGGTTATCATTTTGGAAACCATCAACATGCGGATGCCGGTGCCTTGCAGATTTATCATCACGGTATTCAGGTGGGGGATCTGGGTTTATATCTTTCTTATGGATCACCTTATGACTTTAATTTTAATAAGCGCTCTGCGGCGCACAGTATGCTGTTGGTTCGCGATCCAGCCGAACCGCTCTTATTCCGGACCAAAACTAATGATGGTGGGACACGCTTTAGTCAGCGCTTTCCGCGTACCGTAGCGGAGGTGCTCGGTGACTCCTGGTACCATACCGGAGAAATCAGGGCTTCGGCGTTTGGTGCGGATCCTATCCAACCTGCTTACAGTTATTTTAATGTGGACCTTACTGCTGCCTATTCGTCTAAAGTAAAGTCGTACGCAAAGAGTTTTCTGTTTTTGAATCTGAAACGGAAAGATGTGCCTGCTGCTATTGTGTTATTGGATGAATTGAAAACCAATAATAGCGAATTTCAGCCCTACTGGCAAATAAATACGCTGAATAAACCGGTCGTTAATGAAGCAGGGTTTGTTTTGAATAGTCAGTTTAAGAATGTGGGCGGGACGACCTATGTCGATATGTTTAAGCCTGCGGTGGTCGATCGGGAAGTGAGAGTTTATGCCGGTGATTCCACGGCTTTTGTATTTGGGGACCTGTATCAGGTGAAATCGCCCTGGCCTGAGGCGAGGGGTGCGCGGGTTTTGGTTAGCCCAAAAGCTAAAAGTACGCAGGTGAGTTACGCGACGGTTTTTCAAATGGCGGAAAGTGCCGAAGCAAAATTACCGGTGAATTACGAGGAAAAGGAAGACTATTACCTGATTCGGATTGCAGATCGTGTGCTCGTTATTGCGAAACCCGATTGGTATCTCGATAAGGCGGTTGAAATCGCTGTTCCTGCGGATCAGGAATACGAAGTGATTGTCGTGGGCTTGAAAGATGGTTTCTGGAATGTGAAAAATCCATCGAAAAATAGTAGCTTTAATATAAATATCCTCAAAGGGAATCATACGACCAGTTGGAAATCTAAGGCAGAACTATTCTATTTGTCACCGGGGAGACAGTATGGTGCCCGTGAAGGGGCGTTTTAGTAAAGGAATATATTGTTTAAATTTTTTAAATGATTTTGTATTCTTATTTTTGTAGAAAATTGTATACAATATGAAAGAGGATTCGCTTGCCAATAAGGTTTATTTGGAAGTCCGCAAGAAGATTTTATCAAGCCAGCTCGCTGGTGGGGCGCGGTTGGTCGAAAGTGCCTGGGCCGATAAGCTGGCTGTAAGCAGAGTGGCTGTTCGCGAAGCCTTTATGCGTTTGGCGGGAGAGAGTCTGGTGGAATTTGGTGAAAAAGGAGGTTGCTTTGTGAAAAAGATGACCGTCGAGGATGTGCGGGATATCCGTGAACTGCGTGAATTGCTTGAAGTCGGTGCTTTAAAGATTTTATTTTCAAAAAAGAATAAAGAACTGATTGATGATTTGGAATTGATCTGCAATGACTTTTCGGATATGGTCAGCAAAGGGTATTATGGTGGAGCCTGTGAGGCCGATGTGCGCTTTCATGAACGTATTATCGAGGGTACTTGCAATTCCAGGCTAATTGCGATTTATAAAAATAGCAATATTCCTTTATTTCACATGAAATTGGGTGCTATTCTTGGGCAGATGGAGGATTACCTGGATACCGAGCAAGAGCATCGTGCGATTGTGGATGCATTAAAAGCGAATGATTGGAACAAGGCTTATGAGACTTTGGTGCATCACCTCGATCGAGGCGAGCAAGAGGCTTTGGAGCTTGTGTAAAGTTCTGCCGGAATATACGAAATAGAAGGGGATATAGACTATAGTATCCCCTTTTTAGTGTGACTCAATTGAAGCAATTGACCCTTTTCTGCTTCTGTAATAATCAATCCTATCGCTCCCGATGGGTCTAGTGCACAATTGGTTGGGTTTTTTCCTGATGTTTGAATTTTTTTAGTGGCTGTACCGCTTTGATCCAGCACTAAGATATGCGATGAGCCATATATGGCAACAAATAAATTGCCTTCCTCATCAAATGCGATCCCATCGGGTCCGATCTGTCCACCTGCAAGTGCAAATTTTTCAATGGAATCCATTTGGCATGATAAGGCATTCCAGTTCATTTTCCAGATCCATTTACTGCCTGTTTCAGCAATATATAATTTGCTGCTGTTGGGGGCAAAGGCTAGTCCGTTCGGGTAGTACATGTTCTGATGGACGGCATGCGCTATACCATTGGTTCGTAGGCAGCAGATATAGCCCGTTCCATCTGCCAATTCGCTTCCCGGACAGGTAAATAACAGGTTTCCTTTGCTGTCAAAACATAAGTCATTGGGCATTTTTAATACTTTGTTGTCCAGCTTATTCAGGATTGTATCGCAGCTGTTGTCGGTGGGATTGTACCTACGAATGCTGTTTTGTAAAGCATCGCAGAACCAGATTGTTCCGTCTGGCGCAACAGCAATTCCGTTGGGATGCCCGTCAACCTGTATGCGATCGTACTTGTTGTCCCGGTAGCGGATCAGGTTGCCGGCATTTTTTTCTACCAGCCATATATTGCCTTGATGATCAAAGGCGGGGCCTTCTGGAAAATGTAGGTCGTCAATAAGTATGTTCATCTGAATTATTTTAAAATTTATTTTAAATGTATACAAAAATATTGTAATTTGGTATACATAAAACAGTGTGTATTTAAATACAAGATTGCTGTATCACGGATTAGATACGAAGCAGTCACCCCAATTATAAAAATAATAAAAGCAAAACTTTTAATAAGCATGCAAGAAAACGAAAGATCAGCCGCAATACTGCGCGAGAATGCAAAATGGATACCAGGAGGTGTGGTATCGTTGAACAGAAAGTCGGATCCCAATATCTGCTTCGTTAAGGGAAATGGTAGCCATGTGGAGGATATCGACGGAAATAGTTATATCGATTATCAGGCTGGATTTGCCGCTTCCTTTCTTGGTCATAATGATCCAGATGTCAACGCTGCGGTATTGAAGACGCTTCAGGAACAACAGGTGCTGATGGGAGCAGGGCCCACTTTATTGGAAGGGGAGTTTGCGGAACTGTTTTGTGCATCGGTGCCCAATGCCGAGAGCGTGCAGATCACGACAACGGGATCCGAGGCCACTTATCATGCGATCCGGATCGCCCGTGCGGTAACGGGACGCGATCATATCATCGTCATGCAGGGCGGATACAATGGTTGGCATAATGATGTGGCCTGCAATGTAATCAGTCAAAAAGCTGATATCGGATCTTATCAAAGTCCCGGTGAATACCCATTTGACTCACTGAGTGCCGGGGTTCCCAAAAACCATAGTGATCTGGTACATGTCATCAATTACAATGATCTGGATAGTGTTCGCTATGTGCTTCAGAAGTATTCGGTAGCCTGTATTTTATTGGAACCTATTTTACAGAATGTCGGTATCGTTAAGCCGCAACCGGGATACTTGGAAGGACTTCGTAAGCTTGCAGATGAGCAGGGTTTCTTGTTGATCTTTGATGAGGTAAAGACCGGATTTAGACATGCTTTAGGTGGTTATCAATCCATTTGTGGTGTTCAGCCAGATCTTTCCACCTTTGGAAAGGCGGTAGCGAATGGTTATCCTTTGGGCGTAATAGCGGGAAAGAAAAAGTATATGGATTATTTTGTTGATCCAGATAAAGCCAAGCGGGTCATGATTGCGGGAACATTCAATGCTTTTCCGTTGACTACGGCTGCGGCAATTGCAACATTGAAGAAACTTTCTAGTCCTGAACACCAAGTCTATAAGCATGTTGAACGTTTGGGCGCACGTTTGGAACAGGGATATCAGGAAATATTTCCTAAATTAGGCATACCATTTTTTGTCGCTCGTCAAGGCTCGGCCTTCTGTACTTACTTTATGGATCATGCGCCGCTTAATTTTCACGATATTCTGGATAATCATGATTTCGAATTGGATATCCGCTACCGCAAAAATCTCATAAAAGAAGGAATCTTTAATTTCCCAGCTGCAATTAAGCAGGGAAGCATTTCCTTTGCGCATACGGAAGATGATATCGACCGGACCTTAGAAGCGACAGCACGTGTAATAAAAACTTTGTAACCCTGACTATGAAAATAACCGCTATCGAAACCTTTGTATGCCATGCGCGCATGCGAAATTGGATTTTTGTTAAAGTTGTAACCGATCAGCCCGGACTTTGGGGCTGGGGTGAGGCGACGTTGGAGTGGCATACACAAAGTGTCGTTGGTGCAATTAAAGATATTTCTCAGCTGTTGGTTGGCGAGGATCCACGCCGCATTGAATATTTGTGGCAGATGATGTACCGCCAGCATTTTTGGCATGGGAACGGAATTGTCCGCGGAACGGCGATCAGTGGTATTGATATCGCCCTATGGGATATTTTAGGTAAAATTCATAACGTGCCCTGTCATGAATTGTGGGGTGGCCGTGTACGGGATTATATCCGCCTATATTGTCATTTGGGGGGTGGCCGAATGGAAGATTTTTACGAAACAGCACCGGATGACGCTAAACGGTTTGGCGATCTTGCCTTGAAAGCTGTTGATGAAGGTTTTACGGCTTTTAAATCCATGGCTGTTCCGGAAACGATGCCCTTGGAAGGGCTTCGCCCGATTAAATATGCTGAAGCCTGTGTAAAGGCAATGCGCGATGCCGTAGGTGATGATATCGATATTATGGTAGATTGTCATGCACGTCCTAGTCCACGCATGGGAATGCAATTTGCAAAAGCGCTGGAACCTTATGGTCTGTACTTTTTTGAGGAGCCATGCTGGCCCGAAACCATGGAGGATATTGCCCTGATCCAACGGGCAGTAGCGACACCTATCGCTTCCGGCGAACGCCTGATCGGTGTGCATGCTTTTCGAGAGATGCTTGAAAAACGTGCGGTAAGTGTTATTCAGCCTGATATTACACATTGCGGTGGATTATCTGAAGCCCGCAAAATAGCTGCTTTGGCGGATGCTTATCGCGTATCCATGGCGCCGCATAATCCACAGGGACCTGTGAGCACAGCTGCCTCTATCGAGTTGGGCTTCGCAACACCTTCGTACATTATCTGTGAAAGTGTTCACAAAGATGTTGAATGGCGGCAAGATGTCGTCAGTGAAGGATTTACGGTGCAAGAAAAAGGCCGCATTGTCCTCCCGAATACACGCGCCGGTTTGGGGATTGAAATCAATGAAGAAGAAGTGAAAAAACACCCGTTCCAACAGGAAATTTTACAGCGTACATTTTACAAAGATGGCAGTGTTGGTGACTGGTAGATTTTAAGTAGATATGAGAGCAGAATATAAAAACAAAGTAGTTTTGATCAGTGGTGGACTTGGTGATATTGGCAGGGCAATAGCCGAGGCTTTCCTGACGGCTGAGGCAATTGTCTGTATTGCGGATCGTTTTGTGCCAGCGCTCGCGAAAGAACGCTGGCCTTTGCTCGATGAATCTCAGGCCAACTTATTTTACGATCAGGTTGATGTCTCAGATGCTGATCAGGTAGAGGCTTGGGTTGATCGTATACAGCGGGAGCTCGGAACAATAGCGATCTGTATTGCCAATGCGGCCTGTGTCACGATTCAAAATTTTCGGAAGCTCAGCAATGCGGCATGGAAAAATGAAATGGCGGTCAATCTGGACGGTGCTTTTTTTCTGGCCAACGCCTGTGCGAAATCATTTGTTGCTACTGGTGTTCGCGGGAATATTGTCTTTTTGGGTAGTTGGGCAGGGCATGCCGTGCATCAGAACCTGCCCGCATACAGTGTTTCCAAAGCTGGCTTACGGATGCTTTGTCAAGCCATGGCGCTCGAATATGCTGTTGATGGAATCCGTGTCAACGAAATTGCACCCGGTTATGTCAACGCGGGGTTGAGTAAAGTGGTTTGGTCCAAGGATGCCGCGCTTCAAAAAAAGGCTGCCGCGGTAGTGCCGCTGGGGGATATCCTCGAAGCGGAGGAAATCGCCAAACAGGTACTTTGGATATGCTCCGACAATTGTAGACAGATGACGGGGACAAGTATCGTACTGGATGGGGGACTCTCATTAATTAGACCTTAGATCATGGAACAAAAGGATCCAAGAAAAGAAACAACAGGTGGTTTACAGGCCAAAATTGGACTTGCCCAATGCGATATTACACCTACCTTAGGGATCTACTCACGCAATTGGGGGGCTGCTACTGCTGATCGGGCTGTTGGTGTGCACCAACCCTTGCTGATGCATTGTCTCTATATGGCGCCTATTGATTCTCCACCTGCCATTATATTGACAGCCGATCTGGGCTGGTGGAAAAATGCGGAAGACGAACGGACATTGCGTTTTGCATTGCTTGATCATTTCAATCTGACAGCATCACAGCTGGTCTTTACACTTTCACATACGCATGCTGGCCCCAGTATCTGTTCTACGGATATACATCAACCCGGAGGTGAGTTGATTCCACCGTATCTGGAATTCTTAAAAGCGCAGGCGATCAGCTGTATCCAGCGGGCAAAGGATGAATTGTTCGAAGGAAGTTTACATTGGAGTTATGGGGTATGTGATCTGGCCTGTAATCGGGATCTGGAACTTAATGGCGAATACCTCATCGGGTTTAATCCTATAAAAGAAGCTGATCATACCTTATTGCTCGGACGTGTATACGATAACACCGAAAAATTGAAAGCGTTGATCTGCAATTATGCCTGTCATCCGACGAGCTTTGCCCACGAAAATGAACTGCTTTCTCCGGATTTTATAGGTGAAATGCGGCATACGGTGGAAGCGGTCGTGAAAGTTCCCTGTTTGTTCCTACAGGGCGCATCAGGTGATCTGGCTCCCAAGCGTCAATATGTCAAAGATCCTGCTTTGGTCGAAGCCAATGGTCGACAGTTGGGCTATGCGGTGCTTGCAACGTTGGCTCAGGAGGATCATGCAGCTCAGCGTTGGGCGTTTGACAAAGCGTTAATTTCGGGAGCACCTTTAGCTTGTTGGAGTTTTCAAAAACAGGTGCTATCGACTGAATTTAAGCAACTTGTGCATACGGTTCAAGTACCCTACAAAAACTTACCGAGCCTTGAGTCTATTTTCGAGGAGTACGAAAGCTGTTCGGATCGGGTTATAAAAGACCGCCTTTGGCGAAAATACAATACCCGCAAAACCATTGCCGATCAGCGCGAAGCAAACATTCCGGTATGGCTCTGGAAAATGGGGGACGCGATTTTGGTGGCTCAGGCCAATGAAGCATACTCTTGTTACCAGTCAATTATACGGGCCGAATTTCCCAATCATACCATTGTCTTTATCAATATCGCCAATGGTTATGTGGGCTACCTCGCGCCAGCGCAGCTCTATGATAAAGATATCTATGCCGTATGGCAGAGTCCTTACGAACGGGGTAGCCTCGAGATACTTATTGAACAAACGAAATTAGGAATTCAAACATTACTGACCGATGAAACTAGATTGGATTGATGTCATTATTTTTGCGGTATACATAGTCGGTATCGTCGTATTGGGATTATATGCTTCGAAAAAAAGTTCTTCGTCCAAACGGGACTATTTTTTGGCTGGTGATAAGTTGCCCTGGTGGATGATCGGAGGGAGTATTATTGCCGCAAATATCAGTAGCCATCATCTTGTCGGCGCCATGGGAGCGGCCTACAGCCGTGGGTTTGTGGCCATCACTTTGGAATGGGGGGCCATATTGATCGGTTTTAATGCGCTGCTTTGGATATTTCTGCCTTTCTACATCCGCAATGGTTTTTATACAATTCCAGAATATCTTGAAAAAAGATATGGAAATGCCACACGGGTACTCTATGCAATCTTGATTTTATTTACCTACGTATTTGTGGAGATCGGTGCGGTGCTCTATCTGGGCGGACTCTCTTTACATGCTTTATTTGGTATTCCCATTTTGTATAGTATTTTCGGGATGGCGATTTTGACGGGCTTGTATACCGTATTAGGAGGGCTGAAAGCCGTTATCTGGACCGAAATGGTACAGCTAGTTATCCTGGTTCTCGGCGGTATCGTCCTGACCTTCGCTACCATTAATGCGGCGGGCGGATTTCAATCCGTCGTGGAATCATCCAAAGACTGGAAGATGTTCTATCCGGCGTCTGATCCCGATTTTCCCTGGACAATGTATCTGGGAGGTTTGCTTTGTATCAGCGTATTCTACTGTGCGACCAATCAATTTATTGTTCAGCGTGTATTGGCAGCAAAAAATGAATGGCATGGCCGTATGGGGGTTATTTTCGGTGACTACCTTAAATTTCTGGTGCCGCTGATCATAACCATCCCCGCTTTGGTAGCACCCAAATTTTTACCGCATTTAGATCAGCCGGATCTGTTATTTGCGACGCTCGTAGAAACACTGTTGCCTAAAGGGTTGATCGGTCTGGTCATGGCTGGTCTCATCTCTGCGATTATGTCCCATATTTCCGGTGCTATAAATTCCTGTACAACTATACTCACAGTAGATATTTACAGCCAATACATCAATAAGAACGCCACTGATGATCAAGCGATCCGTTTTGGTAAACGTGCAGGAGTCGTCATTATTGTACTTGGTATTATGAGCGCTGTGGTATTGATTAGTTATTCCGACAAACCTGTATTTCTCTACCTGATGAATCTGTATGGTTTATTTACACCGGGTATAGCTACCATGTTTCTGATGGGGGTCTTTTGGAAGCGGACTACGGCACAGGGCGCATTAACGGCTGGCTTATTGACCATTCCACTTTCGTTGCTCTTGGAGTATTTACTTCCTGACATGCCATTTTTTAACAGAACCGGTATTGTGTTCTGGACCTGCATGATCGCCTGTGTACTGGTCAGTTTATGTACACCGGCCGTTCCGGAAGCGCGTTTGAAAAATCTGATATTGACACGCGATTCGTTTCAGATGCCCGAAGGGGATCGAGCTTCTTACCGTGGCTTTCGGAATCCAACCCTCTGGTGGATCATTATTACAGTGATGGTGCTGTATTTTTATGTGCGCTATTTTTAACTTAACTTGTTGAACGATTCCTTATGAAAGTATCGTAATTGAAATATCTTTTTACCAATACATCGATGAAGAATGCTATGTTGAAAGAATTAGACGCTGAAATTGAAGCTATTTTCCCGGAGATTGTTGCGATCCGCCGGCATATCCATCAGCACCCTGAGCTGTCTTTTCAGGAATATGAGACGAGCGCATATATCCAAGAGAAGTTGACCCGGCTCGATATTCCGTTTAAAGTTGTTGCCAATACAGGTGTGGTTGCCGTGCTTGAGGGCGAAAAGTCCTTAAGTGAGGATATCGTGGTTTTGAGGGCTGATATTGATGCATTACCTATTCACGAGCAGAATGATGTGCTATACAAGTCCACAAATGAAGGTGTTATGCACGCTTGTGGTCACGATTTTCATACGGCAAATCTATTGGGTGTCGCCACTGTTTTAAAGGGATATAAAACCGAGTTTTCAGGAAAAATTGTGCTCTTGTTTCAGCCTGCGGAAGAAAAGATTCCCGGAGGTGCGATCCAGATCTTGCAGTCTGGTATCTTGGAGTCTTTCGGTGGAAAGATTAAAGCTGTTTTGGGTTTGCACGTCAGTCCACGTGTACCTTTAGGGAAAATAGGCTTACGCCCGGGGCGCTTTATGGCTTCAAGCGATGAGTTTTATTTTACCATTAAAGGACGTGGCGGTCATGCGGCCGAGCCACATCGTGCCGTTGACCCAATTATGATTGCCGCTCAGTTGCTGACCACTTTACAGCAGCTGGTCAGTCGTAAGGCAAACCCTGATATCCCATCTGTATTGACTTTTGGCCGTTTTATCGGCGATGGTGCGGCGAATGTCATTCCCGAGGAGGTGAAGTTGGCTGGTACCTTTCGTACGATGAATGAAACCTGGCGCAAGGAGGCGTTGGAGACCGTTGCAACAATTGCACGGACATTCCCCGAGGCCTTGGGAGCGACAGTAAATGTGGAAGTGCGGCATGGTTATCCTGCATTGAACAATGATCCCAAATTGACCCAGCAAGTAAAAAATATCCTACAAAGAAGCATGGGAAATGAAGTCGTGCAAGATTTGGAAATCTGGATGGCAGCAGAAGATTTTGCTTATTATTCATACCGGTACCCCGCTTTATTTATGTTGGTGGGCACGAATAATGACAGCATCAATACCCAATATGGGCTTCACAATCCACAGTTCAATCTTGATGAAAAAGCATTTAAGACGGCGATTTCGGCTTTGGTGAATAGTGCTGTTTCCTTGTTGAATGAGTCCAATGGATAGAAAGCATTTCTTACTTTCATTATTGCCGTTGGGGCTTTCTTTTCACACAAGAGCGGATTTTTCGGAGGAAAGACTCAACCTGCTGTTACCAAAGACGAAGAAGAAAAAAATCGGTATTATCGGTTTGGACAGTACGCATTCCATTGCTTTTACAAAAGCGATCAATACGGCCAGTGCCAATAGTTTATATGGGCAATTTTCGGTTGTTGCGGCTTATCCTTATGGCAGTAAAACAATCGCGCTTAGCGCGGAGCGTATTCCCAAGATCACGACCGAAATTCAGCAATATGGCGTCTCAGTTGTTTCCAGTATTGCTCAGTTACTCAAACAAGTGGATTATGTATTTTTGGAGACGAATGATGGAAACCTGCATTTACAACAGGCTCTTGAGGTCCTCGGGGCTCGAAAACCCTTGTTTATCGATAAGCCTATAGCCAATTCGTATACCGATGCCCTAAAAATATTTGAAGCAGCCCGGAAGTGCGGTTGCCCTGTTTTTTCCTCCAGTTCATTACGTTACATTGTTGGCCTGCAGGAGCTTGATAAAAGTAAAGTTGTTGGAGCTGATGTCTATAGTCCCGCTGTCACGGATCCGTCGCACAAGGATCTGTATTGGTACGGAATTCATGCGGTGGAAATGTTGTTTGCTTTAATGGGACCGGACTGTATAACGGTGCGAACGGTACAAGAAAGGGGGACTTCCATGTACATTGGTCAATGGGATGATGGCCGTATTGCCTCGGTTCGCGGTATTCGGGAAGGAAAGGATGATTTTGGTGGCACAGTCTTTCTGAAAGACCAGATTGTTCATCTGGGGCAATTTATGGGTTATGGTCCCTTGCTGGATCGTATACTTCCTTTTTTTCAAACTGGGCAAAGTCCGGTGGATGAGCGGGAAACCTTAGCAATTTGTGCTTTTATTGACGCTGCAGAACAGAGTAAATTGAATGGTGGTACACCCGTTAAATTACAGAAGCTAAACTAGCTCGGCGACGATGTTGTGTAAGGCTTGTTTAGTTGCTGGCTATCGTTGTCAAAAGCTCACTATTGAAAATAGATGCAGGTGAAATTACTGTTTCCTCCAAAGGGATCTGATTGCCGTAACGTTCTTTGAGTTTGCTTTTAACCTCGGTGCTACTGAGATCAAAATCTTTGAGTTTTTCCAGTTTGCCTACTTCAATTCCGGCCCCCCGCTGGTAGATTTTCCAGATCAGTTCCGAACAATAAATTCTATTGTCCGACCATTCGAATGTAGCATCGTAGTTTTTATCCAAAAATCCCTCACCGATTCTCTTCATTTTGGCTAAAACCTCCGCCGATAGTACTTTGTCTGCTTCTTTAAGCCGTTTGATGACATAATGTTTGTTTTTTCCTCTAGCGATCCAGTCTGTCAAGCCTGTTACCGTCACTGGTTGAATAGCCTCCAGTACATAAGGTTTTCCATCCTCGTGAAAAATAAGACCACAGTGAGAGTAAGGAGAACCCGTGGCTAGTTGTACAGCTTTACATTGAGGTGAGATGGATGACTGAAAGATCATATCTCCATCTTTTAACAGGGGTAGCATCGTGCTACTTTTAACTTTTTTATCTAATGATCCATTTTGAGCTTTCGGTGCGTTAATCTGGAAATAAAATCGCCCGATCAGCAGCGTGCAAATGATTAATAGGACAAATACAGCTATTTTTTTCATGATTGTAATGCTTTAAGATGGCATGATTAAAACTCCAATAAGTGTTTATTCCAACAAGCCGTAAAACGTACCGGCTTAATTTACGGATTTACTTGCCTGGTAATGATTTGATAACGTTATTTAAGCGATTATTAGTATGTTATGACTCCACATTCGTGCCCGGGAACAGGTTGTGCAGATTCAGTGCCAGAGCAAGATAGCTGCTATCGTTTACCTGTAGATTATAATGTAAATAGCTATCGTCACTGATCGAATAGGGACTGAACGGTTGCTGTTGGAGTTGATCAGAAGAAGTCGCCCAAGTTCTCCTGTGGCAATAGGAGTGCGCTTAGACTAATGAACAAATAGCATACATATGTTGATGCTCGCAAGAGTGATGTTCGAATGAAGTACAACTTATTCATCAACATATTGTGTTAAAATTGCTTCGATCTCATCTATAAGTTTATAGGAGTTTGATTCCAGTAGATCTATTTCTGCTTGAATGACAGGAGTAATCGGCAATTGCATCAGTTTTCGATATACTTGAATGTCCAGATCAATATTCTTGAGTTTGAGTTGAAGCAAATATTGCCCTTGCTCGGTTTGTAAGCATAGTTGGTTGAACGCCTGTTTCAACCTCTCTAGTTCGGCAATTGTTCTGCTATGGTCATTTTCTCCTGCTAGACCGTAATTGGGGTATTTTTCACCCAATTGATTGAACGCATCAAGATATTCCTGTTCCGATAAGGAATGAATATTCATGTAAAGCAGGTTATAGGCATATAAAGCTTCCTGATTTTCCTCACTGACCGGAACGTCCTGATAATCTTCGACCAACTGCGTGATGTCTTGATATTCAGTTTGTAAAATAGCATCAATATCCTTATTGATTAAATTTGCTTTGTTCATGCGAATATTCTGTTCTTTTGGCAGCCAACGATTGTGATTAATTCGCTTGACTGTTTGTCTTAAGGACAAAGATCCGGTTTTCAGCGAAAGATACTATCCCTATATTCAGCTAATTTTATACGGCCTCTTGGTCGTTTTGTGTTTCTTATTTTCAAGTGGATTTTTGAGTTTGTTTGCTTATGTTTAGGTGCCACAGCAGGTAAAACTGTGATTTTTTATTGCGCGTCACTAATAAATATGGTGTTTTTAGTTAAAGTTATTGTGTTGGTATTTAGATTTTTGTGTTTTTATTTTGATTAATTGAGTAAAAAATACTCAATGAATTTTGTTAAAGTGAAAATAATACGCATATTTGTTGAGTAAAAAGTACTCAATAAGAATGATTGTAAAAAAAGAAAAATGATTATATTAAATAAACATCAGCTCATCACCGAACAGTTTCCGAATGGGGAAACGAAAGTGAAGGATTTCGATCAGTTGATCAAAGCGGATAATCTGCTAGAATTTACCTATCAGGAAGATGGCGATTTGATCCGTTTGTTTTTTGTCAAGAAGCGACTTGAGGAAGAAGGGGCGAGTTGTAAATTGTGGATTCGTTATATGCCCTATAGTCGTATGGATCGTAAAATTGAGGGCGACCTGTTTACCCTAAAATATGTCGCTGCATTTATCAATAGTTTACAGTTTGATAAAGTATATGTTGTAGAGCCACATTCCGAAACAACCCTCATATTACTAGAAAATAGTGTAGCGATTTATCCTGCGCTAGATTGGTTGCCGAAACTGATGGAAAAACTAGAATTTTCAGATAATGACCGAATTGTATTTCCGGATAAGGGGGCGGCAGCACGCTATTTAAATAGTGGTTATCAAGATGCCTGTGTCTTTGAAAAGCAACGCAATCCACAAACGGGACGTATCGAAGCGATGGAATTAAAAGCGGGCAATATCGCAAAAGGTGCCAAATGCCTTATTGTCGATGATTTATGTTCTGCAGGCGGAACATTTCTCTGGGCGGGAAAAATTCTAAAGGAGATGGGGGCAAGTGAAATCTACCTGTTGGTGGCACATTGTGAGCCAAGGATTTTCAAAGGTACTTTGTTGGAGGAAGATTCACCGATCGACCTTGTTTTCACCACAGATTCTATGATGAATACCACGCATCCGAAATTAAATTATATCAACTTAACAACTGAAAGCTATGTTTAGCCCAATGAGCAAAAATCCGATTCTCTGGACGGACGGTTACAAACTGTGTCATAAGGATCAATATCCAGCACATACAGAATGGGTATACGAGACCTGGACTCCCCGGATGTCTCGGATCGCAGGAATAAGCCATGTTGCCTTCTTTGGATTGCAGGGTGCTCTGGCGGAGATCGGTAATTCTTTCGATGAATATTTTTTCGCCCAACCTGAAGATACAGTTGTTGCGCAGTATGAAGAAGCCATTCGTGAAGTGTTTGCGATGACCAATAGCAATTTTGCCAGCACACATCAGTCACAACACATACGCGCTTTACATCGTTTGGGTTATCTTCCGATTAAGGTGAAAGCCTTGAAAGAGGGGTGTCTCGTGCCGATAGGGGTGCCTATGTTTACGATCGAGAATACCCATCCAGATTTCTTCTGGTTGCCAGGTTATCTTGAAACGCAACTCTCCGCTTATATCTGGTCACCAATGACCGCCGCGACTATCGCCGATCAATACAAGCGATTGTTGACAGGTTTTGCTGAAAAAACGGGCGATGTCAATAAAGTATTCACGCAGGCTGGAGACTTCTCTATGCGCGGTATGGGATCGCCTGAAACGGCCTATCGTACCGCTGGTGGACACTTACTGAGCTTCGGCGTTTCCGCAACACTCTCAGTTCGGGAATACCTCAAGACCTATTACGGTGGCACAAGTGATGTCATGATGTATACGCCCTCAACGGAGCATAGTGTGATGTGTTCTTACGGTGAACAGGAGGTTGAAGCTTTTCGGCATTTGATTTCAGAGGTTTATCCCAGCGGAAACATTTCTATTGTGTCCGATACCTATGACCTATGGCATGTTGTGGATCATGTATTGCCACAACTGAAAGATTTGATCATGGGACGGGAAGGCAAAGTTGTCATTCGGCCAGACAGTGGCGATCCTGTTAAGATTATTTGTGGTGATCCGGCGGCTGACCAGGAAACCGTTCAAAAAGGGATTGTCGAACGTTTATTTGAACTCTTTGGCGGAACGGTCAATGCGAAAGGCTTCAAAGAACTTGATCCACATATTGGTGTTGTGTATGGCGATTCCATCACCGTGGAACGGGCAACTAAGATCTGTGAAGGTTTGATGGCGAAAGGTTTTGCCTCGACCAACACAATACTTGGAATAGGATCCTATACCTATCAGTATGTTACAAGAGATACCTTTGGCTTCGCTTTAAAGGGAACGGCCGAAATTGTTGACGGTCAGTTTAAAGCTATTCAAAAAAGACCGGCCACAGACACCGGTAATTTTAAAAAATCCCAAAAGGGCATGGTTGCCGTTGTATTTGAGAACAATGATTTTCGCTTGATAGACGATCTCAATCCAACGACTATCGAACAATTGAATGATAGCAATTTGCTCAAAGAATGTTTTGTGAATGGGACCTTTGTCAGTACGGCTAGTTTTAAGGAAATAAGAAATAGATTACAAACAGAATCAATAAGAGTATATGGAAAATAACCTAAGAAAACCGTTTTTCATCAATGATGAAAACGTTGAACAGTATGCACAACAAATGGCATCATGGATTGCGGGACAAGTGAATGCAGCAAATCGTCAAGGTTTGGTGCTTGGTATGAGCGGCGGGATTGACTGTAGCGTGGTTGCTTGCCTATGCCATTTAGCGAAAGTAGATGTCCATTTAGTCATGATGCCCTATGGTAGCGATATGAACAATAGCAAGAGTCATGCACATGGGATGGAGCTTATTGAAAAATTTGATTTCCCGTACCATATCTTTGATATCAAGCCAGCGGTGGATGCGTTGACCATCAATAACGAAGCCTATATTGCAGCTTCAAGCGAATCCAACCGTGTCCTGAGCTTAGCCAATATCCGGCCCCGGGTCCGCATGACTTACCTCTATCAATTTGCACAATTGGGAAGCCGTTTTGTGATCGGTACCGGCAATATGGCCGAAGCGACCGTAGGCTACTTTACCAAATGGGGAGATGGCGCTTATGATCTTAATCCCTTGGCCATGGTGACCAAGCAGGAAGTATATACACTGGCAAAATACCTAGGTGTCCCCGAATCCATTCAATATAAGAGTCCTTCAGCAGGTCTATGGGAAGGACAGACAGATGAAGAAGAATTGGGCATGAGCTATGCACAGATTGACGGATTTATTCTGACCGGAACATCCGGCGATTCAACGATAGATGAACTGATCCGTAGACGTCAACAACAGTCTGCTCATAAGTTTGCTGCGATTCCAACTTTCAAAGGCTAGTAAAAAGTAGAGCTGATAGGAAAAGGTTAGGTTTAGGACACACACAATACATAATTATTGAAGATGAAAACAAGATATGAACAGATCGTTGATGTAAGAGAGATCGCATCCGAAAAAAGGGATCATATTCCGTCCATACTGTCATTGGCAGGGCAGGAGCAAATCCTGCCTGTTGCATCGGATAAAAAGCGTACGCTGCTTTTGGCGATTGATGTACAAAACGATTTTATGGAATCCATTGGCAGTCTACCAGTAGCTGGTTCGCGTGCTGATGTACAACGGCTGACCCAATGGATATACAACAATATGGCTTCTTTGACGCAGGTCATGTGCAGCCTTGACTGTCATTCACTGCTGCAGATTTTCCATGCAGACTGGTGGGTGGATAAGCAAGGAAATCAGCCCAAACCTTTTACGGTCATCCGTCACGGGGATCTTATGGCTGGAACCTGGACTGTCGCTAATGCGGACACAGCTGAACAATCTCTAGCTTATCTTAAAAATTTAGAGGCCGAAGGGAAAAAAGAGCTTTGCATCTGGCCTTATCATTGTTTAGAGGGCAGCTCGGGGGCGCAATTGGAAAGTCAATTTACCAATATGCTCTATTTTCACAGCGCTGTACGTCAAGTCAAACCCATATTGGTCTATAAAGGACAGGATCCCTACACTGAAATGTACGGTATCATTAAAGCTGAATACGACGACAATAAATTTGTCAATCATGCCGTGCTCGAGGCTATACAGGCCTACGATGCCATTTATATTGCCGGACAGGCATCAAGTCACTGTGTATTGGCATCTGCAATGCAGATAGTGGAATATTTTGCGGAGGATAAAACGATTACGTCCCGCATTACCCTACTGATCGACTGTATGTCACCTATTGCTGGTTTCGAAGAGTCTACACTGCAGGCTTTTGAATCACTGCGTGAAAAATACGGCATACAGATCAAAAAGTCCACAGATGTAATTTTATAACAAGATGGTCAGTACTCCAAAAACATATAACTACGAATACCCCAGGCCCGCAGTTACAGTCGATTGTGTGATCTTTGGGTTTGAAAAAAATCAGCTTAAACTGTTATTAACCAAACGGGCGATAGAACCTTACTTAGGGAAATGGGCATTTCCCGGGGGCTTTATTCAGGAGGATGAAACTGCGGATGAATGTGCACTACGTAAACTGTCCGAAGAAGCTGGGCTCAGGGATATCTTTCTTGAGCAGCTCTATACCTTTTCGGATTTATACCGTGATCCCCGGGGCCGAGTCATCAGTATTGCCTATTATGCCTTAGTTAAACCTAACGAATATACCCTGGAGGCCGGACTTGATATCGATGCGGTGCAATGGTTTAGTTTGGAGGAGGTAGATGATTTGGCTTTCGATCATCAACAGATCTTGTCTGTTGCGGTCGAACGCTTGAAAGGTAAAATCCGTTACCAGCCCATCGGATTTGAACTGCTGCCAGCACACTTTACCTTGCCTGAACTGCACAAATTGTATGAAACAATTCTGCAGCGTTCGATAGATCGTGGTAATTTTCGCAAAAAGATACTGAGCATGGATCTGTTGATCGACCATAGCGACATGCAAAAGGATAGACATGCCAGAGCAGCAAAAATCTATAGTTTTGATAAAGAAAAATACGAAGAACTCAAAGAAACAGGATTTTACTTCGAAATATGACAATCTACCTTATCCATCAGACTCATGAAACAACATGGGCCTTTATCAATTTCAATATTTAGAGTTTATAAGTCGAATATCGATTGTCACAGCGCTTAAATTGACTTACCTTTCCTATTATGTGACTGAAATACGATATTAGATTGAAATATCTTAATAGTGAATTATCTGTTAATATGAATAAAGTACTTTATTGCGCTGGTCTTGTTTTGTCACTATGTATGGCATGTCAACAAAACAAGGTGAAAAATCCTGCTTCTTCTCCAATAAAGGAGGCTATAGTAAGCGAAAAGCCAACCGTCGATTCGCTTGTCTTTCAGGATAAAATGATCAGAATTTATAAGATAGATTCCATCAGCTTTTTTAAGGAACAGCAACAGGCCGATTATAGGAGAGATACCATCGCTTCAATCAGCGATGTAAAAGTTGCGAGAAAATTATTGCAAGGCCGTGTCGTATTTGGAGACTATATTCCAGGTAAGGACATGGAAATTGATACACTCGTGGATGGAAATCTAATTGCTCAGGTACGACTTAATGATGGTCGCTTACTAACGGCGGGAAAAACAGAAGGTGCCATTGATCTGTTGGAGAATATGTTTGTAAAATATTTTCCATCTGAAGAGATTTTGTTGTTGGAAGGAGGGCATACAACAGATCAGGCACTTGATTTGCGCCAGGGGAAATGGGATGTTGAAGAAATCGGTAATTTAGACTATGTCTATTTCTCTAAGCATAAGAAATATAGATTGAATGGCATGTTTAACGGACAGGAATGTTCCAGTTACTTTTTGCAAAAAAAGGAAAATGAGGTCTATCTGACCTATGCACAGATTCCCTTGGACTGGAACGATAACTTTGAACTATGTACCCTAAAAGAAATCTTTTGGAAAGGAGATCAGCAGGTATACTTTCGAAATTTTTTCTATGGAGCACCGCATGATAAGCGAGCGGGTTTCTATAGACTGGATATTATTTCCGAAAATTGATGTCATCAATAGGAATGCATCGAATCGCAAATTGCTTTTCTTGGTAAGATGCTCCTGCAAGTAGGATACACAAGGGCATCATAAAACCCAAACCAAATTCGAAAAAGGAAAAATCCCTGTTTTCCGCTAAGCAGAATCTTTAATAATAGCTGTATTTTTACTGCATCAGGTACAGTGCTTGCCGTTGTCATCGTATTGAGGTAAGCACGATCTATTTTAAGACTATCGAGCAATAAGGTTATGGCGCATCGCATTTATATATATAACGTAAATCCTAAAACAAAAGAAACATTTGAAGCACATCTGGCCGAATGGAATTATGAAATTCCTGCCCTGATGTTCCCACTATTTTCTTCGGGTATCCGTTCCCAAGGAACACAGCTCTATGCCAATAAGGAGGACGGTATTGCAAGGTTACGCTATTTTTATGCGCTGCTTGCTGATGTTTATCAATTGCATTACAAAAAGAAGTATGCTGAACCGGTCAACAAGATGTTTGAATTTTTGGAAAGTTTGCCATTCGATACCTTTCAAATCGATGGACGGGATGTCTTCAATATGAATGTAGAAAAACATACAGAACAGGCAAGTGACTGGGTTGATGAGATCAGGACGACGGGAGCTTTATATACACAGGCCTTTGAGAAGCAGAGTTTGGATCCTCTTCAGAAGATCTTGCAATTATCAGGCTATGACACTTTTCTGGAAATGCTCGAGACAGACTGGATTAACTATGGTTTGGGCTTGTGGGAAGAACATGCTTTTAAGCAGGAGGGAACCGAAGTCTTTGAAGAAAATGGAAAACAAGGATTAAAGGATGCTCTTGGAAATATTCTGGTCGCTGCGAAATATGATGAGATATTTGAGTTCAATGAAGCGGGGATTGCTGTGGTTGAACTGGATCATCTATTTGGGTACATCAATGAGCGGGGAGAGGAGATCGTATCCTGTCAGTACGTTGAGGCATTTGACGCGCGTGTTATCGATGGGGTTAATTATGCTGAGGTTGAAATAGAAGGGAAACGTGGTATATTGAATATTGCAAACAAACAACTTTCATTACCCGCTGCCTATGATGATTTGGACTGGTTTGCCCGTGGTTTTTTGAATGCAAAGCAAGGTGATAACTATTTTCTTTTTGCTGTTGATGGAACACAGGTTATTACCGAATCCGCGGATGAACCTTTTGGATACGATTACATTAAGCTTTTTTATAAGCGGCAAAAAGGTACCATGAAGCGGAAATACTTTCGTGTGGATGGTCACTATTTGGGCAGTTTTCTGGAAGATAGCCTACAGGCTATTCCCAATGCCTATTTTTGGATCAAACCCAATAAGTTGCAGCGAAAGATTTCAATCATCAAACCTAATGGCAATGTGCTTGATGAAGAGATTGATCGTATCATCGTCCTGGATGATTATCGCAGTATCGCTTACCTGAAAAATAAACAATGGCAGATTTACTCACTCGCGCATGATCTATTCCGTTTAGTCGATCGATCTATTGATAAAATCTTGGTCGATAGTATTAAAAACTTTCGAAAAGATGTCTTTGTTGTCGCCTGTGCCGAAGGGCAGGGGATATATGAAGCATATCTTGATCAATGGCTACTCGAACCTGATCCGGCTTATCTAAAAATCGAATATTGCTATATGGACTTTATGCGTATCCAGCAATCCGAAGGGATGCGCTATTTTGATACAAAAGTAAATTTCTGTAGCGAACTTTACGATTATGTCAGTGCGCCGATTCATGATCCGCATCCGGAGCGAAGCGAAGGCGAATTCTTACTCTTATTTAAAGGAGAAAAACTGTTTTATGTAGATCTAAAACGAAATATCGCTGAATTCCCCGAAACAGCATTTGGCCGTTTGTATGCCGAAAAATATAATTTGCAGGGAGCTGACCAGAATTATTTTGTACAATTTTATCAAGCGTGGACAAAACGAAAGGGGGCGGGCTACGAATCTTATCTCGATAACGAGACGTTATATGAAAAAGCACGGAAACTAAATTGGGCCGGTAAGATAACCGAAGCTATACCTTTGTTGACTATCGGTGCCTCGCGAGGGAGCGCCGACTGCCAATGCCTTATTGGCAATATCCATAGCGATATAGATCATGAAGATTTCCTGGATATTCCCAAAGCAATCGGCTTCTACAAACAAGCCATAGCACAGGATCATGCGCAGGCGTGGACGAACTTGGGTTTCATATATGCGACGGGCCTCGGCCTGCCCCCTGATATTCCTAAAGCCTTGGAAGCCTATCAAAAAGCCGCGGCATTGGGGGAATCACAGGCGATGAGCAATCTTGGCAATTGGTATTATGAGGGAGAATACTTGGAGCAGGATTATGTAAAGGCCTTGCACTATTTTAGGCTGGCTGAAAAAGACGGTATCAATAACGATGCACAGGTAGCCGAAATTTATTACCAACAGAAAGATTACGCCAATTTATTACGCTATCTGAAAAAGGATAAAGACGGACAATATGCCGCAATTTATTATGGTATTTTGTATGAGGAGGGCTGGGGCGTAAAACAGAGTACGGTAAAGGCCCTGCGTTACTACGAACAGGCAAATGAAAACGCGGCCTATGCTTATGCCGTCAATCGTCTCTTGTATTACTACAAAAATGGAGCGTTTGCAGATGCAGCTAAATACAACTTTTGGTTGGATTTCGCCAAAAACAATGCGGTTGATATTGAAGGATAAAAAAGAATATGGCACATCGCATTTATATTTATAACACAGATAAAAAAGATCAGGAGTATTTCCATGCTTATTTGGGTGAATGGAACTATGTCATTCCAGATTTGTTGCTCCCTTTGTTTGCTGCAAACCCAAAAGCAAAAGGTACTTTGGTGTATACCGAAAAAGAAACGGGTGTTTTAAAATTAAGGAAATTCTACGATCTGCTTATGCAGGAGTATAACTTGATATCCAATGCTGCTGTCCTGTTGACCATCGAAAAAATGTTCGATTTTCTGCATGGACTTCCATTTGAATACTTCCAGATCAATGCGCGCGATGTTTTTAATATGTCTGAGGTTAAACATAGCCAACAAGCAAAGGATTTTGCATTTGAAATTCATGAGAAGAACCTGTATTACGAAAAAGCAATAGAGAGGCAGTCGTTATCAGAGCTTTATCCTATTTTGAGCCGCTCAGGTTATGATTCCTTTTTAGCGATGTTACAAGCTGAGTGGAGCAACTATGGATTGGGCTGGTGGAATAGGGAGGCGATTGATAGCCTTGATAACCAGTTTTTTGAAGAAAACGGATGTTGGGGGATCCGGAATGCGAAGGGTGAGGTGAAAGTCGAACCCTGTTATGACGAGATCGGAGACTTTGATTATAATGGCTTTGCAGTTGTTGAGAAAGAAGGCTTGTTTGGCTATATAAATAGAAAGGGCGAAGAGACCATCCCTTGTATGTACGCCTCTGCAGAGCCTGTACAGAGCGGCCGTTGTACGATTGTAGGAAAAGTGAGTTTAGCAGGCAAATATGGCTTGGTGGACGTGGAGACTGGAGCTACAATTATTCCCTTGAACTATGCGGTTTTGGACGATTTTGCTTATGGATTCTACCAGGGACAGCAGGATGGAAAATATGGCATTATCGATGCTGAAGGTAAGGGCTTGAATACGACGGGTTCTGATGAGCCTTTTGAAATAGACTACGAGGGCTTTATTTATCAACCAATAGCGAACAGCAAACTACGTAAATATTATTCCAATCAGGGTGTTCTATTGGGCGAATATCCAGAAGGAGTTTTGAACGAATTGTTGTTTGATTTTTATGCGGTCAATTTAAACAATAAAAAAAAGAAATCAGTCCATGCAGCAGACGGTTCCCTTTTGGTAAAAGATGTGGCTGTGCTAAATGCCATGAATGGGCTCAGTGCATTGTATTACCTTACAGCGGGCAAATATTTTCTGTATGACCTCGCTAGCAGGAATTTTCTTCTGCAAGATCTGACGATTAAATCTATACAGGGAGGTGCAGATTTTGGTAATGGTGCCTATAATTGTTATATCATTGAAACCGAATCGGAAAGAGGAATCTATCACACAGAGACTAAAAGCTGGCTGCTTCCATTGTCAGCACATTATGCCACAATCAGCTATGCGCTGATGGACTATTTTATCCTGCAAGATCAGGTGGGCGGGTATTATTACTACGATACTGATAGCAAAGAACTAAGTGAATCCTTCGATTTTATCTGTGGTAGTGTAAGACATTATCAAGATCTAATGATGTTGCGCGACGGCAAACTGTTTAATAAAGGATATGAGGGATTGGAAGAGGTGTCCCAAGATCAATATGGATATTATATCAAGGCATTGGACAAGCTGGAAGGAAAGGAACTTGAGGTTTTTGACCATTTTTTCACTCAGTGGAAATCGGATCGGGGCGTAGATTTTGAATCTACTTATGATAGCTATACATTGTATCACATGGCCATGGATTGCTGCAGAAATGGAGACGTAGAAAATGCTATCCGTTACTTTACATTTTCAGCTGATCAAGACAATGAAAGCAGTATGTATGAACTTGGTAATATCTATACGGATACCGATAATGAAAATAAGCGTTTTCTGGACCTGAAAAAAGGAATTGCATACTATGAGCGGTCCGCCGGAAAGGGGTATGCAGCTTCTTGGAATAGCATCGGTTATCTTTACCAGCATGGAATAGGCTATACATCGGATCTAAAAAAGGCTTTTGAGGCCTATAACAAAGCGGCTGATCTTGGGGATGGCTATGCATTATCCAATCTGGGTTATTTTTATTTTAGTGGGACCTATGTGGAAGAAGATCTTGAAAAAGCGTTGGATTATTACAAAAAGGCGGAGTTGAAACTAGTCGAAAATAATGGCAATATCGCTTCGATTTATTATAGTTTAGATGACTATGACCGTCTGCTTGTTTATCTGAAGAAAGATAAAGCGGATAGCTATTCCAATATTTATTACGGTTTGATGTATGATGCGGGTTTAAAATTTAAAAAGGACAGTAAAAAAGCCATTCATTATTTTGAGCGGGCAAATCGTTATAGTGTCTATGAGTCTGCTACAGAAAGCTTATTGGATTATTATAAAAATGATCCCAACTTTATGGACCAGGAAAAACATGCCTACTGGTCGGACTTCGCCCAACAACACGAATTGGATATTGAACCCGAATTGTTGATTTGGGCGAATGAGAAAAGTGGGGGAGCAGGCGCACAGGACGAACCTAAGGGAAATAGTAGTTCATCCTTTTTTAGTAAACTGTTTAAAAAGAAAAAATAACCTGCACGATGTTATCTTCTGCGAATTTAGATTTCACCGGTATGCTGATCGATCTAGCCTTTATGCTGTTTTTTGGCGTAGGTTTAGGTTATTCCCTGATCGTGGGGATAATCCATATCATCCAGAAAAAGACCCAAACGTTTGGCTACTATCTACGGACATTTTTGATTTCGGGGATTATAGGTCTTGCATTGGGCGCTTTAATCGTTATGATGTGGGTACAATCATTGTAGTTCGCACACAACTTGATTCAGGAGCTTTTGTCGTTGGGTAGACTCTGCTCCTGAAAACATATATTCACGGTTAGACCGACCTATTTTTTGCATTGACGATATGCATCAGATGGTGGTTGCAGTGCCAGGCGTATAAACCAATATTTATTTTAAGGGAAATATATCTTTTGGTAACGGGATGAATAAAGGCTCGTTCAAGTTGCTCATCACTTAGACTTTTCAAAAGAATCTCCCAACGTTGATGTAACCCTTCCAATAAGGAAATTGAACTTTCTATTGGAATGTATTTTGCGTCCGGCAGTTCTGCCCAACGATTTTCTTCATAAAGTTTTATGGTAGGATCATCTTCAGTCAGGGCCAATTTGAAACGGACAAAGCTATTCATATGGCTATCTGCGCAGTGATGTACCACTTGTCTGATCGTCCACCCATCAGGACGATATCGTTTTTCCAATGAGCTATCCGGCAAGTCAATGACTTCGGATTTTAGGCGGGTCGGGAAGTCTGCAATTGTTTTTATCCAATCGCTCAATAATTGCTTGTTAATATGATCTGGTACGGCAAAGCGGCCTATGGGATACCGAAGTTTTTCTAATTCATGTTGCATGGTTTAAATTTAACGAAAATTGCTTGAAGGTTCGTATCTTTTATGTGTAAAGTAACGGTCAGATCATCTTTTGGGCTTTAACAAACGTACTTATGTGATTTGGATGACAGGAAGAATTATGGTAATTTCGGCAATTCGAGATGCATGACTTTATTTTTTTCTATAATCGATGAGCTAGGAAAACAGGTAAGGACGGTGTGTTTTGAACATAAAGCACAAGGAATGAAGAGTCTAAATGAGTTGATTAATCCGACAGATTCGGGATGGAATCTGGTCGAAGAATGGATGAAGGGAGCTAGCAATTCCTATGAGGTACTGGCCAGAAATCCGAAACGCGCAGATGAGGAGCTCTTAAGAGCTCAGATTACTACAAAATCACCTATGGGCGCTATTATTCATCAAACCGGTGGAATACTCATTGATGGCGGTTGGCTACGGATCTTGGGTTCGGGGTCAGTTAAATTGAATCGGGGTATTATGGAGTGGAACAAAGGAAAGAGTTTTGACAAAGAAGGGGAGAAAGGTGGTTTTTTGTTAATTGCCGATGATGTTTTAGGTGGCTATTTTGCGATTAATGCCGGCGCTTTGGGCGAGGGCATAGGACATGTCTATTATTTTGCACAGGATACCTTGCAATGGGAAAGCTTAGAGTGTGGCTATTCTGATTTTATTTATTGGACACTGAAGGGGGATATCCGTCAATTTTATGAAATATTCAAATGGAAGGATTGGGCTGAAGATGTACGGAAATTAGATGGCAACCAAGTGTTTTCATTTTATCCTTTTCTGTGGACAGAACAGGCCCGCGATTTTCGGAAGGTTGATAGAAAAGTTGTTCCGATCGATGAAAATTACCATTTTACGATGGAATTTGCTGGTGGAAGATAGCTTTTTAGCAGTTAGTAGGCTTGATGGTCACCGTTTTCGAAACGCTGGTTTAGTTGGAAATTCATCAGCGAACCAGCTTGTCCATGTGCGAGATAGACGATTTTATTGGAGATAGACAGATTATTTTATCTGGATCACATGCTTTGAAAATGTCTTTCTTCTGGATATTAAATATTGCTGCATACATATCGGCGTTGTATAAGCTTGTTTTTGCTGTCTGTTTAGAATGACTATCGAATCAATTTGATCGACCAATAAGTATTTAATCGAGGTTCCATCCCATTTTCCAATTGAAAAATGCTGCCTGAATTGCGGATTCGTATGCAGGGATACTTCAATGGGATTTGTTTTCGCAGAAATTCCGACGTGCTTGCTGTTAGTTGATTTCAAGTATACTAAAATATGTGTGTCCTTTTTCTTTGCTTCAATCTGGATCGTACGTACAGGATCACAGGCTAGCAACAGAAGAATAGATAAAAACATTGTTATTACAAAATATATACTCATTTTCATCATTGAAGATTTACATGTCGGCAATCAGACCAACGATCTAGTTCGTAAAGGATTCTTTTTAGACCATCGATATCCCTCCCAAAAAAATGGAGCCCCCTTGGATAGTTACAAATATAACTGGAAATAGTAAGGATATTCTAGCTGTTTTCAGGGAATTTTAACGGAGAGCGAGAGGGGAAAGAGAACCTATATTGATCGCTGACCGAACAATTATCTTTTCTTCGATCAGCAATCATGTCCTTTTTTGCTCAATAAAATGTGATCCTAGCTCGGTTGATTTTGGAGTGCATAGGTATGCTCGTTGAGTTTCGTTATTTCCAGTTGAATTCCTTCTGCGAGTCCAAGTTGTGTAGCTGCTTCTTTCCCTAGTTTAAGGACATGGAATCCACGGCCACGGTAAGTGAAATTGCATTCATACTCATTGGAATCAATAACGATCCGGAGCTTTTGTGATTTCGCTGGAAATAAAGGTTTAAAATCTTTCGTAATTCTGATTTGCGATTTTTTTGCATCATCCGCTGTAATTTTATTTCCTGCTGCTGGAAATAACATACGATTGGGAGAATCATTTTGAGCTATGTTTTCTACTACTTGTTGTTCATCTTTCTGTTGAACTCCTGCAACATCTTTCGGAGGATTTTCCGCTGCCACTGTATCTTGAGGCTTTTTATTTTGCCGGCCTTTTTTTCGTGCATTTTGATTGACAGGTTTTGCCGAAACTTCCTGCGATTTTGCATCAGTAGTCGATACTGTTTTTTTGTCTTCAGCTGTTGGTGAAGGGGCGACGGCTGATAAAGGTCTTTTGATAATATTTCGAATGTAATAATGTTTTATTCTCGATTTGTCCGTATTACGTTCTTCAATTTCAAAATCTTCTGTATAGGCTTTAAAAAGGTGGGACATCTTATCGTAACCATAATTTCGCGCATCAAAATCTGGTTTTCTTTTATTGAAAAGACTGCCAATTTCCCCTAAAAATGCCCATCCATTTTCATCTGCGGTGTCATCAACAGTATCTTTTAATAATTCCAGTGTCTCTTCGTCAAGAACTGCTATACTGGTTGGATTGTCAACAGGTGCCGGTTTGGGCTGATTCTGCTGTTTTTTCTTTGTGTTAGATTCTTTCTTTGGATTCTTTTCAAAGATTTCAACATAAATAAATTTGTCGCAAGAGGCAATGAAAGGTTTCGGCGTTTTTTTCTCTCCAATACCGATAACTAACTTGCCCGATTCTCTTAGACGGGTTGCCAATCTTGTAAAATCGCTGTCACTTGATACAATACAGAATCCATCGACCCTGTCAGAGTGGAGGATGTCCATTGCATCAATAATGAGTGCCGAGTCCGTGGAGTTTTTGCCTTGTGTGTAACTGTACTGCTGAATCGGGGTGATCGCATGGGTAAGAAGCTTATCCTTCCATTTTTCGACATAAGGATTGGTCCAGTCACCGTAGATCCGTTTGATCGTAGGAATACCGTAGCGTTTGACTTCGTTCAGAATTTCTTCGATCTTTCGATAAGAAACATTATCCGCATCGATTAATATTGCGATTTGTAAATCCCCATGTTCTGCCATATATGTTTAGTTATATTTCGATGTATTTTTATGTGTACGCCTCCAATAGGATTTTCCTATTTTTTGAACATACGGTTAAAAATACGTTATTGTTGAAGAATTATTGAATTTTTTAAGAATTTAATTTGAATAATGATTTTCTGAAGGACGCTATTTTGAAAGATTTCCTACCTTAATTTATGTATGATATTATAACAGGTGCATTGGAAGAGGAACATCATATAATGTTTAATATGATGTATAGTAACAAAAAAAGGTTTTCAAACGGGGAGAATGAAAACCTTAAATAACCAATTATAAACCTAAATTATGATGATACAAAGATAGTGTGTTTTTTACACTTCTGCAAGTGTTGTTTAATATTTTTTTTATTGAGCAATTATTTTTGTAGCTAAAAAGCTACAATATTCTTGTTGTCATCCTGATTTTAAAGATAATGATTATATAAGGTACGCTATTTCGCTATTGCAAGTGTATCATTTCAAAGCGAAAATTGACCATAGTGTCAGTTCTTTTGTGATCCGAGGCCACCATTTTATAAAATTTATAACGGTTTCTTTTTTTGTTGGTGATTACTGGTATCTAGCTTTATACCAAGATCAGACCAAAGTCGTACTTGGAGCTGAAATAAGACCCTATTTAGCCTGTTAACTCCCTGTAATTACTCTACTATTATAAAAGTTGGTATCAATCAGGTATGAACCTTTACCAAATATGGTAAAGGCGATTCTACAATAGAGCAGATTATGGTCCTCGAAAGTTTGAAAAAATAGAATGAAATTTAAAACGACACAAGACTCGCCCCCCAGGATAGTATAAATAAGTGATTAATGTTGAATAAATGCAGATGGCCGGTAGCCCAGGACAGCATAGAAACTATTGGTAAATGCCTGCAGACTTTGATAACCTACTTTATAGGCGATTTGGGATATTGTCAGTTCGCCCATACTTAAAAGCTCAAGGCTTTTAATGATCCGAAGCAATTGTTGGTATTTGACAAGTGTCATTCCCGTTTCTTTTTTAAATAGACGCTCTATGGTACGCAAGGATAGATTGGATAATAATGCAATGTCCTCCATCTTGATGGCGTGGGTATAGTGATCATGGAGGTGGTCTAAAACTGTCTGTAGTCTATTTTCACTGGGCAGCGTAATTTCTAAATGCAATAATCGGGCTCCAAAAGCAGGTAGTTCGTTGAGGAGTGCACGGAGGAAAATTCTTTCGTGTTCATTTTCTTCCGTCAATTTTGACCATTTTTCCGCATACAGAATCATTTCCCTTAATACCCTTGGAGCCGCGAATATTTGGACCTTATCAAAAAATGAATCTTCTTCTTCGTCGATATCAAAAAAAAGGATCATTAGCTTAATGCTTTCCGAATGCGAATTGGTCTTATGTAAAGCATTTGAGGGAACCCACGCTACGTGATTTTGGGGAAGTAGGTACATTTTTCCTGCCACGGTAAGGTATTGAAAACCTTGCTCTACATAAATCAGCTGCGCTTTTCGATGCGTATGTAATGCGTCATCATGAATCCAGTTTTCTTCAAACCAGACAAAATTTGATTTTTTTATCCTCTCAATTGTTTCAATGTGATTCGAACAGCCCATGTCGTTATGAATTAAATCAATGGCAAATTTAATTAAATAACTGAATATATCTTTGCGACAGATTATCACTGTAGAGAGATCTACAAAGATTTATTGCTGCTTAACTGCGGATTGGTTTCATCTATTAAAAATGGTGCTTTATGCACAAGAATTAAGTAATTTCTATGAATAGTAATATGCAAAAGTCAAACGCGGCTCCCTGGAGTTGGCTATCTGTAATGGTCGTTATTTTGGTGTCTACGAATCTTAGGTCACCGATCACAGCTGTAGGGCCAGTATTGGGACAGATCAGTGACAGTCTCGCATTGGATAGTTTTCAAAGCAGCCTGTTGACTGCGATTCCTCTTTTTATGTTTGCGACTTGCTCGGTAGCCGTGAGTAAGTTTTCCCATGTTCAGGGGATGCATCGTTTTTTGTTGTTTGGGTTGATTATTCTTGCCCTTGGCGTCATTGCCAGGATATGGGGGGATTTAGGCTCTTTATTTGTGGGTTCTGTTATGATCGGATTAGGGATCTGTGTGGGCAATGTGGTGGCTCCGGGTTATATTAAAACCAGTTTTCCGAATTATATCGGACTGATGACGGGAATTTTTGCCGTAGCAATGAATCTGACCGCGGCATTTGCATCGGGCTTTAGTCTACGTATTGGGGAATGGACAGGAATAGGATGGAGAGGTTCCTTGGGACTGTGGGTTGTGTTGGCCGTATTGGCTATTATTGCTGTCTTTTTTGATCAATTAGATAAATCTAAAGATGTCGCTGTTATCCAAAAACAGCAATCGCAGACTGGAGTCGGGCATATTTTCAGATCGAGATTGGCTTGGTATATCAGTATATTTATGGGTATTCAATCATTGGTTTATTATAGCCTGATTTCCTGGTTACCTAAGGTGTTGATCGACTATGGTATGGCTTCCAAAGATACCGGTTGGTTGTTATTTTTGATCCAGATTGCAATGATTCCCATTATGTTTGTCGGACCTATTATCGCACACCGGATGAAAGACCAGCGGTTGATGGCTGTTGCTGTTGCCGCTGGCATGCTAGGCAGTATAGTGATCTTCTTTTCATTTAAGCTTGAGGGAATTTATGTCGCGGCTGTGTTGCTGGGACTTTCCAATGGCTTGTCTTTTAGCCTGTCCATTCTCTTTTTTAGCTTAAGGGCAAAAACTACGGCAAATGCAATTAAAATTTCGGGGATGGCACAGTCGGTCGGTTATCTGATTGCAGCATTTGGCCCACCGATTTTTGGAAAACTGCACGAGGTTGACCCCTCCTGGAATTACTCTTTTTATTTTCTTGCCGGTAGCATTATCCTCCTGTTGATTACAGGGGTAAAAGCAGGGGAGAACAAATTCGTGGAAGAATCTTGAGACAGCAAAAACAGTGCTTCGCAAAGACGTGGGGCCCGATATCTTAAAATATCGGGCCCCACGTCTTTGCGATTGGCTTATTTTCGCCATAAATGGATCCAGTGATCAGTTATCTTTAATCTTTTAAGATATCAAATTCGATGTACGTCGCATTGTTGACATCATGAAAAATGCGTTGTGTCGCTTTACGGAAATCGGCTTTGGTCGCTGTATAGGGTTCCATAAATACTTGCGGATTTCGTTCAGCCAATGGGAACCATGAGTTTTGCACCTGCACCATGATACGATGTCCCTTTTTAAAGGTGTGGGCAACATCGGGCATAACGAAATCTACTTTTTCCACCATGCCCGGTGTCAATGGCTGCGGTTTGTCAAAGCCATTTCGATATTTCCCAGCCATGATCTCTCCTCTGACCATCATCTGGTATCCCGCCATCGGTTTCCCATCAAAACTCGGCGCATCCTTGGGGTACACATCGATGAGTTTAACAATATAATCCGCATCGGTGCCTGTTGAAGCTACTTTTAGAAAATTCTTGATTGGCCCGACAATGGTGATATCTTCCGTCAATGGTGCTGTCTGATAGACCATGACGTCTGGACGACTGGCTGCAAAGCGCTGATCATCGACCATATACTCGCGGGTGCGATTCTGGATTAATCCGCCTTGGTGCGGAACCGGTTTGTTGGGATCCGTTACATATTCATCCCATGAATCTGTGCGTTGGACTTTCTCAAAACCAAGTTTACCCTGCGGCTGAAAATAAAGTTTTTTGGTCTCAACGTTCTTCGGTGGCCATTGTTCGAATTGTTTCCATTCATTACTTCCGGAAATAAAGATATTGGCCTCGGCAGGAGAAAAACTGCCTTCTTGTTTTAAATAATGACTGAAAAATGGCTGTTCAAATTTTTCCTGATAGGTGATACTTGTTTTTTTCTCAAATTGGATGTCACCCAGGTAATCTCCTGCTGCACGTACCCAACCACCATGATACCAGGGACCCGCAACCAGAATTGAATTGTTTGTTTTGCTCTTTTCTTCAATGGATTGATAGGTTTTAAATGTTCCATAAGCATCCTCTGCATCGAAAAATCCGCCAACAACCATGACCGCCGGTTTCACGTCTTGTAGATAATTGGTGATGACACGGGTTTTCCAGAAGTCATCGTAATTAGGATGCTTAAAGAGGTTATTCCAGAATTGGACAGAGTCTCCAAAATATTTTTCTTTGAGTTCTCTGGCAGTTCCGGCTTCAAGGAAAAAATTATATTTATCCACTTCGTTGATCTGAATCTTACTATTAAATTGATCCGGCGTAATTGGTTTGGGGCGTGGAACACCAAAGGTCGACATAAATGTGAAAGCATCCTGTAAGAATAAGACACCATTGTGGTGAAAATCATCACCGATAAACCAATCGGTTACTGGAGCCTGTGGCGAAACAGCTTTGAGGCTTGGGTGTGTCTTGACTAATCCGACCGTAGAGTAGAATCCTGGATAAGAGATACCATAAAGACCTGCTTTACCATTGTAGTTCTTCAGGTTCTTCTGTAGCCATTCCAATGCGTCATAAGTGTCTGTGCTTTCATCAATCGCTTTTTTATCTTTACTGAGATTTGTGGGACGAACATCTTCAAAATCACCTTCACTCATCCATTTTCCACGAACATCTTGGTAGACAAAGATATATCCATCCCGCATCACTGCAGGAAAGTTACCCAAACTCTTTTTGTATTCGTTTTGTCCATAGGGGCTTACCGTGTAAGGAGTGCGATTCAGCAGAAGAGGATATTTCCTGGATTTGTCTTTGGGACTGTAGATCACGGTAAACAATTTCTTGCCATCTCTCATCGGAACCGTTACTTCGTTTTTTTCATAATGATCCCGAACATAAGCAGAATCTGCAGTCGTCTGTGCATGTAATTGGCTTCCAGTTAATACGGCTAAAGCCAGAAACGAAACTGTAGTTTTCATTTAAATAGTTATTTAGGAATGTTGATTGATCATGGTATACATGAATTTATTACACTCAGTTTGTTTTTAATGAGGATGTAGCTGTCATGAGCAAATTATTTTCGGTTTGTTAGCTGATTGAGCTCACGATGGTTCCATCAATTATCAGCCTAAAGGTAATGCTCCCGAAACCATTTTCCAATTTTATTGTCATATTTATATAGAATGGAAAAAGAAAAATTGACCAATTTTTTAGAAAGAATAACTTTTTTTGAAATGTATTTGGATTAGTTTTTTAATGTTAATATATTGAGTAAAATTAGTTATAGTTATATTTCATTTTTGAAGGAGTGGTCAAATAGCTTAAATTTCAATTAGATGGGTGATCTTCGTTTAGTTTACTCATTTATTTATCTTAATTTATTTTATCTCATAATGAGTTTTGAAAAAGCAATTGTCACGATTTTATAAATTAAGTGACGAGCGATATGAAATATGTTTTTTTAAGCTAATTTTAAGAATTATTTTATCATAAAACATCAATTAAATAACAAATTAAGTATATAGAATTAATATGGGACAACAAGTGAAAGATGCCAATGGTAAATTGGGTATTCTTATTCCAGGATTGGGTGCTGTGGCTACAACATTGATCGCTGGTGTGGCATCTATAAACAAAGGTTTTTCAAAACCGATAGGATCTGTTTCTCAATTGAGCAGAATTCGTTTGGGTAAGCGCACAGAGAATAGAAATCCATTAATCAAGGATTTTGTCCCTTTGGCAAAGTTAGAAGATGTGGTTTTTGGTGGTTGGGATGTCTATGAGGATAATGTCTATGAGGCAGCGTCAAAAGCACAGGTATTGGAGCAAGGTCAACTTGATGCTGTAAAAGCTGAATTGGAAGCTATTCAGCCAATGAAAGCTGTCTTTGATCGCAATTTTGTAAAAAATTTAGATGGAACACACATCAAAACGGAGAAAACGCGACGTGAACTGGCTGATGCTGTACAACGTGATATCCGTGAATTTAAAGAGAAAAACGGCTTAGACCGTGTGGTAATAGTCTGGTGTGGTTCAACTGAACGTTATATCGAAACGAACGAAGCTTTTTCAACAATTGCAAAATTAGAGGAAGCTTTGGATAATGACGATCAACGCATTCCACCAAGCATGATTTATTGCTATGCGGCTATCAAAGAAGGGGCTCCTTATGTCAATGGTGCGCCAAACTTAACATGTGATGTTCCTGCTATTGTGGAATTAGCTCATGAACACGGCGTCGCAATTGCTGGGAAAGATTTCAAAACAGGTCAAACATTAATGAAAACAATCGTGGCTCCTGGTCTTCAAGCAAGAGCACTTGGAGTCGAAGGTTGGTTCTCTACAAACATTTTGGGTAACCGCGATGGGTTAGTATTGGATGATCCAGAAAATTTCAAAACAAAAGAGGTTTCTAAATTATCTGTATTGGAAGAAATCTTAGATGCGAAAAAGAATCCAGAATTATATGGTGATTTATACCATAAAGTACGGATCAATTATTACCCACCTCACGGAGATAACAAAGAGTCTTGGGATAATATCGATATCTTTGGGTGGTTAGGTTACAAAATGCAAATCAAAATCAATTTCTTGTGCCGTGATTCAATTTTGGCAGCTCCAGTTGCTTTAGATTTGGCGTTATTTATTGATTTGGCACAACGTGCTGGTATGTCAGGTATCCAGGAGTGGTTGTCTTTCTATTTGAAATCGCCACAAACTGCACCAGGTTTACCTCCTGAACATGATATCTTCAAACAATTAATGAAGTTACAAAATACCTTGCGCCACATTATGGGTGAGGACTTGATTACGCACTTGGGATTAGATTATTACCAAGAGTTAGTCGATAGTATTCAATAAATTACCTTTAAAAAAAAGGGGAACAATTGCTTTAGTAATTCTTCCCCTTTTTATTCCTGATAATTATTTCTTGGATACAGATTCTCTCTATTGAAAAAAAATAGCGTAGAGATGCTGTTAAATAATTGTCTGGCAATAACCTCTGTAAACTTTTGCGTTTGCAAACGCTAAGATGGTGACGGGGGTTTTACTTTTTTAATGAATGATTTTATTTTGCAATTAGAAGGAATGGAATTTGCTATCATTGCGGCGGGAGAAGGATCTCGATTGCGAAAAGAGGGGTTTAATTTACCTAAACCCTTGCTACCCTTACATGGAGTTCCATTAATTGAACGATTGATTCGCGTTTTTGCTAAAGAAGGTGCGCGGCAAGTGCATGTTATTATCAACAGACAATCACCCGAATTGAAGACATTTTTAACGCATACAGCATTTGAACTTCCCATCATCCTGATCGAGGAGGATACACCTAGTTCTTTGCACAGTTTTGCTTTATTAGTCAAAAGCAATCCGGCTTGGACTTCCTGTTGTCTGACGACCACAGATACTGTTTTTAGACCTCATGAATTTCATGGATACCTAATGGCTTTTCATCAGAGGGTGGAGGCAGACGCTTTTATGGCTGTCACGCCATTTGTAGATGACGAAAGCCCACTTTATGTAAATACAGACAATGAACTAAACGTAGAAGCATTTTTGGATAAGGCGACAGCGGAAACAAAATTTGTTTCGGGTGGTATTTATTGCTTTCGCAAAGCTGCGCTGGACTGTGCACTCCGTTCTGTTGCTGCAGGGAACTCCAGAATGCGTAACTTTCAACGTGCGCTTTTGGAAAACGATTTGCGCGTTAAAGCGTTTGTATTTGAGAAAGTAGTGGATATCGACCACTTAAAAGACCGTATTGTAGCGGAACAATTTTTGAGTGAGGAAGTTAGTTAGTAAGATGAGCGAAATGATTTCTATTTTAGGCGTGACGCGTAAAAACCGCTTTTCACCCAATCACGTGGGTAATGATGCTGCAATATTTAATGAAGTTGTGCTAAAATTGACCGAAAAAGGCGCGGCAGTTGAAATTTGTAATGAGGATGAATTCTTGGCTTCTGATTCTGTCAAACAAGAAAATATCCTGACTATGGGAAGAACAAAAACATTGGTTAAGAAGTTGCAATCTCTTCAAAATAATGGTGTTCATGTATTGAATTCGGGTTTTGGTATTGAAAACTGTTTTCGAAAAAACATGACACTCAAGTTGTTGGATGGCGGAGTTCCTTATCCCAAAAGTATTGTGATCTCTACAGTCGCGGATATTCAGTCAATATTTGAAAAATTGAAAGGAAAAGGTGTCTGGATCAAACGTGGTGATTTCCATGCTATCCATAAAGAAGACGTGACCTTTGCGGCCAGTCTCAAAGAAGCCCAGCATATCTTAAACGAATATGCGCTTCGGGGGATTAAGGAGGCGGTGATCTCCGAACATTTGGCCGGAGATTTATTAAAGTTTTATGCGGTTAGGGATACCGATTTCTTTTTTCACTTTTATCCCTATGAACATAATCATCATAAGTATGATCTGTATGAACAAATTAATGATGAAGTTGTCCATTTCCCATTTGATTTGGCCAGCTTAAAGCAAGCGGCGAATCGCGCAGCAGAAGTATTGGATGTCCATATCTATGGCGGTGATGTGATTATCGATTCAAACGGCGATTTTCATATTATTGATCTAAATGATTGGCCGAGCTTCGCGCCATGTCGGGCTGAAGCAGCCGAAGCCATTGCGCAAATGGTTTACCATAAATTTACTGAAAAGAACCAAAATGCAGAGAGAACAAGTTAATGTAGTTGACGAAGAGAATTTGAGTGCGTTCGAACAATCGTTAAAATCCAACGATACAGAGGAGAAAATAGACATCTGGTTTTACAGGCCAATTGGATTTCGTATTGCACAAATATGCGCTAAAATCGGGATTACACCCAATGCAGTGACTATCATAAGTATTTTCTTTGGTGTTGCGGCAGGTATACTATTTTATTACGGAGATTTATGGATCAATGTGATCGGGATGTTGCTGTTAATCTTCGCGAACTCATTGGATAGCGCAGACGGGCAATTGGCGCGAATGACAGATAATAAAAGCCGTTTTGGTCGTATTTTGGATGGTTTTGCTGGTGATTTTTGGTTTGCTTCCATTCATATAGCCATTTGTTTGCGTAGTATAAATGAAGGCTGGCCAGACTGGGTGTGGATATTTTGTATCCTTGCCGGTGTGTCTCATATGATACAATCTGCGATGGCTGATTATTATCGTAATGTCCACCTCTTTTTTATCAAAGGTAAAGCTGGCAGTGAGTTAGATAATACGCGGGATCTAAAAATTGATTACGATGCGCTGTCCTGGAAGAAGAATTTTTTCAGCAAATTTGTGTTGAACGGTTACATGGGCTACACCCGAAATCAGGAGAAGTTGTCACCAAGATTACAGAAGTTATTACATATTGTCAAATCTCGCTATAAAGATGATTTACCAAAACAATTGATGGTTGATTTTAGAATAAAAAATAAACCATTGATGAAATACACTAATATTGTACAGTTCAATACCAGGGTTATCTTTCTCTTTGTTTGGTTGTTTATCGGTCAACCATGGATTTACTTTTTCTTTGACATGTTTGTATTAAATCCGATCTTAGTCTATATGTGCAATAGACAGGAAAAGGTAAGTGGTTATTTTGTTGATAAGTTAACAAACGATCCAACGTATGGGGAGTAAAATCTATAAGGTACTCTTTATGCTGATTGGTATAGGCACTTTAGCTTATATGATTCATGCAATGGGAGTTCAAGAGATTTGGACGAATCTGGAGAAAATCGGCTGGTGGTTTTTGCCGGTATTGGGTAGTTGGGCTGTTCTTTATTGGATGAATGCCATGGCTTTTAAAGCGATTATTCAGGAACCGGAATTACCGCAGACCAATGTTCCTTTCTGGAAAGTATTGCAGTTGACTGTTTCGGGTTACGCCATCAATTATATCACGCCATTTGTGGCTTTGGGGGGAGAGCCCTACCGAATTATTGAGCTGAAAAATTATGTTGGTGGGTCAAAGGCAGGTTCATCCGTTCTATTGTATGGTGTTATGCACATTCTATCCCATATTTTATTTTGGGTAGTTTCCGTTTTTCTGATTCTTTGGTTTGTACCTGCCAGCACGTTAGTAGATGTTGCCTGTGCGGTAATTTTTGTGATGGCTATCGTATGTACCTGGCTGTTTACTAAATTCTATAAAAAGGGAATTACAGTTTCGTTATTAAGGGCTTTATCAAGGCTGCCTTTCGTTGGAAAGAAAATCAATAGCCTGCTGGAGGCAAAGTTTGAAACCCTGAACGATGTGGATCAACAGGTCAAAAATTTATTCCAGAATCGTAGAGGCCGCTTTTATACAGCTCTCTTCTGGGAATTTGTTGCCAGGGTAGTCGGTTGTCTGGAGATTTATTTTATAGGCCTGGCGCTGGATATCAATATAGACTTTATCGATGCCATGATCATTAGTTCTGGATCTTCTCTATTTGCCAATTTGGTATTTTTCTTTCCTATGCAATTGGGGACACGCGAAGGCGGGTTGGCGATGGCAGTGATGAGCATAGGCCTTCCGGCTTCTGTCGGTATTTTTATGGGGATTGTGACCAGGATCCGGGAAATCGTCTGGATCATTATCGGTTTAGGCTGGATGAGTTTAGTTAAAAAGAAATAACAATGGATAAGTTTATAATTAAGGGAATTATTTTTGATTACGGCGGAACGTTGGATACAAATGGGGGACACTGGGGCGCTGTAATATGGTCTGGCTACGAAAAGTATCAAGTTCCGGTCAATCTAAGTTCATTTCAAGAAGCATATGCTTACGCGGAAAGGCAGATGGCGATTCAGCCGATCATCAAACCGGAGTTTAACTTCTTGGAAGTGCTTGAAGCAAAATTGAAAGTGCAGTTTGAGTACCTTATAGCTGCTGGCTATGATCTGGATAGGGAATTGGCCAACAAAATTGCGTTTGACGGTTATTCTCTTGCCAAAGATACGGTTGCACAGGTAAAGCCATTATTGGTTGCGCTAGGTAAACAATATCCTATTGTAATGGTTTCCAACTTCTACGGCAATCTAAAGGCTGTGCTGGCTGATTTTGGTGTTTTATCTTATTTTAAGGCGGTTGTTGAGTCAGCTGTAGTGGGCGTACGTAAACCAGACCCCGCGATTTATGCCCTCGGTGTCGAAGCAATGGGGTTGCCTGCTGCGGAGATCCTAGTCGTTGGTGATTCTTATAGCAAAGATATGGCTCCTGCTAAGGCTGTAGGTTGTCAGACACTTTGGTTGAAAGGACAAACCTGGGGAGAAGATAAGCTGCAGGATACTTCTGCTGCGGATAAACAATTTAATACCATCTTTGATCTCCACGATTTTGTTTAATCAGGCTTTTGACGAAATTCTTTAGGCGATATGCCTACATTTCGCTTAAAGAATTTTCCAAAAAAAGACTGATCTGAGAAATGCAGTTGCTTCGCGATTTCTCCGATCGAAAGTCCCTGACGGAGCAAACATTTAGCCTCTTCCACTAATACATTCTGTATTAATTCTATCGCTGATTTTCCCGTAAATTCTTTGATGATCACCGAGAGATGTTTTGGTGTAATGCCAAGTTCAAGGGCATAAAATTGCACCTTATGTTCCCGGCGGAAGGATTGCTTTAGCAGCAGGTAGAAATTAGCTAGGATCTCTCTTTTCCGTGATGGTACGAAAGGAATTTTATTGACGTTTTGATTAGCCAGGCGAGCAATCTCACAAAATAGGACCTCGGTCAGGGATCTGATAATCTGTGATCTGAAAACGTAATCATGTCCCTGTTTCTCGTAATGGATAAACTGTTTAAATAGATTGGACAGATTTGTCGCATCTTGCACCGAAAGGGGGAAGATGTGACTGTTATTCAAGGCAAGTGACTTTTTTGTAAGATCAAAGAAATCTTTTCGAAAGTTCAATTTGAAGGTGAAATCTATATTGAAGAAAATCAGGTAAATCTCACAGTCCCAAGATTTGATGACGGAGGTACCATTGACTTTTGATGAAGGACTTGTTAACAGTAAATGATGCTGTCCGACTTGTATCCGTTCGTCATTAATGATAAAAGATGTTTCCCCTTTTTTTATTAAACAGAGTGAGTAGAAATTTTTTGTTGCCAATATAAGCTGCTGCTGGGGGCTAAATACTGGTTTAGATTTGTTTCCCTTGATATGAAAAACGAAAAAATCTTTATCATCATCCTGTTGATCTATAAACGCCATACTTATTTTACAATAAAATCAAAATAGGTTTTTCGATAAGGTTCATCTTGTAGGGTGTAGTGCCACCATTCTTTATCATAGGCTTTAAATCCAAATTTGGCCATGGTCTCGCGCAGTATTTTACGATTTTCTTTTTGTTTTGCTGTAAGTTTTGAATAGTTGTGGTGGGAGATGTCACCGAAGAAATCAAAGGGGCCGCCCATATCAAGTTCTCTATTATTAGTAAGATCGATCAATGTCAAGTCAACAGTGCTGCCACGGCTATGGCCAGATTTGCTGGCAATAAAGCCCAGCTTAAATAAGTTTTTTTTATCCAGCAGTGGATAGAACTCACGTTTAGCGATGGTATCTTTCGTGGCCAGTGACCAGGCTTTGAAATGATCAACAGCGCGCTGGGGCCGGTAAGCATCAAAAATTTTTAGTGCCAGACCTCGTTTGTTCAGATAGTTCTCGACTTGCCGTAAGGCTAATGCGGCACGTTTGGTCAAGATGGCAACTGGTTTTTCGTATCCCTGTATAGGCCGGCCCGTAAAATTATGACTTCCAAAATAACGCATATCCAGGATAATTGTTGGAATAAACTCTTTTAGATAGACGAAGTTGTGCGGCATATCCTGTTGAGCTTTCGCTTGGAAGGCAAAAATTGCAAAGCCAATTGACAAACAAAAGTTGAGTTTCATAGGATGAAGATACAACTTTAGATGTTCAATTCTAGTATGAAAATAGATGCTGGATGGCCGTTATTGACGATAATTAGAAAATGAATTAGCAAAGCTCAGGGAATGAGGGCCTGAGCTTTGTCAGAAATTATTTTAATGTTCGGTTATTTTCCTTTTTAAGTATTTGTAGATTTCGATCTGTGAGCGGCAAGCCTCCTTTTTATTCTCAATATAATGATTGCTGAGGGAATTGTTCAGCATACGCGCTTTGACATTGTCGTCCAGCTGTATGTGGAGCATTTCTTTTAAATCTTCCTTAATCTTTTTACTCGTGATCTTTACAGCGGCTTCGATACGGTGATCTAGATTACGGGTCATCCAGTCTGCCGAAGAGATATACATCAGCTCTTTGCCAGCATTATAAAAATACATGACCCGGGCATGTTCTAGGTATTCATCAACAATAGAAATCGCATTTATTGGGAATTTGAATGTTTTCTGGTTTGTTGCGCAATATATCCCCCGAATAATAAGATCTATTTTAACACCAGCAGTCGCTGCATCATAGAGCTTTTTAATCATATCTTTGTCGCTAAGAGAATTTACTTTGATAATGATAGATGCTTTTCGGCCTGCTTTAGCCTCTGTTATCTCCTGATCAATAAAATGTAATAGTTCCCTGCGCATATCGATGGGGCAGATCAATAAACTTTTGCAGTTTTTGATCATCTCTGTTGGATTTGATTTAGGCCTTCTGAGGTAGTTGAACACTTTGTTGATGTCAGCAATGACATCTCTATTGCTTGTCAAGAGACAATAATCTCCATATAATTTAGCAGTTTTTTCATTGATATTACCCGTACTGACAAAACCATATTGAATGGTTTTAGTACCTGCTCGCTTTTTGATGACACAAAGCTTGGCGTGTACTTTTTTATTCGGAATCCCTGTAAGGACTTTGATACCTTCAAGTTCTAGTTTTTCTTTCCAATCCAGATTATTCTCCTCATCAAATCGTGCACGTAGTTCAAGCATGACAGTTACTTCCTTGCCATTGCGTGCTGCATTGATCAATGCATTGGCGACCTTGGAATTCGAAGCCAAGCGGTAGGCAGTGATCTGTATTGTTTTTACATCTGGATCCATTGCTGCTTCACGTAATAAATCGATGATTGGCCGAAACTCATGATAAGGAAATGACAGCAGTACATCCTTTTTTAATACAGTATCGGTGACTCGTTCATAATTTTGAAAATTGGGATGTGGAAATGAAGTTCGTTCCTGCGGCTGATGATAGGATTTAAATACGTTCGGAAAGTCCATAAAATGTTTAAAATTATGGATTTTTTGTCCTGGTATAATACTGTCTTTTTTGGATAGATTAAGTTTTTTGATCAAAAACTCCACAAGCTTTAGATTCATATCCTGATCAAAAATAAAGCGTGTCGGTTTTCCTTTCCGTCTATTCTTGACCCCTTTGCTTATCTTCTCGACCAGTGTTGTATTGACGTCATTGTCGATGTCAAACTCAGCATCCTTCGTAACCTTAAAAACATGGGCATGGAATACATCAAACCCAAAATAGGAGAATATCAATGGCAGATTGAATTTAATAACATCTTCGAGAAGAATAATATGTTTCTCATCCTTGGGGGCAGGTAATTGGACAAAACGTCCGTTTTGGCTTGTAGGGATTTCAATTAAAGCAAACTTAGTTTCATATTGCCATTCACTTTTTCCCATGGCAATACCGAGATAAAGGCTCTTATCACGAATATAGGGCATTGGACGGACATCGTCGAGGATCAAAGGTATGACATTTGATTCTACATCATCCTGATAATACTCGCTTACAAATTGTTGTTGTTCCGGGCTTAGTTCTTCACTTGTTTTGATAAAGACATTTTGCTTGGCCATTTCCTTTTGGATTCGGTTCCAGGTATTGTCAAATTTCTTTTGCTGTTTGATAACCCGGACATTGAGTTCTTCCAAAATCAACTGCGGATCTTCATAAAAAGATTGATTAGCACTTTTGTCTTTGAGGTCAATTGCACGTTTGAGTCCGGCGACCCGCACCCGAAAAAATTCATCTAGGTTATTGGAAAATATACCCAAAAATTTGATCCTTAGGGGTAAAGGAACAGTCTCATCTGCAGCCTCTTGCAATACCCTGCCATTAAAGCTTAACCAACTGATATCTCTAGGAATAAATTTTTTCGCCATAGCTAAATATACATAAATTTAAGAAGCAAAACTATAGCTCTAGACGTGATAAACGAACTTTTTCGTGTTAAAGAATTATTAATTTATTTTTTCTTCATCTAGTCTAAAAAAAATACCCCAAAAAGTGTGAAACTTTTGGGGTAAATAGCATTCTTGTGCCTGATTATTTCTTTTTTCCGTATTTTTTGGAAATCTGAATCGCCTTATATTTGTTGCCGTCAAAATGTGGGGTATCAATTGTCAGGCTTGTTGGATAAGGAGCCGTACGATCGAAAAAGTATACAGTCGTGGTACTGCCATAATCATTGACTGGCAAAAGTTCCAAACAACCTGCATAGTCTGCATTCAATACATCACCCACTGTCACTGCATAGATGCGTATAATTCCACCTTTATTTTGTTCATTCCGGACAAAAGCTACCTCTTTAAATCCGCCGGGAAGATCTTCTATACTTTTCTGATTGAAAGTATCTTTTAAAATAAAACCCAACAACACTAAAATTGGGATGACTAAAAGCCACACCTTTTTATTCTTCTTCATTAAAATACGCTTAAATTGTAATGTTTATATCCAATAATTTATAGAATTCTTTTAGAATAGCTTGATGTCCTGGCCAAGCAGGAGATGTAACGAGGTTTCCATCCACAACCGCCTGATCAGCTGGAATATTTTCCCAGATACCGCCTGCCAATTCAATATCCGGCCCTACGGCGACATACGCCGTTAATGTACGCCCAGTCAGAACCTTTGCTGCTGTCAATACCTGAATCCCGTGACATATTGCTGCAACAGGCTTATTCTTTTCAAAGAAATGCCTGGTAATTTCCAATACACGTTGGTTAAGACGGATATATTCCGCCGAACGACCACCCGCAATATAGAGCCCATCATATTCTTCGGGATTGACCTGATCAAAATCCTTATTGATCGCAAAATTATGTCCCCGCAGTTCCTTATACGTTTGGTCACCTGTAAAATCATGTACCGCGGTAGGTACCACATCGCCCTTTTTTCGGTCAGGGGCAATGGCATCAACTGCTATTCCTATTGATCCCATGGCTTGAAATGGAACCATTGCTTCGTAATCTTCTACAAAGTCTCCAACAAGTAATAATATTTTCTTTGCCATATCAAAAACCTCTTTTAATAGGCTTTGAATTTACGTATTAAAAGAGGCTTTTACAACGATTATTTGTTAATCTTTTGTTAACCTTGAACGACTAATTTCTCTGCAAGTGCACGTTTAGTCTTACGGACCTTAGCCTCCAGTTGACTTCTCAAAGCCGGATTGATAATTCCTTTTCCTTCTTCAAAGTTTTTATGGAATTCAGGAAGGGAGAATGAATCCAGAATTTCAGCACCATCCCATGTGATTCTATTGACTGCTGCATTTAATACAGTTGATCCGCCCATTGGACCGGGAGCAGTTGCCAATAAGAAAACTGGTTTGCCATTGAACGTTTTGCGGTTTGGGATACGGGAAACCCAGTCTATAATATTTTTGTAGGCTGAAGTGTAGGATCCATTGTGTTCTGCCAATGAAATGAGTAGGAAATCTGCAGCATCCATCTTTGCAGCAAAATCATGGGCCAACTGTGGAATACCCAATTCTACTTCCTTATCATAAGAATAAATAGGCATTTCAAAATGATTGAGATCAAGGAGCTCTATGCTGTCATCCGCTTCTTTATAATATTTCGAGGTACTCGTTACAAAGATTTTGTTGATAGAGTTTTTATTACTTGTTCCTGCAAATGCTAATATTTTCATCTGTGTATAAGTTTTAATTTTTAAACTGGTCAAACTTACAACATAATCATAAAAAAAATGTCAGTCAAATGTCTACTAGGGGCATAATATTGCATTTATTGACCTAGGTCAATTAAAAACAAACCGCTGATACATCCCCAGGAGTCCAGTGAGTCCACCTGTATGAACAACCAGGAGCTGATCCGCGGGTGTGAAATAGTCTTTTCTGATGAGATCATCTACTGCGTAGAGCAGTTTCCCGGTATAAGTGGGTTCGATCATGATGCCCGTGTTGGTCATAAAATGTTGGGTGAATGCGAGGAGTTCCGGTGTTGTTTTGGCATAACCACCAAAATGATAGTCCAGATGCAAAATAGGTGGCGGAAGGTGGGGGTAAAGCTGAGCGACTTCATCATTGATAAAGCTGCCATTCTTTAACACGGGAACGCCATGTATTTGGGTGAAGAGATCCTTCTTGTCAATTGCACTGGCAATTCCGGCGAGAGTGGTTCCGGTACCGCAGGCGGTAAAGATATGTTGATAGTCCTGTTGGAGTTCACCGACAAGTTCGGCACATCCTTTGGCGCCTAGGAGGCCATAACCGCCTTCGTGGATATAGAAAGTTGTTGGATCCTGATCGAAATACATACGATAAAGCTCCTCTTTGTCCCGATAGGAATCGCGATCCACATAAATAAGTTGCATTCCAAATAACTGACACATGGTCAGGACAGGGTTGTTAGCCTGTTCATCACCTCTGACAAAAGCTGTTGTTTTGAACCGGAAAGTAGCTCCAGCGCAAGCAGTCGCCAGTAAATGGTTGCTCCATGCACCTCCAAAAGTAACGATATGATTTTTATTAAGTTGTAATGCCTCCTGAAGATTATACTTCAATTTTCGCCATTTATTGCCTGAAATAAAAGGGTGGATCAGATCATCACGCTTGAGGGTCACTTTAATGTGCTTTTTTTCCCATAAAGGTAAAGTGACTTCTGTTTCGGGGCTATGGATTTTGAATGGGAGCATAATATTTAATGAAAACAAATTTAACAAAAATTGTTTCATTTGGTTTATTTTTGTAGCATGACAGAACAAATGGGATCGCAAGATCAAGAAGAACAGGAGTTATTTGAACATCTACGAATTGAAGTGGATAAGGGGCAAGCTTTACTCCGTATTGATAAATATCTGATGAATAGAGTGGAAAATGCGACAAGAAGTAAAATTCAGCATGCCATTGAAGCGGGTTCTGTCATGGTCAATGGTAAAGAGATCAAGGCGAGCTATAAAGTCAGACCCGATGATGTCATTACGTTGGTATTGCCTGATCCACCGCGGGACAATGAAGTCTATCCGGAAAATATTCCGTTGGACATAAAATACGAGGACGATGATGTACTCATCGTCAATAAGGAAGCGGGGATGGTTGTCCATCCGGGCTATAATAATTACACCGGGACCTTGGTGAATGCATTGACATTCCATATCCAACAGCTGCCGCAATTACCGGGGAATTCAGACCGGCCTGGATTGGTACATCGAATAGACAAAGATACATCCGGTTTATTGGTGATTGCTAAAAATGAAAAATCGATGGCATTTTTGGCCAAACAATTTTTTGATCATAGTATTACCCGTAAATATATTGCCCTGGTGTGGGGGGATCTGAAGGAAGATGGAACGATTACAGGTTACATTGGCCGACACTTGAAAGATCGACGTATTATGGCCATGTACGAAAGTGAAGATAAGGGAAGATGGTCTGTGACACATTACAAAGTGTTGGAACGATTAGGCTATGTAACTTTGATCGAATGTCAGCTGGAGACGGGGCGTACGCATCAAATCCGCACCCACATGCAATCTATCGGTCATCCATTGTTTAATGATGCAATGTATGGTGGCGATAAGATACTAAAAGGGACTGTTTTCTCTAAGTATAAACAATTTGTGGATAATTGTTTCGCATTACTTCCGCGTCAGGCGCTTCATGCGCAGGTACTGGGATTTATTCATCCAACTACAAAAGAAAATATGTATTTTGAGGTACCATATCCCGAAGATTTTCGTTTAGCTTTAGAAAAGTGGCGCGGTTACGCCGCAAACTCCATGGCTGTAGAAAATGATTAAAATTTAGAAAATAAATAAAGATGCCGACAAACTATATCAATTTTAATGGCAATGTAGTGCCGGAAGAACAGGAAATATTTAGCATAGAAAATAGAGGCTTTCGCTATGGTGATGGGTTGTTTGAGACCATGTTGTATAAAGATGGTGATATCCGTTTTCTGAATTTTCACGTAGCGCGCTTACAGCAGGGAATGGAATTGATACATCTTGATGATTCAAATCTTTTCGATGAATTTTTTATTCGTTCAAGATCAGAAGAGCTGATTCGCAAGAATAATATGTTGGGGCAACAGGTTCGCATTCGGCTGATTGTATTCCGAATGGGTGGGGGACTATATAGCCCAACGACAAACAAACCGGGATTTGTCTTGCAAGTACAACGCATAGAACCCAATCTAAGGGATAAGAAAGTCGGCTTGATCGTAGGTTTATATAGTGAGTTCAAAAAGCCTTATAGTGATTTGTCGAAATTAAAATCGCTCAATTCCCAAATTTATGTGCTGGCGGGTATATACAAGAAAAAGATGGCCTTTGATGATGTATTAATTTTAAATCAGGAGGGCTACCTTTGCGAGTCTTTGACTTCCAATATCTTTGTGTATTATGAAAAGATACTTTATACACCCGCGCTTTCCGAAGGCTGTATTGAAGGTGTCATGCGTCGTGTTGTGATGGATATGGCCAGGGCAGAGGGAATTGAAGTTGTAGAAGCGCAAATTAGCCCTGAGATCATGAAAAGAGCAGATGAAATTTTCTGTACCAATGCAGTACAGGGGGTGCAATGGGTCATGGGGTACAAACAAAAACGCTATTTCAATAAGATCTCACGCATAATGCAGGACAAACTATCTACCTGGAATTATGATTCGAACGAGGAGTAAATCTATTGCAGGGTATAAACGCTAACATGCAAAAGGCCAGGGGATTAATCTTGGCCTTTTGTATGCGCTATTCTGATGATCCAATGTTCAAAAGCTTTTTTGAAGTCGAGTAGAAAGTCTTTTGTTTTTTGGAGTTCGACTTTCCCGCTTTCCCCGATACAATCTTTTATATTTCCGAGATAGGCTTCGGGCTGTTGCATTGGATAAATGTTAACAAACACTAAAGATTGTCGAATATGGTGATTTGCGCCGAAAGCACCATAGGCTCCTGTTGAAGAGGAGATGATTGCACCAGGTTTGCCATCCCACTTATTTTTGCCGTAAGGTCGCGAGCCCACATCTATAGCATTTTTCAGGACAGCGGGTACAGAGCGATTGTATTCTGCTGTAATGAAAAGAACAGCATCAAGTGCTGCGATTTCTTTGCGAAATCGGACATAACTTTCAGGCGGGTTGCCCTCATCATCAAAATCCTGGTTGTATAAGGGAAGGTCCCCGATTTCGATCATGTGATAGTTAAACCTGTTAGTCGGTTGTTCACAGATAAACGTCGCTATCTTTTTATTATAAGATTGTTTCCTTAAGCTGCCGACAATGATTCCAATGTTGTAAGTATTCATTCCAAAATTCAATTAAAGTATGATAAGTACTAAGGATTGAACAATTAGTGCCGTAAAAAGTTTCTCTGTTAATGAATGTTGAACTAAAACTAAGCTATTCGTGCAGAATAGATTAAGTATTTGTTAACAAAAATTAACATTTATATTTTAATCTTTTGCATGCAGTTTGTTGTCATAATGGAAAGAGAAAATACAAAGACTAAGGGAGGAGCTACTTATGAAGAAATTGTTTTACATCGCTGCTATTACTGCTGGACTTTTTTTGGCGAGGACGGCAGATGCGCAGGTCAGCATCAGTGTGAATATTGGAAGTCAACCAAGCTGGGGGCCAGTTGGTTATGATTATGCCCGTTATTATTATATCCCAGAATATAATATGTATTACGATGTGCCTGCGAGATGTTACGTTTATTATGACCATGGCGGCTGGGTAAGAAGAGCAAGCCTACCAAGAAGATATCGGCATTATGATTTTTATAGAGCACATAAAGTCGTAATCAATGATCGCAATCCTTGGCGTCATCATGATCGTTATAGAAGCAGATATGGTCACTCGCGTGGTAGACAGGTGTCTATCCGTGACAGTCATCATAGCCACGGCGGGTATTCTTTTGCGAGTGAGCGTAGGGTCAAACGTAGTCATTCTTGGCAAGAAAATAGAAGACATCATGACGGAGGTAGAGGGCATGGACGTGGACATGATCATGGACATGGAGGAAGGCACAGAGATTAGTTGGATGAAGATGTCCAATTTGAGTATCATAATCGTTTAATAAAAAAGAGCCTACCCTATGGTGGGCTTTTTTATGATTTATGTAGTAGCTTTATCTTTTCCACCTCCCTGGGGCTTCAATGCTAAAATTTTATAACAATGTGTTCAATAAAATAAAGTGTAGGGAATAAACCGAAGAATTTAAATCGTTGATTCGTGAAAATTATCTTAATTTTGCCGCACGATCATGCTAAATATTCGCGAAAGATGTGGATATTGTATGTTTGGGGTAGAATGTGGCGTGTAAGTTAATTTTTGTAATGGAAAAAGTAATTAAATCAAGCTTGATATGGATGAGCTTGGGAATTGTTGGTTTGGGACTACAGTCTTGTAATCAAAATAGCGGTAAAAAAGAAGAAAAAGTTTCTGTCGATTCTGTACAACACAAGAAAGATAGTCTGGTTGTCGTGCAGGATTCCATTACCAAAGTGGATTCACTACGCAAAGATTCTATCACCAAAATGGAGGAGAACAGCTCTTATATTGGCGTTAAGGATACTACGGTTCTACTCACGGACTCGATTTCACCACGTTACATTTACCTTACTTTTGATGACGGCCCCCTTAATGGTAGCCAATATTTGGATTCTATCGCTACAGCGAAGGGCATTAAAATCAATGCATTTTTGATCGGTGAGCACGATAAAATGAGTAAAAAATTACACGGCTATACTGAACGGTATAAGAATAATCCGTTGGTAGATTGCTATAATCACAGCTATTGGCATGCACACAATAAGTACAGTACATTTTACTCAAATCCACAGACTGCTTTTGAAGATTTTGAATTGGCAGAGAAGTCCATGGAGTTGGAACATAAAATTGTCCGGCTTCCCGGAAGAAATATCTGGTATGTAGGTAACCGTAAAAAGGTTGATCTGAAAAGCGGTGCTTCTACTGCTGAGCTATTACATCAAAACGGTTATAAAATTATGGGCTGGGACTGTGAATGGAAAATTAATGGTGTGACCGGTAAGCCAGATTTAACAGTTAATCAGCTATATACACAGATGAAAAACTTACTTCGTAAAGGGACATCCTATACGAAAAATAACGTCGTACTTTTGACGCACGATAATATGTACCAAACAAAAAAAGGGCAAAAATTATTGTCAGATTTGATTGACAGCTTAAAACAGCATCCAAACTATCGTTTTGAGTTTATGCGTAATTATCCAAAGTAGGGCATTTGTGCTATTTATTATTATTTAGCCCCAAACTAGTTTCGATAGACTATTAGTTTGGGGCTAAATTTATAAGAGGAAGGTTGATCCTTCTTAATTTTGTTTGCGCAGATATTTTGTCAATATGACAATCGTCTGGCCTTCTATTTTTCCTTCGATCTGCTCAATATTATCCGCTACTAGACGGATATTTTTAACCACAGTGCCTAAGGTTGCTTTGAGTGAAGAACCTTTTACATCCAGCGTTTTTGTCAATACAACGGTATCGCCTTCCAATAGTCTTTGACCAATGCTATCTTCATGAAAGGAAACATAACCATCGTTTTCATGATCACCGGTTTTCTTTGCCTCTGTTAATGTTTCATCATCAAGATAGAGGATATCGAGTGCTTCGGAAGCCCAGCCTTCATTTTTCAGACGGCTTAACATACGCCAGCAGACAATTTGTACAGCGGGGATTTCTGACCACATGGCGTTAGGCAAAAATTTCCAGTCTTCCGGATTTAATTGTTCCGTTTTGTTGAGCTGGTTGGCCAAGGTTGCTGAAATCAGTAGGGTGTTATCCAAATTCGAACTGGTTTCCGGTGGTAAAATATAGGTTACTACATCCGTTTCAGCGCCTGTTAGCTCACATTTTCCTCCAGCCCGCGCGAGTAATTGTTCTTCTAATTTCATATCTGTTTCTATAAAAGCCCAAAAATAAGAATATAAATTGTAGTAAGTCTTAACGGCTAAAATAAAGCTTATTTTTTGGAAAAAAAATAAGGACATACTGCTATATTGGTATTGAATTTGTACGCTAACGAGATTGGAAAAGATTATTAACTGAAATAAAATATATCATATGAAATGGCAAGGAGGTAAACAAAGTGGCAATTTTGAGGATCGTAGAGGGATGTCTGGTGGAGGAAAGATTGCATTAGGAGGTATTGGGGGGATCATCGTATTGGTCATTGGTTTTCTGATGGGTGGAGATCCCATGCAGTTGTTGCAACAAGCGCAAAACATGGGAACGCAAACGGAGCAGTCCGGACAGCCGCGCGAACTAAATACTGAAGAAAAGAGACTGACAGAGTTTTCCCTGACCGTGCTTCAGAGTACAGAGGATGTCTGGGCCAAATTGTTTAAAGAGCAAATGCAACAAAATTATACACCGACTACGCTGGTTTTTTATGATGGCGGTACGCAAACAGATGGTTGTGGAATGGGGCAGGCTTCATATGGACCATTTTATTGCCCTGGAGATCAGAAAATCTATTTGGACCTGACTTTTAACCGTGAACTTTCTGATAAGTTCGGGGCTAAGGGCGAATTTGCCATGGCCTATGTGATAGCGCATGAGGTAGGGCATCATATTCAGCAACTGGTGGGACTTTTACCTAAAACGAATCAAGCCAGGGGAAAACTAACTGAGAGCGAAAATAATAAGATGTCGGTTATGACAGAGCTTCAAGCCGATTTCTATGCTGGAGTATGGGCACATTATCTCAATGAATATACGGATATAAAGATAGATTATAATGATATTATGGATGGAATGAAAGCAGCAGAAGCAGTAGGAGACGATAAGTTACAGACTGCTGCACAGGGGTATGCTGTGCCAGAATCTTTTACCCATGGAACCTCAGCCCAACGTATGGCCTGGTTTAAGAAGGGGTATGACTCTGGCGATATGCGCGCTGGAAATACATTCGAAGATCCAAGTCTGAGATAATAAAGGATAGGTTTTCGACAGTTGTATTTATAAATAAAAGAAGCGCTATACCTGAACTGCACCCTAAAAGTTTTATTCAACTTTTGGGGTGTTTTATTGAACCAATAAGTTGCAGCCCCGAATATCACTTTGGTCAAAGCGGCCTAATATCTCAAATGAGCCATCTTGATATATTTTTCCCAAATCCTGTGTCGCAATAAATGAGCAGGAATACCGATTGGCCAGGTCGATGACATTAATGCCGCCTGTGCTATCGGAAGAGATTAAACTCAGTGGATCATTTGTATCACGTATCAGTACTTTCATCCATTTAGGCAAATGGAAAATCCCTTGACCCCAAGAGTAGCCCTGCGACAGTAATTCGGTCATGCCATATTCCGAATGGATCCCATTGACCTTAAAAGCATCTTCAAGCAGTTGGTGAATTTCCTGTTTAACCATTTCTTTACGTTTACCTTTCATGCCGCCAGTTTCCATAATAATCAATTCTGGAAACTCAAAAGCATATTGCTCAATAAAATCAAGCAGGGCATAAGTAACGCCAAAAAGGATGGTTTTGGTCCCTTTATTTTTAAGTTGTATCAGTGTATCGTATAGCTCCTGATGATTATAAAGGAAATAATTGCTTTCTGCTTGTTTGCTCTGTTTCATTAAATCATCAATCATGTATATTAACGATGATCCGCTTCTTTCCAGATAGGAAGGGAGAAGGGCCAGGATGGCGATATTTTCAAGGGGTCCGTAAAAGTCTTCAAAGATCTTTCGGAAGGTACGTTCATATATGCCGACATCAGCAACAAGGTGTTTTGAGGTAATCATCCCTGTTGTCCCCGAGCTTGAAAATACAATTTGTGGGTCCATTCCGGCAGCCAATACTTTTTGTGTTTTAAAAAATTCGATTGGCAGGAAGGGGATGTCGGTGTAATGCTGGACTTGATTTTTTTCTTTACCTATCAGCGAAACATAGTCGCGGTAAACCTGACAATGCTGCAGCTGGAAGTGATAAGTCTCTAAACAATGTTGATTAAAATCGTCTTCTGTTTGAATCTCAAGAAAATCCGTCCAATTCGTCATAGCATTTAAATTTGTTGGACAAAATTAGCTAAAATTTAGAAATATTGAGTAGCAAAGGCGGAGCTCAGCAGTCGTAATAATGTAAAAGCGCCTGTTACCGAATTTCAGCAACAGGCACTTTTATTTTGAAAGTTATATGTTACAGCATACCACCGTCAACAGGAAGAACCTGTCCGGTGACATACGCGGATAAATCAGATGCAAGGTATAGGCATGCATTGGCGACATCTTCTGGAGATCCGGCACGTTTCAATGGAATTCCGGCTTCCCATGTTGCGATCACTTTAGGGTCTAATATATCTGTCATTTCCGTACGGATAAATCCGGGAGCAACAACGTTAGCGCGAATATTGCGTGAGCCTAATTCTTTTGCAATGGATTTGGTAAATCCTATAATGCCTGCTTTGGAAGCTGCATAGTTTGATTGACCAGCATTACCTTGGACGCCAACAACAGAAGACATATTGATAAATGAACCTTTTCGGCTTTTCATCATTATTTTTGAAGCAGCTTTTGTAACATTAAATACGGATTTCAAGTTAACGTTCAATACATCATCCCAGTTTTCTTCAGTCATGCGCATCAATAGACCATCTTTGGTGATTCCGGCATTATTGACTACGATATCCAGGCTCCCGAAATCTGCAACGATCGCATTGATCAACTGTTCTGCTTCTTCAAATTTTGAAGCATCAGAACGGTAGCCGATTACTTTTGTTCCGTAGGCTTGAAGCTCTTTTTCCAGCGCTTGTCCCTTTTCTACAGACGAAAGGTAAGTGAAAGCGACATTGGCACCGTGTTGTGCAAACACTTCGGCAATTTTTCTTCCGATTCCTTTTGATGCTCCAGTTACCAAAGCAATTTTTCCTTCAAGTAGTTTCATATAAGAGTGTAATGTTATTCGTTGATGTTTTTGCAAAAATGTTAAAACTATATTATAACACAAAATCTTTCCATAAATAAGGAGTTAAAAAGCAATGATTATTCTTGTGATTGGGCTAATTCATTGTCCTCAATATACGCGATATCACGGGTAGATGTTTGGAAACTCATCAAATGGAGATTTTGCCAATACTTAGGATTATTTTAATAAATCAATGGTATTTTTGAATAAGTGTTCCTAAAAAGTACAGTTTTTTGACAAAAGACTTGGGGGTTTACCAAAAACTATATTAAATTTGCATCAATCACAAAAACATGAGCAAAAAATCAAATAAAGAAGTTGACGTTGTTCTAATCGGCGCCGGTATTATGAGTGCTACTTTGGGTACTCTAATCAATGAATTAAGCCCAGACGTTAATATTGAAATTCTTGAGCGTTTGGATGTTGTGGCGGCTGAGAGCTCTGACGCTTGGAATAATGCTGGTACAGGCCACTCGGCCTTGTGCGAATTGAATTATACACCGGAGCAAAAAGATGGTTCGGTAAAAGTTGATAAAGCTGTTAAAATTGCGGAGCAATTTGAAGTATCGAAGCAGTTTTGGTCGTACCTGGTTGATAAAGGCATTATTGCCCAGCCGGAGAATTTTATCCGCAGCATTCCACACATGAGTGCGGTTTTTGGTGAAAAAGATGTGAAATTCCTGAAGACAAGATGGGAGACGATGAATACCCAAACTTTGTTCAAAGGCATGGAATATACCGAAGATGCAGCGCTCTTGAAATCATGGATTCCTTTGATGATGGAAGGACGGGATGCAAGCGAGAAAATCGCTGCCACCAAGATGGATTTAGGTACTGACGTGAATTTCGGTTCATTGACACGTGATTTGATTAATAACCTGGCAAACAAAGAAAATATTTCAATTTCCTTAAACCATGAAGTTGTCGATATCGACCGCGAGGATGATGGCCGTTGGGAAATCGAAGTGAAAGATCTGAAAACAGGGGTGAAGAGAGAGTTAAAAGCGAAGTTTGTTTTTATAGGTGCTGGAGGTCACTCGCTGTTATTGCTGGAGAAATCCGGGATTCCAGAAGCAAAAGGTTACGGTGGATTCCCTGTAGGAGGCCAATGGTTGAGATGCGTAAACGAGGAAATTATCAATACGCATCATGCTAAAGTCTACGGTAAAGCATCTGTTGGTGCGCCGCCGATGTCGGTACCACACTTGGATACACGTTACATCGATGGTAAACAAGCTTTACTTTTCGGTCCATACGCTGGTTTCTCGACAAAATTTTTGAAACAAGGTTCTTATTTTGATTTGCCTGCATCGATCAAATTATCCAATATCCGTCCGATGTTATCGGCAGGACTTGACAATTTGCCGTTGACCAAGTATTTGATCACGGAAGTCATGAAATCTCCTAAAGATAAATTGGAATCGTTGAAACAATTTATGCCAACAGCTAAATTGGAAGATTGGGTTATTGAAAAAGCCGGTCAACGTGTTCAGGTGATTAAAAAGGATGAGAAGAAAGGTGGAATTTTAGAGTTTGGTACAGAAGTGGTTTCAAGTGCAGACGGTTCTATCGCTGCGCTATTGGGAGCTTCTCCAGGTGCATCAACTTCGGTGGCGATCATGATCAGCCTATTGAAGAAATGTTTCCCTGAGCGTGCTAAATCAGATGAATACCGCAAAAAACTACGTGAGATGATTCCTTCACACGGCAAGTCATTAAATGATGATGCGGAGCTTTGTAGAGAGACACGTATCCGTACGCATAAAGCATTGAAATTAATTGATATAGATTAATTTCATAAACAATATACTTATGGGGTGCTCGGAAATGACAATGTCATCTGGGCTGAGATTATACCCAATAAAAGCGATTGTACGACCTTGTACAATCGCTTTTATATACCTGATCCGGATAATGCTGGCGTAGGGATTTTAATTTCAATAAAAACATCCGTTTTTCCGCTCGTAAGTTTATTATGTAATTACACGAACTAATAAACAATTAAATGACTTCTGAGACAATTTTCGAAGCTTTTATTAAACAAATACAACAAGCCACCATAGCCGAATGGTTGGGGGTATGTTTTGGTATCTTGCAGGTTTGGTTTTCGCGGCAGAATAAATCGGTCAATTACCTTTTTGGGGTTATTGGTATCATCATCTCGGTATATGTCTTATTCCATGCAAAATTATATGCCGAAATACTGTTACACCTGTATTATCTTGTCATGAGCATTTATGGTTGGATCTATTGGAAATATAGCAGCGATAATAGTGTACCGATCAGCCGTAGTACGGCCAGAGATTGGCAGATTGTTGGTTTTATCTGTGTAGCAGGCTTTCTATCGTTCTATTTTGGTCTGGTGCATTTAACAGATTCAGATGTACCGCTATGGGACTCCTTTGTTTCCTGTACAGCCTGGGCAGGGATGTGGCTGCTGGCAAAACGTAAGCTTGAAAATTGGATTTTGCTGAACATCAGTAACTTGATGGCGATTCCTTTACTTATGCACAAGGGTTTATTCCTGTATGCTGGTTTAACCTTATTTTTATTTGTGGTGGCTTTTAGCGGCTATTTTAATTGGCGGAGAATATTAAGTGATGAAAAAAAATATGCAACTGACTGATGCAGCTATCGCTGTTCTAAAAGATCAGCAACGTAATGGAATTCAGCAAAAGAGTTTGTCCGATGAGCAGCTTGAGCTAATATACCGGAACAAGTGGTTTAAAATCTGGGTACCACAATCTCTGAATGGCCTGGGGCTGGATTTGGTCGGAGGGCTTTCTTTGTTGAAGGAGCTGGCCTACTGGGATGGAGGATTGGCGTGGACAGTAACTTTATGTGCTGGCGCGAATCTTTTTGTTGGCTTTATTGATCCGGCGGTCGGGCAGGATATTTTCACTTCAAAAAAGGTATGTTTTGGAGGAAGTGGGCAGATTGCAGGCATCGCGGAGCGTGAGGGCAAGTCTTATCGCTTGAAAGGGCTTTGGAAATATGCTACCGGAGCTCCCCACTTGACACATTTTACCTTGAACGCCTATATTCAGAAGGATGGCCAACAGCTATTGGATGAGGGTGGAAATCCACTTGTAAAATCTTTCTTTGTCGCGCGTGAATTTGTATTGATTCATTATGATTGGGATACATTTGGTCTGGAGGCGACAGCATCGCATTCCTTTTCGTTGGACAACATACGGGTGGATGAGAAGCAGTCGTTTTTTATCGATGCGTCAAAAAGTACAGGGACTGAGCTGCTCTATCAATACCCTTTTATGCCATTTGCAGAGTTGACCTTATTGGTAAACTTTATGGGGATGTATCATCGGTTTTTAGATTTGATCGAGAAGTTATTTGTATTGAAGTCTAATCGGGGGAAATGGGAGCAAATGGAAAGTAAAGCTGCTTTTCGGATGTTGGATGAAATGCAGCAGGACTATATCGAAAGCGCGCATTCTGTCATGGATTTGGCTGCTCGTTCTTGGGAGAATCTCAAAAATGAGCTCGATAATTCCTCCCTATATGCGCGTATAGCGATAGAAAGTCGGAATTTTGTAGAAACTATTTTGTCAAATGTAATTAAACTCTATCCCCATACCGGAATTGCGGGTGCAGAAGCTGACAGTGAGATCAATATTTTATTTCGGAACATATTTACGGCATCTCAACATAAATTGCTGCAGAAAGGATTTTCCCAAACTTAACAGGGGGCTGATTGTATGCCACAACTATAGCCTCATGCAAAATGAAGATTGTTGTGCACATTATCGATTTATGTTAACACTAAAAAAGACGATCAATTGATCGTCTTTTTTAGTGTTAAATAGGATGTGTTCCCGGCGGGGGTCGAACCCACATCGTCAGAACCGGAATCTGAAATTCTATCCATTGAACTACGGGAACGTGTCGCAAAGATATACTATTTTCCAGATCTTACAAATAATCTTTGTGATAAAATTTAAACTTTTGAACGGGGGATTTCAGGAGCATGGCCATCCTTGTTTTAGCCGCCCAGCTTTTATAATTTGTGCCATTTCGGTTTTCTGGTCTAACTTTTTGTTTATTAGTAACATGTATTTGAGGCTGTATTTAAGCTGTACCGTACTGTTGACTCGGATGCTTTATCCAGACTGCAAATTTCATTGGGTTTAGGAGAGAAAAAAATCATTGCATGTGGCTCGGCAACCATTTTATAACATATGTGTTGACTTGCTCACCCGATTGCCGATTAAGATCTGGGATGGTATTGTGTAATGACAGCGTGTAGATAATCCCGATCAATATGCGTATATATTTCGGTTGTGGTAATACTTTCATGCCCCAGCATATCTTGTACTGCCCTTAGATCAGCGCCACCTTCAACGAGGTGAGAGGCGAAACTATGCCTAAAGGTGTGTGGACTGATTGTCTTTTGTAGCCCAATTTTTTGAGCGAGTTCCTTAATAATAAGAAAGATCATTACTCGGGATAATGCGGAACCTCTTCTATTGAGGAATACGATGTCTTCATTTCCATTTTTGATTTTAATTTGAGTTCTGACGGAATCTAGATAGCGTCTTAAATGTTTGATCGCTTGCTGACCTATTGGAATTAATCGTTCTTTGTTGCCTTTTCCTTCTACTTTGATAAACTCTACGTCCAGAAACAAATTGGATATCTTGAGATTGACAAGTTCGGATACACGCAGCCCACAGCCATATAGCACTTCGATAATTGTTTTGTTACGCTCGCCCTCGGGGCTAGATAGATCTATGGCAGCGATCAATTGATCTATCTCATGAATACTCAGTACACTCGGAAGTTTTCTGGATAGTCGCGGCGCCTGCAACAGTTCTGTTGGGTTCTTGTCCAGTTCGTGCTCGATCATTAGAAAGCTAAAAAAGGTTTTTAGTCCAGAAATTAAGCGAGATTGCGTAAATGGCGAGATATTGAATTCCTGTAGCCATTGTAAAAAATTCTGAATATCCTTGCGGACAACCTGATTTAAAACGAGGCCGTTGTCCTCACAATAGATCTGGAATTTTGAGACATCGTTTAGGTAAGCATCGATCGAATTGATGCTTAAACCTCGTTCGAACTTTAGGAATTGTTCGAATTCTTCTTTAATGATCTGCCAGCTGCTGAAATTCATTTGCAACAAAATTACAATTAACTATCGTTCTTTTTGAAAGATATTCTGTATTTTTAGACGGATTTCTTACAATCATAAGCAATACGATCGGATGCTCCATCCTGTATGTGATAATGAAAATGTATTTATCCATATTTTACTACTTGCGGGGACAATTGGTCTCCAGGTCCATTAACCCTATTATAAAACAAGTAACAAAGAATAACTGACTAAAAAAAAGAAATTCATTTGTATGAGATTCATTAAACCACTCGCATTAGCCTTTTTACTCCCTGCAACTTTTTATGGGGTAGAAGCAAAGATGCCTACCTCCTTGACGACACAAGCCCGAGCCGTCTTGTCACAGGATAGTTTGGCCCTAAATCAAAAATTACCTTTCGACAACGAAGTTGTCACCGGTAAATTGAAGAACGGATTCACATACTTTATCCGGAAAAATATTGAGCCCAAGGGGCGCGTTACGATGTATTTGGGTATGAAAGCTGGTTCAATCTTAGAAAATGAAAAACAGCTGGGATTAGCGCATTTTTTGGAACACATGAACTTCAATGGTCTGAAGCATTTCCCAAAAAATGAACTTGTTAATTACCTTCAGAAAGCGGGTGTACGGTTCGGTTCAGATTTGAATGCTTATACCAGCTTTGATCAGACAGTCTATCAGTTACCTATACCATCAGATGATCCAGAATTGTTGAAAAACGGGCTTCAGGTCATGCGTGATTGGGCACAGGATGCCCTATTGGATGGGGAAGAGATTGATAAGGAGCGTGGTGTAATTTTGGAAGAGAAGCGTGGCGGAAGGGGTGTGCAACAACGTCTGCAAGATCAATATTTTCCAATGGTACTCAACGGATCCCTTTACTCAAAACGTTTGCCAATTGGTACCGAAGAAATTTTAAAGACTTTTCCGTATACTGAAATACGCAAATTTCATCAGGATTGGTATCGACCAGATCTGCAAGCGCTCATTATTGTAGGTGATATTGATCCTAAAGCAATTGAGGAAAAAGTGAAAGTATTATTTTCGGATATGACCATGCCGAAGAAGGTGCTCCAACGCAAAGAGTACCGGGTAGATTTATTGAATAAGAACCAGTTTCTAGCTATTTCGGATCCAGAATTGCCTTATACTGTCGCTCAGGTTTTAATCAAAAATGAGAAAGACAAGGTTTTGACTGTTGGAGACTACCGTAACGAATTACTCAAAAATATTTTTAATCAGATGATTGCTGGCCGTTTTTCTGAACTGATGCAGCAACCGAATCCGCCTTTTATGCAAGCTGGTGGTAGTATTGGTGATTTTGTAGCGAATTTAAATACCTTCTCTTTATTGGTTGTACCTAAACCGGGTGAACTGGAGTCTGGATTTAAGGCCATGCTGACTGAATTTGAGCGTATCCAAAAATATGGTTTCACGCAGACAGAATTGGATCGTGCGCTTGCCGATATGAAGAAAGGAAATGAAATGGCCTATATCGAGCGGGATAAGAAAAAATCTGACAGCTATGTCAATCGTTATCTGAACTATTTTATTGACAATGAACCGGCCTTGAGCAATGAAGCTTCGTATCGCTTAACGAAACAATTGTTGCCCACTTTGAAATTAGAAGAGGTGAATGGTCTTGTCAAAAAATATTACACTGATTTAAATCGTGACATATTGATTATGGGGCCAGAAAAGGAAAAAGCAAACCTGCCTACAGAACAAGCGGTTTTGGGATGGGTGAAGGCGGTCGAAGATAGTCCGGTTTCTGCTTATGAGGATAAGGTTTCCAATCTTCCCTTGCTTTCCAAAGAACCTACTAAGGGTACGATCGTGTCTTCAAAAGATATTGGAGCTGTCCAAGCTAAAGAATTGGTTTTGAGCAATGGCGTGAAGGTGATTTTAAAACCTACAGATTTTAAGAATGACGAAATCCAGATTATGGCCTATAGCCCTGGGGGAACGTCGCTGTATACTGATGCTGATTACTTCTCCGCTTCAAATGCCTCTTCATTGGTCGATGCAAGCGGTGTCGGGCAGATGAGCAATGTCGAGCTGACAAAATATCTTGCCGGGAAAGAGGTTTCGATTTCACCTTATATTTCCGAACGATATGAAGGTATCTCTGGTAGCACGGATAAAGAAGGTCTAAAGAATGCTTTCGAGTTAATCTATGGGTATTTTACAGAACCTCGTTTGGATACTGACGTTTTCCAAAGTACAATGACCAGAGCGAAAGGATCATTGGAGAATAGATTGAGCAATCCAAATAATGTTTTTTCGGATAAAGTAAAGGAGGTGCTCTATGGGAATAACGTTCGCCGACAAAATGCTACTGTCGAGACGCTTACAAAAATCGACCGTGATCGTGCATTGGCAATTTATAAAGAGCGATTTGCAGATGCTTCAGATTTCGTCTTTACTATTGTAGGATCATTTGATGAAAATGAAATTAAACCCTTTATTGAAACTTATCTTGCTTCTTTACCTGCGTCCAAGCGCGGTGAGAATTACAAAGATTTAAATATTCTGGAACCGAGTAAGGGAGAACGTGTTGTTGTGCATAAAGGCAAGGAAGAAAAGGCAAGTACGCAATTGGCTTATTATGGTGACTATAATTATAGCGAGAATGAGAATGTCAATATGGAAGCTCTAGAAAGTGTATTGACAATCAAATTGCTCGAAAGGCTGCGCGAGAAAGAAGGGGGTGTTTATGGGGTTGGCGCCCGAGCCAGTTTCAATAAGCTTCCTAAGCCACGCTATGCATTTTCAATTGGTTTTGGTTCGGCAGTGGATAAAGCTGACCCACTGATTAGTTCGGCTTTGGACGAAGTGAAAAAGATTCAGGATCAAGGCCCGGATAAGGTGGATATCGAGAAATTTGTCGCTGAACAAAAAAGACAGAACGAATTAAACTTGCGGGAGAACGGCTATTGGCTGAATTATATTTCCAGTTCTTATCAAAATAATCTAGATATCAATAGATATACGCGTCGGATGGAAAACTTGAATAAAGTTACACCGAAGTCAGTGCAGGAGATAGCTGAGAAATATCTGAAGAAAGAGCGACTTTTCGAATTTATTTTGATGCCAGATTCTAAATAAAGAATATTCTTGGTATGTATCGTACCGGAGGAGGATAAAGGCTGTTTATTACCATAGACAGCCTTTATTATTTCATAAAAAAATCCCAATCATTTCTGATTGGGATTGCCAAAAATTTCAATAAATATCTCTTTTAACCTAAATAAGATTTTAAGATTTTGCTTCTTGACGTGTGTCTCAAACGTTGAAGAGCTTTGTCTTTAATTTGACGCACGCGTTCCCGTGTCAAATTGAATTTCTCGCCGATTTCTTCGAGCGACAATTGGTGATTGGAGCCTAATCCAAAAAATAGAACGATGATTTCACGTTCACGTTCTGTTAAAGTTGCCAATGATCGCTTGATTTCTTCTGAAAGAGATTCATCAATTAAAGAACTATCCGTGTCTGGATCATGGTTTTCCAATACATCCAAGAGTGTGTTTTCTTCACCTTGAACAAATGGTGCATCCATAGATACATGACGGCCAGAGTTACTTAAGGTATCCGAAACCTTGTCAACCGTGGTTTCAAGGATATCTGCCAATTCTTCTGGAGATGGTTCCCGCTCGTATTCTTGTTCTAGTTTTGAGAAAGCCTTACTGATTTTGCTTAGAGAACCTACCTGGTTCAATGGCAGACGTACGATACGTGATTGTTCAGCAATTGCCTGAAGAATAGATTGGCGAATCCACCAAACGGCATAAGAAATAAATTTAAAACCCTTTGTTTCGTCAAAACGTTTAGCTGCTTTAATTAAGCCCAGGTTGCCTTCATTGATTAAATCACCTAAGGTCAATCCTTGATTTTGATATTGTTTTGCTACTGATACTACGAAACGAAGGTTGGTTTTAGTCAATTTTTCCAAGGCAACTTGATCGCCTTCGCGGATGCGCTGTGCTAATTCTACTTCTTCTTCTGCTGTAATTAAGTCTACTTTACCAATTTCGTGTAAGTATTTATCCAAAGATTGGGACTCACGATTGGTGATAGATTGTGTAATTTTGAGCTGTCTCATTAATTTTTATTAATTCTCCTCTCTAAGAAATGTTTGCGAAAATACGAAAAATTTTTGAATTATTAATGGAAAATGGATTATCTATCCTCTCATCTATAATGAGTTATGATTTTGTGAACCTTCATTTTACACTATCAAAAACTATTCCATTTAATATTGTTTTTCTTTCTATATTGCTGCTTAAATATTCAACTGATTGATATTTAAAGCCCTAACAGTTTTTATTTTTTTCTATTCTTAAGTAATTTATCTAATGATATCAGATGTGTTACATAAATTGTATTCTATCAATTTATTTTAAAATGATAATTTTATGATAAAACAAAAAGATATATGTTTTGTTTTACTAGAGACATTAAATAAATTTAGAAGAATAAAAATTATACTATGCCAATTTTAATTCATTTGGATAAAATAATGAAAGACAAAAAAATGTCACTTAACCAATTGAGTGACAGTGTAGGGATTACACTTTCTAATCTTTCGATCATAAAAAATCAAAAGGCTAAGGCTTTACGTCTGGATACACTCGAAGCGATATGTCGAGCACTAGACTGCCAGCCTGGTGATTTGTTGCAATATTATGATGGTGGTGACGAGAAAAACTAGAATCTATAGCCTTTTAAAAAGTCTACCACGTTCATTTTCTTCTTGCCTTCCAGCTGGAGTTCAGATACGCTGATATAGCCATCTTGCGTCGCAAATTTTAAATAGTTTTTTTGGTCTGTCTCGACTGTTCCAGGAACAGTAACGGTCGCCATTTTCTCTTTTTCGGTTTTATATATTTTTAATACTTTGTCATTCAGAGTCGTGAATGCTGTTGGGTAGGGGCTTAGCCCGCGTATAAAGTTATAAACAACATCGGTAGATTGATCCCAGTTGATTTTACAATCGTCTTTGAAGATTTTTGGTGCATGCTTCAGTGCGGTTGTTGGGACGATGTCATCTTGGCTTTTAGGTTGCAAAGTTCCTGCTTTTAACTCCTTGATTGTTTGAAGCAATGTTCGGGCTCCTGCATGCATGAGGTTGTCATGAAGATTTCCGGCAGTATCTGTTTCACGGATGTCAACTTTTTCGGCCAACAGTATATTTCCTGTGTCAATTTCATGCTGCAATAGGAATGTGGTCACCCCGGATTCTTTTTCACCGTTCATAATGGCATGATTGATCGGTGCCGCACCCCTGTACTGTGGAAGTAAAGAAGCGTGGACGTTAATCGTACCGTATTTTGGCATATTCCAAACCACTTCGGGCAACATGCGGAATGCGACTACGACCTGAAGGTCAGCCTGATAATTTTTTAGTTCGGCGAGAAAAGCCTCGTCCCGAAGCTTGACCGGTTGAAGAACGGGGATATGATGTTGTGTAGCGTATATTTTAATGGCTGATTCCTGTATTTTCTGCCCACGGCCTGCTGGCTTGTCCGGTACTGTAACGACTGCAACGACTTGTTCGCCGGATTGAATGAGTGCTTCAAGTGAAGCAACCGCAAAGTCAGGTGTCCCCATGAAAATGATACGCATAGTAGAGGTGTTTTTTATAATTTTTTTAAAATCAATCAATAGTCTGGCAGATTATCAATCCGCCGTGAAAGCGCTAATTATTTGTTATTACAGTTTTGTAAATAACAAATTTTTATAACTTTGCGAAGTTACATAAATATATTGAAAGCTTGAATTTTCCTTATTTTTTAGCAAATCGAATAGCATTTTCCGGTAAACGGACTTTCTCAAAATTGATCGTTCGGGTTACAATTGGTGCAATTGCGCTAGCCATTGCTGCCATTATTATCTCTATTGCTGTTTTGCGGGGATTTAAGGGAGAGATCATTAGCAAACAGCGTGGATTTTTTGCAGATGTATTGGTGTTGCGCTATGACCTCAATAAATCCTACGAAAATTCACCCATTTCACTTACACCCCAACTACATAAGTCTATATTAGCGAATCCAGAGGTGTATTCTATCAATCCTTTTGCGACAAAAGCTGGCATCATCAATGTGAACGATGAGGTGGAAGGGGTTGTTTTGAAAGGAATAGATTCGCTATATGATCAGCAACCAATAAAAAACATGTTGCTCGAGGGGAATACGATAGACTTTAAATCTGAGGATGTCGACAATCAGATTTTAATCTCTAAATATCTGGCCGACAGGCTTCTCTTAAAAGTAGGTGATGACTTCATTATGTATTTTGTTCAAGAGCCTATCCGTAAGCGGAAGTTTGTTATTAAGGGAATATTTAATACTGGTTCAGAGGAGCTAGACAAGGTTTATGTGATCGGGTCCTTGAAGGTTATTAGGAAGTTGAGCAATCTTGATGACAACGAAGTGGGGGGGTATGAAATTCGGATAAAGGATTTCAGTCAACTTGAACAGGCAACAAGCAAAATAGAGGATTTGTTGCCGATTGATATGCAGGCAATCAATATTAAAGATCAGGTACCTGATATTTTCCAATGGCTGGATCTATTGGATATGAATACCAAGATCATCTTTATATTGATGACTGTAGTGGCTATTATCAATATGATTTCTGCATTATTGATTACGATTCTAGAACGTACATCCATGATCGGTATTTTAAAGGCTTTGGGCTATCGTAATGCAGGTATTCGACGGGTATTTATGTATAGTGCTTTATATCTAATTGGCCTAGGCTTACTGATCGGGAATATTATCGGATTGGGCTTTTATTTTCTACAGGATTATACCCACTTTTTCAAGCTGGATGAGCAGACTTACTATATTTCTTATGTTGCCGTAAAACTCTATTGGTCGGATGTGATTCTAGTTAATCTTGCCGTAGTCTTCATTGGAATGGTTTCCTTGTTCATTCCTTCGATGTTAATCACCAAGATTAGTCCGATAAAAGCAATTTCTTTTAAGTAGGCCCTTTTTTAGGACTCGTTTTACTGGAAAAATCGTATTTTTAGAGCTGTTAGCTATTTTCGGCTAGTAAGGAAATAACTAGATATATTTTACCGATAGCATACGAGCACATATGAATAAAACTTTCGAGCATATTTCCCACGCTTTTGAAGCGCCTTTACAAAATCCCGTACTTATTTTTTCACTGGTACTCTTTATTATCCTTCTTTCTCCCATTATCCTTCGGCCAATTAAGGTGCCGGGTATTATTGGACTAATTATCTCCGGCGTTATTATTGGCCCCCACGGATTAAATTGGCTGGAGAAAAATTCAGCCATTAATCTGTTTTCAACAATAGGTCTTTTGTACATTATGTTTATTGCCGGTCTGGAATTGGATATGAATGAATTTAAAAAGACCAAAAATAAAAGCTTACTGTTTGGTTTTTTTACATTTATCGTTCCCATAAGCATTGGTTATCCTGTCTGCCATTTTCTGTTGGGCTATGATGTGCTGGCGAGTTTGTTAATATCGAGTATGTTCGCGACCCATACCTTGGTGTCATATCCTATAGTGAATAGTTACGGAATATCCAAGATGGAAGCGGTGGCAATTACAATTGGTGGAACGATCCTGACTGATACGGCGGTGCTGATTATCTTAGCTGTCATCACAGGTGTCTCACAAGGGAATATAGGAAATGAATTTTGGGTTACACTCGGGATTTCCTTTGCGATTTTCCTTTTTATTATGTTTGGTATTATCCCAAGGATTGCAAAATGGTTTTTTGAGCGGCTAGGCAGCGAAAAGACAGCAAACTATATTTTTGTACTTTCCGTTGTGTTTTTTGCTGCCTTTCTGGCAGAAATAGCAGGTTTGGAACCCATTATCGGAGCGTTTGTGGCGGGTTTAGCTTTGAATAAATTGATTCCACATTCTTCAGCACTGATGAATCGAATTGAATTCATTGGTAATGCCATTTTCATTCCTTTTTTCCTTATATCTGTTGGTATGATTGTGGATGTAAGTGTTATTTTGAAGGGACCTCAGGCATTAATTATAGCTGGTACACTCACGATTGTCGCCATTGTAGGAAAATATGTGGCTGCTTGGCTTACCCAGAAAATATTCAATTATAGCCGTGGGCAGCGTAACCTGATCTTTGGCTTGAGTAGTGCGCATGCTGCAGCTACATTAGCTGTTATTATGGTTGGCCACAAGAATGGGATTATCGATGAAAATGTTCTCAATGGTACAATTTTGCTCATTCTGGTCACTTGTATTGTCGCTACCATCGTCACAGGAAATGCATCCAAAAAAGTGGTTATGGATGGCGAACAGGATGAAGAGCATACCGATGTTGTAAAAGATCAAGATGAAAACATTTTGATCTCTATTGCAAATATGGATAACATGGAGCCAATACTTGATTTCTCGACCTACATAAAGAGTAAAAAATGTACCTATCCAGTGAATATTGTTTCGGTAGTAAAGGATAATGAACAAGCGCAATTGAATATGAGCCGAGCACGCAAGAATTTAGATAATATGGTGCGTTATGCTTCTGGTTCAGAGACGAACGTCAATATCAGCGCAACAATAGACTTGAATATTGCCAGTGGAGTGGCTAGGTCAGCAAAAGAGGTTTCTGCAAATTGTATCGTGCTAGGATGGCCAAGTGCAGCTAATTTTATGGATAAATTTGTTGGCGAAAAAACAGAAAGCATTCTTAACAGGACATCTGCCAACGTGATGATCTGTCATTTTAAGAAACCATTTATCTCTAATAAATCTATTGTTGTGTTTGCTCCGCCAATGTGTGAGGCTGAGTTTGGTTTTGAATATTGGTTGGAGAAAGTGATTAAGCTTGCACAGGAGTTATCTGTACCAATTTCTTTTGTCGTTGATTCACGGTCTGAATCTGCCATTAAAGCCCATCTTGAGGAAATAAAAAACTCTGTTCCTGTTGCCTTTAGACAATACGATGATTGGGATAATTTACAAGGGCTGAAAGCTTTTAAGGAAGAAGATTCCATGTTCATTTTTGTATCTGCTCGAAATGGTGAAGTTTCCTACCGTGATTCGCTAGATGGGGTGGCAAAAAAATTAGATCGCATCTATGCAAACGAAAACCTTGTTTTGGTGTTTCCTAGTAGGATAGAGAATGCGCATATTGACGAATATGAAGACGTCGAGGCTGCTCCGATATTCCGAAAGATCAGTAAAGAGATTGGAAATATGTTTAATAAAGGGTAATTACTATCCGCTAAAAACACAGATTTATGTCAAATAAGATTACAATGTCCAGTGACGGAACGTTACATGTTCCAGATTCCCCAACGATTCCGTTTATCATAGGCGATGGTATAGGTCCAGATCTATGGTATGCCGCAGTGCGTGTTTTTGATAAAGCTGTGGAGAAGGCCTATCAGGGACAGCGAAAAGTCATCTGGAAGGAGGTGTTGGCAGGTGAGAAAGCTTTTGATTCAACCGGTGAATGGTTGCCCAAAGCGACATTAGATGTATTGCGGGAATATCTTGTTGGTATAAAAGGCCCATTGACTACTCCAGTAGGTGGGGGCATTCGCTCATTGAATGTTGCCTTGCGTAAGGATTTGGATCTTTACGTCTGTCAACGACCGACCAAATGGTTTAAAGGTGTGCCGTCTCCGGTTAAACATCCTGAATATGTCGATATGGTGATATTTAGGGAAAATACTGAAGATATTTATGCCGGTATAGAGTTTCAGGCAGGGAGTGCTGAATCCAATAAGCTACAAGATTTTCTGCATGACGAACTTGATATTGACTATGGTTTTTCGAGTACCACAGGAGTGGGGGTGAAGTTGGTTTCTGAGCAGGGATCCAAGCGTTTAGTTCGTGCGGCGATCGAACATGCCATTCATTATGCATTACCTTCAGTTACAATTGTGCACAAAGGGAATATTATGAAATATACCGAGGGAGCTTTCAAAATCTGGGGCTTTGAAGTTGCGGAGTCTGAATTTGCGGATAAGACATATACCTGGGGCCAATGGGAGCGAACAAAAGCCGAGAAAGGCGAGACGGCTGCCAACCAGGAACAAAAGGATGCTTTGGCTTCGGGCAAGATCTTGATTAAAGATATCATAGCGGATAACTTCCTGCAACAGATCTTGCTCAATCCACGTGATTTTTCGGTAGTGGCAACCTTGAATTTAAATGGCGATTATATCTCCGATGCGCTCGCGGCCATGGTTGGGGGGATTGGAATAGCACCAGGAGCCAATATCAATTTTAAGACCGGTCATGCCGTTTTTGAAGCTACTCATGGTACAGCGCCGCGATTTGCAAATACAAATACAATGAATCCTTCATCAGTGATTCTTAGCGGTGTCATGATGTTTGAGTATCTGGGTTGGACAGAAGCTGCGGCAGCTATCGTAAAGGCACTCGGGGAAACCATTATCGCAAAAACGGTGACTGTGGATTTTTATAATCTGATGGATGATGCAACATTGGTGAAAACCAGTGAGTTCGCAGATCGGATCATTGAAAAATTATAAGAATTTTCTTTTTTAAGATATTAAGCAGAAATTTGATTAAAATTTCTGCTTTTTTATGCATTGTGATCAACTTCCCCTTTTTGTAAAAGAATCCACCGTTTTTAGTACGGAAGACAAAATTAAACTGGCTCAGATAGACCGTTTGCCTACACCACAAGAAGTGGATGAAATTACATCCCTGCCTGAAATTTATGAATTATTAAATGCCTTCATCGGTGACCAATCTTCTCGCAATGTCCATCTTCAGCTTAAAGCGAAAGAGTATTTGCAAGATAATCAATTAGATATGGCCTGGAAGGTGCTTCTTCTTTGATTATTTTAATAACCAATCGCGATCTTGTTGTGTGATATTTTTATTGAAATGAATCATAATTTTGTAAATTATCAATAAAAAAACAGAATAGTTGAAAAATATATAATTTTATTTTACCTTTGGTTTTTAAAACAACAGATTGCTTTACTAGGGTTCAGAAAGGGCAATCAAACAAACTATAACATCAATGAAACATAATTTTGGAGCAGGTCCATGTATTCTGCCAAAGGAAGTATTTCAACAAGCCTCAGAAGCTGTAATTGATTTTAACAACACAGGTTTATCAATTTTAGAGATCTCTCACCGTTCCAAAGAGTTTGAAGCAGTGATAGATGAGGCGACTCAGTTAGTACGCGAACTATTAGCCGTGCCACAAGGATATTCGATTCTTTTCTTGCAAGGTGGCGCTAGTCTACAATTTGCAATGGCACCCCTAAACCTTTTACCTGAAGGCGGTAAGGCCGCTTATTTAGATACTGGTGTATGGGCGACAAAAGCGTTAAAAGAAGCCAAAAAATTCGGAACGGTAGATGTTGTAGCCTCCTCGATAGATAAAAACTATTCTTATATTCCTAAAGGATATTCAATTCCGGCAGATGCAGCTTATTTCCACTATACGGCAAATAATACAATTTATGGTACCGAGGTATTTGAAAAACCGGCTACAGAGTTGCCCGTAGTTGTTGATATGTCTTCTGATATTTTTTCCCGCGAGATCAATGTTGCAGATTACGATTTGATCTATGCTGGAGCGCAAAAAAATATGGGCCCTGCCGGTGTGACGTTGGTTATTGTGAAGGATGATATTTTGGGTAAATCAGGACGTGTATTGCCTTCGATGTTAGATTATCAGTTGCACATCAATGGTGGCTCCATGTACAACACACCGCCTGTATACTCGATCTTTGTTTCGATGTTGAATTTACGTTGGTTAAAAGCAAAAGGTGGCGTTGCTGTTTTGGAGCAGGAAAATATCATTAAAGCACGTGCACTATACGATGAGATCGACCGCAATCCTTTATTCAAAGGTACTGCTGCTGTTGAAGACCGTTCGCGCATGAATGTGACATTCGTCATGGATACGCCTGAGCTGGAAGCGGAATTTTTAGCTTTAGCGAAGGAACGTAATCTTATTGGTATCAAAGGGCACCGTTCGGTAGGTGGCTTCAGAGCTTCGATTTATAATGCATTGCCATTGAGCAGCGTGAACGCATTGATTGATGCCATGAAGGAATTTGAAGATACACACAACTCATAGAATTGATTAAAACATTCTAATGAAAGGATCAGCTTCATTGAAACCACAACAGTAGGCTCTATGAAATCTGGCCTATTTATCTATACAAAATAAACAGGATGTCAAAGATTCATTTATACAATGAAAATTGACACACATAAATAATTATAAGAATGAAAATATTAGCAAATGACGGTATCGATCCACTAGGAAAGAAAATGTTGGAAGATGCTGGTCATACTGTAGATACAAACCATATACCACAGGAAGAGTTGGCTGAAAAGCTACTTGCCTATGATGCGATCACTGTACGCAGTGCGACTAAAGTCCGTCAGGTATTGATCGACGGCTGTCCTAATCTGAAAGTAATTGGTCGTGGTGGAGTAGGTATGGATAATATTGACGTGGAATATGCACGTTCAAAAGGCATTGCTGTTGTCAATACACCAGCTGCATCGTCTTTATCCGTTGCTGAATTGGTTTTTGCGCACCTATTGAATGGTGTACGGTTTTTATATGACTCCAACCGGAAAATGCCTGTTGAAGGAAATACAAAATTCGGTGCTTTGAAAAAAGCTTACGGTGCGGGAACTGAACTACGCGGAAAAACAATCGGTATCGTAGGTTTTGGCCGTATCGGTCGTGAAGTCGCTAAGATCGCCATTGGTCTGGGAATGGATGTCGTTTATACAGATCTGTTTGAAGGCCCGAAAGGACTAACCATTGAGCTTTCAGGGGGTATTCAGGTTGAGGTTCCGATCAAACAGGTGGAAATGACCGACTTGTTGAAAGTTTCTGACTTTATCTCCTTACACGTACCATTCTTGGATAAACCGGCGATCGGTGCTGAGGAATTCCCATTATTGAAAGATGGTGTTGGCTTGGTGAACGCTTCCAGAGGTGGTGTTATTGATGAGCTGGAGTTAGTGAAGGCATTGGATGCTGGCAAAGTTGCATTTGCTGGTTTAGATGTATTCGACAACGAACCCACACCGCGTGAGGAAATTTTAAAACATCCAAAGATTTCGTTGACACCACATATTGGCGCAGCGACAAATGAAGCACAAGAAAGAATCGGCGAAGAATTGGCCGGTTTACTGATCGAAAACTTGAAGAAGTAATTCTTCCGCATAGAATAAATATATGCGGCACAAAACTTTCATGATTTTGTGCCGCATTTTTTTTAATATAAATTCATGAATTGCCTATATTGGCGCACAGAAATTTAATAATTGTAACTTTAGTATGAAAGTTTTAAAATTTGGTGGTACTTCAGTAGGAAGTGCAGTACGTATCAAAGGGTTGTTGGATATTGTAAACCCTACGGAACGTCAGATCGTTGTGTTGTCCGCGGTAGCTGGAACGACAAATGCTTTAGTGGAAATCGGTCAGGCTTACACAGTAGGTAAGAAGGACGAAGCTAAGGATTTGATCAAGAAGCACAAGGATAAGTACGAAGACCTTATCAAGGAACTTTTTAATACTGAAGCTGGCTATAAAAATGGCAAGGAGCTAATCGACTATCATTTTAACCTGATTTCCAGCTTGGCAAATGAGCTTTTTACGCCAATTGAAGAAAAAATCATATTGGCACAAGGTGAATTGATGTCTACAGCATTATGGCATTTTTACCTCAATGAAATCGGCATCTCATCCGTTTTGTTACCGGCGTTGGATTTTATGAAAATCGATGAGGACAATGAGCCTATGGTGGAGTATATCGGTGAGAAATTGAGCGCGATTTTGGCTCAGTACCCCGAAAACACCTTGTTTATTACGCAGGGATTTATCTGTCGAAATTCATTTGGCGAAATCGATAACCTACGCCGTGGTGGATCGGATTATACGGCTTCATTGATCGGAGCAGCTATCCGTGCCGATGAAGTTCAAATCTGGACAGACATTGACGGTATGCACAATAATGATCCGCGTGTCGTTAAAGGTACCGCACCGATCGCACACCTTAGCTTCGATGAGGCTGCCGAGTTAGCTTACTTTGGTGCGAAAATATTACACCCACAATCCGTTTTTCCGGCACAAAAGTATAATGTGCCCGTACGTTTGTTAAATACAATGGAGCCGAATGCCAAAGGAACATTGATCAGCAAAGACGGCGCGCAAAAAGGATGCATCAGAGCGATCGCCGCAAAAGATGGTATCACAGCAATTCATATTCATTCCTCGCGGATGTTACTTGCTTACGGTTTCTTGCGTCGTGTTTTCGAGATTTTCGAGCGTTATAAAACACCTATTGATATGATCACCACTTCGGAGGTAGCAGTCTCGCTAACGGTAGATGATACAACAAATTTAGCGGATATTATTAAGGAAGTGGAAGACTTTGGTTCTGTTACCGTAGATGGCGATCAGACGATTGTCTGTGTTGTCGGTGACTTTGGTTTGAACAGCCACGGTTATGCCGCACGCGTACTTGATGCTGTAAAACATCTCCCGGTGCGCATGATTTCTTACGGTGGTTCGGACTTTAATGTGTCCATTCTTTTGAACTCAGATCATAAAACAGAGGCTTTACGTTCATTGCATAATCGTTTATTTTAAGAAAGAAGGTTTTTTATATGATAAATACAGCTATTGCGGCAAGATTTGGAGAAAAAGAAACGCCGTTTTATTACTACGACCTGGCCGTGTTAAACAAAACCTTGGAAGCAGCTTATGCAGCTTCGCATAAGAGAGGATTCCACGTTCATTATGCATTGAAAGCTAATTTTAACGATGTGTTACTCAAGGCAATTCAACAGATCGGCTTTGGGGCCGACTGTGTGAGTGGCAATGAGGTGAAAAAGGCTATTGAGTGTGGCTTTGCGCCGCAAAATATTACTTTTGCCGGTGTTGGAAAATCGGATAAGGAGATTAATTACGCACTACAGCAAAATATCTTTGCATTCAATGTAGAGTCTATTCAGGAGCTTGAAGTTATCAACGAACTGGCTTCAAAACAAGGTGTAAAAGCAAACGTGGCGTTGCGAATAAACCCCAATGTTGATGCGCATACGCACCACTATATCACAACAGGACTCGATGAAAACAAATTTGGAATTCCAAATGCGGATTTGGAGAAATGTGCCGCTGTCCTTAAGAAATGTGATTTCATAGAATTGGTGGGTTTACACTTTCACGTAGGCTCACAGATTACGGATATGACAGTATTCAAAAGTTTGTGTGTAAAAGTCAATGAGTGGAAAAACTGGTTTGAGGAGCGTGGAACACAGATACGTGTGTTGAACGTTGGCGGAGGACTCGGGATAGATTATAAAAACCCAGATGGCAACCCGATTCCGGATTTTGAGGCCTATTTTGATATTTTTGACCGTTTCCTGGAGCGTAAGCCACATCAGGAAGTTCATTTTGAACTGGGAAGGGCTTTAGTCGCTCAATGCGGGAGCTTAGTAAGCCGTGTGTTGTATGTTAAAAATGGTGTCAAGAAAAACTTTTTGGTGCTGGATGCCGGAATGACCGAATTGATGCGCCCTGCTTTGTATCAGGCGTACCATAAAATAGAGAATATCAGTAAAGGCACTGCGACAGAGGTACTCAACTACGACGTCGTCGGACCGATTTGTGAATCTTCGGACTGCTTTGGAAAGGAAGTGCCTTTGCCCGTATCAAAACGTGGTGACCTGATCGCTATCCGTTCCGCTGGAGCCTATGGAGAAGTCATGGCTTCCCGCTACAATTTGAGGGAGGAAATAAGATTTGTCTATAGTGAGCAATTGTAAGCGCCGATTTTAGACGAAAAATATATTTAGAGAGCCGGTTCATTTTATGAACCGGCTTTTGTTTTTTCGTTTATCGATATCTGAAATGTCTTTTGTATACTTGCTTATGCTTACAGCAATAGAATTTCCGGTTACTATTGATCTATTTGGAAAAACCTTTCTCTTACATCCGTTTATGGAAGGATTAGGGATGTTTATGGGGATGCGCTATTATCAGCTGCTGAAATGGAAGGATAAGGAGAGTTTAGGGCATACCAATTCACTTTTGATTGTTATAGCAGCGGCCTTAGGCGCCTTGATCGGATCCCATATCATTGGTTCGCTGGAACGTCCCGAGGAATTGTTGAGTGCAGTGAGTAAAATACGTTACATCTGGTTAAATAATACCATTGTAGGCGGTCTGGCCGGCGGACTGCTCGGGGTGGAACTGATAAAAAAAATCTTGGGCAAGAAAGAGAGCACCGGTGATCTGATGGTATTTCCCCTGATTGTTGCGATTATGATTGGAAGGATAGGCTGTTTTTATACAGGGATATTTGAGCAGACCTATGGCTTGCCTACGGAATGCCCATTGGGGATGTACCTTGGTGATGCTTATCGAAGACATCCGGTGGCGTTATATGAAATTGCATTTTTGATCCTGTTATTTATTTTATTACAGTGGTTTAAACGAAGATTTATAGGCCAAAATGGTGTCCTCTTTCAGCTTTTTATGCTCAGTTATTTTAGTTTTCGTTTTTTATTGGATTTTATCAAGCCAAGGGCAATCATTCTTTTTGGGATGAGTACCATACAAATTACCTGTCTTATCGTGATAATTTATTATATTTATTTATTGAAGAATGCGCATATAGAAAGGAAGGTCTAAATTATGTATTTACTTGAAGGGTCATTTGGTTCGGAAAACACAGCTATGTTGGGTTTGTTTTTACTGTTTGGGGGTGCTATAGTCATTGGAATAGCACTTTTGGTCATCATCATCGGTTCGATTATGAAATCCAATAATAAAGAATCTACATTTAACGTTAACCCTTGGCTGAAAGTATTATTGGGTGGTATCGGAGCAATGATAGCTGGCGGGGTTGCCTGTGGAATAGCACTAAATTAATAGGGATAGATATATGCCAGTTAGAAATTACACGTATTACGATTACACCATCAGTTTGTGCCCGACTTGTCTTTCGCGTGTAGGTGCAAAGATTATCATCGAAGATGAGAAGGTCTTTATGACCAAAAATTGCCCTGATCACGGTTTTTTCAAAACCTTGATCGCAACCGATGTGGAATACTATAAAAATATCCGGAACTATAACAAGGCATCAGAGACACCGTTAAAATTTGAAAATGAGGTCCACTATGGCTGTCCTTACGATTGCGGTTTATGCGTCGATCACGAACAGCACAGCTGTCTTTCCATCGTTGAAGTGACCGACCGTTGCAATCTGACATGTCCGACCTGTTACGCCATGTCCTCACCACACTATGGAAGACATCGTTCGCTCGAAGAAATCGAACGTATGTTTGACAAGATCGTTGAAAGCGAAGGTGAGCCGGATGTCGTTCAGATCAGTGGGGGAGAACCAACCATTCATCCGGAGTTTTTTAAGATACTGGATATCGCAAAGACCAAGCCGATAAAGCATTTGATGCTGAATACCAATGGTATCCGGATTGCAAATGACCCGGGATTTGCTGAACAACTTGCAACCTACGCGCCAGAATTTGAAATTTACCTGCAATTTGATTCTTTCCGTCCTGAAGTGCTTGAGAAATTTAGGGGAAAGGATCTGACTGATGTACGCAAAAAGGCTATTGAAAAGCTCAATGCGTTAAATCTGAGCACAACCCTTGTCGTAGTTTTGGAAAAGGGTACCAACGACGATGAAATAGGAGAAATATTGGATTATGCCCTGAATCAACCTTGTGTCCGTGGGGTAACCTTCCAGCCGGTGGAGATTGCCGGACGAAACGCACAGGATGCTCAACAGCATAAAATGACACTGACGGAGGTTCGGCAGGAAATCCTGGATCAGTATCCCTTGTTGAACCCGCATGATATTATTCCTGTTCCCTGTAACCCGGATGCGCTGGCTATGGGCTATGTGCTTAAGATCGGTGAGGAAAAGATTCCACTGACACGACATATTGATCCTGCGGTACTGTTAAATAATCAATCCCGTAATACCATTGTGTACGAGCAGGATACCGGTGTTCAGATGCAGCTGCTGGATATTTTTAGTACCGGTATTTCGGTGGATAAAGTAAAGCCCAAAGTAAATCAATTGCTATGCTGCCTACCCGAAGTGTGTGCTCCTGAACTTGATTATGACAATCTTTTCCGGATTATTATCATGAATTTTATGGATGCGCATGATTTTGATGTGCGTGCGGTTAAAAAATCCTGCGTCCATATTGTCAACAAAGATTTAAAGTTAATCCCTTTTGAGACAATGAATCTCTTTTACCGTGATGACAAGGTCAAGCGCCTCGAGGAACTTAAATTATCGGATGCTATTCGATTTTAAGCTTGGATAAACTATTTTTGTTGGAAAATAATAGGATGGACTTTTCCCCTGAAACCTCCTTTTGTAGTGTTTCTTGAGGATCGGACAGGCTATTATGAAAGAGAGTAATAATTTGGGAATATGAAATTGAGCAGCGTTAAGCATTTCATTACTGTTATCAGTTTGTTGATATTAAATCTCTACGCCTTCGGACAAGATTCGGTGCAGGTAAGAAGAGGAGTGGTTAATACCGACAGGTCGGTATCGCATACGGGCTTAAATAGAAGATTCGGTACCGATTCGACTCGAGTGGGGAATGATTCGTTACGCAATGATCTGCGGAAAGTTAATCTGACGTTCTTGTCCAATATTCGTGCGGCATCAATGGCGGAATTTGTTGCTCAGTTAAATGAAAAATCCAGTTCGTATACGGCGGCTAGTGGCAATTCAGCAAAAGATTCTGTTACGGCAGTAAAAAACTCAATTTCCGAAGAAATTAGACAGCTTAGGTCTATTAAAGGGAGTATCGCAAATTATTCCGGCAGTTTAAGTAGCACGCAAGATCAGATCCGGGGTATCATCAATCGATATGATATTAGTGCCAGCAATCACTCGCGCGCGCATCAATATCTTAATAATGCCCAACTTCGGCTAGCGGCAAAGATGGATTCCCTCGAATCGATTAATCGTACAATTGATGAGCTTATCATAAAGGATCAGCGGCATCTTAATAGATTAGACCTGATTTCAGAAACAAAAGCTGTAGCTAAGATGTCGGATTCCGCATCGGTCAGAAAATCGATTTGGAAAGCAAATACAACGAGTATTTCAAAAGATGTGTTGTTAGACAATATTCGCAGTAACTATAAGAATAACAAATCCATCGACAAATATGTCAATCGCACGGATTGGGCGAGCCGGATCTTGTTGATCGTGCTTGGATTGGCTTATTGTTATTGGATTGTACGGGTTGCTTACATCTTGAAACAGAAAGATCCGGAAAATAAGCTTGCCATCGATGCCATTGTCGGAAAAACCATTATTTTGCTGCTGACATTATTGCCTTTTGTCAATTTCTTTACACCGACCTTCATTTTACAGGCCTCTCAGCTGGTGATCATGTTAATCTTCATGTTTCTATTGCGGCATAAAATGACGGGACAGCAACGCATGATTGCCCTGATTCTGATCATCTTTTACCTATTGGATGTCTTTGTCAATATGATCGTAAGTGATGATCTGTTTTTGCGTATTATCTGTATCGGCTTTAATCTGATCGCATTGGGATTGGTAAGTTATACTAAACGACGTATCAAGAACCCGGAGAGCCCGGGGTATATCAGCAATTTTATCTATGTGGTGTTTGCTGTTTTAAATATCACGGCGATTACATTGAATGTCATTGGACATGTAGAGCATTCACGCAGCTTCAGTATTGCATGTGCAGTTGGTTTGGTGCAGTCATTTACCTTACAGTATTTTGCTGATATGATCAAAGCAGATGTCCGCAACCAGTTCAAAAAGGACCGTTTGGTGTCGGGATTCTGGATGCGCTTTAATGAGCAGCGTACCTTGGCGATTATAACAGAGATCCTTCGGATTGTATGTGTCCTGTTAGCAATTATTGTCTTGGCGAATAACCTTCAGTTTATTGAAACCTTGTTGGAACTTAGTGAAACGTTTTTTAGCAAGGTGCGTAGCATCGGTAGCATCTCCTTTACCTTAGGGAATCTGGTTGTTGCGCTACTGCTCTTGCTCGTGGCCAATTGGTTTCAAAAGAATATCAGTCTTATTGTACTCGGCGGTGAAGATGGTCAGTTAAATCAGGCCTATAATCAGAAAATGACGCTTTTTCCGTTATTTCGTTTGGCGATTATTCTGATCGGCTTTTTTATGGCTATTTCGGCTTTAGGTATGAGCCTGGACAAACTTACCGTCGTCATTGGAGCACTGAGTGTGGGGATCGGTTTAGGGATGCAAAATATCATTAATAATTTTGTGTCGGGGATCATTCTCGTTTTTGATAAGCCTTTCCGTGTAGGCGACCAGATTGAGCTGGCGGATAAAAAAGGGCGTGTCAAGGAGATCGGTATTCGTGCCAGTGTATTGAAAACTGCTGATGGTGCCGATGTGATTATTCCCAATGGCGATTTACTTTCGGGCAGGGTTGTCAACTGGACCTTATCTCAAGAGTATAGCAAAGCTAGTTTTGTTCTTCATATTGACCGGAAAGCAGACCTCGACCAGGCGAAGCAATGGATTAATGACGCGATGACGGCGAGTCCATATTTTGTCAAAGAACGAGATAGCGGCATCAGTGTTCAAGACATCAGCGAAGAAATGATCTATTTAAGCGTGTCCTGCTGGGTGAATTTCGCCGCGAACGCCTCATCTTTTAAAAATGATGTGCTGATTATCCTTTATAAGCAGTTTGAAGAAAAGGGATTGAAATTTTATAGTATCCTGTCTCCTAAAAAATAATTAAGGGAGTTTGTTACCCCTTGTAATGTGGAGGACTATTTCGTCTGCAGTTGTCTATAAATTTTTGGACTGTATCCCTTCGCGCGCTTGTAGAAATGTGATAAGTGGCTTTCGTCAGCAAATCCCAGTTCTTCCGCAATTTGTTTTAGTGTATACCCTGTGACTTTAAGCCTATGTTCGATTAATTCGATGCGGTACATAGCAATGTATTCTCTCAGGCTACTGCCAAAGCTCTTTTTAAAATAGATGCCGAAATAAGTTGGGGAGATGTTAAATTTTTGCGCGATTGTTTTTATCTGAAGATATTCAGGCGTGAAAATATGCTGATGGATGTACGCTGCAATTGAACTGTCCATTTGAACAGTATGTTTTTGCGGTAAACGCTGCATTTCCGATATTTCTTTATAACGACCAAAAATAGCGACAAGTTGATCAAATAACCATTGGGACGCTTGGCTGACCTCCGCAATACTGCATAATCTGACCGCTTCCATCATATGGAAGTAGATCAAACGATCGTGCTCCGTCAGGACGAGTTTGCTTTCCCTTAATCCTCTGTCGTTCATTAACTCCATAACCCGGGTGTATAATTTTTGCTGACGCCCATTCCGCCGAAAATAGCTGTCCGTAAAAAGAATGAACAGGAAATGTGTTTTTTCGTAGATGTTAAAGTAGTGCCTATCTGCAGGACTCACAAGAAAAATATCGCCACGTTCATATTCCAGTTCAAATTTATTGATGACCTGTTTTCCGCGTCCGGCACGTATATAGACAAGTTCATAGTAATTCTGCGCGTGCATGGGGAGGTGAAAAGTGTCTTCCACAAATTCACTGATCAATAAGGGCTCAAATTGTTTTTTTTGCATTCCATATTTGATATGTAGTATTAAATGTACAAAAAAATAATGTATTTATACATGTTTTTATGTGCTATACTGTTGCACCTTTGTGTCAAATAAAATTGTAAAAAAACATGGTTAATTTTATAATGATTGCGTTTTGTATCGCTGCCGGTATGCTATTAAGAAGAGCAAAGTTAATTCATGGGGAAGCACACAAAGGAATCAACACCTGGATACTTTATTTTGCGCTTCCGGCGGTTTCCTTTAAATATATACCAAAGATTGTCTGGTCTTCACAGATGCTGTTTCCGATTTTTTCAGCGATTTTGGTATGGGTTGGAAGCTGGTTATTTATGGAATGGTATTGTAGGCGAAAATCCTATAAGCAGCGTTCCAGAAGCAGTCTGGAGTTGGCGGCAGGGTACAGCAATACGTCCTTTATTGGATTTCCCTTGATCATGGCCTATTTCGGAGAGGCACAGTTGCCTATAGCGATTATTTGTGACCAGACGACATTCATCTTATTGTCCACTGCGGGGATTATCAATGCCCTGAAAGCGAATCTGCATGAAGGGCAATCCATTGATGCAAAATTTATGGTGAAGAAGCTGGTTACTTTTCCACCTTTGATCGGATGTCTCCTCGCATTGACCTTATCCCAATTTTTTGATTTCAGTGTGGCTGAACCCTTTTTTGATAAACTCGTAGCGACAGTAGGGCCGCTGGCATTATTTTCTATTGGTTTGCAATTGAAGTTTGACGGCTGGCACCAACAAGCGGCACAGATCAGTACAGCTATGATCTATAAATTGGTTTTGGCACCACTATTGGTTTTGTTATTTGCATTAATACTGGGCGTAAAAGGTCCCGTTGCCCGGATCAGTATTTTTGAAGCTGCCATGCCTACGTTGGTCACTTCGGGTATTATTGCTGAGCAGTATCACCTCAATACAAAATTGGTAAACTTGGTGATCGGTTTTAGTATTGTAGCGGGACTAATAACGACCGCACTATGGGATCTAGTGATCCAGTTTGTGATTGCCTGATTCATTTCCCGACTTTTTGGTTTCCGTATTCAATGCGACTGACAATAGCTTGTGTATTAAAATGATACTAGGAACAACTTTTTTGTGTTTCAGCTGTTATAGCAGTATAACCATCTATAAAAGGAGGTATATTATGAACCTGATACATAGAATTGAACATTGGGGAAACGTCCATCACCCACAATGGATTGATTACCTAAGAATTGCCTTGGGCATCATGATTTTTGCTAGGGGGGTAAGTTTCGTAAACGATAGGCAAGTGGTTGAGCACATGATTGAACAGAGTAGTTTTCACCTGTCCATATGGGGAGCTGTTCATTATGTGGTCTTTACGCATCTGGTCGGTGGCTTATTCCTCATTCTGGGGTTCCAAACTCGTTTAGCGGCTTTATTGCTGTTTCCTGTCTTGGTGGGGGCTGTCTTTTTTGTCAATATCACCAATGGCTTTAGTTATTTGAATTCCGAATTATGGCTTTCTATAGTCGTCTTCTTTTTGTTGATCTTTTTTATGGTCATGGGATCCGGAAAATATTCCCTTGACAATATGATGAACAAACCTGGATACAAAAGGGATATCTAAAATAAAGGCACCTTCATTCATGAAGGTGCCTTTATTTTTTCGCTTTTTATTTGCTTTGGTTGTCAATCCAATTGCGTGCATTGACAAAGGCTTCTAACCAAGGGGAAACCTCATCTTGGCGTCCTTTCGGATAGTTTGCCCAATGCCATTGGAAAATCGAACGCTCAATATGAGGCATCGTTGCCAAGTGACGTCCAGTTTTATCACAGATCATCGCTGTATTGTAGTCCGAACCATTGGGATTGTGTGGATATTGCTCATAACCGTATTTTGCAACAATATTATATTGTTCTTCTGCAAGTGGTAGATTGAATTTTCCTTCACCATGTGAAATCCAAACTCCCAGCGTACTGCCGGCTAATGTAGAAAGCATAACGGAATTATTTTCCTGAACTTTCACTGAAACAAAATTTGACTCATGCTTTCCTGATGTGTTGTGCAGCATTTTACCATGAATCTCGTGCTCCGGATTGATCATTTCCAGTTCCATAAACAATTGACAGCCATTACAGATACCGACAGAAAGGGTATCCGGACGTGCAAAAAAGTCTGTCAATGCCTTTTTCGCTTTCTCGTTGTAAAGGAATGCCCCGGCCCATCCTTTTGCCGAACCTAAAACGTCAGAATTCGAGAATCCACCAACTGCGCCGATAAACTGAATATCCTCCAATGTTTCGCGGCCTGAAATCAGGTCTGTCATATGCACATCTTTTACATCAAAGCCTGCCAAGAACATTGCATTTGCCATCTCGCGCTCTGAATTGGAACCCTTTTCCCGAAGAATGGCCGCTTTCGGACGTGCTTTACTTCCGTCGATCGTTGGTTTTTTGCCATCGAACTGACTTGGGAAAGTAAATGTTAACGGTTGATTTTTGTAGTTATCGAAACGTTGTTGTGCAGTTCCGTTTTTCGATTGTTTCGAATCCAATAGGAATGAAGTGGTCGACCAAACATCACGTGTTGCCGCAACATCAAAGCTGAAGTTCTCTTCTCCGTTTTTGATGGTCACTGTAGTTCCTGCCATCGCATGACCGATTTTTATGGCATCAACGCCAGCTTCTTTGACAGCTTGCTCGAAAACAGCATCATCCTTCGCCTGTAGTACAAGACCAATATTCTCACTGAACAGCACTTTCACCGAGTCAGATTCATTTAAATCAGAAAGGTCGTAGTTTGCAGCCAAATTAACGTCTGCAAATGTCATTTCCAGAAGGGTAGTGATCAGACCACCGGAGCCGATATCGTGGCCGGCTTCGATTTGGTTATCGTTGACTAACTCCTGAACGGTATTGAATGCGGTTTTGAAATAATTCGCATCTTGGATTGTCGGAACTTCCGTACCTAATTTATTGACAATCTGAGCAAAAGAAGAACCGCCTAATTTGAAGCCGTCTTTTGATAGATTAATGTAGTAGATGGAACCTGCATTTTTGTTTAAAACGGGCTCGATTACCTTGGTAATATCCGTACAATTTCCAGCGGCAGATATAATCAATGTGCCGGGAGCGATTACATTTTCGCCATTTGGATATTTTTGCTTCATCGACAAGGAGTCTTTTCCAGTAGGAATATTGATCCCTAATGCGATGGCAAAATCCGAACAGGCCTTCACGGCTTGGTAAAGTCTAGCGTCTTCACCTTCGTTATTTGCTGCCCACATCCAGTTGGCTGAGAGTGAAATACCGGCAAGACCGTTTATGATCGGCGCAAATACGATATTTGAGAGTGATTCTGCAATAGCTGTTTTACTGGCGGCTGCGGGATCAATCAATGCGGCAACAGGGGAGTGCCCTATCGTAGTGGCGATACCCTCTTTTCCTTTGTAGTCAAGAGCCATGACGCCAACGTTATTTAAAGGCAACTGCAACGGGCCTGCACATTGCTGTTTTGCAACGCGGCCACCGACACAACGGTCGACTTTATTGGTCAGCCAATCTTTGGAAGCCACTGCCTCCAATTGCAAAACCTGATTTAAATAACTTGGGATATTCGCTGAATCATAGCTCAGATCTGCGTAGTTACGCGTGATAGTTTTATCACGCATAAAAGTTTTTGGTGATGAGCCAAAGAAGTCCTCCAAAGCATAATCCATTGGCTTTGCACCATTGCTTTTGGATGCAAACGTAAAACGATGGTCACCAGTGACATCACCTACGGTGTACATCGGTGCACGCTCGCGGTCAGCAACACGTTTAAGGGTAGCAATGTCATCTTCAGCAATCACCAAGCCCATTCTTTCCTGCGATTCATTACCGATGATTTCTTTCGCTGAAAGTGTAGGGTCGCCTACCGGGAGCGCATCAAGATCGATTAAACCACCTGTTTCCTCAACCAATTCGGATAGACAGTTTAGGTGTCCACCAGCACCGTGGTCATGGATAGAGACAATAGGATTGTGATCGGATTCCACCATGCCTCTTACAGCATTGGCTGCACGTTTTTGCATTTCCGGGTTTGAGCGTTGGATCGCATTCAGTTCAATACCTGAACCGAAAGCACCTGTATCTGCAGAAGATACAGCCGCACCACCCATACCAATGCGGTAATTTTCACCACCTAAGATGACGATTTTATCGCCTGTTTTTGGGGTATGTTTTTTGGCTTGATCCAGTTTTCCATAACCTACACCACCGGCTTGCATGATCACTTTGTCATAACCAAGCTTACGGCCGTCCTCTTCATGTTCGAAAGTAAGTACAGAACCTGTAATTAAGGGTTGTCCAAACTTATTACCAAAGTCAGAAGCTCCATTGGAAGCTTTGATGAGGATATCTACAGGGGTTTGGTAAAGCCATTGGCGTTCTTGCATGGCTTTCTCCCAAGGGCGATCTTGTAATAGACGGGAATAGGCCGTCATATAGACCGCTGTACCCGCCAAAGGAATAGCACCTTGACCACCGGCCATACGGTCACGGATTTCACCACCGGAACCTGTAGCCGCTCCGGAAAACGGCTCCACAGTCGTTGGGAAATTGTGTGTTTCAGCTTTTACCGATAAAACAGAATCGAAGGATTTCTCCTCGTAAAAGTCAGGTTTGTCGGCCGATTTAGGAGCAAACTGAGTGACACGTGGACCTTTAATAAAGGCTACGTTGTCTTTATAAGCAGAAACAATCTTATTGGGATTTGTTTCGGAAGTTTTCTTGATTAGTTTAAATAGGGAAGTAGGTTGTTCTTCACCATCAATGATAAAAGTCCCATTGAAGATCTTATGTCTACAGTGTTCGGAATTGGCTTGTGAAAAAGCAAAAACTTCAGAGTCTGTCAAAAGACGGCCCAATTTAGCAGCAAGGTTGTTGAGGTAAGCTACTTCTTCCGGATTTAATGCCAATCCTTCGGATTTGTTGTAGGCATCAATGTCTTCAATTTCCAAAATAGCTTCCGGAGTGATGTTGACCGTGTACGTGTCCTGCGTCAACATACTGAACTTTTGCGAAATCATTGGGTCGAAATCATTGAAATCCGCTGGTACCGGTTGAAATTCTTCGATGCGAACAATTCCTTCAATACCCATGTTCTGTGTAATTTCTACGGCATTGGTACTCCAAGGAGTGACCATCGCTGCGCGGGGGCCTACAAAGTAATGGTTAAGGGTTTGGTCGTCGAGTTTTTTGGCGTTGCCGAATAGCCAGTTAAGTTTAGTAATGTCTTCTTGTGATAAAGAGTTTACGCTTTGAACACCATATATGGTGTTCGATGGGTTCTCAAAGAAATGAATCATTATAAATGTTTGTTTTGAACGTTCTTCAAATTAAAGCACAAAGTTACATATTATTTTTATGGAAATGATCGAAATGTTGATTAAAAAACGAGTGGATATTCGTGTCATCAAGAGCGAAATTGAGTCTCCGTAATAAATAAATTTAGCGTTGTATTAAGGTGTATTAATTAGTGTAGACAAATTTTATCATTCTACAACCTGTTGGGGTACGTTTATCCCTTCATTCATTATTTCGGCGTATAACCTATCTCCTGCGTTTATTAAGCAAATATTTCTGTAAAGTAATTTATGGTTTACGGGTTATGTCAGAGCGGTATACGTGTTAAAACTTAACGGATGAGATTCGGGAAGTATTGGGTTGATCACTAAATTGACGTTGTATATAACCTCAAATTTATCTAAGTTTGTGCATCAAATCAAATTCGAGATGAACATTTCATATAATTGGTTAAAACAACACGTTAATATAGATTCGACTCCGGAGGAATTATCTTTGATCTTGACAAATACAGGATTAGAAGTAGAGGCCTTGGATGTTGTACAGAGTATCCCAGGTGGGTTGGATGGTTTGGTCGTTGGCGAAGTAAAAACTTGTGAGCAACATCCCAATGCCGATAAATTACGCGTCACTACAGTTGATGTGGGCGCTTCCGAATTATTGAATATCGTATGTGGAGCACCAAATTGCCGTACCGGATTGAAGGTAATTGTAGCAACAGTAGGTACAACATGTCATCCCTCGACTGGAGAGCCATTTAAAATTACCAAATCTAAAATTCGTGGTGAAGTATCTGAAGGAATGTTATGTGGAGAAGATGAGATTGGTCTAGGGACATCCCACGCGGGCATCGTTGAGCTGCCTGTTGATGTTCCAGTGGGAACATTGGTAAAAGATCATTTCAATATCCAGGATGACTATCGCTACGAAATTGGTCTTACACCTAATCGTGCCGATGCTGCTTCTCATCTTGGGGTAGCACGCGATATCGCGGCTTATTATCGCACGCATATCTTAAAAGCAGATGTTTCAGCATTTCAAGCCGCAGAGGCAACTGGAACATCGGTTGTTGTTGAGGATACTATTGCATGCCCTCGTTATAGTGGAATCAATATTTCTGGCGTTCAGGTAGGTGAATCGCCAGACTGGCTGAAGGAAAAATTAAATGTGATCGGCGTGCGTCCGATCAATAACATTGTTGATATCACGAATTATATATTGCATGATCTTGGTCAACCGTTGCATGCTTTTGATGCAGATAAAATTGCGGGCAACAAAGTGCTTGTCCGTAGGGCCACAGAAGCTGAAAAATTTGTGACCTTGGACGGTGTTGAGCGTACTTTGTCTGCGGAGGACTTAGTGATTGCGGACATTGAAAAACCAATGTGTATTGCAGGTGTTTTTGGTGGAGCTCACTCTGGTGTCTCTACTGAAACAACGAATGTATTTTTGGAGTCAGCTTATTTCAATGCTGTTTCAGTTCGTAAGACATCCAAAAGACATGGTTTGAAAACAGATGCCTCTTTCCGTTTTGAGCGAGGTACAGATCCTAATATTACGGTGGAAGCGTTAAAACGTGCGGCATTATTGATTCAGGAAGTAGCTGGCGGAACCATTTCATCCACCTTAAAAGATGAATATCCCGTAGAAGTTAAGCCGTATTCATTTCATGTCAGCTATGCGAACGTGGTGCGTTTAATTGGACAGGCAATTCCAAGTGAAGAGATCAAAGCCATTATTGTGGCTCTTGGCATTGAGATCGCCTCGGAAACCGCTGCGGGACTGGATGTCTTAGTACCTGCATATCGCGTTGATGTAACTCGTGAAGTGGATGTGGTAGAAGAGGTATTACGGATTTATGGTTACAATAACATTGAACTAAAATCCCAGATCAAAGCATCATTAAACACCGTTGAAAAGCCAGATAAGGAAGTGGTCTTAAATCAACTGGCTGACTTATTGATTGGTAATGGATTCCGTGAAATATTGGCGAATTCGTTGACAAAGCTTGATTATGCAGATGACAGCGAGACAGCGGTAAAATTGTTCAATCCATTGAGTTCGGATTTGGATACCATGCGTCAAAATATGTTGTTCTCTGTGTTGAATGCCATTGAATATAATCAGAAGCGCAGAAATTTTGATCTGAAATTCTTCGAATTTGGTAAAACCTATGCGTTGGATGGAGAAGGGTATAAAGAAACGCAGCATTTGACTTTTGCAATAACAGGAAGGGCAGAAGCAGAACAGTGGAATAGTAAAAAGGGAAATGTTAATTTCTATAACCTCAAAGCGGCAGTTGATACGATTGTTAAGCGTCTAAAGATTGAGGGCATACAAATACAAGATGCGCCGAGCAATCATTTTGCGTACGGATTGAGTTATATGAAAGGTCAGAAATGTCTGGTTTCTTTCGGTGCGGTAGCTCATGCCAACTTGAAAAAAGCAGATGTTGAAGGGCAGGTTTTCTTCGCGGATTTTGACTGGGATGTCTTGATGAAAATCATTCGAAAGAATAGTATTCAATACAAAGAAGTGTCGAAATTCCCTGCAGTACGCCGTGATTTATCGCTGTTAATTGACGAAAATGTGAGCTTTGACAAACTTCAATTTGTCGCTCAAAAGACCGAACGCAAGCTTTTAAAGGAGGTAAATGTGTTTGACGTGTATAAAGGGGATAAAATTCCGGAAGGGAAAAAGTCTTATGCTCTGAGCTTTATCTTGCAAGATGAAGAAAAAACATTGACCGATAAACAAATTGATGCGATAGTTCAAAAATTAATTGTTAATTTTGAGAAGGAACTAAGCGCAGAGGTGCGTGGTTAATTAAAGATATAACATTAATTGGTAACATTCGATTTACGCTATGGCAACATTGTCTTCACAAATGAATCTGATCGTTGAGAAAACGAAAAACTTAATTCAAATGTGCGAAGTCTTGCAAGAAGAAAATGATTTGCTTAAATTAGAGGTACAATCCTTAAAAGTGGCTTTCGATGCGAGCAACGATAAAAGCAAGCAATTGGAAGAGAAGGTCAAGGCGCTGGCAGTAGCCCGAACGTTGGATTCTGAAACGGATAAGGGGGCAATTAATGAAAAAATACTTGACACAAAACAAAAAATTAACGATTTTGTGCGAGAAATAGACAAGTGTATTAGTTTGTTGAAGTAGTTGGAATTTGGAGATCATCAGAATTTAAACTAATACAACGTTAAAAAGCTCAAAGAAATGGGAGAGATTTCCATAAAAATAAATATCGCAGATCGTGTTTATCCCCTACGGGTGGAAAGCGCGGAGGAGGAAGTGATTCGACATGCTGCGAAATTGATAAATGAAAAAGTAAAGGAATTGCAGGAAAACTATACTGTGAGAGATAAGCAGGATTTGTTGTCCATGTGTGTATTGCAGTTCGCTACGCGTATGTTAAATGCGGAGCGACAGTCCCAGAACCACGAAGTGGGGTTAGAGAATTCAGTACAGGAGCTTGATCAGTTGTTGACGGATTTCTTTAAAAAATAAATTTACGTTCTTTATATTTAGAGCTTAAACGACGAATTTGCCGCAATTAAATTCGGGTTGTCACTATTTTAAACTTAACGCTTCAATATTACAGGCGCAAAAAGATATAGGCCATTTTGCGAAAGCCATCTGGGTCATAATCTAAGCCTAATTATGTAATCACGAAGTTTAATAATACATGAGACCTGTTTAAATTTAATTGCGGTTTTTTTTTGGTAAATGAAATTTAATATTAATAATAAAAACAAACATATATAATACAATTATACATACATGGACGTCGCAATTTATAGCATAATTTCTCTGATTGTTGGTGTAGTTATAGGTCGTTATCTGTTGGTTCTGTTATTCAAAAAACAAGAACAGGAAGCCAAAGATAAGGTAAATAGCATACTAAAAGATGCAGAGCAAGAAGGAGAACACATTAAAAAGAAACGCTTATTAGAGGCGAAAGAAAAATTCCTTCAATTAAAATCCGAACACGAAAAGGAGGTGAATCAACGTAACAATACCATCAACCAAAAGGAGAATACGTTGAGACAAAAAGAACAATCCATTAACCAAAAGCTGGAAAGCATCAACCGCGATAAGCAGGAGGTGGACACCAAAAAGAAGCAGCTGGATAAATTGGTTGAACTCAATGAAAAGAAATCCGAAGAAGTTGAGGCTTTAAAATTACAACAGATCAAACAATTGGAGAGTATCGCCGGTGTTACAGCGGACGAGGCTAAAAACCAATTGGTGGATTCATTGCGCGAGGAAGCGCGTTCGCAGGCCATGATTCAGATCAAGGATATTGTGGACGAAGCGAAATTGACCGCGACAAAAGAAGCGAAAAAAGTCGTTATCCAAACCATTCAACGTACGGCTACCGAATCCGCAATCGAAAATACGGTATCTATTTTCAATATCGAAAATGATGAGATCAAGGGCCGTATTATTGGTCGTGAAGGCCGTAATATCCGTGCTTTGGAAGCGGCAACAGGCGTAGAGATCATCGTGGATGATACACCAGAAGCAATTATCTTGTCTGGATTTGATCCCGTACGTCGTGAGATTGCCCGTTTGGCCCTACACCGTTTGGTGACTGACGGACGTATCCACCCGGCTCGTATCGAGGAGGTTGTCGCAAAAACACGCACACAGATTGAAGATGAGATTGTTGAAATTGGTGAGCGTACAGCCATTGACCTTGGGATCCATGGATTACATCCTGAATTGATCCGTATGGTCGGACGTATGCGTTACCGTTCTTCCTATGGACAGAATCTTTTACAGCACTCCCGTGAGGTTGCCAATTTTGCAGCAACAATGGCTGCGGAGCTTGGCTTGAACGTCAAACACGCAAAACGCGCTGGATTGCTCCACGATATTGGTAAAGTGCCTGATGATAATCCGGAATTGCCACACGCAATTTTAGGTATGCAGCTTGCTGAGAAATATAAGGAACACCCTGATGTATGTAATGCAATCGGTGCACACCACGATGAGATCGAAATGACAGCGTTGATTTCGCCTGTTGTACAGGCATGTGATGCTATTTCGGGAGCACGCCCGGGAGCACGCCGTGAGGTGGTTGAAAGCTATATCAAACGTCTGAAAGAACTGGAGGACCTAGCATTATCCTACCCAGGTGTGGAAAAAACCTTCGCCATCCAAGCTGGACGCGAGTTGCGCGTTATCGTGGAAAGTGAGAAGGTATCTGACGCACAGTCAGAGATACTGGCTGCCGATATCTCCAACCGTATCCAAACGGAAATGACTTATCCGGGACAAATTAAAGTAACTGTTATCCGTGAGACAAGATCCGTGTCTTACGCAAAATAGATCCCAAGGGATCGATAATAAAGAAAAGCTCCAATCTGCTATAGGTTGGAGCTTTTTTATTATCCAAAAAATTCAATTAAATCTGCAACACTGTGCAGGAGATAGGCTGGCGATTCCTGTTCGAGTTCCGCTTGGCTGCCATAACCATAAAGCACAGCAATGGCATCCATGTTTGTCTCTCTGGCACCGATGAGATCATGTTTGCGGTCACCGATCATGATACAGTCATGCGGGTTCGTTAGACGAGCATTTTCCATCACATATTGAATGACACTGGTTTTTGTAGGCCTGGAATCGTCCAGGGCACTTCCTCCGGCGAAATCGAAATATTGGTCTATAGCAAAGTGCTGCAATATCCTATGCGCAAAGATTTCGGGTTTGGATGTTGCCAAGTAAACCTTATAATCTTTCGATTTGAGTCTTTCCAGTAGCTCGGGAACGCCATCAAACAGCATATTCTCATACAAACCCTGCGTGGCAAAGCGTTCACGGTATTTGTCCACACAGGCCAAAGCTTCCTGTTCCTCAAATCCGTAGCTGTGCATGAACGTATCTTTCAATGGCGGCCCGATCAGCGGTTTAAGACTATCTAGGTCAGGCGTAATAATTCCCTTGGCTTCGAGTGCATAAGCGATGCATTTGGTGATGCCCTCAGCAGGGTCGGTCAAGGTTCCATCAAGATCAAATAAGATGTGTTTATAGGACTTCATGCTGCAATATTACGGAATTGGATAGGAGATTGCCAGCTAAAGCCAGAAGAATGCATTTAATGACAAGCATCAGACCAAAAAAATAATATTATTATGGCGCGCGACCGTCTCGGCAGACCAATATTTATTAAATTTGCCGAATGAAACAAAAGAAGAAAGTTCAGGAAGTAGAACCAAAGCGTCCGGTAGATACCTATTTTGAAGAGTTGGATGCTAATTTTCAAGACCCGACCAATCGCATGATTCAGATTATCTTTTTGCCGCTGCTGTTCTTCGGCCTGATGGGCTGCATCTGGATGATTCCTTTCCCACAGTTTGAATTTTTGGTGAAGCTCAATTGGCATACTTTTTTGAATTGGGGTTCTTTCTTCATTGCGGTTGTGATCTATTTTTACCTTAAGCTATCCGCAACCCTGTCTTACGCGATTTTATTCTCGATCGGGGCAATGAGCTACTTTATTGTGCAATTGGAATATGTGCAAAAAAATGGTGGCCCTGCAGTGATATGGGTATGCCTTGCGATTGCTTTGCTCGCACTGGCGGCGTTGTATATTGGTAAAGGAAAAGAGAAAAAAGCAATCAGCGGAAAACAGTTCCTACAATTCCTGCTCATTGGCCCGATATGGTTATGGCATTTTGTATTTCAGAAGTTCAATATTCGGTATTAAACGATCTATATAGGACAGGTATTCGAGTTTAAAAACAGAGTTTTGCAGCAAAATAAGGGAATATTTATCCTGTACATGATATCAGAAAGGCCAGATTGCACAATGCGATCTGGCCTTTTCTATTTATTTTTTTGATTCGTCATCCTGATCAGCCCGATCAATTTTTATAATTGAACCATTTGATGATTTCCTTAAGGCTTGCCTTTTTACCATAGATCAGGATGCCGACACGGTAGATTCGGGCAGCAACCCAAGTGATCAATAAGAATGTCAGGATCAACAAGGTCAATGAGGTTAATATCTGCCACATCGGCACACCAAAAGGTATCCTGACCAACATGGCAATAGGTGATGTGAACGGAATAAAGCTTAGCCAAGTAGCAATGGGCCCATTGGGGTCGTTGATAATGACGCCAAATGAAAGGATATACGTCAACAATAAGGGCATGGTAATGGGCATGGAAAACTGATTGGCCTCTGTTTCATTGTCTACAGCGGAACCAGCAGCAGCAAAAATAGCGCTATACAGCAGGTATCCGGCAATAAAAAACAGAAAGAAGAAGATGATGACTTCGGTGAAGTTAAAGCTCTGTAGCGACGTAAGGATAGCCGCTGAATCATTCTGCGCTACCGCCTTCGATACGGTACTCATACTGCCAGCTCCGGGCTGACTGGCAGCAACCTCCTGCATATCCTGCGGATTGACAAACAAGAGTGTTGCCGTTATGAAAAGGCCCCCGGTAAGCAGCAGCCACATCACAAATTGAGTGAGGCCGACCATCCCAATCCCAACAATTTTACCCATCATAAGCTGAAAAGGCTTGACGGAGGAGATAATAACTTCGATAATACGATTGCTCTTCTCTTCGATGATACCGCGCATCACCTGTGCGCCATACAGAAAGAGGGAGAGATAAACCAGGATGGCCAGTGCGACACCAAGTCCCATGGCGATAGCAGTATTACTGTTTTTCTCTTCACCGTCAGCCGTGATCTCTTTGGCATCTATAGCAACTTTGGGTTTGATGGACTGGATAATCTGCAAGTCTATTCCCTTAGCTTTATACTCTTTTTCGCGGATGATTTCTTCCAGTTGTCCGCCGATGATCTCCTGCGTGACAAAACTTGTTTTGCCACTGGTAATCAGTTCGGCCTTCTGGCTGCTAAGAATATCCTTGGGAATGTATAAGATCGATTGTTTTCCTTCGCTCTGCGTGAGCTGCGCTTTTTGGGCCTTTAGATCTAACTTGCTGACCGTATAGCTTACGTTTTTATTGCTTTGGAGTTTACCCGCAAAGTCACCCTGCTCATCAATCACAAAGACCTCGGTGTGCGCATCTTTGAAGCTTTTTTTAGTCAGGTAAAACATGCCCGCATACAATGCAAAAAAGAATAGGGGCACGGCAAAGGTCATCACAATAAAAGATTTTTTCTTGACGCGGGACAAATATTCCCGTTGAATAATAAGTAATATTTTATGCATGATCGTTGGCTTTAGGTGAGACTTGAGTAACTTTTTGGATGAAAATATCCCCCATGGAAGGTACGATTTCTATCAATTGATTGAGCTGTATTTGTGGTAAAAAATGTATTAATACATCATTTATATGAATATTTCTATTTAACTGAATTGTAGTGATGTATGTTTTTTCAACCCTTGTAGACGTTATGACCTCGAAGAGAGCGTTGTTGGACAGAAGAAAATTATCTTCGGTTGCTGTATATTCCAATTTGTAAGTCTGATTCCGGTATTCTTTTTTTATCGCTTGAACAGAGCCATCCAGTATTTTCTTTGATCGGTTGATGAGCGCAATATTATCGCAAAGTTCTTCGACCGTTTCCATGCGGTGTGTCGAAAAGATAATGGTGGCCCCTTCCTTATTCAATCGTAAAATCTGCTCCTTGATGATATTGGCATTGACCGGATCAAAGCCGGAGAAGGGCTCGTCGAGGATAATCAATTGCGGCTGGTGGATGACGGTAGCGACAAATTGGACTTTTTGCTGCATTCCCTTGCTGAGGTCTTCGATCTTCTTGTCCAACCATGAAGATATATCAAGACGTTCGCACCAGTCGTGTATCCGATGTAAAGCTTCTTTTTTAGAAAGCCCTTTCAACTGCGCCAGATAAAGCATCTGATCACCGATTTTCATTTTTTTGTAGAGCCCCCGTTCCTCCGGGAGGTAACCTATCTGGGCGATATGCTGCGCGCCCAATAATTCGCCATTGAACCGGATTTCACCCGAATCCGGAGCAGTGATCTGGTTAATGATACGGATCAGGGATGTTTTTCCCGCTCCATTTGGACCCAACAGGCCAAAGATCTTTCCTTTTGGAATCTGGATGGACACATCGTCCAATGCACGATGATTGGCGTAATCCTTGGTAACATGATTGATTTCGAGTAACATCTTTTTAGGGTTTAATTAAATTCAGTATGGCGAAAAAATATAGCATATATCGTTTGCTATCAAATATACACTTGTTTATTTTGACTATTAGTATCTGAAGAGCATTAAATGTTACAGATTGGCCGTTCAGTTTTTTATTGCATAGAAGGTTGTAAACCTTGCCAAACGGATTCATTTAATGTACCTTTGTTCCATGGAAGTAAAAAAAGCCGAATTCGTGTGTAGCAACACGAGAGTTGACAAATTACCTGCGCCAAATTTGCCTGAGTACGCCTTTATAGGCCGTTCTAATGTAGGTAAATCTTCTTTGATCAATGCCATGACAAATAAGAAGGGACTTGCCAAAACCTCTCAAAAACCTGGTAAGACTCAGTTGATCAATCATTTTATTATAGATGATACCTGGTATCTGGTCGATTTACCTGGTTATGGATTCGCTAAAGCATCCAAAACAAGTCGTAATGAATGGGAAAAATTCATTCGCAGATACCTTACACATAGAGACAATTTACAATGTGTATTTGTTTTGGTAGACAGTCGTCTCGAACCACAGAAGATCGATCTTGATTTCTGTTATTGGTTGGGTGAATGCGGTTTACCCTTTATGTTAGTCTTTACCAAAGCAGACAAGCAATCAGCAGTAAAATCTGATGCGAATATTGCAAAATTTAAAAAAGAGCTGTTGCAATGGTTTGAGGAGGTGCCGCCGATCTTTTTGACCTCGGCTGAGAAGAAAGTAGGTCATGAACCGATTCTGGAAACCATTAATGAAGTCAATCGCCGATTTGTAGGGCCTGAGCCGGAAGAAAGAATGCCGTTTTAAGTAGTTCAAAAAAATAAAATTCGTTAACATCATCGCTTGGTCAACCTGATCATTGCCGAGGATAGGGTGTCGAACGTTTTAAAATCCATTAAGATCACCTCATGAAGAAGTATCTTTCTTTAGTTTTATTTGCACACAGTGTATTTGCGTTGCCATTTGCCCTTATAGGCTTCTTCTTAGCCCTGCATACCACTGAATATGCCTTTTCCTGGAACCTATTACTATTGATGCTGTTGTGTATGGTAACGGCGCGGAATGCAGCCATGGCCTTCAATCGGTATTTGGATCGGGATATTGATGCCATCAATCCGCGGACGGCAATGCGTGATATTCCGGCAGGGAAGATTTCGGCCCGGAATGCATTGATCTTTACGGTTGTCAATTGTTTACTTTTTGTCACAGCGACTTATTTTATAAATTCCCTGTGCTTTATGCTGTCACCCATTGCACTCTTTGTTGTGCTTTTTTATTCTTATACCAAGCGCATTACACCCTTGTGCCATTTGGTACTTGGGGCAGGATTGGGGTTAGCACCAATTGGGGCATATATGGTGATCACCGGACAATTTGCAACTGTCCCTGTTTTGTATGGCTTTGCTGTATTGACCTGGGTGAGTGGCTTTGATATCATTTATGCATTGCAGGATGAGGCCTTTGACCGGGCCAATAAGTTGAACTCCATTCCGGTGTGGTTGGGAACAAAAGGGGCGATGCGGGTATCTGAATGTTTACATGTGCTGTCTTTTATATTTGTTTTAATACCTGCCTTTTTAATGCCCGTCGGTTGGATTTATTATTTAGGAGTTGCGTTTTATGGTGCATTGCTGATCTATCAACACACACTGTTTTCGTCGACAGATCTAAGTCGGGTAAACCGCGATTTCATGACCACCAATGGTTACGCTTCGGTCATCTTTGCCATCTTTTATCTTTTGGATATCTGGTTGATAAAATAAACGTTTTAGCATAAAATAAGAAAGGCTTTAGGAATTCCTAAAGCCTTTCTTATTTTTGTGTCTAATCCAATATGCGTACTATGAAGAAAAATATCCTTTTTGTTTCAATTTTATGTCTGTCATTGACTTCTTATGCCCAAAAGCTAACCAGCTATGTCATCCAGTATAATCAAAGTTTTAATGGGAATACGCCTGCTAATCAAAATGCAGTACTGGTGTATGCCAATGTGAATGAAACGTATGTCAGCTCGGAAAAAGATATAAAAGGACAATTGTTGCCGCCTTACGAACGCGTACTAGTGGACCGATCGTCTGGAAATGCCTTGCTTAAAATTGCGAAACTCAAAGATGGTTCCCTTATCCTGACAAGAGACTCTTTGGCGCTCTCCAAACAGAAATTTACACCGACCAATGAGACGAAGACGATTTTGGGCTATCCCTGTAAAAAAATGGAAACCAGTATCAATTCCAATAAGATCGAGCTATGGTACACGGATAAACTAGGGGTAAAAGGAGCTCCGATCGAGTTGGGGCAGGATCTTGGCTTAGTGCTGGAAGTAATCAGAAACGGCAATACAAGGACCTTCGCAACGAAAGTCGAGAAAGTGAATGCTGTCCCTGATCAATTGAAGCTAAAAGGAAGCGAAAAGCGCTATGATGAACTTTCCTATAAAGACCTTATTTGGAAAAATCGTTTTATCCGGCTTCCTATCTTTCAAAAAGAGCGCATTCGTTTTTCCGAGGATGTCAAATCTGATTCAATCCTGCGTTTTGCGAATGGTACAGTCATTGTCAAGAAGGTCAAAATACCGGAAATCAAACTTAGCGATAATGTGTTTGTTCAACTTGTGGAGCAATCAAAAGGTGATGCGTATGACCGAACCGGATCCGTTTTTATTATTCCAGCAAATAAAGCACAGAGTTTTATGGATGGTATGAAAAATGGCATGTCAACCTTACCAAAGTATGAAAATGGAAATGGAAAGAGTTATCAAGGCGTGGTAAGAACGGCGACTTTCGAACCTATTGTTGAATTGATGCGATTCTTTACACCTTTTGGTGTTAAGCAGTTTAACTATCTTCAGTTAAAGGATAAGGTCTGGCAGGATTCGGTGCTTTACCGGCAGGATGTGTCTGAGCTCGCTGGGATGTTGAGCGAACAGGAAGTGTATGTAGGTGCATTCATTGGCAACTATGACAAGAATGGTCATGAAGTTAGCGTTGAGCTCACAATTCACCCAGGTTTTGAGGCAGGATCAGAAGGAAATCTAAAAAAGACGATGCCGTTATTCACGACGACCAATGTGATGGAAATGGGAGGGCAGGAGTATGGATCCATGTTTGATCAGGATAAGGGGCTGACGCTCTCGTTCCATTTGGATCAGGATGCCAAAAATGTGCAACTGCGTTACATCACAACCGGTCATGGTGGTTGGGGAAATGGCGATGAGTTTGTACCCAAAGAAAACCGAATTTTCCTAAATGATGCCTTACTGTTTAAGTATACACCCTGGCGTAACGATTGCGGTTCTTACCGTCTGTCCAATCCCGCTTCGGGTAATTTTGCCACGGGATTATCTTCGTCCGATTTGAGTCGTTCCAACTGGTGCCCAGGAACAGTGACTCCACCAATTTACATCGATTTAGGTGATTTAGAAGCTGGTGATTACAAATTGCAGGTTCAGATCCCACAAGGCGCTCCGGAAGGAACAAGTTTCAGCAGCTGGAACGTCACCGGAACCCTACTGTTCGATTAAATTGAATGATATAAGTGAGGTATTGATTTTATTAGAATCAATACCTCATACGTTTTATCTAAGTGTTTGGCCTGTCCGTACCTATTATAATGGATAAGCAGTTTCACTCTTTGTTTCCGATAATACAAAATAGGTCTGTACGGTATTGACCTGCGGGAGCACCGCCAGACGGTGTCTTAAAAAAATGTGATAAGCATCCATGTCTTTCGTAGCGATGCGTAACATGAAATCATACGATCCGGCCATCTGATAGCATTCCATAACTTCGGGAAACTTGGCTACTTCTTTTTCAAATTCGTTCAAAACCTCAAAGGTATGTGCTTTCAGGAATACCTGCGAAAACGAAATCAGTCCAATCCCGATTTTATGCCGATCCAGGATCGCTACCGTTTTTTTGATATAACCCAGTCTTTTTAATTTTTTTACCCTTTCGTGCACTGCTGCGATTGATTTATTCAATTCAAAGGAGAGTTCCTTATTACTTAATGAAGCATCATGCTGTAATAAGCGCAATAATTTTAGATCGATATCGTCCAAATCCATAATCTGAATATTTTCGGTGTTGTTGCAAAATTACAATGTTTGTATGAATAATTTATTGTCTATGATGTGTTTTTATTGAATTTTTCTTGAAATTATAGTTTTGTATTGAATAATATCTTGTTATTGTTCAATTTTGCAACAGAATAATCATTTATATAAAAATGGCTGAACAAGAATTACTAAGTGCATGTTTATCGCCTGCATTGGACAAAAGATTTAAGCATTTGTGGAGATTGGTCGGTAACACGCCAATGTTGGAATTGCAGTATACCTACAAAGGTAAGCCAGGCCGGGTATTCGTAAAATGTGAGAATTATAATTTAACAGGTAGTATCAAAGACAGAATGGCTTTATATATCCTGTATAAAGCATATATGAATTGCCAAATTAGACCGACGGATGTTGTTATTGAAGCTACGAGCGGAAATACAGGAATTGCTTTTTCGGCAATTGGTAAAGCTTTGGGACATGAGGTAAAGATTATCATGCCAAATTGGTTGAGTAAAGAGCGTACCGATATTATCAGAAGCATGGGGGCCGATATTCAGCTGATCAGTAAAGAAGAAGGCGGTTTTTTGGGTAGCATTCGTTTGAGCGAAGAGCTTGCTGCCGCTGGTGGGGTTTTTCTTCCTCGACAGTTTGAAAATCAATATAACGCCGAAGCACATGAGAAAACGACCGGTTATGAAATCGTGAAGCAACTGGAAGAACAGGGCTTGATTGCTGATGCCTTTGTGGCTGGAGTGGGGACAGGCGGAACCGTCATGGGGGTAGGGCGTAGCTTGCGGAAGGCTAATCCAAATGTTCGTGTACATCCCTTGGAACCGGCAGAGAGTCCAACATTAACAACAGGACATAAAGTTGGTTCACACCGCATTCAGGGTATATCCGATGAATTTATTCCAGCAATTGTGAATTTGGATGAATTGGATCGTGTTGTTTGTGCCAACGATGGCGATTCGATTATTATGGCCCAGAAGCTGTCAAGGCAATTGGGACTTGCCGTTGGAATTTCTTCCGGGGCAAATGTTATAGGAGCAATCAAGTTACAACAGGAGTTAGGCGACGAAGCGGTTGTCGTCACGCTACTATGTGATGACAATAAGAAATATTTAAGTACGGATTTGGTAAAAGAAGAGCCTGTTAAACCGGGCTATTTATCCAGCGATGTTGATTTTCTGGGTTTTCAACCAATTTGTAGGCTGCCAAATCCTGTATTTGGGGCATAGTAAGATTTAGTTTCATATGTTTATAGTGAACTCGGGGAGTGTATTGCTCCTCGGGTTTTATTTACACAAGAAACAAATGAACAGGTCTCCAAGCAAATAAATTATGAAAAACACATGATATTCTGATGAAAACTAATTTTAAACTATTAACCCTTTTATTCCTGCTCATCTTTCCTCTTGCTATGTTTGCGCAGCAGGATAGTACAGTTAGCACGGAAGGTATCGAATTCACGGATGGTACAATCAGCCCGGATTCATTATCTTTTGAAGAGTCGCCTGACACGGTTACAGCTCCTGTTGATTCCAGTAAGACAACGGTGGCTGCCACGGCTAAAGCAGCTGGTCCGGCAGAAGGTGGAAAAAAATCACTTTGGAGTATTTTTATCGCAGGCTTGGTTGGGGGCTTCGCAGCCTTATTGATGCCCTGTATATTTCCGATGCTTCCTTTGACCGTAAGCTTCTTTACCAAACAGTCAGGCAGTCGCGCGAGTGGTATAAGTAAAGCTTTATTGTACGGGCTGTTTATTATTGTGATTTATGTCGCTTTGGGCATGATCATTACCATTGCATTTGGTTCTGACGCGCTCAATGCCCTTTCGACCAATGGGATTTTTAATTTTATTTTCTTTTTGCTGTTGGTGGTATTTGCAGCCTCATTCTTCGGTGCATTTGAAATTACCTTGCCGAGCTCTTTTGTGAATAAAATGGATGCCAAGTCTGATAAAGGAGGACTTGTAGGTCTGTTTTTTATGGCATTTAGTTTATCGTTAGTGTCGTTTTCCTGTACCGGGCCGATTATCGGAACGCTCCTGGTGGAAGCAGCGTCAAAAGGTGAACGATTGGGGCCAGCCATAGGTATGTTGGGATTCTCTATTGCCTTGGCTATTCCATTTGGCCTATTCGCCATGTTCCCATCAATGCTTAAATCGCTGCCTAAATCAGGTGGCTGGTTGAACAGTGTAAAAGTGGTGCTTGGTTTTTTGGAGCTGGCTTTGGCATTGAAATTTTTGTCGAATGTAGATTTGGCTTACCATTGGAACTGGTTGGACAGAGAAGTATTCCTCTCTTTATGGATCGCCGTATTTGGTTTGATGGGGCTTTATCTGATCGGTAAAATTAAGTTTTCCCACGATAGCGACCTCAAATTTCTGTCTGTTCCGAGAACAATACTCGCTATTGTGGTTTTTTCCTTTGTGATTTATATGATTCCCGGTTTATGGGGAGCTCCCTTAAAGTCTATTTCAGCCTTTTTGCCACCATCGGCAACCCAGGATTTTGATTTGTCCACTGGAGTTGGCAATAGTACTGCTGCGCATACGGATGGAAAAGTCAAAAAATACGCTGAGATTTTTCACGAGCGTGGTACACCAAAAGGCTTCGATCCCTATTATGATTACGATCAGGCTTTAGCAACAGCGAAAGAACTCAACAAACCTGTTTTGATTGACTTTACAGGCTGGAATTGTGTTAATTGCCGTAAAATGGAGGCAAACGTATGGACAGATCCTGCGGTAGCCAAGTTGTTGAAAGAAGAGTTTGTAATGGCCGAGTTATTTGTGGATGATAAAACCGAATTGCCTGTCGATGAGCAGATAGTTTCTACATACAGTAATAAAAAAATAAAGACTATCGGAAACAAAAATAGCGATTTTCAAGCCGCTTCATTTAATAGTAATTCGCAGCCATTGTATGTGATTGTTGATCCAAACGGTCAGGTACTGGTTCCTCAAAGTGGGGCAAATTACAATGTTGAACAATACAAAGCGTTTCTACAGAGCGGTGTAAATGCATTCAAAAAGAAAAACTAACCATCGTCATATGCTAATTTTATCCCCTTTGCTGTTTGCAAGGGGGATTTTTTTTGCGTAAAGCTTAGTTTTTCGATCATGTAATGTTTCTTAATATAGTACTTTTTTAGGGATTCATTCGTTCACCATCGAATTCGCTTCGCCAAGGCTTCGGCACAGTGTCGTATCTACTTCGCCCTAAAGTCGGGGTGAATCCGTATTGAGTCCATGATGAGTCCGTGTTGAGTCCGAGTCTCGGACGCATTTATCAGATACTCATTGTGTAGTAATCACGCTCGCACCTGGTAGCAGAGGCGAATCTGTCCCAAATCTGTCCCGAATCAGATACAAATATGACCCGAATAACTCCCCGAACTTGGAGTCAGCGAGGGTTAAAGTTTTTGGGTTTTTTCGCCGAGCCGAACCGCAATCGGATAAATCGACTAAGAAAGATGGGGAAATACCGCGGGATAAGGATCAAATGGGAGACGCTGTAAATAAGAAAAAAGGCCCTGTCATTTTCTCAATTGACAGGGCCTCAAAATTATACTATAAATTATGGAAACTATTAGAAATCAAATTTGACGCGGGCACGGATCCCCCAAGCCGGAGCATCCACATGGTCAAGGTAATTCAGACGTTTGACGTAGTCTACACGCAAAATTTTAAAGATGTTGGACAGACCGATACTGGCTTCCATATAAGGTTCAGAGCCGAAGGTATATGAACTTTGGATATCTTGTGCATTGCGTTGCCATGCAAAGACTTTAGAACCGTAATTCGGATCGTCAGGATCGTTTTCTTTACGAAGACCACCATAAACACCTTTGAAACTAAATACCTCGCGTAGCTTGAGCTTTTTGATCAATGGGATCTTATTCAACAGGAATCCATTCATATAATACTGCAGATTGATAGAGGCGTTGTGATCACTGACAAATTCCAGAAAGTTCATCAAGTTATACGAGTTTAACTGATACGCATAGGTCTGGTTGGCCCGGTGGATTGTCAGGAAAGGAAATGGAATCTCTTTTCCAGCGATGTAATTTCCCTCTGCAGTCACATCGGCGTAACCAAATTGACTTAGGTAAAAACGCTTGAATGCACCTACATTAAAACTATGATAGTTGTATTCTCCTTTTGCCAAACCTTTTATTCCCGCAGTATAATTGAAGGTGAATATCGGGTATTGATTGAAGATCGGCGTACGATAGATTTTACCTTGGTAAAATTCCTCATGCGGTGCGTATCTAAAGTTGACCGACAATTCTGTTGTATTTAATTCGTTGAATAATTTATTTTGTCCATTTTCATCCAACATTTGGTAGGTTAGGCTGCCTGCCGGAGTTTGTTTGTTAATATTAAATCCAGCACCAATAGCCAGGTGGTTCAAGAATTCTTTTTTATACTCCAGTCCATAGTTGGTTTCGTAGATATAACGGTCGTTATCACCACGTTTGAAGGATAACAAAAAGTTGTCTTCTTGAATAAACTCGAGCTTTTGTCCGGGAATTTTGGTGTCCTTTTTATAGGAGGCTCTGATATAGTGCATAGGGAAGGAGTATACCGACTTGTTGTTAAAGGCATAAGTCCCACTGAAAAAGTACTTCCATTTCTGATCTTTGAAGCCATAAGCCGCATAACTCTCTGCATAGAAACGTTTGCTCAGTGATTCGGTCGTACGACCACCCACACGCAAGCGAAAGCCTTCAACAGGGTTGAAACTGTAGAATGTATTTACTGGACCAATTTCCACCGGACCGGCTTGTTTGTAACCCGAAAGAAGCAGGGCCGCGATATCCATGAAGGTTCTGAAAGAAGGAATTTTCTGTAAAGTATCTATATTGTGGTAGATATTCAGTTCATTCTGTGCCAAAGCCAAAGGACGTTGTGTTTCAAATAAGGACTTTGTCGCTTTTTTATTCTCGACATTGTAAGCGATTACCGTTGATGGACCATCATAAATGCTGTCGGGTTGTTGCACACCGACTTTATAGTTGTTATAATCGACCGTTCGGCTTCCGCGGATACCCATTCCTTTTTCAGTCAATGAAAAATCAATTCCCAATGTACTTGTCTTCAGGTAGAACCTGCTCTTATTGTCTTTTTCGAATTTGAGCTGAACCTGAAGGTCGCGTACAAAATTTAGGTTGATATCATCCGCAACAGTCATATTGGCTCCTTGAACGGCATAATTACCATCCAGCGTGACATATAATTGCCCTTTAAACAACATATCTGCTTTATTACGGGGTACGAAACTTAGCTCGACCAGCCAAGGCTGAGAAGTTTTGATGGTATCGGTAATGAAAAACTTATAAAATGTCGGTGCAGAATTCGCAATCGGACTCAAAAACTGGTTGGTCACCAATGAAATGTTGTTGTCATAGATATCAACTTGTTCATAGAGTTTATTAAAATAGGCCGTCAAACCATCATTATCTATAAATTTAGGGTCAAACTGTGCACGTTGGTTACCCAAAATATATTGTTTTGTTTTGCTCGGATCCTTACGATAGTATACTTTGGACATTTTCTCCTCGATAAAGGCTGGCAAAAGGTATTTATTCGCTGTTTTGGCCGAATCGTCGGTTTCGAAAAGAAATTGATAATTCTTAAAGATTTTTTTGTTGACGAATTTTTCTGAAAGATTGCTCAATCCCAAAGACATCTTCTCGTATTGATCAAATTCAGCATATTGTTGTCCCGACAGTCGGTTTTTATCTTTATTTTCAATCACCTTACGGATTAGGGCAACGGCAGGATTGTCTTTGTTGCTGTATTTTTTCTTTTTGGCTTTGACAACAACTTCTTCCAGCATATTGTCCTGTGCATCCATTAGGATTTCCTTGGTCTGTACAGCATCATTGGTAACGAAAGCATCCTTATTGTCATAGCCAACATAGCTTGCTCTGATTTTGACATAAGATGTCGGGAAAACCAGCCTGAACTCACCATTTGCATTGGTCGATGTCGAGGTTCCTGCAGCAGCAGGCGCGCCCACGACCGCAACGGTGGCGTAAGCAATGGGGGCCTTTGTCTTTGCATCTTTGACCGTACCTGTCACCGTTTTGGTCTGTGCGAATGCCAGAGATGCTGATAGCAAGAATGTTATCGAGAAAAAGAGTTTATTTATGAAGGTTTGTGCGTTTATTTTAGCTTCCATTATATTGCTATAATCTTGAAAATTCAAAATTGTTTTGTTGTTTTTACTTTATTTCTGACTTTATAGGTATTAAAATCAAAAAATCAGTGAACAAAGGAAACAAAAAATTAAGAATAATTAAAATTTTATTGTGATGTAATAAAGGAAACCTACTTCTTTCTTTTGTGTCTTAAGTTGTTGTTTTGCAGTTATTTGTCTTAAATTATTGATTTAAGTCAATAATTTAGCGTTCACATTTTGACTTCACGATGATTTTCCTGTCAAATATTTGTTGACTTTTGTAACGATATAGTCAATTGTGCTAAAAATCGGGAAGGATTTCAAAGCTAATTTCTTGTTTTGAACCTGGATGCATAAATTTGATAAAAGAGGCATGTAGGTGCAATCTGTTGGCTTTTGTACCGTATAGATCATCACCGACGATGGGAGTGTTCAGGCCTTTTGGATGTACAGCGTGCATACGGAGTTGATGTGTTCTACCTGTTAATGGGTAGAAGCGAACGCGTGTTTTACCATTTTCGACCGCAATTCTTTCCCATTTCGTCTGTGCTGACTTTCCATAGGTATAACAGACCATTTGTCGGGGTCTGTCGTCTAAATCCACACGGAGGGGCAGATCAATCAGCCCGCATTCCTGTTCAATAACACCATCGAGTAAAGCAATGTACTCCTTCGTTATGGTATGTTGTATAAATTGATCCTGTATGAATTGATGCGCCATTTTGTTTTTGGCTACCACCAAAAGCCCCGAAGTGGACATGTCCAGCCGGTGGATAATAATAGGGCCGGCATTTGGATAGCGTTTGAGGACACGATTATAGACGGAATCTTTAACATATATACCGGGAACGGATAAAAACTCTGCAGGCTTGTTGAAGACGATAATATCTTCATCCTCATAGATCTGTGGGAGTTCCGTTTGCAAGGTTGTTTCCTGTTGCATGGGATTCGGGTCGACCGTAAGTCCCTGAAGCATGTAACCCAGAATAGGTTCACATTTTTTACGGCAGGCCGGATAGTAGTTTTTATGTCTGCGGATTTCGGAAGCGGGGGAACAGCCCCACCAAAATTCGGCCAGTGCTATGGGGGTAAGATTGCGGCTGTAGGCATATTGCAATAATTTCGGCGCAGCACATTCTCCGGAGCCTGCAGGCGGCGTACTTTGGTCAAAATCCTGAAAAACGGCAATGACATTCTTGCGCTGCCCTTCAGCATTCAAAAAATTATATTGTTCAAAAAGTTGTCTTTGCAGATTGCCCGATCGGGTCTTGCGCTCCTCTTTCATTGCCAAAATATCGGAAAGCAATTGTTGGAGCTTAAGGTTCTCCGATTCCAGGGCCAGATGCATGTCATATTGATAGCGCTGAAGTTCTTGTTTGTCCTTTAAGCTTTGGCTACGCATATCTTCCATCAGCGTTTCATACGCTTCGTCTGACAGGATAGGTCGCAATCTGGTTCGGGTTTCCTTACGTTCTTTTTTCTGATTTCTGAGTTTTGTTTTGAGCAGGTCGAGCGCTGTGTCCCATTGGTCTTTCAGTCTATGGAGATTGCTTTTTGTTTGTGCCAGTTCGGCGCTGTTTTCAAGAAGTTCAATTTTTCTGTTGAGCGCATTCAAGTGTATTTCTTCATTTAAAAAGAAGCCATCCTTTTCCAGCATGTCAAATATAGGGGGCACAAAGTAGCTGTGTTTGTTGCTACCGGCAAGCTTACCTGATACAGCCGCAAGATATCCGAGGCGGTGTTGCTGATCGCGGACAACCAATATACCAAACATCTTGCCTATGGCAAGACCGTCATTATTTTCTTCAAGCCCAAAGTTATGGGTCCACTCGTTTTGTGTCTCCAGGTAGTCCTGGAGTTCCTGAGCAGCAATAATGGCGAGTGGATGCGGTTCATAGCAAAATGGGAAAGTGAACCGTGACGGGAGCTCGAAGCCCGAAATATCCTTCTTGAATGCATGAAAATAAGCGTTGTTGTCTAAAGTACCCACAGTCTTCCCTCTAATAATTTTCTGACCACAAAAATACGGTTATTATGCGATTGAAATGACATTTTAACGCCGCTTTTTTTGTTTTCCCTGCTTTTTTTGGGTAAATTTAACTAAGCGATTAAAAGATATGGTTAACAAATAAACACAATATGAAAACTTCAATTGGAATTAAAGATGCAGACTTGAAAAAAGTTGCGAAATTGCTCAATGTCTTATTGGCCGACGAGCATATTATCTACATGAAAACACGCAATGCGCATTGGAATGTCGAAGGAGCTGATTTTCATGCTGCTCATTTATTTTTGGAATCCCAATACGATGAGCTGGCCGAAGTTATTGATGAAGTTGCGGAGCGTGTTCGTACGTTGGGCCATTATGCCGTGGGCTCCTTTGATAAATATCTGAAATTAACACGTTTAACAGAGTCTACTTCCGAAAAGACCGATAGCCAGTCGTATTATAAGGAGCTGTTAACAGATCATGAGTCTATTGCGATGTCCATTCGTGCAGATATTGCTGTAGTCGAAGGAACAGCAGACAACGGTACGGAGGACTTTTTGGTTGGACTATTGGAAAAACATGAAAAGATGGCCTGGATGCTGCGCGCGCATTTCATTAAGTAGCATGTAGCAATTCATCTACGGTTATTGAAAAAAATCCTGCCCGTCCTGATGGGGCGGGATTTTTTTTTACGTTTTGTTGTCGGCGCGGGATAATTTTTCTATCTTAAAGAGGAATTAAGCCTTCAGAAACTTTTAACATATACAGCTATGCTTGAAGACGACAACCTAAATCAAACCACACTAAACGAGGAAGAAAATGATGGTACTTTGGAGAGTATGCATCATGTAAATAATCCGGTATTGGATCTGCCCAAAATTGAAAAGAAATACCTCGAAAATGTTGTATCCCACAATCAAAACGATAAATCATACTATTTTTCCGATGGTAAGGCAAAAGTTGAGATTAAGATCGTAACCGATGAGATTGTTCGTGTTCGATTGGCGCCGCAAGGAACGTTTTTAGAGGACTTTTCCTACGCGCTGGCAAAGAAAGATCATCGCGTCAGTATTCATCAGTGTAAAGAAGAGGAAGATCACTATAGCGTGCATACGAACACGATTTCCTGCCGGATCAATAAAGAAGATTTTTTGATTTCTTTCTCTGATCGGGCCGGGAAATTGTTTAATGCGGATCAGGCACCTATGCATTGGGAAGAAAATCCGGATTTTGGCGGATATTACGTCTATAGTACAAAGATTGCTTTTGAAAACGAAGCATTCTATGGCCTAGGCGACAAGGCGACCAAACTTAATCTTCGTGGCAAACGATTAAAAAACTGGAATTCGGATACCTATGCTTTTGCCTACGATCAGGATCCTTTATACAAAACGATCCCTTTTTACATCGGGTTGAAAGATGGGGAAGCCTACGGTATTTTCTTTGATAATACCTTTAAAACATATTTCGATTTTGCTGCCGAGGATCAAAGTAAGACCAGTTTCTGGTCTGAGGGTGGTGAATTGCAATATTATTATATTCATGGCCCTCATATTATTGACGTGATCCGGAGGTACCATACCTTAACCGGAACACATTATTTACCACCATTATGGGCTATTGGGTACCATCAATGCCGCTGGAGTTATTACCCCGAAGCGAATGTACGTAAGGTGGCCGAAGAATTCCGTAAAAGACAGATTCCATGTGATGCCATTTACCTTGACATCGACTATATGGATGGGTACCGCTGTTTTACCTGGAATAAGCAATACTTTCCAAATCCGAAGAAAATGATTGCCGACCTTGCCAATGAGGGCTTTAAGACGGTGGTTATGATCGATCCGGGAATTAAGGTTGACGAAAACTACTGGGTATTTAGAGAAGGAAAGGAGAATAGATATTTCTGTCGAAGGGGCGATGATTATTTTATGGAAGGATTTGTTTGGCCCGGACGCTGTCAATTTCCTGACTTTACGAACCCTGAAGTTCGACAATGGTGGGGAACTTTATACCAGGGACTAGTGGAGGACGGGGTGGCCGGCTTTTGGAATGATATGAATGAACCGGCCGTTTTTGGTCGTGGGACATTTCCGGATGATGTCAGGCATCAATATGATGGCCATCGCGGGTCACATCGAAAAGCACATAATGTCTACGGCATGCAGATGGTGCGTGCGACTTATGACGGCCTGAAGAAACTGTATAAGAATAAAAGGCCATTTACCATTACACGAGCGGCTTATGCCGGCACACAACGTTATTCCTCGGTATGGACGGGAGATAACTTAGCCAGCTGGGAGCATCTTAAACTAGGGACTTTACAGTTGCAACGCTTGTCCACCTCAGGGATGTCTTTCTGTGGAACCGATATTGGCGGATTTACAGGGGAACCGGATGGTGAACTCTTTACCCGATGGATGCAGTTTGGCGTTTTTTCGCCGTTTATGCGGGTGCACTCTGCAGGCGATACCCGTGACCGCGAGCCCTGGAGCTTTGGTGAAGATTGGGAAAAAATAAATAAAAAGTTTATTGAGCTGCGCTATCAGCTTTTGCCATATATCTATACCTGTTTTTGGGAGCAGACCAAATACGGCTATCCGATCCTACGTCCGATTTCAATGGTTGAGCAGCATATTCCAACCAATTGGCAGCGGGAAGAGGAGTTCTGTTTTGGTGATAAAATATTGGTGTCGCCCGTGTTGCAACCTGCGCAGAAAAGCAAGATTGTATACCTTCCTGCCGGAGATTGGTATTATTATTTCAATAATGAGGTTTACATTGGGGGTAAGGAGCACACAATTGCAACACCTTTGGATGAAATGCCACTATTTATTCGCGGTGGATCCGTTATTCCAGAATATCCTGTCATGCAATATACTGGCGAAAAGAAAGTAGAGGAACTGCAATTAAATGTCTATTTTTCAGTAGGTGTGCATCGTTCCTATGTGTATTCTGATCACGGAGACACCTTCGCGTATGAGCAAGATATTTATTTAGAAAAATGCTTTACGGTGTCCGGATTAAAAGATTCCCTGTCAATCAAACAGACCCGTGACGGCTTATTTACCGAGCGGTACGAAGAATATAAACTGCAATTGATAGGGCTACCATTTACGGTAAAAAAAGTAAAAACAGACGGAATTGATACGCTAGTACAGCAAGATGAACAGGGGCGATATTGGATTAATGTCGCACGTGAATTTGACAACATATTGATAGAGGGGTAAACATGGCCTATAACGTAATACCGCATAGTCTTTTTTCGGAATTTGATGTCGCACTGTTCCAGTCGGGCAGGCATTTCAAACTGTATGAAAAATTTGGTTCGCATGAACTTGAAGTAGAGGGTGAAAGAGGCGTTTATTTTGCGGTTTGGGCCCCAAATGCAAAATGCGTTTCCGTAACTGGAAACTTCAATTTTTGGGACAAGGGAAGTCATCCCTTAAATGTCCGTTGGGATACCAGTGGCATCTGGGAAGGGTTTATACCCGGAATAGCCAATGGCGAAACCTATAAATATTGTATTCAAACTGCCGGAGGAGAAGAGCTGGAAAAAGGGGATCCATTCGCATTCAAATGGGAAGTAGCACCTAAGACCGCGTCCATTGTCCATTCGACCTGGTATGAATGGAATGATGGCAACTGGATGAAGGAGCGTATCGTGAAAAATAGGCTTGATCAACCCTGGTCAGTCTACGAACTTCATTTGGGTTCGTGGGTGAGGGATCCCGAGAGTCCGGATACGCTATTAAACTATCGGGAGATTGCGGTGCAGCTCGTTGCTTACGTTAAGGAAATGAATTTCACGCATGTGGAATTTATGCCTGTGATGGAGCACCCCTATTATCCTTCCTGGGGCTACCAGATCACGGGTTATTTTGCCGCAAGTTCACGGTATGGCTCTGCACAGGACCTTATGTTTTTGATCGAAGAATTACATGCTGCGGGCATTGGTGTGCTGTTAGATTGGGTGCCTTCACATTTTCCGGGGGATGCCCATGGGCTCTTTCGTTTTGATGGGACCAGTCTCTATGAGCATGAAGATCCCCGGAAAGGTTTTCATCCCGATTGGCAATCCTATATTTTCAATTATGGACGGAATGAGGTGCGTTCATTTCTGATCAGCAATGCCTTCTATTGGTTGGATCGTTTTCATATTGATGGACTTCGTGTAGATGCTGTGGCTTCTATGCTATACTTGGACTATAGCCGAAATGCAGGTGAGTGGATACCTAACGAATTTGGTGGTAATGAGAACCTCGAGGCCGTACAATTTCTAAAAGAATTTAACGAGGCAGTTTATGCTCATTTTCCGGATGTACAGACGATTGCTGAAGAATCGACTTCTTGGCCCGGGGTGAGTAAACCGACCTACGCGGGAGGTTTGGGTTTTGGAATGAAGTGGATGATGGGGTGGATGCACGATACACTGGATTACTTTAAGGAGGACCCGATCAATAGAAAGTACCATCACGATCGCATCACTTTTGCTACAGTATATGCATTTCATGAGAATTTCATGCTCCCATTATCACACGATGAAGTCGTTTATGGTAAGCAACCTCTGATCTACAAAATGCCGGGCGATGAGTGGCAGAAATTTGCTAATCTCAGAGCATTATACCTATTTATGTATACTTTCTCAGGAACTAAATTGCTGTTTATGGGCGGAGAGTTTGGGCAGACTTCGGAATGGAATGTGAATCAGTCTCTTGATTGGCATCTGTTGGAATTTATGCCGCATCAGGGAATGAAAAAATTTGTAGCAGACTTAAATGCGACGTATCGACAGCAGCCTAGTCTCTTTCAAAAGGCTTTCGATGCATCTGGATTTGAATGGATAGATGCCGGCGACAGGGAAAATTCGGTTTTGGTTTATTGGCGTAAAGCTTTTGACTCCTGGGATGATACGGTGATCGTGATCAACCTGACACCTATTGTCCGGGAACATTTTCGTATTGGGCTACCTTATGCCGGTGAATGGGAAGTAGTATTGAGTTCGGATGATCTCCATTATTTCGGTTCAGGAGTCTGCAGCCAACATGTAGCAAGTGAGCATTTACACTGGATGAATCAGGCACAGTCCGCTCAGTTGGACCTTCCGCCTCTTGGTGGATATATTCTCAAACGCAAGAAGGACTTGAAAGAGACTCCTGCCGTGAAGCACGCAGAACGCGTTCCCGTGTGAAGGGATGCAGCCGGAAGTCAGGCATGTGTGGAAAATAAATTTAATAGGATAAGTTCCATCTGAGCGATGGAGGAAAAATATGTAGCGATGAAAGTATTTCATTTAAGTGTTGAATGTTACCCAATTGCCAAGGTTGGTGGTCTAGCGGACGTTGTTGGTGCATTGCCCAAGTATCAAACTAAACTTGGGGTGAATGCAGCCGTCATTATGCCTTGGTATGATCGCCCATTTGTTAAGGAGCATTCCTTTGATATGATTCATGAGGGGACTTTTTATCAGGGATCCGAATTATTGAACTATAGTGTTTTTCGAGAAAAAGATAATACACTTGGGTTTGAACTTTATTTGATTAAAATACCGAATAAATTGGACCGCCAAGAGGTTTATTGTTATCCGGATGAGGGAGAGCAATTTATTGCTTTTCAGCATGCTATATTAAACTGGTTTAAGGCGAAAGCTATTGTACCGGACATTGTGCATTGCCATGATCATCATGTCGGATTAATGCCTTTTCTGATGAAATATAGCAATGATTATAATTTCCTGGCCGATGTAAAGACTGTGGCAACGGTACACAATGGCCAATACCAGGGATGGACTCATTGGAGCAAGGCGATTCTGCTGCCCGGTTTTGACAGCTGGAAATGGGGGCTTTTGGACTGGGATGGTTTGATCAATCCCCTTGCTGCATTAATCAAGTGCTGTGATGCCTATACGACTGTTTCGGAGGGATATCTTGAAGAGCTTTATGTGGATGCAAATGGCTTACAGCAGCTGTTTTATGATGAGCGCCATAAGTCGGTCGGTATTGTCAATGGAATTGATTGGGATATCTGGAGCCCAGCTAAAGATTATACCTTGATTGAAAATTATGATATGGCTTCGGCGTTTGCCGGTAAACTTAAAAATAAGCAGGCATTGGCTCAGCAGTATAATATTGATCCGAAGCTTCCATTACTGGTTTTTATAGGACGTTTTGCAATGGAAAAGGGCGCGGATTTGTTGCCTGATATAATTTTGGATTTGACTGAAAATTTTCCGGACAGATTAAGTATATTTATACTGGGCGCTGGGGATCCAGCGATTCAATCACGAGTAAAAACACTTGTGGATGAAAAGATAGAAAATTTTGATGTGTTCTTTGGTTATGATGAAAATCTTGCACACTGGCTTTATGCAAGTGCAGACTTTCTTTTGATGCCTTCACGGGTTGAACCCTGTGGACTCAATCAGCTTTACGCCATGAAATATGGGACCTTGCCGATTGTACACCGTGTAGGTGGTCTAAAAGATACGGTCATTGATTTGGAAAGCGATGGATATGGTGTTGGTTTTGATGCACTCGAAACAACAGAAATTAGAACAGCGATTATCCGGGCTGTTAAATATTATGAAAATAGGCCTGAATTTGAGGGCAACCAGCGCAAAATAATGAGTTTGGATTTTTCCTGGGATAAATCCGCAGCGAAATACATAAGTCTATATAACCAATTAATTTAATTTGATATGTCACATCACAATGTAGTAGCTATCGTCTTGGGTGGAGGAAGGGGATCGCGTCTGTATCCGTTGACCGACCAACGGTCTAAACCAGCTGTTCCTATTGCAGGAAAATATCGCTTGGTTGATATCCCCATCTCGAATTGTCTAAATTCGGGATTCAATAAGATTTTTGTGTTGACACAGTTCAATTCGTCCTCGTTAAACTCGCATATTAAGAATACGTACAACTTTAGTATTTTTAGTAAGGGTTTTGTCGACATTTTAGCGGCCGAACAGACTAATGATGGTGACAAATGGTTTGAAGGGACTGCTGACGCTGTTCGCAGATCGTTCCGGAAGTTGGCAAGCATAGATTATGACTACGTCTTAATTTTGTCGGGGGATCAGCTTTACCAGATGGATTTTGATGCGTTGGTGGATTTTCACGTACAAAATGAAGGTGATTTGACGATTGCGACCATTCCTGTGAATGCTAAAGATGCAACAGGTTTTGGAATCCTCAAATCTGATGAGCATAACCATATAACCTCTTTCATAGAGAAACCCAACCGGGATCAGCTAGAGGACTGGGGTTCGGAGGTGAATGATCATTTGAAGGCGGAGGGACGCGAATATTTGGCATCTATGGGCATTTATGTATTCAGTAAAGGTGTGCTGAAGCAGCTGCTGGAAGAAAATAGTGGAATGGATTTCGGTAAGGAGATTATTCCAGATGCGATCGAAAATATTAAAGTACTCAGTTACCAGTATGAGGGCTATTGGACAGATATCGGAACGATAGGATCATTTTATGAGGCCAATATTGGACTGACCGATAATATCCCGGCCTTTAACCTATTTGATAAAAATACAGTTTTTACTCGACCGCGGATGCTGCCACCATCTAAGATTTCGGGGACAACCCTACTTAACTCCGTTATTTCCGATGGATGTATTATCCATGCGGATAAGGTTGACCGCTCGGTGATCGGTGTACGCTCACGTATTGGCATCGGGTCTGTGGTAAGGGGAACCTATATGATGGGGTCGGACTATTACGAAGATTTTTCCGATATGGACGAAGCGAAAAGGAAAAATATGCCTATTGTGGGAGTAGGAGAACGTTGCTATATCGAAAATGCCATTTTGGACAAGAACTGTCGCATCGGAAATGATGTACGTATCAATGGTGGCCCACATTTATTGAATGCTAATCATCAGACTTACACCGTCTGTGATGGCATTGTCGTTATCAAGAAAAATGCTGTTATCCCGAGTGGTACCACCATCGGATTGACAACAGTATAAATTTATTAAACAAGGGAGATAATATATTGTTATAATTGCATGTTATTGTAATAAAAAAATGCAGTTAAAACAGATTATCTCCCTTCTTTTTGTGTTAATCGCACTTGCTGCCTGCGATACCTCCCTGATGGTACAGAGTACCGGTGTATTGCGGGATGCATCGCGAAAATTTGAACTCCATAACGGTGACCGTCGTATTATTTATATTCCGATGCGGCATTTAGGTACGCGTGTATATTATGATCAGGTACAGGCTATGGTAGATTCTCTTCAAAAATCAGGATATGTCGTTTTTTATGAAAGTATCGCTTACCAGGTGGATAGCGCAGCGCAACGTGACCTGTATGACCGCAAGTTTAGAAAATTGACTGGCAACCGTCTGGGGCTGCAACAATGTATTGAAATTCCCGGCGATACCTCCCGCGTATTGAGAGCTCCTCTGTATCGTAAGCTGGGACAGCGTATTATCAGTCAGCCGGATTATTCTTTTTTCCTGGTTAACTATGAAACGGCAGTCAATGCTGATATCCCTAAAAACAAATTATTGGATGATTTTGAATATCGTTATGGTACAATACAGCTGAACGCCTGCGATTATGATACCCCGCTAAATGAACCCTATAACTGTAAACCGATAAAAGCAGCGCTCAAGAATAAGTTTGACAAAGAATTTGTGATGCAACAAAGAGAAGAAAATCTAGCCTCATTGGTGGCGGATGCTCCACAGCAGAAAATTTTAATTTTATTTGGTACATCTCATTTTAAAGGCTTTTTGCGTAATTTGCAGGCCAGAGATCCACGTTGGATAAAGATAAAATAATATGTTAGGAAAGATTTTTATTGTACTGCTCATCCCAATAACCATTTACGTTGTTTATTACCTATTAAATCGCACGGCTAAAAATAATAAAGCGATTAAACGTGTCTTAAGTAATGAGGGGAAGGATATTTTGGAGCAGGAGGTTGACTACTACGGTCGTCTTTCGGCCCAGGATAAACAGGAGTTTGAAACACGTTGCCTAGCGTTTTTGGATACGGTCAAAATAGAAGGTGTGGGGGTGACCGTGGAGTTAAAAGATTATATGTTAATTGCTGCAAGTGCAATTATTCCCATATTTGCATTTAAGAAATGGACTTATCCAAACTTAACCAACATTATGGTCTACCCATCCCATTTTAATGCAGACTATCAGTTTGAAGGACATGCAGATCGAAATATCATGGGAATGGTAGGCGAAGGTGCCATGAATGGACAGATGATTTTATCTAAATCAGCTTTGGAGTATGGTTTTAAAAATGCTAATGATGGGCAGAATACAGCAATCCATGAATTTGTGCATCTCATCGATAAAATAGATGGGACCGTAGACGGCCTGCCAACTTATTTATTGGATAAGACCGCCGTAATTCCTTTTATGAATTTAATACGGGAAGAAATTAACAAGATAAAAACACATCAATCCGATATAGACACTTACGGCATGACTAATCCCGGCGAGTTTTTTGCGGTTGCGTCCGAATACTTTTTCGAGAATCCTGCAAAATTCCAAAAGAACCATCCGGCACTTTATGCAAAACTTTCTGCAATTTTTGAACAAAGTTCAGTGTAGATAGATGAAATTTTAGTATTTTTAAAGCAAACAGAAAATGTTTGCTTTTTTTTGTTAATTATAACTGTTATGCCTAAAACTACTATTTATTCTACCATTGCATTTGCATGCCTATTATTTTGCGGCAATAATGAGGGTTTTTCCCAGGGACGTTATGCCGTAGGAACAACTTTTAGTGAAATGCCGGATCCGACAAAGGATACACGCTCGGATTGGTCAAATGTTAAACCGGGTTTACATGCTTCGTTTGTGACCATCGATAAACGTTTTCCAAAATCCTTAAACCCCAACATTGCCATCCAGCCCAACATGGCGGTAGATGCATGGAAAGGGGAGCAGGTGTCTGCACAAATACTCTTGTGGACAAATGCAGCTGCTGCAAATGTCGTTGTTTCGACCGAGGAATTAAAATCAACTGCCGGGGAAACCATTCCTGCAGATGTTATACAAGCGCGATTTGTTCGTTATGTGATGACAGATGAATTTGCGGAAGGATGTGGTTATCGCAAGCCTGAAGACTTTAAGGCTGCCCTATCCCCGGATATGCTGGATGATTTAAAAAGTTATAACCTCGAATCCAAGACCGTGCGCCCCGTTTGGATTACGGTAAAGGTCCCAGCAGGAGCAGCTGCAGGTCAGTATAAAACCACAATTGCTGTTAAACAAAATGGGCAGGTACAGCAAAGGTTGGCTCTGACTCTGAATGTTCAGGATCATGTGTTACCACCCGCCTCGCAGTGGACCTTTCATTTGGACCAGTGGCAACATCCATCGGCTGTAGCACGTGTTAATAATGTTAAAATGTGGAGTAAGGAGCATTTTGAAGCTTTAAAGCCGACGATGAAACAGCTGGCTGCTGTGGGACAGAAAGTAATTACGGCGACCCTTAATAAGGATGCATGGAATGTACAAACCTATGATCCCTATGCAGATATGATCAGCTGGAAGAAAAAAAAGGATGGCTCATGGAGTTACGATTATGCGGTATTTGACAAATGGGTGCAGTTTATGATGGATTTGGGAATTAATAAACAGATCAATTGTTATTCCCTATTACCATGGAATAACGAAGTTCATTATTTTGATGAAGCCAAAAATGAACTAGTCAATGTAGTTGCAAAACCTGGAACATCGGTATTTGAGGAACTTTGGACACCATTCTTAAAGGATTTTAGTAAACATGTCAGCGCTAAAGGTTGGTTAAAGATTACGAATATCGCCATGGATGAAAGGCCGCGGGAGCAGATGGATCCAGCGGTAGCACTTTTGGAACGTGTGGCTCCTGAGTTCGGGATTGCCTTCGCGGATAACCATAAAAGCTACCAGCGCTACCAAAAAAGTACGGATATAAGCGTTGCTGTAGGGGATCCTTTCGATCATAATGATCTGATTGAGCGACGCAAGAAGGGCTATATTACCACATTCTATGTTTGCTGTTCGGATGAATTTCCAAATCAATTTACGTTTTCCGATCCAGCAGAATCTACCTATATGGGCTGGTATGCACTTGCCGCAGGTTTTGATGGCGCGTTGCGTTGGGCCTTTAATTCTTGGGTTGCCGATCCTTTACGAGATTCAAGATTCCGGACATGGCCAGCCGGAGATACTTATATCGTTTATCCGCAAGGTCGTAGTTCCATTCGCTACGAACGTATGTTGGAAGGTATTCAAGATTATACCAAAGTAAGTATTCTGAAAGAAAAACTGGAGAAATCCAATGATGAAAGGAATTTGACAACGTTGAATACTAAACTTGCCAAACTTAAAAAATCAAGACGCTATGCAGCTTGGAATGATGATCTTAATGACGCAAAAGCATTTGTAAACGAATTGTCCAACAAAATCAAGTAAGAAAAAATAATGGATTTGAAAAAGACCAGCTGATTCTTTTGGTGAGCAGCTGGTCTTTGTTTTATAAAGTTATTTCTCTGCACAATCCATTTCAATTTAGGCGGCTTTTTCAAAAATTTGCCAATGATTTGGCATTTATCTTTTTTGTGCAATGCTGAATACCCAAAACCATTGTTTCCCAATATTGTTGTTATAAGGAAGCGATCTCGTAATGAATACATCATCGCGTTATTAAAATCTTAAATCATCATATGGGTATGAAAAATGTAGCACACCAAATCGTTGGTATTTTAAAGGATGCGGGAATCAAACGTATTTATGCTGTAACGGGGGATAGTTTAAATTTTTTCAATGAGGCGGTTCATAAGGATGGGACCATGCAATGGATACATGTGCGGCATGAGGAGGTTGGTGCCTTTGCAGCAACAGCAGAGGCAGATTTACATGGAATCGCCTGTTGTGCCGGTAGTAGTGGTCCCGGCCATGTGCATCTGATCAATGGTGTTTATGAGGCACATAAGACGCGTGTTCCGATGTTGGTAATTGCTTCGACCTGCGCCACCTATGAGTTTGGTACCGACTATTTTCAGGAGACCAACCCGATCAAATTATTCGATGATTGTTCATGCTATAATCAAATGATTACTCGGCCCGAGCAAGTGCAACGTATGGTTCAAAATGCATTGCAACAGGCGATTTCGAAAAGAGATGTCGCTGTTATCGGCTTGCCGGGTGATGTTTCCGAAATGGAAGCTGTTCAGATGAATACATCCGCCAAAGTGTTTTTTACGCAGCCACAGATACGGCCTTCTGAGCTGGAAATCGGCCGGTTGGCACAATATATCAATCAGGCAGAAAAAGTAACTTTATTCTGCGGTGTTGGTGCAAAGAATGCGCAGCAACAAATTGTTGAGCTCTCCCAGAAAATTCATGCGCCTGTAGGATATTCGTTTAAAGCTAAATTGGATATTCAACGGGGCAATCCTAACGAAATCGGTATGACAGGACTTTTAGGGACAGCGTCAGCCTTTCAGAGTATGCACCATTCAGATCTGATCCTACTTTTGGGAACTGATTTTCCTTACAAAGATTTTATCCCTACCAATAAAACAATTGTTCAGATCGATATCGAAGGAGAGAAGCTCGGACGAAGATCGATTGTGGATTATGGCCTAGTGGGGGATATTGAGCATACATTAAAAGCTGTTTTACCGTTTGTGGAGGCTAGAAGCGATTCAAGTTTTCTTGAGAAGCAACTGGTTGCTTACGAGAAAGTAAAAGAAGATTTGATGATTTATGTGGATGATTATGGAAGTGAATGCGCAATTCAGCCGGAATTTGTCGCCCATGCAATTGATCAAAAAGCAAGTGATGATGCAATTTTTTTAGTGGATACAGGGATGTCCTGTGTTTGGGGAGCGCGTTATATCAATCAGCGGCGGGATCGCAAGATGCTTGGTTCGTTTAATCATGGATCTATGGCCAATGCCATGCCAATGGCTATTGGAGCCGCGTTGACACATCCCGAAAGACAGATTATTGCCTTCTGCGGGGACGGTGGACTTTCGATGTTGCTAGGGGATTTGGCTACGATAAAGCAGTATAATTTGCCGATAAAACTGATTGTATTCAATAATCGTTCGCTTGGGATGGTCAAGCTGGAAATGCAGGTATCCGGTTTGAAGGATCAAGAAACCAATATGGTCAACCCGGATTTTGCCATGGTCGCACAGGCGATGGGAATCCGTGCATATACAGTGACTCAGCCAGAGGAGGTTGATGGTGTGCTTAGCGAAGCGCTTCGTATAACAGACGAACCTGTGCTGATTGATATTTATACAAGTCCAAATGCCTTGGCCATGCCACCTAAAATTTCCTTTAGTCAAATGAAGGGAATGACTGAAAGCATGGCTAAATTGATGCTTTCAGGTAATTTTGAAGAAGTTTGGGACACTATAAAATCCAATTATAAGCATTTGAAGTCGCTATGAGCGCGTTGAAAAGATCCAATATTGTAAAAAGCCTCCTCAATATAAATCATATTGGGGAGGCTTTCTTTCAAGAATAAATAATTGTTCGGACTAATGATTGAATTTAATGAATTTCAGATCAACACTGGCGTTGAACAAACCAAAGGCTCTTCAATAACTCCTCTTTACAGCGTCGAAGTTTTTCTATTTTCGATTCGGCAGAAATAGAGACATTCTCTTTAACAATAATAGCCAAATCTGTTTCAATGGATAATTTAGTGAGGGATGTACACCCACTATCAAATTTCTTAAAGCTCACATCTTTCATACTAATATTGGTTAAGCATTCCTGAATTTTATAGAGTACAATTTACTAATAAAAATTAGCTTAACAATAAGCTATGCATAATTTTATTGTTACTAAATTGTTTATTTTTAATCTTTTATCGCATTATAACTTATAAACAATACTGGTGCAATTTTTGTTTTCTGAATTCCAAAATATTAAATCTTAGTTATTTAAAACAATATGTTGTTTTGATTGCTATTTATTATATTAAAATAAAACAGCGGATATAAACTGTTTTAAAGTCTGGAAAGTCATACTAAATGACTTCCTCTAATGTTTAGTTTTATCATTTTAAGCTTCATATTTAAAAAAATATTCACATGAAAATAATCAATCTTGCATGGTCATTACTGATTTTTGCTGCCGCTTGTCAGCAGACTGGCAAAAAGAAAGTTGACGAAACACAAAGGCAGTCAGACACCACTAGTGCTACTGAAGCAATAGCAAATAACGGCACGTATCAATACCTCAAAAATGGAGATACAATTTCGTTAACAATTGCGGTCGATGGTGATAAAGTACATGGCGACCTGAATTATTTCTGGAGAGAAAAGGACCGAAACGTCGGTTCGATTGACGGTGTACTTAAAGATAGCTTATTATTGGCCGATTACACTTTTTCTTCCGAAGGACAGCAATCTATCCGTCAAGTTGCTTTTAAATTCACTAAAAACCGGGCGGTTGAAGGCTATGGTGAAATGGAAGAAAAAGGTAATAAAATGTCATTTGTTGAGCCTGGAAAATTGGCTTTTGATGAAAAATTTGTGCTAGAACATGTAAGCGGCTCAGCACAATAACAAGATCCTTGGAATAAATATAATCAGTCCGATCAGTAAGGCCGTTAGGCTGCTCAGTACGACTGCTGCTGCCGCGATATCCTTTATCCGTTTGATGCCAGGATTTTTTTCCTGACAGACAAAATCAGCGAGATGTTCTACAGCAGTGTTCAATAACTCACAGACAAGGACAAAACCGATGGCGAAAATAACCGCCAGCCATTCATAATGACTTATCCGGAGGAGGTAAGATAGCATTATCGCTAAAATTGCTGCAACGAGATGCACCCTGAAATTGTGCTCTTCTTGCCAAACTATTTTTAATCCGTTGAAGGCATAGCTGAAACTACGGATTCTATTTTTCCATGAAAAGTTGCTTCTTGCCATAGTCGTCCCTAAAATTTATGTAAATATAATCTTTTTGTTTTTGCCTTGTTTTAGATTTATGTTTGCCGCTATTGTTGTTCTAATTGCGGTCTTTGCCAGTAGCTAGTGCTTCGGATAGTAATTGTTTTGCAGATAGGTGAGGCCCGCCATGTTTTGGGTGGGATTTGAATTCCTTTGTATGCAATTTCAATCGTGGTATTGGAAGTACGCACTATTTTTGAGTAAATTGCTTTATGATCTATAATTTTGATAAAATAATCAACCGTAGGGGCACAGATTCGGTCAAGTGGAATCAGCAGAACTATGCCGATTTAATTCCACTTTGGGTTGCCGATATGGACTTTCCAGCATCGCAACCAGTTATAGAGGCGCTAACTGAGCGTGTTCAACATGGCGTTTATGGCTATGCCAGAGTTCCAAATGCTTTTTATGATGCGGTTTCAGGTTGGTCTGAACGTAAACATGGCTTTCAATTGCAGCGAGAATGGATACTTCCTGTTTTAGGAGTAGTGCCGGCAATATCAGCTATTGTCGCCGCATTGACAGATTCTGGCGATAAGGTGCTGATACAAGAGCCTGTCTATCACTGTTTTTTTTCATCCATCGAACGTAATGGTTGCGAAGTTGTTTCCAACGATCTTTTGTACCAAGATGGGCAATATAAAATTGATTTTGAAGATTTTGAAGCTAAAGCGAGCGATCCAAAGGTAAAGCTCTTTATCCTCTGCAGTCCACATAACCCAGCGGGTAGGGTATGGACCAAGACGGAGCTCGAACGCCTTGGGGAGATCTGCTTAAAGCACGATGTCCTCGTTATCTCGGACGAAATCCATTGCGACCTGGTTTTTGAAGGATATCAACATATTCCATTTGGAACGATCGATCCCTTATTTCTAACCAATACGATTACTTGTATTGCGCCGAGCAAAACCTTTAATCTGGCGGGATTGCAAGCTGCCACTGTCATCGTCGCGGATCCGTTGCTCAACAAGAAGGTGCAGCATGCTTTTCTCGTCAATGAGATAGCCAGTATAAGTCCTTTTGCGATTACGGGGCTAATTGCAGCCTATCAGCAAGGTGAGGACTGGTTGAAACAGGTCCTGGTCTATATTCATGACAACTATAGTTATTTGAAAAATTTCATAGCGGAGCATCTGCCAACGTTGAAAGTTGTTCCGTTGGAGGGAACTTATCTGGTTTGGGTAGACTGTTCGGCTTTCAAACTTTCTAGTCGAAAGCTGGGGCAGATGTTATTGCAAGATGTCCATTTACAAGTGAATGTAGGGGCAATGTATGGTAAGGGGAGTGATTGTTTTATCCGTCTGAATATTGCCTGTTCCAGATCTATCCTAGATGAAGGGCTCGTCAGACTGAAAAATGTGTTGCTGAATTTGCCAGAAGAATAACGAATTATTATCGTTATTAGCTTACTCCGATATAAAAAAACACCTGAACAATTTGATTCAGGTGCTTTTTTTTAAGGTGTTTTTTAGCAACGTATTATATGCCCATTTCCTTTAAAATAAAATGAGCATTATCAATCTTATCAGCAACCCAAAGCACATACCGGATATCCACGCCAATGGATCGGCTATAGCTCTCATTCCATGCAAAATCGTTGATTGTAGCGTCGTAAGCGCGGTCGAAGTTTACACCGATCAACTCACCATTAGCATTCATGATTGGCGAACCGGAGTTGCCACCGGTGGTGTCCATGTCATACAGTATATTGACTGGAACGGATCCCAGGTCTTTCTTGAGATACGGGCCGAAGTTTTTATTGAGATAAGCGGCCTTAATTTCCTGCGGGTAATCAAATTCTGGCAGGCCGAGATTCCCTTTCTGAATAATGCCTTCAATAGTCGTGAAAGGTTTCATATAAGTTGCATCCGCAGGAGCATAGCCTTTGATGTGTCCATAAGTCAGACGCAAGGTGGAATTGGCATCTGGAATAAAGTTTTTAGACTGAAAAACTTCCTTTACAGCGACATAGTCACCCATCAGTTTATTCAAAACACCTTCACGTCTTTTTTGTTCGGCAGCGAAGATGACAATATCACTGTTCAGTTCATTTTGAAAATTCAATAGCTTGTCATCAAATTGCTGTAAAGTATTTGCATTGGCCAAAACTGTATTTAAAATATAGTTCTGATCGCTCAACTTACTGCCATTGATGATTTGTGTTGCATATTCATTGGCCGTTTCGCTATTCAATTGGAGCTTTTGAACTGATGTAATCTGATTTTTACCCTGGAAAGCAGCAGCGTCGGCAAGCATTTTCCCTAAAATACGTTGGTCTGCCTGTTTGTTGTAACTTTCATAACTTTCTTTGAGGCTCTCTTTGAGCTGCTCAACATTGTAATCAAACAACTGTTTGGCTGACTGCGAAGACCGTTCTTTACTTATTGCAGCTTTTAAAGTATTGAGATCGCGGGCAACTTTTAGTAAACTCGTGCTGTTATATATGTTGTTAATCCAAAGTTCTTTCAATGCATCCTGATTACTGACCTGATAGTAGGCATCAATATCGTTTAATAGATGACCATATTTATCTTTAAGTTCCGGCTTGCTTAAAATAAATGCAGCTAGCGCCTCATCTTCTTGTTTTTTGGTCGAGAGAAGATCTATACCACGTAATCCTTTTAGTTTACCCCGATAATTTTTGAGCACATTGGCGTTACGTTTGATCCGTGTTGCCAGAGAAAGCGCGATATCTGTATTGTCTTTACCAGCTTCTTCCATTTGTCTATTTTGGAAGTCGTAAAGATTAGAAACATATGGTAATAAATAATCCTGTTGGTATTTAATATACTGAGCCGGGCGGTGTCTAAATGTTTTGCCCGGATAACCCAGGATAAAAGTGAAATCGTTTTCATTGACGCCATTTGGATTAACTTTCAGATGTTTTTTGGGCTGATATGGCACATTATCTTGCGAATAGGGGGCTGATTTTCCATCTTTACCCACATAGGCCCTTAGGAATGAGTAGTCACCTGTATGGCGTGGCCATACCCAGTTGTCAGTTTCTCCGCCAAACTCGCCAATATTCTGGCGTGGAATATATACCAGACGGACATCTTCGATCGTTTTGTAGCGAAACAATACATAGCTCTTACCGATGAACATTTCGGATACTTCGGCTTTGATCGTTGGATCTTCCTTTTCGGCCTGTTTGACAAGTTCTTCTTGTTTTCTTTTGATGGTATTGATGCGTTCGACCGGATCACTGATATTGGCTACAGCATTTAATATTTTAGCTGATACATCTTCGTACGAATCTGTAATTCTTATTTTTAGGCCTTTTGCTTCAATCTCCTGTTCTTGATTTTGCGCTACAAAACCATTTTTTAGATAATTGTTGATGGCAGTACTAGCGAGCTGAACTGCTGAAAATGCACAGTGATGGTTGGTAATGATCAAACCACGATTGGAAACGAAAGATCCTGTACACCCACTGACCTGAACCAAAGCGTCCACCAATCCAACCTGACCGGGATTATAAATATCCTTTTCACTGATCTTTAACCCGGCTTTTTTTAGCCCGGCTCTATTCAAGTCACTTAAAGGGTACATTCCTTCATCCGGATTTGCTTTACCAAGCGGAATGTTCGTAGCGGTTAAAAGTAGTGCTAATGCAATTGTAGTATGATGAATAAAATTCATAATATTTTTAAATATCAACTGTTGTAAATCTTCAAATTTAAGAAAAGCTTTTTGATGAATCCGACTTTTCTGTCAACTATTGTCATAATTGCAGGGCCATTACAACTTTTGGCAAGGTATTTATTGTATTATATCGTAGCACATGCAATCGTCCGCCCTAAAAAATTGTGTATTTGCCATCGTTTTACAGGAGTATTCGTAATTTTGGGCTTTAAAGATTTTAACATGACCTTAATCCAATTGGAATATATCATTGCTGTTGATACTTATCGTAGTTTTGTCGCCGCAGCTGAAAAGTGTTTTGTGACACAGCCGACATTAAGTATGCAGATCCAGAAACTGGAGGAATCGTTGGGAGCCAAAATCTTTGACCGGAGTCGTCAGCCAGTTGTACCCACTGAAATTGGTGAGAAGATTATTCTCCAGGCGAGGTTGGTCCTGACCGAGAGCCGGAAGATCAATGAGATTGTCCAGGATAAAAAGGGCGAGATCGAAGGGACGTTAAAAGTGGGTGTCATTCCGACAATTGCACCGTATCTGTTGCCGAAGGTATTAACAACTTTTATGGAGAAATATCCAAAGCTGCAATTGCAGATTTGGGAGTATACAACCGAGCGTATTGTGAATGAGCTGAAAGTTGGTCTTTTAGACTGTGGCGTGCTGTCGACACCATTAAATGATCCGGGCATATTAGAGTCGCCTTTATTTTATGAGAATTTTGTTGCTTATATTTCTGAAAATAGCCCTTTATTTTCCAAGAAAGTGCTGAGTGGGGATGATATTGCTGACGATAAGCTGTGGCTGCTCAATGAAGGACATTGTATGCGTGGACAAGTACTCAATATTTGTCATCATAAACATAATCAGGATCTGTCTGGACGTTTTGAATATTACACAGGCAGTGTGGAAACACTTAAACGAATGGTGGATATCAATGATGGTATAACAATCTTACCCGAGCTTTCGATTTCAGATTATGTGGATGAGCAACTGGATAAGATCCGGTATTTCAAATCGCCGGAGCCTGTGCGCGAGATCTCTTTAGTTACGACACAGAATTATGTGAAGCGACATGCGATCCAGGCATTGGAAAAAGAAATATTAGCAGTGGTACCCGATAAATTCAAAACAAAAAAGAAAAAGGAAGTGTTGAGCTTTCAATAAGAAGACATGACAAATCTCAGTGTACGTTTTTTTAAGAAGATAGATCAGATTAATCAGTGGCGGATGAAAAAAGTTTCTAACCGGAACTTTATTATTCTCTTGGCCTTTTTAGTCGGTATTGTTGGTGGTCTGATGGCGTCTGTATTAAAAAGACTGACGCATTTTATTGCGGCGACGATTCAGGATGACATTGACTGGAAAGTTAAATATTCTGTTTATTTGATTTTTCCTTTAATCGGGATATTGCTGAGTGTGTTTTTTGTTCGGAAATTTCTAAAGGGCAAGAAGATGGAACACGGTATTACGCCGATTATCTATGCCATCAGTCGCAAGGGGAGCCGATTGGATCCAAGTAATATCTATTCGCAGGTGGTCACTTCGGCGATCACTGTTGGTTTTGGAGGGTCTTGTGGATTGGAAGCCCCGGTTGCCTTAGGGGGCTCATCAATTGGTTCTAATATCGCCCGTTTTTTTGGTCTGCAATACAAAGAAGTCACCATGCTTTTAGCCTGTGGCGCGGCGGCTGGAATTTCTGGCGCGTTTAACAGCCCCTTGGCGGGAATGATCTTTGCCATTGAGATATTGCTTCCAGAATTCTCCATTCCAGTCTTTATTCCACTTTTGATTTCTTCGGCGCTCGCTGCGGTGGTATCACGTCTCCTGTATAGTGAACCGCTATTCAGTACATTTAATTCGGACTGGCAGGTCTCTGCTTTGTTGTTTTATTTATTACTGGCGGTATTGATCGGTTTGTACACGATCTATTTTGCCCGCGTCTCTAATACGGTAGGAAAGTGGTTCTCCAAAATAAAGAATCCCTACAGCAAAGTTTGGGTAAGCGGAATATCCTTGGGTCTAATGATTTTTGTATTTCCCGCACTCTACGGTGAAGGCTATATCACGATCCAGCAGATTCTGAATGGGCAATTTAACGCGATCGTAAAAAATAGCTTGTTTTCTGATTATAAAGATATTGGATTGGTAGTGCTGGGCTATACGATTTTGACCTTATTTGGAAAATCTTTTGCGGCATTATTTACGTTAAATGGGGGCGGGAACGGTGGTGTATTTGGGCCTAGTCTAGTGATGGGCGGGCTATTGGGCTTTGCTTTTTCCTATGGAGTCAACCTGACTGGAATCGCTGAATTAAATGTGCCAAATTTTGTGGTTGCTGGAATGGCAGGAGCATTAAGTGGTATTATGCATGCCCCATTGACGGGTATCTTCTTAATCGCGGAAGTGACAGGAGGCTACACCTTAATGGTTCCTTTGATGCTGGTCTGTTCAATTTCTTACTTGATCAATCGTACTGTCTTAAAATACTCTATCTATACGAAAGTATTGGCCGAATCAGGCGATCTGATTTCTTATGAAGACAAGGATCGTTCGGTGCTGAGCATGATGCGGATTAAATATGTTCTGGAAACCAATTTTGTGATCTTGCGACCTGACGAAACGCCTAAGAGTAGACAGTCGGATATTATTCATAGCAAACGCAATATTTTTCCGGTGGTAAGTTATGAAGGTAAATTTATGGGGCTCCTTTATAGTGAGTTTCTGTTTTCTGTCTTGTTGGGAGAGGTGGAAGGAGGGGATATCCCATTTGAAAAATTGGCACAGAAACCAAATGATACCGTTGGAATCAACGAGAACATGGAAATTGTCATGGCTAAGATGAACAAGGATGACACTTGGATATTGCCTGTGCTTGGGGATGAAAATAAATACATGGGATTTGTATCCAAGTCCAGTGTTTTTAATAAATACCGTGCATTACTTATCCGTCAGGGACACTATCTAGAATAAATTAGTATGTTGTAATAGGGCGACATGAGGATATCTTATTGTGCCGCCCAAAATAAATCTATGCTAGTAGAGGGTAAGCTGAATTATGCGCGCATTGCCATAATTTTTGTTACGTATTTTCCAATAATATCAAATTCAAGATTGACAGTCGTGCCTACTCCGACCTGTTGAAGATTGGTGTGTTCGAGGGTATAAGGAATGATCGCTACGGAAAACTGATCATCGCGGGAATCTAAAACAGTCAAGCTAATACCATTAACAGTGATGGATCCTTTTTCCACCGTAATATTTTGTTTGGATGGATCATACTGAAAGGTAAAAATAAAACTACCGTTTTCATCTGTTTTCTTGATGCAAGTTGCGGTCTGATCAACATGCCCCTGAACAATATGTCCGTCAAATCTTCCGCCAGCTAAAGTACAACGTTCAATGTTAACCAGATCTCCAGCTTTCAGTTCTGCCAGATTAGTTTTTTGCAAGGTTTCGTCGATCGCTGTCACCTTATGTACCTGATCATCCAATCCAACTACTGTCAGGCAGACACCATTGTGGCTTACACTCTGATCTATTTTAAATTCATTGGAGATCGGGGAGCTGACATAAAAGTGGATGTTGCTTTTTTCATGTTCAATACGCTCTATTTTTCCTAAGGTTTCTATAATTCCGGTAAACATGCAATAAAATTTTTGATTGGATCAAAGTTACTAAATAATCAAAGGAAACCTTGTTTTTACAAACAAAATAGACGCATGGATGACAGAATAATCTATTGTAAATATAATTCATGACCGAGATAAATACTGTAATAGAAACTGCATTAATATGGTATGATAAAAAAATCTCCATTACAAATAGCAAAAAGATTGTGTGTATATTATACACTTACTATTCCTTTTGTGACAGCTATGCCAAAGCAAATTTATGGGAGTTGAAAAAAAATATTACAAAATTTTTGTTTATATCATTTGAAGCACTATCTTTGTCATAGGTTTAGGTTGATTGCCTCTAACAAAGAGGTATTTATAAAAGCTTAGCAGGTCGCCCGACCGGATGCTAAGCTTTTTTTATTTTAAAATAAAGTGTTGTTTTGTAGGTGATTAGGTTGCCGTTATTTATTCAACTGCGGTTTTTACACAGAAAGTCGTGTTCACCCTATTAGGGGAAGGGCGAGACTTATTCGCTTATTTATTTTGTTCTCCTTTCAATAACTGCTTCAATTCAGTCACCTTTTCAGGATACTCGGTTGCAACATTGTTTTTTTCTCCAATATCATTTTTTAGGTCGTACAATTGATCTTCGGGATGATTTCCAGTTTCGGTATCTGTCAATTTCATATATGGGGTACCTTTGCTGGGTGCAATATATTTCCAGTCATCCTTGACGATGGCCAATGTTTGCGCATGCTGGACCAGGGTGCTGCGTCCTTTGAGATCTTCTCCTGTCAAGGTTTTCAATAAGGCCTTACTATCCTTTGCTTCATCAGTTTTTAATTTCACGCCCAATAGTTGTGCGCATGTTGCCAATAGGTCCATTTGGCTGATCAGTGCATTGGAAACCTCGCCTTTGGCTACCCCTTTTCCACTAACGATAAATGGTACACGCGTACCACCTTCAAAGATGCTATATTTGCCACCTCGTAGTGGTCCTGCCGGCAGGTGTCCATTGAGTTGTGCCACAGCACCGTCCACATATCCGTCATCCAATACAGGACCATTGTCACTACTAAAGATAATAATGGTGTTTTTTTCCATTCCCAATAGCTGTAATTGTTGTTGAATCTGTCCGACAGTCCAGTCTAATTGAAGGATTGCATCCCCACGATAACCGAGCTTACTTTTGCCTCTAAATTGTGTCGCTGGCATGCGCGGAACATGGGGTTCGGTCAAACAGAAGTAGAGGAAAAAAGGTTTATCTTGATGTTGTGCAATAAAATCTTGTGCTTTATGCAGAAATGTTGTGGAAAGCTCTTCGTCCACCCAACGAGCACGTGTGCCACCTGTCATATAGCCAATTCGTCCGATGCCATTGATAATGGTTTGATCGTGTCCTTGCCCAGGGGAGGACTGCATTTTGAGTAATTCGGGATGCTCTTTACCAGTAGGGTCATTGCCTATTTTTTTTTCATAATCGACGAGGATGGGATCCTTTGCTTCTACTGCGACAACCTGCTCATTTTCTAAAAATACGGTCGGAACACGATCGGCAGTAGCTGGAAAGATAAAAGAATAATCAAAACCAACATCGTTAGGACCAGGTTTGATTGCTGCATTCCAGTCTTTTTTAATCTCACTTCCTAACCCCAAGTGCCATTTACCGACAATTGCTGTTGCGTAACCTGCATTTTTAAATACCTTTGGCAGCGTAATTTTGTCGGTCGGTACTATCAGTTTGGCGTCCCCGGGCAAGATACCTGTTCCTTCCTGGCGCCAAGGATAGGTACCAGTCATCAAAGCAAAGCGGGATGGGGTACAGGTAGACGAAGTACTATGTGCATTGGTAAAGCGTGTACCGGCTTGGGCCAATTTATCCAAATGCGGAGTTTCAATCTGTTTGGCACCATAACTGCTCAAATCGCCAAAACCAAGATCATCCGCGTAGATATAGATGACGTTCGGCTTGTTTAGTTTTTGAGCTAGCGTAGTCAGTGGTACCGTTACCACCAGACTAGCGGGAAGTAGGATGAGAAGAGATAAGGTCTTTTTCATATTATGCACATGCGTTGATTGGGCGTCGTGATGCTATTGACGACGCCCAATATACTATTTTAAATTTGGATTGATATCAATTTCACTTTGAGAAATTGGTCAATGATTGGTCTAATCGCGCTTAAGAATTATGTCTTCTTTTGCGAGAGGATAAAGAAACTCTATCTGCTAGTTTTGAATAACAAGATAGAGATTCCTTTGTGTTTATTTTCGAAGATTGATAACGGTGACTGCAAGCAAGATGAGGAATATCCCGGCCCACTGAATTCCGGAAACAATCTCGTTCAGTAATAAAACTGCGGAGATGGTAGACACCGGAATCTCCAGGCTCGAAATTATATTTCCCAAAGCGATACCGGTCTTAGGAATACCCCGGGTAAACAATAAGGGGGGTAGAACTGTACCAAATAGGGCGATGAGTATCCCCCACGGCAAGGCTTCCAGTGTCATCTGCTGCACGATATTAATGTTCCAAAATACAATGATCAAGAGAAGCCCACCAAGTACTAAAAACTGACTTCGGACTGGACTCGGTAACTTATTAGCAATGTTACTAGATGAAAAAATGGCAACGGCATAACTGATGCCAGCGCCAAACCCCAATAATATACCTCTTGTATCCAAATCCTTTGTTTCTGTAAAGATATTGGTTGCAAGCGCAGTTCCCAATAAGACGATAATGACACCCGCTATCTTTGCCCTTGATGGAATTTGCCTTCTGATGAACGCCTCCACAATTAAACTTATCCAAATGGATTGCATGAGTAGGATAATTCCCACAGATATAGGGATGTATTGTATGGCAAGGTAATACAATGTTGACGTCAAACCCAAGGACGTTCCCCAGGCAGTTAGTTTTAATTTTACAGTCAAGCTTACCTGTTGCTGTGGTTTCGACAAGTAATTGAGTCCCAGCAAAAACAAGAACCCTATCAAAAATTGCAGGAAAGTTAATACACTGGTACTAATCCCTAGTTGATTGGCATATTTGACCAAAGTAGCGAGCAGGCCATAACTGCAGGCGCCAGTTGCGACGTAAAGAATAGATTTATAATCCTTCATGGCCAAAATAATTTTGAAATAAGACCAATTGATTGATTAACGATTTACGCCAGTAAGCGGTATCGTGTCCTCCCGGAGACTCGATATAGAGGTGTTCGATATTTTTAGTCGTTAACTGTTTATGTAGGGATCGGTTCATTTCCAGCATTTGCGTATCTTCAGTTCCACAATCCAGGATATAGTGCTGTCGACTATGGCTCATTTTATCCACATTGTCATAGATTCGAAAACTAGGGGACAAATCTTTTAACTCCCCGAGTACCTTATCCACCTGATAGCCTTGATATCCTTTTCCAAAGCGGTCGAAATCAATTGCTCCACAGGAACTACCAACAATGGAAAAGATTTGGGAGTAGGCAACCCCAATATGCAATGCACCATACCCTCCCATACTCCATCCGAGCAAGCCTCTTGCAGCTCTATCTGCTTGGGTGGGAAAATGTTGATCGACATAACTGACCAGTTCTTCTCCGATAAAGGTTGTATATTGGCGCTGCTTATCCAAAGGACTATCTACATACCATGAGTTATAATTTCCGTCGGGAATAATATAAATCGTTTGGAATTCAATCGCTTTTTGGGACAGGTTTGGGATGTCCTGTTCGATTGTCCTTGAGGGATTTCCACTATAGCCATGTAATATATAAACGGTTTTATAGCGTACATCTTTTTGGATATTAGGTGTAACGATGATAGCATCTATGTTTTTGCGCATCTTGGCACTGTAGACTTGCTGGTGGACGATCTGTTGGGCACTAACTGAGAAGAAGAGTGCCAATAAAAGAAAGGTAATTCCTGTTTTCATTGCTTGAGAATTTATTGTACACTGCAAAATTCTCAAGGATATTGTTAAAAAACATGTACAAATGTTGATGGAATTATTATTTTAATTCTTTACGAATACGACTCAGTTGGGTAGGCGTAACGCCCAGATAAGAGGCAATGTGATGTTGTTTGAGACGGTTGAAGAGTGATTGATTGCTGTAAAGTTCAAGATAGCGTTCTTTAGCAGACTCCCATTTCAAATTAATTTCAAGAGGTTCTTTTTTAACGACCCAATTTTTTTCAAGGTAGGCGATTTGGAAAAGCGCCAAGTCGTGATATTGTACTACCAGTTCGCGGAAAAGCTTCGCGGAATATTGAATAAGCAGTACATCTTCGAGAGCTACAATATTGAAATTACTTGGTTTCTCCTCTATGATCGCCGATGTGGATGCGCAGAAGCTGTTCTCTTCAAAAAATAATTTATAAATGATATTTCCTTCTGTATCTAGTTTATAATAGCCTAATAATCCATTGGATACAAAATAGTAATATCTTGCATAATCGCCAGCACGCAAGATTAAGTCATTTTTTTTAAAGCTTTTGGTTTGACAGATCTGTTTCAATGCCGCCATCGTCCGTTCACTTAGCGGAAAGTATTGGTTCATTTCGAATAGCAGCTTTTCCATCGTTCTCCTGTCTGTACTGGATAAAGTTAATGAAATAAATATATTCCTTTATTCTATTTGCGCTGAATATAGTATATATTCGGTTCCATTGAGTCCAACAAAGACATCCTTATTTAGATCGCCACGATAGGCAATTAACAGCGGGTATTGATGTACGCGTAAGGGATTATTGTAGCATTCTTCAATAGATGCATAGCGTGCTTTTAGAAGGATTTCACCTGTTTCTTCATTTTTTATTCCATGGAGCTGCGTTTGTTCGTTGGTAAAATTCGTATAAGGTAATGCTGTAAAGCTGGGATAATAGATGAGCCGTATCCCTTCGTCGATAAAAGTTTTATTCTTTTCTTTAAAGTCGGCGATGGACTGATCGTCAGGGAACACAATTTGACCTGTTTGATTGTCTTTGATGTGTTGAAATAGGGTTGTTTCGTCCACCTTATCTATTGTATGTCTGGACTTTTGAAAGATCCGAACGAGGGTTTCTCCGGGTTTGAAATCCGCTTCGTCATATTTATAAACCAGATCGCCTTTTTTGTTGATACGGTAACGCTCTCCTTTGTGTCGGACCCAAGCGTATTCCGCTGATCCATATTTTACAATTTCAGGTTTGTTGACGTGAAAAATCTGAAAATTGAAATCTTCTTCAAATAACTCTGCACTTTCGTAAACGGGAGAAAGTTTTATGTCGAGAACACTGTCACAGTATCCATATAAGCTATCATTTACCAATACCGGAATCAAATCGGGGTAGGACAAATTGTTTGGCATGGGCTTGGTCTGCGCATATGTAAATGCACAGGTCAGTGTGATCAAGAGTATAAAAACGTACCGCATCTGATTATTTTTTTTCTAATATATCAAATATACAGCAATGTAACGGATCTGATATCCATGAAATCAGGGGTTTTTAATCGCAGCTTCCTTAGGATCAAACCTGGTCCTTCTTTCGAATTCGTATATTACCAAAACAAGAAAAGCTAATCTTGTGATTAGCTTTTCTCTTTGTGATCCCGCTGGGATTCGAACCCAGGACCCATACATTAAAAGTGTATTGCTCTACCAGCTGAGCTACGGAATCGTACTTCTTTTTTTAAACTACCGTTCCTTGTTTGAAGTGTTGCAAAGATAGGATTAATCTCTTTTTCTCACAACTATTTATATAATAAAAATGGGTTTAATGTGTTTAAACCTTCATTTTTAGCAGTTTATTTTTTGTCACTATGATAGAAAGTCCCGATCTTCATCAGATAATTTGGACTTAGGTTCCTGATTATCCTCTTCTAATTGATCAGATAATGCGATATTTTCCCGTTGTTGTTTCTTTTTACCACCCTTTAATAAAAAAGCGAAGAGAATACCCATTACAAAAAAGGTCAGAAGGAGTTTCCATAACGTTATGTTGCCCTCTATAAAAAGGTCAATATTTACAGTTTGTGTATTCTTGACACAAACCAGCGTTACGATGACCGTCAGAAGTATTAAAAATATGTTGCGCATAATGATGATAAATATATGTCATTAGGAATCGCGAATATAGTTAATTATCTATTTTCAATGCTATCGAGCGGCTTTCTTTTGTTTAGTTTTTATCTATACCAATCGTTGCGCGGTTTAAGCGTAAGGAATTTAAAATCACCGAAACGGAACTAAAGCTCATTGCTGCTGCCGCTATCATCGGGGATAATAGGATACCAAAGCTTGGATAGAGAAGCCCTGCTGCCAATGGGATACCTAGAATATTATAAATGAAAGCAAAGCCTAAATTTTCTTTGATATTTCGAAGTAGTTTATGACTCAGTATTTTGGCTTTGGCAATGCCGGTTAGGTCGCCCTGCAATAAGGTCAGCGATGCACTTTGTATGGCTACATCTGTTCCTGTCCCCATTGCGATACCGATATCGGCCTGTGCGAGGGCAGGAGCGTCGTTAATGCCATCACCAGCCATCGCAACAACATGTCCTTGCTCCTGTAAACGGTGTATCTCTTGTAATTTATCTTTTGGTAATGCATTTGCTTTGAAATGCTTGATCCCAACTTGCTCGGCGACAGATTTTGCCGTATGTGCATTGTCTCCCGTGAGCATTATAACATCCACATCATGTTGGAGCAGGTACTGTATGGCCTGTTTGGAAGAGGCTTTAATCTGATCAGAAATGCTGAAATAGCCAAGTAAATCACCGCCTTTTGACAGATAAGAGACTGTTTTGCCATCGGATTGTGCCTGCGCTACAGTATTGCGTATCTCCTCGGGAATATTTATTTCCATACTTTCCATCAACAATTGGTTGCCTAGAGCAATCGGTTGACCGCTTAGCTCGCCTTTAATGCCTTGCCCGGCAATATTTTCGAAATTGGCAACCTGTTGCTCAGCTTTATTTCCTTCTTTTTTGGCTCGTTTAATAATGGCCTGACCAAGTGGATGGGTACTGTTGCTATTTAACGAAGCTGCCAAAAACAGTATTTCGGAGATGCTGCTGATTCCTGTGGGTTGAATGTCATCAACGGCGGGCTTACCCTCGGTTATTGTACCTGTTTTGTCCGTTAATACGACATCTACTTGGTTCATTTTTTCTAAAGCACTTGCATCTTTGATCAGAATGCCATTTTTGGCCCCCTTGCCGACCCCTACCATGACAGACATCGGTGTTGCCAGACCAAGGGCACAAGGACAGGCAACAATAAGAACAGCCAATGCGTTGGCAAATCCGTACGCTAATGATGGTGCAGGGCCCCATATCCACCAGACAAAGAATGTCAACAAAGCGATAACGATCACTATTGGGACAAATATTTCAGATACTTTGTCCGTAAGACGTTGTATCGGTGCTTTACTTCGGCTGGCATCATTGACCATCTGAATGATCTGAGCCAATAGGGTGTCTGAGCCGATGCGTTCGGCTTTCATCAAAAAAAGCCGTTCACCGTTGATCGTACCTGAGCTTACTTTGTCGCCTTCCTGTTTTTCGACAGGCAGGGGTTCACCTGTCAACATGGATTCGTCAATATTCGTTGTACCATTTGTGATCTGACCGTCTACAGGTATTTTATCTCCGGGTTTGACTTTCAGGGTGTCTCCAATCTGAATCTGATCAACTCCAATTTTTACGTCAACACCATAGTCGACCCGGGTAGCGTCCGATGGGCTAAGTTTAATGAGTTCTTTGATCGCTGAATTGGTTTTTGAATGTGCCTTGGCTTCCATCACCTGACCTAGAAGTACCAACGTTAAAATGACTGTGACCGACTCGAAATACAAGGCAATATAACCATGATGATTTTTTAGGTCAGTAGGGAAGATCTGGGGAAAGAATAAACCTACAAGACTATAGAGAAATGCCGCACCCGCTCCAAGGGCGATCAGGCTGAACATATTTAGACGCCAAGTTTTAAAAGAAACCCAGCCACGTTGAAAAAATGACCAGCAGGTATAAAAAACGATGGGCAAGGATAATAATAATTGTATCCAACCGGACAAATCAGGCGGTATAATTTTACCAATGGGATTACCCGGAAGCATTTCTCCCATGGAAAGAATAAATATTGGAACTGTAAACAAAATAGACAGCCACAGTTTCATGCGGAGATCTTTATATGTCCGGTCTTCTTCTTCGTCGTTTCCACCAGCCATGGGAACAAGATCCATACCGCAGATCGGGCAGCTTCCGGGTTGGTCCCGGACAATTTCGGGATGCATCGGACAGGTATATTGTGTTATTTTGTTCAATTCAGGAATTTTTTCAAGATTCATTCCACAAACCGGACAGCTGCCCGGCTGATCATAAACTTTGTCGCCTTCACAGTGCATCGGGCAATAGTATTTTCCTGCAGAACCTGCATGTTGCTGCTTGGACACTGCAGCAACGGACTGTTCATTGTGCTGATGCATATGCCCATGATGATCGTGCTCCTGTGTGAAAGATCCAAGCTTGGGGTGATGATTATGATCCTCTGCGATGGTATGTCGCTGCCGTTCAGGCTCCATTGCTTTGTTTGCAGCAGATGGTCCGAAATGATCCGAATGGTCTGTATGGTTATGCTGTTGTTCACTTCGAACCTGTTCGACTGGTACGAGATACATGCCGCAAACGGGGCAACGTCCTGGTAGGTCATATGTTTTCTCTCCTTCGCAGTGCATCGGACAATAGTACTTGCCTGTGGGGGACAGCGCTGTGGATGTAGCTGTATATAAGGAAACTGTTGGCTCGCTTTGTTCGCTGATTTGATAGTTACCCAATCTGGATAGCATCTCCTGGATCTGATCTGCTGAAATTTCTTGCTCAGATTCTATCGTCAACAATGGTGGATCTAGCGAGACCTTAGCCTGGACTTTAGGAAGCTGATTAATCGCGTTTTCAATGGTCGTTCTACATCCATCACAGGACATGCCTGAAAGTTTATATTGGTATTGCATAGCATTTTATTATACAATAAATTTAAGGCTTATCGCTTGGCTAATGTTGTACTTTTACAATGTTTTTTTGTAATATTTCCATCCGCTGATCCATCATTACGATAAGAAAATCAGTGTATTGGATCAGCAATTGCCCTGATGCACCGTGGAATAAACAAACTAATGGAGTTATTTGTTTCCCATCAATTAGAACTGTTGCAAGTGTAAAAAGCGGAGATGGGATAAATTTGACGCAAACATTGTGCGTGGATGAGTTAATATGATGTTCTTTTTTGGTAAAATAACTCCTCAGGAAAGTAACATGGCTTCAGGATGTTTTATTAAGCGCTGTATGGTTAATTGATTATCGAGCAAAGCCTCGTAAAAAGGAGCGGGAACCATTATTTTAAAAGTCTTGCGTGCTGTTTTAACGAAAAAAAGTGCCCCATGAATAACTTGCTTATCATCAATGATCAAGGTGTGTTGCGTAACGGGCTGAGTACTTAGTTTTTCCTTTTCAACGAGCTGTATAAGTTGTTGCATTGTATCAATATATTTTGCCAAAATTACCAAATACTTATCATTTTTTGTTTTTTTTTATTTCTGAGGATTTAGAAGATATCTACTTCTTTTACCGCTTTGTTATCTTTTTGTAGTTAATAATCGTTTTAGCAGAAGGAAGTTTTCAACGATATGCGCAATCGATTGCGTATTTTATGTGCTAAAGTTTAGCTGGACAGGGAGATAGCTTTGCTAAAATCTATTTTACTTTTTTAGCTTTGTACAACAAAAAATATCCAATAAACACTATTATGAGTGGTATAACAACACTAGGACAATTTATTATTGAAAAACAAGCCGATTTTCCATATGCAAAAGGTGAGCTGTCTAGGCTCTTGCGTGATATCGGTATAGCAGCAAAGATTGTTAACAGAGAAGTCAACAAGGCTGGATTGGTTGATATTTTGGGGGACTCAGGGCAGATTAATGTACAGGGGGAGGGACAGAAGAAGTTGGATGTGTATGCCGATGAGCAATTTATTAAAGCACTGCAAAGTGGTGGAGAATGCTGTGTCGTTGCCTCGGAGGAACATGAAAATCCAGTTTATATGCAATCTGGGGTTTCAAAAAACGCAAAGTATATTGTTTGTATAGATCCATTGGATGGTTCGAGTAATATCGATGTTAATGTCTCTGTAGGGACAATTTTTTCTATTTATCGCCGGCTTTCGGATACCGGTGTGTCATGTAATAGCAACGATATCCTGCAACACGGAACCCAGCAAGTTGCCGCAGGTTATGTCATTTATGGAAGCTCAACCATGTTGGTATATACAACGGGCAAAGGGGTGAATGGTTTTACTTTAGATCCTTCCATCGGGGAATTCTGCCTGTCTCATCCCGATATGAAGATTCCTGAAGCGGGGCATATTTATTCGATAAATGAGGGAAATTACTCCAAATTCCCCAACGGTGTCAAACAATACATCAAATACTGTCAAATGGAAGACGCAGCTACCCAACGTCCCTATGCATCGCGCTATATTGGGTCGATGGTTGCTGACATTCACCGCAATTTGCTGAAAGGGGGGATCTTTCTTTATCCGACGACTTCAGCACACCCGAACGGGAAATTACGATTGATGTACGAATGTAACCCAATAGCGTTTATTATTGAACAAGCAGGAGGGAGGGCGACGAATGGATACCAACGTATTTTAGATATTGAACCCAAGACACTACATCAACGAACAGCGGCATTTTTAGGGAATACGGCAATGGTGAAACTCCTTGAGGATTTCCTCCTAAAATATCAGTAATTCATTATGTAGTGATTCGATGACAGGGAAGATTCGTTTGCCAGTAAGAATTATTTATATTTGTTCCAGAAAATGGCTTCATTATTGCGAAGCCATTTCTTTTTTCATTATTTGTAGTATGTCACGTTTTTTAGTTTTTATTTCCTTTGTTTCAATAGTATTTTTTTCTTGTAAAGAGAATCCGCCCACTTATGGTGATGTGCTCGCACAGGGTTTTGAACAAAAATCTTATAAGGAGTTTGATACAACAGCTTATGTGAAGGTGTTTCAGGAAGTGTATGGTAAACAGAAAAGCAACCTGCATAACCCGAGCTGGATGAAGAAATTGTCTGATTCTACTGCAGGAATGACTTTAATCGCTGAACATCTATTTGACGGAAGCATTGATACCCTATTGAGTTATTTTGAACAAAGTGAAGAACATGGGATACGTAGCAGTTACTTCCACACTGCGGAGATAAAAGAGACGTTATTTTCGCTGCGCAAACTGAAACCAAAGGATGTCGCTGAGTCCTATCCGCTTTTAGCCAAGCTCGATCTTTTGGGGACAGATGGTTTTGTGGCTTATGTCAGCAGTATGAAATACGGTGTGGTTAATCCGAAGCGCCTGTACGGAAGATATTTTGTGCCGCAAAATCGCATGAATTATGCAAAGGTGATTCACATGCTGGACAGTGTCAAGATGGGCCCGTTGATGGCTAATATTCAGCCGAAAAATCAGTATTACACGCAATTTCAGGATTTGTTGGAAAATGGTAATCTGGATAACACACAAAGGATTAACGTACTGATGGTACTGGAAAAATTACGCTGGATGGGGACGTCTTTTCCGGAGAAATATGTTTTTGTCAATATTCCTGAACAACGCTTACATATCATGGAAGATGGTAAAACCAGTCAATTGATGAACGTATGTGTTGGTGAAACTGCTAACCCTGTCTATACGCGCAAAGGTGAAAACCACGAAACCCCGGTCATGCAAGGTATTCTGGATGCGATGCAGGTCAACCCGGTTTGGAATATCCCGAGCAGTATTGTAAAAAAAGAATTATTGGCCAGTGTAAGGAATAATCCAAACTATTTGGCCTCGCGTAATATGGTGGCTTACTATAAGGGAAAGCAGGTTGATCCAAGTACGGTAAATTGGCATGCGGATTCGGTTGAGAAATTCCGTTTTAAGCAAAATCCGGGATCAGATAATTCTCTGGGGAATGTGAAATTTTTATTTGAAAATGCTTATTCGATCTACCTCCATGATACACCTGCCAAACAAATGTTTGGGCAGACCAACCGTGCTGTGAGTCACGGCTGTGTACGTGTTGAAAAACCCGTTGACTTGGCCAGCTACTTGGTGAATAACGAGAAGCAAGCCGAGAAGATCGCAAAAGAAATTACAACTGACTCCATTTCCAAATCGAGGTGGGTAACGCTTAAACGTCAGATGCCTGTATACCTTACTTATTATACTACTTGGCTTGATGATGACGGTAAAATCGTTTCTTACCCTGATATTTATGGCTATGACCCGCGTCTGAAAGATGCATTGAAGAAATATTGGGCAAATTAATATTCAGAATTATAAGCCAAGGCCAAACGTATAAAAGGATAATCTTTATTCACTTTGTCATGGTCCCGGTAACGACCTTCCAGCCTGAAATATCCTGAGTAGAGATTAATGCCAAAGTTTTTCCAGATCCGTACCGAAGCGCTGGTTGATACAGTATGAAGATAATGATGGGATTTATTGCCACTGATAGTCACAAAATAACCGCCACGGTAGTCTATTCCAAATTTAAAGCGATTAAGCGTACTTAATGTTGCTGCGGTACGCACATCCACTCCGGGACCATAATCATAGGTACGGCTTTCTCCGAAATGAAGATATGGATCAGGTACTGCTGCCAGAACTACTGGTCCTCCCCCCAAAACCGTAGTCAGTTTGGTGTGTTTACCGATGTTAAAATTGGAAAAAACATTGTAATTGATACTTTGCGATCCATAGTAGAAAGCCTCATTACGCAGGAAATCAAAGTGAGCTGATACAATTCCGCGATGTCTGCCGGTTAAATCGGATAATATACGATTCCCATAAAGGGAGGCATATATGTTGACAGCATTTACGATTGAGCTGTCATCAGATCCGATTTCAAGATTGAGGATAAAGTCGTTAAAAGGTTTCTTTCTGTCGACATTTTCGTTGTTATAAATCAGTTTAATGCGGGCATAGATATCATTCTTTCCCCGGCTGATGACATTATGCTCTTTGGCATCAAATCTTCGAATACCTAATTCGACTTCTGTATGAACCTGAGAGCTATCGATGACGATGCCTTTCGCTGTATTTCCCCAACGGCCGTCAAGCAGACGGTTCAAGCCGTTGATTGGATTGATCAACATTGCTAATATTTCTTTTTTATTTCGCTGTCCTTTCGTGACGCTGGGTCTGGCAAGAATGTGATGTGAAAGGCGGTGTGTCATCTCACCGAGAATCGTTCCGCCAAAACTGGTATTAATGATATCGTTGACCGAAGGTGGTTCTGTCTCGCCTGCTGTCTCCCATATGTAGCTCCCTGCCACAGTCGCTATTGAGGACTGCCAGAAGCTAAAGTTGTTGGACCGGAATGAATTGAAATAGAACTGTCCGTGGTAGGGGTGGGCGATTTGATTGGTGGCGAAGAGATTATCGTCCCAAGTCCAGGCCGAAAACTTTAAATGGCTGAAGAAATTTTTGAAAGATATATGGGAGACCGGATCTTTTCGAATGAAATAATTGACCGAGGCCGGTATAGCCTGAATAGAAAACCATTCTATTCCGGCGCGTAGAAAGTTTTTCTTTTGAAAATTTAAGGTACTGTTGGATAATTTGGCATGAATCTGATCGGAAATCCATTTTGCCTGTTGTCTCGACACGGCGATACTATCTCTTGAATTTGTGTTCCTGAAGAGCAGATTGACACTATCTGCTGATGATTTTAGGCACATGCTACCAAGCGTATGTGCTGTATCTCTGATCGCATATTGAACGTTATTTTGATTCGTTTGAATAGCGGCCATCGCTGGAAAACAGGAAAAGATCAATGCACAAAAAAAGGTCTTAAATACATTCAAAAGCAAAAATAAAATAGAACAATAAGGCCTTAGATATAGTTTCATATCGGTCAATATGCTGTGTTGCAATAAGAGTTGTACTGAATAACAAATATAGCGTAAAACTGTTTTTACGATTGCGATTCTTTCTCCTTTTAGCAACCTGCAAGTTGCTGATATACGGTATGGATTGTTACCTTTGCAACGTTTTATAATGTTCAACTGATTTCGATATGAACAATACCTTTGAATTTTTTAACATCCGGTCCGTCAATTTTAAAAACGAACTTTTTGCTGGTTTGACGGTAGCCATGACGATGATACCTGAATCCCTTTCGTTTGCGATACTAGCTGGTTTGCCACCCTTAACGGGCCTTTATGCTGCCTTCTTAATGGGACTTGTGACTGCTATTTTTGGAGGAAGACCGGGTATGGTATCTGGTGGAGCTGGGGCAACTATTGTTGTTCTGATGGCGCTTGCAGCAAGTCATGGTATTGACTATCTTTTTGCAGCAGTAATCTTGGCAGGCATACTACAATTTTTTGTTGGTCTTTTCAAATGGGGAAAATTTGTCCGTTTGATCCCGCAACCTGTTATGTACGGCTTTTTGAATGGGTTAGCCATTATTATTTTTATGGCGCAGGTTGTACAATTTAAGGCGAGCAACGGAACGGATATGGTCTGGATGTCGGGGTCGACTTTATATATTATGGGGGGGCTTACTTTATTGACAATGCTGATTGTTATCGGTTTTCCTCGGATCACAAAGGCGGTTCCCGCTTCATTAATTGCTATTTTGGTTGTTTTTGGTCTGGTATCATTACTAGGTATCGAAACCAAGAAAGTGGTTGATATAGCATCGGTAAGCGGATCACTCCCTCACTTTCATTTGCCCAATATCCCCTGGAGCTGGGACACATTGCAATTAATCTTCCCATATTCCTTGGTCATGGCGGGAGTAGGACTTGTAGAATCGCTTTTGACTCTTAATATGGTCGACGAAATTACTGCTAGTAAAGGAAATGCAAACCGTGAATCCATGGCGCAAGGGCTGGCAAATGCAATCAATGGATTTTTTGGTGGAATGGGTGGTTGTGCGATGGTGGCACAGACCTTGGTGAATTTGAATGCAGGTGCAAGGACGCGGTTATCCGCTTTTATAGGCGCAATGACAATCTTATTGATTATATTGGTCGGCGCACCTTTTATTGAGCAAATCCCCATGGCTGCACTTGTCGGTGTGATGATGATGGTCGCTATTGGCACTTTTCAATGGGTGAGTTTTCGGATTATCAATAAGTTCCCGAAATCGGATATTTTCGTTGGTATTCTTGTTGCCGGTATAACGGTGCTCTTGCACAATTTGGCTTTGGCGGTACTTGTCGGTGTAGTAGTTTCTGCATTGGTCTTTGCCTGGGATAATGCGAAGCGTATACGGGCGCGAAAATATGTTGACCCAGAAGGTATAAAACATTATGAAATATATGGACCATTGTTTTTCGGGTCCACAGCAAATTTCTTGGATAAGTTTGATATTCAGGAGGATCCTGATCATATCATGGTGGACTTTAAAGAAAGTAGGGTCGTGGATATGTCTGCTGTGGATGCGCTAAATAAAATTACTGAGCGTTATGCTTCACAACAGAAGAAATTGGAACTGTGGCATCTCAGTGAAGATTGTCGCTCCCTCCTCAAAAATGCAACGGGAATTGCTGTCGTTAATATTAAGGATGATCCAACTTATCAAGTCATGCCCGGAAAATAGATTGTTTTTGCCTTAATTCGATAAAAAGCTCACTTCCTTGTCGCTGCGGTATACTATTGAAACAGGTCTCCATTTTTAAAATATCAAAGCTTGAAAGAAACAAATGCTGATATTCAGGTTTGTTTCCACCGAATGGGGGCCCTTGTACAGGAAATTCCCTATCGAACAATAGACCTGCGAGAATACCGCGCGGTTGGAGCAGCGAAGCTATTTTGCTACTGTAGTTTTCCCGTAGGGCAGGATCCAATGCACAGAAAAAGGTCTGCTCCAAAATGTAGTCATATTGTTGTTCATGCTGAAAAAAATCCTGACAGATAATCTGAAGCTGCGGAATTACACCAAATGCTTTTTGAACCTGATCAACTAATGTCGGTGCGATATCAAGCAAGGTGATATTTTCAAAGCCTTTCTCCAGAAGTGCCTTAGCTTCGTGCGCGTTGCCACAACCGGGAATTAAAATAGATGCGTCTTTGGGAATTACGGTCTCTGCATACTTTATAATCGCTGGTGATGCATAACCAATATCCCATCCGATCTCCATGTTCTTATAGCGATTGTCCCAATAATCTTTATTCAAATCCAATATATCCATAGCAACTTACACCTGTTAAAAGCAAGTGGATACAATTTAAGGAAATCTTGTGTAACACGTTGTTATTTTAATTTTTTACTGGAAAAATGTTTCGATAACGTCAATGAAGAGCTGGAGAAAGAAGTGAAAATAATACGCTTTATTGCAGCTTTTTAACGTTTTGTTTGTCCTGTCGTAAAACAAAAAAATAACTTTCGGATTTATATAAAGTATTATTTCAACTAAAGACCATTAGTGATATGTTACTCAATAGGATAATTTCGGTTTCATACTTTTTAAAGGCCATTCAGACAGATTTGATTCGAATAGTTTTTTTCGGCTGTTTGGTCGGGCTGCTGGCGAAGCATAAAGATTTTTTGACACTGCAGATTCCATTGTCATTAATTGGGATTGTAGGTACAGCAATATCGCTTCTGTTAGCATTTCGAACTGCACAATCTTATGATAGGTGGTGGGAAGCACGTATTGTATGGGGAGCAATTGTCAACGATTCGCGTAGTTTAATACGTCTTCTGCGAACTTTTATTACCAGGGATCAGGACATACACCTAAAAATGTTTGTCGAAAGACAGATTATATGGAATTATGCCTTGAGCGAATCATTGCGAAAAGAGCCCCATTCAAAAAGGGTAGGAGACTATCTGGAAAGTTATCAGATCAATGATACAAATGTGGCTTACGGAATTTTAACTGGCCATGCAAAGCATTTACGCTTATTGGCCCAAGAGGGGTTGATCACTGAATTTAGACAAGTTGCTGTGGATGAGATTTTAACACGATTTTCTGATTCAATGGGGCGTTGCGAACGGATAAAAAACACAGTCTTTCCAGTGTCTTATGGTAAACTGATCCATTTCTTGATTTATTTATTTGCGCTCTTATTACCCTTTAGCCTGAATGATGATGTAATCTTGGTAAAAATGATGCTGACGATCGGGATCCCGATTATATTTATCATCATTGAACGTACGGCGATCTTGATGCAGGATCCTTTTGAAAATAAGCCAATGGATACGCCGATGACAGCGATCTGTCAGACTATTGAGATGAATTTGTTAGAGGCGATTGGTGAACCTACACAAAAGCCAACCGCACCTGCGGAGGAATATTATTACATTCTTTAACTGGTTGATCGTAAATTTTAGTTATAATCGGATAGCTTTATCACCAGATTTGGTTTAATAAAGCTATCCGATTATAAAGTTTTTTGTATTGAGCTAATTTTTAGTGAAGCCTTCTGGTTATTGCGGTGTCCGCAATGTCTTAATCACAGCAGCAAATTCTTCCTGTTCATAGCCTGCATCTTTTGCTCTTTTGAGCCAATTTGCTGCAAACTGGGGAAATTCACTATTTATTCCACTTAATTTTGCTGTTGCAAGGATTCTTTCTGTTGCCTCTACCGAGATGGCAAGTGGGCTTTGGGAAAGTTTAAAATCTCCGCTACTGATCACAGCCCCCTCATGTTTTAAAAATTCGCCCATTCCCGGAGCAATTTCTGCGATGATATTGCCATATTCCCTAACGTCAAAATTTTCAGCTTCGGCAATTAAAGCACCATGTAGAAAACCTGCTGCTGCGCCATAGATATAGGAAAGTGTAGCCGTATCCATGGCTGCTGCTGCACCAATATTTTCGCCTAGATATTTTAGATTCCCACCCAAAATTTTCAATGTATCTTCGATTTCGAGATATTTTCCGCTATTGCCTGAAAACAGTATTGTTGTATCGGGCTGCGCCATCTGTTCTGGCGCAACCTGTATCGCTCCATCAAGGTAACCGGCAGTTTTACCATTAAACCAGGTTTCGCTTAAACGTGCTTCCTGCGATGTACCTGTAGTCAATTGTACAATGAGTTTGCCCGCTAATGGAATCTCCGTTTCGATTGAAGAAAAAAGATCATTCGCTACCGCGTAGTTATGAACGATAACAATACTCACTGGGCTCGCCTCAATGGCCTCGTTGATGCTTTTCGCTAATCGAGCACCTTCTTTTACCAGTTGATCTGCTTTAGCTGCTGTTCGATTGAATACAGTGACCTGAAAACCTTTTTGTAGATAGAGCTGCGCTATTTTTATACCCATTGGACCTAGGCCGATAATGCTGATTTGATTTTTCAATGTTTCCATTTGTTTCTTTATTTATTTTTATACAACAAATATGGGGACAAGCTGGTACGTTGACAATAAGGGAAAAAGGATTCACCCAGGGAAAAATTATTCCCTATAGAATTGCAAAATTCAGTAGTTTTAATGAAAATTATGAAATTATGTATAGTAGAAAGATTCCCGAAGATCTTGACTGTGGCATAGTCGTCACAATGAAAATACTTGGTGGAAAATGGAAAGCCTGTATATTGGATGGTATCAACAAAGGTATAAAACGTCCCAGTGAATTGCATCGTGCTATTCATTGTGCGAGCCCAAGAGTAATCAATATGCAGCTTCATGAATTGGAACAAGCTGGTATTATCGTGAAGAAAATTTATCAAGGACTTCCGCTTAAAGTCGAGTATAGTCTGACTGACTTGGGGATTAGCTTATTGCCAGTCATAGCAGTCATTGATAAATGGGGTATTGAAAACAATCAATTGGTTGAAAATTTGAGAGAGCAGGTTGTAGGCTGATACATAACCCTTAAAATTATGAAAACAGGCATATTGTAAAAGGATAATAGCGAATTGTAAATAAATCTATTATTGTGGCGGTAGTGAGCTAGCTTTATGCCAACAGACAGATAAAATAAGACTCGTTAGGCTTTGATAAGGGGCAATTTGAAAAATAGCCTGCTGTTAATCCAAAAAAGATAGTTGTATATGAAACAGCCACTACAAGCTGAAACCTTTAACTTTGACCGAATACTTTTGTATAGCTTATATGCCGCTTTAATTTCTTTTGCTCTCATGTTCGCTAGCGCACTACTAATTCGCAATATTCATCCTTTATGGAATGCAGTCGTAGTCATAGGTTTCCCGTATTCATTATTTGTGTCAAAAATAAAATCAAGAGCAGATGATATGATTTTTGAGGAAAACCAAATCATTGTGAATGGGAAAAACATTGCTATTCAAGATATTGAATTCTTTCGCATATTTGATTCTCTAAGGTTATATTTTGTATTGCGAATAACGTTAAAAACAGGTCAGCAGTATATTCACTATCTTCCAGTTTCGGCAAAGCAAGATCTGGAAAACTATTTTGAAAAAGAGGGGGTAAGGAGCAGGAAGGGATCTTTTGATTTTATTGCCAAATATTATTGCTTATTATATGTTTTGCCTGTCATGATATTTCTAGGATTAGCTTATTCATTAGGTACGCAACTGTATTATTATTTGCAGTATTGATAAAATAGGGATTTCATAAAAACGGATAAAAGTAGTAGTTGATACTATCTCAGTCGCTCTTGATCGCGTGGATTTTGACGTCATGATTGATTTTACAAATCCGGAAATTGCAAAGGATAATGTTATTGCTGCATTAAATCGGGGGAAGCGGGTTGTATTGGGAACTTCAGGATTATCTGATTCGGATTTTAAGGAAATTGCGCAGGTTGCAGATGACAATGATACCGCTATTCTGGCTGCGGGTAATTTTGCAATAACGGTGGTGTTGCTACAAAAGTTTGCTGAAATTGCAGCGAAGTTCGTTTCTCACTTTGAGGTGATAGATTATGCCTAGGAAGACAAGCCTGACGCTCCAAGTGGAACTGTCGCGGAACTTGCTTATCGCCTGGCCAAAATTCGGAAACCTGATCTGGCCGTCGCAATTGAAGACACCATTGGACGGAAAGATGCACGTGGTGCAAGTATAAACGGCATACAGGTGCATTCGGTGCTATTGCCAGGGCATATGCTAGGTGTAGAAGTGATATTTGGTGAAAAAGATGAAAAGCTGATCCTTCGACATGATGCGGGGAATGGGGCAGAACCTTATCTAAAAGGAGTTTTGCTTGCCGTCAACAAGCTATCGACCTTTAAAGGCTTGAAGCGAGGACTTGATACAATCATGGATATTTAACAGCTGATGCCTCTCTTCAAAAGGATGATATATTAATTGTTTGACTAAAATAATTAGTATTTTAATATTTTTTGTATATTTACATGTTTAATTCGCACTATAATGCTTACCAATCGATCTATTGATAGATTCACGATGGCGGTGTATTAGGCCCCCCTATTGGTTTATGAGCTTTTAGATAAGCGGAACATTTTTTTGATAGATTACTAAATTTTGGCTTGCTTTTCATGGAAGAGACGATCGGACAGTTAAATACATCTTATAAAGGGCAGATATTTCGCATTACATTTAAAGAAAAGGATTTTCAGGTTCAACTGTTAAAAAAAAGCCCTACCAAAGACGAGACAGCGCTGGAAGTGTTGTTAGATGGTGGGCTACAGACATTGGTAAAGAAAAAAGAGAGCTGGTCTTTTCTCCAAAATGATTTGGATCAGGATCTAGCAAATCACATCTGGCGGGCCATCTCTCTCCGATATAGACTTTGATATGAATCAAAGTGAGGTTGCTTAATTTACTCCAGCGGCAATGAGTTCAGTTGTAAGACCTAAAAATCGCAATAAGTCATTGCTGTCAAAAATTAGTGTAGCATAATGCTTTCCTTTTTTAAAGGTGAGTCTCGTACCATCCGGAAATGTGCTTCCCGCCTCCATTTTTTGTTTCTTAGCAGCATATTTACTAAATTTGGCTGTACTCTCTTCCAGGGTAGTTTTGTTGATCCCAAGATCGAAAGGAAGTCCCGTTACGATGAGCGGTTTATCGTCCGGAATGTCAAAAAATATTTCATTAATAGCATTATTTTTTCCAAGACTAGCATACAGTTCTAGTCCGGATTTTGTTAGCCATTTGGCGTATTTTTCTTCATTTGCATCTTCGTAGTAAATGGTCTTCGTGTTTAATGCGGTTTCAATCTTCTGTGCTGTTTGCGGAAAAATAAATTCTGAATTCTTATTTAATAGCGAATTTAAACCTGCATTGTTTTGCGAAAATGCGCTGAAGGTCAATAGCAAAAAGAACATATTCAATGTTAGTGTTTTTACTGTCATAACGATACTTTTAAATTTTTGAAAATATGATAATTAAAGATATTAAAAAATCAGTCAAATGAGTAAAAGAAAAGAATGGCAAAATAGGCTGATATTGCTCTCGATTCCGGTTATTAACAATAACTAAGCTTAAGCGCCCGATGTATTTTTGACGTACTACTATAGCTATAGGGATGAGCTGCAAGCTATTTCTTTTGTTTTTAGCGCCTTGAGATATATTTTGACATCCACTTCAAGTTTTGCGGGATATTCATAGCTTAACTTAGTTGCGAGCTCCCTGCCGATCGCTGCGACGAAGTCGGTCATTGCAAATAATGCCGTCCAGTTTTCGTTGATATTGCTGCCTGAAAAGGTTTGGGTTACTTTGTCCCAGGTTTGCTCGGTCAGGTACTTTTTAAATAGGCGTCCATGTTTATTGGTTGTGATGTTCCAATCATGCTGGCTAGCGATATACCACTCAATCAGCGGTACCATATAATCGGTACGTATATTGTTTTCGGACATAAATTTTGCATAAAAAATATCCTTTCTGACAAGACATTTGGCGACATAAGTACAGTCCCACCAAAAATCATTGAGTAGCTGTTTGAATTTTTGCTCGGTAGGTTTTTTTATGATTGACACCCGATAGGAGGGTTTTTGGATCGCTTCTGTTATGCCCTCTTTGTCAAGGAGTACTTGATAACCAATATCCCAGTCTTCACATAACGGGCTTTGGTGTACCTCTTCCAAAAAATTAGGCTTACTATATAACTTAAAATCAACTTTTGTGTGATCTGCGTATAAAACCATCTTCATGGCATGTTTGCTATCAAAGTAGCTTTCATCCTCTTCAATCATTGCGATAGGGATGCCAAAGTTATTTAGCCAATTCTTATTGGCGACATACGTGGTATTGTCATCGAATACAAGTTCGATGTCTAGATCACTTAATTCATCGACTGGGGCCAGAGGATTTACCAATGAGCTTGTCAGGAGGACTGCCCGGATATCCGTATTGTTTTGTGCCCAATCAATAATCTGCTGTAATTTTTCTGCTCGAGTTTGCATATTTTTAGTTTATTTATGGGGAATAATCCCGTTTATTCCTAAAGAAGGACGACTTACGGCCGTTGGCTTCACAAAGGTGTTGGAACGGCGAACATTAAAAATACACGAAAATTTTTGTTTACCGGACAAAAGTTACAGCAATCAGTTGTCAGCGGGGGAAGCTCTTTTAGGTTCTGCATGAAGTAAATTGGCGATCTGTTTAGTATAATTTTAGAATCGTAAGTATGCGGTTTTTTAGATGTCTTGGAAAATACGCTAACTAGCATGTTTTTTATGTGTGTTTTATTGCAGATTAAAATATTTAATTATCTTATTTTTAGAAGGTTAGATATTTATGGCTAGCGTTGCGAACAACTCCATCTATTTAGAACCCGAAGAGCCCACTGAAAATAACAAGACTATAGACTCCTATCACTAAGAAGAGATTGATGCATAATGCTGCATATTTCTTTTTAGCAAGTAACCGCATTGATTCTATCGCAGTATAAATAATAAGTGGTATTCCAAAACCGAGTAGCTCAAAATAGAGCAAATAACCCGCACCCAGACGATCATTTTCTTTATGTATAAACCATTGTGAAATAACAATGATCAGGGCAATAAATAGGAGGACACTCAATCTGACCAAGAGATGTTTTCTTAACGTTCTATCCTTCAAAATCGGTCTTTTGACAAGAAAGATCGTCCCTACGAAATACAATATTAGGAATATAATCCCCAGAAACTGTCGGAAGGTGTAAGATACATCAAACCAGCCATTCGTATAAAGTAATCCGATAATTAGCGTTGATGAAAGAAAATAGCCTATAGTTTTATAATTCATGTCGTGAAATAGCTGTTCTTTATGGTTCATTATAAAGCCTTTTTTGTAGAAAAGACATTGTTTATGCCAGTAATTTAAGGATAAATCACCATTATGGCAAAATAGGCCTTGAACTTTATTGTGTAAAATCATTATGGAAATCGTAATTCTATTCGGGGATCCTGCTGTGTATGGATGTCATTTGTTCAAATTAATCATATTATTGCTTTATTTTGCAATTATTGCAATATTATGCAATAATATGCTTTGTTTGTAATTTATTATTGATAGTTTTGTACACTAAGCCTAGACATGTCTATCGCTATACTATTTTAGTTTAACTCACTTTATATGGAAATTAAATCATTGCCCATTCGTCCGGATACAGCGAGAAATGCTGTGAGGTTTATCTTTTTTGTGTGCGGGCTGGGGCTTGCCAGTTGGGCGCCTGTCGTTCCTTATGTTAAACAGAGGCTCGGTATAGATGATGGTGTGTTGGGACTTTTGATGCTTCTTATCGGTGGTGGAGCTCTTTTTATCATGCCATTTTCGACTGTTCTTCTAAATAAGTTTGGAACAAGAAAAATTATCTTTATTTCGGGCATCACACTTGGACTGATCTTGCCGATGTTGTTAATTGCTAATTCCATAATGACCATGGGGATTACGCTATTCTGTTTTGGTATGTGCATGGGGGGAATAGAAGTTTCGGCAAACGCACATTCGATCCTGATCCAGAAACTTTTTGACCGGCCAATCTTATCCGGTCTGCACGGTATCTTTAGTGTTGGGGGATTAACTGGATCACTTGGTTTAGGGCTTTTGATAAAACTGGGATTTCAGGCAACTTATGCCATGTTGTTGATCTCCTTGTTGATTGTTATCATTATGTTTGTCATGTACCGTAGATTGTATGCGCATGATGATGAAACGCGCATTAATAGCCATCACGACGATAAGGAAATGGCAGTGGGCCAGTCCAAATGGGCAGGTTGGTTCAATTTGCATGTTTTGTTTTTGGGTATGCTCTGTTTCTGTGCTTATCTCTCCGAAGGTTCGATGCTGGATTGGAGTGCCGTATTTTTGCATGAGGAAAAAAAAGCACCACTTGAAATTGCGGGTATAGGATATGCGGCATTTTCTATCGCCATGGCTACAATGCGACTTTTTGGTGATGTACTTGTTGTTCGGTTAGATCATCGTGTTGTGGTTGTCGGCGGAGGTCTGTTAGCCGTATTTGGTCTGTTGATAGCTGTTTTATCTGCTTCTTATTGGGGGGCATTGGCAGGGTTTATTCTTCTGGGCGTCGGGGCTGCGAATATCGTTCCGATTTTATTTAGTCATGCCGGAAATTTAAAAGGAGTAGGGGCTTCGGCAAGTATTCCGGTTATGTCTACCTTAGGGCATTCGGGACAATTGTTGGGACCAGCTTTACTGGGGGGAGTCGCACAATTTTATGGAATTTCAACCTCCCTTATGGTGGTTGCTTTTCTCATGCTTTCGCTTTCAGTTTCTTATTGGATCTATTGGAAATTTCAGATGGGAGAATAAATTCCAGTAGGCTATAGCTGGCAAATTACTTTTGTGATTGGCCTGCTGTAGCTTAGCCGTTGGACGTTTTATTTTACAGGTCAGCGGTAAAAAAACGATGTGCGTCCGTCCAGTTCTTCAATCTTTCAAACCGGTGCTCATTGACATTGTGAAATGTATCAAATAAAAGCCCTTTTCCGGAAAAGCTGTCTAGATTTCTTAGATGATCGTCAATGAGAAAATCGGTGTCTATAATCCCGTTACTTCCGCAGAATACAATGTTTTTCCAGGAAATAAACGGAAAATTTTCCTGTAACCATTCCCGTTTCTCTAAAAGACTATTTGGGAATTCCATCGCGGCGGATACGACAAAAATGTCATAATAGTGCTGTAATTCCTTCACCACCTCTTGTGCATCTTGTGCAACAGGGATGCTGCGGAAAAAACCCGGCTTATGCAAATATCTTAAGACTGCCGTTTTATCAGGTAAACAATCTGCTTCCTTTAACCCTACGATATCATTCTCATTTATCCGTATACCAGTTTCTTCAAAATAATGTGAAAGATAATGCCGTTGGATGTCTGCGAGTACACCGTCCATATCGATGGAAATTGTCTTTTTTATCATAAGTTTTATCTTTATTATGGCACAAATGTAATTATATAATTGCAAAATATTGCAATTATAGCAATTTTTTGCAATTCATTTTATTCTGTTAAATCTATATATTTGTTCCTATGCTAAAGTACGATCGTCTACAAACCATTTTAGATATCACCAATAGGGAGGGGTCGGTTACATTTCAGGCCTTGAGCAAAAAGCTTTCGGTATCCGAAGATACCATACGGAGAGATATTAAGGAATTGAATGATCGGGATCTTCTTCGCGGGGTAAGGGGAGGAGCGCACAGCATTGTGCAAAAAAAATACCATTACCGTGATCGCGAGAAGGCAGGACTGGAACAGAAAAGGATCATTGCGCAAAAAGCACTATCATTAATTAAAAATGATCAGGTACTTTTTTTCGATGGAGGTACATCCATTTTAGAGTTAACTAAAATTTTACCGAAGGATCTTAGGGTTACGATCATTACGAATAGCTTTCCTGTCGCGAGTGTGATTGAGGATCATCCTTTGATAGAGATTATATTTTTGGGAGGCAGACTATACAAGTCGGCCTTTACAACATTTGGCAATACGACGTTGGAAAGTATCGCTAATTTTAGGGCTGATCTATATTTCTTGGGTGTTTGTTCGATTACTCCCGAAAATTTATCATGCATTTATCAAGAGGATGCCGAAACAAAGCGGGCAATGATGAAACAGAGTGTCCAGATCGTTGGATTGTGTACATCGGATAAATTTGATACGGAGTCAAATTTTATCATCGATGAGACCAAAAAACTTGATATCATCGTCACGGAGAACGATTCAACGAGCCCCCAGATGAATAAATATATTGCACAGGGGATTGAATTGATTTAGGCAATCAATGATAGCTGGTTAAAAGAGGTTGCAATAACCTCTTTTGTTCTGAAAATTATTTTGTGGCTTTGATCTGAATATCCAATGTAAATTCGTCCTCAATAGCCCGATTTCCGAGGTCAGAGAAAAAGCTTGCTGAACGATATTGGATATCAAAATCCAGTCGATTTACCTTCACACCCAATGCTTCAGCCGAAAGCCCATCGGTGGTGCTGGTTACTTTTGCTGGAAAAGATATGGCTTTCGTTTTGTTTTTGATTGTAAGATTACCTGTGATTATTGGAGTCGCCTTGCTGTTATCCACTTTGGCGATAACGAATTTTGCCGTTGGATATTTAGACACATCAAAGAAATCTTCGTTTTTAAGATGACCAGTTAGTTTTGGCGCATCAGTACAAGCCATAGAATTCATATCAATGGTAAATCCACCTCCGGTAATTTTACCTTTATCAGTTTGGATCGTTCCCTCTTTCAAGGCTATGGTACCGACATGACCACCGACGACTTTCTTTGCCTCCCATTTGATCGTTGACGTTTGTGTATTGACTTTGTACGTAATTTTTTGCGCAAAGGCAAAGGTGGAGCTACAGATAATAGCCATGAATAATAAGGTTCTTTTCATAGAAATGATTTGTTTAAAATCAAATATACAAGAAACGAGACATATTCATGTAAATAACATCTGTCTTAGTGAACTATTGTCTTTCTAGTGATCCAATATATTGATATCTATTAATGAAAATACCTGTAGGGGTTGCCTTTGAATCAATAAAAGCGAGTTTTTGCGCATTTACCTTGTCTGACAGTAAGCGTTTGCCATGCCCCAGCAGAACCGGGTAAGTAATGAGGACGACCTCGTCGACGAGACCTCGTTCAAGTAAAAGGGAGGTCAGTGTGGAACTTCCCACAACGATCAGATCGGGACCGTCTGTTAATTTAAGTGTATGAACAGCAGTTTCAATGTGGGTGCCTAAATTTTTTACAGGTCCCCAGATTAAATTGTCGGGACGGTGAGTTGCGACGTGTTTCGTAGCAGCATTTATTGCATTGGCCATTGGAAAATTGCCTGCATTGGGCCAGAAGCTGCTAAAGATATCATAGGTCTGACGGCCCAAAAGAAGGTCAAAGTCAGGTCCATAAGTCTGAAAGAGCATTTCCGCTCCCGCGGGACTTCTATAGGCTGTTGTCCATGCACCGTAAATGTAATCTCCATCATGTTCGATGACGCCATCAAGCGAGATGTGTTCGAAAATTCTGATCTTTCTCATTGTCTCAAGTGTTTGATTATTAATCCAAATTTAGTGAAGTTTAAAAATGCGAATGCGGTGCAATCGCGACAATATAAGGGGTGGAATGTGTAACTTTAATACATAAGATACCTCTACATGTGGATTTGAAGTCTCCATGTGCTACGGTAAATTCGGCGAAGCAATCAAAAATAGTGCATATATGGAATTTTCACCTTTCAACAATGTTGTTAAACTTTGTCTTCAGGGAATGAACATGGAAGAAACTAAACAGCCTGAAGAAGCCCTTAAATTATTCCTGCAGGCCTGGAATGAAGCTACGAACCATCACGAACACTTTCTTGCGGCTTATTATGTGGCCCGGCATCAAAAAATTGCTTCAGACAGATTAACATGGCTCGAAAAGGCCTTGATACATGCGTTAAAACTAAATGACGATACAGTTAAGAGTGCGCTACCAAACCTGTATCTGAAGCTTGCCAAATGCTACGAAGATCTGGGAGATAGCGAAAAGTCAGTTGGATATGCTGAGTTGGCTGCAACCCTGAACGAAAAACCATCGGATACCGGGCCTTTTTACCATGGCACCAAAGCTGACCTAAAAGTAGGCGATCTATTGACTGCTGGCGGGAATTCGAATTATCAGCCTGAACTGACCATGAATCATATTTATTTTACTGGTTTAGTTAACGGTGCCGGACTCGCTGCTGCTTTGGCAAAAGGAGAAGGCCGCGAACGTGTCTATATTATTGAACCGATGGGCATCTTTGAAAATGATCCGAATCTAACAGATAAAAAATTCCCGGGTAATCCGACGCGCTCATACCGATCCACAGCTGCTTTGAAAATTGTTGGTGAAGTAAAAGACTGGGACAGACCGAGCCCGGAAGATCTTCAAAGATTTCGTGAGCGGCTGATCACAGTGAACGGTGAAATAATTAACTAAATCTGTAGTATTTAATGGGCGACCGATCTAACTTAAATAAATTTTTGTGGACGAGCAAACAGCGAATGGACGGAGAAAAGCTTACCTGAACCCATAAAGAAAGCTCATGAAAGTTATTAGGATTAGAAGGTTGATTTTGAAACGGATTAAAATTTGAAAGGAATCAAATTGACTATTCAATATTGCTGACCCGAGAACATTTTTTGTGTTTTCATTGTTTGTTCAATGTCAATAATGTTTGAAAGATTCTTTATTTGGGATGGTCTCACATTAACTTCGCACATCGTAGTGAAAGGATCTTATCTATTGGAATAGGTGATTTAGATCCGATTGGTGTTTTATAAAAGTACAAAAGAATGATTAAATCAAAAGGTTACGCGGCGAAAGACAATAATTCTCCGCTTGAATATTGGGAATTTGAAAGAAGAGAACTTGGTTCAAATGATGTGTTAATCGATATCTTGTATAGCGGTATCTGTCATTCTGATATTCATCAGGTCCACGACGAATGGGGTGGGACGCAATATCCGATTGTTCCGGGGCATGAGATCGTTGGCCGCATCAGTGCGGTAGGCAGCGCGGTGACCAAGTTTAAAAAAGGTGATCTCGCTGGTGTAGGTTGTATGGTGGCATCCTGTGGTGAATGCGACAATTGTAAATCGGATCAGCAACAGTTTTGTTCGGCGAAGAAAACGGTGTGGACGTACAACAGTACGGATGTGATGCACGATCACTCCTGTACATATGGGGGCTACAGCAACAATATTGTCGCCGATGCGAATTTTGTTTTGCATGTGCCTGAGTCGCTTGATATCAAGAAGGTGGCCCCTTTACTTTGTGCGGGGATTACCACATACTCACCATTGAAAAGATGGAATATCAGCAAGGGACATAAAGTTGGTGTTTTGGGCTTAGGCGGTTTAGGTCACATGGCTGTGAAAATCGCTGTTGCCATGGGAGCAGAGGTGACGATGATTAGCCATTCGCCCCGAAAAAAAGCAGATGCGGCGCTCTTAGGTGCCCATAAATTTTTAAATACGCATGAATCTTCGGAGCTGAAGGAGTTTTCTACTTATTTTGACTTTATAATTGATACGGTTTCTGCACCGCATGATTACAATCTCTATCTAGGACTGTTAAAGACCAAAGGTGTATATATCTGTGTCGGTATCCCAGCAGCACCAATGGAAATCAATGGACGCTCTATTATGGGGGGGAATAAAATTTTAACTGTATCCAGTATTGGTGGAATACAGGAAACACAAGACATGCTTGATTTTTGTGCAAAACATAATATTCTTCCGGAAACAGAATTGATTGACATCGATTATGTAAATGAGGCTTACCAACGCGTATTGGACAGCGATGTAAAATACCGGTTTGTTATCGATATGGCATCACTGGATAAATAATGATTGCGACCTTAATATCGATCGAAAGTTATCTTTTCGATTGATCTGCATTTAATTTTGATGTGTCATGCTATAATTCATGAATTATAGCATGACACCTTGTTCATGATACCTTATTTTTTAAGTGGAATATTGTAATCTCAGGCATTATTCCCACTCTGCTTGGATAATCTAGGTAACCAAAACCAACATTCACATAAAGTGATTGATGTTTCTCCTGATACAGTCCGGCCCATTCAGGATATGCATATTTAATTGGACTCCATTGATAATCGGGATTGCTATATCCAAATTGTCCACCATGTGTGTGTCCGCTGAAGGTAACATCGATCATTGGATATTTTGGTAATATTTCAGTTCTCCAATGAGAAGGATCATGGGAAAGCAATAAGTTGATAGGTGAAGAGGGGGCTACTTTAGACATCGCTAGATCAAGATCTCCATAGTTGTGCACGTTGTTTATACCCCAATTTTCCACACCTATGATTGTGATTTTTTCGTTATTTAAGCTAATCTCTTTTGATTCGTTTAAAAGAAGATGCCAACCAAGCTTACGATGGATATCTTTCACATCGGCCAAGTTTTGCTCTTTCGTCAATTTAGACTCACGATTAAAATGGAATCTATTAAAATGATAGTCTCCATAGTCATGGTTTCCCAAAATAGAAAACACGCCCAGTGGAGCCTTTAATTTATCAAATATGGATAGATAGTCATGCATCTCCTCAGCGAAGTCATTTACCAAATCACCGGTAAAAAAGATCATATCAGGTTTTTGAGAAAGTAAAAGGTCAACACCTTTTTTTACCGCATTAGAATCATAGAGGCTACCAGCATGTATATCAGAGATCTGAGCGATGGTAATGCCCTCGAAAGATTTTGGAAGGTTTGATAAAATCAAATCGATATGTTTGATCTGGTAATCATAAAGATTGAACATAAATCCGCGGGTCAATGCGACTAAGGGAATACTGCTCAGCAGAATTCCACTTTTGAGAATAAAATCGGATCTCCCTATAGGCTTATTGTTGGGATGTGGGTCTGCTAATGTCCTTTTTTTTGTTAAGCGTTTGCTAATATTTTTAAAAATCAGGGATTGTACATCGGCTCCAATAAAGAAAAGCAGGAGCATTTTTACCAGTAATAAGGAAATAGGAAAGAACATGAATAAAGCGGTAAAAAAATTGCTCCATTCAAAAAATAAATTCAAAAATATACTTGCATATTCGGCGATATTCAGTGTCCACCAGATTATGGTACCAAATAATAAATGTGATCTCCTTACAGTCAACCGGCGTAGCCTTAAGTATATTAAAATATCTAGGAGAAGAAATATAGCGATAATTTTTAGGTAAGCGTATAACTGTGGAATCATATAAAAATTTGCCTTATAATAGGGAATAAACCGAAAACAGATTGATATACCTAAAGTACTATTTTTATGTTAAATCTTCGTATCATTTGTTTTGAGCGATAACAGAATATTCGAACAGAATGTTAAAACTTAGGTTATAATTTGAGGTACTCTGGATTAGATCTTGTCATAGGGCAAGCACTTCGACTAATTATTTTACTATTTTGTCTTTAATCAAAAACAAAAAAATGAGTACAAAATTTGAAGCAGGGATTAATATCGCTATAAAGATTCCTAAAAGTAAATACGAAAAGACAGTAGCGTTTTATAGAGATATCCTGAAATTGCAAGTCGAGGAGAAGCCTATCGATAATCCAACTGTCTCTAGCACCCATGAGGTGAAATTTGGAAATAATATTATCTGGCTAGATTGTGTTGACAATTATACCCATTCCGAAACTTGGTTGCAGCTTACTGTTCCTAATATAGCTGAAGCGACCGATTATCTATTGTCTAATGGGGTGGAAACTTGTGACGAAATCGAGGAATTACCCGAAAATATGCATTGGATTACGGATCCTGCAGGTACAGTATTCAATTTACAAGAAACTCCATAATAACTTAGTTGAACGTTATTTTATTTTTCGATTGTATGTATTTTGTTGATTTTCAGTGGTATTTGCGTATCCCAAAAGCTGAAAGTGAGATAAAATAACGATGGGCACAATGATAGTCGGAAGTAAGACATATGGAAATTGCAAAACAGCGATATTAGGTTGATCAAAAGCCATTGCCTGTAAAGGTAATGGCGACGATAATATGCCAATAACGACGACCTCCAATAACGAACAGATTCCCAGAATATTCCAGGCTTTGAAAAGCACAGATTTCAGTGTTTTTGGATTTAAACTACTGGATACTAAAAATAAAATGGCAGTGATACCGAAAAAAAGATCGTAATTCCATCCAAGAAAAGTCATTTCGATGGGAAGCATATTATGTTTAAAAAGTTGGAAAATAATGAACTCAATAGGGATTCTAATGATATGAATACCTAATAGGTAGTAAACGTTTGAATTGGCATTTTTTGATAACCTGTAGTAGCTTATACTGAGTAAGAGAATACTTACCAAAATAAGTATAAAAGAGGGCGGAAATGCTAGGAAAATGTTTAGCGATGAAACTGCGGAGAGTGCCAATGTCCATACTATAATGGGAATGATTACCATTTTATTAGGGGAGGCCAGCCCAAATAAAATGATACATGACAACGTGAACACTGAAAAAGAGATGTGCATAGAAAAGTGGATTTGTGGTATAAAACTAAATGAAATTCTTGTTGAATTACTTGCCTTAAGGCAAGTAATTTTATGTTAAAAAATTATACAACAACTTGATCGCACCATATAGTAGGATTGTTTCTTGGGTGAGAATGAAGTCGACATATGTCTATTTATCAATTGTTTCTTGTAAATGGTTTAATGTCAATTATTATTTGTATCTTTAAGAAGAAGGTTTACTACTTACATAACCCATTCGGTAAACCCAATATGATAAAAACTTCTTGTTTTATCTTTAAATTTCCTCAATTACACAATTTCGAAATTTTTTGTTTAGAACCAACCGCAATAAAGTTTAACACCCACAACTTTAATATATTAATGGTTATTGGGTATCCCTCACAATATAAAGTTTATAGATTATGAGTAAAGATCAAAAAAAGGAAAAAAGTACAAAGGAGAAAACGCAGTCATCTTATCAGAAAGAGAAGGACTCAGTCTCCAAAGATTTAACAGATAATATCTTCCGAAAGAAAAAGAAATAAACAATTTTTAGAAGGTTGTTTAGCTTAAAATAATGGTAGATTATTAATTTGGAGCGAGTATAAAGGATGGAGTATTAGACCATGCTTTTGCTCGCTTTTTTAATATTATATATTTCGTTCGTTATACTTACATCATTAACAGGTTGAAACCTAGCGGTTAATCAGCGAAGAGTGTAAAGGACTCATAGGCCATCAAAACTTATAAGTAAACGCATTAATATTCATCCCAGCACCTACTGAGGCAAACAAGATTATATCGCCTTTTTCAAGTGAATGATCTTCAATCTTTCCTTGTATGATTAAATCATACAGGGTTGGAATTGTTGCCACACTACTATTCCCAAATTTATGGATTGACATGGGCATGATGCCTTTAGGTGCTTGCATATGATATAAACCATAAAATCGTGAAATTATAGCCTCATCCATTTTCTCATTAGCCTGATGAATTAATATTTTTTTGATTGAAGTAACATCTAAATTCGCTTTCTCCACGCAAACTTGCATTGCTAATGGTACTTTATTTAATGCGAATTCATATATTTTTCGTCCCTTCATCTTAATGTAACGCGTGCCTTCTTGGTGCTGGCTGTTAAAGGAACTTCCGAAATAAAGATAATCAGCCTCATCATATGCATAAGTTGCACTTTCAAAAGAGAGCAATCCTGCTTCGCCAGCAGTTCCCTCTACAATAACTGCACCAGCGCCGTCAGCATATATCATAGAATCACGATCGTATGGATCCACGACACGCGAGAGTGTCTCGGTGCCGATGACCATACAGCGTTTTGCCATACCCGATTTAATAAATGCATTTGCTTGTATCATCCCCTCGTTCCAGCCTGGGCAGCCGAATAGAAGGTCATAAGCGATACAACTCGGATTTCTTATTCCTAATTTTTTCTTCACACGTGTTGCTAAACTTGGTACGGTATCCGATTGAGTTTTTCCGTACTGCACATCGCCATAATTATGTGCAACTATGATGTAGTCAAGCGTTTCCTTATCCACTTCCGCATTTGATATTGCTCGCTCCGCTGCGATAAAAGCTAAATCAGACGCCACTTGATTCTTACCTGCGTAGCGGCGTTCCGCAATTCCAGTAATATCTTTAAACTTACCTATAATGGATTCTGGATATTTAATCGGTTCACCAGTTTCATCCAAAAAAATACGATCTTCAAAATGCGAGTTGTTTATTACATTGTCCGGAAGATAGCTGCCTGACCCAATAATTTTCATATTCATAAATGTCCTTCCGTTCTCAATTATCGTGTTACCATTTATATTATTCATCGTGGAAAACGTAGCGGTTGCTTTTCTATGCCCAGTGATATATAGGTTTCGATGCACACGTTTTTTACTGAGCCTTCCTTTATTTAATTTACTAAAAAAAATTATAATATCCAATACAAGCTAAATAAAAAGGAAAATTGTCCTCGCTTTTAAACTATAAGTTTTTTTAAACTATCTGCTTAAAAATAGATATCAAATTTATAATGAGCGAACAAATACACACTGTAAATGTTTATACTTAGAAAAAATGCTTACTCCATTTAAATTAAGAATGACGGAATTAACAGTGATGGTTTCCATGTCCACCCTAAATACTAGCTGAAGCATTGTTAGGGTGATGCAATGAATGAGCTGTGTTGCTTAAAAATCGATGAATGATTATTGTACCGCTTAAAAAATATTGCGATGAAAAGACAAATTGTAGTTTGTGATAATGATGTAGAGATCTTAAATGCATTTTCTATGATCATAGAAGATGGTGATACAATAGTGACAACGGCCGCGAATGCAGAGGCACTGTCTGCGGTATTGGATCGTATAAAAGTTGATATACTTTTTATTGATATCCATATGCCAAATCGAAATGGTGATCAAATACTTCGAGAACTCCGAGCTTCAGATAAATATAGCAAACTGCCGGTTATCATGATTTCTGGCAGCTCCGATGGACGAAGTATATCATTAGAATGTGGAGCAGATGGATTTTTGGCTAAACCTTTGGATATCATTGAGGTGGAAAATTATATTCGAAGATTTGTTTATGAACGATGATAGGGTAAAGTGAATTTTTTAACAAATTTGGTATTGCTAAACATTATTTAATAGTTGAACCTAGAGATGAGCCCGATTTTAAAAATACTATTAATTTATACTTTTTTTACTCGTATGGATCGTGTTAAGATGTGTTCTGAATGAAGTGGATGCCTTTCAAAGGGGCTTTCTATTTGCTATCCTCATAGACTACACTCTGGATTGTAGCAGTGTCGAAATAATTGTAAAATAAGTTAGATATAAGCTTTTTTTGAATGCGCAAAATGGCTACACTATCCCAGTTTGATATTTGTGACAACGAAAAAAGAAGAATACGGTAAGCAATAGTTTGTTGGACTTGGAAATGTCAATGTAGTGAGCAGACAGGTGAATCGTACATCAATTTGCAGTTTCGTAGCAGGTTATTGAAGGGCATTTACTTACAAGTTTCGAATAGCTTAGTGATAAGATGTTCTATATTTAGTAGGTGTTTTTCCAGTCCATTTTTTAAAGGCGCGAACGAAAGCACTCGGTTCCGCATAGCCCAAAATGGTTGATATTTCTTTTACAGAGGAAGTGCTGTTCCGCATATAATGTATGGCTAGTGATTTGCGAACCTCTTCAACAATTTGTAAATATGACGCACCTTCATCTTTGAGCTTACGTTGTAAAGTCCTTACACTTACATTGAAGTTTCCTGCTACAGCCTCTATTGAGAGGGAGTAGAGGTAGGAGTTGGTAATAAGATAGTTAAATATTCTTTTGGAAAGAGATCCGGACAACTCCTTTGGATTTTGTAATTGGTTTATTTGGTTGATTAGCAAAGTCTGTATCTCGTAATTGGCGGTAATAATTTGAAAATCCAAGTATTCCTTTGGAAATTCAACGATATAATGAGCTGATTTTCTGGCCGGACATTGTAAGATTGTTTCATAAGCCAAATGGTGTTCTCTCTCGAAATTAGGTAGGCCTACCATGGAAGGTTTCAGATTTTTAAGAAGTAGCCCTTTTAATTCATAGATTGTGAGCGCGATTAAGAAGTCTCCGAATTGGATTTGGGTAGTAGGTAAATGATCAAAACCTTCATTTTTATGGTATGTGATGACACATGTTTTCGGATTTAAGTCTATTTCCATTGAATAAAGATCCGTGACGAAATGCATGAGCGATCGTACTTGAAGCAGTGCATCTCTGACGGTGCTGCTTGTCTGAATGATCTGCCCTACAGTGTTTAGGGCAGCTAACTGCATGGTTGCTCCAAAATGTAGGCCTATCAGTTTATCTTTGGAAAGCTCAACAATATTCTTCCATAGGTTTTCGATCTGCTGATCAGTAATCGCAAATTTGCGACTATTCATTAACTGAGCAATTGAAAAGCCCGATAATGCGACAATTTTAGTACTATCCAAACCTCGATCCTCACAAAAAGCAATTAAGGCTTGCAACATGATCTGTTTGTAATTCATGTTGTAAATGTACTGATATGTTTTACAATTTGTATCAGGTTGTCGTATAATGTCAATACCTTGTCGTCTATAGGTAACTCAACGCTATGAATACAGCAGTACTTTTGAAATAATAAAAAAGAGAAATTATGACACTAAAAAATGTACTGCTGACTAATGCGATCAGCTCAGGAATGACAGGAGTTTTATTGGCCACTCTGCCATCTGTATTTACAAAGTTATTTGAAATAGGGGATAATACCCCGTTTATCCTGACGGGTATTTTCCTCATCGTGTTTTCACTATTTGTTTTAGCCACGGCTATGAAGGGAAATATCCCGATAGGCTGGACCAAGTTTATCATCACATTGGATATCATTTGGGTAATTGCTAGTGCTATTGCTATTATCATCTTGTTTTCTATCATCAGTACAATAGGATCTTTCATGATCCTGGCCGTTGCCGGATGGGTTGGGATGATGGCTTATTTACAAAGTAAAAACTTAAACAGGATTTGAGATGGAAGATATAAACATATTTATCGCTGATTTCTTAGGGTATTTGCAGCGAAGAGAGTTAAACAATCTAGTAGATCTTTTTGCAGACGAATTCGATCTTGAAATTCCTGGAAATACAGCCAAGATAAAATGGTTGGGAAGGAGAGGTTCAAAACCGGAGGTGAGACAACTTTTCAAATTGCTGTGGTCAGCTGTAGAACCCGTGACTGCCGAAATACAAACGATACTGACCAATGGAGATCAGGTTATTATAAAAGGAAATTTCACTTCCAAGATGCTAGAAACTGGAAAGTTGGTCGACTCCATTTTTTTTATTCACATGAGGATACACAACCACAAAATCGTTGAATACACCTTGTTAGAAGATAGTTATGCTGTTTCAGAAGCTCTGCAATAAAATTGAGATCAACTTGGTTTCTAATTATTTTTATAACCGTATTAATTATGATTTTGGAACAATAATACTAAAACAAAGTTAGCGTCCATGAATTATTTATCGATGTATTGGTAATATCCTGATACTGTATTTAGGACAATATCGTTGCTTTTAGAGTAACGGAACAAATATTTTCAAAGTTTAGCTGAGATTTGACAAAATATTCTCAGCTAAATTAGCGATTTCTTGTGTACAAATTCTATTCGTTTACTTAACTTAGATACACATGAACTTATTAAAATTATTCGATATCAAGAAGACAGCAATAGCAGTCTTCTTATTGGTTATCACGGAATTCACATATGCGCAGAATAAAGATAGAAGACCCAATATTGTTTTTATTATGGCAGATGATCTTGGTTATGGGGATCTTGGTGTCTATGGTCAACAAAAAATTGAGACTAAACATATAGATTCATTGGCGCGTAGGGGGATGAAGTTCAATAACTTTTATGCAGGTACCTCTGTCTGTGCTCCTTCACGATCTGCCCTAATGACGGGACAGCATACTGGCCATACTTACGTTAGGGGGAATAAGGAAATCGAACCCGAGGGGCAGCAACCGCTGGCAGATTCGGTACAGACCATTGCGATGCTATTGCAAAAAGCGGGTTATGTGACGGGGGCTTTCGGAAAATGGGGCTTAGGAATGGTGAATACCACTGGGGCTCCGGATCAGAAAGGATTTGATGAGTTTTATGGTTACAATTGCCAACGTCAATCCCACCGTTACTATCCTACCCACCTTTGGCATAATAAAGAACGTATTGAGCTTAAAGGTAACGGGTTGTTGGCAAAAAGCCAATATGCGCCAGCTTTGATCCAAGAGAGAACCCTCGCCTTTATTGATGCGAATAAAGACAAACCTTTCTTTCTCTTTGTACCTACCGTGCTGCCCCATGCCGAACTTTCTGGCCCAGAAGATGGGTATTATCAGCAATATGCCAATTCATTTGATGAAAAACCACACAAAGGAAATGATTACGGGCCACAGGCAACTGTTCCAGGTTATGCTAGTGTAGAGAAACCGCATGCAATGTATGCAGGTATGGTAAGTCGAATGGATGCTTATGTTGGTCAAATTGTAGAAAAACTACGTCAAAACCACTTGCTTGACAATACGGTCATCATATTTACAAGTGACAACGGCTCGCATAAAGAAGGAGGAGCAGATCCTAATTTTTTCAATAGTTCTGGAGGTTTGCGTGGAAATAAGCGCGATTTGTATGAAGGAGGTATCAGGACGCCGTTCATCGCCTATTGGCCGGGAAAAATAGCGGAGGGGAAGACATCAAACTATCTGGGGGCGTTTTGGGATATTATGCCAACGATGGTCGAACTCGCTGAGGCAGATAAACCCAAATATAAAGATGGGATTTCTTTTGTCCCTACTTTATTGGGGCGCAATAAACAACAAAAACAACATGATTATCTCTATTGGGAATTCCATGAAGATGGAGGACGTCAGGCCTTACGAAAAGGCGACTGGAAACTCATTTTGCAGAAAGTAACTACTGGTACTCCGGCTAAGGAACTGTACAATCTCAAACAAGATCCAAAAGAACAGAACAATGTAGCGAACAGCAATCCGAAAAAAGTACAGCAATTGCAACGCTTGATTGAGAAAGCGCATGTAGAGAGTGCTATCTTTCCGTTGACGACTAATACTAAATAAAAAATAAGTCATTTACAAAAAGATTTGGCAAACGGAATAAATCTGGCCGCCTGGAACATCCAAGGGGCCAGATTTATATCTATCACATTATTTTTTCGATAGGATGCTTATTATTCTCGTATCGTCCGTATCCTGATGGCGTTAATTTTTCTGTATATCAATTAATATTTTGACTTCGGTGGGATCATTAACCAAAGCTTCAAATCCTTCTGAAACGATATTGTCTAAGATTATTTTGCGTGTCACAAGTTTTTCTACTGGCATACGTCCACTATCGATAAGGGCGATAACCTGGGGAAAGATATTACGATAAGCAATAATACCTTTAATTGTGATTTCCCGCAGCACCTGATCCAGTGCATCGGTCGCAACAGGTTTGCCAAAAAGTGCAACTAAAACAGCCGTTCCGCCATTTTTTAAACTATCAATTCCTGTTGTATAAGACGCTTGTACGCCCGCGCAATCAAGAAACACATCTACTCCGAGCCCCGTAATGGACTTAACTTTTTGTGGTATACCTTCTTCTTTTGCATTGATGATATGGGTAGCACCAATGGCTTTAGCTTTCGCCAAACGTTTGTCTGCGATATCAGTCACAATAACTGTTGTTGCACCTGCGGCAAGCGCAGCCTGAACACATAGTAAACCTATTGGACCAGCTCCAGAGACTAATACAGTTTCTCCGATTTTAAGCCCGCTTTGGAGCACTGCATAAACTGCTACAGCAGCAGGTTCCACTAATGCCCCCTTTTCGAACGACATGCTATCTGGTATTTTGTGCACCATATAATCTTCGACGACAGCATACGGAGCAAATCCACCATTACTGGATAGACCTACAAATCCCAATGGTTCAGATAAATTATATGCGCCATTTGCGATAAAAGGACTATCGAAATTCTTAAAAATCGGTTCTACGACCACACGGTCGCCTACTTTTAAATGATGGACACCTTCACCTATCGCATCTATAACTCCTGAAAACTCATGGCCTAATGTGGTGGTTCCTTGATGCCCATTTAGTGGATAAGGTTGATCTACTGGAATTAATTGGGGACCGTGTACATATTCATGTAGATCAGATCCACAGATTCCTGCGAAATGAACAGCTATTTTAACTTGACCAGTCTTCGGTTCAGGGATTTCCGTTGATTCTACTCTGATATCTTTTGCTGCATACCATCGTGCGGCTTTCATTGTATTCATGTTATCTCCGTTTTTGAATATACACCAAGGTAAGCAGAATGATTAGCGATCATCGTGATCCATATCTCAAACGTAAATGAGATGGATCATTTTAGCCGAAGACATGTAGAAAATTACTTTTATTATTTCCAAGTTTATAATGCTGGTAGGACTGAATTCTGACCTTTATGTCGTTGGTGGCAAAAATTCCTGTTGCGTCAGCGGTATCGTACACAGTATCCATGAGTTCCTCGGGAGCTATCATTTGAAGAATATCTTGTGAGCAGTCTATAATAAAATGAGGCATAAGTAATATATCTGTTCTTTACCTAACAGTAGGAATTCGAAATTGTTTATCAGGATTTTATCGTCTCTAAAAGTTGATTATCAATTTAGTTTTCTCTATGGTGGAGAACTTATAATTTACAGAAAACGACTTTTTTAGAAGTTAGTCAGTTGTTCACGTGCTTTCATACGCCCTGTCTTAAAGTAAAGAGCGCATGAAAAAGGTGAATTGTATTCAAGATGAGTGCTGTATCGAAAGATTAGCTCATATTGTGCTAATCATTATTGTGATTTTCCGTTGCAAATGAAAATTTTATTGATTTTTCTGGATAGGTTTCCATACTCATACGACTGGTATTTTTGATGATACTTTTTAAGCTGACCCGATCACCTAATTTAAAATAAGCTTCTACGGTTTGATAATCCAATAGATAAGGGCCACAAAAGTAATTTCCATTCGCATCTTTTTCTATGGTTCCTTGATAAAGGCCCGCTTTTGTTTCTTTTGGCATATTGTGTTTAATTTTGAAAACAAATGTAGCAAGAGTAATTGGTAATTCAGAATCAATAGTAATATTCGCTTGCTGATGGCTTAATCAAGCAGTACTACCTACCAATCATGAGGAATCAGAAAGCAGCTATATCGTTCAGGTTTCTTCGATATTAGGCTTGGCAAGCTTCGCGGCAATGGGACTTTACAACGCATCCAAATTTAAATTTGAGGGATTAAGTGAAACGTTTGCTTCCGAAGTGAAAGCATTTGAGATCCACATGGCCTTGGAGGAACCAAATGGTTATGCTTTCAACATTTGGCATACTAGGATTATTACAAACCTAGTCCATAAGAAAAACTGTTTCTACTGCTGAAACTTTTGGTCAGGTGGAAGTTACTTCCTCTGCTATTATCAAACTCGTTGAAACTGAAAACACGCCCTTACGACTGTTTTCGGAAAATTAGTGCGACCATTTGTAAAACAACAGCACGATGAGAAGCTAAAACTTTGACAAGAAGGGATTGAAGTTGCCGTGACGGCTCAAGGTTAAATACCCCTATTATATTCTCAAAGTTCCTATAGCCTGCTAAAGGAGCGTATTCTGCAATTGGATACGCTCTTTTTTTGTTTGGGTAGGATGTAAAGACGCAAACTTCAAAAAGCTATAGGATGGAAAACCAACTTAGGACGTTTACAAAGCTAAGAGATAGCATGTATACCTTTGTTTCTTTTAAGATATAAAATATAAAGAGATGGAACGTAACAATTATTAAGGCGATTGCAACATCCAGTCGGATCTTAGTGTATTTGTTTTAATTTTATTTAGTATTTTAACCTGCTGAATATTAAAGCATGAGTTAAAAAGAACATTATTATGATAAAGACTTTTTTTACCATTGCCGCTTGCCTGGCTATATCATTTGTTTTTGCTCAAAGGCCCCAGGTACAGGTTGACGAGGGAGCTATAGAAGGAATTACGTTGTCCAGTAGAGTGGAAACATTTCGTGGAATTCCTTATGCAAAACCACCCATAGGCGATCTTCGCTGGAAGGAGCCACAACCAGCCGATCATTGGACAGGAATTCGTAAGATGGATGGTTTTGGAAGCTCACCGATGCAGAAACCAATCTATGGTGATATGAGATTTCGCTCTCAGGGTATAAGCGAAGATTGCCTCTACCTGAATGTTTGGAGACCAAAAGTAGGAATTACAGGTAAACTTCCTGTTTTAGTTTATTTTTATGGTGGTGGTTTCAATGCGGGAGATGGATCAGAAAACCGTTACGATGGCGAGAGTTTTGCCAAAGCAGGGATAATTGTTGTTACAGTCAATTACCGTTTGGGAATTTTTGGTTTTTTTGCCCATCCAGAATTGACCAAGGAATCATCGAGACATGCCTCGGGAAATTATGGTCTTTTAGATCAGTATGCTGCATTAAAATGGGTTCAAAAAAATATATCCGCTTTTGGTGGGGATCCTGATGAAATTACTATTGGGGGTGAATCAGCCGGAAGCATGTCTGTATCTGCCCAGATGGCTAGTCCTCTTTCCAAGGGACTGTTTAAGCGTGCCATTGGTCAAAGTGGAAGTGTTTTTAATTTGAGATATGGTACTGTTTCCCTTGTAGAGCAAGAACAACAAGGTATCGCATTTGCCACCAAGGTAAATGCGCAAAACCTTAGTCAGTTGCGTAAAATTCCTGCAAATGAACTACTAGACCGCGCAAGCGAGCCCGGTGCTTTTATGACACGTCTGATCGTAGACGGCTATTTTTTTCCTAAATCACCGCTGGAGATATTTGAAGGGGGAGAACAGTCGAAAGTTCCCCTGCTTGCCGGCTGGACCTCTACAGAAGCTCCTTATGCTGCCTTTATGGGAAAATCCTATCCATCACCGGGCAACTATGAAAGGTTAGTACGGGAGCAGTTCGGCGCTAAAGCTGATGACGTACTCAAATTGTATCCCGGAAAAACAGAAAATGAGGTTATCAAGTCAGCCACTGCCCTGGCCAGCGATAATTTTATTGTTTATAGTACTTGGAAGTGGCTCGAGCTACAACGAAAGAATAGTGGTCAGCCAGTATACGTCTATACGTTTAGCAAGGCACGCCCGCCGATGAGTCCAGCCTATAGCGATGTGCAGACAGGACTTGCTGGAGGGATAAGTAAAAAATCTGCCAATGCTACGGACAAAGGGAATCTGCCGCCAGCTCTACTGGGAGCTTCTCATGCCAGCGATATCGAATACCTATTGGGAAACCTGAAGAGCAATGATGTCTTTGCTTGGACGGAAGAAGATTACAAAGTATCACAGCTCGGACAGCGCTATTTTATGAATTTCATTAAAACCGGCAATCCCAATGGGGAGGATCTTGCTATATGGCCAAAAACCACAGCAACAGACAAGTTTATGAATATACTTAACTTAAATATTGAGGTACAGGCATCTCCTGAAGAATTTAGAGATAGGTATCTTTTTCTTGATGGTTTATTTGTCGAAAAGGAACATCAGGCTAAGGTGGGTAAGTAGATTGTCGGTATTACCTGGTTAAAAAGAAAAAAATATGGCAAAAAATAGAAATTCATATGATTTCCAAAAAGGTTGAAACGCTAAAACCTCGAATACTGGGAAATGCGCTTTTAAGTTTCTTTGCTAAACACTTAGCGTTAGTTTGAGTTATCATATTCTATGAAATGTTTGTTTGCTACATGCAATGAAATGGTGATTTACAACTTTCAATTGCATTTATAAAATACAAGATATCGCTTAGACAATTTAAATGCTTTCGCACAATCCTTTTGATCATACGTTTACTTGCAATGAGCAACCTTTTTGCTAATTTGCACAACTGTCAATACAAGAGTTATTGATCGGTAAAAAATACTAGAGAAGCAATTTAATAGCAATAATGCACGCAAAGTTTATCGAACTTATTACACAACATGTCACTCTTTCTGATTTGGAAAAGGATCTGTGCAAGCGTTTTACGGAACCCGTTTTGTGTCCCAAAAACCATATCCTCGAAGAGGAGGGAAAGATTCCAACTTATTTATATTTTGTTGTATCGGGATTTGTTCGTTTGTTTCATTATAACGATAAGGGGGATGAAGTGACTACACATATTAACTGCCCGCCAGGTTTTATCACCTCGTATATAAATTTCAATAGTCAAACCCGATCAGATGAAAATCTAGAATGTATTACCGAATGTGAATTATTGCGCATTAGCAAGAAAAACCTAGACCTTTTAATACAAATACCTTCATTCAAAGATTTTAGCATCTATGTGTTTCAGGAGTCATTGTCGTATAATGAGCAAAGGTCGAAGGAGCTTGCAACTCTTACTGCAGACAAACGATATCTGAAATTGATGACAGAGCATCCGGAATTATTACACAATGTACCAATGCAGTATATTGCTTCTTTTTTGGGTATGAACGCTAAAAGTTTGAGTCGTATCCGCAGAAATATCTTTAAGTAACATTTGTGAAGCGATTTTAAATTTACGAGGCGGAACTTTGCCTTATCATTTAAAATCCATACACATGACAAATAAAAATTTGGTATTGGTGTCCGGCGCTAACGGACATTTGGGCAATAATCTAGTAAGACTATTAATAAAAAAAGGCTTTGACGTACGAGCGTCGGTGCGTAATAATAGAAACTACAATTGTTTCAAAGAGCTGAATTGCGAAGTCGTCCAAGCAGACATTACTGACAAAGCTTCTTTCGTACGAGCACTTAATGGCGTCGAGACGTTCTATGCAGTAGGTGCAGCTTTTAAGCTATGGGCAAAAGATCCTCAGAAAGAGATCTACGAGGTGAATATGCATGGAACACGTAATACTATTGAAGCTGCTGCTGAGGCTGGAGTCAAAAGAATCATTTATGTGAGTTCCATAGCAGCTTTGGACTACAATAATTTGCCAATTAAAGAAAGTAATGGTTACAATTCTGATCGCAGGGATGCCTATTATAATTCTAAGAACGATGGCGAAAGACTGGCTTTTAAATTGGCAGCAGAACTCGGTGTAGAACTGGTTTCCGTAATGCCTGGAGCGATGATTGGCAGTGAGGCCTTTCTTCCTCTAAATGTTTCCTACAGCGTGTTACGATTGATTTTGACCAAACAGATACCAGTAGACACTGGTATTACTCTTAATTGGGTAGATGTAAAAGATGTAGCCGAAGGTTGCTACCTAGCGGCAGAGAAAGGGAAAGCGGGAGAACGGTATATACTTACCAATGAAAAGTGTATGAGTATTACAGATACCACCAAATTAGCACAAATACTTTATCCTGAACTAAAACTTAGTATTCCGGCCACTGTTCCTAAGTTTGTGCTTTATGCGATTGCCGGACTAATGCAATTTACAGCAAAGCTAAAGGGGAACCCACCGTTGATCACCATTAAAGATATTGCTATGTTTTCTGGACTCCAACAAGACTTTGATATTTCTAAGGCTCGAATGGAACTAGGATTTAATCCAAAAAGTAGCGAACAAGCAGTTAAAGAAGCACTTGCTTATCTTGTGCAGCACGAAGAGCTGCTTTAGCATGCTTTATGATTTTAGTTGTGTTGGTGTCGCGAGGTAGTTCAGTTTTTAATTCCATTGCTCAGGGCTGTTTAAATTACTCTTTGACGGCCCTGATGATTTACTTGCAGATCTACACTTAACCTAATTCAATCGATGAATAGGATTATTAATGAGAACGATTGCGTAGAAATCTCGAAAGGAAAATCTAAATAATAATTATCTTGGTGTGATAACCAAGTTTCCTGTTCATAGTATAAAAGGTATCGTTTCTCTATTTTGATGAAAATTCAAAATTTTTGTTCTTTTTTATTGAGGAGTCAAAAGAAGGCTATTTTGGAACTATGGCTTGTAGGAGGTAAAGCTTCAGACATGAGGCAAAAAGAAGGGTACTCAGGTCAAAAAAATGATGCTGGAGAATCTGAAGCTGGGATGAATTTGCAGAAAAATCGAATTACAATAGAAACCTTTATAAACAAATTTTATGGTAGACATTTGGAAAAATAGATGGAAACGTACAGCTTTATTAGGCTACCTCACGTTGAGTTCAGTTTCTTTTACATTTGGACAATACTATAACTCCCAGGTCTGGAATCCCGATTTGGGTAATGGAAAGTTTAAAAATCCTATAATAAATGCGGATTATTCAGATCCAGATGCTATACGTGTCGGAGAGGACTATTACATGATTGCCTCTAGCTTCAACCATAGTCCTGGATTGCCTATTCTTCATTCAAAAGATATGGTTAACTGGACAATAATTGGACATGCTCTAAAGCGACAGGTCCCTGAATCGGTATTTAATCAAGTACAGCATGGTGGGGGAGTATGGGCGCCGTCGATACGTTACCACAATGATGAGTTTTATATCTATTACCCCGATCCAGATTTTGGCATTTACCAGATTAAGACGAAAGATATTCGAGGGGCATGGTCCAAGCCAAGTTTGGTTTTTGAAGGAAAAGGATTAATTGATCCCTGTCCATTTTGGGACGAAGATGGCAAATCCTATTTAGCTTATGCCTACGCGGGCAGCCGAGCGGGCTTGAAGAGTGTGATTGGAATCGCTCAGATGAACACCGAGGGAACAAGTGTATTGGACAGAGGCACAATAGTCTATGATGGACACGAGCTGGATCCAACCATAGAGGGACCGAAAGTTTATAAGCGAAATGGGTATTATTATTTGTTTGCTCCAGCAGGCGGTGTAGCAACAGGCTGGCAACTTATCCTAAGGTCAAAAAATATATATGGACCTTATGAGCGCAAGATTGTGATGGCGCAGAACAACTCAGCGGTAAATGGCCCTCACCAAGGGGCTTGGGTGGATACCCCTAGTGGCGAAGACTGGTTTTTTCATTTTCAGGACAAGGATGCCATGGGACGTGTTGTGCATTTACAACCCATGGTATGGAGAGCAGATTGGCCTGTCATAGGAGAAGACAAAGATGGAGATGGCATTGGCACACCAGTTATGACCTATACAAAGCCGAATGTTGGCAAGCAACTGTTCCCACAAGTAAATCCACAGGAGTCAGACGAATTTGAAACACCTAACTTGGGCCTGCAATGGCAATGGCAGGCTAATCCTGACGGTAATTGGTTAATGCCGTCACAGAAAGGAAGCCTGCGTCTCTATAGTCAGCAGGTTCCTCATGGGAGCAAAAATCTAATGGCTCTGCCAAATATTCTGACACAAAAATTTCCTGCTGATAATTTCGTTGCGACGGCTAAGATTCGGCTACGACCAAATGAAAAAGATTTAGCAGAAAAAGCGGGTTTTGTAGTTGTGGGTGAGGATTATAGCCAACTTTTTATTCGTAGAGATAATGGAGTCTTTCATCTATATTATGGAAGTTGTATGAAATCTTATGCCGGTAACGAAGAAAGCACACGTCTGTTGACTGATTTGTCAGATGATTTTGTTTACCTGCGTGTACAGGTCAAAGATGGACATAATTGTAGCTGGTCGTATAGTACTGATGGAAAAAAGTATTTGGAGGTAAAGAAATCCTTCCAAGCTAAACCTGGGAAATGGATAGGTGCTACTCTTGGCTTGTATGCTAGTCGGGATAAACAGATTAATGACAGTGGGTATGCGGAGGTAGATTGGTTTCGAATAAGCAAATAAATACAATCAAAAATAATCAACAACAAAGGGATGAATAAACGTATCGCGATAAAAGAACTACTTTATTTATGTTTAATTTTTTCACTGCTATTGCTGTGTAGCGGGCAGGTAAGATGCGCGCCAACGGAAGTGATTACGGTAGATAAACAAGGAAATGGAGATTTTAAAAGTATACAAGCAGCAATCAATACGGTGCGCGCTTTCCGTGGTGATCATTCCGTCCGGATTTTGGTAAAGAAAGGCGTTTACCAGGAAAAGATAGTAATTCCAGCCTATTTGGAAAATCTTCAACTTGTTGGAGAAGACGCCATGGAAACGAAAATTGTATTTGATGACTATGCGGGTAAGATAACAGAATGTCCGGATGAGACAGGACAGACCAAATTGGGCACATTCAGCAGTTATACATTATTGGTAAGGGCCAGTGGCGTTTTAATAAAGAATATCAGTATCGAAAATGCAGCCGGACCTGTGGGGCAAGCTGTAGCCCTTCATCTGGAAGGCGATTGTATCGCCGTTGTAAATTGCCGTTTATTGGGATTTCAGGATACATTATACCTTGGCAAAGGAAACAGTAGAAGTTATTTCTCCAATTGTTATATCAGTGGAACTACAGATTTTATTTTTGGCCCTGGGACATCATTTTTTGCAAATTGCAAGATGATCTCTTTAGGAAATTCCTACGTCACAGCCGCATCTACACCGATTGGACAAGCTTATGGATATGTCTTTCATCAGTGTGATTTTTTGAGATCGGATACGTCTGTCAGTAAAGTATTTTTGGGAAGGCCTTGGCGTCCCTATGCCCAGACTGTTTTAATAGACTGCTATTTAGAGGAGCATATTGTGCCAGAAGGTTGGAATGAATGGAAGGGGGACAAACTGTTCCCTCAGAAAGAAAAAACCGTTTTTTATGCTGAATTAGGCTCTAGGGGCGGTGGAGCTAAAGATCTTTCGAAACGAACAGCTTGGTCGCACCAGCTATCTGCTGCTAAACGCGGTGTGTATGAGTTAGAAAAGGTAATGGGAGATTGGAACATTAAAAAGATGCTCAATGAAATGGAAAGATAGTCTGGCGATCGAATTAATCAACAGTTGCATCATCTGTTTCTTATTATCGAGATGTCCTGTGCAGGCGCAAGAAAAGTTGATTCCAAAAGATACAACATATACTACCTTGCGTGTATGACGTCAAATAAAAAAGGAGCATCCTTACATAAAACCTGCAGTTGATAATTCGAGAGGGTTAGGACAAAAATAATAAGTAATAGAAGACAAAAAACCGTTGATAAAAATCTAAAAATGAAGATTTAATGTTCCCGAGACTTCACTTTATGATATTATGACAGAAAAAAGTAAAGTATATGAATTTACAGTTCGATAATCAATTTCATTATTAAATAGATAAATATCACCAATGCAAAGGATAAATTTGAGGTTATCAATTATGGTACCCTTATGACTAGAGTATCTTTTCAAGATCGGCTATTATTGATAAAGAAAGTAATGTTAAGGAATTTCACTAAACTAAGCGTATGTAAGCTGTAAGGAGGAGAATATTAAAATTATTATTTATCTTTATACCCTATGCAAAAGAAGCTGTTCACATATTATAGTTTAACGATTGGAATGATTGCCTAATACCGGGTGACCTGTTTCTTAAATCTTAGGTTTGGTAGTCATCACATTACCAAAGGGGATTTTTATGTTACAAGTCATTCGATGACAAAGGATTTAATCAATTTATTTCAATATTTTAAATAATTAAGTAGTGAATAACTTATCATTATATGGTTGGAACGACGACCTGTTCCGACTTAAAGAAAGTACACAATATAAAAATCTTTTTCATGGCCGTGTTGCTGCAGTAAACAAGACCAATTACGAAGTCATTGCCGAAAGTGGGCGACTTTTATGTGAGCTGGCGGGCAATGTGCTGTACGGGAGGCCTTCCTTCGAGTTTCCATGTGTTGGCGATTGGATTATCTTCCAACCTTTTGAGGATAATAGAGCTATAATTATAGATATTTTACCACGTAAACATACCTTATACCGAAGAAGAAGTGGTACGGAATCCGAGCGCCAAGCTATTGCATCCCATGTTGACAAAGCATTTATTGTACAAAGCCTCGATGCCAACTTCAATGCTCGTCGAATAGAACGTTTTATGGTTCAGATTTTAGAAGAAAATATTCAGCCGGTATTGATTCTAACCAAATCTGATTTGATATTCAATCGCCAACAAATAGATGTGGCGCTCAAACATATTGAGCGGCAAATACCAATATTTTTCACAAGTATCCTTTTACCTGAAACTATCCTTCCTGTACAAGAATCAATTAAACGGGGCGAAACTGTCGTGCTCGTGGGATCATCAGGTGTTGGGAAAAGTTCTTTGATCAATGCGCTATGTGAACGAACGGTATTTTCAACGTCTGAGATAAGTAAATCTTCTGGCAAAGGGCGACATACCTCCACCCGACGGGAGATGATACTGATGAGAGATAATGGGATTTTAATAGATACACCAGGGGTTAGGGAATTTGGTTTAGCTTCGGACAATCCGGAAACTTTAGCACATATTTATGATGTGTCCGATTTGGTAACATCCTGCCGTTTTGAAAATTGCACACATGTTAATGAACCTGGCTGCGCAGTTATCGAAGCTGTAAACAACGGTCTTCTAGCAGAAAATGTTTATCATAGTTATCTTAAGTTGCGAAAAGAATCCTGGTATTTTGCTGCTTCTGAACATGAAAAGCGCAGAAGAGACAAGTCTTTTGCAAAAATTTCTGAAGAGGCTAAGAAAATAAAGAAACGTTAACTAATCAGTACAGGTGCTCCATCAGCGAATGGAGCACCTAAATTAACTAGTATATGTTTTAGCCTATCTAAAAAAATCTGCTAAATTTTTTGGTTTCTGAATTTTCCAGAGGATTGGTATCATGATGGACGAACTCGCCAATATATTGGTTAAGCAAAAGCTCACGGTATTAAATTTCAGTTTATTGGAACTAATTTGTCATAGGAATTGTTAAAGTTATATCATCACAACTGAAATCGGCGAAGGCAGTATGAATACTTTGATCAAGAAATAATTGATAAACAAATAATTTAAACGGATGGAAAAGAACGAATTATACTTTCATGTAGATACCTTAAGAAAGATCCATGATGCTATTTTGGATCAGGATGAACCTTTTTATACAAAACAGTTAAAGTTTTTTAGATCACTGATTGAAGAGGGGAAGTTAAATGAATTTCCAAAAGAAATTATCAGAAAAACAGTCGATATCTTCAATCGGATAGCGGGAATAGCAGATGGCCAAAAAATGTCTGTTTCGGATGATGAATTTGACGAGCTTGATGCCGATTACAAAAAATTTGAAAATGATAAGGCGAAATAGTCTTTTTATTCTCAAATGAACATTGAGAATGCCTTATTAAATGTAACCTTAATTTAAGTAACAAGCACGCCATATTTTATTTATAGGCGTAATAACAATTTTGGCTGTAAAGACGTTGTAGATTTGTTTTCGATAACCAATCATACTTTGTGAACATAAATTGTCTAAATTTATTGAAATCTACAAACTTAACTCCTGAATCCGAATAAATTGGATTATCAGTTATATACCGGTGAGCCACTTGATGTACTTTTTTGCAAATTATATTGCATTCCTCAAGCTGCTGGTTATTGAGATACGGAAATTTGGTACCTAACCTTTCGTTAATTGGTTTCAGCCAATTTTCTCCAAATTCCAGTGATAGCTGGAGTCCATAATTTAAAATTTCGATTGATAAGTTAGTTTGGCTCATATATTACCATAAGTTTACTTAACCTATTTGGAACCACATTTGTGCCAAGAAATGAGTTTGCCTTAACTGGAGAACTATAAGGTAGATTTTCACTGCCAAAAGGATACTTCAAACATATTCTATCCGTGATCAACTATTGTGACAACGTCATTGGCCCCTAATAAACCATATTTGTAAATAACTTTAACCAATTATTATCCGCAATCAATAGTAAATCGATTTGTAAGGTAATAATATAAAAAAAATAAAATTGTATCAGTCGATATTTTCACATATAATGGGATTATGTAAAGCCTTCGTGATTACTTCTCTCAGTTTATGATCATTTTTATCTCCCCATTGTCCGAGCGCAGCGATTATGGGGATTAGAGACAGACCGAAGTCCGTCAGGCTATATTCAACTTTTGGTGGGAGGACAGGATATATCCTTTTGCTGACCAGTTCGTGTTCCTCGAGTTCTTTCAGCTGGATATTCAATACTCTTCTTGAAGCATCAGGTATCTTTCGCTGTAATTCACTCGGTCGCTGATATCCTTCGTTGATAAACCAAAGGAGACGCATTTTCCACTTGCCATACAAGACTTCACCTATGAGATCGAGGCCGCAATTTAAGTTTGGTGTTGTTTTTCTTTCGTACATATTGCAAAGTTAACCCTATGTTCCAATTGGCACAATAGGGGAAAAATTTATCCCTATGCAATTCGTAATTCCGTACTTGTACAGACCGGTATTATACAAGAACTTTGTTCAAAAGAAAATGCAAATGGAACAAAAATTTGAGTACTACAACGAATTATCCGGCAAAATTGCTTTGGTAACCGGCGGAACCAAAGGTGCTGGTAAAGCTATTGCGGAGCGGTTAAAAGAGGCGGGGGCCACCGTTATCATTACAGCACGGAACGAACCTGAGTCACCTAACGATCTGCATTTTATTTCTGCGGATCTAAGTAAGCCAGAAGGCACGGCCAAAGTGTCCACCGCGCTATTGGACAGATTTGGTAAACTAGATATCCTTATTAACAATATGGGAGGATCTGAAACTCGGGCGGGAGGATTTGCCGTTTTGGATGATAAAGATTGGATAGAAGCAATTCAAACGAACTTATTGGCATCAGTCCGTTTAGATAGAGCCTTTTTACCTCAAATGCTAACAAGGAAAACGGGGGTAATAATTCATATGGCCTCTATTCAGGGAAGATTACCACTTTATGATTCGACACTTCCTTATGCAGCTGCAAAAGCAGGATTAATTAACTATAGTAAGGGTTTGTCAAAAGAAGTGTCCCCAAAAGGAGTACGTGTATTGACCGTTTCACCGGGATGGATTATGACAGATGCATCCATAAGAATGATGGAACGAATTTCAGAAAGCTCCAACATTTCACTAGAAGAAGCAACACAAAGTGTAATGAATGCATTAGGAGGAATTCCCTATGGACGACCAGCTCAGCCTCAGGAAATAGCAGAATTAATAGGATTTCTTGTATCTCCCCGAGCAGGCTATCTAACGGGAACGGAATATATCATAGATGGCGGAACGATCCCAACAATTTAATTCGTAAAGAGATGGATTTACCTCAAGTAATAGCAGACCTCATTACTGCACAAAATAAATTTGATAGTATCGCTTATTCCAATTGTTTTTGCGAAACAGGAATCATGTTAGATGAAGGAAGAGCACATATAGGGAGAACTAAAATCTCTCAATGGATTATTAAAGGCAATAAAAAATATAATCCGGTTATGAAACCAATCAGTTTTGAAGGAGATGAAAATAAAGGTGTATTAAAAATTTAAATATCAGGGACATTTCCTGGTAGTCCATTGATTTTTACTTACGATCTCAAATTTGTCGAAAGATTGATTCAATCACTAACGATTACGGTGTAAATGGGATCGTTTGTTGTCATGCGATAATCAGTTTTTCTTTTATACGAATGACAGGCTCTTAATAAGGATTATTATTTCGTAAATTCACTTAATGAAGCTATTCCGAATTTCAACTATGCGGATAGCTTCTTCATCAAAATAAAAGTGAATGCATGAAAAGCACGAAACGAAATAGAGGTTTTTTCTTTACGCAATATGAAGAGCCGTTTCAAACCCCTTTTGATAAATTATTTAGTATTTTCAAAGAGCTGATTACGCATACTGCGGGCGATTTTGATGAGGCAATTGATTGGTTACGTCAATTGGATAGAGAGTTCAAACTGACTACTCCAGATTACACGATAGATGATTTTATTGCAGATTTGAAGAATAAAGGATACATCAGGGAGAGATTGGAGTTTGGTGGCGACGGCAGCGTAGACATCACCTCGAAGTTGGAAAAAGCTTTGCGACAGAATGCATTGGAACAGATTTTTGGAAAGATGCGAAAAGGAAATTCTGGCAATCATAAGACGAATCACCAAGGGCGGAGCGACGAAAATATGGGCGATTTTAGAAGTTATCAGTATGGAGATAGCTTAGAGAAAATCGCATTAACGGAGAGCCTTAAGAATGCACAGATTAATCATGGGATAGGAGAGTTCGCGTTATCAGAAAATGACCTAGTTGTAGAGGATACGCAGTATAAATCGCAGATGAGTACGGTGTTAATGATCGATATCAGCCATAGCATGATTCTATACGGGGAAGACCGGATCACACCTGCAAAAAAAGTGGCCATGGCCTTGTCAGAGCTTATCCTCACTCGGTATCCCAAAGACTCTCTTGATATCATCGTATTCGGTAACGATGCATGGCCAATATCTATAAAAGACCTACCATATTTGCAGGTTGGGCCCTTTCATACAAATACTGTTGCTGGCTTACAGTTAGCGATGGATATACTTAGACGGAAGCGACATGCAAACAAGCAAATATTTATGATTACCGATGGTAAACCGAGCTGTTTAAACATGCCAGACGGTACCTATTATAAGAATCCAATGGGCTTAGATCCATTTATTACCAGCAAGTGCTATAGCATGGCAGCACAGGCTCGAAAGTTGGGCATCCCTATTACCACCTTTATGATTACCTCAGATTCCTATCTACAGTTATTTGTGGACGAATTTACGGCGTCAAATCAGGGTAAGGCTTATTACACAGGACTTGGAGATTTGGGACAGATGATTTTTGAGGATTACGAAGAAAATCGTAGAAAAAGGATACGATAAAACATTACTTTAACGATAACAAGATACTAATCTAGCGCGATTTCTGCGCGTCATTATAAGAATATATGGATTATACGAAGATTACAACATTTGGTGCATTGAAAGCTTCAGGTTACAAACCGAAGACGATAAAAGAAGAATTACGGCAAAATCTGATTGCAAAGATAAGCAAAGGAGAAACTGTATTTACAGGCGTATATGGCTATGAGGACACGGTTGTTCCCGAACTTGAAAGAGCTATTCTCTCCAAGCACAATATTAATTTCCTTGGGCTCCGTGGTCAGGCTAAGACACGTCTAGCACGGCTTATGGTTAATCTCCTGGATGAGTATGTGCCAGTGGTACAAGGCTCAGAGATCAATGATGATCCCTATCAACCTATATCCCGGTATGCAGTGGAACTTTTGAAGGAAAATGGTGATGATACAGCGATAAATTGGCTCCATAGAAGTGACCGTTTTGCCGAAAAACTTGCTACACCAGATGTGACTGTAGCTGATTTAATCGGCGATGTCGATCCTATCAAAGCAGCCAATTTGAGATTGAGTTATGCCGATGATCGCGTGATTCATTTTGGCATGATTCCGCGCGCAAATCGCTCGATATTTGTTATCAATGAACTGCCCGATCTTCAAGCCCGGATTCAAGTTGCACTTTTTAATATATTGCAAGAGGGGGACATCCAGATTCGCGGATTTAAGTTGCGCCTCCCATTAGATATACAGTTTGTGTTTACCGCCAATCCGGAAGATTACACCAACAGAGGAAGTATTGTGACGCCGCTGAAGGACCGGATAGGATCACAGATCTTAACACATTATCCTACGTCAGTTGAGATAGCGAAGGCAATCACTGCTCAAGAGGCTAATTTAGAAGCCGCACAAAAGGAACATATATACGTTCCTGAATTAGCGCGTGAATTAATTGAGCAGATCAGTTTTGAGGCTCGAGATAGTGAGTATGTTGACGAGAAAAGCGGCGTCAGCGCGCGGATGAGCATTACGGCATTCCAAAATTTATTAAGTACTGCAGAATTACGAATGCTTAGAAACGGCGGGGGAGCCACTGCTATTCGCTTAAGTGATTTTATGGGGATCGTGCCAGCAATAACGGGTAAAGTAGAACTCGTTTACGAAGGCGAACAAGAGGGCGCAGCTACTGTCGCTATGCAGTTAATCGAAAATGCTGTAAAAAGTTTATTCCCGATCTTGTTTCCCAAAGTTGAGAAACTGGAAAAAGAAAACGAACGCTATCCGTACGATGATATTGTTCGTTGGTTCTCAGAGTCAGAGGGTATTGAACTGTCCGACGAACTTTCTGAAACAGATTACCGGCGCCTGTTAGATCAAGTCATACCTATTCGCACCTTGATAGAGGAGTACCAACCACATACCAAACCCGAAGATCAATATTTCCTGACTGAATTTGTCCTCTGGGGGCTGTCGCTAAACAACAAATTAAGTAAATATAGACTAGGCAATGGTCTGCAGTTTCAAGATAATTTTCACGGGTATCTGAGAAATAATTTATAGTAAATCGACAGGGAAGGCTACTAAGATGCAAGACTTCACATAAAAGAAGTTTTGACCTAATTTATCCGAGCTGAGCTTGATGGATTCTCTGAAACTCGAGCAAGATAACTTAATTCTGTTGAAGTTATCTTGCTTTCCTTTGGTCGCGAATGCCAATGCAAATAGCTTAATTTCAGAAACAATATAATCTTTAATTATTGGTTAGAGGTGATAAGTTGTAAAGGACAACTTGTCTAAATTTCCTAGGTATTTTATATTGATCAGTTGGGGAAAAATAGCAAAGAAGCTAAAGTCCCTCATTTTAGCTGCAGAACTATCAAATAACATTTAAAATTGTAACCTTTTTGTTTTAGCCATACTCAATTGTTTTATAAGCATAGGTTTAACCCTTATAAAATAAATAAAATGGAAACTATACAACTAAAACAAAATGTCCAACTCGTTTTCAATATTTTAAAACTTACTTTTACTATAGTTCCTGTGGTAGCGGGGTTGGATAAGTTCACCCATATACTGTGTGACTGGACTCAGTATATCAATCCTTCTATTCTCAATATGCTACCTTTTTCTGGGGCTACATTCATGATAATTGTTGGAATTATTGAAATTATTGCTGGGATTTTAGTATTTGTAAAACCTAGTGTAGGTGGCTTAATAGTCTCAGCATGGCTAGTTTTGATTGCATTGACATTATTAGCTGGCTGGAATTTTGCTGATGTTGCCGTGAGGGATTTAGTGATGGCTATTTCAGCTTTTTCTATGACGAGATTAGCTTCGATCACTGATAATAGATGAAAACAGAAGTAAAATATACTGACAAGGAATTAATTGAAAAGGTTCTGAATAAAGAGACAGCTATTTTTGAATTAATTATTCGGCGGAATAATCCGTACTTGTACCGGATCGGGAGAATGTACCGTTTCAATCATGAAGATACGCAAGACCTGATGCAAGATACCTATATCGAGGCGTTTACTCATCTTCATCAATTTGAAGGAAGGTCATCTTTCCGTACCTGGATTTCCAAAATAATGCTTCACCAATGCTATCGTAAGACCCAAAAATGGTATTCAAAACATATGGAATCGCTTGAAAATAACTGTCAGGTTATTGAAAATTTTCATAATACCGAAACATCAAATATTGTGATAAACAGAGAACTAAATTCAGTCATTGAAAAAAGTCTACTCAATATTCCGGAGGAGTATAGGACTGCTTTTACTCTAAGAGAAATCAATGGATTAAGTGTTCGCGAGACTGCAGAACTTTTAGAAATCAGCGAAAGCAACGTGAAAGTCCGTGTAAATAGGGCTAAAGCTTATTTGCGAAAGGAAATTGAGAAGTTTTATGTCAAAGAAGAAATTTTTGGGTTTAATCTGATCTACTGTGATGCTATGGTGTCACGTGTGATGCATAAAATTAAAAAAATATACCCAGATAATTCCTGATAAACTTTAAAAGAATTAAAATGGATTAAAAAAATAAGCAATGGGCTAATATTTAAAGTTAGCCCATATGCGGTGCCTAATAATGCGATGTTCGATCTAGATAGTTGTTTCATCTAAGTCTGAGGGCGGTGCCTGAAGCTGGGCTGGAAGTCCCTCTGCGTCATTCGCTTCTTCCTGTTCGCCAATTTCTTGATCGTCAATTTCCTGTTCATCAATTTCTGGAAATGCATTTTCGCCCTCAATTCCTACCTCTTCGTCAAAGCCTAAATCATCCTGATCAGGCATTTCGGGAGCTTCATCGGGTTCGTTTTCGGGAAATTCTTCTTCTGGACTATTTGGTATATCGTTCGGAAGATTCTCCGGGCCCGTTTGTGATACAATCGCGAATGCAATGATCTGCGTACCTTGATGCGGATCTTGCGTTATTTGGTTTTTGTTCATAGTCTACAAATCTTTTTATATAAAGAACTTCACTAAGCCTATTACAGTTAACTGATTAACTACGCAATACGAGCCATTTTATACTTGAAATAAATAGCTGACTAAGTATTGTGTTTTTTGGATATAAACATATCTTAATTTTGGGGCTGGTATATATGCTTGAATAGGAGCATATGTACTCTCGTCTCGAATTCGAGATGAGAAAAAAATGTAAGCATAAGATCGACGATAGTAAACAGCTGCACCTTATTCCATTGAAGACAGTCGTCGGACATTTCACCCTTCGACCTTTTTAAGAATAAATTCTTTTAGCCTAGACAAACGTTCGATAGGAAGCCGTTGTACGTGATTAATACGAATTTTACATCCGCTTTGCTTGACATGAGTAAAAAGTAAGTTGCTATCATACGAAATTTCAAACGGTTGAGATAGTTCGATCGGTTGGCTTATTTTACCTAATACAGCGTACTCCAATTCCCCATTTGAGGTAAACCTTTTGATGACGCATTTATCCTTGTATGCGGGTCGTATACAAAACCAAGCCCCATCACCCACACCGCCGAGATATTGTGCATCATGAGGTACAGTAGTAGGTTTATAAAAAAAGCTCATTGAGCCAATGCTTTTATCATTGGGCAGAAGCTTTGCTTTTTTTAGTTTTACACTATCTCCCAGATTCTTCAATAGAAATCCTAGGGACTGCAAACGATTCATTTTAAAACGTTTTAAACCTTGCTCCTCTGAATAAGAATATATCATCCGGTCAGGCACTACATTAACCACATTGCTAATTGGGCTTGCTTTAATTGTTTCAGGAAAATTGATGCTGTGACTCCAATTGTATCGTATAGACGCGCGTCTCAGCATACGGGCAATAAAGCGTGAACAATTATTATTACTATGTGATATTGCACCATATGGGTAACTCCCTTGACGTACACAGTCGTCACCATAAGTTTTGGCGAGCATAAAGTTAATGTCACGTGCGATAGAGAAGTAAAGAATACCCGCTCCATTAAAGACAGATTTCAATGCTTCAAACTGTTCGACAATTTCGTCAAGGTTAGCAATGTGTTCGTTTTCAAACGTTACCTTTAGATTGATGTCTAAGTGAGGGTCAGAAAATTTGGATCGTGCACGTCCGTATCCCCGAGGTGTGATATAACGTCCAAAGTCGTAATAAAGCATTTCACCGGTTTCCCGTTTAATTAAAACGATACCAGTGTGACCGACTTTAAAATTTAAATTCTTTACAATGCCGATTTTTTTAAAAAACATCATCCATTTTTCGTCTCCACGAATTGTGGCATTTGGCCATGTTAAAATAATGGCTATATCGTTGTAGGTTATATTTGAGTACATGGAACTTATCTTAAAATTTGAGTTTACGGTAATAGGAATTTTGGTAAGTTGTGTTCAGTCACTATGTGATAAATAGTTTTAAGTTTTCGCACCAAAGGAAAAAACGTGTCAGCTCATGTTGGTTCAACCCGTCAAAATGAAAAATTTTATGCGGAAAGGGCAGGGCATTGCAGTATACACCGTTTTTTGAGAAAATCAGTACAAATTTTTTATTAAGGCTGTTTCTCGCTTCAGTATCTGCATTAGGGAAAAAAGATTCTATCGAATCATCCCTAAAAATTAAGTACACTATACAATCATATTGACTCTTAATAACTCGATAATCCTCATTTTTATCCAAATCGGCACGAACATATATCTCATTTCCATTGTTCCATAAAAACTCTGCAATATTGTCGATTAAAGCTTGTTTTTGCTGATTTTTATCATTAATCAATAAATATTTCATTTTCAAATACTTTTAAAACTACACACCACATTTCAAAGCCAGTCCTCGAAAACTGCTTTAAGAAAAATTGTCATCGTTTCCACCGTTTATGTGTCCACAGCCAACCGTACGGTTCTTCCCTAATATTTTCTGTTAGTAGATCGACGTACTTTTGGGTTATTTCGCCTTCTGCCGTAAGTTCTGCATGAGAGCATATCGGAATGCAAGCAATTTTGTAGTTTCCTTTTGATAGCTGTGTAATATGCAGATAGATAACTGAGGTACTCCCTTTGCGAGCCAATTTCTCCAGACCTGAAAAAAAATATGTTTGCTGATTCAAAAAGGTAAATTTATAATTTTCATCTTTTGTGCGCGGACTTTGGTCTGCAAGAAAAAGATAAACAGCTGGGGCTGAGTTTTTGGATAGAATATGGCGCACTGCTGTGTGATCAGCTAATAGCTTCACACCAAAACGTGACCTTAGTTTAATCATCAATCTGTCCATCGTTACAGACCTAAGGGGTCTGTAAATGGCGTAGATTTGCTGGCGTATTTTGTATGGCATGAAATTTAATATTTCCCAATTGCCACAATGTCCTAAACAGGCAATAACGTTTCGGTCCGAGTTTATATACTGATCTACCAACGCTAGATTCTCAAATGTTATTTTTTGATCAAGCTCCTTTGCTGGAGCAGAGATACTTTTTATAATTTCAGCAAAATAGGAGAAAAAGCAAGCATAAAACTTTTTTGCGATAGCGTGTACTTCTCCATATCGTTTTTCGGGAAATGAACGTGCAATATTTTGGAGTACTACCGCTTTCCTATACCCAATAAAGTGATAAACAATGAAAAAAGTAAAAGAAGCCGTTGCATATAGAAATCCGATTGGTAACAAACTCATGGCATAGATAACTATATATATACCTCTATATGCAACAGTCTGTAAGGCTTGCTTCATTTTCATTGGTTAAAATTTATTTTTACACCAATGGACGCATAGGGAGAGACCGAAAAATGATAGTCATTATCACCTGCAAATACCCCTTTCAAAGTTCTGTCGCTGTAAGTAGCGGGGCGGTACAGGTTTAGGCCTGCCATGCCAGTAAGTGTTACCCCTTTCGTCCCAACTTTTACTTCGGGGCGGAATCCAGTAACAATATATTGATGGGAAAATATCACATCTTTACCGTCCTTTTGCAGAAGGGCAACCTGCCCATTCATCTCAAGTGCATATGCCAGTCTGAGTTTCTCGTTGAACTGATAACCTGCGGATAACTCGAGTCCCTCGATCACTTCAACATTTACATCGTATTTCCCTTGGAGCTTCCATTTAACATAAACTGCGGGGAATATCATAGGATACCCCAGAGAACTATTGATCGCCGCACCTCCGCCAATATCCAGATTCGGATTCAGATGACGGATAAAAACAAGGCCGCCACTTGCGAGCATATTTTTAAAAGTAATTTTGGAAAAATCGGTAGTAGGAGAAAAAATGCCCATTCCTGCACTTGCCCGCATAGACCACCTGTCGTTTAAGGGGCGTAAATGATAAACGCCCAACTGTAAATTCATAATTTCAGACACCATGGGTTGCGAAAAGTTTCGGTTTTTCAAGGAGACATATGCACCTCCAAAACCAATTCCCCAAGCTGTCGGACGATTGTTCTCATTCAATTTCAGGGATAAGGGCATACTGAACATTCCCTGATAGATCATGGCTGAGCCCTTTGCATTACCAATTTTTTCTCTCGGTTTCTCGCCAGGAGGTAAATAATAGTAGCCCGAATTTCCAATGTACTCTGTCCTGAAGGACAGCTGCTGTGCGTTTGATTCTAGCGATAACAGCATAGCTAATGTTGCTAAGAATAATATTATTGACTTCACGATTTTAAAATTATATTTATACTTGCTTTGTCTTTCGAACAAAAGAATGATGAAAGAGGTAATACTGAAAGCTATTAACCATGGATTTCAGAATCTACAGGATGAAATTGCGTATAGAAAGAATGGAATAAATTCTTAAGTGCACCAATGTAAGCAGCTATTACGCACCGGGCATCAGGTGTTATGCTTTTGGTATGCTTCTGAACCTCGGTACGTAATCTGTTTCTAGTAGATTTCTGATTCTTAAAATTTATAGGCTAATCCCAGGGATGCACCATTGTTTTTCATCGCGCCTCCTTTGGCTTTGTGCAAATCTGCCAGCCCGAATTGATAACTTGCATTTATTTGCCAATTTTTATCAAAGTCATAACCGATAATAGCACCCAGACCATAATCAAAGCGGTTCATAGCTGGTCTGTTTATTGCGCTGCTATTTTTGAATAGGCTGACACCATCAGACTTCGTCATGATTCCATAGCCGATATACGGACCAGCTCCTATAAAGGCTTTTCCGCTCCCTATTTCGCCCTGTACAATTCCGTATAGTGGAATTTCCACGCCGAAAGATTTAATTTTATTAGATGTTTTATCTGTTATAGTCTCCAGCTTAGAGGTTCTGTAATACAGATCGACACCCGATTGCAGCGCAAAATTTGGACTTAGATCATATTTAATGAAACCGCCGACCGAACCGCCTATGTTCATTTTACTATTGAATCCTTCCATATTACCACTTAGCCGATATTTGGAAAGGCTTGTTCCGGCTTTGAAACCGATTGATACAGGGTTGTCTTGTGCTGATAATTGAGCGGAGAAAATCAATGCGCCTAATCCGATAAAAAATGTAAATACGTTCTTTTTCATTGTTCTAAAGTTTTGAAGTTATTTTTTAATTCTGAACAAAAGAACGATGAACGGTGCATGTATGGAATGTGTAAACGATAGGCTTTAGAATCCAATAAATGAAATGCAATATCCGAAGGATAGATTTTTCTGCAACAAGTTATTGCAGGATGCCATCCATCCATTTTAGAAAGTCCGGTACGCGTACACGGCTCACCAAAACCTCATGTGGGCATTCCGGCGAAAAGGAAAGTTTCAGTCGGCTGTTAAAGTATTTTGCGACATTTTCAATGGCTTTTACGTTCCCTATGCAATTACGTGATACACGGAAAAACAAACGGCTATCAACCTGCTGCTCCAATTGGTCTAATGTATAATTAATGATATATCGTCTATCGTTGAATGTATGCAGGAATACGACCCCATCTTCACTATAGAAGTGAGCAATATCCTTGGTTTCTATATAATGATAGTTTTCTCCTTTGGATATTAGGAAACGATTTTTGGTTTTAAATGACAGCAGTTGCTCAAAATTATTCGTATTGTTTTTAAAAGGGGAGTTATGAAAAATGTTCTCAAATTTGGTTAATGCAGTCTCTAATTCATTCTCATCAAATGGTTTTAATAAGTAATCGATACTGTTAAGTTTAAACGCTTTGATGGCATGTTCATCATAAGCTGTCGTAAATATAACTGGTATAGTAATTTCTACATGGTTAAATATTTCGAAGCAGTTGCCGTCTGCGAGGCGGATATCCATAAGAATCAAATCAACATTAGATTCTTTGAGAAATCCGATGGTATCTACCACCGTTTTAGTTTGCTTTTCCAAGATATAATCTGGACGTAATTTTATCATCATACGTCTCAGTTCCTCGTATGCAAAACGCTCGTCTTCTACTATCAGGTAATTCATGAATGTATATAAGGGATTTTTACAATAAACATGTGTTCGGCATGCTCTACCTTTACTTCTTTAGCATGGATTTTATATTGTTTGGTAATATATCTTAATCCGATCCCGCCTTTGTCAGTACTGCCTGACGGCTGGATATTGTTTTCGACCGTAATATAATCGTTATCAATATTAATTGTAATATTCAATGTTGACTCTTCGGTTGCGATATTGTGCTTGAATGCGTTCTCTATCAATAGTTGAAGAGTAAGCGGTATAATTTTGTTTTGTTCACTGAACGCTATTTTATTTACTGTAAAAGTAAAAGCATTTTCAAACCTCATTCTCATCAGGAATATATACGAATCCAAAGCGAGCAATTCTTCCGCAATAGACACCACCGGCTGTTGCGTAAGAGATAGTACATATCGATAAGTTTTAGATAGCGCTTTGGTAAACTTGTTGGCATTTTCCTGATTTATATATATCAATGAAGACAGTACATTTAGGGAATTAAACAGAAAATGAGGATTTATCTGTGACCTTAGCGTTTCATGTTGGAACAGTAGAACTTGACGTTTGACTTTCTCGGAATCCGCGATGGCTTTTTGCTCGGATTGGAAGTAATGAATTAATTCGAATACCAACAAAATAGGGATATTTGCGGCCATCGCAAACGCAAATTTGACGGAAAAGGAAGGTAATCCGTCCCTAGGAACAAGAAATATATCGTATATCAAAAAATTGAAAATCCATAGTAATATCAGGCATATTAAGGTTATACCTAAAATGTCTGCCACAATACGCAAAAATATATTTTTGGAATAAGGTAGATATTTGTTCAAAATCAACAATAAACGGTAATCTGCTATACACATCGCAAAGATTACCACATAATGAGCCGATAATTGTTTATGGAAATTATTCCATAAATCTTCTTTCATTAAAATAATGCTGAAAAGCATTTGGCACAAAGCATATATCAGTGTTGAGAAGAAAAAGATAACGAATCTTTTTACATTTATTCTTTTTATTTGAACCATTCTTCAAAAATAAAGTTTCCATGTAATATTTTTTGAGAATAACTTCGGTTTTCCGATGAAGTTTATAATTTAGGGGATGAATTTAACGTCTTCTTCCTAGAGAGCCTAATCCGTTGAAACATCGGGAATTTAGTGAGCTAGCTCTGGCGTATAAAAAATCCTTGTCAAATTTTGAATGACAAGGATTAATTTTCTATCAAATCATTGCATTAATCAATGGCGATATTGTTGATTGCTTTTTCCAATGATGTTTCCATAATTCCGGGGATTGAAAGCCCTTCAGCGCGGAAAACACTGATGTCTGAAATACCATAAAACCCAAAGATATTTTTGATGTAAGGAATATTAGAGTCGTATAGCTGATATGGTCCTTCTGAATAGATATTTCCAGAAGTAAAAGCAACATAGAGTTTCTTGTCGGTTAGCAAACCTTTTGGTCCATTTTCATCATATTTAAAGGTATATCCCGCTCTTGAAGTAAAATCGAAATAGGCTCTCAGAGTTGCAGGAACTGAAAAATTGTACATTGGAGAATCAATAACGATAATATCAGCTTCCTTTAATTCGGAAATCAGATCTTCCGAATATTTGCTGATCGATTGTTGTTCCTCAGAATGATTTTCAGCAGGTGTAAAAAAGGTATTTATATGTACCTCTTCCAATAGTGGAACTTTACTTTTTGTAAGATCACGTTCTTTTACAATGCTATCGGAATACTTTTCTTGAATTTTTTGAATAACTGCATTCCCTAACTTTCTACTTGCGGAAGTCTCTGCTCTTGGACTTGAAATAATGTGAAGTATATTTTTCATTTTTTCTTTATTAAAATTTCTTTGGCAAAATTATGTATATTCGCTTATTAAAAGTTAGTAGTAATCAAAAGGTTAGTAGTAACCTTTTGGTTAGTTTAAAGTCGAATCTCATGGAAAATACAATGGATTTAGAAGAGCCAATAACGGCTGAAAAATGTTCCGAAAATCTCTCCTCTGTCGAAGATGCAATTTATGTTATAGGCGGAAAATGGAAATTAAAAATTATTATTGTTCTACAGGAAAGCGGAAATATTAGATTTAATGAGCTTCAGAGAAATATTCGGGGAATTTCGGCACGAGTGCTTTCTAACGAGTTGAAAGACCTTGAATTGAATGGTTTTGTGAAAAGAGTTGTACATGCTGATCAAACACCTGTGGTAGTAGAATATATTTCTACCGATTACAGCAGAACGCTAAAAAACGTCATTGTGGCACTTTCGGATTGGGGAAAAATGCACAAACAAAATATTCGGGAAGAAGCGTTTTAAGTTATCTCCATTTATTTACTTGAAAGACTTTTTTTGAAACTCATACCTTTAACCAAGTAAAGCTTGTGAATTTATTGGTACGAAACCCAACTGCTTCAATACATTTTAAATAAAAATTGGAGCCGCTCGAATACTTACCAAGCGGCTTTTTTTATATTTTTAGCATGATACATACCTACCCCGTGACGTAGGTTATCTTTGAACAAATTATCAGATTTTAATTGTTAAAACGGCGTTAATAGCATTTTCTGAAATAACTCTACAACCAATTTACGCTGCCTGTTTCGACATCATAATTTGCACCAACGATCTTAATCTTACCTTCTTCTTCAAGCTTCCGAAGTGTTGAACTTTGCTTGCGAATATCTTTAATAGCGTGTTTAATATTCTGATGATTTAATTTCTCCAGCAATACGCTATTTTTAGATGAGCGTTCTTCGTTTTCATCTATTACTTCATTGATAATGGGATCAAAATGGTTAATTAAATGGTTCAAGTTGTCCATTCCCAATCCTTCGATTTGTGCAGCATCTAATCCTCCTTTCAATGCACCACATTTGGTGTGGCCTAATACGACAATGAGTTTGGAGCCAGCGACGTTGCAACCAAACTCCATTGAACCAAGAATATCCTGATTGACAAAATTTCCGGCAATCCTGATACTGAAAATATCACCCAGCCCTTGGTCAAATATAAGTTCAGCAGAAGTGCGGCTATCTATACAGCTTAATACTACGGCAAATGGCCACTGACCTTCACGGGTAGCATTTACCTGTTCGAGAAGATCCCGGTTTGCCTTTAGATTATTGACAAAGCGTTGATTGCCTTCTTTTAAGAAGTCTAATGCTTTTTGAGGAGTAATAGTTGATTGTGTTTCGTACGTATGTGCCTTCATAAAATTTAAAAATTTGGAGTATTAAAGATATAATTATTTTGCTAATTATCCACACGACTATGAATTCCAGTTAGCTCAATATTTGTACCGGCAGAGCTCATACACGAGATCAATATTGTTTTTCCAGTATAAGTTTGTGTTCACTACATTAGTCCATCAAGACGACTGATTAAGCATCCCTAGCCCTTAGATTCAATATTAAACATATGCGTCGCGGTCAGTGTTTTTATCCGCTTTTTGCGCTTCTTTAAGGAATTCATAGTCTGATTTTGAATTAACGTTTTAGCTTTTGTTATTTCTGTATTATTTGTGTTATTTTCGTTTTAAATGGGTGGAAAAGTTTTAAATTACAGCTTTAAATCCGAACCGAATAAAACGAAGCGCGATTCAGCAGAAAAATAGTGCCGATTTTGGGCTTTATTTTCATGCTGCGTTGTGTCAAATAAACCTGATTAAAACTAAACCGAATGATAAACCCAACAAAATTTAGTCTGTTAATGTTGACATTGATGTCATGGTTATTTCCTCATGTTTTAAAAGCACAGTCATTGGCAGACTTTACACTTCCTACAGCCTGGACTGCGCATGCTTTGAAAGCAGAAATACCACTCCCCGAATATCCTCGTCCACAGATGAAGCGCACTGAGTGGCAAAACCTCAATGGAATATGGGACTATATTGGTGGCAATACACATACAGATCCAAGAACAGCCGATACCCCGCCAGCTTTTCCTGCAAAGACAGAAAAGATCCGGGTACCCTTCGTTCCCGAAGCAGAATTATCCGGAATTGCCCGAAGCGCCGAAAAATTCTTATGGTATAGACGAACTCTTGTGATACCACCGACATGGAAGGGGCGACGTGTCTTATTACATTTTGGTGCGGTAGATCACTATGCTCGTGTATATATCAATGGTCGAAAGGTGGGTAACCATACGGGGGGATATAGTGCATTTAGTTTTGATATTTCGGACTTTTTAAAACCTGGCGACAACAGCCTCATCGTGGGAGCCTATGATCCAAATGATGGTAAAATGCCCTCTGGAAAGAATGGTGATAAAGGAGACTATACCTTTAGTTCGGGTATCTGGCAAACGGTCTGGATGGAACCTGTAGAGCAAAAGCATGTAACTCGGCTCAAGCTGATTCCCGACCTAAAAAATAATAGATTACAGATTACAGCTTTCGCGCAAGGTAAAAACCTGACGATTGTTGCCAGGGCAAATGATGGACAACAGGAGGTTGCTAAAGCACAAGGAAAGGCTGATGAAACTTTTTTTCTCCCGATCAGCAGTCCCCATCTATGGAGCCCGGACGACCCTTTTCTATACCAGCTGAACGTAGAACTGAAAGATAGAGACGGGCAAACAGTGGATCGGGTAGACTCTTACTTCGCGATGCGCTCCATTAATATCGGGAAGGTCGACGGTATAAACAGAACCTTGTTAAATGGAAAGTTCCAATTTCAGATTGGGTTATTAGACCAGGGCTACTGGCCGGATGGAATTTTTACAGCACCCACAGAGGAAGCTCTACTTTACGACATCCAGCTTGCAAAACGGGCTGGCTTTAATGTCATCCGTAAGCACATCAAAGTCGAACCCATGCGCTGGTATTATCATTGCGATCGGTTGGGATTAATGGTCTGGCAGGATATGCCAAACTTATGGTATCCAGATGATACCGATTCTGTCGCTGTACGTAAGCAGTTCCGGACTGAACTCAAACAGATGATGGATCAGCTGGTCAGTGTGCCTTCTATTGTTACCTGGGTGCCTTTCAATGAAAACTGGGGCGCCTTTGAAGTACCGGATATCACTCAATGGACCAAGGAATATGACCCCTCAAGGCTGGTCAATGGCAACTCGGGATTTAATTATGCACCGGGTTATAGGCCAGCACAAGGTGATCCTGGTAATGGTGATTTTATGGACATGCACCATTACGGAAAAATGGAAGATAAAGCTTTCCCTAAACCCGATGCACACCGCGCCGCATCTTTAGGTGAATTTGGAGGGAAAGGTCTTTTTGTGCGCAATCACTTATGGCCTGTACCTAATAATGCCTACGAAATATTGATCAATAAGGATGTATTGACAGATACTTATATTTACTTGCTCAATGAAATTGAGCAGCGTATGATTTACAGGGGGTTAAGCTCGGCTATTTATACGCAGACTTCAGATGTGGAGCATGAAATCAATGGGCTGGTCACTTATGATCGCAAGGTCGAAAAAATGGATTTGAATAAAATCAAATGGATAAACGAGGAAATTATCAAGAGCAGCGAAAATATCGACAAAAAGAAGAAAATAAGTTCAATCTTGAGAGAATATCCAGTGGAATAGAAATTGGAGTCAAGAGTGCTGTAATGGGCATCTCTTGATCCTATTTTTGTCACTTGAAAGGATCAGAAACGATTTGAATCGGCCGTGAGCCTAGCAACTTGATCCAATCCGCATGGATCAGAATTAATCCGTAAATTTACGACGATGCTGAATGATTATAAAAAATACGAACTGTTTGGTAAACCCTTGATCCAGAAAATTGATCTGTCTGCACCCTTTAGGTATGACTTCCCGGTTGCTGAGCAAGCCTGTTTTCTATATGTCTTAGAAGGAGAGTTTCGTTATCAACGAAACGATGAACAAATTAACTTTCCTACGGATTATGCTTTACTGCTCAATTGCATCGGTTCTGGAAACCAAATCCACAATGCTAAACCGGGACAAGGCTGTCAGGTCATTATCGTTACCTTTTATCCAGATATCCTGAAGCAGATCTATGATCGCGAACTACCTACACTGTTTCAAAAGCCTAAGCAGCTTATTTCAAATAAATCAAATGAAAAAATAAGCAATGATTTTCTGATCCAAAAGTATATAGAAGGGTTGCTCTTCTATTTTGAAAACCCTGCGCTTGTAAATGAAGATATATTGGTGCTTAAATTGAAAGAAATCATCTTATTGCTGGCACAGTCCCAGAACGCTGAAGCAATACAATCGATTTTGTCACAGTTATTTTCGCCAATGAGCTATTCATTCAAGCAAGTTATTGAAGCAAATTTATTTTCCCAGCTAACGATTGATCAATTGGCTGAGCTAAATAATCTTAGCGTATCATCTTTCAAACGTGAATTCGCAAAATTATATAACGATAGCCCCGGCAGTTATATCCGAACCAAAAAATTGGAAAAAGCTGCCGAGTTGCTCGCAATAACAGATAAACGTGTCAGTGATATTGCCTTTGATTGTGGTTTTAATGACCTGGCCACTTTTACTAAAAGCTTTGGCGATAAATATCATGTTAGCCCTACCGCTTACAGGCAAAAGCAGAAAGGAGTATAAACCGATAGGTAATTAAAAAGCATGTCATACCATAGCTGATTGGGCACATCAGCAGTAGGTAGTGCGCTTTTCAATATTTTTTAGCTGCGCATTTCCAGCGACCGCGTAAAGTTTTTTGAGCCAAAATCTCAAATAGTTGAACCAAATCCCCAAATCTCTTTAATCTTTCCAATGCAAATTTGTAGTGTTCCTTCCAGGGCATTATTTCTCACTATATTTTGGAGAGAGGAATGGCATGGTGGGGACAGTGCGGTTTAGGCAAAGCCGCTTTATTCATTGGTGTATTATTAAATTGTAAAAAAATGAGTTTATCAAGTGTAGGAATCTTTCATACCATCCTCGGTATTTTAGCGATTGTAGCTGCAGTAGCAGGATTTATCAGATATGGCAAAATCAATCTCGCCACCTTGTCTGGAGGGATATATTTTTATGCAACCATTGTCACCTCACTATCGGCTTTGGGTATTTCAAAGCATGGAGGTTTCAATGCTGGGCATGTGTTTTCACTCTTTATCATTCTTTTGGTTGCGATGGCATATTTTCTCTTTTCGCGCAAAAAGGCTAGTCTCAAAGCGAGATATTTTGAAAACTTCTTATTATCATTTAGTTTTTTTCTATCACTTGTACCGACAGTGAATGAGACCTTTACCCGTGTCCCGATTGCAGATCCTTTGGCCAGCGATAGCAAAGATCCAATAATCGCGCAAACACTCCTGATTCTTTTTGTACTTTTTATCATCGGATCTATTTTTCAGTTCCTTAAACAAAGAAAGATGAATAGGTTAGTTTCTACCACTTATCTTGAACAATATTAGCTGAAATGTATACTATTAGAAGAACTAAAAGCCGCTTGTGGAATCAAGTGGCTTTTAGTTACAACTTAGTCATTTTTAGTGCTTGTCGAATACGAATGTCTTTCCATTGAGGTTATCCGTTGTGCGAAGATGTCCTTAAAACCCGATCCGAACAGTGAATAATATGAGAACATTGAGTGGAAACGGGGCCGTATAATAGAGCCATTGTTTGCTACGCTATTGTAATTTTAACAATGTCCATTGTTTAACGATTTAATATGACAATACCTGGACCGATCTTATAGGGCCGACCCAAGTATTGTACTGCCAAGTGTTTTGTAGCTTAGCAAATTCAATGTTAATTTCTAAAATGTATATCTAATTCCCAATTGGACCTGTGCTCTCGAATTGAAATAATCAATACTATAAGGGCTACCAGGATCACTAAAAGTGAATATCGGCCAGTTGCCCGTATGCTGCTGTGGCGGGAACAGTGTCGGGGTCAATCCCACCGAACTGGTTGAATTGAACGTATTTGGCGAGAAGTATTGTACACCCCATTCCTTTGAAAGCACGTTTGTTAGGTTTACGATGTCTGCCGAAATTGTTAGAAACTGCCCACTCTTCCTAATAGGTAAGTCATGTGCCAGCCTCAGGTCAGCCTGTATATTCCATGGGGTGCGGCCGGTATTCCGCTCGGTAAAATCCCCACGTCTTGATGACAGGTATTCGTTGCCATCAATGAAAGCGTTGAAGGCTTGAGCTTGTTGCTGAGCTGTCAGACCACCCTCCACATCCTTGAAATAGTTTATAGCTTCCCCTTGTGTCGGTATATATACCAACGATACCTGTTGCGGAAGCCCTTGTATGTTGCCATTCACGATTCCATAGGTAAAGGGCGATCCAGACTGCGCCGAAAAGAAAAGGTTGATATTCGTACGGCCGGCCGATTTCCATTTGTGTGTATAGCTAAAGTTGCTTACTATCCGGTGGCGGATGTCAAAGTTGCTGTATGCAAGTTTGGGATCATTCGGAATCAATGATTGGTTCAACTGCCAGTTGGATTCCATGGAGTTCCGAACACCATTTGAGACATCTTTTGACTGTCCAAAGGTATAGCTTGCCGTAGCGTTCAGATCCTTGTAGCTTTTGGCGATAGTCCCGGTAATGCTGTAGCGGTACCCCTGACTAGTATTGGACAGGAGGTACACATTGGAAAAACGGTTGTCTACTGTACCGGCGTATACAGGCTGCTGTTTACTTCTGTCATATCCATACCAGAATGGATTATCTTTGGTGTTCAGTTGCTGAAAGGTAACGTCACTGATGTTGCGGGTGTACATGCCCTCTATCGTAAACTTCCAGTTATCTGTCGTTTCAAAATCTACACCCAAGCTGGCACGGAGTACCTGTGGCAAGGTAAAGCCATTGTCCACCAGGTCCACTTGTGTTTTTCCACTATTGGGATTATTAACGATTGCTCCATTCTGCCCAATAAATTCCGCCAGTCCATTTGGGCTAGGTTTAATAGCGTCCGAACCCGGAGTGAAAGCTTTTTGATCAGCACGTTGGTCAAATGCGCCATAGCTGTCGCCCGTATTATAATAGGCATAGGCCAGCCATGCAAAGGGAATGCGGCCGGTAAAGAGCCCAGCACCTCCGCGTAGTACCAGACGACGGTCTTCGGTAGCTTCCCAGCGGAAGCCCGCACGTGGCGACAATTGTATACGGTTCAGGAAATCATTTTTGATGCGATTCAATGGGGTATAGCTATAAGTCGTTCCGAAATTCGGATCTGCCCAGATATCACTTACCTTCGCGCTTAATGTGGGCATAGTTGGTAGATGGGCCAAGTCAGCACGCAATCCCGGTGTGATCCGCAACCGTTCACTAAGGCGGATCTCATCCTGTATATACAAGCTATACATGTTTACGTTAAAGTCTGCAGCTGGATTATCGAGAATATAATCCCTGGTATTGTTGCTGTAGTTGTAGCTACCGCGTACACGATAGGGGGTGTTGCTGATAAAATCTTCAATGCTGTTGTAATCCACCCGGCCATTCCAGGCATTTACAAATCCATAGAGGACGCCGTATAGTTCGTTGTGTGTACCAAAGAGTAATTTATGACGTCCGATATTCCAGTTCAGGTTGGCTGTCAGCTCCCAGGTCTTTTGCTGCATGTCAAAGATGCTGGCCTCCCGGTCCGTCCCGATATAGATGGTGCTCCCAGGGGTCCGTCCCTGAATCTGTACCTGCGGTAAGCTTGGATCACTCAATGGATCCCGGCTGTCGTTGACCAGCGTATAGCCGACGACCGCATTTCCTGAAAGTGAGTTAGAAAAACGGCTTTTCAATTCGGCGACGGTAGAACTCTGATTGTTTGTTTGTTTAAAAGCCATACCGGAAAATCGGAAATCCTGTTGGTCGCGGTCCATATGTGTCGCCGAACTGCGGATGGTATTGTTACGGATCGCCAGTTGGTGACGATCACTGATGTTCCAGTCTAGGCGATTGAAGAATTTGACCGATTTGGACCAGTTGGTGTACGATCCTGCGGTACCAGCATCAAAGATGTTACCGTATCGGCTCTGTACAGTGCCGGCGATATTGTTTGCATCCTCCTGACTCAGGATATGGAGGGTTTCATTGCTGCCTACCACCAATTGTGCAGGATCCTGGCGGCGGGTCAACTCTTCGTTGCTAAAAAAGAACAGTTTATCCTCAATGATCGGAAATCCGATACGGAAACCAGCTTGATAGTCATAAAAGTCATTGTTCATCTTGCCGAGCGTGCCTACACGATCCTTTCCTATGAGGCTGGCATTGCGACCAAAACCATAGACAGAACCCTCCACTTTATTAGTGCCCGAACGGGTGACAGCATTGACTGATCCGCCAGTAAAGTTTCCAATTTTCACGTCATAAGGAGCTAGATATACCTGCATATCCTGTATGGCATCCAACGAAACCGGATTGGTTCGCGTAGAACTCCCGGTCATACCCGAAGTACCCGTCTGTCCACCTAATGATGGGGAGAATCCAATGGCATCGTTGTTGATAGCACCATCAATTGTGACATTGTTGTAGCGAAAGTTGGTGCCTCCGAAACTATTGTCGCGACTTCCCTGTGGTGTAAGCCGCGTTATATCTGTAAGGGATCGGCTGACTGTAGGCATACCCTGTACCTGCCGGGCGTTGATGTTCTTGCCTGTGCCATAGGTGTCTGCATGTTTACCAGCCATACGAGCTGTGACGGTAACCTCCTCCAAGGCTTGCGCATCATTGCCTAATACAAAATCGAGTAGCTGTGCACCGCCTAAGCGGATATAGATATCCGATCGGATAGTCTGTTGCATACCGACTGTAGAGACCGTTACGCTGTATGGTCCACCGATGCGCATGTTGTTGATGGTATACCGGCCATCAGCATCGGCAGAAAGGGCATAGCGTGTGCCAGAAGGGGTATGTACCGCTAAAATCGTTGCGCCGCCCATGGCTTGGCCATGGGTACTCACTATCCGGCCCGTTAGCGATCCGGATGTTTCCTGCGCTGTCGCAAACAGCGTGCTCAGCAGCAAGAATATGATCGTCATAATCGGATCGCGCCACCGTTTTAAATATATCGTTGTCATTTCGTTATTTTTCTTTTGGGCCACTATTTTTTATTCCAGCTATTTAAATATCACTTTACGGATGGCACTTCCTGTAACATCGAGCAAATAAATATTACCCTCCTTGTCTATTGTTATATCACTAATGATACCCCATTTTGCCGTGCTCAGATCACCATCCGCAAAACCACGTTCTACCTTTGCGAGCGTACTTATTATCTGTTCTTGAAGATTCACTTCTCGGATAGCATTGTTATTGCCATCCATGATGATTAAGTTGCCTTGGGCATTCAATTTTAGTGCTGCCGGACCGTATCCGATCCGAGCAGTAGAGATAGGCCCGTCCTGATAACCATAGCCTTCGTATTGACCGATCCAGTTGACGCCTCGACCACCAGGCAGTGTTCTGGTAATCATTCCTTGATAGTCATCAGAAGAGTGGTAAATGGTGCCATCGGTTGCGATTGCAATTCGACACTTGTCAGAAGCTCCTCCTGTATTCATATTCTGCACCGTACCCGTAGGTAAGGCAACCTTAAGTATACCATTCCAGGAATTGGGATAATAGAAATTACCATTTTTGTCGACTGTAATTCCTCTCGGAGCAATTGCTGCAGTCGGAATGGTAGTCACTTGACCATTCAGCCTCACTTTCTTGGCAACAGTTGATTCGACGACATAGATTATATCATTCATGATGTCCATTCCCATGATACCATTAAAACCAGTTGCTAATACAGCGCTTACACCTTCGGGTGTAACCTTCATAATGGAGGTAGGATTATTTACATATAGATTTCCTTTTGAATCAATGACTATTTTTGAATAGTTATAATCGAGTGTCATAAAACCTTTGGCTACGGTTGTTACTCCTGAACGACGGAAGGCTAGGGGAGCTCGAGCAGATAGATTACCTACTTGTACGCTAAGTGGACCTGTGCTCAATGTCGCTGGAGCAATCACTTTGAGTACACTTTCGCTGGCAGAGATAATTTGTGCCGGTACACCATTGAAAGATACTCTGTTGCCGAGTAAATCCTTGGAAAAGCCACTTCCCTGAATGGTGATTTCTGTTCCTGCAAGACCACTTTCGGGACTTACCTTGGTAATGCCCAATTCTTGGTTCACAAATTCAGGGCCTACGACCTTCTGATCATTGACCAGTACTTCGATCTTTCCACTTCCAATATTGGCCGGATATCGGACCACAAGCTCTGTACTGGTGGGGTTCGTCTCCAGAGGTATTTCCTTGCCATTGATCAATACTTTGTTTTCCTCTTTAACCGTACTGAACGTACTTCCTTTAATGGTGATAATGGAACCAACTGGGCCGCTTAAAGGCGATACTGCAGCGATCTTTGGCAGGGGAACCACACTAAATATTGCCGCGCTCACCGTTTTCTGTCCATTGATAATAACAGATACCTTATTACTTTCGATCCCCTCCGGAGCGAGTACAATAAGTTGCTTTGGCGTTGCTTCGATCACTGTAGCCTGTTTGTCGTTAAAATAGACCTTATTATTTTCCTTTACGCTTTCAAACCCCTCGCCATTGATGGTAACCTTAGTGCCTTTGCCACCAGTCAAGGGTCTGATAGCCTTGATTTCCTGATACGTAAAAATCTCGCCTGTGGACACCATATTATCCACAAACACCTTGACTGCTCCGGTACCTGCTCCGGCTGGTACTTTTGCTACAATAAGCGTATCGGATATATTGACGACCAAAGCTGTGGAGTCATTAATGGTCACTCTTGCAGGTTGCTGCAAGCTTCCAAACCCTTCACCCGTGATCCGTATATTGGAGCCGGCAGGGCCATTGGCAGGCCATACCCGCTTTAGACTCAGGCGCTGGTAAGTATAATTACCGACCTCGATGGTGTGACCACCAGCTTTTACTGTCAATTTTCCGGTAGTGGCTGCTTCCGGAGCCACGACAACCAGTGATGTTGACTGCGCGGAAAAGACCTCGGCTCGTACACCAGCAAACTCCACAATGTTTTCTTCGATATTTTCGCTAAAACCGGTCCCTTTAATGGTGACCAGGGTACCCGCTTTGCCACTGTTTGGGAAATAATGTTCTACCGACAGGTTTGCGCTGACTTCATCACCGGGACTATCTTTCTTGCAGGAGAAAAATAGCAACAACGCTGACAAGACGGCAAGACTTATGATGTGTTGAATAGTATTCATTTGTGTATTGTTATTTTTTAAGTATCGATTTTCATCGCTATATATGAATCCGTTACACCTGATTGGATCAGTTTAAAAGGACTTGGTCAATGATGTGTAGTACGCCATTGCCAGCCAGTACGTTTTCTCTGATTAGATTTGTTTCGGTTGCATTTCGGGTGCCTAAAAGTGTTATTGTATTGTACAATCCTGTTCCAATGTTAAATACCAGCGTCACTGTGAGGTTATCGCCATCCAGCATTGTTTCTGTTGTTTTAACATTGGTATTGCCATCTGTAGGCGTTGTCAGCACATAATCATATAAGAATCTACGGTCCGGTACGATGTGGTAGCGCAATAGTCTTTCTAACTCATCCACAGGCTTCTTATTAATGATTTCCAAAGTGCCGTAACCCTGCTTGATCATCGCAGCATTATTGGGAGCAAAAACGGTATAGGCCCCCGTTTTTTGCAACAAGTTTTTGATCGCAGGGACCCTTTCCAGTGCTTGATTAAATAGGGTGATGTCATACTCGTTTTTTACGGCGTCGCTTAGATAGTCAAAAAGATAAGGTTCGAGTAAGCGATTTATTACCTGTATTTTGCCATTGTTGGCATTTTTCATTACTGGAGTAACAATAGCACCATTGATGGTAAGGACAGTATCCCGATCCTTTACCCATTTGGTAACAAACATCTTTCCACCGGTGTAAGAGTAGATTTCCTGGTTGAACTGAAAAGGGATTTTGTTGAAATCATAGACCCCATTGAGTACATGATATCGCATGATTTTGGTCAGGCGATTTAACCCCACCAAATTTACGTCGACTTTAAAGGCATCATCAGAGGGGGCAAGCTGCGTGAAAGGACCTTTCTGTAGCAGCATATCATACAACTCGGTCCGCTTATTGGCTGCGTTTAATTTAGACAGGTTTGCATTGTCTGCAATAATCATACTGATCAGATTGGCGTCATACGAATAGTGATTGGTATCCTCTTTTTCGCAGGCGCTACATGCAAGGAAGCAAGTAGCGATCAACACGTATTTAATGATATTTTGCATAGTTTCTTAAAATTTGTTTGGTATAAACAGGCGGTCCACAAGATAGAGTGGTCCATTTAGCGTTAAAATATCCTGCTCAATGACCGTAGCTGGCTCGCTTCCCTTTCGCGCATCTTTCAGACCTATTTTCAGCTTACCATTTTCGCGTGAAAAGCGGTAAGGACAGGTCATACGAGGTTGGCTGTTGGGATCGTAGCTCTCCATCTGCAGGATGTAATCGCCTAGGTATTCGTTCGTTAAGTCATTTGAAAAAAATACGGTGGAGAAACCACTGCCTCCGCCGTCTGTAGGATAGTAACGCTGGCCCCAACCGTGGTGATACGTCAGGACAGAATCGTTTTTGTGGAAGGTTCTGTAATTATAGGGAGCGCCATCCGAAAACCTGAGGTACTGCCCTCTATATTTCCAATGCGCATCATTTAATCGAATAAACTCTGCAGCAGTTTCATAACCGGCTTTGATAAAAGCCTCGTTGGTAGGGGCAAAAACAGAGGTTTGATGGCTGATATATGTAGCGCCCGGATTATACGGATCAACTGATAAGTCCAATTGGTTTTTCATGACCGCTTCTTCCATATTGTAGACAAACCAAGGATCTTCGTCCAAATTAAAATACTGTGCATAGGAGTCATCGTTCGCTTCCACAATTTCTAAAAACATGGAAAGCCTGCTGTCTGCTTTCATGGTTTGCCAGAGCGTTTTCTCCGGTTTTTTAAGAAAAGTATCGATAAAGATGACGTCAGCCTCTACCGCATTTTCTATACGATAATCCCCCACGGTCTTTCCATTAAGCAAGATTTTCTTTGCTGTAATGGCTAAATAATGGTAATAGCTATAGGCTGAAGAAGCATATTGATTGCCTTGCCTTAGTTCTTTATCCTCTAATTTAGATCTCAACCGAATGTTTCCGTATGTAACGTGTACATTTGCTGTATCTATTTTATCAGCTAACACATGGTAGAGGACGATTGAATCCAAATCCGCAGTACTCATGTTTTTCAGTTTTTCCTGTGTCATACCCGTGGCCGTAAAAGCTGCATCGCTTGGGACTAAAAAAGTAAGCGGGAGGCTTTTCCATTCCTTGTCCAATAAGGTACGCACGGTACTTCCATCCAGCGCTATTTTGAACAAATGGCTTTTAGAGTCCATCAGGAGTGCATCGAGACTCTTTTTATCTTTCTCCACATAAGGAACCTTTTCTCCATAGGGTTCGGGCATATATTCTTCCTGTTTACAGGATATCACCGCGATAAGCAGTAGTAGTAATGCTATGATTCTATTCATCAGTAGACGCTTTTAATTTCCAGTGTTTGTTAAAACAGCTTCATCCGGCCGGAACAATAATTTTTCTATATTATGCACGGTACCGTTGTCTGTGAGATAATTGACCTTATTATTGGGGGATAGTGCTGTGAATCGTCCGTATTGACCCGCTTCTTGTGTATGGACAGCAAACCAGCGGATATCTACATTGTAAAAGATTGTTCGGCTCATTCGGATATCCCCTTCTATGGACGGAGCCAGAGATTGACCAGATGATTCCAAATCAGTTAAGAAAATACGGGTATCGAACAAGTAGACCCCCATAAAGCGATTGTAGAATTTTTTAGGATCCATTCGGCTGATGCTATCGAGCGTGATGCCATCTTTCTCAAATGCCTGATTGTCGGGTGCCACCACAGACCATTCGCCTTGCGCAAGCCGCTCCCAATAACCGAACTTTTTGAGGCCTGCAACAAAAACGCTATATTCAGGTCGTTTCGAAAGAAAATGCTGTACATTTCCTTCCTGATATTTGAAACAAGCATTGACAATATTCAATATACCATTGGTCAGGGCAATATCCATACGTATTGCTTCAGCGCCATTGATAAATACACGCGTTTTATCCCATTGGGAGGTTCCGGCATGTTTTGAAATGATGAGATCTTTGCCTGCCATATTGGGATATTTTGCATCGAGTGTCTTGACCGGAATCTCCTCGCTGGATAGTATTTTACCTAACATGTGGTATTGAATCATGGTCGTCAGACTGTCCCGATTGAGCTTGTCGAAATCCGAGGCACGGTAAATGCCTAAGGCATTAAAGGCTGCATTGGTTGGTGCATATACGGTGACCTTTTCACTTCCTGTCACCGCATTTAATAGATCTGTTTTTACCAAAGCGGCATGAAATAAGCTCAGATCGAAATTGTTACTGATATAATCCCCGACGTTCCGCGTTTCTGTGTTTCCTTCATACACCATAAATTCATCGTGGTTACAAGACTGCAAGAGTAGGCAGCTCAGTAGAAAGAGGATATATGTTTTTATTTTCGTTAGTTGCATCAGCTTAATTATTTATAGATAGGTGGATCAAACTTTCGTTGAATTGTTGTGAGATAAGCCTCTCCATTGACGACTTCTATGGTATTTACAGCAGGAAACGATTTAGGATTATTAAGGCCTGAATGTGTATTGATAAACATACTCGGGAACCGTGCTGAATTGCTTACACCTGGAAGTTGTACAAGTTCGTTGAGGCCATAGAAGCTTAGGTGGGAACATAAGCCTTTGGGCATACTAGTTCCCCCGATCCCCATTTCAATAAAGGTTAGCCCTGGTGCCAGGAAAGTGACTTGCTGTACCATATTGGTGGTAATGGTTTTTGTGCTGTCTGCAAATAATGGAAAACTAAAATAATCAGCTACGGTAGACTCTTCGGTATTACGGTACAGCGGCTGAAGAAACCGTGCATGATATCCTGGTAAAGCTGTTTCACTCGTATATGTAGTTGTTTCCTGTGGATAGAGGGATAGATAGACATTCATTTCGTCTTTTATGCCATCTGCGAGAGTGATCATGCCATTTGGCTTTCTATCCTTAGAGGTTAAAAAACCTTTGGCACTCATATTATAAAAATTGAGGTAGACCGATGAATCAGAGAAAGGCAGTTTCTGGAAATTCTCCTGACGCAAGATCAGCCCGTTCTCTTTCGTTTTGAAATCTTTTTGGATCACATGTAGCGTATAGATTTCCCGATCTTTCAGGTCATAGTTGCCTTCAATGGCAACATTTTTTTTCAGATCATCGCTCAGTTGAAAAAATGGAATGTCATTGACAGGTCTAAAGTAAAAAACTATCCTATGGGAGCCTGAAGGGACCTGAGCCCAACTGGAGAGATCAAATCCATTTATGATAGGACCTACCAAGACATTTTCCTTGCCCGGATATTCGGGATTGTTTCGTTTGGTGCTTCCGGCACTGTGCGTGGGATAGGGTGCCGCATATCGTACGCGTTTATCCAAAAAATCACCGACGATAGCTGCCTTTACCGGGATACCGTTTTGATCAAATTCGGGATCAATAAGCATAGTCAAATAGGGTACGAGAAGCCCCTTGTCACCAAGGTTAACCTCATAGTTGAGGTTGTTGAATACCCTTAAGTAAGCTGGATTTTCGACCTCGTAATAATCTATCTTTGTACAGGAAGCAAAAAATAAAAAGATAAAAAACAGGAAAAATGCTTTGCTTTTGTAGCCTATCGGATTTCTGTTCATGCCGAACGGAGTTCCGTTTCCAGGTGCTTTCTTTTTTTTGGACACCAGGTTGTTGTTAAAAGTGTCATTGCTCATAACGACTTGTCTAAATAGTCCCATTTATTTGGTATGTTTAACGATCATCATTCTGGATTTATAGCGTGGATCCTGCGTTTGCTTGCCGATCAAGGCAATGCTGTAGGAGCCGATATCGGCATTGGGCAACGCGCCACGTATCGCGAAAAGCTCTGGCTTCGCAATCAGATCCTGGGTTGTATAGATGGCTACCTCGTCTGCCCATGTTCCGGGTGTGGTATTTTCGGTGGCATGATAAACCATTATTTTTTGTGTTTGTATTTTGGTGTTGCCGCCCATTTGTACTAATCTGACATAAGGATTCACCCAAGGAATGTAACCCGGGGTCAATTGTTCTGTAGATCGTTCATCAAATGCCCATCCGTTATTGCTAAACGGTTTTCCATTATCGGAGGTGAAAGTAGCATAGGGAAAAGCTGTGTTAAAATTGAAAAAACGAACATCAGTATAAAAATTAGTTTTAAACCGTTCATAAGTAGCGTCCTGTGTACCGCTTTGCCCACCAAAAGTGACACCAGATAAGTTGTTGTGCGATACGACCAGACTGTCTTTGCCTGTTGCCGTGCTATAGAGCCATACGGTATAGTTATCGCCAGCTTTTACATCATAGTCTACTGCTGCCAGAGTTGTATTGTTGAGTAAGGCTTCAAACTGAAGTCTCCCCTGGATGGCAGCGATGTATCCACTATATGTGCCGAATGAGACGGCATCTGTACTTTTATTGCCCACTTTGAGGGATACAGCCCCAGCTTCAGCTCTGGCATTGACAAACTGGATACGCGCATAAGTATTGTTCACTGGCGGGTTCATATCCGCTATAATTTGGAATCCATTCTGCACCTGTTTGTGCGTATACTCCGGGTCATTGATATTTGGATAATCAAAAGGCTGAGAGTAAACCACTACTGTATATACACCACCAGGTTTAAAATTGGCGATCGGATTGTAAGTGAGGTAAGTAGGGATGACCGCTGTTCTGTTTTCAATATAACTGATGGATGAAGTCATATAGTCCATTATAAGACTTCCGGTAGAGGGTAATTGTCTTTGGTTTTCCGTAAGTACTTTAAGCTGGTAGGTTCCATAAGGGATCTCCACATAGTCCGATACCTTGCCCACAGGAACATGGCTGAGCGCTTTGTTGATTGCTGTTCCATCCGACCATGCCAGGCTTACAGGCCCGTATAGATCTTCTATTGTTTCCTGTGTGGCCTGGCTCTCACCCGGTTTTTCAGTGAAGTTGATAATTCGGATTTTGCAGTTCTCGGGGGTACGTGGTGACTCTACACTTCGAGGCACTTCGATTACTTCCGGGAGACCTACATTATAATAATCACCCAACAACGTGTAATAATCTACTGAATTCCCCTTATCCTGGATTTTAAATTTCTTCTGAAGACCAATGCCAATTCCCTGATAGGCGAGATAAGTAACCTCTATATCCGCACTGTTTTGTTCGTTCAGTAGATCCTGGGGGACATTCCACAGCATTCCGAGGCGACCATCTACGGGGAAATATTTGGTAGGAGGGTACTTCCCAGCCATAGGATCCGTTTCTCCGTTTCGGATAACGAAATTGGTAATACTGTCTCCGTTTACGATTACCTGATTTGAACCGCCTAGGTTAACGATGCGCACATTGGAACTTTTGGAGGCCTCGGTGCTGTATCTGTTATCTACTTCTTCGACAAATTTGTCCTTAGAACAGGATACAAAGAGTCCGAGCAAGAGCAGGACGAATATTTTTTTACTACTTTTCATATGCTAGAATAGATTATAGGTAAAACCAAGCATCACTTCACTTCCGCGTTTGTAGCTGCGGTTTATGTATTCATTTCCATACCATTTGCCACCGGTGTTGGGGTTGGCATATACGGTCTTGATTGCTGGGTTGAGGATGTTTTTGGCATAACCCTTAAAAGTCAACCGGGGCACTAATTTCTGGCTAAAGACAAAATCAAGCGTCGGTGCCGGCTGTGTATACAGATCCGGTTCCCCGGTCAGGTTGATCTGGATCAGGCGTTCACCAACCATATTGAATGTCGTGGTCAGATCTGTTCCGGTTTTTTTATTGTTGTAATTTAGCCAAGCATTGATGGAATAGGGAGCCTGTTCAAACAAAGGGCTGTTGAGTGGAGCATGGCGGTCGATAAACCGGTTTGCTGCAAGTCTTTCTTCGGATTTTTTGATTTCGCTTTGCGCAATCAACAGATTTGATCCAAAAAAAAGCACATCTTTTTGTCCCCAGAATTTACTCAGGTCTTTTACGGCTTCAAATTCCAATCCCCAGACACGCCCAGTATTTTTATCGTTTTGAAACTGTATGATCGGAAATTCAGGATAGGTCGCCGCGAGGCCCTCTGTTTTCAGGCTGAATACTTTGACCAATTGATTGTTGATTTGTTTTCCAAAGGCTGAAATGGCAAATACCTCACCTGCCTCCGGAAACCATTCCCATCGAAAATCAAGGTTCTGCGTCTTCTGATTGATCAGATCCCGGTTACCAACGATTAAGCCCATTTGATAAGGGTCAAATTCAAAGACGTTGGTAATCTCCCGAAGTTCAGGTCGTGCCAGGGTACTGTTGTAAGCCAGGCGAAAATTCATATCTTTTCTGAATTTATAAGTCAGGTTGGCCGAGTAATACGGAACGTATTTCGTCTTATATACCGAGTTGGCATCTCCAAAAGGAGTGACCAAGATATTACCTTCCTCGTCGACAGAAGCCAGTTTGGGATCCACGTAAACATCTTTGGTGTCTACCCGCGTCTGAATATTTGTTTTTTCGACCCGTATACCACCCGTCAGGCGGATATTTTGGGGCAGCTGCAGATCAAGCATGGCGTACGCCGCCCGGGTTTCATAGAAACCTTTATAATTATTGGGTGATTTTTTGCTGTTGTACAAAAAGCCACCTACGGGAATTTCACCTTCACCGGTACTGCCGGAGGGTACTTTTACGCCGATTACTTCATTGCTGACCATCCGATTGAGGTTACCCTCCACATCAAGAAGTGTAATCCGTCCGTGGTCGTTGAAGTTAGAACCAGGGAGAAAGAGAATGTTTTCGGTAAAATGGCGCTCCCTATAAAGGTAGTTAACACCGGTTTTTAATTCTTGCTTTTGACCGAGAAAAGGAAAGGGAATAACAAGATCCGCTTTATGGTTGTAACTATCTTCGTTGAGGTTTCTCCAGCGTCGACCATTCGGTTCGGCCTGAATGGTTCCATAAGTACCAAAGCCGTTTACATAACCAGAGCTTAAGGCATAAAGATGTTCGGTGTACGCCCATTCGCTATTTGCTCCACCTGTCGTACCCACGATTGGTTTCAGGTAATAGGTGCCACCTACTGGGACATAGTCTATCAATGAGACATAGCGAAAATCAGGATCATTTTGGCTAGATTTAGACATAGAGAGATTATAACTCAGTCGCGGAGAGTAGCTGGATTTTAAGAACTTGTGCTCCCCTTGAAAATTAAAAGTCTGCAAATCCCGTAGCGTTTGCTTCAAGGAATAGATGGTACTATAAACATCTCCGGTTAGTCCAGTATATTCATACGCTCCCCTCATGTTGGTGGCCTTTGATTCCCCGCCCCAACTTCCCACATACTGTGCACTGATCTCATGACGAGGATTGAACCGATACGTTAATCCGGCGAGCATGCCATAATTAAGTGTCTCTACTCCCGTATTCTCCTTATAGGATTGATATTTCCCCATATATAGGCTGTTTGGTGTAATATAGTTTGGGATATGACGGTAGCTGTAGATATCAGGGTTACCTGTGACAACTCCCTGGTAGATACTATACTGGGTGAGATCTCCATTGTATATGTCCGTTGTGCGTCGGTAGTAATTTCCGCCGAGAATCACGCCTAGGGTATGCTTGTCATCAAATAGTTTATATGAATTTCCAAACGTAGCGGAGTAAAGTTGATTGAGGGGAGCACGTCGGTGCTTGGTGGTCATGACTGGATCAAAACTTTGCATGATGCCGTTGATCCTTTGGACCTCTGTTCTTGCTGCCGGACTGTAGCCACTGTTTGCAATCAGATTATGGATATCACCGAGTCCTTTGGGGTATTGAGTGGAAAGGTTCAGAAAATCTGATGTCAAGTTTTTATGATTGATCTTGGTACCGAGAAGGCCCATGTCACTGTTCCAGAAACTATTGTATCGACCACCTATCCCAATATTGGAGTTGAATCCCGTTTGCGCGATAAGCTCAAAAGTCATGCTATCCGGTACTGACTTTGTTTTAAGTTCCACAATCCCAGAGGCAGCATCGGCGGGTTTATCGGGTGTAACGGTTTTGTATACGGTGATATTATCCAACAGCGAAGCCGGCACCAGATCCAAAGGAATGGAACTTTTGTCAGGGTCGGAGGATGCGAGACGGACACCGTTCAGTTGACCGATAACGGAGCGATCCCCCAGTCCGCGTACGGCGACATACTTGTCGTCGGTTACGGTGACACCCGTTACCCGGGAAAGGGCCTGCGTTGTGGTGATGCTGGCTGTGCGTTCGATCAGCTGTGCCGAGATGGCATCCTGCACGATAGAAGAATTTTTTCGCTCTTCGAGTACTGCTGCTTCCGTATTGGTGCGGCGACGGGCTTGTACACTTACGGCTACTTCCTCAAGTCTTTCAGACGCTTCGCTCATTTTTACAAGGATACTGTCATTGGATCCGACCTTGATCTCCTGGGGCTCCATACCTAAAAAAGTAAATAGGAGCGAAGCTCCGGTTGCGGTAATCGTAATCGAGAAATTTCCATTTGCATCTGTCGATGTGGCAGCCTGTGCACCTTTGACGCGCACTGAAACACCCGAAAGCGGTTTACCGCTCGTATTGGTGACCCGACCTTTTACCTGCCGCTGTTGAAACCTGTCCGGTGTACTGGTTTTATTGTCAGGTAGTTTTGAAATGCTAACATATTGGTCTTTGATCAGGTATGTATAAGGCTGTCCACTAAAACAAGCCTTTAATGCCTGGTCTAGGCTGACATTAGTTACACGAATATTAACGGGTTTTGCATTGTTAAAAATAGCTGTATTATACAGAAAACTGAAGCTGGTTTGCTTCCTGATCTCCTCCAGCACAAGATATATACTGCTGTTACGTTTTTCCAGCGTGACACGCTGGGCATATGTAAAAGCACTTACCTGTACAAAAAAGCAGGTCATTAATACCATGGTGATTTTCATAACACGCATGATTTGATAAAAATTCATACTTTTGTTGAAGTTAAATTATCTATTGATGTTAGGACATTACTTTGGTAGCTTAACTATTCGGCCAAAGGTGGTGCAAACACCTTTGGCTATTTTATTAAGCAAGCTCATTTTTAGGTAACTAATCGCTCACTGTCAACCTCCTTCCTACAATCTTTATTTTGACCTCTTTTGTAGACTCGATCATGTCTACGATAGAAGAAAGTGGTATGGAACGGGATATGATTCCGGTAAATTTAATTTTACTATACTGCGACGGACAGTTAATTTCAAGGTCATACCAACGAGCGAGTTGTTTGAGCATCTTGTCAAGATCTTCGCCTTTAAATACAAATTCTCCATTTTTCCAGGCCAGTTGTCGCTGAATATCCGCAGTATGTACAGTTAGTTTATCCGAGAGCAAGGATTCTTGCCCAGGTTTTAATAATACAGATGCACCATCCAGGGAAGATGTCACACGGACGCTGCCTTCCACCAGTGTGGTTCTTATAGTGGGCTCATCTTGATAAGTATTGATATTGAATTGCGTACCTAAGACCTGAATCAGTTGTTTGTCGGTCTCAACGACGAAAGGTCGCGCCTCGTGGCTATGTGGGCGTTTTAGTTTTGCTACTTCAAAATAGACTTCTCCGGTCATTTTTACCCGTCGCTCGCGCTGGTCAAAACGGGTCGGATAACTTAAGGAAGAAGCTGCATTTAACCAAGCTTTAGAGCCATCAGGGAGAATGATTCGATACTGACCTCCATTGGGTGTGGATACCTTATTGAAGGCTAGCGATCTTACTGTAGCTTGATTTTCGCTATGGTAGACAATTTCACCTGCGGCAGTTTTTTCGACATGTACACCGAATTGGTCGGCCAATTTTCCACTCTTGGCATCAGACAGCGCGATTGTCGATCCATCGGCGAGGGTCAGTAACGCCTTATCGCTACCTGGCGCGATTTGATGATCTTTCTGCGCCAGCTTTTTCTGGTTTTCACTGCCGTTGTCAAGATGGAATAATAAGCCAAAAGAAACCATGATCAAGACTGCGGCTGCGGCTATATAGGGACCCCACTTTTTTGGAAATCCAGTCCTAATTTCCTGCTGGGACATCGGAATGGCATGCCTCGTCTTGAAAGCCAATAACTTGTCATTCAACTCGTCTTGTTCGGTGTTTGTTTCAGGCAACAGATCCGGTATTAATTCGTCCATGACATCGTCAAACAAACTTTTATTCTCCGGATCGGATATCAGGAGATTTACTTCCTGTCGTTCCTGATCTGTTATGTCACCTAAAAGGTATTTTTTTAGCAGCTTACGCTGCCGTTGGTTTACATTCATCCACTGAAATTATTTCTCGTGCGTTATTGGGCAATCTTTAAGACTATTTTTGCTGTCAACAAAAGAATGCGTATACATAAACACAAACACATTTTTTTTCTCATACCACCCAATGAGCTTTAAAGTAAATTGTAGTGTGTTGAAAATCAGTAGAATAAAATCGTGGATAGGTGTCCGTTTAGTGTTATCCTTAGTGCAGCTTGAGATCGGGTGGCGGGCTGCCAGAGAGATGATTAAAAAAAGAGGTTCAATGAAAGGATGGCAAGTACTGAAACCAGTTTCTCCGCAAGTTGGCGGCGGCATATGGCCAAGGCGGAAACCATGTATTTTTCCACGGCATTGATCGAAATACCCAACTTTTCACTGATTTGTGCATAAGTTAGGTTTTCTTCCCGACTCATACGGAAGACTAATTGTTTTTGAGGAGATAGATGATTGATGGTCTCTTCATATATCTTGATCATCTCAGCATCCAAGATATTTGTATCTACCATGCTGCTTGATAGCAGCTTTTCTTCGGGTATATTATCTATGTGTACTGTTTCAGCTAATTTGGAACGGAAGTGATTATAGACCGCATTCTTGAGCGCCCGGCGGAGATAAAAGCTGAACTCGATATTTTCAGGTAATTTTTCTCTGTTTTTCCAAATCCGGAAGAGGACATCCATAGCTAATTCTTCACTCATAGGTTTATCCCGGATAAACTTAAAGCAATATTGAAAGGACGCTTTATGGTAACGCTTAAACAGCGTATCGAATGCCCCCTGATCGCCATTAATAAAGCGGCGCAAAAGTATGGAATCTGACAATACGGTTAACACTTCCTTTTTCATAGTAATTATGCTATGGTAGTGCTACAAATATCGACGCCTTAAGTTAACTGAGTATTAGTAAATCATTAATTGTATTTCTTAAAATAATTTCTATTCAATTTAATCTAAAATTCTTCATATTTACCGATGATGACGACAAAGCACCGCTTATATTTGAATTTTGTTTATCCCAATTCCAGAACTGAAGCTTTCCCAATTCTTTCCTAAATTGATATTTAGCTTAGGTTATCACAATATTTAAAAATTAAAACTTGAGTTATATGACTAATTGGAATTTAATAAGAGGGACGGAAGGAAAATTGTCTCCCCAGGATATCAGAAAAAATATTTTATCATACATTATCCAAAATCACCCTGCAAGTCTGATTCAATACATTGAAAAAGAACATAATATTTACAGAATTGATATTCTGGGTAGTGATAGTCTAATATTCGATTTGCAAGGCCAATTTGTAAAAGCAAATATCAGAAAAATCAAAGGATAGACCCGCGGTAAGATCGCCTGTCATAGTATAGCACGTTATCCAAGTACCCATTTGTGAAGTCCTCGATTCACTATTTACGATATCTGTTAAACTATTGCCACACGATATCGTCCAATGAATAGAAGTTAAGGATTATGGGAGGGTTAGATTAGTTTTTTAAGGTCGAGTTTGAAGGACTCGGCCTTTTTTATTTTTGCAGTATCGCTTTGAGAAATCTGTTGTTGGCTACGGCAATTTTCTTGTCTAATGTAATCTGACGGTAGCTGATGTGGACAGTTGGATCAGCTCACTATATTGTAGATAGCAATCCACCGGCCAGCCTATTATGAGGGGGATTGACTATGCACTAACCCATATTGCCAGCGATATTTAGGGGGGAATGTGGTTATAGAAAGAGCTTTTACCGAGGTGGCAGAAGGAGGTATTATAGTGGCAATAGCAAATCCCTTTGACTGGATTTCTTACTCTTTCAACAAGTCCCTATCTTGTGTATAGTACATCTGTTCAGGGATTTCTGCAAGAGTCGATTCATGCACCTTATTTCCAATCGTATAAAACTCTTGGAAGCTCATAATCAAAGGTTTCCATTTGTCGGGGTCGACTCTGTTCGGTTTACTATCCATAATAATTGATGTATCCAAATATATCCTGTTTATTTTTAGTTCAAACGTGATAATTTTTCCCTGCTCTATATTTTCATCCGCTGCCAATTTATGAATCGCTTTGACAACAGCTTCCATTTGTACCGGGCATTCGTTTACCCTAGGGGCATTGACGGTTTCGGAAGGTAACTTTGTCAATCCTGCAATTTCAAATTTATTTTCTTCGAAGCGATATCCCTTTAATATTTTAGTTTGTGAAACAGGATTAGAGCCTGTGGTTCTAGCAAGCCGGTTTACAGCCTCTACTTCATTTACTGAAGGTAAATTTAAAACAGCTTCTTTTGTATCCATTAAGTTCTTGGCTGTTTGAGATGATACACCAAGACCAATGACACACCGCCAACCTAACCAGAAAATTGAGGAAATGGGAGCGAGATTATCGGTACCATTCGCATTTTTGGTACTGATAAGAGCTACCGGTGTGCCGAAATACAAAATAGCGGGATCGCTTTTAATATGCATATTCTAATTACTTTAATGATTTTCTTTCTAATTATCCCCATATTATGTTGTAAAACTAACTATGTCAAATAAATATTAAAATCCGATTCTTGCGAAATCCTGTTACATTTTACGTACAAACTTTAAAATCCGTATGGCGTCTTTTACTAATCAAGTACATTATCTAATTCTTTTTCTAAGCTTTTAGGTATTTTATTATCTTTTTCTCGCCTGGTTGGTCTTTCTTAGAATCGGAAGAGGATGGACCAACTAATTCAATTTGACTTTGCCTCATCCTAAGAAATGTTATAGCGTATATTGCGAAATTCTATTTATTTGACATTTGTTTCAAATAGCTGTCGTAGTTAAAATAAGGTTCATTGCAAAGCGAATTCGCTTTTAGGTACAGCGTTCCAGTTTTGTTGTCCAAAATAACATTAAAATGTTTTAGGATCTGATTTCCAAATAAGCTTGCTTTGTTATTTGGTATTGCAGGATTGGACGCATTGGTCACGATATCTTTGAATCCTACACCCGCGATGAGAGCATCTAGACGAATTATTTTTCGTCCGTTGACGACAGTCAGCGGCTGCAAATCTGCCCAATTATTTTCTAACCCGGTAAAATCATTCCCGATCAGCATAGCGCCGTTTCTGCCAGTATCAAAGAGAAACCAAGCTTGGTATCTTTTGTTGTTATGAAAAATATCAGCTTTAAACATAGGGCGGTTTTGCACATAATATACAGGCATTTTTTTATAATCTTTGGCTTGTTTTGGCAATTCGTCATAAATAGTAAATTCGTTCTTATCATAATCGATTCCGATAATTTTATCCCGAAAAAATCCGTTTCCTATGATTATATCTTCGAAATCGTCCATATTTCCAACTTCGGTCAGCGGAATTCCATTCCACTGCAAATCAGAAATAGTCAATTGATTATCCAGACTTGTCCTTTCTTTGTTGACTCCGTGTGTATTGCTCACCATTTTGTATGAAGAAAACTCCAACCCGATTTTATCTGAAGATTTTTTGTTAACAACGCTGGTTCCTGCTCCTAAGTCAAACTGTAGAAGTACGTTTTTATCGTTGATTTGTCCTTCGAAAAAGATCTTGGAATTAAGTAGTTTGAAAGGTATGCGAACTGGATATGTCGCTTTGGTTTTGAGGGTAGAGACATCTGGGGGCAGTGTTGACGAAATCTGAATGTGACAGCTGTCTTTCCCGTTGAGCAATACCACAAAATCATATTTTTTACCTGGCTTGGTAAGGATGTTCAATTGCTCTTGGTCTGTCTTAAATTTTATAACACTTTTTTGTGAAGGTAGATTCACGTAATAAATATCAGGATGAGCTTCCGGTTCCAGGCGCCAATCCATTTTCACGTGAGCCCCATCATTTATCCAGGTTTTTGTCGAAGTAGATTTTATCGTCCTGATTTTTTGTTGAGCATAGCTGAAGTTTACGCCTAAAATAAGCAGTATCATAGCTATTGAAATGATCTGTTTCATACCTGTTGTTTTCATGTTTTACATTTTTGATCAAAGAAATGAAGCTTGTCTGTAAAACACGAAAATTATGCCCGCCAATGCCCCGACAGGCATCCGACAGATACCCGACAAAGGTTATAAAATATTGATATTCGGTAGTATACGGTCTGTGTTTTCTTTGCTTAGAGAGATTGCATTTCGGATAATAACCAATCCATTCACACCGATCCAAAGAATAGGTATAAGTATTTTTACGTTACTTTCCACTCCAAACCAATCGTTAAGAATCAAAACAAAGATGCATAGTACAATTCCAATCAAGGTCCAAACGATTTGGATAGACAGCAGTTTTTTATTGATGAGGTTCATTTTTTTCTTCCATAAAATCAGGATAAGGGGGATGAGAATGTTCAGCGGTGGAAGGCAGATAAATAGCAACGTAATGAGATTTACGATTTTATTCCATCTCATCGTAGCCTGATTTTTATTGTCAGAAATTTCCTGAAATTCAAAGTATGACTCCTCCACTTCCAGCGCTTTTGCAAGAGCTTTGAGTGTAAACCCCTTCGGTATTTGTCCGGATTCGATCCGCTGGATGGTTCTTACAGAAATACCCGACTTCTCTGATAATTCTTCTTGTGTCAGGCGAAGCTTTTCCCGCTGTTCAGTTAATTTCGACATACCTTTATATTTGTCATATATTATATGTGCTAAGGTAACGAAAACAAGTTTTATTGTTTTTTCAAAAATCAATAATGGCTTTTTATTTTCACTCAAAATCTTTTTTTCCAAAAAGCAGAATTATTCCAGCGTTGTTCTTTCTCATAGAAAGATCTTTTGGTTTTAAGATATTGATTGTATATTTTGTTTATATTTTCTTGGTAGTTGTTAAAAGTCATTGTATGTCCTAAATAGGCGTCTATAATTGCTTTAGCTCCGTTACATCCAGAGGTCATTGCAAACCCAATGCCCATAGAAGAAATGGGATCAAATGAAGCTACCGCATCCCCTACAGCCAAAAAATTCTTTTTGGAAAGAATATCCGTAACTTGAGAAAAAGCATTTTTTATCCACGGTTTTCCTATCGAATCTGCAGCAGCGATTTTACGATTGATATAGGTTGTTTTTGCCAATAATGCATTCCAGTTTTCTATTTTTTTAAGTCTTTTTTCTTGGATGATATTTGCGTCTGAAAAGAATGTTAGTGTCATTGTTTGATTGGGCAAAGTGGCACAGTACCACCATCCGTCTTCGGTAGATTCGATCACAATGTCTTGTTTGATGTGCTGCGCTTCTTTGAAATAAAGAAACCTTCCGATTGCGGTAAGTTCATCATATCTTTTAGATTCAACACCTAGCTTTCTGCCGACACTAGCTAGTCTTCCGGTAGCATCTATCAGAAAGGTTGCCTTTACAGTAAAATTTCCTTTTGCATCGTGTTTTAAGCTTACTGTCCAGCAGTTCTTTTCATCCTGATCAAAGTTGAGACATTTTGTTCTTGGAAAAATAATACCACCTTGGTCTGATACTTTCTCCAAAAGCATATAATCAAATTCTTCCCTGTTTAGTTGAAAACTCTCAATATCCGCATTAAAAATGGAGTCTCTCACTAACATCCTTTCACTTCCCCAGGCCGCAGTTGTACTGTATCCCTTGATAAAATTATCCTGTTTGAAATGATCCTTTTCAATGCCTATATATTTCATCAAATCAAAAATACTCGAATTGACCTGTTCACCGATTTTTATTGATTCTAAGTTCGTCTCCTCTATAATCACGACTTGTAGATCCGAATATTTAAGTAAACTTAAAGCGGCGGAAGTCCCTGCGGGACCTCCACCGACAATTAAAACATCAGTTTCTAGAGTGTTTTGCATCTTTTATCGTCTATTTCGGGTTCCCGAGCGCGGTAACGGCATACGTTCACCCACTATTTCAATCTTTTTAAATCCAACTTCTTCCAAATGAGCCATCAATAATCGGCCTTTTTCGCTTCTCTTTTTTATAATCTGTGGATTTTCTTCAATATAGAAAACAGGAATTGTCGTTTCATCATCCTCTTTATTCCCGCTAATTTGACTGACAGGAACGTTGTCATAAGTAAATATTTCATTGTTTCTTTCAGTTTCTACAAAGAAAGGAAACCCAGTACTGTGTGAATTTTTATCCCTGATAAAACCCAGTGCATACCAATATGTGACCATTTGTGTAAAGCTATTTATTCCACGGGCATAATTCATTTGCTGACCAGCAGGAACATTAGTTGCAACTTGACCATCCGCAGTAAATTCACCTACCAAGACGTCCCATGGACTTTGAGGCGGCCACCAGTAAGAATAGTAGGTGGGGGGCAGGGGAGCCGCCGGATCACCGGTCTTATTTATGTAAGGGTCTGTGAAATTGATCAACTGGATCGTGCATTGGAAGAAATCTGCCTGCCACGGACAAGCCATTCTTTTGGTGAGATCACCCGGTTCACAACCACCACCTTCACACTCGTCTCTGGAGGGAGTTAATCCATACGTAGCATATCGCTGTTCGTTTCCGTATTGTAAAATTCTATACGGGCTGTCATAAATGATCGGGTTTTGAAGACTCCATGTGACTTCAATTCCAGGGCACATTGGCAGGCCGACGCAATTACCGACACTTGCCGTATCCCTCGAATTTACGGGATATTGATTATAATTAGGGTTGCTAATGAAATAACCATTAGCCCATTGTTGCATCAAGAATAACTGGGTCTCATCTAGCGCCAAGAATTTCATGATATTCGTATTGCTCACCGAGTTACTTCCCGAATTCAGTGGCATCATTGGAAAAATATCTGTTCCATTTTGCCTTAACAATTGCTCTTGCGGTAAAGAGGGTGGGACAGGGGGTTGTGAGTCATTTCTTCTAAAATATGAGAAATAATTCTGCCTATTGTGCCAATTCGCATCCGAATTATCTGTAAAGTCAAAAACATTGCTGGTAAAAGCCATCATTGATTGTACGTTCGAAACCCATTGATACCGTCCGATCCGGTTTATAATGGGTAAAATATCGCGTTGGTAATTGGCCTGATAATTAGGATTAAATTTCCCATTACTATACATATCCGGGACTAAATTGAAATTTCTGACTGCAACATCAAACATGGTATCACTCAAATTCGAAATATTGACGATCTCCGGTGCAAAATCGGGCGATCCGACCACGACCCAAGCGGTCAAAGAGACTGAAGTTCCATCGTTAAATTTGACTGTACAATAGACTGCGCCATCAGAAATATCATCATGCCAGGTGCTCGACCCGCCGTAACTTGTTAATGGAAGGTTTCCGCCTGCATGTCCATAGCCACCTAAAACGACCAATCTTCCTAAGCTATCGGTTAGAAGATCTCCGAGGGTAGTAATAGGGGTTCCATAAAGGACATTTTCTGATGGATATTGTGCCGGATATCCGTAAGGGACATTGCTTTTGTCGAACCCAATTTGCTTGCTTCTTCCAGAGACGGTTCTTGGCCCAGGGTCTACAATCAGAGTCTGTCTTTCCTGTTCGGTGGTTTTATGAGGGTTTCTGAAAGGAATCTGTTGGTTTTGGTAGCTGTTTTGCGTCCCATATAACAAATTTCCCTGCAGTTCACTATATTGATACCAAGCTGCTTTTTTGTTTGCTAAATGAACTGTCCATTCGATTGATGCTACGTTCGGGCTATCCAGATTAACTTCTTCGCCCCACTCTGTGAGGATAGTAAAGGGCTGTCCCTGTCGTTTGATCAAGCCTTTAGCATCTTTGAAATCTGAGATCGGACCTAAAGCATTTCCGTTGCCATCCGCATCAAAGGGAAGACCTCCAATGGTATTTGGAGATAAACAGATATCGGTAGGGCTATTACCTAATCGGGCAACTCCTACAGATGGATGAATTGATAAATTCATGGTTTATTTATTTGGTTTTTCCTACTCTGTTATTGGCTTTTCGGTAACGCCATATTTAAATTGTTATTAGTTTTTAGACAAAATAATATTACACTAAGCAACGGATACTCATGCTATTTACTTTACTATTATAAATTTATAATAATTTTCTCGGCATCAGGGAATTTTTTTTATTTTTAATTTAAAAAATACTTAAAATTAATATTCGATATTTCCTTTTTATGGGCGTTATACATTTTTTTTGTGCCGTCGATGTGAATAAATATAATTGGTGTGATTGGAAATAAGGATGTTGTGTGTGTGGTATTGTGTAGGTTGGAGATTTGATTGTTTTTACTTTTACAGAAATTTCTATAGGGGAACATTGCACCAATGAATACTGTGCTCGTTGATAAGATCATTGTTTCCGCTATAGGGATGCAGACCATTGAGGTCACTTGGGCCATTAATAGATTGTTGACAGGTACCGATCGCAAGGCATCATTTCTGTTTTTAAATACTGAGACTCCTTCTTCAAGTGAAAACAAAGTTAAGGAATGCAGGTATTTTGGCTATCCAATTGCGATCGGTTAAGCCAAAAATAAAAAGTAATATCCCTTTTTGGAGTACTACTTTTATTATTTACTTGGTACGCGTAAAAAGGCGAAATCATAGCGTTCTCGGCAATCTTTTATATACCGCTTTGTATCCTTAATGTTCGCAACCAATAAAACCAATATTTTGAATAATATTTCTATTTATAAACCTATTCCACACTTTTATGCACTTCATCCGTCACAGCTTCTCCCCATTTTATGTTAATTATTTTTCAAATTGACTACCACATTTCCCTTTCCCAATGCTGCAGCCAATCCTGAAGAATTGTCAATATACCCGAGTTGCGTATAACTGTATGGAGTATTGAAGTTTTTATAAAAAAGGACGGGCGTATTGCTTCCGTAAAGTGTTAAGTCGCCCGGTTTAATATCACCGCCGACGGAAGAATTGGTTGGTAAATTGTAATATTTTTCGTTATTATTTAGTTCGATCATATTAATTGTAAGTGGTAACATAGCTCTGAGCGAATTTGCACTTGGATTTTCGTTCAATGTTGCCACAAAAACAGGCAGTACCGGCAATGACTGTTTGTTGAATAAATTTTCTTTGTGAATTTTTGATATTATTTGACATGAAAGTTGTGATTTAGGAGTTGATATCTTTGATGACCTTTGCAGGAATGCCACCTACAATCGTGTTGTCAGGCACATCTTTTGAAACCACCGAACCGGCGGCCACGATGGCATTTTCGCCAACAGTTACACCTTGTAAAATGGTTGCCCCTGCGCCGATCCAGGCGTTTCTTTTGATGTGAATTGCGGCAGGTACAAGTGCGTGTCTATTTTCGGGGGCAATAGGGTGACCTTCAGATAGTAAGCTTACTTTGGGTGCAATTAATACATTATCCTCAATAGTAATTCCACCTAAATCCAAAAATGTACAATCGAAATTGATGAATACGTTTTTACCGATTTTGGTATGCTTTCCATAATTGAAGTACAGCGGTGTAAATACGGCGACACTTTCATCAATCTCCGAACCAGTTATCTGGCTTAGCAAATTCCTAATTTCCTTAGGCTCGGTGGAGTTGTTCATTTGTACAAGCAATTTTTGTGTATGGTACGATGCTTCACGCATTTTATAGGCTTCGGGGTCGCTGGCCAAAATGGTCTCGCCATTTTTTAATCGTTCGAAAATATCTTTAGTAGTCATTGTCTTGTCGCTTATTTTGTGCAAAATTAACTTAAATTAAAAGGTATTTAGTTACATTTATGTCGCAAATAATATCACATATCACCTATTATTGATGTTTTTTTTAGTTTTTAATAAATATGCCAGTAAATCAAAAAGTTATCCTTTACAAACCACCGTTAAAGGCTCAGTTTCCTGAAGATTTTCAAAATCGGTTTCACACCCATATTTATTGCCAAAGTGGCTGGATAAAATTCGTGTTCGATGGTCGTAAATTCCATTGTAAAAAAGGCGAATTTATCTTCTGGCTGGCAGGCCTGCCTATTTCAGAGTTATCTGTTTCAACAAATTTTAAAGCAACAATATTATTTGTTGACAAAGATTTACTGACTACCAGTTTACCAAGTGCGACAGTGAGTATCGATAGCTATATTCACGCACGGGAAAATCCAATTTTACACCCAGATAAAAGAGACCGGGAGAAAATCCTCCGGAATTTTGAATTGCTGTATGATAAATCAGTAGAAATTAACCACCGGTTTTACAAGGAAGCGCTCAAACTCCAAATGCAATTGTTTTTGTTCGAAATGTGGCATATTTTTGAAGATGAACTGGATAGAAGAAAGCGGAGTTTGCAGAGCGGTAGCCTGTATGAAAGGTTTGTACAGTTGGTGCAAGAGCATTGCATGAACAAACGTGAAGTACAGTTTTACAGTGATCGGCTAAATATCACGCCGAAATATCTCAACTCCATTTGTAAACTAAACACCCGGATCACCGCTTCGGAATGGATACAACGGTACACAAAAGAACGTATACTCCTTTACCTGCAAAATAAGAACCTCAATATTTCCGAAATTGCCGATGAAATGAATTTCTCAAGCCGTTCTTTCTTTACCCGTTACGTAAAAAAAATACTTGGTGTAACACCTAGGGAGTATCGGGAACGACTGTGATGTATAGCTGACATATTCAACAACCTTATAGAAAATTCAGCAAATACGTTGACCGAGCTCTGGCTTGGCATATGATTTATATGAGGTACGGATCGATCTTGCCAAGGTGACGATTTTATCATGCTGATTTCAGTTTCTCCTGTTAAGTTTATAATGGGAAATTTACGTTTTAGTAAAAAGTAATAAAACCTGATGATATTAAAGCTAGATTTTTTAAATCCTTATTTAGTGTTAATAGAAAGATACTTAACATCCTTTTCTACAGAAGATTATTACGTATATTTAAGAGGGTGAAATGTTGATCATTGACAACTTATAAAAATTAGAAGAAAAATAGCTTCCAATATGCAGGGGCTTTGTATGGTTTTCGATGTTTCTATAAGTGAAAATATGTTTAGAACAGTTTTATTACGTTTGGTAAAAAACAATAATAATCAAGGATAATTTAAATTATGAAAAAGGTTCTTTTTAGTTTAGTCATGTTAATATCCACATCTCTAATTTACCATTTGAAGGCTCAAACACAAAAACTCGTTAACGGTGATTTTTTTGATACCGTTGTAAATAACCACAATCAAATCTTTCAGTTTTCAGGTATTCCATCGGCTGTCGAAATGGTTCTAAAGTGTTGTAAAGCAGTAGATTTTAATTTTTATAACTTACAAAATGATTGGCAAAACAAAACCGATGGATCTTTCCGTGACTTTGACAATAAAGAATTATACGGAATTACCTTTTCCCAAAAATTTAATTTACCTCGGGATGCCAATTTTCCGATGGATAGCCTTTTTCAAACCATAGAAAATGAATTGAAGTCTGGTAAAAAAGTAATTATCGCACTGAATATGGACGCGAACTGGTCTATTTTTGTCGTTTATAAACAGTCTAAGGATGGAGAATTTATTTCATATAGTAAATTTGGAAGCCATACATTAATAGTTAGAAACACAAAAGAGATTGTGAAAAAGTCTAGCGGTACGGAAATCATGACTTATCGTACTCCCTCTCGTTCGTAGCAAGGACTAAGCATCTTATATGGTATAGACCTGTAGTCTGTTTCTTGTTCTTCCTACCAAAAAGTAAAAATAAATATATAAAAAAGATAGCGAATGAAGTCGTTGCCTTTAAACAGCCGTTATCCATTATATTTTATTAGTAGAATATTAAAATGAGCATGTTATGGCGAGCATAGTATGTTTCTGAACTAAAATTCTGACTATTTAGTGCGCCTTTGTGGGGTTAGGTAAAAGGAAATAATAATTTAAATTATGAAAAAGATTATCTTAAGTTTAGTGGTGTTGATGTCAACATCTGTTATTTTTCATTCGAAAGCTCAAGCACAAAAAAGCGATAGTTATGATTTTTTTGATACAGTCGTGAATAACCACGATCAAATCTTTCAATTGTCTTGCATTCCATCAGCTGTCGAAATGATACTAAAATATTATAAAGCCGTAGATCTTGATTTTTATGATTTACAAAATGAATGGAAAAACAAAAGTGATGGTTCTTTCCGTAACTTTGACAATAAAGAATTATACGGATTTACTTTTTCTCAAAAATTTGTTTTGCCACGGGATGAAACCTTTCCGATAGATAGCCTTTTTCAAACGATAGAAAATGAATTGAAGTCTGAGAGAAAAGTGATTATCTCACTTCCGGCGGAGGCGGGTTGGCATATGTTTATTATCTGCAAACAAACACCGGATGGAGACTTTGTTTCATATAGCAAACTTGGAAACCATACATTGATACTTAGAAATACAAAAGAAATTGTGAAAAAGTCTAACGGTACAGAAATCATGACTTACAGCATTCCCACTCGTTTGTAGTGAAGTAAGTGGCTCTATCTGACAATAATAGTCATAAGTTCTGTTCTTAAGGGACTGTAAATTCCGATGCGTAATTGCCGACATTTAACTTCTGTGGATAAATCTTCCGATTGCATTATTATACTAGCAAAAAAATATTAGGGTCACTAATTACGATTTACTCCAATTTATTCTTTTTCAAAATCAACCCTATTGAATTTACGTAGGCCTTGTTTTTCGAGAAATCATTGTGGCTTTCATCTTGCAATGTGATAAATTGGTCAGCAGCCTTAAATAGTTTTGAGAGCTTGACAGAAGAACCGTAATATACGGCTGTATCCTTGTTGCCATGAAAGATAACTACAGGACATCTTACCGTCTTTAAGAAAGAGGAATTATCAAAACTATAGGGTATATTGGAGGTATCCAATTCAGGAGCGACATCATTTGTCCAGTCTTTTAGATTATAATATGGCGCTTGCAGAATCAGAAGATTTGGATGGTTGTTCGCAGCTACGTATGATGCGAGTGCGGTGCCCATGGATTGGCCTAAAACTACGATCTGATTTTCCGAATAAGTTTCCATTAGCTTATCATAAACAATTTGAATGTCCCGATAGAGCGTATCCTCGTCAGTTACCTTTCCTTGGCTCTTACCATAACCACGATAATCGAGCATAAATACATCGTATTCTTTGGCCGTGTATATTGGAGCAATTTTACCCCAAGTATCCAATGCATTGTTGCTTCCATGTAAATAGAATATGACACCTTTAGGCTTCTTTGCCTTAAATAGTAGGCCATGTAAAAGGGTACTATCATCAACTTTGATAAACTTCTCTTCAAAAGGAATGTCGAAGTGGAAAATTATATTATCAACTTTTTTGCCGGGGAATAGTTGGTCGGCTAACAAATTCTTCCAATCTTCCGTTGATAAGGATGTTTTGTTTTGTGCATTACTGAAATAGGGTAGCAAAATGAAAGCAATGAAAAAATATATACTTCCGAAAGGTAGTGTTTTAATACCTACTTTTTTTTCCACGTTATGTGCTTTATTAGTCTTCATTTTTATATAGGAATACAAAAAATGGTATTGACAAGCTGATCCTCTCTTATCACATAAAACGAATACTGAATTATATACGTTAACGACCAATTTTTGTTCGTACAATTTAAAAATAATATATCATATCCCTGATATTTTTCTATTGCAATGCGGAATCTGTCGATAACTGAAATCCCAAAATAGTAGGGCAGCAATCTAACTTACATCGGTGAAAAAACCGCAAATTCCTACGAATGATAATTTATCTCCAGCGAATTATAATTCGTTCACTTTCCTACAGGTTTTAAAGCTAAATTTGTGGCCAATATGAAGGTAATTAACTTAGATAGGTTGACCGATAGGTATTTAAAGCCTGCAGCAACGAAAAGTTTACCAGTTATTGAACGAAATTAAGAATCATGAATAAATTATTATTACTAGCCATTTTACCCCTAATTATTTCTTGCAAAAGTCAAGAAAAGATAGATATAGCGACATTAAACTTAAACGAGCCGATTGAAAAAATCAGCAGTTTTGATGATCGATTATTGATTGGCGTAGAAACTGTTGAATATCCTTTTAGTTTGTTGTTGGAGGTTGAGAAATCGAAGAAATATAGTTTCGATGGAATTGATTTAGAAGGACAGCGGATTATTTTTCTAATCGACGCGGAGAAACTGAAAACAGATAGCATTACACGCTTTGGTGGTGGACATATTGATCTCAAACAGGCTAAAAATACCAATGAATTAGATGAAGCTTTAAGAAATTACGATGCAGAAAGTAAAATCTACGGTGTAAGAATTGAGATGAAAACGGCAGGACTACAGTCCAATATTTTAAAAAAACTAGAGGCGAAATACGGTAAGGGGACTAAAAACCCAAATACCGACAACGGTTTGTACTGGAATATCAAGGCCCAAAACAAATTTATTTTTTACGCTCCAGATTACCGCAGGTTAATCATTCTGAACAATACCGATCTGTCTAAAACTTGCTATTGGGATATCATGAATGGTTTAATTGACTTTGGCGGATGCAATAATGAAAGATACATGGCCGACTTGATGAAAAATGCGACCAAGCCAGAAGATGTTAAAGAGAAGCCTACGATAAAAATTGATAAAGCTTGGAACATCAATGGTTTGATTGTTGGCAAAACAACTGAAGAAGACTTTGTAAAATCAGCCACAAACAAACGTTTTGAACGCATGATAGAGTTTGATGGCGCTACCGGAAAAACTAACGAAATCTATTATCAGAATAACTATCATGATTTCTACTTTTACTTTGCTGTCAACAAAAGCAATCCGGATAACCAAAGAGATAACTTTATCAATGGCTACGCCATCAACGACTTTAAGAAGGTAGATATTTCATTTGAAAATGGCTTAAAACCAGGTTTAAAATTTGAAGAAGTGCTCAAGTTGTTAGAAAAGCTGAAAATAGCCTATCATCCGGTGGATTTTGCGAATTTCATCGAAATTAAAACTTCACCGTATAAAGTGACTTTGAATTTTAACGACAACATGTTGCTATCCGGAATGTTTATAAAATAGCTTTTTGAGCATTTTTGTAAAAGAAGTAAAGGAAATCTATCTTTATAAATCGTTGTAAGATCAAGCTAATGAAGAAGATTAAAAAGTTCGTTTTACCTGCTATCATCCTATGTCTAATAGGCTTAGCTGTTGTTTTGGTAACCAATTGTAATGTAAAGGCCAAAACAGAAAAGATGATTTTCACCGAACTTAAAGATGTACCCAAAACTAAGGTAGTCATCATCTTTGGAGCTGGTATAAACGGTGATCAGCCAAGTCGGTATTTAAAAGATCGGCTTGATGCTGGGATTTCGCTTTATAAAAACAACAAAGTTAATAAAATATTGTTGTCAGGAGATAACGGAAGGGACGAATACGACGAGCTCACCGTAATGAAGTTGTATTGTCAAAAAAATGGCGTCGATACCACAAAAATTTATATTGACTACGCTGGGTTTGATAGCTATTCGACGATGTACCGTGCAAAACATATCTTTAAGGTTGATACCGCAATCTTGGTATCTCAGAAATACCACTTAAACAGATGTGTTTACCTTGGCGATCAATTGGGCATAAAGTCATTCGGCTATAGTGCAGATAGAGGCATTTATCCAGGTTATAAATACTATTCATTTAGAGAAAAACTATCCGTTACGAAGGCCGTTTTGGATATTATAAGAAACAGAAAACCAACGTATTTGGGTAAACCGGTTGATGTAAATGGAAAGTCAAACTATACAAAAGAATAGCTGATGAGATACGATACGGGAATTTAGTTTAGCAGTGCTAAATACAGTGTATACGTCGTCTTTTTAAATAGGACGACGTATGGCTAACCTTAAATGCTTCAAGTTCAGGAAATACCTGTTGTTATGAGCTGCATGAAAGTGTAGAGCATCCCGCGATGTTGTCATAGTTGGATGGGCGCTTTACAGAAAATTCCGGAAATAGTTCTTGGTATGGATTTTCTAAAGCTTGAGTTAGTTTAATTAACATTTCTGTTTTCCCATTACCAATATCTTCAATACACTGGTAAAGCATATAGTTCCTTAGTATAAATTTAGGATTTGTTTTTTTCATTAATTCCAGGGATTCTTCCTTTGAAATCGAATTTGAATGAATACGGGACTGGTACTGTTCAATAAAGTCTTTAAGTGTTCTGAGCTTTTCTTCATCTAAAACAGTATAAGCTATCGGGCTGAAATGCTCTTCCAAATCTGTTTGCGGAGTGATTTTTTCTAATTGATTGAAGAACAACGTATGATCCAATTCCAGTTCCTGCATTAAGCTCTGCCAGCTGGTAAAGAACTCTTCATCCTTTTTTTTGAGCCCATCAAATCCGAATTTTTTGCAAAGCATTTTGTCATGGGCTTCCCAAAAATAAATTCCAAAGTCACTTAGCGTATTTTCTAGGAATTTTTCATCATTGATTATCGGCTGGATGGCATTCGCCAGTTGCCATAGATTCCAGTGTGCAATCTGACCCTGCTTTCCAAATGCATACCTTCTTCCCGGTAGATCCGTTGTATTCGGCGTGAAATTTAAATTATATTCATCCATCATGGAATAGGGGCCGTAATCAATCGTTACACCTAAGATGGACATATTATCGGTGTTCATTACCCCATGAACAAAACCCACTCTGAACCATTCTACCATTAAGTCTGCCGTGCGGGTACATATCTTTTCAAAAAAATCTTTATATTTCTGATGATCGGATGAAACGATTTCAGGGAAGTAATTTTCAATAGTAAAATCAAGTAGATCCTGCAATAACTTGTATTCCCCTTGCGCAGACATTAATTCAAAATGTCCGAAACGAAGGAAGCTTTCAGCCGTTCTTATCACTACCGCTCCTTTTTCATATTGTGGATTTCCGTTATACATGATATCCCGAATCACATCCTCTCCTGTAAAGGCGAGGCTTAAAGCCCTAGTCGTGGGTACGCCTAAGTGATACATGGCTTCACTCATCAGGTATTCGCGCACTGAAGATCTCAATACGGCTCTTCCGTCTGCACGCCTTGAATAGGGAGTTGCACCGGCGCCTTTCCATTGAATTTCTGTTTTCTTACCCGCTGCATTGGTGATTTCTCCCGCGAGAATAGTTCTTCCGTCTCCCAACTGTCCTGCCCAGTTCCCAAATTGGTGTCCTGCGTAAGCAGTAGCGTAGGTCTGAATATTGTCAGGAAGGTGAGATCCTACCAGAAAATTAAGATCTTTATCTTCAAATTTTCCCAGTCCTATTTCCTCAGAAAGAGCCTCGTTAAAAGTAATTAATTGAGGTTTGTCAAATCCCGCAGGTTTAATCGTTGCAAATAAAACTTTCGGCGTACTTCTCTGCATAGGATTATTAGAAAAATCTCCTGGAAATTTTTTGAGGAAAGATTGTGTGATGCGTTCGATATTCATAGCCCAAAGATATTGATTATAAAAGAAAAGACCTTCCAAATTATTGAAAGGTCTTTTCCATTCAGCTTTTTTCCCGTTGCAGGAAAAATATGATGTTCATATGGATCAAGTCTTTGCTCGCAGCGCAGAAAGTTCCTGTTCTAGCTTTTCAATATATTGCAATTTGGATGCTATTATTTCGGTGATTTCAGCTTCGGTATACCGGGGAGTAATATGTTGCGGACAGTTCCAGTCGTAAGCTTTAATATGATATAATATCATTCGTTCTGCTTTAAATTTATAGTGATGGGGTGTTAGATAATCGTACAATCCTGGATCTTCGTTAATCTCTACGATTTCAGCTTCAGCATAGATTTTTAATCGTGCACGATTCGGATAGGAAACCATAATCAAAGAAACTTTTGGATTCGTAGAGACATTCCCAACCGAAATATATTGTTTGTTGCCACTAAAATCAATAATCCCGATGGTATCTTTATTAATGACTTTAATAAATCCTTTTGCTCCGCCACGGTGTTGAATGTATGGAAATCCGTTTTCTCCGAACGAGGCCATGTAGAAACTGTCCATTCCACTGATAAAGCTCTTTTCTGTTTCTGTCAAGCCATCGATATAACTGAACTTTTCCATCCGGTCGTAGGCGGCACGACTACCGTTTTTTTCCTGTAGAGCCTTAATAACTTCAGTGAAGGCAGTATTTGCATAATTCATTGCTATCTTTTTAATTCTGTTTGATGTATTGACTAAGTTCCACTATATTTCGATAAAAAAGATTGACTTTGGTCAAGAAATCCCCTGGTCTAACGAAGGAGCGTTGTAAAATTACAGCTTTGCAGGGCAGGAACTAGTCATTAGCTTAATAGAGAGGAAGCATTAATCCAATATATAGATTTCTTTGTCTTTTAAATTGAATCCCAGTTTTTTGCCCAACCAATTGATACTTGTCTTCCCTTCATAGATCAAACCCTCCACAAAAGATACCTTCGGATTTTCCACTTTTGCAAAAGAATTGGAGATAGATTCAAGGTGTCCTTTATAATATTTTGTCTTTACCTCAGGATTAAATTCACTGGCTCTCTCTGTCACATGCAATTTGGATTGATCTAATCCAAGTATAGGGATAAACCTATCACTGAACCAAAATGAATCATCGCCAGCACCTGAGTCTAACATGATATTAATCCTGTATTTATCATTCAGGTAGACATAAGTGGAGATATCAAGAGAGTGATCTGCATGCGTAGTCAGCTGTATTGGAATAATCTTGTCACTTTTCAGTTTCTCCTTCGGAAAAATTAGTTGATTATTTGTATAATCTATAATAAATTCTGTATCGTAAAGCATTGGAAGAGAGATCAGCCCATTAATACCTTCCAGTTTCATGTCGAACGTAGAATAGGGGATATCCTTGAATTCCTTACCATTGAACAAAAGGGTTGAAGATCGGTAAAGAGGGCATATAATTTTTTCTCCTGTTGCACGAAATGCTGTGAGAAAATTATAGGTCTCCTTCTTTTTTAGCGCTCCGGCAAATTCGTCAAAAAAAAGATTGATGCCCCCGCCAGTATCGAAAATAAAATTTCCTTTCTTTCCTTCGATCTCGGCACTTACAATGATATGGCCAGAAGGTAATATTTGTAATGGCAATCGTTGTGCAATAGTATTTAGCGGTAATAGGATGACTGCTAATGCACCCACATAAAAGCGTCTTGTTAATGCTGTTTTAAACATATCCGGTTGGTTTTATTTGCTATCAATTTAGGCCTTTAAGTATTTCGCCGTTCTCGAAATTCTACTTTAATATAAAAATAGGAAAATTCCACGAAAAATCTGATAACAGACAATGACCGTTAAAGGTTGTAAAAATATGCATCATGTATTCTTACTTTGCTGACGTTAAGAAACGACTCATTATCTGAATTACCTATAAAATAATTGAAAACTATTGTTGTCGTTACCTTTGCGTAAACAATTCCCAAAGACATTGGCAATTGCCGTAAAACTATTTTAATTGATTTGAACAGTAAAGTATAATCTATTTCCAACTCCTTCACTAGGCCCTGTCGGTTGCTGTAAAAATCTTTGACTTAAAAAAGTAACTAAGGTTGCTGTATGCTAATTCCTAAATATAAATTATCTGACTGACTATTAATGCTATAAAAATTAAATCGTTCTTCTGTATTGATTATTTGCTAATAATATTAGTAATTTTGAATACAACTACTAACAAAAGGATCATCGTGAACGGCTGGTTAGATAATTGAAAAACATGGAAAGGAGTATAGTACATTGTGATCTAGATACATTCTTTGTATCTGTAGAGCGTTTGCAGAACAGCAAGCTCAGGGGAGTACCTGTGCTCATAGGCGGGAGTAGCGACCGGGGGGTAGTTGCGTCCTGTTCCTATGAGGCCCGTAAGTTTGGCGTACATTCCGCCATGCCGATGCGTCTGGCCCTGCGCATGTGTCCCGAAGCCGTTGTGGTGCGGGGTGATCACGATATGTACAGTCAGTATTCCAGTATCGTGACGCAGATTATCGAAGAGGAGACACCCCTAGTCGAAAAATCCAGTATAGACGAGCACTACCTTGATGTCTCCGGTATGGACCGATTTTTTGGCTGTTGGAAATGGACACAGGAACTCCGCCAACGGATTATCAAAGAAACAGGACTGCCCATCAGCTTTGGGCTGTCCGTCAATAAGACCGTTTCCAAGATCGCTACGGGTACAGCCAAGCCCTGCGGCGAAAAACAAGTTCAAGGTGGCACCGAAAAAGGCTTCCTGGCGCCATTATCCATCCGTAAGATTCCCATGGTTGGTGAGAAATCTTTTACTTTGCTGCGCAATATGGGCATCTCCAAGATCGGCACCCTACAGCAGATGGAAGTATTCACCATACAGAAGGTCCTGGGCGAGAATGGAATCAACATCTGGCGCAAAGCCAATGGCTTGGACGATTCGTTGGTGGTACCTTTTCGTGAACAAAAGTCCATGTCCAAGGAGAATACCTTTCAGCAGGATACCATTGATATGGACGTACTCCGACGAACATTAATCAGTATGGTCGATACACTGGCTTTCGATCTACGGAAAGATCAGAAACTCACCAGTTGCGTTACCCTCAAGATCCGCTATAGCAATTTCGATACCCATACCCAGCAGTTGCAGATAGGTTATACCAATTCGGACAGAAAGCTAACGGAGGTGGTACTTTCACTTTTCAAGAAACTTTACAGCCGCAGGATGCTGATCCGCCTTATCGGCATCAAGTTCTCCGGGCTGATCTACGGCTCCTATCAGACCGATCTCTTTGACGATAGTACCGAGGAGATCAACCTGATGGAGGCTATGGACAAGATCCGCAAACGCTATGGAACCGAATTTCTGATGAAAGGGATCTGCGCACCGACGCCTGAGAAAGGAGGAGAACATGCTCTTAAATCTACATAGTTACTTTAGCTTGCGCTTTGGCACGCTGAGCCTGCAGGATCTTATTTCGGGTATGCGCGCAGGGGGGTATGATACCGCCGTACTGACCGATATCAATAACAGTTCGGGATCGCTGGAGTTTATTAAAATGGGGCGTGAGGCTGGCCTTAATCTCCTGGCAGGTATGGAATTTCGCCACGGTGATCAGCTCTGTTTCGTTGCCATCGCCAAGAATGAACAGGGCTTTCGGGAGATCAATGCATACCGTACCAAGCTCAATATGGAAAATCGCGCTACACCTGAGCGCTCGCCCGAGTTTGAACAGGTCTTTGTGATCTATCCCTTTAGCAGGGTCAACACCTTTCCTCTGCGGGACTTTGAATACATCGGCATCCGTCCCAACGAGCGTACCCGCGTGCAGTTAATGGAGCGAAAAGTGCTTGACCGCTGTGTCATCCAGGCACCCGTTAGTTTCCGCAAAGCGGATTATACCTTACATCGACAACTGCGGGCCATTGACAATAATCTGCTCATATCGCAATTGGAAAGCGAACAGGTCGCTGCCGAAGATGAAGTTTTTGTGTCCAGGGTCAAGCTGATGCGCCTCTTTTCCGAGCTTCCACAACTGCTGGCCAATACCAACAGCATACTAGCACAGTGTTCATTCAGTTTTGATTTTACAGGTGTTAAGAATAAAGCGACCTTTACCGATAATCGGTACAATGATAAGCAGCTCCTGCACAAGCATTGCATGGAGGGTTTTTCCAGACGCTATGGTCGCACTGACCGAATTGCTACCGAACGGATCCAACGGGAGCTTGAGATTATTGAGAATCTGCGCTTCTCCAGTTACTTCCTGATCACGGATGATATCTGCCGACATGCCCGTGGGCACAATTTTTATTATGTAGGCCGCGGATCAGGAGCTAATTCTGCTGTAGCCTATTGTTTGGGGATTACCGATGTCGATCCCATTGCCCTCAACCTTCCCTTTGAGCGCTTCCTGAATCCCAAGCGAAAGAGTCCACCCGATTTTGATGTGGATTTTGCCTGGAATGAAAGGGACGAAATGTATGAGTATATCTTTAATCGCTATCAGACAGGCCACACCGCCCTGATGGGTGCTATGAGTACGTTTCGGTCGCGCAGTATCTTGCGTGAACTCGGTAAGGTATATGGTCTGCCCAAGGCAGAGATCGACCGATTGGTGCATGAGCCCGAGCATATGCTCAACAAGAATGAGGTGACCAACACCATTTTGAGTGTGTACAACCGCATGGCTGATTTCCCTAATCAGCGGACCATCCATGCCAGTGGGGTATTGATTTCTGAAGAACCGCTGACATGTTATTCCGCCATGGACAATCCGCCCAAAGGGCTTCCTACCATGCAATTTGATATGTATGTCGCCGAGGACATCGGTTTTGAAAAATTTGATATCCTTTCCCAGCGTGGTATTGGCCATATCAAAGATTGTCGCACCATTGTTCAGGAAAATTTGGGTGTAATTATTGATACCGACAATCCCAAACGTTTTTTTCAGGATAACAATATTGCTGCACAGCTCAAATCCGCCAATACCATTGGATGCTTTTATATCGAAAGTCCAGCCATGCGTCAGCTCCTGACCAAGCTACGCTGTGACGATTACCTGACCTTGGTGGCAGCCTCATCCATTATCCGGCCTGGCGTCGCCAGTTCGGGCATGATGGGCGAATATATCCGTCGCCACCATGATCCCAGTACGGTCGTCTATCCAGATCCGGTGTTTCAGGAGCAGCTCGAAGAGACCTATGGTGTGATGGTCTATCAGGAGGATGTCATGAAAATCGCGAATGCCTATGGCGGATTGGATATGGCCGATGCTGATGTCCTCAGGCGTATGATGTCCGGCAAGTATCGCAGCAAGGACCATCTGATCGAGATCGAGGACAAGTTCTTTTCCAACTGCAAAGCCAAGGGATACGACGAGAAAGTCAGCAGGGAGATCTGGCGGCAGATGGAAAGCTTTGCCGGCTACTCGTTTAACAAGGCGCACTCCGCATCCTTTGCAGTCGAGAGTTACCAGAGCCTATTCCTCAAGACTTATTATCCCTTGGAGTTTATGGTTGCGGTACTCAACAATTATGGCGGGTTCTACAACCGCAAGGTATACGTCAATGAGGCACGCATTTCGGGCGGCAATATTTGCCTACCCTGTGTCAATCAGTCTATCTTTAACACCTCCATTCAGGGAAAGAATATCTATCTGGGCTTCGATTGCCTGCTAAATTTTGAAGGGAAGTTAGCCCATCGCATCATCGCAGAGCGTGAGGCCAATGGTACTTATCAGCGCTTGGAAGACTTTGTCAAGCGGACCCAAGCCGGGCTTGAGCAGGTCATTATTCTGATCCGGGTCGGCGCTTTGCGGTTTATGGGGATAGGGAAGAAGCAGCTACTCTGGGAGGCCCATCTGATGATGAGCCGACATAAGCCCGCTAATGTCGGCATGGCTCTATTTGAGACCGAGAGCCGTAAACCGATCCTTCCTCCTTTGGAGGAAGATATACTGGAGGACTATTACGATGAAATGGAGCTGATTGGTTTTTGCGTGACAGGAACGCTATTTGACCTAGCCAAAAGCAATTATCGAGGAGATATGCCGTCGCGGGAACTCCATCTGCATGAGGGTAAAACAGTACGACTTGTCGGCGATTTTGTCTGTGAGAAATTTGTCAAGACCAAGCGTGGCGACCTGATGAAATTCGGCACTTTCCTCGATGCCGAGGGGCGTTTCTTTGATACGGTGCATTTTCCACAAACACTGGCAGAGTATCCCTTAGGTGGCACAGGTATCTATCTGATCGAGGGAAAAGTAGTCGTTGAATATGGTTGTCCATCCATTGAGGTTATCCGCTGCGCGAAGATGCCATTAAAGCCCGATCCGAGGAGTGAGTGAGTTGTCCCGGTTTTTTGTTTAGGTGATACTTATTGTCTCTGTAAGCCCTAAATATCAATTAGGTTACCTAATTGATATTTAGGGTATCAATACCGAAGGTAAACTCAAAATTATGTATGAACGCTTAAAGATTCTTGTTTCGCCACTTTTTTTATTTTTTCTAGTCGTATTGATCGTGAATGACTTTTTTCTCAAAGCGGCATTTCACAATATGATTACTGGGAAGCTTTCTGATTTCAGTGGACTTTTTATTTTTCCTATTTTTTGGTCCGTTATCTTCCCTAAACAAAAATTATGGGTTTTTATTTCCACGGCAGTCTTATTTGTCTTTTGGAAAAGTGAACATTCTTCCTTTGTTATTCAACTGATGAAACCCTATTTTGGTATCGGAAGAACCGATGATCTTTCTGATCTGATTGCATTACCCATGATGTTGTTTGCATGGTTCTACCTAAAAAGTAGTCTACAGCTATCCGTCGGTTCAGCGTTGACGGTTCGGCTTAGTACCTACTTTATCGGTGTTGTCGCAATTTTTTCTTTTTGTGCCACCAGTCAGCAGAGGTATATCCAATCTTTTGATCAGCCGCAGTATGTATTATTAAAAGATCCGAGCATTCAATGTTTTAATTCCTACGATGAACTCGAATTTTACGATAGAGATTCCTTACTTGTCGTCAAAATAAATTATTTGTATGTCAATAGGCCTGTAAAGAATGATGATTATAATAAAAACCAATCTGTCAAAAATCTTGATCTCGCTATTTTACACCTTATAGCAGACAGCGCCAGCCTGGTCCCTTCCGGAAAAATAACTTTTCTAACTGTCAATACCGAGCGGGGTATTGATTCTTTAAGATTTAATGGTGGGCGACTTGACGGTCGGTTCGTGAGAACGAAAGGAGGTAAAGCTATCATTGAGGGATTTTATAAAATGGGACTCGAAGACTCAACCTGGACTATCAGGGACAGCATGAGTACCGATAAGGTCGTACAGACATTTGTCAATGGTGAGGCGACCCATGTCAAACAGTACAGACATGATAAACTCAGGTCATCTTCAAATATCAATACCCGTTCTGATACCATTTTTAATATTTATATTCAGTTGATAATTCTCGTCATCTGTATGGCGGGGATATGTTTTTTATTATATAGAAATTATCGTAAGGCTATTCCTTTGCGTTTTAAACTCAGTTTATTTTGGAAGTTACTGCTGTGCTTTGTCGCGCCGTTTATCGTCTGGCTGTTTTACATTGGGTTTATGCTATTGCTCATGAATTACAACCAGGATACGTTTGAGGCATTCGCAACAGGTATCTTTATTTTTATCGTAGTTTGTCCATTGATGTTCGTCGTTATTTTTGGGATCAAACTCAGAAAGGACATAGATATTTTTTTGTATTGCCTCTTGTTGGCCCTTGCATTCAGTATCTGGACAACCTGTGTCACACTGGAGGCTCTTTCTAACTAAATGACAAACTTAACTGAGTTTGAGCAATTGCCTGTAATTAAGAATTTGAAGAAATATGATGATTTTTTTTCCTAAAAATCAGACAATAGCTATCAGTAGTGCCTGGCTATATATTAAATTGTGCTTTTTGTCAGATATGGAACGTCATCATGCGAGCTAAATTATTGATATATTAAATATTTTTCACGCATCTGCTTATATTTATCAAGGCCTGGCTTCCAGCTGTTACGGATATCTTCCGCATTCATGCCTGACATTATTTGTTCCTTTAACAATGGGCCTCCGGCCAATTTATCAAAGACTACGATTTCTTTGCTCTGCTTGTTATCGAAAAATATAGCTTTATGGGGAAACTTGTTGTAGGTTTCGATTAGCCAGGAAAGGTCTATTTTCTTGGCACTTCTGATTTTCTTCAAGTCTACATTTCTTAAGTCCAGTCCAAAACATTCTTTTCCCAGGTGAATTGGTGTTGCGCTCATGTTCTTTATACTTTTAGGCGTGAATGAGAAATCATAAATACCTTTGAAATCAGGTGCACCTATTACAGTGAACGGAAATTTTGTACCTCTTCCTTCACTTAATACAGTTCCTTCGAATAGGCAGGTAGACGGATACAAAAGAACAGCCTGGTAGGTGTTTATATTTGGCGACATATGAACAGGGGGAGTATATTCCATGTCATGACTGTAGTTGGCGACCGGAATAATCTTTATTTTGCATTTAATGCCGTTTGCTAGCCATCCTTCACCATTGATCATCTGAGCATACTCACCGACAGTCATGCCATGCGTAATCGGTACCGGGTGCATACCAATACCTGATTTATATTCCATGTTCAGTATAGGGCCATCAATGAAGTATCCGTTCGGATTCGGCCTGTCCAATATAAGCAGTTCTTTGCCATTCTCGGCACAAGCCTCCATAACCCTGTGCATGGTTGCGATATACGTAAAATACCTTACTCCAATATCTTGTATGTCAAAAATCATTAAGTCAACATCGTGTAACATCTCCTTTGTTGGCTTGTTCGTTTTTCCATAAAGAGAAACAACTTTTACTCCTGTTGTGAGATCAACATCATCTTTTACCTTGACACCGGCTCCAACGTCGCCACGAAAACCATGCTCAGGACCAAATACTTTAATTATGTTGACTCCTAATGATAAAAGGCTGTCGACACTTGATTTATTGCCGATACGTGAAGTTGGGTTGACTACCATTCCAATCCTTTTATCCTTTAGATAGTCAAGATACTCGGGTATTCGATCTGCACCTGGTACTATCTGTGAAATTGCAGATTGGGCAATCAAAAAAGAGAGACAGATAAGTGTGATGATTTTTCTAATTTCCATAACATATAAATTGTAAGCATTCATGTCATCTTGAGTTTTATTTAGGACGAACTGATTTAGCCTTTTTCACTGCATCGTCAATGATTTTCATTAACAATTTTATATTTGAGGCGATTTCTTCCTTTTGAAGCATCATAGGCTTGATATCGGTTCTCGGAAAATCAACTTTACCTACAAATTCGGGTAAAAGGATTTTCATTTGTTCAGCACTCAAGTTTCCGTAATCTAAAAAATTCCAGGTTTTAAGTTGTGGCTCTTTGATCGCCAATAGAGTCGCGTGAGCTATCATTTTATTACTTGAGTCGGGTATACTCATTACGATCAGCTGAGGAAAGAAACAGTACACTATATTATTTAGGGTAAAAGGATCTACGTCAAGATAATTGAAGACCGTATCGATTTTTAAACCTTGTTTATTTAATTGGCTATAACCCTCTTCAATCAATTTAGAAGCGTTTTCATTTCCGCCCATCTGTTTAATTAGTCGTGGGGAGGTAAGATTAACGGTTGCTTGTGCATCACTTGAGATCGATGCCGCAGTCATTTTTGATAATGCAGCTCTGAGTTCAGGATCTTTCTGGGCGTAACTATGAGTAAAATTGGCAATGATAGCGATTATTGTTAATAAAATTGATCTCATGGTTTTTGTTATTCTAAAGATTTCCAGGCAATTCAATCCAAAGTCAAACAAGTCCGAAAAATATGTATTTATCATCCATTATCTTTTCTATTGACCAATTATTTAAACAGGAACATGACTCGCTTGCCTTTTTCCTTCTAATATAAATAATTTTAGATTATCTTTTGCTTATCTAAGATAGCGATTTTGAGACGTTTGAAACAGAAGATGGAGGATTATCAGGATTAAACCATAATTTCATCGATCAAAAGAATTTAGGAAAGGGCGACAATTAATTGCAGACCCGAATATTTGTAAGAATAGATTTTTAGTAATGCAAAAGCCGCTGAGCAACGCAGCGGCTTTATTTTTTATCTGACTACGAATTTAAATATACGGTATAGGTGCTTAATTCACTATATCTTACGAAATTGAATTAGATCTAAACTCAGCGCCGGCTAAACTATTCTCCGAATTAGCGCCGGAGAATAGTCTAGACTATTTTTAGTCTTAGTATCCTGGGTTTTGTATCAGGTTGGGTTCGACTTGAAAACTGCTTTCATGGAAAGGCCAAAGGTATTGATGTTTTAAGAATTTTCTATCTTCAATTTTAAGTACTTCGGATTTCCCGTCTTGACTTTGTCGCATATGCCCCAATGCAGGTTGATTTAGGACCACTTCTGCTGTTTTCCATCGTATGATATCATTATAACGCAGTCCCTCACCGGCAAATTCTACCCTTCTCTCATTGCGAATTAAGTCAATCCATTCTTGTTGAGATTTCACTGTTAGATTGACATCCGCTACACTCATGTCAAGTCCGGCACGTTGTCGAATCTGGTTGATACAGCTTTTTGCTAAGTCATCTACAGTGTTCAACATGATTTTGGCTTCGGCATAGGTTAATAAAACCTCCGCGTAGCGTGCCAAAGGAAAGTGCATATTACCTCCTGTCCGAAATGCATCAGCTTCATCGACAAATTTTTTAAACCAATATCCTGATCGGCTGCTTCGTAAGTTTTGGTAATAGAATAGACTCTTTGAATCATAAATATCTATTTTCTCCTTGTTGAATAGGTCACCTTGTCCAAAAATGCTAGCGGCGTAACGTGGATCCCGATTTAATTTTGGATTTAGCTCATATTCCTGCTTACTATGCAAAGGACATTTATCAATAGGTCGCCCTTGGAGTGTCCAATAACTATCGACCAAAGACTTCAAAGGAACGACATACGATTGCCCATTTCCGGTTTTATATTGTGGTGCGAGATGCTGAAAGGAATTTGTAGCGGAATTATTGTGGCTTTCCATGTCAAACTTGATGATAAACTCCTTATTGGTCTTATCCGCCTGATAATTGAATAGGCTTGCATATTGGGGATGGAGTTGATACTTGCCACTATCCATTATTTCCTTCGCGAGGGTTGCGGCTAGATCATAACGGCCATTATAGAGAGCATACCGCATGACCAAAGTCTTGAAGGAGTATTTGTTGAACATATAGGCATTTGTTGTGCCTTCGTTTTCCGGGAGCCTGTTCGCTACATCTTGGCTCATTTCAAATAGTTTATCCAGTATTTCAGCTTTAGGCGTTACTGGAGGTATTGCTTCTTCTAGCGTGACAGGGACCAATACAAACGGTACATCCCCCCAAAGCTCAGTAATTCTGAAATAATGCCAGATACGCAGTGCCTCTAAGATAGCTTCGTATTTTTGTCGTATTGATTCATTTTCTACATAGGGAATGTCAATATTTGCTAGATAAGTGTTGATCCGACCGATGTGTTTATTATAAAGTGTCCAGTAATACTCGGCCAAACGTGCATTGCTCGTCATATTACCGTTGGCAACGATCATATGATGGTCTGTCTCTATTCTAGCATAGGCGTTATCGGTCCGACCATCTAACATATAAAAGAGTAAGCGGCGTTCACCAGGCCCCATAAATACATCCAGATAACTACTGTAGACCACCCGGCGTAAATCTTCTTCTGTGTTGAAAAACTCGTCAAAAGATGTTGCGGTAGGATCTTGTTTATCAAGAAATTTTTCGCAGCTACTCAAAGTTGCCAGCGTAATTATCAAGGTTAAAATTTTCTTTTTCATTAGCATAGTTTTAAAAAATACTTGCGCTCAGTCCAACACTGTAGGTTGCCATACGCGGATAATTTCCGTTCCCGTCATTCGTACCCGGACTATCTACATCAATACGCTCAGGATCCAAACCTTCCCATTTCGTAAAAGTGAATACATCCTGTGCATTAACATATATTCTAAAATTTTTGATGCTTTTACCGATTTTAGGAAAAGTATAACCAAGCTGAAGGGACTTGACGCGGAAAAAAGCGGCATTGCTAAGCCAAACATCACTGAGTAAAGTATTGGGGCTCGGTCCCGTCCAAAGACGTGGAAAACGGCTGTTCGGATTGTCAGGACTCCAATGGTTTGCTACATATTCAACGCGGGGTGCTCCAAGGTCATTGCTGTTCCCGTCGACATACACCGGATAGGCTTCTTGTCCAATCAAGCGTCCTGTGCGCTTTCCAATTCCCTGGCCCAATGCTGAAAAATCCCAACCTTTGTATCGAAAGTCCACATTAATTGCATAATTATAGTGGGGAAGAGGGTCTGCTAGATAACTACGGTCCTCATCATTGATAATACCATCCTGATTTTTATCCACGTAACGGATATCGCCAGGTCTTGAATTGGGCATTTTAGCGGGGGTAGCTTCAACCTCTTCTTGTGTCTGGAAATAGCCGTCAGATTGGAAACCATAATAATTGTTAATTGGGACACCTTTGTACCAAATTCGGTTATTATCGCCTTTAAAGATCAGTCTATCGTTTTCATTATACCCCGCTTTGAGCATCCGATTTCGGTTATCGAAAAGCATTCCTCCGATAGTATATGAAAAATCATCTTTTTTATCTGACCAGCTCGCCGACAACTCCCAACCGTTATTTTCCACCGCACCGATATTGACTGCCGATTCCAGGCTATTTGATCCCGTGAGTGGAGGTACGGCAAATTGATCATAAATAAGATCGTATGAATTTTTATGGTACAGTTCAGCAGTAAAGGAGAGTCTATTTTTAAAAGCATTGACATCTAAACCTAAGTTCCATTGCTTCTGTTTTTCCCAAGAAAAGTTTGGATTGGGAACACGTATTGTCCAACCCCAGGTGTTTACAGATTCCTGCCAGAGATATGGAGCTACATTTTCGTTTCCGATAAGTCCATATGATGCCCGTACTTTAATGTTATTAACCGTTCCCGACTCGAGAATAGGTTTGAAAAAATGTTCGTTATGCAAGTTCCATGCGAAAGCTCCCGAAGGGAAAAATCCCCAGCGATGACCAGGAGCAAACTTGCTACTCCCATCTGAACGTCCGGTTAATTCCAGAATATAACGGTTGTCGAAGGAATAATTTAGTTTACCGAAAAAAGAAGCTTTGCTGATTTCTCTAAAATCAGTGTAGGTATAATTCATGACTTCTGATCCTGCCGTCAGATAGATCTTGTCTTTGTTTTGGCGGAGCTCCTTGTTGAAGTTAACCAGCATCCGTGCAGTGAGCTGACTTTCACTAACACCCTGTGAAGCATTGACATCATTTCCCCAAATTGCTGCCGGAGCACCATTTTCATCAAAAAACTTATAGGTCAGTCTTTTTTGTTTATTGGCTGACTTGTTGATCATGTATGACACATTTCCTTCGATATTGAGGTTGCTGTTGATGTTATATTTGGGACGTAGATTGATGGTGCTACGATCATACATATTATTTTTTGTACCACCGTGTTTTATAGAGGCAACTGGGTTGATATTGTTATGCAGAATATAGTGTTCAGGGAGATCAGAATCATAAAAAATTTGTTGTGTTGGGTTCAATCGCCATGCTTGTTTATAAAGGCCGTGTCCATCATCGTTTGCTAATAAACGATCTACCTGTAAGCGGTGTGCATAGAAGTCGGCCATTAATACAAATTTATCTGCAATGTTAATATTTGTATTGAAGCGGGCTGAAAACTTTTGAGTACCTTCAATCTTATTGAGACCATTTTCTTTTATATGGCCCAGCATTAAATTAAAGGTACCCACACCACCACCGCCGGATATACTTGCATTATTGTTGATTGCTGTCGATGTTCTTTCCATTACTTGATCGAGCCAATTGACTTCCTTTAATTCTCCGGAGGCATACCTGTTGATTGTCTCTTCCGGATAGATAGCTGGCTGCCCCTGTTGGATTAATGTCTCATTGCGTAATTTCATAAAATCGACGGCACCAACAAATTTTGGAAGGTCGATAGGTTTATTGACTGCAAACCAATTGTTGGTGACCACTTTAAACTGCCCAGTCTGCCCCCGTTCTGTCTCGACGATGATAACACCATTTGCGCCACGAGAACCATACATGGAAGCGGAGGCGGCATCTTTTAAAACAGTAATGCTTTTAACTTGATTTGGATCGATATCATGGATGCTCTGTTCCATTCCATCGACGATGACCAAGGGGTCTGCATTTTGTAAAGTACTGATTCCGCGAATAGAAATTGTCCCCGGAACACTTCCCGGCATACTGTTTCCACGCATCATCGTTACTCCGGGGATGGTTCCTGAAAAAGCATCCTGCATTTTAAAAATCGGGCGATTTTTTATTTTCTCCATATCCATTTGCGATACGGATGACGCAATATGCTTTTTATCTACTTCGGAGAAGCCTACCACCACAACTTCATCAAGTCCCACTTCATCAGTATCCATGATGACATTCATTTCAGATTTATTGTTAATGGGGATTTCAAGCTGTTTAAATCCGACTGCACTAAACATCAATGTTCCTTTTTTGCCATCCGGAAGTGTCAGTTGAAATTCTCCTTTAGCATTCGTGGAAGTTCCTATATTGGAGCCTTTTAGTAGGATACTGACTGAGCTCAACAGATTTCCCTTGGTATCATGAACTTTTCCTTTTACAACCTGTTGCTGCAGATAAGCAATGCTAGCTGTATTTTGTTCGGGAATAGAAGTATCCTCATTCTTGCGTTTGATGACAACAGTCCCCCGATGTAACATGTAATAGAAGGCACTGCTTTCAAAAATTTTATCCAAGGCCTTATTGAGGGATACATCAGTGATTTCTACAGTTGCTTTTTCGTTTCTGAGCAATCCCTCTTTAAAAATAAAATGTATACCAGTCTGTTTAGTGATGCTCTCCAGGACAGTTTCAATCTTGGTATTTTGAGCATGTAAAGTAATCTGAGCGGAGCTTGAAGCGTAGGCGCCCATCATGGATGTCGCCAATAAGATTCCTGTCAGTTTCATTTTTAATAATTGGTTCAAAGTTTTCCCTTTGTCAATGGGACAAAAGATCCCTTTTGAATAAAATAAATTATTCATAAATTGGTATAGAATTAATGGTTTATGATCAGTGTTAATTCAATTATGATGCAGGAGTATTGCCGTACTTCTGCATTTTTTATCATATTAATTTAGGCATCTCTCTTTTTTACATACAAAATCCTCCTTAATAAGTTTATCTATTTACAATCAGTTTATCATTGTCAATGGTCAGTTTATAACCTGTTAAATCCTTTAGGAGACTACAAAGTTCTCCCAGCGTCACATCTCTTTTTATGCTACCTTCATATCGTTCGCTATTTAAAGGTACTTTGCAATCAACCTGAATTCCATACCAACGGCTTAATTCATCAAGTACCTGTTGCATATTCTTATTTTTAAAATAAAAAAAACCGTCTTTGAAAGCAGTGGCTTCGGCTTTACTGGCTAATGGGAAAGTTCTCAGCTTTTTATTGATGATCTCAGTTTCGCTACCGGCATCCATATAGATTTCATTTTCGTCGTTACTGACTTTAAGCTTTCCTTCTGTCAATGATACCTTTGTAGTCGCATGATAGGAGTTAACATTAAAAGCCGTTCCGATAGCCTGTATATTGATGTGGTTTGTCTCTACAATAAATGGTCTATGTGTATCTTTAGCGACTTCGAAATAGGCTTCACCTCTTAAGATCACTCTTCGCTCTTTTTTATCAAAATTTGTTTTATAGCTGAGTTCTGAGGCTGCATTTACCCACACTTTAGTACCATCGCTCAAGGCTAATACCATGGTGGATCGTTTGGGAACTATAAGAGTGTTTTTTAGGTTTTCCGTTAAGTTAGATGGATAGATGAGCTGACCTTCTTTTAGTTCAATACCCTGCGCTAAATACTGCACTGCCTTTTTTTCGGTTAACTGTATTTCTTTTTTTCCATCAATTTTTAAAATTGCACCTGTTCCTCCGGGAAGAACATCATTTTTATGTCCATATATTTTGTCAGGTATGAGATAGTTAGCAGGTTTTTCCATCTGCTGTCGGGGCCATAGCAGTATTATTGCCAGTAATATAGCTGCAGCAATGCCAATAGCTTTATACCAAGGTTTATAAAGTGAGAGATATTTAATTTTCGGTTGTAAAATCGTTTCCTTCGCCCTGAATTTGCGTTGTGTGATTAGCCACTCTTTGCTTAAATCGATGCAGCGGAGATCAAATGGGGCATAAATATCAGTTTGTGATAGTCGACGACCTAAGCTACCCCTTGCGTCGGGATACTTTTGTAGAAGGTTTTTTAATTGAGCCTCTTTGTCGGATGGTAGTTCGCCATCTTTCAAAAGAAGAGCAATCAATTCTGCTAATATTATTTTGTCGGTTTCTATCATAATTCAGAAGCTAAATAACTTGAACAGTTTAAATGGGTGACCCATTTATAAAAAAAAATAAAATTTTATGATAAGCGTTTGTGTATCAGAAAGTAAAAAATGTGAAAAAAATATTTAAGAATTTTCTTTTTAGTAGGTTTATCGCCCGCATGCGTTGAGTTTTAACTGTATTGACGGAGACATTTAGTTCTTGGGCGACCTCTTCATACTTCATTCCTTCCAGATAGATTAAACGACAAATTCTCTGACACCCTTCAGGTAGTTCATCCAGTTCCCGATGAAGGGCTCCGATCAATTCTGCATTTATTAAATTATCCAGGACGTCATTGTCATCTGGTCTGTCATTGTTAAATTGGTTGCGTACACGGTCAAATACAACATTTCTTCGCTTGATATTCATCGCTAGATTTTTTACTGCGCTATAAAGAAAGCTTTTAATTACGGGCTCTCCTTTTTCCAGTAAATCCTGTCTACCCATTAGAACGATAAATGCGTCCTGCACGATATCTTTTGCAATTTCCTCTGAACCAACCCATGGAAATGCAAATACACTGAGTTGCAGAAAATATTTGTTAAAATAATATTCTGTGGATAACATTTCGTTTTCTTTTTTTCTTAAAATATAGATTTAAAAGTGAAGTAAAGAAAAATATTAGAGATTTTTTGTAGATAAAACCCATTAAAATTTTGAATCGTCACTGAGCTGCTTTTATGCCCTATTTTCATTTTTAGTTTACGTCAATTTAATATAAATATGATATGACAATGGCTTTTCTATGTGAAACCATCTGTTTTTCGAAAACTTTCATCTGCTATTTCTATGCGTTTTGTTTTATAGAGTATTAGGAGGGCTTTTGTTTGTCTCGGATAGCGATTGTGAGCTAATGCCTCAAACACTATCTGCCGTAGACAAAACCCAATATAGCTAACCGATTAGCATTAAGAGCTATTGGAGCCTTTTATTAATTTTTAAAACAATAGCGAATAGGTGAATGCAATCTATTCCTTATACGAGAACGATTATAATGGAAACATTTTTGGCTGGTTTGAAAAAATCTGAGAACATACCCGTAGAACCTGATTCAGGTAATGCTGGCGAAGGAATAAAACTAACCCCAATAAATGGCTACTAATATCAGAAGATGGTGCTTTATCTAACGCTTACCTTATTCAGCAAATACTTAAAGGTATATTTCGGATTATACCCCAGTATTTCTGACGCTTTATCACATCTGTAAACCCTATCGATAGAAGAAGGAAAAATCCAATTATTCTTTTTGTAAATATCCACAGCTTCAGGAATGTATTTTGCAATAACCGGTAAAGGGTTGACTTTTAATTCGATTAAATCTTCTTTGTTAAACAATGACCCGCTGCAAAGATTAAAGATTTCAAAAGAAGAAAAGTTATGCTCGACACCAAGCTTTAGACCTTTAGCCCCATCTCTTTCGTCCAAGCCTCTATAGAGACGGTGATTGAGTGTTAAGTTGTCTGGTTCTGGAAGAAATCGGCCGACTCGGTAGACGCTTGTCATAATTCTTTCTTTTTCAAAAAAATCCCGACAGAGCTCTTCACATGCCTGCTTGGTAATATCATAAATATCGCGAGGCTGAGCAGTTAGCTTTTCTGTCACCCAAACTGCCTGATTCTCGTCGACCATTGCACTTCCATATATTGAAGTAGTGCTCGTGAATAGGAAGCGCTTTATTTGGTTTTCAACACATCCATTCAATAGGTTTAATGTACCTGTAATATTTGTATCGACAAAACGCTGACGAGGATAGTTTAGATCCATGTGCCTTCCATGCAGGGCTGCTGTATGTATAATGGCATCAAAACCTTTGGTAAACGCAAGCACAGCCTGAAAATTCTGGACATCCAAAATGGAGTCGGTGGTATCACTATCTAATAAATCCACTCCGACGACGACATGTCCTGAATCACGAAGTTGCTGTACGGTAACTTTACCTAATTTACCTGCTGAACCCGTCACTAAAATGCGCATATATCATTCAATTTTTCCAAAAATAGTATATATACTTAGATATTTAAGATCCCGCCTATAAAAACTGACAATTCAAATCAACACAACTTATCAATTCAGAGGTTATGAAAAACCAATCTTTCCTCTAATTTTGCAGATGAAAACAAATGAGTTGCAGGTTAAATAGTATGGAAGGTCAATCTATAATAGAAAATGTTAATAAACATATAGCTTTAAGTGAGAACGAATTGCTGATCTTTCTGTCTCGATTAAAGAAGAAAAAGATAGAGCGAAAGAGTTTTCTCCTGACTCAAGGACAGCTATGTGAATACATCTATTTTGTTGATTCGGGCGCCTTACGCGCATTCTACCTTGATGAATCCGGTAAAGAATCAACTGTTATGTTTGCTGTTAAAGATTGGTGGATAACCGATATGTACTGTTTTATTAATCAAAAACCAGCCATGTTAACCATTGAAGCAATTGAAGATAGCTTGGTTTATCAATTAAAAAAAAGTGATTTAGATGAACTATATGTAAGCATATCTCAATTTGAAAGACTCTTTAGAATTTTGATGCAGAATGCATATATAAGAGAACAATTACGTGTAATCGAAAACCTTTCGTTGCCAGCGGAAGAACGCTATGATATTTTTATCAAAAAATATCCGGAGGTTGCGCTTAAAGTAAAACAGAAGCAAATAGCTTCCTATCTAGGAATAACTGCTGAGTTTTTAAGTATGATAAAAAGTAAAAAAGCAAAAGACTTAAAGTAGTTTATTTTTTTTGTAGCCAAAGGGTCGTTAATTCGCATTCATAAACTAATATTTAAAAAGATGCTTATACTAATTGCAGGGCCTTACCGAGGCGGGACAAATGACGACCCACTATTGATAAAAAAGAATCTTGAAAAGCTTGAGGAGTTCGCTTTGGATATTTTCAATAAAGGTCATATCCCTTTAGTAGGTGAATGGATTGCACTTCCATTGATTCAGTTGGCCGGCTCAGAGCGGATCGGTGATGAACAATGGGAGCGAATCCAGTATCCAGTCGCCCATCGGATCCTCGAAAAATGTGATGCTGTTCTTCGTCTTCAGGGTGAATCTAAAGGTGCAGACCAAGACGTGAAGATAGCTAAAGAAAGAGGATTGAAGATCTATTATCACATCGACGAAATCCCTAGTGTAGGACCGTTTTAAAAGAATAGATATAGCCTGTATGAAGATAATATTGGAAGATTTAATTTTTCTAACATAAGTTTGACAACCGCAGAGGTTCTATTAATATCACGATATGTGATCTACTCAAATGAATAGATTTCATTCGCTGCTTGTAGCGCACCTAAATAATCAGCAAAATAACAAGTCATCTTTACCACAACATCAGCCCCTTTGCCATCGGCAGGGGCTGAAAAATTGATCTTTCAATTGTGATGTTTTGATCTTTTCCTTAGTGAATTCAATTCCTGAAGATTACCGCTCCATCCCCATTGTTGACAGGTTTTAGAAGATTAGCTAATTTTTGAAAATTGTATTATATTCGTTAGTGTTTATTTATCAATTAGATATGATAGAATAATTGAAGTGGAACAAATTAAAAATAAACCTATGTGGCAATATTATTTAATCTTAGGATTAGGAGTCGTATTTCTTTTACTCGCAATCTTCAGCTTCCGTAATACAATGGAATTCCTACAAAATGGGGATAAAGCTACAGCAACTGTTATCGATCTTCACAAATATGAATCAGAAGGCGAAGTATTTGCGCCGGTTTTCACTTTTCGGACAAAAGATAACCAGGTAATTACCTACGAACTGGCTGAAGGGAACTACCCTCCAACCTGGAAAATAGGGGAGACAACCACTGTGGTCTATGACCCTGCCGATCCGTCTAAGGTGAGTTTGTATAGCTATTTTAGAGTTTTTATATGGACGTTGGTTCTGTTATCAATAGCTCTTCCATTATTAGTTATTGGAGGTGGGTATTTTATTGCAGCAAGATTTATTCTCTAATTTGCCGTATATGGGAATGATTCAGAATTTGACTTAATATCAGTCGCAGTCTACTTCTTTTGTTCTTTACGTGCGATTTAACAATTGTAATTCTAACCCGGTTGCCTACCAAAAATTATGGGCAGACGGGATCTGGATCAATTTATAAAGGATAAGTTCGTTGACAAGGGGCCAGTAAATTACTACGGTCATCAGGATTATATTTAATCCGGACTGCGCGGAGCACGGTAAAAAAAATAGATGCTTATCTGACATTCGCTATTCGTTCTCCAGACACAAAGACTTATGAATAACCTCATATAGGAAATTGGTCTGCGGGGTGCTGAGATGATTGCAGATCGTTAACCATCAACTTTAAATGATGAAACTTTCAAAATCCTACAGTTTTCGAAAGAAATAAATTTTAATAAATAAAACAAAGCTGCGAACATCAGGTGTGCTTTTAAGCTATGATACACCTAGCTGCTAAAGCCAGGAGTATCATAGCCATGAAATATTTATCTGCGTATGGTAACACCTCCATCTACCGCCAAGTAAGAACCCGAAATGTAAGAAGCACCACTCGAAGCCAAGAAAACAATAGCATTTGCGATTTCTTCTGCTTCTCCGATTCTTTTCAGGGGTACCGCTGCTGCTATAGCATTTTTAATATCTTCGGGCGTTTGCTGATTCATCGGTGTATCCGTCAACCCGGGAGCAACGACGTTTACCCTGATTTTCCTGTCGGCCAATTCTGTTGCGGCTGTACGTGCAATTGCATCAACGGCACTTTTTGTCGCGGCATAAGCTCCCATTTGTGCATATCCACTAACCGATACTCCAGATGAAATAAGAATAACAGAGGCTCCTTCTGATAAATGTGGAATTAGTTTTTGCAAAGTAAAGAATAGCCCTTTAACGTTAATGTTGAACAAGTCGTCAAACACCTCCTCCGTTGTATCTTCTATTGAATATTGCTTTGCAATCCCTGCATTTAAAACGAGTACATCTACTTTGTTTCCGCTTTCTGCAACCGCTTTTTCCAAAGTCGAAATATCCGTTAGCTTAGAAATATCAGAAGCCAAGGTTTTCAAATTTGGACTATTGATATCTATTGACGTTGCTTGCAGACTATCAGTATTTCTACCGGTTATCAAAACCTGCGCACCTTTTTCAATAAATGTTTTTGCGGTTGCTAGTCCAATCCCTGCACTGCCGCCTGTGATAATTACATTTTTATTTGTGAAATTCATTTCTTAAATTTTATTGATTGAAAATTCATTATTGATCTAAACCTTTTAAATCTGTTTGTTATTTGAAATCGATTTCTTTAACGATGCAAATTTAAAATGAATAAATTTATTTTAGTAACTTTGTAACTAAAAGTAACAGTAACTTTTGAGTAACAAGGTAACATATGAAGGAAATTAAATGCGCTGAAAGTGACACAAACAGTAAACAAATTATGGCAGTTCACGACGCCATGGACGTGTTGAATGGCAAGTGGAAAATCTCAATTATATCGTCGGTTTGTTATTACAACAAACGGCGTTTTTCTGATATTTTGAACGATGTGAAAGGTATCTCCAATAAAATGCTCAGTAAAGAATTAAAGGAATTGGAAATGAATCAACTTGTTAAACGGATAGTGCTCGATACACAACCTGTAACCGTGCAATATCAACTAACAGAATATGGTTTGACTTTAAAAAAAATTATAGATACTTTGGCTGACTGGGGGACTGAGCACCGAAAAGTGATTATTGGGAAGTAAAAGTAATGGCATTCCCATTTTCCGTTAATCTTTTGCGCAAGAGCGATCCGCGGTAAACAGCAATGCTGTCGCGCTTCAATTCGTTGACAGACGGCTTCCTGAGGGTAACTGAAATTTTGGAATAATCTCCTAAGATATACTAAAAAGTTTTTCAAATGGTGCAGATAATAGTTTGGAAGAGAATGTCATCATCGAAAATCGTTTCAGGGGTTTTGAAAAAATGTAATATAAGGAATTAGAGCAACCAGTAATGTCCGCAAACAAAAAAATAATTGTAAATTCAATGACTGACAGGTTCAGTCTAGGTATTGCTATTGACAAAATCAGTATTAACATAGACGATTTCAAAACCGGCCAGCACTGCGGAGAAGCGACACAACCACATCGGGACGAGGGCCATACATTTTATATTGTTGAAAAAGGAACTGTTACAATAGAAATTGATTTTCAGCAATATGAGATCAATGCGCCAACAGTTGTTTATATGCATCCAGACCAAGTACATCGAATTTTGGATTTCACCACAATGGATATTTGTTCTTTGGCAGTCAAAAATGAAAATCTAAACTCAGACTACCTTACATTTTTGGAAGAACTTGCACCGGCAAAACCATTGGAACTGACAAATAATATTTGCATAGATATTTTTGAAACTTTTTCTCTTTGTCTAAAGTTTTCAAAGCAAAACGACAATAAATTATATTATCCACTTTTGAAAGATAGTTGTAATACTTTGATCGCATTGATCATTTCTGCGTTTTTAGATCAAAACACCGTATCAAACAAGGCATCAAGAACTGAGTTAATTACAAGGTCTTTCAAGCGATTATTAGAGACGAATTATTGCACACTAAAGCGGCCCGCCAGATACGCAAAGCAATTAAATATATCTACTCATTATTTGAATGAAAGTGTAAAATATACTACAGGTCAGACCGTTTCACAGCACATTCAGAACAGAATTATTTTGGAAGCAAAGCGGTTACTTTATCACTCCGACAAATCGGTTAAAGAAATCGCTTTTGAATTAGGCTATGACGATTACCCTTATTTTTCAAGGCTTTTTAACAAGAGTACAGGTATGTCCGCATTGGCTTTTCGAAATAAAAGGTACGATTAGTCCAATACTTGCCCCGATGCGGTATTTCCCTTCCTAATCATACTTACGAATTTTGTACCATTAAGTGTGAAACGTAAGAAATGGAACAAACAAAAAAAGTGCTTGTATCGGGAGCGAGTTTTGCAGGGCTTACAACGGCATATTGGCTGAATAAGATGGGCTTCAAAGTGACTGTTGTAGAAATCGGAAGTCATCTCAAAATGGGCGGAACACCTGTTGATATAAAAGACCAAACGATTGACATCATTAAACGGATGGGGCTGTTTGAACAAATAAAAGCCAATAGGATTGGGCCAGAAAGATGGGAGTTTAAAAATGGGGACGATATTACCGAGCATTCTGTTTCGTTGGAAAAATTGCCGGATAATGAGTTTGAAATAGAAAGAGATTTATTGCTCGTCATGCTTTTTGACCTTGTAAAAAACGATGTTGAATTTATGTTCAATAATAGCATTGCCGAGCTAAACGAAACAAAGGATAATATTGAAGCCACATTTAAAAACGGTTCGCGACAGGTTTATGATTTAGTATTTGGGTGTGACGGTATACATTCTGGTGTCCGAAAAATTTGGTTTGGTAACGAAACCCAGTATGCAGATTTTCTGGGTCAATACTTTTCCATTGCCATTTCAGATAAATTATTGGTAGAAGAAGGTACTTACCAGATTTTTGCTGAGCCAAACAAAGGGATTGCACTTTACGCTTACAATCATAAAACAGACGTCATTTTTACTTTCCGGCCCGAAGCTGAAATTGCTTATGATTTCCGTAATCAGGAGCAACAAAAGAAAATAATTTTAGCGCAATTTGAAAGTGTAGGCTGGAGGACCAAAGAATTGTTAAAAGAGCTCGTAGATTCTAAATCATTTTATTTTGATAAATTTTGCCAAATAAAAATGCCATCGTGGACCAAAGGACGGGTAGCATTGGTAGGTGATGCAGCCTATTGTGCTTCACCAGCCGCGGGTATGGGCGGTTCTTTAGCTATAATTGGTGCAACGGCGTTGGCCGAGGCATTTGAAAAACAAAACGGGAATTTTGAATTTGCTTTTGAAGCATATAACAACGACTTGCGCCCATTTATACAAGAAATTCAAAGTGCCGCAGTAGAAATGTTAGACAAATTGCTCCCCCGCACTGAACAAGAAGTGAGATGGAGAAACCAAAATGGATTTTTGTTTTATAACGATCATTTATCTTAAAATAAACACTATGATTTTAGTAACAGGTGCAACCGGTAATCTAGGTAAGGCCACCATCATTTCTTTATTGAATAAGGGAATACCCGCAAGTAATATTGCCGCATTGGTAAGAGACGAATCCAAATCAAATGAATTTAAATCAAAAGGTATTCAGGTGCGGTATGGCGACTATCAGAATTTTGAGTCTTTAACAGCTGCGTTCAAAGATGTGGACAAGCTACTACTGATATCTTCGTCATCGGAAATAGCTCACAGGTTTGAACAGCATAAAAACGTAATTAATGCTGCTAAGGATACTGGTGTTGGTCATATCATTTATACCAGTTTTGAAATGCAAGATCTGCGTCGAAGTATAATGGCAGGGGATGTGCAATATCATGCAGACACAAGTGATTATCTAAAACAAATAGCTGTACCTTATACCTTGATGGCCAATACGATGTATGCAGATATGATTCCAATGTTGTCCGGAAATAATATATGGGATGAGGGTGTTTCGATCCCTGCCGGAAGTGGTAAAGTACCTTTTTTACCCATAAAAGAAATGGCTGAAGCTTTAGCTGTTGTACTTACCACGGATGGTCATGAAGACAAAGAATATGTCATCGCTGCAGATACTGCATTCTCCTTCGCTGAAATTGCTGAGCTGATATCAGATATTTTGGACAAACGGGTTGCTTATAACCAACCGCAGGTTGACCTATACCTTGCACGGCTGGTGCAAAACGGGTTTTCTGAAGATGATTCTGCATATTTGGCAAGGTATAGTGAGGCAATTGCCAAAGGAGAGTTCGACACCAATAAAAGTGATGTCAAACAATTACTAGGCAGAAGTCCAATATCCCTAAAAGATTTTTTAATACGTATTTTTGGTAAATAATTTAAATAAGCTTACTACTTACTTGGTTGCGGTTGGAAAGGCCAAACGCAATCAAGGTATTCAGAACTGATCAACGATTTTCGAAATTGCTATATCCTTTTGCAGGACGTTGGCCAAAATTCCCACTCATCAGGTTGACGCTACCGCCTTCGTTAATGTAATCTTTCCCATATTTAACGGACGCAAAGCACCCCATAATCGGATAGTAAAAAATTCTTTTGCTTTTGAAATGTCCGTATTATCAACTATGCTCATAGAAATATCCTCACCAGCGGTATAAACCAGGTGATCAAAATTCCCGAGGTTTTGGAAGAACGCTTGTATTTCCTGCTCATTGGATAAATCAGCAGCATAGTTAAAATACAATAATATGCGTAGTGTTTCGCTACAGTTGTAGCATTTTGGTTAAGGTTTGCCTCGATTCTGTTAATTCCATGAATGATGTTTAGCGCAACTTTGTGCTTATAAATCAAGACAATGAAAATAGTATTAACAGGTTCTTTAGGGAACATCGGAAAACCACTTACCAGATTATTGGTCGAACACGGACATAATGTTACGGTTATCAGCAGCAAAGAAGAAAGAGTTTCTGAAATCAAAAACCTGGGCGCTGTTGCAGCGATAGGAGGCATTCAGGACTTAGATTTTTTAACGGAAACATTTAAAGGTGCTGATGCAGTTTATTTAATGGAAGCGTGGGAAGGTATCGGTAGCCTTTTTGATAACAAGATTGATTTCTTAGCCGGATTTAAAAAAATAGCTCAAAATTATGTAACCGCCGTTCAACAATCTGGGATCAAAAAGATCATCCACTTAAGCAGTGTGGGGGCACATTCTGGTCAAGGCAACGGAAGTCTTTTAGTTCATTATCATGTTGAGCAGATTTTACAGACGCTTGCTGAAGATGTTTCGATAAAATTTATGCGTCCTGTTGGGTTCTTCAGTAATCTCTACCGCTCATTTCTGACGATACAATCTCAGGGTAAAATTATTCAAAGCTATGGAGGAGAACGAAAGGAGCCTTGGGTTTCACCTTATGATATTGCAGCAACCATTGCTGATGAAATGGAAAAGTCCTTCAACGGTAGAACAGTTCATTATATCGCAAGCGATGAGGTTTCTCCCAACGAAATTGCCGCAGTATTAGGACAAACGATTGGTAATCCGGATTTGAAATGGAAAGTAATTCCCGCTGCAGAATTATTAGGTCAAATGCTTTCTGCAGGCATAAATGAATGGATCGCCAAAGGAATGGTTGCCATGCAGATGGCACAGGGAGATGGCAGCCTGTATGAAGATTTTTATGCCAATAAACCAACATTCGGAAAAGTGAAATTAGCAGATTTCGCAAGAGAATTTGCCCAAATCTATACCAAAAAATAAATTGAAATGAAAACAGCATTAATAACAGGAGCCAATAAGGGAATAGGATTTGAAACAGCGAAACAACTTTTAGAAAACGGTTATTTCGTCTTTATAGGAAGCCGCAATATCATCAACGGAGATTTCGCGGTTCAACAGCTTAAAAAAGAAGGTTTTGGAAATACACAAGCTATACAATTAGATGTGACCAATGACGCATCCGTCGAAAAAGCAAGGTTGATAATCGGAGCGAAAACCGATGTACTGGATGTGCTTATCAACAACGCAGGGATTAACGGTGGGATGCCACAGGCAGCTCTTGAAGCCCCGGTTGAAGCTTTTCAAAAAGTAATGGATACCAATTTGTATGGAGTCGTCAGAGTGACGCAAACTTTTATGGATTTATTGAGAAATTCTGAGGAGCCAAGAATCGTCAACGTATCTTCAAGCGGCTGTTCGCTTACGTTGCATTCTGATCCCGATTGGATTTACTACAGTCATAAAGCTGCCGTTTATACCGCTTCAAAAGCCGCTTTGAATATGTATACGATCAATCTCGCTTACGAACTTCGCGACACAGCATTTAAAGTTAATGCAGTGTGCCCGGGATTTGTTGCGACAGATTTTAATAATCACAGGGGTACCGGAACTGTGGTAGAAGGCGGAAACAGAATTGCTAAATACGCCATGATTGCTCAGGACGGTCCGACCGGAAAATTCATCAGTGAAGAATACAATCCCCAAACCGGTGAAACACCGTGGTAATAAATTCACTATTTTTACACGATCAACACCTGAAAAATTTTATTTCAGGTGTTGATCATTAAGATATAAGAATGAAAAGCAATCAAAATCATCTGCATAAATTTCTCTCATTATCTGAATTCCATACGATATTCGGATTACCCAAACCCGAACATCCACTGGTCAGTCTTATTCGTCTGGAGGATATGACGCTACCTGCAGAGGGATTATCGGAAAATCTGCTATTGGACTTTTACAAAATTGCCTATAAAGATACAATAGGAAGTGCTAAATATGGTCAGCATCAGTATGATTTTGGTGAAGGTGGTTTGGTGTTTACAGCTCCGGGTCAGGTCTTTGAAAAGCCTAAAAATAACAAAAGCAAAGGCATCCTTATTCTGATCCATCCTGATTTTCTACTTTCCTATCCATTGGCAAAGAAAGTAAGGCAATACGGATTTTTTTCCTATTCAACGGACGAAGCTTTGAAAGTGTCGGAAAAAGAGAAGGAAACCTTGTTTTCAGTATTCAAGATTATTGATGAGGAGCTTAAAAGCAGAACCGATGACTTTAGCCAGGATGTTGTCATCTCGCAGCTCGAACTCCTTCTGAATTATAGCAGCCGTTATTATAAACGGCAATTTATCACATATAAAGCAGTCAATGACCATCTTATTGAGAAGTTTGAGCAGGTTTTGGACTCTTATTTTAATGCTAATGGGAAATTGCAGAATGGAATGCCAACGGTACAAAACCTCGCTGATCAGTTAAATGTCTCGGCAAGCTACTTAAGTGATATGCTGCGCTCTTTAACAGGGCTCAATACACAGCAGCACGTTCACAATAGGTTAATTGAAACTGCAAAGGAAATCTTATCGACCACTAATCTGTCGGTGTCTGAAATTGCCTATCAGATGGGTTTTGAATACCCGCAGTCTTTTACCCGCTTATTTAAGAGCAAAACCAATCAAACTCCCTTGGAATTCAGGCAATTGTTTAATTAGATCATCATAACCTGAACAATGAACCGTTCAATCCTTGGTCAGCTTGCTGTTGGAAAAAGACTTACAAATCCAATGAGTAGAATTGATTTTATTTTCATTGTAAAATAAACATCAGAAATTTAATTCTTTAGGAGGTTCTTTAATACGTCTTCCAATTCGGCAATCGTTAAATCGTTCTTTACAATTTCTCCGTTTGGATTGATTAGATAAATCATTGGATCACTTTGTACAGTGATAGACGGGATATTTTCATCCAATATGAATCTTGTTTTTGGAATATACCTAACTACATCATCTTGATAAGTTCCGTTTCGATTCACATCAACTATGCAAAGATAGTTTTCGTTATCTCGCCGGCACCGCTTACATAGAACTTGTTCTCATTAGCTGTTCGCTGGAAAAGATGTAAGAGGAGCATGTTGTGACAAAAATAGTTGCGCATTATTGCAAATAAATATGTTAATCAAACGAATTATAAACGATGGCCCTCGAATATAAAATTGTGATTAGTTGTGATGAGAAATACCTTAGATTTAAGCTAAATTTAGTTTTGACTATCATAAAAATCATACTATTTCCAATAAAATGGGTTGGACACAATTGTATCGGAACTTTAAATTTATTAGACAAGTAAAAATGAAACATAGTATTACACTTACCATCCTGTTTTTTCTTGGTATTTCAGCTTACGGTCAAGAGGTGAAAAAACTCAATGATAGCTATTTTTTGGATTTAGAAAAATTTGAAAAAGGTTCGGGTATTTTGGAAATAAAGGCGAATCCAGAACATCGAGAAACAGAAATAATTACACTCGAGCAAGGAACGTATTTTTTAGAGAATAAAAATCAAAAATTTTGGTTCAAAATAAACGAGAAACATCAATTTACGGAGACCGCCAAAGCCCAAATAACCAAAGGAGAGAAATTGTACACCCTGTATTTTACTTTTGAAAATGGTCTGGCATTTGAAGCAGATCTGAAGGATACGTCTGGACATCTTATCAGCCATTTTGAGACGAAAGACTCCGTTTTTGTCGTAAAACATTTTCGTCGGACGGGGAAATTGGCCAAAAAAATCGTTTTAAGAACGGGGAGAGGTTTGTCTGATGCTGTCGAAACAGCCTACTATGAGAATGGAAATACAAAATCGGAAAACGACCATATAAATAAAACGACAAGACTGTTCTACGAAAATGGTAAAGCTGAATATTTTTATCACTCCGGTACAGAGGAAAAAATTTATTTCAATGATAATGGACAAAAAACAGAGCATAGCTACTACTCCAGGGATAAGGAATGGTGTACTGAATATTTTGAGAATGGAACTATTGTAAGCAAAAATTGCAATAGTGCAGATCATTCACAAAAGTTGAAGTATTACTATGCAAATGGGAAACTAGCGTATTACGAGGTAGAACTGCTTTCGACGGGTGAAATAAAAAAATACAATAAAAACAACAAGTTACTAGAAAGTCGAAGAGCGATATATCCTAACGCGGTACCCAATTCAAAAAGGCCATGAATAATTTTTCTATAAAGAACTGCAACGCCGAAGCCTGATTATTATTGGTATTATTATGTTGTCGATCAACATGATAATACCAATCATTTTCGTTGTTGGGACGACAATTGAAACCGAATCATACGACCATTGCTTTTAACAATATAGGACGTATTAATGTCGCGCAAACGCATTACAAAACTACCGTGACAATTCAAACAGCAGAAAAATACATCGTTTTCACCTTCTCTACACTTTAAATAGCTGATTATCTTTTCGTCCTCGATCCTGTTTTATAATAAACAGAACATCATCCATTCTGTATAAGCCATCCCTTACTATAAATTATATTACTGACTATGAATGTGATAAAATAAAATCAATCTTTCATATTGATTATTTGCTAATAATATTAGTAATTTTGAATGCAGCAACTACCGAAAACAAGAGTCGTCGTAAATGATCAGCTAGATAATTGAAAAACATGGAAAGGAATATAGTACATTGTGATCTCGATACATTCTTTGTATCGGTAGAGCGTTTGCAGAACAGCAAGCTCCGAGGAGTGCCTGTGCTCATAGGCGGAAGCAGTGACCGTGGGGTAGTGGCATCCTGTTCCTATGAAGCCCGTACGTTTGGTGTGCATTCTGCCATGCCTATGCGGCTTGCATTGCGCATGTGTCCCGAAGCCATTGTGGTGCGGGGAGATCACGATATGTACAGCCAGTATTCCAGTATGGTCACACAGATCATCGAGGAGGAGACACCCATTGTCGAAAAAGCAAGTATAGACGAGCACTATCTCGATGTCTCCGGTATGGACCGCTTTTTTGGCTGCTGGAAATGGACGCAGGAGCTCCGCCAACGGATTATCAAGGAGACCGGATTACCAGTTAGCTTTGGCCTGTCAGTCAATAAGACGGTTTCCAAGATTGCCACTGGTACTGCTAAACCCTGCGGTGAAAAGCAGGTACAAAATGGTACAGAAAAAGGTTTCCTCGCACCGTTATCGATCCGCAAGATTCCCATGGTGGGCGAAAAGTCTTTTACCCTGTTACGCAATATGGGCATTTCAAAGATCGGAACCTTACAGCAGATGGAAGTATTCACCATACAGAAAGTCCTGGGCGAGAATGGGATCAACATCTGGCGTAAAGCCAATGGCTTGGACGATTCGCTGGTGGTACCTTTCCGTGAACAAAAGTCCATGTCCAAGGAAAACACCTTTCAGCAGGATACCATCGACATGGATATCCTCCGCCGAACCCTGATCAGCATGGTCGATACACTGGCCTTCGATCTGCGCAAAGACCAAAAACTGACGAGCTGCGTTACGCTCAAGATCCGTTATAGCAATTTCGATACTCATACCCAGCAGCTGCAGGTAGGATACACCAACTCGGATCGAAAGCTAACGGAAGTCGTGCTTTCACTTTTTAAGAAACTCTATAGCCGCAGGATGCTGATCCGCCTTATCGGAATCAAGTTTTCGGGACTGATCTACGGTTCCTATCAGACCGACCTCTTTGACGATAGCGCCGAGGACGTCAACCTGATGCAGGCCATGGACAAAATCCGGAAGCGCTATGGCGCCGAATTTCTGATGAAAGGTATCTGTGCACCGCTGCCGGAGAAAGGAGGGGAACATGCTCTTAAATCTACATAGCTACTTTAGTTTGCGCTTTGGTACGCTGAGCCTGCAGGATCTTATTGCGGGTATGCTCGCAGGTGGCTATGACACCGCTGTGCTTACGGATATTAATAACAGCTCGGGATCACTGGATTTTATTAGAATGGGGCGGGCGGCCGGGCTCAATCTCCTTGCGGGCATGGAATTTCGCCACGGCGATCAGCTCTGTTTCGTTGCTATTGCCAAAAACGAACGGGGCTTCCAAGAGATCAATGCATACCGCACCAAGCTCAATATGGAAAATCGCGCCACACCTCAGCGCGCACCTGAGTTTGAACAGGTTTTTGTGATCTATCCCTTTAGCCAGGTCAATGCCTTTCCATTGCGTGACTTTGAATACATCGGCGTCCGTGCTGGCGAACGTACCCGTGCGCAACTGATGGGGCGAGAGGTGCTCAATCGCTGTGTCATCCTGGCACCAGTGAGTTTCCGCAAGGCCGACTATACCTTACATCGGCAGCTGCGGGCAATCGATAACAACTTGCTGATTTCGCAATTGGAAAACGAACAAGTAGCTGCCCAAGATGAAGTCTTTGTGCCTAAGGTCAATCTGATGCGCCTATTTGCGGATCTGCCGCAACTGCTTACCAATACCAGCCGTATACTCGGTCAATGCGCTTTCAGTTTTGATTTTACGAGTGTCAAGAATAAAGCAACCTTTACCGGCAGTCGCTACAACGATAAGCAACTCCTGCACAAGTACTGCATGGACGGATTTTCCAGACGCTATGGCCGCAATGATCAAATCGCTACCGAACGTATCCAGCGCGAACTGGAGATCATTGAGAATCTGCGTTTTTCCAGTTATTTTCTCATCACCGACGATATCTGCCGTTATGCCCGTGACCGCAATTTTCATTATGTAGGGCGGGGCTCGGGGGCTAATTCTGCTGTAGCTTATTGCCTTGGGATTACTGACGTTGATCCCATAGCGCTTAACCTTCCCTTTGAGCGTTTTCTCAATCCCAAGCGTAAAAGTTCTCCTGATTTTGATGTGGATTTTGCCTGGAATGAGCGGGACGATATGTATGCCTATATTTTCAACCATTATAAGACAGGCCATACTGCCTTAATGGGCGCCATGAGCACGTTTAGGTCACGCAGTATTCTACGTGAACTGGGTAAAGTCTATGGTCTTCCCAAAGCCGAGATCGACCGTCTGGTACACGAGCCCGAGCATATGCTCAACAAAAATGAGGTCACCAATACCATTTTGAGCGTGTACAACCGTATGGCCGATTTTCCCAATCAACGGACTATCCATGCCAGTGGGGTATTGATCTCCGAGGAGCCGCTGACCTGCTATTCCGCCATGGACAATCCGCCCAAAGGGCTGCCGACCATGCAATTCGATATGTATGTCGCCGAGGATATCGGTTTTGAAAAATTTGATATCCTTTCCCAACGCGGGATCGGCCATATCAAAGATTGCCGTAGCATTGTACGGGAAAACTTGGGTGTTGTGATAGATACCGATAATCCCAAGCGTTTTTTTCAGGATGATAATATAGCCGTCCAACTCAAATCTGCCAATACCATTGGTTGTTTCTACATCGAGAGCCCAGCCATGCGGCAGCTCCTGACCAAGCTGCGCTGTGATGATTACCTGACTTTGGTGGCCGCCTCCTCCATTATTCGGCCAGGCGTGGCCAGTTCGGGCATGATGAGCGAATACATCCGTCGCCATCACGATCCTAACACGGTCGTCTATCCGCATCCCGTGTTTAAGGAGCAGCTCGAAGAGACCTATGGCGTGATGGTCTATCAGGAGGATGTGATGAAGATCGCCAATGCTTATGGTGGACTCGATATGGCCGATGCCGATGTCCTCAGGCGCATGATGTCGGGCAAATATCGCAGCAAAAATCACCTGATCGAGATTGAGGACAAATTCTTCTCCAACTGCAAGGCCAAGGGCTATGATGAAAAGATCAGTCGGGAGATCTGGCGGCAGATGGAAAGCTTTGCCGGTTATTCCTTTAACAAGGCACATTCGGCATCCTTTGCTGTTGAGAGCTATCAAAGTTTATTTCTCAAGACCTACTATCCCTTGGAGTTTATGGTTGCGGTACTCAACAATTATGGTGGATTCTACAACCGCAAGGTCTATGTCAATGAAGCCCGTATATCAGGTGCCAATATCTGCCTGCCCTGCGTCAATCAGTCTATTTTCAATACCTCCATTCAGGGTAAGGATATCTATCTAGGTTTTGATTGCCTGCTCAATTTTGAGGGGAAATTAGCCGATCGGATTATTGCGGAGCGTGAGACCAAAGGTTCCTATCGGAGCCTGCAAGATTTTGTGAAGCGCACGCAAGCCGGGCTCGAGCAGGTGGTTATTCTGATCCGTGTGGGCGCATTGCGGTTTACCGGGGTGGGCAAGAAGCAGTTGCTCTGGGAGGCCCATCTGATGATGAGCAGACACAAGCCGGCTGTAGCCGGTATGGCACTCTTCGAGACCGAGAGCCGCAAGCCGATTCTTCCTCCTTTGGAAGAAGATATTTTGGAGGACTATTACGATGAAATAGAGCTGATCGGATTCTGTGTGACGGGGACGCTCTTTGATCTGGCCAGAAGCAATTACCGTGGGGATATGCCATCCACGCAGCTTCATTTGCATGAAGGAGAGGTTGTACGCCTTGTCGGTGATTTTGTCTGTGAGAAATTTGTCAAGACCAAGCGCGGCGAACTGATGAAATTCGGTACTTTCCTGGATGCCGAAGGGCGATTTTTTGATACCGTACATTTTCCACAGACACTCAGAAAGTATCCCTTGCTTGGCACGGGGATCTACCTGATCGAGGGCAAAGTAATTGTTGAGTATGGCTGTCCATCCCTGGAAGTTATTCGCTGTGCCAAGATGCCCTTAAAGCCTGATCCGAGGAGTGTATAGGTTTCACCAGCTTTTTTTCGTAAGGCACAATGAAAAAAAGTGAATTTTTTCTTTTTTTGTTTATACAAGTGATAACCCCTAAAAAAAGGATGTAGCCGAAGCGACTGCTTTTGTAGTCGGAATGAACATTCGCTGCAGCACCTCGAATCTTAAGAACTGCTTATTGATTCGCCTCTTTCATCATCTTCGTTCATACTCCTAGTATGTAGTTTGTTCAATGAATAGATCGCCTATAGCTTACCTGAGGAGGTTAAAGCTATTTAGTTTTTTGCACCAGCAAAAAAAACGAGTCAGCTCATTTTTATTTAATTGCTTGAGATCAAAAAGCTTATATGGAAAAGGTATAATATTGCTATAAATACCATTTTCTAAAAAAAAAAGAAAGGTTTTTTTGAGAATAGATTTCTCTAGTGCAAGGTCATTTTGAAAAGCTTCTCTTGCTTTATCAAGGCAAGTTTCCTGATATTTTAATAGAACGATGCAATCGCAGCTTTGTATAAGGGGTCGACAGTCAGCATTGCTGTAATTGCTGCTGATGTGTACCTCATTGCCGTTGTCCCATAGGAAGTCGACAATATCATACAAAAATTGATTTCGTTGCTGTTCTTTGTTTTCGACGACAAAGTATTTCATAGCATGCAGTTTTAGTGATTTTAAAGGTTTCGGCTGTATCAAAACAGGCGAATGATTCTTGCTTTGGAAGGTATAAGAATGAGTCTGTAATGGTGTGCGCCCAACCCCATGCAAATTTGTAAATTTGCCTTCTTCGTGCTAATTTCGCCTCCGTTTCTGGAGTTAAAATGTTTAATGCATCAGCAATTCAATAACTTCCTGGGGGTCTGTATCATTTTTTTTCCAGATGTCCTCCAATGTTTTTATGTCGCTTATTTTATAGCCCTTTTTTTCTAATTTTTTGACTGCTGTCGCATAGTCAATATCCAGGATTTTGCAGGATTGTTCTAATGGAGCCTGAAATGTTTTGTTGATGATCACAATATCCAAGGGTAGCTGCTTACGTTCCAGATAAACAAAAAATAAGACAAGCACCGCTACGGCGGCCGCCGCCGGTACAAAGACCTTTTTCATAAAATGAATTTTTAGGCCTTTCCAATTAAGCATAATGTGAAAAATTGCGGCAATTACAAATCCGACCCCGATTAATTCATGTGCGACTTCGGTATACCCATCAAATAGATGGAAGAGCATAAAAATCCCTGTAATAGCCAGGACTACAAATAGCAGGGAAATGAGCGGCGTCACATATTTTCTGTCTAGTTTCATTATTTAAAAATTTAATTATACGGCTGTCTATTCAAATTCAGCAAATCTTTTTTCCAGATCATTGAGCCATTTGACTCTCTTTTCCTGCGAAACTGATTTCACCATATTATGGCTGATCCAGCTTAAATTCTTATATCCCATCGTTTTAAACACACTTCTGAGCATAGCCTTCCTGATCAGGTTGCCGATCAGCAGCGAATACATTATCTTGGGCTTGTTCATTGTTGTGATAAGAGTTACGCCTTTTAAATTTTTCAACAGCGGTACCAACCCGAATCCCCGGGGATGGTGGTCATAGACTATACCCGGAGAAAGAACCCTATCGATAAACCCTTTGGTCATAGCCGGCATCAGATCCCACCAGATCGGAAATATGAAAATCAAATGATCTACATTTTTTAGACGATTGCTATAATCTATCACTTGAGGATCAACAGGCGAATGGTCTACAAAAGCCTTGAGATCTTCTTTTGACATGGCTGGATTGAAACGGTCGTTGTTGAGATGGATAAGGTCCACCTCGTGTTTTCCTCTATGTATTCCTGCTGTAACAGCTTCTAAAATGGCGTTACAGAAACTTTTTTCATAGGGATGGTCGAACACTATTGCTATTCTCATATTTTGAATTGTTTACTATTTACAATACAAAGATCCGATGTTTGAACAGGCCCTGACGATAACAATTGTTAAGAAATAGATTCGTGTTTGATGATAGGCTGTAGCAAGACAGTCCCCTTTGTAAGTAAATCAGAAGAGTTTCCAATTTTTCAACAAATCGGTAAACGACAAAATTGATAAGGACGGTGTCCAACCATCGAAAGCGGCCATTAAAATTTTCTATCGTCTGTTACGGATCCTGCTCAAGGACACAGAAGTTATGCCCAGATATGAAGCGATATAGTGTTGGGGAACGCGCTGTATGATTTGAGGGTGCTGCGCAAGCAATTCGTCATAGCGTTGTTGCGGGGTGTTTTTTAAATAGGAGAAGAAGATCTGCTGGTTTTTTAGAAGGCGACTGTATAAATGCTCAACTATACTATCTTTTAGTTCTTGCGAACTTTTGAGCGTATCCTGAAAATCTTTCTGCGTAATCGTCTGTATAATACAGGGCTCGATACTTTCAATTGTATATAAGCTCGGCTTGTTTGTCATGAAGCTTTCGATGGACGACACACCATCACCCTCAAAAAAAAACTGTGTTGTTATATCTTTGCCGTTATTATTTATCCAAGTTCTCAAGCACCCTTTTTCAATGAAAAACATTTTTTTGGAAACGTTGCCTTCTTCCAGCAATTTTGTTCTGGCAGGAACCTCTATCTGGGTAAAGAGCGGCTTAAATATACGCCATTTATCGTTGTTGGTCTCAGCATTTTTTGACATGATTATTTTCTTTAATAGGCCCGGGAGATTGTATCAATTCTATTTTGGTTTTAGTAAATTTACGGAAAAATAACAAAATTTAGCTTACAAGCTTAAGATGGCTGTACACGATAACCTTTGATAGCCAGTATATGGTTTACTGTATGGTATATTCCTTTTCATCTACCTCGCATAATCTAAAATACCCAAATGCAAAATTGTTAAAGTCTGTTTGATTAATAATATTTCCCCTAACAGCTACCGGAGTTGATGGAAAGGGGCCTGTATCTCCGCCCGATGCTATAATCAGTTTGTTAAAGTACTCGTAGTATCTTCTTGAAACACCGTAAAGTTTGATATTGACATGATCTCCGATCGTCAAATCTTCATGGGAGTAAGATTCTGAAATCAAGTTTCCTTGACTGAATTCATCATTTTCAGTTCTAAACTGCGGAAATGCAACTTGGGGCGTAACAGTTCGATGCAGATAATAATTATCCTCATTTGCATCGTCCTGATAGTAGTATGTGATTTCAATTTCATCGCCAGTCATACCGCCAGAATTACTTTGAACAATATTATCTTCAATGCTTGCTGTTCCAATTAAGGTTTCTTCGGCAGTATAATTTTGACCATTCAGGCTTACAGTCAGCGTGTAAGTTTCAGCTATTGCAGGAATAAAGTCTGTGCAGAGATATTCTCCGGCAACAGATGTTTCTACAAAATGAAAAATATCCCCATTAGAATTTAAAATCGCAATAGCTGCTCCCGAAACAGTCGGGAATTCACGACTGTAATATCCCGTTGTAGTAGATAATTTGATTCGCTGTACATTACCTGGAGTATTTTTTTTCCAGTCGATAGCGGCATCTATAACCAGTTTTGGCGATACCGTATCGAAATCAATAGTGATCACATCCTCACAACCGGCTAAAAACATCCCGATCGTTAGCGCCAATATTTTTATTACTATTTTCATTGTATTATTTTTAGGATTATTAGTTTAAAATTTAAAATTGTAGGTCACGCTTGGGATTATTCCAAATATCGAAGACCTTTTGGCTTCACTCAAGCCTGATTCCTGATTTTGTCCAAATGAGTAAGATGCCGCATTACTTCTGTTATATATATTATAGATGCTAAAATTCCATTCTCCCTGCCAGCCTTTCTTTTTGTCTGGTTTGGGAACATAAGTTGCGGAGATATCCAAATGATGGTAGGCAGAAAGAGCATCTTCATTGCGCGGGCCATAATTGGCAATCGTGATGCCTTGATACTGATATTTTCCGTTAGGAAATGTGGCTGCTTTTCCTGTCTGATAGGTGAAAATTCCGCCAAAACTCCATTTTTTACTGAATTGATAGGAACCAGTAACTGAAAGATTATGAAGTTTGTCATAATTTGCCCTATACCATTGACCATTATTTATTCCCGGTTCGTTTTCATTCCGCCCAGGTGTTCTCTGTTCAGCCCGAGAAAGTGTATAGGAGGCCCATCCGGTGAACTTTCCTATATTTTTTTTAACCATTATCTCCAGGCCGTAAGAACGTGCTTCACCGTTTAGCAGGACCCTTTCAATTGCATCATTAGCGACCAGTTCCGCACCATCTATATAGTCTGCTTTATTTTTTGTTTTTTTGTAAAATGTTTCAATTTCTAAGGAATAGGCATCATTATTAAAATTCCTAAAGTAACCTAATGCGAATTGGTCTAAAATTTCAGGCTTCAAAAACTCATCACTGGGAGCCCATATATCCAAAGGAGATACCGACGCGGTATTTGATATCAGATGGACATACTGGCTCATACGGTTATAACTAGCCTTGATGGACTGCTTGTTGTCCATTGAATAGGCAACTGCGAGTCTCGGTTCCAAATTGTCAAAACTGGCAATCGTCTGATTTTTTCCATACTTGATGGTACCTGTAGGCGTAGCCTCTTCATATACTTGAAAATCTTGATTAAAAACGACGGCCTGATTATTTGCGTAGGTATTGATTTCTTCTTCTCCCAGCCTGCGGAAATGGCTATAGCGAAGACCATAATTGACAGATAATTTATCCGAAAGCTTTTGGTCGACAGCAATATACAAGGCATTTTCAAAGGCATACTTTTTAGCTATCTGGTCAGCGTTGATGCCAGACGAGGAGTCAATAGGGTTGATAGTACCCGGATTAAACTGATAGTAGACGGAGTTCAATCCATAACTTAGCGTCAGATTATTGGAAATATAATGCTTGAAATCATATTTAAAATTGTAATTCTTGATATCTGACTCCCAATCAATCCCAACAAATTTTAATTTCAAACCATAATTATACGCGCTGTAAATAGCAGAGGCATTTGAAAACAGGTTGTCAGAAAATATTCGGTTCCAACGGAGGTTAAACAAAGAATTTCCATAATTATTTACGATATTATTATTAAAATTCAATTTGTCATAGCCAAAATACCCTGACAGCAAGAGATTGTTTCTATCATTGATTTTATAATTGAGCTTGGCGTTCATGTCATAGAAATAAGCAGAGTTGGGCTGATCGGCAAGCTTCAGGAAAAGATGCGCGTAAGAACTTCTTCCTGCCATCACAAAGGAGCTTTTTTCTTTTACGATAGGTCCTTCCACCAGTAATCGGCTTGAAATAGCGCCGATGCCGCCATTTGCGTGGAATTCTCTATTGTTCCCTTCTTTTTGATAGATATCGAGAACTGAAGAGATACGGCCCCCAAAATTTGCAGGGATGCCACCCTTATATAATTTTAGGTCTTTGATTACATCCGAATTAAAAACAGAGAAGAACCCAAATAGATGAGAAGTGTTATAGACAACTGCCTCATCTAGCAAAACAAGGTTGCCATCAACAGAACCACCCCTGACATTAAATCCCGAAGCGCCTTCTTGCGCATTTGCTACCCCAGGCAGCTGTAATAACGATCTTAGCACATCGACCTCTCCCATGACGGCTGGCATTTTTTTTATGGTGGCAATAGAAAGCTTACCCACACTCATTTCGGCTTTTCTAATGCTGCTTTTTTGCGTATTTGAAATGATGACCACTTCATCAAGTCCATTGCTCTCAGCCTCCAAAACAAAGTCTTTCCGGATGCTTTGGGTGAGAGTTATGGTCTCTTGGATCGTTGTAAAGCCCAAATAGCTCACATGCATCTTATAGCTGCCTTTTGGAAGCGTAATGGAAAAAAAACCATATTCATTGGTGGTGGCTCCGGCATCGATTTCCGGGAAATAGATGTTAACACCTAACAATGTCTCATTGTTTTTACTGTCGGCAATTGTACCGCTTATGGTAAATTTCTCTTGCGAGTAGGCGAAAAAAATACTAAAAAAGGGTATTAGGATCGAATAATAGATTTTGTTTTTCATTTGTTTGGGATGCTACCGTATTAATTGTTGTATGAAACAAAAGTGGTAAGTAAAAAATAGGCCGGCGATAACAATTGTTAATTAATGAATCTGGTTTGTAAGAGCAGGTCGCCCTAAAAGTTGTTCCGGTCTGCAAAAATTATTGATATAGGAAGCAATACAAGCGAAAGCAGTTATCGATCGCATTTTGAAAGAGGAAATCAAGAAGAGAAAAATGAAATACTAAGGTTTTATGGAAAGGAGTAGGTTCAGCAGGCTTTATCTGAACCAACAACTCCCATGTTATTGCATAGACATTAGCGCAAATAATTATGCTATATTATAATACAGTTAATAACTGACCTATTAAGAGACACACTATTGACCTAGATAAAAAGCGGGTGTGTTTTTAACTTTTCGATTTAAATGCTCTGTTCAAGCTTCTTACGGTAACACCCAAATATGACGCCATATCTTCTTTTGAAATAGATATTTCCTGTTTGGATTGTAGTTCCAAAAGTTTGCCCAAACTATGCTCGATGGTGTATAGCTGTTGATATGAAGCTCTACTTGCTGTATTGATAATACGTTCTGCAAAAACATCTAACAGTAGATTGTTCAGTTTAAGGTCATGTGTGATAAGTTCCGAAAAATAGTCAGGAGCAATGGCATAGACCGTTATGTCTGTCATTGCTTCGATGCTGCACAGACAGGCGATTTTTCGGATAAATTCAATTTCGCCCACGATTTCGCCTTTGCCTAAAAATTCGAGTATATACTCCTTATCGTTGTGTTCCGTAAAAAAGCATTTGGTAATCCCCTCTTTTATCAGCATTATTTTTGTTGCTTTTTCATCTTGAGAAAACAACTTTTGCCCTTTGGTGTATTGTTTTAGGATAATGTTTTCCTTACGTTCCTGTTGCTCGTAAAGTTCCTGAACATACGTTAAAAATGATTGGTTGGTCCGTAACATATATCAGCCGGGACAAATGTCCTTTTTTTAGTTTTTCCCTTTGTTGAATTTTGCCTTTTCAAAAATACAAAAGAAAAGAAATGAAAAGCAGTATAAAAACAATAGCGTTTGATGCAGACGACACTTTGTGGGTAAACGAGCCTTATTTTCAGGAAGCAGAAAAGCAATTCTGCACCTTGCTTGAAAATTATCTTCCCCAACATTCGGTATCGCAGGAACTGTTTAACACCGAGATGAAAAACCTACACCTCTACGGTTACGGAGTGAAAGGTTTTGTTCTGTGTATGGTCGAGACCGCAAGCAGGATTTCCGACCGTACCGTTTCGTTGGGGCTGATTGACGAAATCATAGCCATTGGACAGGAACTTTTACAAAAACCTATCGAATTACTACAAGGCGTTACCGAAACTTTGGAAAAATTGAATGGCAAATACAGATTGGTCGTAGCCACCAAAGGTGATTTATTAGACCAAGAACGGAAGTTAAAAAACTCGGGATTGGAAAACTATTTTCATCATATAGAGATAATGAGCGACAAGAAAACAAGCGATTATCAAAAGCTATTGAAACATTTGGATTGCAAGCCCGAACATTTCCTAATGCTTGGCAACTCCATTAAGTCCGATATACAGCCTGTTTTAGCATTAGGAGGATATGCCGGACACATTCCGTACCATGTTACTTGGACACACGAGCAACACGAACACAAGCTGCAACACAATAATTTTGTAGAACTAAAAAGCATCGACAACATCCTAAATTATTTATAGCGCTGAAAACATTGATTGGTATTGAACAATGGGATAGAAAAGAGCTGAGTGGTGCTGTTCTTCTGATGTATCCCATTTTTAATCTCCATTTGTAGTCGGCCTTTCGTTAACGTTAAGGAATCTTGTGCCCAGACTAGCAGACAAATCGTTTATAATCTGTCGTTTAATGGTGCTCGTCAACCCAACAAAAACTTCCTCCAACAAAGGGCGTGCTTCCTTCTCGGAAGTTTAAATTTCTGCCTAACATACTTCACCAACGTAGTTGCATTCATCAATGCTAGGCTGGCTTGGGCGCTATCATTTTTTTCGATAATTTAGTGTTCAGAGAGAGTATCTTTATAAATAGAATTCTTAACCACTCATGCAAATAAAATATAAAACGATATCTGATTTAATAGCGAACACACCCAATACCTTTAAAAACTGTAAGGCAAATGACAAGGATCTGAATGATATGATCCAATGGCTAGCGTTACTTTCGGGTTTCGTTCATACAAGAGGTACCGATAGCACAGCGTCGGAGAGGGTAGAGAAAAGGTTAAATATCAGCCTGCCGGTTGAGATAACCTTGTTTTACCAACATTTCGGGCACTGTATCAGCGAACTGAATCACGAAGCACTAAAACAGCAAAAATTTCAGGTATTGGCATTCGAACATTGCTGGGTAGAGAAAGAGGTAATGATTAACGATTACTATACCGGAGAATGCTGGTTTACGACTGATGTTTTGGTATATGCAACCGCAAAAAACAACAAAATACCAGTTTATGGTATTGACCTCAAAAATGGATGGAGCTTATCTTATGAGAAAGAATGGTTTTGGCAAAAAGATGGTATGCCATTGTTTCAGAAATTGACGACGTTGTTAGCAAATATCATTATTGCCAATAAGGCGTATATTATTAAAACCAAGGTTAAAGGTATTACAGGTATAAAACGAGATGAAAAAGTGGAAAATAGATTCGAAGGCACATTCATGAGACTGCTCGATTTCGAATACTATGAGCATACAATTTTCTATAATCAATCACTTGATTTAATCGGTTGGTTCCGGGCTGGAAATACACCAGACTTTTTGGTAGGCAGTGGCAGTGAAGACAACCTGAAAAGCCTTATTACCCAATTCGACTTGAGCAGCGCCAAATTTTTAAAGACTCTGCATGAGCAAAAATAGAATAAGCAGATTCTGGATAATTGCATTTAGTCAATAAAAAAATTAATGATGCAAACATCTATGTAATCCTATAGTCCGTAAACTAATTCCCATTCGCCCTGAGATCGTCTGAATATGTAGAATGAGTTTCCGTTTTTGTCATTCAAATAGTAATCCCGCATGCCCTCTGCAGGACAGCGGGAAGCTCTACTTAATATCAAATACAACTACCATTAATTTAAATTTCTATATTCCAAAGGGGAAATCCCTACTTTCTTCTTGAAAAGTCTTGTAAAGTGCTGTGGATATTTAAACCCGAGTTCATAAGCAATAATGCTGATTGATTTATTGACATCAAAAATCTTCTCTTTTGCAAGATCTATAACTTTATCCTGAATATATTCCTGCGCCGAAATACTTGTTTCCTTTTTGATCAGATCGCCAAAATAATTTGGTGATAGGTGCAATTGCTCCGCGCAATAAGCCACGCTTGGAATCCCTATAGTTTGTAATTTCTCGGAATTGAAATAATTATTTATAATGGATTCAAACCGTTCCAATATTCCCTTGTTCACATGCTCCCTAGTTATAAACTGACGGTCATAAAAACGGGTAGCATAATTTAAAAGAACTTGTAAATGCGAAACTACGAGAGTCTTACTATGCTTATCTAAGTTCTGCTGCAACTCATCCTCAATAGTTTCAAACATATTAATAATCAGTTTTTTCTCTTTTCTGGACATATGTAGCGCTTCATTGGATGCATAGGAGAAAAAGCTATACTCATTTAATATATTGCTTAAAATAGTACCTTTTAAAAAGTCTGGATGTACGATCAAAACTTTTCCTTTTGGATGGACATTTGGTAAATATTTTTCTATTGTTAAAACTTGCCCAGGTGCTGCAAATACCAAGCTTTCTTCTTGGTAATCATACAATTCCTTCCCGTACCGGAGATCACCACATTTTGTATCCTTTAAAAAGATAGAATAAAATCCGAAATTATAGGAACCAGGTTTTAATAATGAAAGGTTATTATAATCCAGTACATTAATCAATGGATGTAAGGTCTCTGCTCCCCGCACAGCACTGTATTCCCCAACACTATTTATTTTCTTGATTTCCATTTCTTCGATGCTTTATCAGACAAATTTAACTAAAAGAAGGAATGCGCTACCTGTCGTTTACCTGCTTCAGTGATTTTGGTAAGAAAAAAAGTAATACGTATAAGTTACTTAAATCTATCCAAAAATTAAAATCAGTAAAACTGCTGGTATGCAAACCAGTAATTAGGTTAACGCTTCCTTGAAATTCGCTATCGAAATTTGCATTATAAAATTTGAATACTATGCAAACAAGAAAGTAACGGACTGGAAGTTTCAGCTCTAGGTTTCGGCTGTATGGGCCTGAATTTCTCTTATGGACACAGTATATCAGCCGAAGAATCAACGAAGCTCCTTCATAAAGCGGTCGAGCGTGGAATAACATTTTTGATACAGCGGCAGTTTATGGGCCCTATACCGATGAGGAAATAGTTGGGGTGGCATTAAAACCTTTCTGCGATAAGAACGTTATTGCCACCAAATAGGCTTTACTATCAAAGACGGAAATCTTTTATGTCTTTGCTCATTTTGTATTCTGTTTTTGGAAACCAATATGTATTTATTACAGGATGCGTTGGCAATTACTTCGTTTGCATTACGTTTACACGAATCAGTGATTTTGGTAGTTAATACAGTAATTAGGATAAGGGAACCGTCAACTGATATTCGGAAATTTGGTAGATAGTGTAATATGAATCTTTAAGAGAAAGAAAGGCATGGAAAATAACAATCGGAGAAATTTCCTTAAAACAGGAGTAATATCGGGAGTAGCGCTATTTGCATCGTCAGCACTAGGCGGCATTGCTCATGCGAGCAGTATAAACGAGACGGACAAACACCGGGAAAAACGGGCGAGATATAGAACAAGAGTATTAGGTACTGGTGATTACCGTATTGAAGTTTCTGCACTTGGTTTAGGCTGTATGGGTATGAGTTATCATCGAAGTTTTGTTCCAGACAAAAATGCGATGATTACCTTAATGCGTAAGGCGGTTGACCTAGGAGTAAACCTCTTTGATACGGCAGAAGCCTATGGTCCGGTCTTAAATGAAAAGCTGGTGGGAGAGGGGCTCCAGCCTATACGGAAAGATATCATACTCTGTACAAAATTTGGGTTTATAGATGGTAAGCCAGAAATTGGTCTTGATAGCAGCCCTAAACGGATAAGACAGGTTGTAGAAAACTCACTGAAAAATTTGAGGACAGATTATATTGACTTGCTGTATCAGCATCGCATTGACCCAAAGATTCCAATTGAAGAAGTGGCAGGGACAGTAAAGGATCTTATTGCCGAAGGAAAGGTTAAACATTTCGGAATGAGCGAACGAGATTTCAATGCGAGTGCTGATGGTTTGAATGCCATTCGTAAGGCACACACAGTTCAGCCTGTCACGGCGATACAAAGTGAATATTCTGTGATGACACGTAATCCTGAGAATAACGTTTTAAATTTATGTGAAGAATTGGGAATAGGCTTTGTTCCCTATAGCCCTCTGAGCCGCGGTCTTATTTCAGGATATATTAATGAGCGGACAAAATATAATCCAGCTAACGATAACAGAACATCATTGCCACGCTATAAGCCGGAAAACATTATTGCCAATTGGAGGATCATTGATATTCTCAAAGAATTTGGAGATCATAGAGGTTTGACCGTGGCACAAGTTGCACTGGCTTGGTTATTGGCAAATAAACCTTTCATCGTTCCTGTTCCCGGTACCACTAAATTAGCACACTTACAGGAAAATATGTGGTCGGCAGATTATGAATTTGGTTCGGAAGAATTAAAGAAGTTAACTAATGATCTTTCAGCAGTTGAAATCGTTGGTGAACGTTATACAACCGGGTATCCTGGGCAGCAAAAAAAATAAATTTCAATAATAGCTTTTCTATCTTCTAAAAGAAATTCTCAAATCCTTTCATCTCTCTGGATTTTGGGAATACTAAATGGTGGTTTAGTTAGCTTCGAGACTGGTTCTCGAAGCTTTTTATTGGCTACACTATTGATTCAGTATTACGCCGTAAATTTCTGCTGGATACTTAACTTTCCAATTACCTTAAGAAAATAAAACGCATAAGTACTCAAAAAGTACCTATGCCAAATACCCCTTCGACACTGTCATGTTTTATTTATTGGCTAAACCAAATTCTTCTTCAGTTACCGGCTCAAGCCAAGTAACCTGAACATCATCTTTGAAATTTGTGATGGCAACATGCACCATTTTAGTATCAGCAGTTGCTCCATGCCAGTGCTCCACATTTTCAGGAATATTGACAACATCACCTTTCTTGATTTCTTGCGCTGGTTTTCCTTTTTCCTGATAGAGTCCGTTTCCTTCAATTATCAGCAAAACCTGACCTTTAGGATGGGTATGCCAATTCGTTCTTGCACCTGGAGTGAAGGTTACGCTTCCAGCCGAAAAATCATTGTTTTTATCCTTTGCTACCAAAGGTTTCAAGAATGCATTTCCTGTAAACCATTCCTTAGGTAGTGGTTCACCTTGGGGGAATATTTGTGTTGTACTCATTGTATGATCTGTTTTGATGTTACACGCAGATAAATTTACTGCCATAATTAAGATAACGAATAATCTGTTCATATAGTTTGTAATTTGATTCATTGATTATATGATCTGATTCCCTTATTCAATCTCCTTCATGATTTTTGCCGGAATTCCCCCAACAATCGTATTGTCTGGGACATCTTTGCTGACTACGGAACCAGCTGCTACCACAGCATTTTCTCCAATAGTGACGCCGGGTAGGATCGTTGCATTGGCCCCGATCCAGGCATTCTTTTTTAGATGGATGGGAGCTACAGTTAATGATTGTCTGTTCTCTGCTTCAATCGGATGGCCTTCGGTCAATAAACTTACTTTGGGAGCTATTAATACATTATCTTCAATAACTATACCACCTAAATCTAAAAAGACACAGTCGAAGTTAATGAAGACATTTTTTCCTATGACTGTATTCTTACCATAATTAATATACAAGGGAGTAAATACAGTCGTACTTTCATCTATAGCTGAACCAGTAATTTGACTTAATAGATCTCTTATCTCGTTAGGATCAACTGAATTGTTCATGGGTATTAAGAGTGCTTTTGTAGCAAAAGAAGCTTCACGCAAACGGTATCCCTGAGGATCATCGGAAGAAATGCTTTTTTCTTTTTTCAATCGTTCAAAAATATCCTCCGGGCAACTATTATTTGATTTTTCCATTAAAGAGTGGATTAAATTTTATCTATCTAATTTAGTGAAAATGATTGCGTTATTTTAAATTACCTTTAAAGAACGCTGTCAGTTTATCGAATGGAATTTTATCCAATTGATCATATAGATCAACGTGGACAGCATCAGGGATAATCATTAGTTCCTTTGGATCGGCAGCAGCTTTATAGGTGTCTTCACTGAAATATCTTGAATGGGCATTTTCACCTGCAATGATCAGCATTGGTCGAGGGGCAATTTCCTTGATATACGAAAGGATAGGCATGTTCATAAACGATAGGGGTGAAGTTGCTGTCCATGAAGCGTTTGAATTGATAGAGCGTTTATGAAACCCTCGTGGTGTTTTGTAATAATTAAAATAATCTTTTACAAATTGGGGCTCACCGCCTGCAAGCGTTTCGGGCAAATTGTTTAATGAGTGGGCATAGTTTGCACTTTCAGCATCTTTCCAGCGCTGCTGGCTCAATTGTTCCAGTGTTTGTGTACGTTGTTCAGGAGTTACTACATCATTATAGCCTTTTGACATCACGCGAGTCATATCGTACATACTGGTTGTAGCAACAGCTTTAATACGCTTATCAACAGCTGTTGCATTTAATGCAAAGCCGGCAAATCCGCATATGCCAATGATTCCGATTCTGCTTCTGTCGATATTCTTCTGTAACCCTAAAAAGTCAACAGCTGCACTGAAATCTTCGGTGTTGATATCTGGTGATGCTACGTTACGGGGTTCACCGCTACTTTCGCCTGTATAGGAGGGATCGAATGCCAACGCAATAAACCCTCTTTCAGCCATTTGGTTTGCATACAATCCCGAAGACTGCTCTTTCACTGCACCAAAAGGGCCGCTGATTGCAAGTGCCGATAAAAGTTTGTTGTCCGTGTTTTTAGGTATATATAGGTCGCCAGAAAGGGTAATGCCATAACGGTTTTTAAAACTTACTTTTTTACGGATTACTTTATCGCTTAATTGAAAAGTATAATGATCTGATGAAGTATTCATATTCTTTAAATTTTGGTTAGATTGTACGTGTTGTGCGGATGCCTTACCTGAAAACAGGAAAGACATAACCATTAATGCTACTGCTATTTTCATATCTGTATTACGTTTATTATTACAGATACAAAGGTAGATCAGGATAGCGAGTTGATGTTAACGATTATCAAACCAAAAATTAAGAATTTCAAACCTCATATTTCCGTAGGGATTTTGGATTTGTTCCTGTCAGTTTTTTAAAGAAGTTATTGAAATAGGTAGGGTATTCAAACCCCAATGCACTGGCTATCTCTGAAATATTCCAGTCCGTGTGCTGTAACAGGGCTTTGGCCTCGGTTATAATTCTTTCAGTGATCAGCGTTGTAGTGGATTTACCAGTAACCTCTTTTACAGCACGATTCAGATAGTTGACATGGATGTTCAAGTTTTGAGCGTAATCCTGCGCAGTTCTCATTTGTAATGGACTTGAAGGTGTTTCGATCGGAAATTGCCGTTCCAGCAGTTCCAGAAACACCGACGCTATACGGGAAGTACCATTCTTACTAGGATTATAGATTTCAGAAGGCTGCAGTTTAAGTGCTTCATGAATAATTAGGTTGATGTAATTACGTATCAGTTCATCCTTAAAAGTATAGTCACTTTCTTGCTCTTCGATCATTTTTTGAAAAAGCGTGTTGAGAAATAACCTCTGATCCTCAGCGATTTTTAGCACGGGAGTACCTCCGATTTTGAAAAAAGGAGACTGCTGTAAGCTTTCTAAGCGGTCAGACTGTTTTAAAAACTCTTCGGAAAATAAGCAAGTAAATCCCATGTATGTAGTAGAAATCGTTTCCCAGGAATAGGGGATATGCGGATTTCCAAAGAATAGGATAGAGCCTTCTTGTTCGAAGCTTTTGTCTGCATAATGGATTTTGCTTTTTCCGGTAGTGAGGCAGATTTTAAAGAAATCTTTACGGCTGTATATGCGCGTGGCATTACTGTCGTCCTCGATCTGAAATGCTTTAAAGCCTTGCAATTTAAGCTCATTATTGAACGCTGAAACGCTACGAATTACCCTTTTTTTCATCGTGTAAAGTTAAGGAATTCAAATTTAATATTGGGCATCAAACTATATGCTGAGCTGTTTCGGTTAATCAGACACTAGATTGACTTCTGACTTTCTTCCCGATCTGCTTTGGATTTTTTTTGTATGCGTATTCAACGAAATTGGGGTAGATTATATATAAAAACAAAAGAATATAACACATCAATTTTTAATTAAAGCGACGATGGCAGCATGCACAGTCCGCTCATTAGTCAAATCAATTGGATTACCGTTATCTGTCGTATCTGTGCTTAGATTTTTTTTCAAAAATTTTGTCGGCCGAAACTTCAAGATCACCCAGTGATTTATAGCAATCTTTTTCTGTGGTGCGGTCATTCAATATTCTAGCAAGTTCAGTCCTAATGATAAAGGCCTCCGCGTGCTGTATACCCTTCTCATCCTGATTTAGTTTTTTTTTAAGCGCATTATCGAGTACCTTGGCTGCGGCTAGGTAGTCTTCCTTAAAATCCTTCAGTTTTATTGCAAGGGCAATTGACTTTCCTAGTTCAGTTGTGTCCTTTTGTCCGGTGGATTCATAATTGGCTTCATCCTCAGGGCCCTGTTGGATGAAGATTACAGAATTCCCGGATGGATCGGTTACAGTAAAACGCGTTCCCGCAGGTTTCATTCTGGAAATTCTAGGCAGATCCATTGAAGGAACACGTCCCAGATGACGCTTAAGGGCACCGCAAAACTCCTGATAAATTTTCTGAACATCGTTTATGATGATCAAGCAACCGTTACTTGGCGTCGAAATCTCTATATTCTTACTATAATGAAAATGGAGATGGGATCCCTCGCGTTCCAGAACCGCATATTTATACGGACGATCCTGTCTAAAAGTAACTTTAAATCCGAGTGTTTCCCAAAAAGTAAGCGTTGCATCAATTGCGACGTATTTCAATATTGGGATCGTAACCCATGGATTGTCTTTCATTGCATTTAGTTTAGATTTCAAAAATATAAGTATAAAGTGACTTCTTTCTTTTACATACTTTTTTCACAGTAAAGGACAGATGATTGTCGTTTAAAATATATTGGATAAATTTGATTTATGCAGGAATTTACACACGATAAAAAACTTTATTACAGTCCGGTTGAATTTACATTTTCACATATCGGAGGTACCTGGAAGATACCTATACTGCTGACTCTAGTGCATGGTTCCGTGAGATATGGAGACCTTAAGAGTATGATACCACGCATAACAGATAAGATGCTGCATACTCAGCTTAGAGAGTTAGAACAAAAAAAGATGATCAGCCGGACAGTATTTCGCGAAAAACCTCCGCGAGTAGAATATGCATTAACAGACCGTTCCCGCCATGCATTACCTGTAATTCAGATCCTGAAAGAATATGGCGAATTGTTGATTTCACTGGAAGCGCATAATATTTACCAGTAGCGTCTGACAGTGGGAGTTAATAACTTGAAGGTACATGGTATTGAATCTTGATGTTTCCTTTTTTTGCGCGGTAAGCTTCAAAATTGACAGAAATTTTTGAATCGTACCAATCAAGTTTCAATTCCTTTTTGATATCTCCACCTGGAATTGCGACTCCTTGTACCTTTATAGAGTCATCTGTATGTCCCTCAATTTTGAGAATCATGGTAGTTGCGTCACTTATATTGGTCTCAGCATGCAATAAAGTATCTTTACTAACGTCTGACACCTGCCATACACCACGGTTTCTATTGTTACACGAAACAAACGTTGAAGTTAATAAACCAACGGAGAATAAAATAAAACTGTAATTTTTACAAAGCATATCATGATAAATTTAATACTTGATTTTTTCTTAATTTAAATTTACCGATTAGTTGGAATAAGTTAGGTCACATTCAGGAGGATGGTGCTATTTCTGCCTAAAGGATATAAATATCGCAAGCTTCTGTTTGAAAACGATCTAGAAAAAAATTACGGATTAAAGATTACAACAAGAATCAGTTAGTCTTTTGCAAATATTTTACATTAAAAAATTAGACAGTAGGAACAGGTTCTTCCATCCCTGCTTCTCTTCCTGAAATGACTGTGCAGCAGAAGAAAACCAAAATTGACCTTGATAACTTGTCAGCATGAAGTAGGTAAGACTAAAAAATACCACACATACTATAGAAAAGATCAAAAAAATAATTGCAGTATGATACCATCTAATTATTTTGATATGTCCAAGTTTTGAATAAGGTTTTGATAATTGCCATATACAGCTTATAATATAAACAATTCCACCCAATGCAATAACACCACCCAATGTGAAGGATATTAGAAGTAAAAGAAGCACTACAGAAGCTTTGGTAGCAGAAATTCGCAGCTCTTCCTTTGTGATGGGATCACCGTATCGGGGGAAAGATAGACCTGCGATTCTGATTTTACTTTTCTGGTATTCTATTTTCATTAGGTTCATAACTAATTCTTTCGTTATCGAGTTGTCTCTCACTGTTTCTCTTGTTCAAATGCCTGTAGGGCTTTTGATGCGAAAATAGGTGAATACAAATTCGATTTATAATTTTTGCAATTACACCAGATCCATACATCTCCTTTACGGGATTGTTTTCATAAGCTTTTACCCATGTTTTGACTTTTTCACCTTTAAGGATACTCATGACCTTTTGGGCGTCGTCTTTCGTTTTTATTTGCGGAAGCGAGGCAAGTTCGCGCCATCTATCATCACTAAAACAGGTGTAGAAAAACCAATTGTCTGTAACGATACCTTTATCCATATTTTATAAGGATGCGCCCTATCTCTCCATCGGCTATAATAAATGAATATGCGCGGTCCAAAACAACTTTCTTATCCTGAGCAAACGCTGCCGTATAAAAAATAGTATTTAAGAGTAAATATGTGATAAAAGCCCTAACAAGCATTTTTTTATATTATATAAATTTAGTTAAAACTGTAGCCTTGTAAAGTTTACTTAGCCGTACCTCTCCACAATTTAAAAAGAATATATCATATCTCTGGGATTTACTATTGCAAATTTCGACTTTTTGTTATCTTCCAGATACCGCTTACATATCCCTTCTTTTCTTCAGATAACCCAGCCTATAGCCATGTTTTTGGTCTAAACATAAAAAATAAAAGAGTATGGCAAATCAATTTATGTATCTTTAAAATATGGACCAAAAGCAAGAGAATTTCAGAAAATTCACGATGAAATAATTGAGCATTTACAGAATGCTGACGTTCCAATGATTTTTCAAATTACGAATTGTGGAAATGATGAATGTTACGGTAAAAACTTGAATATGGGCAAGCTTTCAAAAAGTAAATTTATTCTGTCAGATTTGGGAACTAAATTTAAGAAGTAATGGAGCTATTAAGTATTTATGGAATTTAATTTTCAATAAATTAAGATGAGTTACTACGAGGATGAGGACGATCATAGATCGTCCGTAAAATTTTATGGATTTTTATTTAAAATAGCTTTTAACATTGCTATAGTTATCATATTATATAAATTGCTGTATATCCCAAACTATCCTGAACAGCTAAGGAATTCTTCGGCACTTTATATTATGCCAATAATTGGAACCATTGGTACATACTTTTATTTAGCCTATTGGTTTGGTAGGAAAAATAGTCTGTACATTGTAAGTGTAGCAGGATTTTCTATTGGTTTGATGACATTGACAAGTTTTGAAACTTTGTTAACAATATATTCGCTAGGTGTATTGGTTGCAATAGGCTATGCAGTGTATTTACTGATTAAACTCTATATTCTACCTATTTTTAAAAAGCGTTAATTAGGGAAATATAGTTTACATTGATCCTAAATGAACAATAGGGAAACATGCTTAAAGAAGAACAACTTGTTTTTGCTAAAAGCACACAATAGTTTCATATAGTATCCAGCTGTATAGAATTCTGCTTTTGTTTGGTGTAGTCGTAGGCATTGTTCAAAAGATAACAAGCATAGTCTACGTCTTGTTTATTTTGAAGGTAAAAACTTATCCATCCTGAATTTTTAAAAACATGATGGTCCTTAATTTTTCCATCACTCATTAATGATTGTTTTAGCTTTTTATTTAATAAGATGTCCAATAAGCCGTTGCTATGCACATGTGCAAACTCTCTTCCCATATAATTAAACTCAGTCCCACCATATTTATGTATTCCAACCGTAGTTCCAGGCAGTTGTGTCACATTTTCTTCCAGATCGTCGATCCAGTCCAGTAATTCAGGCTTGGTAAAGAACATCCAAAACTTCATCAGGCTATCAAATATAATAGCGAATAAAGGGATATCCTTTAAAAAACTAACTCTTTTCACTACAAAAGAAAACATAGGCTATCTTTCGCTCAATAATTTAATATGCTCCATGACTCTAAAATGGACATTCCTAGTGATACTTTCTGCCCAAAGATCATAGTACCAAGTAGGGAAGACATGGAGCCTATACCAACTGTTTCCAATAAGAGTGGTGGTACCATTTCCATTGTCCTTCAATATAAATTGACCTCTTTTAATATCTATGTGTCCCATAATTTCAGGGTCTTTGGGTTGATCAACGATATCAAAAATTAGGTTTTTATTGACATCAAATTTTACAATCTTCTCATCGAAGATATACCCATTGCTAAAAATACATTTTCTGTTTGCACCCAGTTTATGTTCACTTACCGTTGTCGCCATGGGGCTCGGCATTCCAATTTTAAAGAGCCAATAGTTTTCTTTCTGGGATATCGGATCAAAGGCGACCACGTGTTGCCATACCTCTGCAGGACTCGCATGAATCAAGATTTCATCAGAAACCATATTTTCATGATAATGGTTACTCAGGGAGTCAACAATAAAAATCCCCAGTAATAGGCTCACAATGCTTATATTCAATTTTTGATTTCTCTTTTTAAACATTGCTCTTCCGATAAAGGCGCCCGAGATGATAAAGCCAAAAATAAGGGGCGAAACAATTAGAAGACAAATAAAGCCCTCACCTAAGAAGAAAAAACTCAATAAGATGGCGATAAGACCATTTAAGATAGAATATCCAGTTATTTGTTTTCCCCTTATGTCTATGTCTTTCCAAAACCAAGCCGTGATAATACCCATTAACATTGGAATAATTACAAACTCTGAAAAAACAAGTATACCTGTATCCTTAAACGCCAATGAAGACTGAATACCGATGATAAGGAACGCGAAAATGTTGGCTATCAAAATTCCTTGAAGTATTTTGGAATTTAGTACTTTAAATAACTTTTTATTCAAACTCATCGTATTTGATCGTTTATTTTGGTAGACTATAAATATAATTCCCTAATAAGAATCTCAATAAATGACTGGGTATGCATACAAAATCCATTGGTTTAAATTAGTTATGTTTTTTAACAGATTCATCTATCAGTTTCATGAGATGATCGACTGTTTTAGCTACTTCTTCTTTCTGCACGACTAATGTTTTTTTTTCTAGACCTGGAGGAAGAGAAACTTTGCCATTGAATTAAGGTAGAAACAAATTGATCTTTTCCTGATCCATTTTATTGAAATTAAAAAAAGTCCATTTTTTGGTTTCGTCCTCTTTTAACGCTAATAAGTTAGCTGAAGTGATTGCCATTTTGTCTTTTTCAGGCATAGACATTACCAATACTTGAGGAATAAAGCAATACGCTATCCCATCAATTTCTGAGACATCTATATCGACATAATTGATCATGGAATCAATTTTAACCCCGTATTTTATAAGAGAAGCATAGAGTTCCTTGGTCAGTTTTGTTGCCTGATCTATCCCGCCCATGCTTTCAATTATGCGGGGCGATGTTTGACTTAGAATACCTTCGATATCTCCCGAAATAGATGCTTTTGTCATGATAGACAGCGCTTCCTTAAGCTGTGGATCCTTTTGCGCAGAGCTTGTATTATGGAAAATAGTTAATAGCGTAATTAAAAAAAATACTCTTTTTCGCTGGATGTTTTTAAACTGTTTGAACCAATTGCTGCTTTGCATAATGGAAAGAGGTTTATTTCCATTGAATTTACAGGTTTTTATTTACAAATCAAATTAAGATAAGTGTTTCCGTATTCCAAAAATAATAGCGTGCTAGGCGAATAGTTGTACTGGCTTGATAGTCCTTTTTTGATCGCTGTAATATGCTACAGTTTTTCACAAACTAAGTGCATTTTTTGTTATCGGTACCTTTGTCTGGGTTACAAAACTTTCTACTTTTCAGTATCCCTGCTAACATACGCCTTACTTTATTCAGATAACCACTTAAACCGTGATAGCTTTGTCTATATCATTTAAATCAAAAAAAAATGGCAAATCAAATTTTATTGAAAGAGACTATGGCATTGCTCAAACTGTGCTGCACTTTATTTTTAATTAAAAATACAACCTACACAACTGTGTCGGAAGGATAGCATATTTACCACTTATATTATTTACTTATCCACAATTGAAATGAGTTTCAACATCATTTCAATTACTTTTTCTTTTGTCAACGGAATAACGTTATTCACAATGGTATATCCTTCTACAAATGGGATAAGAAAACTCACAATCTCTTCAGGTTTCCTGCAAAATTTGGAAACCAGATCTATCATCCAATGGCAGTATGTCTTATAGTAGGTTTCTACAGCATTTTGAAGCTCCTTATTCCTAGCTGCCAAAGTCCAAATTTCCTGAAACATCAATGTTTGGTGGCTTGATTTGCTATCTATCAGTAACATACTTAATACCTTTTCTAGAAAAACATCTTTATCCGGAGCGCTGTCTTGGGTTAATAGTTTTATGGCTTGGGTAAGTTCTTTTTTGCAGCTTTCAAAGTAAAATTCTACCGTGGCGATAAAGAGTAGATCTTTATCCTTATAATAATACTGGAGGTTACTTAGCGATATATTAGCATTTTTAGCAACCATTCTCATAGAGAGTTTTTCAGCCCCTTTTTCAGTAAGTATTTTAATAGTTGTTGATAAAATAAGATGTAAACGCTCTCCTTTTTTGTCCATTCGGTAAATTTAAAAATAAAATATTAAATTCTTTTTTTGAAACTAGGTCAAATGACCTATATTTGCATTAGGTCATTTGACCTAGTTTCAAATATTTCATTATGTATTCGTATAAAAAGAGAATTTTAATTGTTGGTGGTTATGGCCAGGTTGGCAGTAACATTGCTCGCTTAATAAGAAAAGCAGATAACGACACCGAACTCATTCTTGCAGGTAGAAATCCTCAAAGTGGTGATATACTCGCCAAGGAATTAACTAATGCCGAAACAGCCTATATTAATTTAGAAGAGGGCTTCAATGTAATTCAGTTTGGAAAAATTGACCTTATCATATCCGCAGTAGATGACTACAGTAATATTTTAAGGGAAATTGCTATTACAAATGGAATTGCTTGTATAGCGGTTAGCGAATTAGCAGATCAGATTGCTCCCACGGCTTTTTTAAGCATACATAAAACAATTTCTGCTCCTATAGTATTTGCCGGGCATTGGCAGGGGGGATTGTTGACTCTTGTGGTTAAACACCTAGCAGCTAAATTTAGCCGTATAAATAAAATAGAGACTGCAGGACTATATGACCCGAAGGATCCTGTTGGACCATTAGTTACTGAAGAAGTAAAAGGTTTTGTAGGTAAGGCTCTTATTCGTCAGGATGCAAAGTGGTTATTTAAAGAGTCAAAAGCTAATGCTAGAATAATCGAATTATATAATCATACATCAGCAATAGGATATCCAATGAGTACACTAGATGTCCCCAGTATTGCAGCCTTTACAGGGGCAGAAAATATTCGATTTGATTTCATAATTGGGGAATCCATAGGAAGTAGTAAAGGCTTGCAAGCCTCGCATGATTTATATATAGAGATAGAGGGTACTTTGCTATCAGGAGGAAACACAAAGCTCCGTACCATAGTTTCCGGACCTAAAGGCAATTCGCACCTCACCGCTATCGGTATTTATTTAATTACAGAAAATATTTTAGGTTTAAACGGGCAATCTGCTAAGCAAATGGGGGGGCTATATCTTCCTGAAACTATTATTCCATCTGAAAATATTATCAGGCGTTTATCAAATTTTGGTGTCAATATCATTGAAGCCGGCGATAGTAATCTAATTTAAAATTATTCAGTACAACTTTTAATATGAGGAAATCAATTACTGTTATAGTACTCATGCTCGCAACCGTTAAATATCATACACAAGCAAACCATAAACATTTAAAACAGCAGATGAAAATGAACAACACAACAATTTTACACACAGCCAATGAATTTGTATCAAAAGGAGATTATGAAAGCTTTTTAGCTTACTGTACTTCTGAAACCAAATGGGTATTTGTTGGTGAACGTATCCTAGATGGTAAGGAAGAAGTCCGTGCATACATGAAAGAGTTTTATATGGAGCCGCCACTATTCAATGTAGAAAAGACTATTGAAGAAGGTGAATTTGTTATGGTGACAGGAGAGATTCGGTTAAAAAATAAGGCGGGCAAATATGAGCATTTTGATTACTGCGACATTTGGCGATTCGAAAATGGAAAAATTGCGGAACTTAAAGCATTTGTAATTGAGAAACAACCATAAATCCATGAGTATGCTTTTAAAGAATTCTCTAAACCCATCAGTATAATTTATGTTTTTTAAATAGATTAGTAAACTTTGATTCTGTAGAATATTTTTTATTGAAAACAGGAGGGATTCGAATATCTTAAAATTTTGATGCTTTATCCTATTATTGAAGAGTAAAAAACAGCCATGAATTTGGGTATTTCATGGCTGTCTGCATAATCTTAGATTCGTAACAGATAATCCCTTTATTTTAATTGACGCAGCAAGTTCGGGCAGTAGCTGTTCACCATACTTTGCTCTTTCTTTACCTTTTTGCTCCAATTCGATGATATATAGGCCAATCAGCCAGTTGCGCAAAGTGAGCGATTGGTTTACAGCTTTTATCGCTGAGAGCTGTAACTCTTCATGGGTATTTTGGATACTGCTAATTAATTTTTCAAATTCCATCGCTTAATAATATCTTTTAATTTTTTTAATCACTTTGATATATTGGTCAATTCAACTATTTTCCAATCATCGTAGAACTCAAAAACTATTACATACTTAAAAATCTTCTTCATTCTGTTATTTAAGACAGCCGTACTCGCCAACGTGCAACGAAACTTCCGTATATGAGGTAAATTAATAGTTCCAATGAAAACATAATTTGTTGATTTATGGAATTAAGAGAGAGGTTACAGTAATTATTCTATTACTGTAACCTAGGTATCTCTATCACCCTTCAGACATTGCTAAGGTGAGGTTAGTTGTAAATTCTAGGCCAGTGGTTGTCAGCGCCTTTATTGTCACCTTATAACTACCAGCTTTTAAGCTGTCACTTTTTTTCACAGAAACTGCACCTGTTTGTGTATTTACGTTAAACAGCTTTTCGCTATCAACAAATGCAATTCCATCTTTTTCTATTGAAACCAGTTCAAATGTAGATTTATAGTTTTCCGGATATAGTGTTGGCGCCGCAGAGACATAACCATTTGAAAGACCGATATGTATCAGGCTAAAGTCGATAGTAAGGTTTAGATCGGGATAATATTGTCCAAACAAAAATTTAATTTGTGGAATCAGAATGACCCTAAAGGTGGTGAAAGCGATAGGAAAACCATCTTTCCTCAATTCGGGAGTCAGCTCGAACGACGTTTCAGCTTTCTTTTCCGGATCGCCAGCATCCTTTGACAATTTGATATGAGTACCCGATATTGAAGCAATATTTTCCTTTCCATCCTTTTTTATCAAATGAAAGCTAGCGCCAGCCATTGGGATACCAAGAGGATCTATTTCAAATTCAGTAGATTGGTCATTATACAGCACATAACAATAAGGTAACTCGTTGCCATCTTTTAGACCTTTAATAGCAATAGATCCAGCTGTTACCTTTATTGAAAAACTTTCTTTTGCTACCACTGTACCATGAGATTCTTTTGCTGTTACAGTGACTTTATAATCATCGGGAATGCGCGCGCTGCTGGATTGAGCCCCATTTGGATAGAGAAGGGCACTGTTAATCTGTATACTTTGTTTTTCACCATCAAATTTAATAGCCTGTTTCAATTTATCACTGAGTTTACTCCCATTTCCCAAATTGATGTCACCGGTTTGGGGAAAATCAAAACTGAATGTAAGTCCAGTGCTTGAAGATAGGTCTTTCGGTAGATTAATCTCCTGTGTTTCGCCGTAGCGAAGGCTGACCTGTGAAGGTAACGAAAGCGAGATTTCAGTAGGAGTAGGAGCTGTCTCTTTTTTGCAGGACGATGCAGCGCCGAGCACGAGAATCAGTGCCCCCGCAATAACGATTTGTGTGTTGATGTATCTCATAAGGTGTAAAATTTTGACGAAGGTAGTGATTGTAAATTATTAATGCAACAATATTGCAATTACTATTTTCTTTTTTATTTTTGTAGCTCAAAACAGGAATACGCTACACTATGGAACAGTATCAGAATGAATTATTTTTGGCATCTCTGCTGATGTTGTTGACAGCAAGCTCTACACATGCGCAGAGCAAATCAACAGTCGATACATTGCGCATTATCGAGTTGCCCACAGCGGTGGCAACTGGCCATGTGCCAGGCTATGGGCAAAAAACAAGGTTGGATCGAAAACAGCTGGATCGTATACAGGCGCAAACAATCGGTGAAACATTGAGCCATATTTCTGGGGTACAAAACACTTCTTTTGGTCCCAATTCGGGAATTCCAATGATACGCAGTTTAAGCGGTAGCAGGGTGAATATGCTGTCCAATGGTCTTTCGATCAATGATTTATCGGGGGTAAGTCCAAATCTCAACCCAAATTTCGATATGGATAATCTACGGGAGATAGAAGTGTACAAGGGGACAGCAAGCGTATTATTTGGTGGAAAGGCGATTGGTGGAGCTGTTAATCTCAGCGACAACAGCATTCCGATTACCCGTTTACAAAGGGGGATTTCAGGCCGGGCCAGTGCGGAGTTAGGAACCAATAGGGGGAATAAGCAGTCGCTGGCCTTCAATACAAACATTGGCAAGTACTGGGTAGGGCATATTGGCGCAATGAGACTCGCTCACGGAGCCCTCAGGATCCCTGGTAATACAAAAGCACCGATTGCTTACGATCCAAAAATAGATCATTTGACTGCCACGATGGCGCAGGTAAATGTAGACCGCGAAACGATTCGCAATCTGACGCTGTATCCCTATCTGAGCCAGTTTGTACTCGATAATATGGCAGATCCAAAGTGGGGCCTGTCCGAAGCTGATTTATATACTTTTGAAAATTATTCCTTTATCAATGGGGTAAAGGTGCTAAATCCACAAAATGACAAATATATCTCTGGACAAGATCCTAAGACACCACTGTATACCGAAGTCGTTCATGGGATTACGGATTACGTCCCTGTTAAGCGCGGCCTGATGCCCAATAGCCATGCCGAGAGACAATCTGTTAATGCTGGAGCCAGTTATATAAGGGACAACTTTCGAATAGGGCTGGGGCTTTACGCACTTGAGAGTTATTATGGTATTCCCGGTTTCGCGCAGCGTAAAAAACCTGTGCATAGTCACACCACCATTTGGACCCCGCTATATGAAGCGATCAATACTCGCACATATTCATATGCCTGGCAATTAGAATCTGCTTTTAAACCCAAAACACAGTTGATCTCGGAGATTAAATTTAGCTATAGGGGTGAATTATCTGATGATCGAGAGATTTTAGGCAGATATCGCGTCAATAGGTTTGATAGCGAGCGTCATGCGGTTCGATCGGAGATAACCCAGCATTTCGCCCGTTTTTGGTCCGGGGTGAGCGGATTTGATTTTTCATTTGTAGCCTTAGAGGGCGAGGGGGATCGGCGTTATATTCCCAATAATTTAAGTCGCGAGGGCGGTATCTTTACATTGCAGACAATAGATCTTAATCCAATTGCGCTCCATTTAGGTTATCGACATGACTGGGTTGCCCGACGGACATTGAGTGATCCTACCTACCGGCGGAGCAGAGGGCTGGCCGGAGGTAACCTTTCGGCCCGAGATTTTAGCTTAAATCATTTTTCGGGCGATATCAGCTATTCAATTTTTGACATCGCCTATTTACAAGTAACATTTTCACATGCAGAACGTGCTCCGGGGGTCAATGAACTTTATGCTGGAAATGACCATTTTGCGATCTTAGTGGAAGAAAATGGAGATGATCGACTTGACAAGGAAAGCTCAGATTCCTATGAGTTGTCCGGGGGGATAAAACATGGTGGATTAAAATTGTCCGCGACTCATTACCGTAGTTTTTTTAAAAATTATCTCTATTTGGCCCATACCGGCATTTCCCGTTCTGGCGGCTTTTTGGTCAAGGAATGGCGTGCATCAGACACCGAGATTCAGGGCTGGGAGCTAGAGGGAGGCTACACACATGTATGGGCAACAGATTGCCATGTCGTGTTAAATGCTTTCGCCGATCTGGTCAAAAATATAAATACATCGGATGACAGCATGCGTAAATGGGCAGAAGGAGACTACATGCCCAACCTACCGACCAGTAGATATGGAATATCTATTGCACTGCACTATAAAAAGTTTTCTGGGAACGCCAATTTCGACCGATATCTGAGACAACGTTATTTAGGGAAAAATATCAATGTTGAACCGGCTATGCCGGCTTATTCCTTGCTATCAGGACAATTGGGCTACAAGGTAAATATAAAACGATATGAATTCGTCTATTTTATTTCAGGAAATAATCTATTGAATGTAGAAGCACGCCCGCAAAATTCCATACTCAAATATCTTGCACCCCTTCCGGGACGAAATCTTTCCATTGGATTGAAGCTGTTGCTATAATATCAGCCTTATTTTACTCAGATCGCCATATCACTGTACTTTTACTATATACATAAATCAAAAGAATATGGTAACTCAATTTTTAATTAAGGAGACGATAGATATTTCAGACGCTTTTTTTATTTAAATGTGTAACATTTTCTGTTTCTTATTCTCTAATTATAAAAACAGCAATGCAGGTTTTGAATTTCGAAGAGATATATCACGAATACTGGAAGAGAATATTTCGACTTTGTATGGGTTATGTGAATGATCATGATGCGGCAAAAGATCTTTGTCAGGAAACATTTGTGGTTGTTTTTCAGCAATTGCCAAGATTCAGGCGGGAAGCATCAGTTGGAACTTGGATTTATAGAATTGCTACTAATATTTGCTTAAGACAAATCAATATAGAAAAGAGAATGCCCAAAAGCGAGCTTTCTGATGACATCAAAGATAATTCCGAAAAAGACTACAAATTGGAGCAAGATAAAATGACCGATTTTCTTTACCAATGCATATCAGAATTACCCGAATTGGATAGGATCGTCATCTCTCTGGAACTGGAAGAAATGAAACAGGCTGAAATTGCTGAAGTCGTAGGAATTACGCCTGCCAATGTTAGGGTCAAAATACACAGAATCAAAGAAAAATTAACCAAGAAATTTAAGAATTATGCAAACAGATAATATCAATTTTCAAGATATTTGGAACAATAAAAATGCAGAGATTCCTAACATTCAGGAAATAAAATCTACTGCAGAAAAATACAGAAAAAAGCAATTAATCAGCACAATTCTTCTGATGTTGTGGCTGATGGCTACCGCTTTGGGCATTATTTTCATTTGGAATGTAATTAATTTCAAAATGGTTACAACCAGTTTAGGAATCATCCTAATTCTTATTGCACTGGCACTTTTCCTGTGCTTATTTTCTCAAAACATCAACATGATCAGGAAAATAAATCCATCGATCAGCAACCAGGAATACCTTTCTTCTTTGAAAAAACTACAGCGTCAGAGACTTTATATGCAGACGAAAGGGATTTCTATTTATTACATTTTGCTTTCTTTTGGTTTTGCCTTTTATTTTTATGAATTTACTTTATACATGTCAACAATAGCTGCATTTTTAGCTTATGGATTAACTTTCCTATGGTTGGCAATTGTGTGGTTTTTCCTAAGGCCCAGACAAATTACCAAGCAGAACCAAAAGATATCAAAGATTATTGATTCTCTGGAAACTATTGAAAAAGATTTAGGGGAATCGAAGTTTGATATTTAACTGAAATTGCCACGATAAAGGATAGGGTTGTGCGGCTGCTTTGAGTTTATGCCTTAGTCTTTTGCGGATCATGGGCTTGATTGACGATTTACAGTGTACCTCGGTCTATAGTCGATTTCCAGATGGAACAGAAGGTATTTCCGATTTTAGGTAAATACCTTTGCAAGAACAATAGGCAATATGGTGTGCCGACTATAGGGAACAACCGAAACGAGTTCGACTTTTCCGGATTTGATAAATCCTAATACGGCCCATACAATAGCCATGATGCCAATAATAGTATGAAAGATACCAAACCTGATAATTCCATTTTTTTGATTTTTAATGTTAGTATTCAATAGATATTAATGGAGAAGAACGTTGTAATAAATTTTACCTCTCATTTCTCGTGATTAGCGCTCTGAATAGAATATTTTTAGAAATTACTATTCCTAAGGAACGAGACAAAATTGCGATATATTTACTGGATGGGTTTCGGCATTTCGTCCATATTTTTAAGATTTTGGTTCAAAAAACAGGTTTTTATTTTGAGGAATATTGGATAAAGTAAAATGAACTTTAAATAAATATAGCGTTCAAGTCAAATTAAGTGTGGGGAAAACATCTGCCAGCTGTTGTTCGTCTGCTGTTCTTGCGTGGTAGCAAGACGATTTTTTCGTAATAGCTATTGTGAAGGGTGGATGATTTTTGAATAGAAATCAAGTGCAATTGGGCAGTTTTCAAAGCAACCACATCAAATAGTTTATTTGAATTTTGAACTGAATTGCCAAATAATTGACCTTTTCAATAAATTGTATTTTCCCTTTTTTCTTGAAATTTACATTCAAAAATATAGTCCATGCAATTGAAAAGAACACAAAATACAATTCTACCTTATCTGATTTTTACATTACTATTTAGTTTAGTCGTTTGGATACTGACCTTGAATGCTCCCAATGCCGGGCGAATTGCGGGCAGGATGTTCGGGTATGGAATTATGTGGTGTCCTGCATTGGCGACGCTTGTTACATTGAAGCTTACAGGCCGTAAATTAGATGATCTGGCCTGGGGACTGGGCAAGCCAAAATACCTATGGGGAAGTTATTTAATCCAATTATGTTATTCTTTAGTCGCTTACCTTATCATTTGGTCAGTAGGATGGGGAGAGTTCTATAATACCGCATTTGTTACCAATACGACGCACGAATTTGGTTGGGATGCTCTTCCTCATTGGTTGTTTATTCTAATATTTTTTGTGATGAATGCTGTTATAGGCATGTTTGCAAGTATCTCCACTGCACTCGGAGAAGAGATTGGTTGGAGAGGCCTTTTAGTGCCTGAACTGGCTAAAAAAATGGGATATACAGGAGTATCACTGACAACAGGCCTAATCTGGGGGATTTGGCATTATCCTTTACTGATATTTGGGCATTATAACAACGGGACACCAGCCTGGTATGGCATGATTTGTTTCACCGTTTCCATTACAGCTGCCAGTTTTATTTATACCTGGTATAGGATGAAGTCAGGAAGTTTGTGGACTGGTGTACTATTGCACGCAAGTCATAATTTATTTATTCAGAGTTTTTTTACGCCTATTACGGAGGGAAATATCCGATCTCCGTGGTATATTGATGAATTTGGAGCAGTTGTGCCCATCGTTACCATAGTGTTCGCTATTTATTTTTGGAGCAGGCGAAAGGAACTTGAGCAGGTCGCTAAATAGTAAAAACAAATAAGCATCCACGAATCTAGCGTCATGGATGTTTATTTTATAAAAATTGATATCGATTTTGAGTTGCTTTCTAAATAGATCTATACCATAATTCTTGAACAATGTTTGGCCCATGGAGCTAAATTACAGTATAAAGCTGTTATCGTAAAGAGGATAGAAGCGAAGCGAGTTCAGAAGGCATTGTCACCATGGCGTCATGGCCTGTTTTAAGTTCATAATAATCCCAAGCCTTGTTCTTTTTCGCCTTTTCTGCAAACTGTACAAGTACTGGCAATTCTGGGTTTGTACAAGCAATATAAGTTAGGGGCAAGTGATTGCCATAGGGATGTTTTAAGACCAAAGGTTGGCTAAATGTTTTATAAGGTTGGCTTGTTAAACGGTCATTTGTCCATTTGATAGCTGTACTATCGGTAACACCAAACCAAGTGCTCGAGGGCGGTGGAATACTCAGACCTTTGTCGTGATCCATCGCTGTTTTCGAAAAGGCTTCCTGACTTTCCTTTGGATTTACTGAAAATGTACTCTGACCGTTTTCAGCCAATACGGCGTCCAAGTAGATCAGTTTTTCTAAACGTTCCGGAATTCTGTCTGCGACCCCTGAAATTACAAGACCAGCATAGCTGTGCCCAACGAGAATGACATGATGAAGATCTTCTTTTACGATTAAGTCTACAATATCTTGAATATGTGTATTGAGACCAATTGAGCTATCCAATTTATCTTTTTTTTCGGCCATACCACTCAAGGTAGGAGTGTAGACCAGATCACCTTTTGAAGAAAGCTTTTCTTTAACTTTTTCCCAGCACCAGCCACCATGCCAGGCACCATGTACCAAGACGAATACGGAATGTTGTTGTGATCTATTTTGAGCACTTAGGTTGATACTGTTGAGTACAAATAGTAATATCATCAGATAAAACCAGGCCGATTTGGCAATTTTTGTTTTCATATTTTTTAATTTTATACAAATTTAGCTCGCACAAAAAGCAACTACAATAACTCACCCTAAAATGAGTGAGTCAAACATAAATAAAAGTATGTCCAGCAAATTAAAAAATGGCACCACAAACGCGTGTAATATCCAGGTTCTTAATAATTCCTGTGAGGTGAATGAAATTTTAAGGAATATTAGCCCGAGATGGAAGATGCAAATATTACATAGTATCAAACACGGGATTCATCAATTCAGCACACTAAAAAAAGCTTTTCCATCTCTTTCCGATCAGATGCTTGGGAAAAGATTGTCAGAGCTGGTAGCAGACAAACTTATTGACAAGACGCCCATAGAGCGCACAATCCCGCCAAGAATAGCGTATACAGCAACAAAAAAAGGAGAAGAATTGTTAGAAATTGTCGATGATCTTCATAAATGGGGGCTCAAGTATTAGTTGACGTTCAAATTCTCGATTTGAAACAAACTTTCGCTATCCATTAGGTCAGAAATATCTCATTCGTAGATTATGTCGCTATCGACCAATAAATAGCTCGAAAAACTAATATCCAATAAATCCACAGACTTGCTTATCATCAATTTAACGATATCAATGATTTTATTATGGCATATTTTGTAGCAAATCTTTTAAGATGTGGCAATTTCACACTTTCTTTTATTGACCTTTGTTAGCAATTAGAACATAGATTAATCTGTCAATGACATGTTCTATTTGCATTTACAGGATAGTAGTTATTTAATCTTAGTTATAAAATCAAGCTGATAAATGCTTTAAGCATTGGGGATGATAAATTATCTTTCCGATAGATCAGTACGGTTTTTACAGCACCGATCTCTGTAGGTAGAGAAAATGTTTTAATTTTTCGTTCATTATAAAATGTCGATATGATATCATTGGGCAAAAAACTAAATCCTATTCCGGATTCTATGAAATTGACAACTCCTTCTATAGAATGCATTACTGTTTTATGATAATTAGTAATATCTTTAGTTATCAACCAGTTTTCTAAGCGAGATCTGAAGAAACATCCCTCATCAAAAACAATTGCCTTAAGCTGAGGTTGTTCCAGTAATTCATCTAAACTTTTAAACTTTAAAGGTGTTACAGCGACAATACGTTCATCCATGATATGGATATGTTCCAGTTCTTCGTTATAAACAGGTGCGGGGATAAATGCGGCATCCAATTTGTAAGTCAGAACATCATTAATCAACTTATCACGCATAGCTGAAGTTAGATCAAGATCAACCAGCGGAAATTTATCTGCCATTTGAGTGACAAGCCCGGGGCCTTTAAGGGCCATCGTAGTTTCTGTAAACCCTACCTTGACCTGCCCTTTAACTACGTCACTTTTTCCAATGGATAATTTGGCTTCCTCAATTAAATTATTGATCTGCTTAGAGTAATGCAGCAACGTTTTTCCTGCTGAGGTTAGTTCAACCTTTCTGGAAGTTCTCAAAAATAACGTTGCCCCGAATTCCTCTTCAAGATTTTTAATTCTTGCTGTTACATTAGATTGGACAGTAAACATAGCTTCCGCTGCTTTGGTAAAATTACCATGAAAAGCTACTGCTACAAATAAATTCAGATCATTAATATTCATAAATCATAAATTATGATAGTTTGTATAATTATAAATCGTTTTTGATAATCAAATATAGGGTATAAATTTGTCCTATGAAAAATAATATCAATATGATTATATGGGCCGTCACAATTATTCTATCGGCTTTAATACCAAATTCTTATATTATGGCACAATCAAACAATAGCTTAGTAAACCATACAGAAAATGTGGTGCGTAAAATCTATTACCGAAAAGTAAATACAGTTGGGCACGATATCTTTTATCGTGAATCTGGTCCGTTGGAAGCTCCTGTCATCCTTCTTCTTCATGGATACCCTACTTCATCCCATATGTTTCGGAATCTAATTCCGCTTTTGAACGAAAGGTATCACGTGATTGCGCCAGATATGCCCGGATTTGGCTTTTCAGATTCACCTAATAGAAGCGAATTCAATTACACGTTTGATAACCTTGCTCACGTGATGCAAGGGTTTATTGACGAACTGAAACTAAAAAGATTTGCTATTTATGTGTTCGATTACGGTGCGCCTACAGGATATCGTCTTATGCTGGCAAATCCTGAAAAGATTACAGGATTTATCTCACAGAATGGGAATGCCTATACAGAAGGGCTAGGTCCAGCTTGGAATGCTGTTAAGAAGTACTGGGCGAGTAATGCCGCGGAAGATAGAAATGCATTAAGAGGATTTGTTAATGAGCAGGAATTAAGATTTCAATATTTTACGGGTGTTATGGACCCTGAACTCATTGCTCCGGAAACGTTTACGCTTGACCAATATTTCTTAGACCGTCCTGAATCGGATGAAAAGCAACTCGATTTAATCGGAGATTATAAAAATAATGTAGACCTGTATCCGAAGTTTCACGAATATTTTAGAAAGTACATGCCTAAAGCTCTTATTGTCTGGGGAAATAAAGATCCGTACTTTTTACCTGCAGGTGCTGAAGCTTATAAGAAAGATATTCCAGATGCTACTGTAAAGTTTTATGATACAGGACACTTTGCATTGGAAACACACGTTAGGGAAATCGGGAATGACGTTTTGAATTTCATGGAAACGCTCCCTCATTAACAGGGGAGGAGACAAAAAGAAAATTAGCATTCCAAATCTGATCGACCATAGTCATTTAATAAAGATCAAAAGGCCGTTCGGTTTTTCCCTTTGCTCCACTATAAATCGTACCATTAAAAAATTGCCGTCTCGATAGAGGCGGCAATTTTTTAATGGTACGATCGGAATAAAGTCATTAAAAGGAAACGATCCTCACGTATTACAGTGCGTTTAATTTAATCCATTCATCTAATGAGGTAAATGGTGCTGTCGCAATTTCTTTTGCCAATTGAATTTGGCCGTCAGAATTTGGTCCCATATAAGAGTATAATTCGAAATAAGATAACAATTCAGCAACTCCTCTGGCACCGTCAAATAAGTTGGAAAATACCTCGGACGGAATGTAATTAAAGCTGTATTCTTTCCCGTTAGCTTTGAATACTTCGACAACATCATTAAAACTGTTCAATTCGGTAGCCAAAGACAGATAGCTCCCATTACCTACCTTTTCGGGATTTAAAAACGCACCAGCAACGATTTTTCCTAAGTCGCTGATGTCTCCCATATGAATTACTTTTTTAGTTGGGTCGATAGGCAATGTCCAACCGACCGAACCATCTGGTTGCTGTTGAGGAGCCGTGTGGCCTCTAAAGTTTTGAAAGTAAAAAGGTGGTTGGACGAATGTATAATTTTTAAATCCTGCATTCTTTACAAAATTGTCAACTTTTGCCTTTCCAGTAAATTGTGGAACCTCAAACTGACTATTACTTATTTTCTCAACATCAGGTAAGGTAGACCAAACGAAATGATTCACATTAGCTTTTTTCGCAGCTTCAATTGCGATATTTCCCTGTGCCAATTCATCTGCTCCTTCCCAAAAATTAGTTACAACAAATACCCCGTGAGCATCTTTGAATGCATTGGTTGTTGTATTGATATCATTTAAATCAGCTTGTGCTACTTCATCAGCGTCACCCTGATATTTATTTTTATTTCGGGTAATGGCTCGAACTTTGAACGAACCCTCCTTCATTAACGCATTTACGACTCCTTCTCCTTGTAGACCAGTTGCGCCAACGACTGCAATTATTTTTTTTTCCATCTTGAATATTTAAAAATTAACAATAACAAAGATGGAAGTTATGAAACGGACTCACCTATAAGATAGTTTAAGAAAGAGGCTTAATATAGATTAAGATTTAACGATTTTCTTTCTGATGGTGCTAAGAAACTCTGGTGTCACGCCCAAGTATGAGGCTATTTGAACGTTAGAGATTCGGTTAAAAAGATGAGGGTATCTGGTTGAAAAGTCCAGGTAACGTTCTTCTGTGGTTGCACTGATATTTTCGAGTATTCTACGATGAGCACTTACCAAAGCATTTTCTGTAAGAGCTCTAAAAATTTGGTTAAATTTTAGGTTATCATCGAAAAATTTAATCTGATCGTCTTTTTTTAATTGAAGGATGACAGAATTCTCAACAGCTTCGATGTACATTCTACTAGGTCCCTCTGTATAGAAGCTGCCAATATCGGTAATCCACCAATTCTCAATAGCAAATTGCAGATTATGTTCTTTACCTTTTTCGTCCACGATATACATTCTAAAACAGCCTTCAACCACAAACGTATGGTGCTTGCAGATATCGTCTTTTTGAAGGATAAAATGCTTTCGTTTAACTCTTCGTTCTTTAAAAGCCTGTTCCACAATAAACTTTTCTTCTTGGTTTAAGGGGCGAATTTTTTCTAAATAGTCTATTAATGGTTTTGTCGTCATTTTTTTAAAATTATAAACCAATATTAGTTTGATCGAAGCGGATCTGCAGATCTTTATTTAGAAAATTGGTGTTTTTTGCTTTTTCACCCTATTCTCTTTAATGATAAGTTGTTTATGTTGTTTACCCCAATCAATCATTTGAAAGATCAAGTTTCCATAAGCTTTGGCGTGTTCGGTAAACTCATATTCAATGATAGTCGTGAAGTCGGGGTCCACTTTCCGGGTAATAAGCATATTATCCTCGAGTTCTTTTAGATTTCGGGAAAGCATTCTTGTTGTGATACCTGGAATACTGCGTTCAATATCAGTAAATCGCTTGTTGCCGCAACAAATTGAATAGATGATCGGTAGCTTCCATTTACCACCAATCACATAGATGGTATCCTGTAACGCCTGTACATCATCTTTATCTATTTTAGTTTTTGCACTTTCAGCCATTATATGTAACCTAATATCTGTGGTACTAAATTAAGTTTTTTAGTTCATTTAAGCAATTTGTGCCCCTATTGATCAAAGTGTTTAAGGTGGGTTTGAGCCAGTGGGTATCATCGGTGATAGTAACTCCAGATTCCAATAATGAGCATGGTAACTTTGTGCTATAAATAATTTTTGATTGCACAATGAAAGCAGTTATTTTAAAATCCCAGGGAGGCACAGAACAGTTGATGATGGCAGATCTCCCTATACCACATCCCGGAAATGGAGAGGTTCTTATAAAAGTTCATGCCATAGGCATCAATCCGACTGATGTGTATGCTAGGCGAGATAGTCGATTGGATTATATTTTCAATGGAGAATCACCGAAGATCCTTGGATGGGATATCTCTGGGGAGATCGTGGAGATAGGAGCGGATTTAGCAAATTTCAAGGTAGGTGATGCGGTATTTGGTTTGTTGAATTTTCCGACCTATACGACACCGGGACATGCCAAAGGCTACGCAGAGTATGTGGTGGCAAGTATAAATGATATCGCGCTCAAGCCAGCGAATATTAGCTATGAAGAGGCAGCCGCAGTACCAATGGCTGCATTAACGGTGTGGCAGCCGTTGAATAAGTTCAGGATCAAGCCTGGTGACCGGGTATTTATAACTGCAGCCGGCGGTGGTGTAGGCCATTTCGCAGTTCAGCTCGCTAAATATTTTGGGGCTTATGTTATCGCATTGGCATCAGGCGCTAAAAGAGATTTCGTCTTGGGATTGGGAGCCGATGAGTTTATAGACTATCAGACTACCAATTTTCTTGATATCCTTTCTCCGGTTGATTATGTCATCGAAGGACTACGTGATGAGCATATTGCTAAATCTATGCAGGCGCTTAAGGATGGTGCAACCTTGCTTAGCCTCTGGGATCATATCGTAGACAGTAAGTGGGCAAATTTGGCTGATCAGCGCAATATTAATGCATTTTACAATAACGTAGTATCAAATGGACAAGATATGAAAGCACTTGCCCGATTGTTGGAAGAACAAAAATTAGTGCCTCACATATCCAAGCGATTTGGACTCGATGAAATCCCATTGGCGCATTCGGCGATAGAAAGCAATCATACCACAGGAAAAGTGATTATCAAGGTTCTCTAAACACAAGAATTTCGGATATGAAAGATACAACGAATATAAACTATATACTGGCTGTAGACGCAATTAAAGATTTACAAGCCAAATACTGCCGATTTGTCGACCAGAAAAATTGGGATCAGCTAAAGGGATTATTTTCACAGCAGCCAACATTAACTTTTTATGCGGTTGATGGATCTATCTTATATGAATTTCATAGCAGTGATCAATTCATTGAAGCATGTAAAACAATTGAGGAAGCAGTTTCCATCCATCAAATTCATCATGCGGAGATACAGGTGATCGGAGAGATGCAGGCTACGGCTATAGTGGCCATGGAAGATCGGATCTATTTTGATTCAGACAAAGAAAGTCCATTTAAGAAATTTCACGGATTTGGCTTCTATTACAACCATTATGAATACGTTGACGGGCAATGGAAAATTCGTGAGGTCAAATTAAAAAGGCTAAAGCTGGACATTTCCTAAGGGCCAATTTACTGCCCAGAAATATCCGTTTAATAAAATTGGGATAAAAAATTAAATTCAAATAAGATGTCAAAATTAAATGAAAAAGTAGCGTTCGTTACCGGTGGAACACGTGGTATGGGACGTGCCATCGTGGAGCGCCTAGCAAAAGAAGGTGCTACAGTTGCTTTTACCTACCTAAATTCTGATCAGGTAGCACAGCAGATTGTAGATGAGATAAATCAAAATGGTGGCAAAGCATTCGCAATCAAAGCAGATGGTTCACAGAAGGGGGCAGTTGGCAAAGCAATTGAAGACGCTGTAATTCTATTTCAGAAGATAGATATACTGGTGAACAATGCTGCTTTATCGGTAGGAGGTGCTATCGAAACGTCTGACGAAAGATCGCATGAATACGATCGCCAAATCGATGTAAATATCCGTTCGGTAACCGAAGCCGTGCGTACTGCGCAAAAGTATATGCCAGATGGCGGGCGTATCGTAAATATAGCTTCCGTTGGCGGTATCCGGATCGGAGGGCCAGGTTTATCAGATTATGTTGCGACCAAAGCTGCTATTTCTGCATATACGAGAGGATTGGCTTGGGACTTAGCACCTCGACAAATTACGGTCAATAGCGTAGAGCCCGGAGCGACGGATACAGATATGCTACAAAAAGCAGACGAGGCTGTCCGACAACATTATATGAACGCGATACCTTTAAAGCGTTTTGCACAGCCAGAGGAGATCGCAGCGCTAGTTAATTTCTTGGTAGGGGATGAAGCAGGATATATTACTGGAAGCAGTTTTACCATCGATGGTGGTATCTCCGCGTAAGGAAATAGCTGTTACTGAAATATAATTATTACGCGTTGACAATTTAAAAATGCCACCTGATGTTAAATAAGGCGGCATTTTTTATTTCAAAAATAGACAAAACGCTGTTATTCATATCTCTTCTTCATACACAAGCTCAGCTTCGAAGTGCTTAATAAAAATAGTTAGCTCATGGAAGGTAAGCCAGCTTCGATTGGTTGCTGTAGAATAACTCTGGCGAATCTTGATCAAACCGACGAATAAGCGCGTCGATGCAGGCCTCCTTAATGTCGTTTGCCAGTACACCATATGCTAATTCCCATTCGCCCTAAGAAGGAGAGCACTTCCATAATTATTTCGTTTGCCGAAATGAATGCAAAGCCAATTGTGAGAACGATATCCACAACAAGACTACCGGCGAGGTAATTGTTTTAATAGCTCGAAATTTTCATCATCAAAACAAACTATTGTAACTAGTTTGATTGCTGTATTTGAATCAAGAAACTGATTTATCGCGTTAATGGATATTTGGGCAGCCAAGTTCTTAGGAAACCTGTATATGCCTGTGCTAATATTCGGAAAAGCAATTGTTGTGCAATTATTATCCACAGCCAGTCGGAGGGAGTTGAAGTAACAGTTTGCCAGGAGCTGCTCTTCATTCTTTTGGCCGCCATTCCAAACAGGGCCAACGGTGTGGATCACATATTTAGCGTGTAGATTGCCAGCTGTGGTAATAACTGCTTCACCCGTTTTGCAGCCTCCTTGTCGGGCTACTACCATTCGACATTCTTCCAGAATAGCCGGACCACCTGCCCGGTGAATAGCACCATCTACACCGCCACCACCGAGTAAGGAGCTGTTTGCAGCGTTTACGATTGCATCGACTTTGATCTTAGTGATATCTCCTTTAATAACGTTTACTATTTTGTTCATTGGGTGTGGAATAATATTAGACGCCTGCATCGACATGGCCGACGATAATAATATTTTAAATCTAATAAATGTTATTCATTAAAGCTTCCCTTATCAGCTTTACACAAGCTATTGGTTTATTCTTTGTAAAAGTTAGTTAGAATAATGTGTTTAAATCGGCTATGATCGATAACGTTCACAAATGTTATTTCGGGATAAAGATTTGCACAAAAACAATTTCGTGTAGACAGCAATGTGGTTGCGCTTCAATTCGTTGACCGACTACTTCCTGAAGGCAACAATACCGCTGGCGGTGTTGGGTATTCTCAGGTCGAATACGTCGCAGCTTTGATTGATTGAACTTCCTGCCAATATAACTTTGAACTTCTCACGAATTAATTTCATCGCCAATTAGTCCAATTTTGCTCTATAACTTTTAAATACAGAAAATATGAGCAAGAGAATTTTAATTACAGGAGCTGCAAGTGGATTTGGAAAAATTGCCGCTTTTGATTTAGCAAAAAAAGGTCATAAAGTAATTGCAACAGCGCAAGTTTATCCGCAAATGAGCGACTTGATAAGAGAAGCCAATGAACAAGGCGTAGAAATGACTGTGGATAAATTGGATGTCACCAATGCTAAAGATATCGCTTATATCACTAAAAAATACGATATCGATATTTTGATCAGTAATGCCGGAATTATGGAAGGTGGTCCGATTGCGGAGCAGCCTATAGATCTAATCCGTTCGATGTTCGATGTAAATGTTTTTGGTGGATTGCAATTGGCACAAGGTTTTATAAAAAAATTTATTGATGAAAAACGATCGGGTAAAATTGTGTTCACAACTTCTATGGGAGAATTATGGACCGTTCCTTATGTGGCCGCTTATTGTGCATCCAAGCACGCAATGGGATCAATCGCTGAAGGTTTGAAAACAGAATTGGCACCATTCAATATCAAGATTGCAACCTGTAATCCAGGTATTTTCGGAACCGGCTTTAACGACCGCGGTGTTGATACAATTTCCCGTTGGTACGATCCCGAAACCAATTTTACACCACAATCTGCATTCGATGGTACAGCCGAAGCATTGGCCAATCAGCTAGAGCCACAATCGATGGCAGAGTGCATAGTTGATGTGGCTTTGGATGAAAATTCGAACTTCAGAAACGTACATCCAAAAGAAACCGAAGATTTTGTAAAACAGTTGCAGGCAGAAGCCTGGACAGCTAAAAGCTAAATTAAAAAAATGAACATAACTTATAACGAAGCTGTGAAAGCCTTAAATGCTTCCATAGAAAAAGCGAAAGCTTTAAATATTCCTGTAAGCATTGCAGTGGTTGATACTGGAGGACATCTGGTTGCTTTTGCAAGATTAGACAGTGTTTTTGGGGTAATAGAATTTGCTGTAAAAAAAGCCAGAACCGCCGTAATGTTCGGTATAGATAGTGACATCATGGGTACGATCGTTTCTGGAGCAGATATTCACGGATATGGAATGTTGAATTCAAATGACGGACTATTGACCATTGCCGGAGGTGTTGTGATAAAAGATAAAAACGGGAATATCATTGGGGCTATTGCTTCTTCGGGAGGCTCTCCAGAACAGGATAACGAAATTGCGGGTGCAGGAGCTGTCGGGTTGAATTAAAATTTAAGATATTTGTAGTATGGAAGCAAAGCGTGAAATTATTTTCGATAAGTTGGTCTATTCCTGTGTATTTGAAAAGCACAGAGGCAATGAAGAGTTTATTCCCGATCATTTTTTGGGGTTTCAATTGTCGGGAGAAACACACGCTTTTCAGGCTGATGGAAATACCGTAATTCCTGAAAATACCATCGTATTGGTCCGAAAAAATCAATTAATAAGAACGATAAAATATCCTGCAAAATCGGGGAAATACCAATTTGTATCGATTACGTTGGACAAGGGAACATTGCAACAGTATGCCTTGGAAAACAAAATTGTGGTGGACAAAAAATACACAGGCAAACAGAAATTGTTTTTTGAACCCGATGATTTTCTGCAAAATTATTTCATTTCATTGGCTCCATACATCAACAAGAAAAAAGAAGCAACGCCACGATTGGCAGATTTAAAAATCAGGGAAGCCATAGAGTTATTATTACAGTGCAACCCTGATTTTAAACAAATTCTGTTCGATTTTTCCGAACCTTACAAAATCGATTTGGAAGAATTTATGAACCAGAGTTTTATGTTCAATGTATCAGTAACATCTTTCGCAAAACTGACCGGAAGAAGTCTTTCCGGCTTTAAGCGAGATTTTACTAAAACATTTGGCACAACACCCAAAAAATGGTTATTGGCAAAGCGCTTGGACGAAGCCCATTATTTAATCAGGCACAAAAAACAAAAACCCGCCAATTTTTATCTGGATCTAGGCTTTGAGAATTTGTCTCATTTTTATGCTTCGTTTAAAGAAAAATTTGGAATAACCACAACTGAACTATAATAGCACTATGGAATTTTTACAACAATTGCATAATTGGACAAAACGAGAAGTAATGCTTTTTATCACAGATTTCCTGTTAAAATTTAAATAAATGCCTTTTTCGGTTATGTAAAACATGTCCTACATCCCAGTCCTTAATACCACAGTTATTAGCTGGATTTAACCTAAAAATTATTGAAGAATTGATTTCCTTATAATGTCGTTATTCTTTCGAAATCTCTTTGCTTTTAGTCACTGTAGGAATATAAATCAAATAATCATAACCCTTAATAACTCTTGACAAGTAAACATCATCTAACTTCAGCGTATTTTGTAAAATAGATTTCTTCAAAGGCCTTAGATCAAAACAGTACCATTGATCGTCTTTCGCCATATTCAGAAATGATTTGAAACTATTGGTGTCATCTTTGTCTTCTCCCTTTCCGACAAGCATGATGTGCACCGATTTTCTAAAATTGGCCTCTTCAATATTAAAAACTAAGTTGCCAATATCGTAGATATCAGTTTTTGTCAATATAGTTTCACCTTTTGGTGCATGGACCGCACCAAATTTGAAAAGATTCTTTTTACTTTTCCAGTCGGACAGCTGGTTCAGTAAGATGTTTTTTAACAACTGAATCCTTAACAGATGATTTCTATTCGTATAAATCTCCCTGCTTAATTTTAAGTCTTCAATCTCTTTTCGTTCTTTGTCAGAAATTTCTAACTTCAACAATAAGTCTATTTTTTGAAGGCAATCTTCGGATAAGATGTAGTATTTTTCTAAGCCATCCTTAGACGCTATTTGTTTAGAATGTTGAAGCATTTGCTCATAGATCTCAATCGCTTTTTTATTTTTCGAAGTTTCTTTTAAGCTGGAAATGATCATTTGATCTGCTAAAATGCTAATTTGTTCGACCCCATATATTTTCGTATTGCGCTTGACCAAATCCTTAAACAAATCAAATTCAGGTTTGTATTCCAAAAATGAAAAATTCGAACTATATTCTTTTACAAACAATTTGAGCCGCTCAGCAGTAAGTGATTTAACTTTTGTTTCAATGATATCCACTGAATAAGGATCAACCTCCAGAAAATAGTTGTCAAACTTGACCGCATTGATAACAGCATTTGTAAAATAAGGGATTTCGTTGGTAAAATGAGTCTCTCCCAGTAAAACTGAATTAGATTGTTTGATATCGTTTAACAAGACATCCCATCCTTTTCCCTGAAATGAACTATTCTTGTCACTTTGGAAAGAAAAACCATTCTTTTGAACCAAACTGTCAAGGACTTTGTTTTGAGCATAGTTAAAATTGGTGATGAATGATGTGAGGAGTAAGAATGTTATTTTTTTCATGTAAAATTAGCTTTTTATGGAGTATTTAGGTAACCGAAGTTCAGTTTTCTGAGGCACTAAAGTAGCCATAATTTCTAATAGTATTATAAAATAGTGCTAATGAATATCGTTTCATGATTATATAAGGCCGAGGAGGAAAAAAGTCGGTTAATAGAATGATTTCTATTTACTTGCTTGCTGATCAAGATATTATTTTATAATCGTAAGTAGTTTTGTCGAATTTAATTTTGTTTTTAAAACAACAGGATCCTATATCGTAATAAGGTCCTGTTGTTAAGGATTTATGATATGATCAATCAGATACTTTACAAGGTAGCTTTTTAACGATTCAAAGATCCTAAAAATATTGATCGGTCTTTTAAAAATGCTGTAACCCAAATCAAGACTAATGGAATTCCTGGATTAAGCATTGAACCGTCATGGGATAATTCTGTTGCCATTGCGCCTGCGAAGTAGCAGCTCAGTAAGATAAATCCAAAGCGCATGGTTTTCGGATTTAGAAAAAGAATCAAAAATGACATTTCCATTAGGCCAAGTACTGTGGCTGAATTTGGAAGATTGAATTTTACAAGGCCAGCGACAGACCAAGGTAAATGAATAGCTTTCATTAGCCCACTTGCAATAACCATTATTCCTACCAGTACAGTCAGGGAAGTAATGACGATTTTGTTTATTTTCATTTTAGCTATTCGATTTTAAATATCATTGTTCAGCGTTCTTGTTTCAATAATAAGAAAATGACCAATACGTTTTCTGATTAACCATTTTCCGTTTTGAAAGATATATGCGTCTTCATACTTTACGCTGTAATCCGTAATAATATTTTTTCCGTCCTTTTCCCTGACCATTTTAAGCTGGGAGAAAGAAATTCCTGTAGCATCGTTTCCATCTATTTCTGCCGTATGCTGTCCATTTAGAGTGAAGTAGGTTTTAACCTCCACAGCATGTGTGCTAAATTCTTTTTTAAGTGTTTCTGTTCCGGTTGTATTGGCCACCTCGATTCCATTCATATAGACTTTATAGGTCGCATCGGGAGTAAATAGTTCCATCTGCTCATCTATCTTTTTATCATCACCCAAATAAGCATATGCATCTACTAAATCTCTTAGTTCTTGTCTGGTTTTCAAATTTTCTACTGACATAACTCTGTTTGTTTTATTGTTTAAATTATTTTTAAAAATCACAGGCTTAATTATTTCGTGAATTGAAATTGCTATTGAGCTCCTGTTTGTTAGACAAAATTACCTTATATTTGATAACAATTTATTAGTTGTTACCTAAAGGTTAGGACATAATTTTATGTAAGTAATATATGAAAGAGGAGAACGAAGAAATACAGAATAGTAGGGAATTTTCAGATGATTGTCATAAACTACTCACCTCTGTTAGTGATGCCATGTATGCTATCGGGGGAAAATGGAAGCTCATGATAATCATTGCCATGGCAAGGGGAAATAACCGATTTACAGAGCTTCAGCGAATGGTGAAAGGGATTTCTGCTAGAGTGCTATCAAGCGAACTGAAAGAATTGGAAATGAATGGTTTTATTATCAAAAAGGTTTCCGTAGGTTACCCTGTTTCTATAACTTATGAATTGCTCCCACATAGTGAAACTCTAGCAGAAGTAGTGGGCGCTTTATCAAAATGGGGAACTTTGCACCGGGAAAAGATAAAAAGTGATATGTTAAAGGGAAATTCATTCAAACGCAAGTAGTATATAAAAGCTATTATTTGTGTGAACAAATAATAGAATTACGCTAATAATACTGACCTAAGAGAAAATTCTTGCCTCCAACTATAATCGCAGATAACGATTTTAACGACGCCATTGGTAAATAATATTACATTATACAATGACTAATACAAGATTGTTTGAAAATCTCAAACGCAGTGTTTTGACGAACACTTTTTCCGAAATGGTCAATAGCTATTTCAGACAACGTACTTTTTTTATGTAAACACAAACTATATATAGTTTGCGGCTAGGTAGACCAACACATTAGCCAAATTGCTTCCCTCTGCCGGTTCGAGGGAAGCTCTTTTTGTTTTAGGGCTTTTATGTACGCAGATAGCGGCTGTTATTCAATTGATTTGCGTAAGCGATATACTCCTTTACAATAGGCAGGTCAGCTTCAGCCCAATCATAGTCTGGCAATTGATCTATCGCTACCCATCTGGGCATGTTTCAGCACTCTTACATCGAGCCAATCGTTAGCAGATCAGTATTTTATTGGCGTATTCTATTCTTATACAGATTACTTGCAGCGCAGCGGTTTAAAGATAATGATTTAGAAAAATATTATTAACTTATCCTGTGTGGACTTGAAGAGAATATCGAATGATGAATTACAGTAAGAATTTTTCAGTTCTGATAACTATTTTATAAAAATGATATTAAGAATTACACTATTGACGTTTATAGTTGCCTTTTATGTTTCTGGAGTAATTGGACAGACAAAAGGGAGATTTTCTACTGGTACGAAAATCGTTATGCCCAATATTCAGGGGTATTTTAATGAATGTGGGGTAAAAGGGACTATAGCTGTTTACGATAACGGAAATGACATCTGGTTTGTATCCGATACATCGGATTCCAAAATTGAAAGGGTACCTGCATCTACGTTTAAGATTATCAATATGCTCATCGCATTAGAGACAAATACGATCAAAGACGAAAATGCTGTGGTGAGATGGCCAGGATCTATAGATACCATTAAATATGGCTATCGTCCAGATATCTACAGAGATATTTCAGTGAAAGAAGCTTTTCAGGTATCTGCAGGCTGGGCTTTTATTGAGCTTGCAAAGAAAATAGACAGAGCTACCTACCAAAAGTTTTTAGAGGAATCAGGTTATGGAAATGTTAATCTCATTGAAAAAGGAGAAGATTTTTGGAATTTTGGAGCGATGGGTATTTCTCCTATCAATCAGGTTGAATTTTTGAAACGATTATATGATGGGAATCTGCCCTTTTCTAATCGAAACATGGACATTGTCAAAAAGGTAATGATAACAGAGAAAGAAAAAGACTACATCATACGGTCAAAAACTGGATGGACAATGGAACATAATATGAACACAGGATGGTGGGTAGGATACCTTGAGTCTGGTAAAAATGTGTATTTCTTCGCGACACGACTTATACAAGACCGTAAATTCAATAGACCAGATTTTTCCAGCTGTAGAAAGGAAATTACCAAAAAAGTATTTCGAGATCTTGAAATAATGCAATAAGGTAATGTATTCCTTTTGTTATTGAGTATAATCTTTATGCTTTCAACCAAAATTTTCTTAAGACATATTGATCAGAAATGAAATGAAAATGGTTGAATTTGTTTAAATTCAAGTGTTATATTAAAAAACTTATGGTAAATAAAATAATAGATAAAGTGGCTTTGATTCATATTTATAATAATAGTGTTCTTAGCACTCTTTCTAAATCAAAAACCAAGCTTTACTTCCCAGGTGGAAAAAGAGAACGCAACGAATCAGACTTAGAATGCCTTAAAAGGGAAATTTTAGAGGAGCTCAATGTTCATATTTTGGAAAACAGCGTGAAATTTTTTGGAGCTTTTGAAGCACAAGCAGATGGTCACGAGCCCGGAGTTTTAGTCCGAATGTTATGCTATTTTTCTGATTTCAGTGGAACATTAATGGCTTCTAATGAAGTAGAGTCATTTGAATGGATAAAACATGAAGATAAATATAGAACGTCGGCAGTGGATATTCTTATACTGGACGAATTGAAAAGACAGGGTTTAATTGACTAGTTGGGAATTTAGCATGAACTGCTCATAGGATTGTTGTAATTGGAGAATCCCAGTTATACATTGGCATCGTTTATTCTTGCAATACCTCTAATGACCTGCCATCAAAATCACGCTGCAAAATGCAATGAGAATAAATGAAAACTGTAATCGCATATTTTTTACTAAAAATATAATTTTGTGATGTTAATAAGCTTGTCATAAGATAACAAAATCTGTAAAGAACATCATATGTCGAGTATACTATACCTTATAATTGAACCATAACCCATATAATTAGTGATATAAAGGGAGTAGGTAATATACTCTTTAAAATTTTGAAATGGAGGCAGCTTTTCGTATTTTACAATCAAATGTATCTGCAATATGTCGGTTTTAAGTGCAGGCATTGTTAAGTATATATGCAGATTTCAAAACATAGACATGAGATTACTATTATTATTCACGCTGTTGTCGATTTCGGCTGTAGGTTATTCACAGGATAAGAAGAATACGATTCTTGAACTTGAAAAAAAGTGGACCCGGCTACTGGAAAATAAAGATACGACCGCTTTGAAAGAACTTTGGTCGAGCCATTATGTGGTCAATAATGCTGCAGGCAAAGTTGTTAATGTACGCAATATTTTGGACCTGATAAAGTCGGGGCATCGTTTTCCGAAGGTAGAGCGTCAGGTCGAAAACATTACATTTAATGATGATATCGCTGTTGTAATGGGCGGGGAGATCGAGTACGGAAAGGACCACAAGATCAAAAATCGGAGGTTCACCAATGTTTGGAGGATGGAGGATGGCAGTTGGAAATTGATTGCACGCCAGGCAACCGGAAACTAAGTTATTTGTCAAATACCTTTAACATGATATTTCTATACCGATATCTTCGTTTGTCTGCGCTACTAGCGACATTAATATTTTCAATGACTGTTTTTGCACAAAAACAATCTCGTGTGGACAGCAATGCTGTCGCGCTTCAATTCGTTGACCGATTACTTCCCGAAGGCAACTATACCGCAGCAGTGTTGGGAACTCCCCGGCCGAACGCATCGCAGCTAGCAATTGTTGAGAAAATGAAACTTGCCATCAAAGACAATGAAGATTGGTTTCAGAAAGTAATGAACGAATTAAAACCCGGAGAGCCTATGCCATACCACAAAAATTTAGGCATTAGCGAAGAAGAATATGCTGCTTTTATGCAGTTTTCGCAATCTATAAAAATAGACAAAGTAGGAGCGATAGCACTCAAGGTTATCCACAGGGATAGTAGTTTATATTTCGAACCTAAAGACTTCGGAGATTATTTAAAATATCTCGTAATTCATTTAAAAGACCAAAGGGTCGAAGTTGATGGTCTAGGATTGCAATACAAAGGGCAAATCATTAAGGATGCTAAACAGACAACATTGATTGCAGGACCCTGGAAGGGATACTCCTGGCGATTCGAAGAATTTCGGAAAGAAGGACAATTAATTGCAGACCCGAATAAAGTAGATATGACAGAAATCGGGGGACTGGATATAAAATCTATTGAGGTTATTATAGGCAAACTCGATCATAGCAATCAATGTTTTCTTTATCTCAAGAGTAATATTGTCAATAAAGGGCACGTGCTTGCAAAACAGGATATAGCCCTTCTATTAACCAAAGAATAGGTCCTCTGATATATTGGAATTTTGAAATTAAATTGAAGTAGAGGCTAACGCCTTTAGCATGGGCGCTGGAGACTATGCTAAACTTCCAGCAGATCCGAAGAATGGCTGGACGGATGCAAAAGCATAACTATTGTAAATAAAGCCTTCTTAGATTCTAAAATTATGGATATGGAAGATGAAATTTTAAAAAAAGGAAATTAATAGGGATACAAAAAAGCCAGTCAAATTGACCAGTGCTTTTCGGATTAAAGGTGATGCCAAACTTCAAGTGAGGCCACCGGGCATCCACGATCTTTATAATCTTAAAGATCCTTGTTCTGATAGTAGCATATTTCTATAAATCACTTTGCTATTAAAACACGAAGAAGCGTTAAAAAATGCTAAATACAACATCCGGCAGTTATTGTATAAGCGTTTTTTAATATATTGTAGCTTATTCAAATTCGAAAAAATATGAAATGTCCAAACTGTAACGAAACCCTACTGATGACAGAGCGCCACAGCATCGAAATAGATTACTGCCCAAATTGCAGGGGTGTTTGGTTGGATAAAGGCGAGCTGGATAAACTGTTAGCACAAGCTGGAAAAGACGGCGGAAGCAGTTATACTAACCAAAGAGATACAAACAAATACAATAGCAGAGAACGAGAGGATTACCAATCACAACAACAGTATCGTGATGGGGACCGGTATTCGGAAGACCAGAAATATCCCCATGGACGTAAAAAGAAATCATTTCTTTCCGATCTGTTTGATTTCGATTAGGACATTTCAATCGCTTGTTCGGGCCGGAAGTTTCTGTTGTGATAGTAGCATTGATTTTGCCATTAAAGCAGCATTGGGCGCTTTCAGTTTACTGGTAGGATCGTCCTCTGTGATGAAGTAGGTCCCGTATTGTTTAACTCTATATTTATGATAGCCGATGTAATACACCTTTATTGGTGTAGCCAGGTACACTGAGCCTTCCTGCAAGCTCTTTTTGTTTTAGCACCTCACCGGGAATAGCAAGATGATTTTCGGGACGATTTTATGTTTTGAATGATGTCATTATCAACGTATTATTAATTAATGACATTTTTCCAGTTGATGATAACTAGTGTAACGATTGAAAGAAAATTTTAGATAATTTTTTTACTGGCATGCATTTCAGTAAATTTGATTTATAACATAAACTTTAAGTAAGAATGGAAAAGTATAATTACGGGGTCATTGGTCTGGGTGTAATGGGAAGAAATCTGCTTTACAATATTGCAGATAATGGTTTTTCTGCCGTAGGATTTGATTTAGATGAAGAAAAGGTAATAGAACTTCGTAAAGGAGTGGCTTCAGGGACAAAGGTTGTTGGATCTGTTTCTCTAGAGGAATTTGTGTTAAGTTTAGACAGTCCGCGAAAAATTATTTTGATGGTTCCTGCAGGCAAACCGGTTGATGCTGTTCTTGAAAGCATAACACCGCTTCTGAGCCCAAAAGATGTTGTAATTGATGCAGGAAATTCTTATTTCAAAGATACCGAGAGACGTATAGCTGATTTAGCTTCTAAAAACCTTCATTTTATGGGAATGGGAGTTTCTGGAGGAGAGCAGGGTGCAAGAAGAGGACCGAGTATTATGCCAGGTGGAGATTTGGAAGTTTTCAATTTGGTGAAGCCTATGTTGGAAGTTATTTCGGCAAAAGTAAACGGGGAACCTTGCACCGCTTATATGGGGAAAGGAGCGGCAGGGAATTATGTTAAAATGGTTCACAACGGTATTGAATATGCCATCATGCAATTAATCAGTGAAGCATACGATTTACTGAGAAAAGGAGCTAATCTTAACAATGAACAATTGTATGAAGTTTTCAAGAGATGGAATGAAGGCGAGATGAATTCCTTCCTTATTGAAATAACAAGAGATATTTTCCAGCAAAAAGATGATGTAACAGACGGTTTTCTTGTCGACAAGATTTTAGATAAAGCAGGAGCAAAAGGAACCGGAAAATGGACCTCCGGGGAGGCTATGGAAATTGGTGTGTCTATTCCGACCATCGATACTGCAGTAACATCAAGAATTTTATCCGCTTACAAAGATGAGCGCGTGAAAGCATCTCAACTATATGCTAAAGAAGAAGTAAAAACTCCTGAAAATACAGAATTGTTCATCAAAGAGGTGGGGGAAGCTTTATATTTATCTACTTTAATCAGTTATGCTCAAGGTTTGGCATTATTGGTAAAAGCTTCTGAAGAATATCAGTTTGAAATTCCGTTAAAAGATGTTGTTAAAATCTGGAGGGGTGGATGTATCATCCGTTCTGTTTTATTGGAAAAATTTTATCTGGCTTATTCAAAATACGAGAACTTATCTAATATTTTATTGGATCAGGAAATTTCAGAAATTGTAAAAGATAAAATTTCGTCATTAAGAAAAACAGCTGCTTTTGCTGTATCAAACGGAATTCCAAGCCTAGGAATTCAGTCGGCTCTAGGGTATTTCGAAGCTTACACCACAGCATCTTTACCTGTAAACCTGCTTCAGGCTCAGCGTGATTATTTTGGTGCGCACACTTACCAAAGAACTGACAGAGAAGGAGTCTTTCATACTTCATGGCAAAACGTAAATAACTAAATCCCAACAATGAGTGACAATACAATCTTGCATCCAACAACGATCGTTATTTTTGGTGCAACAGGGGATTTGGCAAAAAGAAAGCTTTTTCCTGCCTTTTACAATTTATATATCGATGGCAGAATGCCAAAAGGTTTTAATATTTTAGCTTTAGGAAGAGCCGAAAATACGGATGAAAAATTCAGCGCTTATATTAAAGAAAATCTAGAGAGTTTTTCCAGAAAGACCGTAATCAAGGAAGAGTGGGCTGGTTTTCAGGCTCACATCAGCTATTTTCAACATCAGCTTGATGAAGAAAGCTCTTATCAGGATTTATATCAGAAACTGGAAAATTTTGATAAAGTGTACGGAATGAGAGGAAACAGACTTTTCTATTTGTCCATTGCACCAAACTTTGTATCGGTAATTTCAAACCATCTTAAAAATACGTCAATAGCATCTGATCCTGCAACAGATCGAATTATTATCGAAAAACCTTTTGGTCACAATAAAGCATCTGCCATTGAGCTGAATAATCTTCTTTCACAAACTTTTCAGGAAGAGCAGATTTATCGTATCGATCATTATTTAGGTAAAGAAACAGTTCAGAATATTTTGGCGTTCAGGTTCGGAAATTCAATTTTTGAACCTCTTTGGAACCACAGACATATAGAATCGGTGCAGATTACAGTTGCCGAACAAGTAGGAGTGGAAACAAGAGCCAGTTTTTATGAGCAGACAGGAGCTTTGCGCGATATGATTCAGAACCATCTTTTGCAAATTCTTTGCATGGTTGCTATGGAACCTCCGGCCTCACTCGAATCAGGTGAGATCAGGGATCGTAAAGTTGATGTTTTAAGATCCATCCGTAGGATTTCTCCCGAAAAAGTAGATCATTATGCAGTAAGAGGACAGTACGGGCGAGGCAAAGTAAATGGACTAAAAGTAAATGGCTATCGCCAGGAAGAGGGAATTGCTCATGATTCCAATACGGAAACATTTGCCGCAATTAAGTTTTATCTGGATAATGAAAGATGGGAGGATGTTCCTTTTTATGTTCGTACCGGGAAGAAGATGAAAGAAAAGCATTCTTATATAACGATTCAGTTTAAGCCACTTCCACATTCGACGTTTTCAGAAAGCACCTCGCTTTTGTCGGCTAACCGATTGGTTATTAATATCCAGCCACAAATGGACATCAGATTGCAGTTTATGTCTAAAAAGCCAGGCTTGTCTTTAGCGCTTAAACCTGTGGAAATGATTTTCGATAATTTTGCCTGTCAGACCGATACGCCCGAAGCTTATGAAACTCTTTTATTGGAAGCACTTGTGGGAGACCTGACACTGTTTATGCGCTCTGATCAGGTCGAAGAAGCTTGGGATGTGATAAAAACGATTCAGGAAACCTGGGAAAAAACCAAAGACCCATCTTTCCCAAATTATGCTTCAGGAAACTGGGGACCTGATGACAGTGATGCACTGGTAGAGCGGCAGGGACATCAGTGGGTTTAAAATCTAATTAAAAGAAAATGAATATTACAATATTTAATGATCTGGATGCTTTATATAAAAAAGCAGCAGACACATTTGTTGAGCTTTCGAAAAAAGCAATCCAGAAGCATGATAAATTTGTGGTTGCGTTGAGTGGTGGCTCTTCACCCAAAGCCATTTTTAGTTTATTAGCTACTCCCGAATATGCAGATAAAATAATTTGGGACAAAATCCATTTTTTTTGGGTAGATGAAAGATGGGTTTCTCTTGACGATGAGAAAAGTAATTTTAAGATGACTTTGGAAGTACTTTTGAATAAAGTTCCAGTCAATGAAAATCAGATTTTCCCCATGTATAAAGACGGAATTGAGCCTAAAAATTATGCTAAAGAATACGAAGCTCAGATCAGAAATGTTTTGGGCGATGACGGTATTTTTGATTTCATCCTTTTAGGAATGGGAGATGATGGCCACACAGCTTCTCTGTTTCCGGGTGAAAAGATTTTACAAGAAAAAGAAAAATGGGTTGATGCCTACTACCTAAAGCCACAGGCAATGTTCAGAATTACTTTGACTGAACCTATTATCAATAAAGCTGAAAATATTCTGATTGTTACATTTGGTAAATCCAAGAAAAACGCTTTGAATGAAGTTCTTAATGGTGTATATAATCCTGAACTATATCCGCTACAGTTAATTGAAAAGAGAGCAGGAGTCCAGATTTTTACCGACAAAGAAGCTGGAATTTAATTCAATTGTCTTTTCATCCGAATGCCCTTTATTTCCAATTGTACTTTTGGGGTACGCAGTATCCATGCGAAAAATTTAGTAACACGTTAGATTCCTATAAAATCGTAACAAGGAGTATGAGTAGAAAGGGGAATTGCTGGGACAATGCTGCCGCTGAGAGTTTCTTTAAAACGTTAAAATGTGGGCGACTTTGTCTGCGAGAAATTTGTGAAGACCATTACCCACTCCGTGGTGCGGGAATCTATCTGGTTGAAGGCAAAGTCGTTTTAGAATATGGTTGCCCTTCCATTGAGGTGATCCGTTGTGCTAAGAAGCGCGCGAGAAAGCAATGGCTGAAGGAAAAGCTGAAGGAAGAGAGGAAGGAAAAGCAGAGGGAGAAGCTAAAGGGAAATCAGATGTAATAAAAAACCTGTTGTCTCTGAATAAGTTTTCGATTTCGGAAATTGCTGAAATAGCAGACGTCACTGTAGAGTTTGTAAAGCAGATAGAGGCAGAGAAGGCTAAAGGAAAATAAAGCATATTACAATAAGGGTTTTACGGCCACTTGGATACTGTCCAGGCGGCCTTTTCCTTTTTATACAATAGGGAATAGGTTTTCTATTTACCGTCTCTTCCATGTGGAGTGAGGACGTTGATACCTCTAGCCAACGTTGAAGAGCGCTATTTGTCAGAAAGTGTATTTATAGAAAGCGATTCAACCATTGTTATAAGAATCATTCCGGCCTTTTTTGTGATATAAACCCTATCTTAGTGCTATGCTGTACAATCCCTTTGAACAAGTCACCAAAAGTTCGTTTCGCGAGCTCGTCGAGTCCGGCTATGCCGACTTTGTGTTGCAGCGCTTTGAGTGGCCCGATGTTAAGGAGAAGGCAGGCTTTCTACACGCCTTATGATGATCAGGAAGCAGCCAATCAGCATGCCCATCAACTGGGGGCAAAGGAAGGAAGAGCCCTGCAGTTGCCACAAGATGCAGATAAGATCGAAAGCCTGCTAGCAACAGGATCTGGCTATCGTATTTTTCTTATCCGTATCAAGGAAGAGAACTGGGACAAGCGCATGCTTAAGCTCTATGAGAAAAATATTGTCAATTACCTACGTACCAAAACCAGGTTTCAGCGTAAAAATCCCATTGATATTCTATTCTCTCTAGAGTATGGTCGGGTAGTAGCGACCATTACCGATGGGCAGACCCAAAAGAAAGTATTTGCTATAGACATCCTTCGGTAGCCCCGATCTAGTCCGAACTGAAAAGCACAATTTTCTTGTCGTAGGGCAATCATTATTTACAGCACAAATTGCGTATATTCGTATCAAAGCCAAACAAGAAAGGATTCCATTATGTACAGGGATATTAACCTCCACTCCGATATTGAGATTATCAAAAAGACCTTTCCGCAATTGCGGGACGACTGTCGTCAATTGGATTACTACAATGACCGCCATGAAGCTTTCGACTGGGAAGGATTGCCACCATTGGGAAGTGATACCGTGCAAACTTCGTTGTTTTAACCCCGCAGCCAATGGCAAGTTTAACGAAATATGTATCAAATGATCGTCCAGAGTTCGCGGTCTATATTGAAGATGACAATAAGGTCTGCTACGCCTATTTGTGGAAAGAGAAAAAAATAGTTGGAGATATATGGTTGTATAATAACGCTCCGACTCCAAGCGAACCTGAATGGAATAACAAGGAAAATCTCCCATTTTTAAATCCTGCAGAATTTGTCAAAGAGAATCTTAATCCATTTAGCGCAAGTTCGCCTGTCGAAGTAAACTGGGGTTTTGGTGAAGAAATAGTGGCTAATATATTTTTATCCGAAAGATTGATCGCTAAGCTTACTGTTGGGGCACGACCGGGTTGGTCCAGTTTGGTTACTAAAGATGGGCCATTGGCGTTGAAATTGTGAAGTTTTTACCAAGGCACATTGGAGGATTTTACAGTACATTGATTGCACAGTTTAGTGCATCTGCTGAATTACAGAACAAGAAAAGGATGCAAGAAATTTATTTCAATCCTATTTTGCATGAGCCAAAATATTTTAAATTCACGGAATCAAAAGATGAGTTACAATCATTCTATGACAAATCCAAATAAATGACTGTCCTGACAAGCAATCCATTGTGTTCATTTTTCATTAAGTCCCCAGGTTTTAGAAACAGATAGGAAAGTTAATTATAATTATGGAGCATTGCGATTCAAGACTGGAATCGCAATGCTGAATTACCTTGCAATCTTTGCCGCACTTTGTTAATTTTTTGCAAGGCGGTCCGTGCCCAAATGAATTCGTTCAGCCTATCTATTTTTCACAAATTAACAAATCTTTGTAAAACTAAATATGATTGGCTTTTGTCCTTATAGTGGAAACATCTTGGGGTGGTTTGAAAAAATCTGAGAATATACCCATAGAACCTGATCCAGGTAATTCTGGCGAAGGAAGAAATGTTTCCTGGGGTTTTGGTTTCGGCCAAAACCCTTGTTGATTATTAGCATTGCAAACTTAATTGTTTGCCCTTTAACCGTCAGATCAGATCGAAACTATTTCACATAAGCGCCTGTCCCAAATAAACAGATGCTTGTTCTTTACATATTTGAAGGTATCCAGTTGTGAAGAAAGACACACTCCTAATACATTGTTATCGCTTTTATTCTTGAATAAGAAGATATTTTTTTAGCTTTGTTTTACATTCTGCCTAAATGCTTAATTATAAAAAATATAGCGACTATGATCTCTTGACTCTCTTCAATACCGATGATGAGCGCGTGTTAATAGAAATTTATAACCGGTACTGGGATAAGATGTTGGCTGTTGCTTTTAATCGCTTGGGCAATTTGGAGGAAGCTGAAGAATGTGTGCAGGATGTGCTTTGTAAACTTTGGAAACTTCGCTCAACTTTCAATTTGCAAAACGAAAAACTATCCAGTTACCTAGCACGGGCGGTCCGCAACCAGACCTTCAACGTCATCTATCAGAATAGGCAGAAACGCCAAAAATTAGCGGGATATAGTCCGCAGGAGGATGTCATCGATTCGATTTCGCCAGAGCGGAAACTTATCATTCAGGAGCTCCAACAACAGATTGATGTTGCCATTAAAAACCTACCACCACAATGTCAGCTCGTTTTTGTTATGAACAAAAGTGAAGGTCTCACAACGAAAGAGATCGCTGATAAGCTTAATTTGTCAGAAAATACGGTCAAATCACATCTTAAAAAAGCGAAAAAAGATCTAGGAAACAATACCGAATTCCTTACGATCATTGTTTTTTTCTCAATTTATCTTCGCTAATAAAAAAAAATCGTTGGGCAGACTCACCCCACCCGTCTTTTTTACTGTCTATTTAGATAGGAAACACTCTTACTACCAATTTTTAATTCATGCATAACGATCTTAGATATATAGAAGATTTAATAGTCAAATTTCAGACGGGTATAATTTCTCCACAGGAATTGGCCGAACTTACGAAATGGTATAACAGTCATTCGGACGAGGAGGTGACCATTGTTACTGATGAGCCTTTGCAAAAAGAACAGATCCGTGAGCGTATGCTCAACGGTCTGCTCACCAAGATCAGGATCGAGCAGCCAGTAGACAAAAACAATGTTTATTGGATGCAGGCAAAGTTTTGGGCCGCTTCTGCAGCTGTGTTATTGATACTTTCATCGTTGGCATGGTTTGGAATTAACAGGAATAGGCAAGTTAAGTCTCCGGATTTTGCAGTACATTCCTCCTCAGATGCTATTTTGCCCGGCGGGCCTCGGGCAGTTCTCCTCTTAGAAGATGGGCGAAAGGTCATGCTAGATACTACACAAGATGGGATTGTTGTGGATGGTGCGATTCATTACGCAGATGGAAGAAGCCTAGCCAATAATGTCGATCTGAATAAGATGAGCGATTTGCAATTGTATGTTCCCAAAGGTGGGATCTATCACATTACCTTATCAGATGGAACACAAGTCTGGTTAAATTCCGATTCACGATTACGTTATCCAGCAAAGTTCGCATCTACAGCGAGAGAAGTGGAGCTAGATGGAGAAGCATTTTTTATGGTAAAAGGACAGTTCAGCACTAAAGGACAGCGTATTCCTTTTTTCGTAAAGACCGAAAGACAGAGCGTAGAGGTCCTCGGCACACAATTCAATGTAAACGGCTACTCCACGCAGTCATTTGTGAAAACAACCTTGTTGGAAGGCAAAGTCAATATCCATGTAGCTGACCAAAAAATTATTCTGAAGCCGGGACAACAGGCCAGCACCCGTGGAAATCTGACCAAAATAAAAACGGTGGATGCGCAGATGGAAATTGCCTGGAAGGAAGGTAAATTTAATTTCGACGGCAAATCCTTCGACGAGACAATGGCTGAAATAGGTCGTTGGTATGATTTAACGATTAAATATAACGGCAAGAGACCAGACGTCGAACTGGTAGGGGATGCCTATCGCAATGAAAAAATTAACCTTGTACTCCGGTTGCTGGATGCCGCAGATGTTCGTTATCAACTGGATATCCGCAAGCGAGAGCTTATTATTTATTAAAAAACAAATTATTTACCTAAAAACAACGATCATGATGAAACAGACCTATTGACCATGAAGAGAGCCGTATAAAGAAGGAAAGGACTGCCATCCTTTCCTTTGATTGTCGGTTGCACCAAAGCCAAACTAAACAATTAGCAGATTTTGCACTAACCAAACCCACGTAAATTTAATGAATAAAAATTACTTATTAAAAGTGATGAGAATTACACTATTCTTACTATTGACTGGAATATGCGCTGTGAGTGCTAAAAGTTATTCACAACAAATTACCTTCAAAGGCCGTAATGTTTCCCTGGAGGTAGTGATTCAAGCCATTCGCCAGCAAACGGGCTACAGTATTTTCAGTACCAAGCATACCCTAAGCAGTACTGTGCCTCTTACGATAGACGTCAAAAATATGGAACTGGATCAGTTTCTCAGCTTAGTTACGCGCAACCAGCCTGTAACGTATCAGGTAGAAGATCGGACAATTTCTTTTTATAATTCAGAAAAAAACAGATCGAAAATCCAGTCCGGTACAATTTCTACTCAACAGCAACGCATTAGCGGAAGAGTCATCCATGCCGAGTCAGGTGAGCGCATTGAAAGTGTCACCGTACAGATAAAAGGAACTAATAGGGTAACTACCACCGATGCAAAAGGGCAGTTTCAGTTGCTTACTACAGGCATGCAACACGAACAACTTATCGTGCTGTTTCGTCACATCGGTATGAAACCCAAAGAAATTGTTTACAGCGGTCAAAAGTTTCTTGAAGTAAAACTTGAGCCCGCCGCTGCTACAGAAATCAAAGATGTCGTTGTTACAGGAATCTACCAGCGTGACAAGGAAAGTTTTACGGGCTCTTCATCCACTTATACAGCCAAAGAACTGAAGATGGTAGGCAATCAGAATGTTTTACAGAGCCTAAAGACCTTGGATCCCTCTTTCGCCATTGTGGATAATAACCAGTTCGGATCGGATCCGAATCGCTTGCCCGATATTGAGATTAGGGGCAAAAGCAGTGTGATTGGCCTCACCGACGAATACAGTTCCAACCCAAATCAGCCACTTTTTATTTTAGACGGTTTTGAGAGTACCTTGGCCGTGATAGCAGATCTGAGTATGGACCGTGTCGAAAGCATCACTTTACTCAAGGATGCCGCCGCGTCGGCCATTTACGGCTCTAAAGCCGCCAATGGGGTGGTGGTCGTTGAGACAAAACGCCCTAAACCCGGACAGCTACGGATCAACTATACACTCAATGGTAGCATTAGCTTTGCAGACCTCACTGACTATAACCTCATGAATGCTGAAGAAAAATTACAATTTGAGTTGTTGTCTGGCTTCTATGGTATGCTCGATGACAAAGGGCAGATTATATTAGGGTCTAATCCCGTCAGTGAAGCTAATTATTTAGAGCGCTTAAAAGAAGTGCGTCGCGGCGTCAACACCTATTGGGCAAACGAACCCTTGCGCACTGCGATCAATCAACGGCATACACTTTTTGCAGAAGGTGGCGATCAAAGCTTACGGTATAGCGTTTCTGTTAACCATGGTATTACCAATGGCGTCATGAAAGCTTCAGACCGAAAGACAACTAACGGCAATATTCGTCTCTTGTACCGAAAAGGGGATTTATCATTTACCAATTCATTGAGTATTGACCATGTAGTGGCAAATAAAGAAGTTTCTCCTTTTTCCACATTTTCGAGAGCCAATCCATATCACCGCAAATACGATGAAAATGGAAATATAAAAATGGTATTGGAAGACTTTAGCGCGACCCGCTCCGGTTATGATCCAATTTATAGCCCTTTTTACGACCTCAACAATTTGAATATAAATACACAGGGCTCCGAGGGCTTTACCAATAATTTCGAGATCGAGTGGCGCGTGCTACCCGAGTTGCGGGCAAGAGGGCGTTTTGGCCTACGCAGTTTAAATTTACACGATGAAATATTCCGTTCGCCCTTTAATGTGGAGTTTGTGGGTACAGACCCGTTGCAAAAAGGATCCTACCAGGAAAATAATGGTAAGAATGTGAATTATGACGGCGATTTTAGTCTCACCTATGGGAAGCTCTTCGCAGACAAGCATATGCTCAATGCGGTACTGGGAGCACGTATGGAGCAGGCCACTACCAAACGTAGTAGTTATCAGGTCCGAGGGTTTATTGATGATGAGTTCTCAAACCCCAATTTCGCCTTAGGCTATCCCGAAGGACAGCGTGCAGACTACATGCAATCCAAGCGGCGTGGCGCCAGCTTCTTTATGAATATGGGCTATTCTTACGACAAACGCTATCTGTTGGATGCGACCTTAAGATCCGACGGTTCTTCGGTATTTGGATCCGAACGCCAGTTTTCGACAATATGGTCTTTGGGTTTAGCCTGGAATGCACATAACGAAAGCTTTTTCAAACAGTTTCATTGGATTGATCAATTACGTTTGAGAGCTACCATAGGTAATCCCGGCAATCAGAATTTTGATGATTATATTTCAATGCGTGTTTACCGTTATAATAATGACAACCGTAATCCCTTTGGGGCGAGTACAATTATCAGCAATATGGGCAATAGCGGACTCCGCTGGCAGACAACTTTGGACCGCAATTTAGGTCTGGATTTTACAACATTTAAAAGCCGGCTTCGCCTCAATCTCGATTATTTCGTAAAGAGTACAGATCCCTTATTGGTGCTTGTGTCATTACCCACCTCTACAGGTGTAAATACAGTGGCTAAAAATATGGGCGCACAGGTTACCCATGGTTTTACGATAGCTGGTGATTATACTTTGCTTCGAAGAGAGCAATTCAACTGGCGTGTCAACCTAAATATGCGACAGCTAAAAGCAGAATATGAAAACATTGGTAATCAGCTGAACAATTTTAACGAGGCCAATAAAAGCCGTAATCTTATCCGCTATTATGATGGAGGCAGCCCATCCGACCTTTGGGCCGTGCGGTCTTTGGGTATCGATCCCGCGACCGGACGGGAGATCTTTCTGAATAAGAATGACCAACAGACTTTTGTGCACGATTACAGAGATGAAGTTGTTGTTGGAAACAGTGATCCTGACCTCGAAGGAATATTAGGTACCAGCTTCTACTACAAGGGTTTTTCCGCTTCGGTTAACTTGCGCTACAGATGGGGTGGACAATCATTTATGCAGACACTTTTTGAAAAGGTAGAAAATATTTCGGCAAGGGATGTCGCACTTAATCAGGATAAAAGGGCATTGTACGACCGCTGGAAGCAACCGGGGGATCAGGCAAAATTCAAAGCGATTTCCAATACCGATCAGACCCCCATTTCATCGCGGTTTGTCGCAGATAACAATATGCTTGTAGGTGAGGCATTTTCGGTTGGATACGAGACTACTACAGCCGGCTGGTTAAGATCAATCCACGCATCTTCGGTGACTTTTAGGGCATATATGAATGATATCTTCCATCTTTCAACAATTACAAATGAACGCGGAATAGATTATCCTTTTGCACGGTCAGTCTCATTTTCGGCTGGAATTCGGTTTTAATAATTAAAGATCTAAAAAATGAAAATACTAAAGTACATTATCCTGATTTCATGTCTCACCCTTGTAGCAAGCTCGTGCAGTAAATGGATTGATGTCAAGCCTGCCGACAGGCTGGGAGAGGAACAGCTGTTTGTCAATCGGGCTGGCTTTATGAAAGCGATCAACGGCGTCTACGTCGAAATGGCTAGTGCGGATCTTTACGGACAGCATATGAGTACGGGAATTATAGATGTCTTGGCACAACATTATTACATCAATGGCTCCACACATGTGTTTGACAAATATAACAACTTTGTATATACAGAAGCGAGTGTCAAATCTGGCTTCGAGCAGATTTGGAAAAAAGCCTATGAGCTTATAGCCAATTGCAACGTCATTTTGGACAAATGTGGGAATGCTCCGAGTGAGATCCTTCCGCAGCCTTATTATGGAATCATTAAAGGCGAGACACTCGCGTTGCGGGCGATGATCCACCTTGATATGCTCAGGTTGTTTGGACCGATCTATTCCGAGGATAACAAGGACAAGCCAGCAATACCCTATATCGACAAAATCAGTTATGACATCTCACCATTGCTTGGATCCGAAGAATTTACAGGGCATGTTGTTGAGGATCTTGAAGCAGCTCTTTTATTGCTGCAAGACAGCGATCCGATACGGACAGAAGGTGTGCGTAATCAAGGTAGTCCGACAGGGGAGAATGATCTTTATTATCGGCAGTATAGGCTCAATTACTATGCTGTAAAGGCATTATTGGCAAGAACATACCTTTGGACTGGCAATCGGACAGCAGCATTAAAATATGCCGAAGAGCTGTTGACCGAAGTACAATCGGCTGATAAGACGACTTTCCCTTTTGTCACCTTTGCAAGTGCTGTAAGTGTTGACAAGCCAGACCGGATGTTTTCGACCGAAGTGATGTTCTCCTTATATAATATTAACAGAAAGGAGATGTACAATAGATTATTTGATGTCAGCCTGCAATCAAATGACAAACTTTCTTTTTCCAACGGCGATGTCAACGATACACGCGTGAGGGCTATCTATGATGACAACAATGACTTTCGTCGTCGGATTTGGCAAAGTGCTTCCAATGGTACCACCACAGCGACGACCAATATGAAATACGCGGATGTGATCGATGGGCCGGGGCGTTATATGATCCCGCTGATCAGACTGTCCGAGGTGTTGCTGATTGCAGCAGAATGCTCCCCCGAACTGGCCAAGGCGACGGCCTATTTCAATAGCCTGCGCACCGCGCGCAACTGCGTTTCGCTTGCACCCGTCGATCAGGCGGCACTGAAAACCGAAATCACCAAAGAATTCAGACGTGAAATGTTGGGTGAAGGACAGCAGTTTTTTTATTATAAAAGGAATGCCATGCAGGCTTTACCTAATTCGTCCACACTCAATATCAGTCCGGAGAAGACCATGGTACTTACGAATTACACTGTTCCACTACCGGACAGTGAAACCTCCCAACGTTATTAATTAGGTATACAATTATGAAAAGAACAACTTTTTATATCACGTTTTTTCAGCTGTTTGTACTATTTACGGCCTGCAAAAAAGAAATCATGTCCTATGAAGGTAAGGAAGGCGTCTATTTCGCGATGCGTCATGGTACAAATGAATATCTTCCAAATCTATGGCCCTATCAGCCCTTTACCGATATAGACTTTGTACGCATGAGTACCGATGAAATTGATGTTCCGGTTCAGGTCATGATCACAGGCCCCAGCAAGACTTATGACCGGATTTACCGGGTAGAGGTCAATCCAGACTCTACTACCGCGATTCTGGGACAGCATTACGAGGCTTTGAAGGACCAATATATTCTGCCTGCCGGTGCTGTTTCGGCGCAAGTCAATGTGCGGCTTAAGCGTACAGCCGATCTCGAAGAAAAACCCGTAACCCTGGGTTTAAAACTTGTAGCTACCAAAGACTTTGCGCTTTCCTTTCCCGAATGGCATTCCATCCCTTCATTAAATTCAGGTACTGTGGTGCCGCAATTTGATGCCACTCTGCATTCTTTGCATATCAATGATGTGATGGTGCAGCCCGCTGTCTGGTCCGGTTCATTGCAGCCCGGAAATAGGGAATCAGGATTGTTCGGTGTTTTCTCCAGGCGTAAAATGGAGTTTTTGGCGGAATATTTAGGACTCAAATACGAAGACTTTGGCGCCGCGGAGACTATGCCAATGGCCAGGATGATGCTTATCGCCAGCGATGCGACAAAGGTTCTGGTTAGCCGTTATAATGAAGGTAAACCTGTCCTCGAAGATGATGGCCGGTTGATGTGGATGGGCACAGTACCCTGGACCTCATATCTGGGCGTTCCGTGGGTTCCGGGCGGATAGATAAAATCAAAAGAAGAGCGAAATCAGCAGGAATAAACAAGTTATATTGAAATGAAAACCTATCAGTTAATCATAGGCGCAGTCTTCCTATTTATCCTAGGGGCCTGCAGCAAAGACCTTGGTAACTACGATTACCAGGAAATAAACGAATTGACAATCAAAGATATAAACGAAGAATATACTTTGCGAACGGGACTTGATACCTTAAGTATAAACCCTAATATTGCCGCTTCCATGGACGGCAATGATCTCACCCGTTATAATTATAATTGGATTCTCAGAGTTGACAATAAAGTTTTTGATACGCTCAGCCGAGCAAAAGATATCAATTATCCAGTTCGCTTAGCTCCAGGGGAATATAGTATTTTTTACCGGGTGCTTGACAAAAAGACCGGTGTCTCCTGGGCAAGCAATGTCAAGCTCAAGGTCGTATCGCCTTATTCCAGAGGCCTTTTAATCATGGGGGAGGATTCTGAAGGTTATGCCGAGGCAGAAATGCTATCCATGCAGAGCGATACCGTTCATGTCAGGCACATACTATCCGGCTCAGGTTTACCTCGTCTTCGTGGACCATTGGGGATGGTACATACCGGCGGCTCGAGTGCATATGTCAGATTGTGGGCGATGACCCGTGAAGGGTCATACTTTTTAGACCGAGCATCCATGACTGCGACGTTAGACAATCATCTGGGACGTTACGTGTTTATGTCAGATATTATCGATCCCAAAACGCTAAATCCCGTCGTTATTGCACCGCAGATACGCACAGCTTCTGGTGATATAGGTAGTACACTCTATCGTGCCTTGGTAACTCAGCGCGGCGATCTTTTTGCAAACGTACCCCTATTGATGGCGGGTGACTTTTACAACAATCCTGTGAATAGGGTAGCAGCGGCCCCAGACGAACTGATTCCCGCTGCGCCCTATTTACTATACCCTATCAATGGTATGAACAATGTCATGTGGTATGACACACGTTATCAGCGTTTCCTGAATTATACCGGTATCGGATTGTCTACGACCTCAATGGTACTTGCGGATAAAGATGGCGAAGCATTCCCCTGGAATCAGCCCGCGGGCCGTACACTGGTGTATGCTGAAAATACCCGGAACACTGATGGAGGTTCCAATAATGGTAATTCATTTGCCTTGATGAAAGACAAAGATAATAGTTACCATATCTACAAGTTTTATGCAAATGGAACTAATCCGGCAAAACGTGATGCTTATACCGTCAAATCCATTGCTACGGATTTTGATAAAGCAGAAGGATATGCCTTTTCATCAAATCGCAGTATCATATGCTATTTTGTGGGCAGCAAACTCTATGCTTATGATTATAATCCCGGTTTTGAAAAGATTTATACTTTTCCCGAATTGGGAACAGATGCGATTACCATGATCAAGTTTGATACCCAGATCGACCATCTAACCAATAGTCTCTATATCGCCAGCTATAAGGATCAAAAGGGCCTTCTTCGTCGATTTAAAGTGGGCAATAATCCAAATATCGTTGAATTGCAGTTACAGGACAACAGCACTTGGAAGGATCTCATTAAAATACAATCGATTAACTGGCGCGCAGTCAATTAATAACTATTTATATATCAAGAAAAATGAAAACAAGAAAAATCATTACAACAGTTGCCCTGTTATTGGGTACCTATTCCGCATTCTCACAAAGTAGTCCGTTTATGGTTAAAGGAAAAATAGGGACAGCCAACAATGGAAAGTATGTAAAACTATATTATCAGCGTGACACGACAAAAGTCGTCGATAGTGTGCTTGTAACAGGTGGTACCTTTGTACTACGTGGCCAATTGACCGATCCCACCTTAGGTCATTTATCCATGGACAATATCGAATCCGGTGACCGTATCGATCTTTTTCTTGCGGGAGGGACAGTCCACGTCGAAACAAAAGATTCGTTGAGTTATGCGCGAATATATGGTACAGCATTAACTGAAACCCACGAAAAGCTGGCCCAGAAATTAAGACCTGCCGACCGGAAAATGATTGATGGATTTGTGCGTTTTAAAAATATGCCTGAGGGCGAGGAAAAAAAAGCTTATGTTACCGAACTTCTTGCGGGTTTGGATCAATATACACGGTTTAAGCGGGAAACAATTCATCAGTTTGTTGAAGAAAATCCTGGATCCTATGTTTCCTTATACCATTTGGATCGAGTAGCAGGAGGCAATGTTAATTATGAGACAACCTATCCTTATTACGACAAACTTAGCACTGAAGTGAAAAATAGCACCTTGGGCAAGCGACTTGGCGATCGTCTGTCGGCGGCCAAAGGTATCCTGACAGGGCAGCTTTACAAAGATTTTGTGTCTACCACACCAGAAGGCGAGGAGCTGAGTCTGAAAGAGGTGATCGTTAAAAACAAGTATACACTGCTTGACTTTTGGGCCAGCTGGTGTGGGCCTTGTCGAAAAGAAAATCCACATGTTGTGGATACCTATGAGGCATTTAAAAAGCAAGGATTTACAGTGCTGAGTGTTTCGCTCGACGATGACAAGACACGATGGACGGAGGCGATTAGCAAGGATGGGATGCCCTGGTACCATGTCTCAAGCCTCAAAGGTTGGAAAGAGCCTGCTGCGGCACTTTATGGCGTTCGGGCTATTCCCCAAAATGTGCTGATTGACAGCCAAGGGAAGATTGTAGCAACAAACCTGCGTGGCGAAACACTTTTCAATAAAGTACAAAGTCTTTTGAAATAACCTGTCAATAGTCAGTTTCTGGCTTATATCCATCTGACAGAAAATTAAGTAAAGAGCTTCCTTTCGGTTAAACAGAAGGAAGCTCTTTACAAATATTTCCATTTTAAACGACTGAATAGATGATAACAATTATTTTTCTTTAAATCCTTCCGAAGGTTTGTTATTTCGAAAGCTCAGCTTCGAAATGCTCAATAAAAATAGTCAGCTCCTCGGAGGTAAGCCAGCTTCGATTGTCGCAATGCATCATCCATTCACCATCTATTTCATTTCTCCATCAATCAAGCAGCGGAATAGTATACTTTTCATGGCTCTTTCTTCCATTGAATTTCGCCACGCTCGATCATTCCGATATATTTTTCGATATGATCCTTCGTCAGTGGCGTATTATCGTCCAGATGATATTCAAATTTCTTTGCAAACAGGTCATATTGGATAGATGCTACATAAACATTGTTGACATAAATATGCCAAATACCGCCTTTCTTTACGCTTATACGGACAACATTGCGTTTGCCATTGCTGTAGAATAGCTCTGGCGAATCTTGATCAAACCGACGAATAAGAGCATCGATGCAGGCCTCCTTAATGTCGCGTGCCAGTACACCGTATGCTAATTCCCATTCGCCCTGTGATCGCCTGAATATGTAGAATGACTTTCCGTTTTTGTCATACAAATAGTAATCTCGCATGCCCATACTCTTATCATCAATAGTCATACGGACATATAGTACACGATTTCTGCAGTGAACTTCAAGTGGTTTCATAAAACAAAATTACTAATAATATTAGTAATTTATCAAGATAAATTTTGGATTTAACATTTTCCTCTTTTTTTATGCAATTGGATGGTTGGGGTATAGGCTATGAAACAGGGATTAGACAAAAGCAAAGAAATAAAGTACAATGGAGTAGGAGATCGCCACAAGCTATAGCTAACAAAAGCATTTCTGATATTGATCCATTGACCAATACCATTCTCAAAGTCTTAGGGACATACAATTTGGTTGATAATTAAGGATTTACAATCAGCTGATCTGGATGGATTTATGTATTTTTAAGATCTTTATAAACCAGAACTATTCTTATTGATATGTACTACAAGAACGAAAATATTATTATACGGGAATTTACCTCTCAGGAACTTAATCTATTCTTGGACCTGTTCAAAGATGAGAACGTTTCCCGTTATCTTCCATACAAATCTCCTGAGGAGCTAAAAGGTATGTTTGAAAAAGCATTGGTAGATTACAAAATGGGGCCACTTAGCAGGTGGGGAATATTTGACGCTCAGAATGGTGACTTTGTAGGCGTATGCCTAGCCAAGGTATTCGCGGAAAATACCGCTTGGATAGAAATAGAATATATGCTCCGAGAAAACTACTGGGGAAGAGGTATCGGAACCTAGGTTAGTAGAGCATTTGTCGGCTATTGCCTCGCAGCTGATCAAGAGAAAGATATTGTTGCTTTAACTGACCTAGCTAACATTGGCTCGCAAAAGGTACTTCTAAATACTGTTATTGCTGCAGAATATTCGAACAGAGAAGTATAGTACAAAATCCGGATGGTACGGGATGCTTTTATCTGACAAAAAAAAGAATAAAAAATTTGCGTAGCTAAATAACTACACTTATATTTGAAGTCAAATGACTACGCAATGAAATTAAGACGAGATGTTTTTCAGGCTATTGCCGATCCAACACGAAGAGGAATACTCCTGTTGTTGGCCGCTCAGCCAATGACGGCAGGGGCAATCGCTTCCAATTTTGATACAGCAAGACCTACAGTTTCAAAACACATACAAATTCTGACGGAATGTGAACTTCTAAAACAGGAACAGCAAGGCAGAGAAATTTATTATCACTTTAATCCACAAAAAATGAGAGAAATAGGAGACTTCATCGAACCGTTCAGACAAATGTGGGAAGTTAAATTTAATAAGCTGGAAGCTGTCATGAAAAAATATAAAAAGAAGTAATACATGGAACAGAAAACAAAAATCGAAGCCAAGGACGGCAAACAGGAATTAGTGATTACAAGAACATTTGATTTACCTGTAGAGTTACTGTTTAAGGCCTATTCAGAAGCCGAACTTATTGAACAATGGATGGGAACAAAAGTGATTAAACTCGAAAGTAAAAATCATGGTAGCTATCAGTTTGAAACGTCTTACGACGGCAATGTAGCATTTAAAGCAAACGGGACAATCCACACGGTGGTCCCCAACCAAAAAATCATAAGGACATTTGAAATGGAAAATGCACCTATCGGTGTCCAGCTTGAATTTTTAACCTTTGAGAAGCTTAATGACGATACCAGCAAACTGACGATTCAAATTATTTATAAGTCAGAGAGACATCGAGCGGAGCAACTCAAACTACCTTTTGCGAGTGGGTTAAATATGGCGCACGACAGACTACAGGAAATTATAAACAATTTAAAATAACAATTTATGGAAAAGCGAAACAAAATCATTTATTGGGTTACAACAATATTCCTCTCCATCGGGATGACGGCAGGTGGCGTGCAGCAAATGTTACAAATTGGCGGATATAATGAAATTGCAAGTTCATTGGGTTATCCGTTGTATGTTTTAAGCATTCTTGGTGTATGGAAACTATTGGGGGTCGTAGCTATTCTTATCCCCGGATTTTTATTATTGAAAGAGTGGGCTTACGCTGGTTTTTTCTTTGTCATGTCCGGTGCTTTGATTTCCCATTTAGCCATTGGTCAGCCATTCACAGAAGCCTTACCTTCTTTGATATTATTATCCGTTACTGTTTTGTCTTGGTATTTCAGACCAGCAGATAGAAAAATTAATTTCAAAAACAATTAAAAGAATAAGAATATGGCTAATAAAATAGATTTTAAAAACGTAACCATATCGGGGTTAGAATCATCCCCCGTGGCAGAAGAAATCGCCGGTCTGCGGGCAAATGAAGCTCGTTATTTCATGAATAAGTACAACGCTGAATTTATGACTGAATCCGCCTCTGAAAGTAAGGAGACCATTGACTGGGTGCATAAGATTTTAAAAGAAGAACGAAACATAGTGATTGAGGCTAAACCATTGGAGACGGCAACCATGAACGTTGAAAACATCAAATGGGTGTTTGTGTTTTATGAAAGCGGTCTGGGGATTAATGTGCTATATCCACTCGATAATCCCAAGAAAAGAGCTGTTGGTTTCAAGCTGTCCGAAGGAATGGAAGTTCCAAATGAATTATCCAGGTTTAAGTTCGCCAGACAAAAATCCAAATTGGCAGGCACCATTCGGGGGACGTTTTTCGTAATAAAAGGAGAATACTTATAAATAGACCGGAAAGAATACATCATGGTGAAAGCCGAAACAATAAAATAACTTAGATAGTAGAACCGCTAACAGTCATTTTTTTAGGTAGGGCAAATGTTGTCAATAATAGAAATAAAAAAATAATGAAAAAGATATATAAACTAACTTCTTTTCTGATTTTGTTCCTCACGATCAGTTCAAATTTGAAAGCACAGGAATCTCCATCAGTAGTTGATTATGTGATGGCAGATGACCAAATCAAGTTATACACGAAAAAGGCTGGCAGCGGACCACTTGTTATTTTTATTCACGGTGGACCGGGAGCCTGGAGCAAATCGTTAGAAGATTTAGGAGGGAAAAGTTTAGAAAGCCAGCTTACCATGATTTATTATGATCAAAGAGGTTGTGGGCGTTCGGAAGGCTCTAAAAATGATGATTACTCTTTAGAGAGAATGCTTAAAGATATAGAAGCAATCAGACAAAGATACGAGGCGGACAGTGTATATTTAATGGCACATTCTTTCGGTGGGATTTTAGCCGTAAATTATGCCCAAAAATACCCGAACCATCTTAAAGGGGTTATCCTTGTTAATTCAACACTAAACCTTTTTTACTCGATTCAGAATCAAATTGATTATATGAACAGCCTTTTAAAGACCGATTATAAAGCAGTTGATTCTTCTCAAATAATCCCTACTTTTAAGAAAGCGCAATCTAAATTTGTTAAAGAAGGATATATCTATAAGTTACTTTCGGATAATATAAACAACGTTGATTTACTCAACAAAATAGATGACGAAAACCCCAGCAAATTTGAATTTTCCAAAAAAGCATTGGATATAAATGATTATCAAAAAGACTATGCAAAAATCACGCATCAAATCAAGGTACCAGTTTTAATAATTAGCGGAACAAAAGATCACGCGATCGGCGAAGAACATTTTAAATCTTTTAATTTCCCAAACGCAACAATAAAAGAGATCAACGGCGGACATATACTTTATTACGAAAAAAATAAAGAATTCAGTAACGCTGTTTTTGAATTTATAAATAAAGTAGAGCATAATTAAGAAATTATGGCAGTATGCCCGACTTTCGTCCATTTTACAATGCTTTTTGAGAATTTCAAGTTCCCTACTGGAATCATCAAAGTTCATAAGGGGGGATAAATACTTCTTCTACGATATAGCCCTGTTCAGGCTGGTAGTCTCCGCAGCGCAGACAATCTGCGGCCTGATCTATTTTTCCCAGCTCTCACTTCCAAGAAAGCCACTTCATTTTCTCCCAACCACTAATCATAGAATAAGACTTTGGCGCTGTTTAAACAAAGGAGTAGTTTCCCTGGGAAAGGAAAAGTTATCCTGAGTGAGAGTGAACAGGAGTTAGCACGCTTAAGAAAAGAACTTCGGGATACACAGATAGAACGGGATATCTTAAAGAAGGCTGTAAGCATTTTCTCCAAGAACGACACCAAATATTTAGGTTCATAAGGGACAATAAGGAAATATTTTCAGTCGAGAAGATGTGTCAGGTGTTCAAGGTGAGCAGAGCGGGCTACTACAACTATTTAAAGGGTGTCCCTTCAAAAAGAAGTATTGAAAACCAACAGATTACTATGGAAATCCAGGATGCATTTGTAAGGAGTAAAAATACTTAGGTAAAAACAAAATTACTAATAATATTAGTAATTTGTCAAGATAAATTTTCTATTTAACATTTTCCTGCTTTTTAGGCAATTGGATGACTGGGCTATAGGTTATGAAATGATCAATGGCTATTTTAGATAACATGCTTGTTTTTTATATAAAAAAGCACCACTCGTTGGCTTACGATTATCGAAAACGAATGAATTTGTAAAATTGCTTCCCTTTACCGATAAAAATGAAACAGTTGATATATCGTTAACACATCCTTCTTCTCCTCAGGCAATATTTTTAACAGCCATGTTTTTGTCTAGAAAAAAATAAAGGATGCACTGCACAACTAAGGTTAGTATGATAAACAAAACCATCAACGGGATTTTAAAATAATCTCCGGGGATGGAGGGGTTAGACAATATATATCCTCCCGTAATTACGATTGCACCGATTAAACTGATTACGAATAGAACAGCCCAGCCTTTGAGAAAAAGCGCTGTCGGTGTTTGTTTTTTATTTACTATAAAGATTTTCTTGATGAAGTAAACAGGGATTAGACAAAAGCAAAGAAATAAAGTACAATGGAGTAGGAGATCCCCACAAATTAATTTCATGTATTCCTCAAACGAATAAGAGGTGCCATAAAATACATAGTTTCCCGAAATGATGTTGTCTATATATCCTATGTTGATCAGCAAAGGGAACACGATATAGGCCAGGAGCAAATTAACTACAATAACTCTCATACGTTTAAAATTCTTTATTTACAATCTGTTGAAAGATATGTTAAAGGTAATTGTTCATCAATAACTTTTTTAATAACATCCCAATTTTGTCTTTCGGCAACAGGTTTGGGGAGAGCTTTTTATCCATTCCGATGCGGACACCCATCATAAAATTATAGGATATGCGCTAATACTCCAGTTGATCCAAGAATACCGCCGGCGTACAATCTATAAAAAGTGATGATTTGAACAACGTTTTATATGAAATGAACAATAGCTATTTCAGATAACGTGCTTTTTTTTATATAAAGACAAACTACATATAGTTTGCGGCTATGCAGACCATCTCACTAGCCAAATTGCTTCCCTCTGCCGGTTCGAGGGAAGCTCTTTTTGTTTTAGGGCTTTTATGTACGCAGATAGCTGCTATTATTTAATTGATGTAGCGTAAGCGATATACTCGTTTACAATGGTCAGGTCAGTTCCCGCCCAGTCGTAGTCAGGCAGTTGATGTATCGCTACCCATATTGCTTGGGCATGCTCCAGCGCTTTTACTTCGCCAGATTGTAGGCTGCATACAAAAGGGTAGAGCTGCAGCGAAAAGTCAGCGTAGTGGCTTGACAATGGTGAGCGCTTTGCGTATGGTGATATTAACTTTTCGGTACCTCCCACATACCATAGATACTTTTAGTTGCCAGGAGTACGTATACTTTTCGCCTGTGAATCAGGAAGTCGAGGTTGGGGTTTTCCGTCAATAGACAGTGATTACGATGTTCGGTTTATTTATATAAGAAAAGCGGAGGACTACACCCGCTTGTTTCCGCTGCCTACCGAAATGCGGTTTCCGATAATCGATGACCTTGATATAGCACTACTCCATTAAATAATTTTGCGTACTTCTCTTGCTCCAAATTCGCCTAGTTCCTTGTTATAGCTTATAGATTCTATTCGGTCAATATCATAAATGGTCAAAGGACGCAATAAAATTGACTCATTTTCGAGAATCAATTCAGATGAGAAAAATTTATCTATATTCATTTTATAATTGTATATAATCAATCGTTCACAAGAAGTTTATGATCTGCTTGTGTCTTGTTAAGGTAAGAAGATATTAACAAAAAAATCCATGACCCACTAAAAAAGAAATTATTGATAAAACCATTTTTTTTGAAAGGAAATACAATGAATAACACCAGACTCTTCCAATTGATAATTCTCTCAATTTGCATAGTTGTTGTATATGGTTGCGATTTTATAGCCGCAGGTAGTAATCTAATGGCAGAAAGATACAAATTTGAGGTTTCAAAAGATTCACTGATGCACAGGATTCGGTTGTTTAACGCTTCGCAAAACGAAGAATCGAAAGATTCTACATTCAAAATAGATAAAAATAGTCCTTATTTTTATCAGGGGTATATTTACGATGGTAAGAATGGCGAACGCTATTTAGTGTTAATTCCAACTCCGTATGAATCAGACACAGAATTACTGCTTATTTCTGTTATAAGTCTTGAAAATCAAGTGATTGGAATCAATCATGAGCCTGAAAATAAGGAAGAAATTAGAATAAGAAAAACTGTGATAAAAAACTTTGAAGATCGAATTTTAAATAATCTAAATTTGAAATTCGATCATTTAGGGAACGCTATGGATAAAAATTATTGATGTACTTTTTTACTTTAGGAAGCGCTTCTATATTGGAAGAGCAGTTAGATTACGGAGCTAGGTTCTACGATGCTGAAATCGGCAGGTGGAATGTAGTGGATGAAAAAGCAAACTGATAAAAAAGTGGATCAATTAAAAGAAAAGAAATAATTATGTTTAGTAATGATTTAGTTACAGCAATGGTATTTTTTGTTGGCGGAGGAGTTTGTTATTTAGTTTTTTTGAAAGGTGTTGAAAATCCTTTTTCTCATGATAATAGAGGTCAGGCTCCTTTACCATCCAACTATTTTGGAATGTGGGGAATTGTAATTATCTGTATGATTTTGTTTATAATTTACCTTTTTAAATGGTTATCTTAAATTACATAGAAAGAGATGTAAGTAATACTTTTATATATTGAGTTACCCATTTTTAACTATCTTGGATTTTTTAAAATAAATTTGTTATGTTAAATTATATCGCGGCTATTTGCTTAGTTTTCTTAGGATTAATGCTTAAATATTCCTCTCAGGACGGTTATAGCCCATTAAAAAAATATTGGTTCTTTTTTGTAATTGCAGGGCTACTGTCACTATTCTACAAAGTATTTCAATTACTTTAATTGATATTTATCACCTCCGTGATGCGTATTTAAATAACGAAGCCTGGCCGTGTTAGATCAGGCTTCGTTATTTAGCGCGAATATCTTCCCTTTAACGTTTGATCCCCAATTAATAAAAGCGTATTTTGGCTCAAAACTAATTATAAAATGAAAGCCTATTTTCAAAACTCAAGTAATAGTAATATTAAATTCTCGATTCTTTTTTGGCAATTATTTTTCGGTATGTTGCCTTTTACGTTGATTATATCAATATTGGCGTATACTGGGCAAAAAACTGCGGATTTAAATGGAGAAAAGTTTCAAGGTATTCTTGGAGCCTTGATTTCTTTAATTGTCCATCCAATGATTGTTATTGTTGGAAGCATCCTTCTATGGATAATTTTATTCGTTGGTAGAAATCTCCTAAAGTTGATTTTTAAATAACATTATACAGCAACTATGCCACAAATGACTTGCAATAAGATATATGTCAATACAAGTTCTAAGTTCATTGTTTAGATAATAGATAACATGGTTTTCAAATCCTTCATAAATAAAATAGGAGGGACAATGGTAGAACTTTATGTATAATAAGTAAAAAAATGAGAACAATTATTAAAATCATAGCAGTTATTGCTCTTTTGCTTTTAGCATTTGACCAATCTAGATCTGTATATAAGTTTGATGACAACCATTACATTACCGTTTGGAAAAGGTTAGATAATAATTGCATCATAACACTTGATAAACATTTTTCAATTTTTAAGCCATCTCAATATATTGAAACTACCAATGATAATTTTATAACCATCGTTATTGACAAACAATACGGAAATTCTGACTTTGCCGTATATTCTGGGCAAGATAAGCCTGTTCACATAGTCGGATATAAAAATATCGATTTTTATAAAAATAATAAATATGATGACTTTAAAAAGCAATATTATGAGAATGACAATCATAAAAAAAATTATATGTACTTTTCTATCGACATCAAGGAAAAATTGATTTCAAAATTTAGTGAGTATTAATGATATTATAGAAAGGTTTTTTCATTTCTATGAAGCTTAACCTATCAAATAGAAGCAAAAAAGCAACGAGAACGCGAGCTGATCCAACTAAATTTGCCAGAATAAGCAGCAGAGGCAATTCAATTAATCGAGGTATTTTGGTGCACACTCCAATAGAGATCTTACTGCTCATTTAATCGCAATCCCCGTATGCATTGGGTCGCGGATCTAGCTGTTCATAATATTCCTCGTGGTATTAAGCATTTAAGACTAGCGAATACATCTTTTATTACGGATAATGTTGTAGTTCCTGAGACCTCATTTTTGATTTCAGTTAGTGGTGTTCAACAATTTGATTTGCAGTAAGTTAAGATAAAATTAGGGGTATTATTTGGTGCCAAAAGTAATGATGTCGGATTTGCGAATATCGTATTAGAGTCCTGTATTTTAGAAGGAGTTAAGTTGCAAGAACAAGGACCTAATGGAAGATTGAAATGGTTGGAGACTTCAAGGAACACTATTAACACTGCGGGAAGTCTCGGATCCACTTCATCAACGAAAATAAGCAGCGATTTGTATCCCGGATAAAAAATATTTACCTCTACTTATGGTCAAGAATCAGAGTTGTATTGGACTGAAATCAGATGTTTCCTTTGAAAACTATGTGGTGTGCTGTAGACCGAGAGCTTTTTCATCGCGTTATAAAAATGAATATTCTCAGTAACTCTGGAGGTTTTTTTTTAAAAGTCGGTTTTAATCCAGATATTAAGGTCGAAGGAGATAAAATTCAATTAACGGGAACGGAGCTTTTTACAGGTAAATCATTCCAAACAAATCTTAACGCAACTAAATATTTGAAATAATATGGCTAGTTATTACGAATTGCAAATAAATTGCGATGTTAATAAAAAACGAAAGGTCGAACATATCTTAGGAAAGTCTAATCGGGACTTTAAAAAAGATTGGTATCTGAGAATAGAGGAAAGTTCATCGGATTATCTTTATGCACTAAAGAAATTTGTTGCTATTATAAAAACTAACTTAGAAGAGTTAAAAGAAATTGGGATTAATGAGGATAACATAAGTTTTTGGTATATGCATGAATATGAGCAACAATGCAATATGGAATTTGAGCCAGCCATAATGAAACAAATTGGTGATTTAGGCGTAGTCCTTTGTATAAGTTGTTGGGAGAAGTAATAATGCACTAAGTTGATTGTTTGCGTCTTGACGGATCCATTTTGTCAGTTTGTAAATAAATTTTTAAAAGTCAGGGATGAAAAATGAGGGAGGGCAGAAAGGTCCTATTGGTAGAGATAGATTGAAAAATGAAAAATCATATTCCAATGATTAGAAAGGAACTGTTAATTAGAGAAAATAGGGGCAGGCGCGAAAGAGGGAAATATGCAGAAGCTCTTTCTATAATTTTAAATAGAACTATATCCGACTCGGATTTTGTCGATTTGACCGCCTCAGATGAGGTTTGTAAATCTTTTTTTGACACCTATAAAATGAAGAGCAATGAATCAAAGAAAGTTTACCCAAAAGACCATGTTGAGGATTTAAAAAGGGAGTTAATATCAAATGAAGTTAACTTTAGAGATATTGAACTATACTTGATAAGTAAACAAACTAATTATTGTGGTTGTGTGAAGATCTCATTTTCTGAAATAATAGATTGCTTTAGTGAATTGATAGAATTAGATAAAGATTCATTGTTTCTTTGCTCCAAAGACAGTGATTATGGTTTGGGCATTGATTCTTACGAAGAATATGACGGTGGATTTATTGGCTATTATTATGAATTAGTTATTTGGAAATCTGAGTAGATTATGATACATATGAGGGTAACCTTCTTGAGGTGTTCAGAGAATATTAATTGGATAGACGATTTTTGAAAACTTCGACGTTATACCCTTACAACAATTCCCAATCTGATAAAGAACTGGGAATTGTTGTTTATTATACACAATGAGCTACTAAAAAATATAGATTTTAGAGAAGATTTAAAAGATGAAGGAAGTTTTGTGTTGCTATAATGTATTGTGTATAAGTGTTTAATGCCTCTAGCGCAGTTTGTGGTACACCCTGTCAGGAGTTTTTATTTATATCAAACGATAATACATCACTGTTTTTAAATAGACAAGAATGCCGCTATATCTCTTCCTCATACATGAGCTCAGCTTCAAAATGCTCAATAAAAATAGTGAGCTCATCGGAGGTAAGCCAGCTTTGATTGGTGCAATGCATCATCCATTCACCATTTATTTCACTTCACCATCAATCAAGCAGCGGAATAGTATACTTTTCATCGTTCTTTCTTCCACTGAATTTCGCCTGCATATTCCGGTGATGTTGACCCCTTTCCGGCGATACTGACCCCTCAGATTTTGGTTATCTGAGGATTTTTACCAATAGCCTGAC